>Ga0208375_1000011_pt1 | contig 422390 bp, 448 predicted proteins | sample RifOxyD1_FD_184038 | JGI IMG/M metagenome (GOLD analysis project Ga0208375, IMG submission 184038) | Soil microbial communities from Rifle, Colorado - Rifle Oxygen_injection D1 (SPAdes) | ecosystem: Environmental > Terrestrial > Deep subsurface > Rock core/Sediment | place: Rifle, Colorado... | reverse complement strand
TCAAAATCCTAAATCGTTCCAAAAAGTGATAAATCAATATTTAAATTATTACAATAACGAAAGGCTGCATCTCGGAATTAATTTTAAAACACCCGTCGAGTGCGTCCAAGCTATTGGTTAGAAAGCGTCTTGGGGCAACACCCCGAGGTATAATAGTGTGTATGTATCATATATAAACAATACAAATACGCCTTAATTATGCGTACGCATAATTAAGGCGTATCATATTAGCTTAAATCTTTCTTTTAACTCTTTCTCTCCTATAAACAATACAAATACGCCTTAATTATGCGTACGCATAATTAAGGCGTATCATATTAGCTTAAATCTTTCTTTTAACTCTTTCTCTCCTTCTATGCTTTGGGCAACTACCAGCTTAACTTCCTTGTCAGATAAACCAAAAAATGATTTTAATAACCCTATTTCGTCTTTACATTCATAGGGGATAACCCATGCGCTTTTTTGTAACAATCGAAACCCTAACTCTATTAATTTTCCTCGTAAAGCTTCCCTATGAAATTTTTTTGTTTCCATTATATCAAATAATAAAATCCTCCATTTGCCATCCCATTTCTTTGGTTTTTTAATTTTCAAAGCATCTATTTGCATCCAACCCGCTTTCTTTTTGCCTTTTTCTGTAAGAGAAATATAAATCTGATTGTTTTTTTTATAAAAATCAACGAGTCCTTGTTTTTTTAATTTATAAAAAGTATCGTATACCTTTTTATTAGGATATTTTTTAAGTCCTTTAAAACATTTAATAAGATTAATAATAAAAAATGGGGAGGTTGCCGCAACAGCTATCATTCCTCCGATTATTAAAGACCCCAATATATCTTTTGCAATTTCTGATTTCGGTTTTCTAAAATAATATCTATATTTACTCATAATTTACTCATAATTTACTCGTATAATTAACTCATATAATTATTATATCACATCATAATATAAATACGCCATAATCTAGCGACCGCTAGATTATGGCGTATTGGTGTATTTCTGGTTGAAGGATTATAAAAGCGATAATGAGCGATGATGACTGAAGTTAATAATAACTGCTAACTAATAATAGCTTTAAATATTAAACAATCTTTTGGCATTTTGAGATGTTTTTTCAGCAATCTCGTCAAAACTCATTTCTTTTAAATCTGCTATTTTTTGAATAACATGTTTTATAAAAATAGGCTCGTTGCGGCCGCCTTCGCCCCCTGGGCTTCGGCGCGCCAAGGGCGGGATTAAATACGGGCAGTCGGTTTCAGTTAAAATTTTGTTCAAAGGGCATTCTTTAATTACTTCGTCTAAATTTAGTTTAAATATAATTCCATTTAGCCCAATATAAAAACCTAATTTGATATATTCCTGCGCTTCTTCTAATGTGCCTGTAAAACAATGAATCACGCCTTTAATTTGGTTTTTTTGTTTTAAAATATTTATTAAATCTTGATGAGCCATTCGGCAATGAATTATTACAGGCAAATTTAATTCTTCTGCCAAATCCAATTGCTGTAAAAAAATTTCTTTTTGTTTTTCTTTAAATTGTTCTAATCTTATTTTTGTTTTTGGTTTGTAATAATAATCCAAACCTATTTCACCTATGGCAACAACCCTTCGACTGCCGCTCAGGGCAAGCTCTTTATATTTTTCATATTTAAATTTTTCTTCTTCTAATGGGTGCATGCCAATGGCAGCATAAATGTTTTTATTTTTTTCTGCCAGCTGGACTGCCAGCTTTGAAGTTTCATATTTTGTGCCAACATCAATGCAAACAACGCACTGTTTTTGGGTTCGTTTTATAACTTCGTCTCTATCATTATCGTATGCCTTAAAATTTAAGTGGCTGTGCGTGTCAAATATCATGCCTATATTTTAACACAAATGTAAAACCCCGTCACTAATTTCAGCCGAGTTTGTAAAAAATATAAAATAAAAAGGCGAAACGCCTCCGGCTGTCTACGTGGTAACACAAAGTTGCTGGTAAAATTAGTGAGGGGTTATTTTGCTTTTTTATATATTTTAATTGAAGCAAAATAAAAAGTGGCAGATTGCATAGCATCCTGCCACATGGGTCTGTTGATTAGCGTTCATCGCTAATCGCTTTTCATTGTCGGACCTATGGCCCGACAAGAAGATTAGGACTCATCGTCTTCGTCCGCGGGTTCCGCGGTGTCTGCCTTTGCCGGAGCCTGTTTGGCGGCCATAGCTTCGTTGCGACGGATCGCATCGAAGACCTCTCGCCGATGAACCGGCATCTCTTTTGGGGCTTCCACCCCAAGACGGACCTTGTCCCCTCGGATTTCAATGACAACAATCGTGATGTCGTCATTGATGACGATGCTCTCGTTCTTCTTGCGTGATAGAACCAACATGTTTCACTTCCTTTCTGCGGGAGGAAAGTAGACTCTCTCAAGTCGTCATGACTTGATAAAAAAAGAGTCATTTTCATTATACCAAATTACACAGATAAGTCAAGAGCCGTGCCTGAAAAAGCTCTTGTGGCACTTTTTTGAATTATGCTCTCTGCTTTGTTTATATTGAGTTTCTGGCCATAAAAGGCGTAAAACAAAACTAGCAAAGACGATAATCCCAAGAATCCATATTATATACTCTAACATGGCTGCTTCTCCTATGGGTTGCGCTTTATCCTGAAAGCTATTTTAAATGTCCTGAAATCATTCTAATACAAAAAGCCCTAAAATCCAAGGGGGTTTCAGGGCCAAGCGCATAATTATAATATTCTAAACTCTGGGAAATAATGCTTCTGATTTTTTTCCGACAGCTGGCGGACTAACTGCTTTTTTTATTTTTTCTGCGGTTTCAGGCAAAAACGGCAAAAGCAGATTGCTTATTTCGTCTAATGTATAGAATAAATCATTTATCACCTCGGGTTTTTTAGTCTCCCACAATTTTTCGTCATTTATATATTTGTCGCAATAGCTTATCAATTCCCACACAACTGCTAACGCTTCGTTAAATTTAAATTTTTCTAATGACAGTTTGTAGTCCTTTTTTGTTTTTTCTATTTTATCGCTTGTCTTTTTTGTAGGTTTTGCCTTATTAACCTCTGACTTGCCCGCTATGCCCAACAACCTTGCCACAAGATTTCCAATACCGCCGGCTAAATCAGAATTATACCTTGCTTCAAATTTTTCATAAGTAAAATCGCCGTCTTCTGCAGATGGTATTTCTCTTAACAAATAATATCTAACTGCATCAGCTCCATATTTTTCTACAAGCTCAAAAGGATTTATAACGTTTCCCAATGATTTTGACATCTTTTGCCCACCTGCTGTTATAAATCCATGTATAAAAACTTGTTTTGAATTAGGCAGTCCAGCTGACATTAACATTGCCTGCCACATTAAAGCTTGGTGGCGCAAATTATCTTTTCCTGCAATTTGCGTGCCCGGCCAAAAATCTTTAAATTTTTTCTGGTCTTTTGGCCACCCTAAGCAGGAAATATAATTTACCAAAGCATCAAACCAAACATACATTACATGCTTATCATCTCCTGGCACTGGCACGCCCCAGGGCAGTTTTTCTTTTAACCTTGAAATGCTAAAATCTTGCAATCCTCTCTTTGCAAACTCGCTTATTTCATTCAGCTTAGATTGCGGTATTACAAAATCATAATTTTTTTTATAAAGCTCTATAAGCTTATCTTGATATTTAGAAAGCTTAAAAAAATAATTCTCTTCGTCGATTATTTCTAATTCTAAATTAGGATGAACCGGGCATCTGCCGTTTTCTAATTCAGAATTTGTTTTTTCCATTTCGCAACCCACGCAATATTTACTTTTATAATTTTTTTTATAAATATCTCCGTTTGTCTGGCACCTTAGCCAAAACTCCTGAGCTGCCTTAATATGGCGCTCGTCTGTTGTTCTTATAAAATTATTATAGCTTAAGTTAAGCGCCCGCTTTAAATCATCAAACTTTTTAGCATAAACATCGCAATATGCATGGGCATCCATATTGCTTTCCTGCGCCTTGCGAAAAATTTTTAAGCCGTGTTCATCAACTCCTGTGTTAAAAAACACGTCCTCTCCCAAATTTTTATGGTAGCGCGCCAAAACATCAGCCTGAATAATTTCTAAGGCAAAACCAATATGCGGGTCAGCATTTACATAAGGAAGCGTGGTCGTAATATAAAATTTTTTCCCGCCTAAAACCCTGTCCGCCTCAATGGGCTTTGCCCTTTCGGCGGATGCGGCATTATGGCGGGCATGCTTTTTTCCGAACATATTATTATAATTACTTAATACTATCAAAATTATTCTAAAAAACAATGATACTTTTGGTTCATATGCTTTTGGGAGCCGCAATTAAGTCTAAAATGCCGAACTTATTTTTTGCAGTATAAAAAAAATCCCAGTGTTCTGGAAATTTTCAAGCCAAATTTTAATCATTCTTATTTCTGTTATTATATTAAAACTCTATTCCAGCTGGGACAGGCTTTCTCTTCTTTTTTCTAAAAATTCTTTTAGAAACTCATAAATTATCCCAAAAACAGGAACCGCGAATATTGTGCCTAAAAATCCAAAAAGCTTGGCTCCCACCAATAAAGAAACTAATACCAGCACCGGGGGCAAATTTATCATTCTTTTCATTAATAAAGGAGTTAAAAGAAAATTTTCTATGCTTTGTATAATAAAAAATGCAATCAGCACGTATGCAACAATAATCCATGATTCAGAGGAAACTGCGGTAAAAACCACCATCACCATGACATTCAAAACCGGTCCTATATAAGGCACAAAATTCAAAATACCCGAAATTAAAGACAAAAGAAAGGCATATTTTATACTAAATATATAAAATACAATAAAACAGGCGATTCCTACAAATGCGCAAGCCAATATCCGTGCTCCGAACCAGCCCGCTACTTTTTGCTGGGAAGTTTTAAAAAAGGAAGATATTTGGTCTTCGTATTTTTTAGGCGTAATTAAAATTAAAAATTTTTCTGCGCCATTGCCCTCCATTGATAAAAAAAGCGCGACAGTCAAAATAAATATAGCTGAAGAAACGCCTCCAAAAAACGCTATTATTGCCCGAAAAACACTCTTTGAGCTTTGTTCTAATCCTCCTAATAAAAAACTGGTGAATTCATTAAAGCTGTTGGCCGCATCCAACCCCAAACTTTGTAAAAGCGGACTAATTTTAACGAAATAGTCGGGCAAATTTAATGAAAATTGCTTCAATTCAATAATAAATATTGGGGCTGTAAGATAAATAACCAGCCCTAACATCCCAAAAATAGAAAGATAAACAGTTAAAATAGCTATCATTTTCGGCACCCAAAGTTTTCTTAAAAAATTAATTGCGGGGTCTAAAATAATAGAGGTTGCCAAACCAAAAAAGAACCAGAGGGCCACCTCTCTTGTGAGATAAATAAAATACAAGGCAAGAATTGTTATGGAAATTTTAATTATTGCCTCCCAAGAAATGTCTAAAACCTGTTCTCTTTGCATTAAATTTCTAATAAATTACTTAAGTTTAACTCTTTTTTCTCATTTTGGGCAATAGGCCCTATTACAGCAAGATTTAATTTCTCTGGTAAAAATATTTCTTCTGCTGTTTTTTTAACGTCTTCTGAAGCAACTTGGTCTATTTTTTTAAATTTTTCTTCAACCGATAATATCTTTCCTTCTAGCGATTCTTGCAAGGCAAAAAAAGATGATAGGGCGTCAGAACTGTCTAAAGACAAAGACATTGTCCCCTTTAAATAATCTTTTGCTTTTTGCAATTCTTTTGGGCTAACTTCTTTTTCTTTTAAATCTTTATATTCTTTTAAAATTAATCTTACAGACTTTTCCAAATTTTTATGGTCAATTCCAGCCTGCGTAACTAAATATCCTGTATCTGTAAAACTGTCAGCAGAGGTGTGTATGGAATATGCCAAGCTATTTCTTTCCCTCACCTTTATAAAAAGCCGAGAACTCATGTTTCCTCCCAAAATAATGGCAAGCAATGCTAAAGCATATCTTTTGGGGTGAAATAAATTATAACCCCTTACGCCCAGGCAAAAATGAGTCTGGTCTGTTTTTTTATTATGGATTAAAACTTCAGGCTTCTTTTGAAATTCTTCTGTCTTTGCTTTGTCTCCAACTTTTTTTTCTGCCATAGCGCCAAAAACATTTTTTATTTTTTCTTCTATTTCTTCCGAAATTATGTCTCCTGCAACGCAAACTATTGTGTTAGAGGAGGAATAATGATTTTCTCGATAATCTATAATTTTTTGCCTGTTAAAGCTTATTATAATTTCTTTTTCTCCAATAACAGGCCAGCCGGCAGGCTGGTCTCCGTACAAAAGCTTTTCCCATAATTCTGAAACATATATTTGGGGCGTATCCAAATACATATTAAGCTCTTCTATTATAACGCCCTTTTCCCTTTGTATTTCTTTTTCTTCAAATTTAGAATTTAAAAATATATCAGAAATCCAGTCTAAAGCCACATCTTTATGTGATTTGTCTACTTTCGCCCAGAAACCAGTTACTTCTTTTGAAGTAAAGGCATTATATTCGCCGCCCACCATATCCAAAGTTTCAGCAATTTTCAAAGTACTGGGCCTTTTTTGCGTGCCCTTAAAAAACATGTGCTCTAAAAAATGAGATATCCCGTTCACGTCTTTTGACTCATACTTTGAACCTGTTCCCACAAGCACTAAAAAAGTAATGCTATTTGCGTTTTTTATAGGAGCTGTAATAACCCTTAATTTGTTTTTTAGTTCAGTTTTTTTATGCATTTTTTATATTTAACTGGTTAAAAGGTTAAAAATTTTTCCACCTAATTCTGATATTTTTACTCTTTCTTGTTTCATTGTATCGCGGTCCCTTAATGTAACATCTTTGTTGTCTAATGTCTCAAAATCAACCGTTATGCAATAAGGGGTTCCTATTTCATCTTGTCTTCTATATCTTCTGCCAATTGAACCCGACTCATCATATTGGCAGTCAAAATGAACTTTCAGCATATCAAAAATTTCTTTTGCAGTTTTTGTTATTTCTTCTTTATTTTTAACCAAAGGCAAAACAGCAATTTTAACCGGAGCTAATTTTTTGTTAATGTCTAATACTGTTTCAACTTCTTTTGTTGAATCTGTTGTTTCTGTCCGCCCGCCCTCTATTTCTTTAAATCCCTCGCACAATAAAGTAAACAAAGCTCTGTCGGCTCCCGCTGATGTTTCTATTATATATGGCGTAAATTTTTTGCCTTCGTCGTTTGTATAGCTTAAATCTTGTCCTGAATGTTTTGAATGATTTAACAAATCCCATTCTCCTCTGTTGTGCACGCCTTCAATTTCTTTCCATCCAAAAGGAAATTTATACTCAATATCAACCGCCCTTTTTGCATAATGGGCTAATTCATTTTTTTCAGTTTCTTTTGCCCTTAAATTTTCTTTTTTAATTCCCAGTTTTATGTACCAATTCATTCTTTCTTCAAGCCAATATTCAAAAAACTTGTCCGCGTCTTTTGGGTCGCAAAACCACTGCATTTCCATTTGCTCAAATTCTCTTGTGCGAAAAATAAAATCCTTGGGAGTTATTTCATTTCTAAAAGATTTTCCTATCTGAGCAATGCCAAAAGGGAGCTTCGCGCGCATTGATTGTAAAACATTTTTAAAATTAACATAAATTCCCTGGCAGGTTTCGGGCCTTAAATATGTTATTGCAGAATCATCTTCAACGGGCCCCACAAAAGTTTTAAGCATTAAATTAAACTTTTTTGGATTTGTTAATTCTCCCCCGCAATCAGGACATTTATTTTTTTCCAACAGATCTTTTCTAAATCTGTGATGGCATTTTTTACATTCAACTAATTCATCTGCAAATCCGGCGGTTAAATGTCCCGAAGCTTCCCAAACTTTAGGACTCATTAAAACAGACGCATCAATGCCCACAATATTATCGTGCATTCTTGTCATTTTTTTCCACCATTCCTTTTTTATATTATTTTTCAATTCAACCCCTAAGGGTCCAAAATCATAGCATGACGAAAATCCGCCGTAAATTTCAGATGACTGAAATACAAAACCTCTCCGTTTTGTAAACGAGACTAATTTATTTAATAAATTATTTTCTTCTTTTTTTGCCATATTATTTTTTCTTATTAAGTAAAAATTTATAGCCTATTGTTTTATAAATTAATTTGGCAACCATAAAGTCAGGGGCTGGAAAATTCTTTAAAGGGCTTAATTCCACAAAATCTTCAGCAATAACATTTTTTTTCAAAAAAACCTGTTTTAAAATTCTTAAAACTTCATTCCAATATAATCCGCCGGGCTCGGGAGTTCCGGTTGAAGGCATTATTGACGGGTCAAAAACATCTACATCAAAAGTCAAATAAACGTTTTCTAAAAGGTTTTGCAATATATCTTTTGTATCCCATTCATCTTTTTTATCTGCCCAAAATATTTTTATTTTATCTTGGTTTGCCTTATAAAAATTAAACTCGCCGCCCTCGCTTTCTTCATTGCTTATATTTCTTATGCCTATTTGAACCAGATTTTTAACTTCTGGCAATTCTTGCACGCGGCGCATAACGCAGGCGTGAGAAAATTTATTGCCCTCGTATGTATCTCTTAAATCAGCGTGGGCATCAAAATGAAGCATAGAAAAATTTTTGTATTTTTCTTTGGCTCCCATTATTCCGCCAAAAGTAATTGTATGCTCTCCTCCCAGAATAACCGGAAACTTTTTCAAAGCCAGCATTTCAGCTGTTTTTTCTGACAAGGGTAGATAAAAATCAGTACCTGTTTTATATTTTAATTCCGGGATAGTGCAGATGCCTGTTTCTTTATAAACTTCTTTTTCTAATTCTTCATCAAACAATTCTACTTGGGAAGATGCCAAAATTATGGCTTTGGGCCCCTTTTTTGTCCCGCTCCCGTAAGTAGTAGATGCTTCGTATCCAAAAGGAACAATCACTGCCCTTGATTTATCAAGCTCTGAATATTGCGGTTCAATATTTAAAAAATTATTATATTGCTTCATGCTTTGTCTAAAATCTTGCTGAAATTTTTTGGCTTTCTGTTTTTCCAGCTCTTTTGGTGATAGGCATAGCTTGCCAGCAATGGCAAAACAGAAGTTGCTTCTGCATAAACCATTTGGTCATACCCCTGCTTTACTTTTCCCCAAGAGCTGGCTTCTTTTAAAGTGGAAGATGAACATGCTCCATCCCTTGCGTCAGCTACTGTAATTTGAATTGCGTACTTATGCATAGGCGCCTCATAGCCTAAAACTTCGGCTGCAACCACAGTGTCTTGTATAAAGTTTTTTGGAACGCCTCCCCCTATCATTAAAACTCCTGAAATTCCAGCTGAAATTTTAATTTTTGTAAGCTCTAAAAAATCTTTTACAGAATCGATTGAAACATGCTCTTTTGGATTTTCCCATTGGTGGCATACCAGCCCAAATCCCGCGCTTGAATCAGAAAAAGCCGGGCAAAAAATAGGAACATTTTTTTTGAAAGCTGTTTCTATAAGAGAGTCTTTTTTCTTTGAGCGCTTTGTAAGATACTTGCCCATTTCAAAAATAAATTCTCTTGAAGAATAAGGCCTGTGCTCAAGGCTGTCTGCAATTTTTTTTACTGTTTGGTCGCAAACCTGCAGTTCTTCCTCGTCAATAAAAGTGTCGTAAATTCTGTCTATATAAAGGCTTCTTAAAAGATTATCATCAACATTCGGGCTTCCTTTATAATGCTTAAATCCTAAAGCTTCAAAAAAATCCATGTCAACAATGCTGGCACCCGTTGCAATTATTGCGTCAACCATATTGTTCTTAACCAAATCAACATATATCTGCATGCATCCGGCGCTGCTTGTGGAACCTGCTATTGCCAAAAAAATCGCGCATTTTTTATCTTTAAGCATCATATCATAAATTTCAGAAGCTCTTGCCAAGTCGCGGGCTGTAAAAGACATATCAGACATTGCATTTATGATTTTTGTTGAATCAAAAGATTTTATATCTATATGCTTTACAATTTCTTTAAGCAATTTTTTCTTATTTTGTTTTGCCATAAAATTAAGCCTCTGGAGGAACAAATATGGCTGCGGCAACCACTGTTGTCCAAAGCCCGTCTTTATTACCCTGGGCTGATTGTGTTATATTTGTTGTTGTAACAATTTTGCCTGAAAGCTTGTAAACCTTTTCTCTCTCGTCCCATGCGGTATTTGGGTCAAACTCAATGCCCAAAGTTGTAGCCAGCATTGTAGCTGCCAGATCTTCGGCGCAATCTGATGTTTTTTCGTCTGTTTCGCCATAGGGATGGTGTTCTGACAAATATCCGTATTGCTGGTCGTTTCCAGCCGGCACTGCGCATCCAATAGAGGCTGCTACTAATCTATTGGGCTCGTTTGTGGCATTCCTTGCCATAACGCAATACACAACTTCTCCCGGCTTTAACATTTCCAATCCTTTTTCCCGGGTAATTCTCTTGCATCCCGGAGGAAGTATGCTAGACACGGTAACCAAATTAAATTTTTCTATACCAGCATCTCTTAATGCCATTTCAAATGACATTAATTGCTGTTTGGCTGTCCCCACGCCTTTTGTAAAAAACATTTTAGCTGGAACCATATAAATATTCTGTTATTAATTTTATTATTAATTTTATTATTGCACTATGCCTCCGCCTGAATTGGCAAAATCATCCGGAAGGCTGGTGTTTATTGAAAAATCGCTCGTTGTAATTATAGTTCCTGTAAACTGGTTTTCGCCTGAAATATAAGCCTGGCCTATTAAAGAGGCAACATATCCTTTTTGGGAGCTTTGAGGAGTTAAAGAAATTTGGAATGAAAGAAAAACTGGATCTCCATTTACTCCTGTTCCAGCTGAAACATCTCCTGCTGACCATACAATTTCGCGGCTTGCAGAATCAAACGAAAAATTAGAAAATTCATTTTGCGGCAAAATCTGGCCTGTTAAATTCACATTATCTGGCAAGGTTGCCCGCGCCTTAACATTCTTTGCTTCGCTGCCGTAATTTGTGATATTCCATGCTATTGCATATGTTGTTGTCTCTCCAACTTTTGGCGGAATAGGCCCCGAATTTGAAATGCTTGAATCTTTATAATAAGCTTTCTGGGAAATAGCCAGCCCGGAATTAACTTTTATGCTAAATTTCTGCGTAATTTGAGATATGTTCACCATATCGTTTATTACAGAATTATTCGGCTCTGACGAGGAAGGCACCCAATCGCTTCTTACCTTAACGTAAAAATTGACTTCGCCTGATTGCTGCACATCTAAATGCCTCAGTTGCGGAGTTCTGTCTGAATCCCAGACAATCATGCTGCCATCCTGCTGGACCTGGCCATAGTTTGAATTTAAAGTAGGCATATCTATGGCAGAGCCGTCCAATTTTACCACCATAAATAGATTATCAAAAGGCGTGGAGCCTATATTCCTAAAAGAAATCTGATAATGCAAAGTTTCGCCTGGAGAAGCGATATAATCAGCAGAGCCATTCACAAGTTGAGAAATATACAACAAGGGCTGTATTGCCTGAACTTCAGTTTCAGCCTCTTTTATAACGACAAAAACGCCGTTTTGCCACATTCCAAGCTTAGCTGAAAAAAATAAATTTTGGTCTATATCAGCTGAAATTTCACCTGTAATATTTATTCTTCCGCCTTGCGCTTTATTCAAAGTATTAAGTTTCCATTCAGAATTATCCAAAGACAAAGGGTCTGAAAATTTTAAATTAAAACCCGAAACAGAGCCTATTTTAATGCTAAGATTTTCTAAGGGATAATCTACGTTAGAAAAATAATTAATTGAATAACGTAAATCTTTCCCCCTCTCAACCTTTGAAGGCAAATCAAAATCTAGAGTAATGGGTACTGTTTCAATTTTCGTGGTAAAAGTAGTGCTTGATTCAAAGGGAGCTGTTAAATTCTTAGGCGTGTAAGAAAGAGAAACTCTTGCTGCTTTTAGGTCGCCCTCTTTGCCTAAAAGCCGAGTTTTAAATTTTACAAATTCTTCATCTCCTGGATATATATCATTTAAATCTTGGGTAATTCTGGTTCTGCTGTCTTCAGTAAGAGAATTTTCTGGCATATTAAAAGTAAGCTTGGGGTTTTCCAAAACAAAATTTCCATTGTTTTTGTATTTTACCGTATACTCTATTTCCTCTCCCACTGTAGCTTTCTCCGGACCTAAAATTTCCAAACGCAATATCTCTTTTGAAAATATGCTTTCTCTCCAAAACCAATATCCGACAAATCCGATAATTATGATTAAAATTAAAATTAAAAATTTTTTTGGCATATGTTTATATTATACAATAAATTATTTGAAAGAGAATATGGATAAAATATGATTATAATAATTATTAGACATTATATCAAACAGGTTCTGGGAGGCCGGCTCAATTTTTAATTTGGAAACAACCTGCCAGTCTTTTTTAAGAATCAGTCTTAAAATTTTTACAACGTCTGAATTTATTTTTTCGGCCTCCTTATCAGCATACAAGCATTTTTTGCAAATAACACCCCCCTCTTTGTTAGAAAAATAGATATTATACGGATTAAGCTTTCCTTGGCATACAGCGCATTTTGAAATTTCAGGCTTATATCCTAACACAGCAAAAAAATTCCAAATAAAATAGCAAAGAATAAGCTGTTTATTGTTAATTGATAACTGCGGGTTATTTAATTTGCCAAAAACATCAATTAAAAACTCCCAAATTTCTTTGTCCTGTTGCTGCCCTTTTATAAATTTATCCAGTATTTCTGAAATTTGAAAAGCTATTTTAAGTTTTTGGACGTCCTGGATTATATTATTATTTTTTTCTAAAACACCGGCATCTGTAAGCATTCTTTTGCTTCTGCCGCGTATAAACTCGACTTCAGACAGATAAAATATATCTATTCCTGATTTTAATTTTGAATTTATCTTTCTTATTGCCTTTGCATGCAAGTCTAATCTTCCGAAATCAAAAGCAAAAATGCCAAAAACTCTGTCAAAGTCTGATAAGTCTTGTTTCTTAAAAATAATGGCTTTTGTTCTGTAATGAACTGCCATAGTTTCTGTTTTATATTCCCCCTATTTTCTTAAAAAAATTTATTTGCTTTCTCAATTTTTCCTTTTCGGCAAAACTATTTGCAGAGATTCTTTTTTGATTCATTTTCTTAATTGCAAAATTTAAATCTCTCTTTGAAATATCTCTGCCCAAAGCCTGTGAAAAGACCTCTTTTTCCAAGCTCGCTCTTTCTGACGGGCTCAAAGAAAGGCCAACCTGCCTTTCTGCATTCCACACGTTGGCATCTTTCCTTAATTTTTGCCTCAGCTCAATTCTTGAAATCTCAGATTTTCCGCCAAAAATTGAAGTGTCAGCAGGGCTTTTCGGCGCTTCTTTTTTAGTTTCTTCTTTTTTCTTTGGCAAAAGACTGGTTCCTTTTTTTATAAAACTAGCTCCAAGAGATTTTTCGGACTTCTGGGGCGCAAAACTGGAACTTTTTTTTAGCATATCTAATCTATTGTTTTGTATGGGAGAATTATTTCCCGGTAAAGGCAGAGCCATAAAATTATTTTTTTTTAATTTTAAATAATGCGTTTTTGCTGTCTATTAAAACTTCTTTTTCTTCTTTAAAATTTGTATTGCTAAAAATAATTTCTGCGGCCCTGAACTCTTTCAGTAAAATTTTCTCATTCTTTTTTATAATTTCAACTAAATAATCGTCTCCTGTAATGCTCACGGAAATTCTGTCTTCTGGGGTCAGGCCTGCCTGCTTTCTCATGCCCTGTATATTGCGGACAATTTCTCTCACAATGCCTTCTTCTTTAAGTTCGCCTGTTATGTTCAAATCAAGCTCAACCTCATTTTCTATGCCTGAGTTGAATATAATCTCTCTAACATTTACTTCGTCTTTAATCAATCCAAGCAATTCGCTGCTTGCTTTTATTTTTAATTTTTCATTTTTAATTGTCAATTGCAAAAGAGGCTGTTTTACCTTTATTTGATGTTTAGTCCTTTCAGCTAAAGCTAAACTGACAACAGACCTTGCTTCTTCCATTTTATTTTCTAATTCTATATCGGTGCGGTTGTCTTCTTCCAATTTCGGCCAATCGCACAAATGAACAGATTCTGGCATATTATTTATTTTCAAATTTTGATACATTTCTTCCGCAAAAAACGGCATTATCGGAGCTATTAATTTTGTCGTATGCAAAAGAATGTGATAAAACGTGGCAACGGCTTGAAGCTTTTCTAAGCTGTCCTCGCGAAACCTTTTTCTTGAACGTCTTATATACCATAAAGATAAATCATTAATAAAAAAATCTTCAATAGCTAAGACTGCTCTGGCAGCATCATACTTGTCTAAATTAAATTCTGATGCGCTGGTTAAATGGTCGATTTTAGACAAAATCCATTTATCTAAAATATTTTCTGATTTTGCTTCAAGCAATTTTTCCGATAATTCTTCTTTTTTTACATAAGTATTAAAAAACACATAAGAGTTGTATAAAGTGAGCAGTTTTCTTTTTATTTCTTCGGCTGTGTTGTATCCAAAGTTAAGATTTTCTGCCGGGTTCTGCCTTGAATACATCCACCTCATTGGGTCTGCTCCGATTTTTTCTACTGCCTCGTCAAACCAAATTGCATTGCCCTTTGACTTGTGCATTTCCTCTCCTTTTTCATCTCTTACTGATGCAAAGCCAAAAATTGTTTTTGCAGGAGCTGTATTTTCCAAAACAGCTGACATCACAAGCAAAGAATAAAACCAGTTTTTAAATTGTCCGGGAAATGATTCGCAAACCAATTCTGCAGGAAACCATTTTTTCCAATATTTTTTGTCTGAAAAATATCTCATAGTAGAATACGGCACTATGCCCGCATCCAGCCATGGATTTCCAACATCCGGTATCCTAGAAATTAATTCACCGCATTTTTTACATTTTATTTTTACATTGTCTATCCATGGCTTGTGGGGAGAATTGCCCTCAAACTTATTCCAGCCTTCTACGGACCGCTTTTTTAATTCTTCTTTAGACCCTATAACTTCAAAATTCTGGCATTTTGGGCATTCAAAAATAGGCAAAGCTAATCCCCAATATCTTTTTTTTGAAATCAGCCAGTCGTGCATATTTTTTAACCAGTCTAACTCTCTTTCTTTGCCAAAAAAAGGAACCCAGTTTATTTTTTTAGTTATTTCAACCAGCGGTTTTCTCAGCTTTTTCATTGAAATATACCACTCGTCAACAACCCTCCAAACTAATTCTGTCTTGCATCTCCAGCAAGTCGGATATCTGTGGGCATAATTTTCTGTCTTAAATAAAAACTCGCCATTTTTATATTTTTTAAGATAATCAAAAATTATTTCAGGATTTTCTTTCGCATTTTTCCCGGAAAATTCTTGCATAAGGTCTAAATAAACAGCTGATTCGTCAATAACATCTATTACCGCTAAATTTTCTTTTTGCCCTATTTTAAAATCTTCTTCTCCGGCTCCCGGAGCGCAATGCACAATTCCTGTGCCTTCAACCTCGGTTACCAAATCTTTGTCTAAAACAACCGTATGAAATGTTTTTGGATTTTCTTGTTTTGCTTTTCCAACCCTCGGCAAATCATCAAAGGGAGCCTCATATTTTGTTCCCTTTAAATCCTTGCCTTTAATTTTCTTTTCTAAAACATAGCCTTTGCCTAAAATCTTTTCTGCAAGCGATTTCAATAAAATTAATTCTTCGCCATTGCCTTTATAAATTCCATATTCAAAATCAGGGTTTACAATTAAAGCAACATTAGCCGGCATAGTCCACGGGGTAGTTGTCCAAACCAAAAATTTTTTTCCTTTTAGTTTTCCATCTATAATAAAAAGCTTAAAATAAATCGCTTTATGGGTAATCTCTTTATATTCTTCTGTTAAAATTTCGTGCTGTGAAATTGCGGTCCCGCATCTTGGGCACCATGGAACAGAATCTCTCCCCTTATACAAATATCCGTCCTGCCAGCATTTCTTTAAAAAGTGCCAAATAGCATAATTATTTTCATCAGACATTGTGTAGTAAGAATTTTCCCAATCCATGCACTGGCCCAACCTTATTGACTGCTGGGTTTGAATTGCTGAATATTTTTTAACTCTTTCTTTGCATTTTTCAACAAACTTATCAATTCCGTATTTTTCAATATCTTTTTTATTTTTAAATCCAAGCTCTTTTTCAACTTCCACTTCAACCCAAAGCCCCTGGCAGTCAAAGCCGTTTTGATACCGTTGCTCATACCCCTGCATTGCCTTATATCTCTGAAATATGTCTTTGTAGCTTCTGCCCCATGCATGGTGCGCGCCCATTGGATTATTAGCTGTAATCGGACCGTCCAAAAACGACCAGCGCTCTTTGCCTTTATTTTTTTCTCTCAGCTTTTCAAAAATTTTATTCTCTTGCCAAAATTTCAGTATTTTTTGTTCTTTTTGAGGAAAATTATACATATTTTATATCCTTATTAATTCTCCCACATCTGGGTACAAATTATCCCCGGATTTTCTGGTCGAAAAAAATTCCTCATTTGTTTTGAAACCTTTTATCAAGCCAGCCAAAAGCCATAAAGGGTCTGCATGGCTTACAATCAAAATTGTTTCTCCTTTATATTTTTTTTCAACGTCATCAAAAAAAGACCTTAATCTGGCTAAAATATCTGTCCAGTTTTCCCCGCCTTCAGGCTTTTTTTCAAACCTTTCCATTTTGCTTGAAAAAAAGTCCTCGTATTCTTTGTGAGTTTTGCCTGCAAACACTCCCATATTAATATCTACCAGCCTGCTGTCATAATTTATTTCTTTAACGGCCAATATCTTTCCTGCAATTTCTGATGACTGTTTTGTTCGCAAAGCAGGAGAAGAAAAAATCATGCTTATATTTTTTGTTTTTAAATCTTCAGCAGCTTTTTTTATCATTTCTTCTCCTTCCGGGGTAATAGACAAAGTGGGGTCAGACCCTGCAGGATAATTTACCTTTATGCCGTTTTTTTGATAAATTGTCTGTCCGTGCCTCAATAAAAAATATTTATTATTAAGTTTCATTACATTCTCTCGGGCGTTGATATACCCATTAAATCTAAAGTATTTTTTGAAACAATTTTTGTTGCCGAAATAAGAGAAAGCCGGGCTTTTGTTAATTCTTTATTTTTTGAAATTACCTGGCAATTTTCATAAAATTTATGAAAAGAGTCGGCTAATTCCATGGCATATTTCGGCAATCTTTGAACTTGATAATCTTTGGCAATGTCCTCAACAATTTCCGGAAACCTAATTAATTGCTTGATCAATTCCAATTCGCTTTTTTCATTTAATAATTTTAAGTTATAATTTGATTGAAAATTAAAAATTGAAAATTGAAAATTCTTGGATTTGCGAATAATTGAGCAAATCCGAGCATATGCGTACTGAACCTTAAAAACCGGATTTTTCTCTGATTTTTCTTTAGCTAAATCCAAATTAAAATTTAAATGCGTGTTTGGGCCTATCATTAAAAAGAAAAATCTGGCAACATCCAACCCAACCTCATCTATTAATTCGTCTATTGTCACATAAATGCCGCTTCTTTTTGACATTCTAACTTCTTTGCCTTTTTCAAAAAGACGAACCAACTGCATTACAATAGCATCAATGCTGTCTTCGCCAAAACCTAAAGCGTGCGAGGCAGCTTTTAAGCGAGCCACATAGCCGTAATGGTCAGCCCCCAAAAATATAATTAATTTGTTAAAATCTCTTTTAAATTTGTTTTTTAAATAGGCAATATCCGAAGCGAAATAAGTTTTAATCCCATCGGCTCTTATTAAAACCCTGTCTTTGTCGTCCCCCAAATCTTTTGATCTAAACCACAAAGCGCCCTCGCTTTCATAAGTAAATCCTTTTTTTGATAATTCGTTTATGGCCTCATCCACTTCTTTGTTTTTATACAAAGTTTTTTCTGAAAACCATGTGTCAAATTTAACTCCCATTTTTTTTACAGACGGCTTTATCATTTTTTCAAAAATAACTTTTGACGCTTTTTCTCCAATGTCCTGCGGGTTATTGCCTTTTATTTTTTTCTGCAATTCATTTATATATTCTCCTTTATAAACAGCTTCTGCGTCTCCAATTACAGAATGTCCTAATTTGTTAATTTGATTTCCCGTATCGTTAACATAATATTCTCTTGAAACTTTATATCCTGCTTTTTCTAAAATATTTGCCAGAGCATCTCCGCAAAATCCGCCCCTTCCGTTTCCCAAGGTCAAAGGCCCTGTCGGATTTGCTGAAATAAATTCTATATTTACCCGGTTAAATTGCTTCGCTTTTAGCGAAGTACCGCCTTTGGCGGATTTAACTGGGTGAACTTTTTCTTCTAAATTTAAATTTCCAAATTTATCTTTTTCCTTTAAAATTACTTCCAGCTGATTTTGCAGATACTCATCTTTAATAAAAAAATTGATAAAGCCGTTAAGTAGCTCAACATCATCAAATTTATCGTAAGTATTACTGCTAGTAATTTTTTTAAACAATGGTTTAACAATTACTTCTGGTGATATATTGTATATTTTATTTAATTTAAAAAGTATGTCTGTATTATAATCTCCGTACGACAAAATTTTTGAATTAAAAATCGAAATATTTGGAATTTGAAATTCCGGCAATTTTTTCTCTTTCTGCAAGTCTTTTATTGCTTTTTCAATTAGTTTTTTTATTTCTTCTTTCATTATCGTGTCAATAAATCTTTTGTAATTATTTTAACATCTAAATTATAATAAATATTCCTGTCTTTACCGCTTGGGTTGCCAGCTATAACTTTGTTCGGGTCTTTTGTCTCAAAAGTATTTTTGTGAATAATAGAGACTATTATGGTATTAGTATTATATTCTTCTGCTTGTTTTATCTTTACATAATAATCATTTGGATTATCTTTTTCGCTTTTTAATTTGGCTATCACTGTATTCAAAGCTTCCTGATATTCTTTTGAAAATTCAGAAACATTTGTTAAAAGTTTATAGCCCTTTGATTCTGGAGAAGAACCAAACTTAAATGTTTCTGATGCCTTCTCTTTATTTTTATTTAAAAATGAAAATATTCCCATAGTTATTAAAATTATAATCAATATTGATAATATAATGGCTAAAATCAAAAGCCTTGTGCTCATACAAATTTAATTAATGGTTGTACCGATGAACAGCTTGTTGTTTAAAAAATATTCCAGCCGGTCTAAATATTTTCCGTTGATAACGGCTACTTTTCATCGGGGCGTTCAACTAAAATATCTGCAATAGAGATACCTTTATACTCCTCCTGTTTTATCAAATTTTTGATTGCTTTCTCTATTAAAATTTTAATTTCTTGTTTGGGCATTAAATCTTTATTAATTTTGTTTATTATAATTTACTCTTGCGGAATTATTGGTAATCTTTCTAAAAGTTCTATCTTGTCTGCATTTATTTGGTATAACTCCATGCCAAGATGTCCGTAATGAGCACCTTTTTCTGCTAACAATGTTCCAAAAACTCTTATTTTTGCATGATAAGAGCCATTGTGAAAATTAGGCAATCCTTCTCCAGTTACATAATTTACCGATGGTTCTATCCAAATTTTTCGGTCTAATAAAGAAATTTCAAAAGCCAATTCGCATTCACCAGTATATTCAACTTTTTTGCCATTAAGTTTATCTTTTTCTTGTTCAATTTGTTGCAAAGTCACTTTTTGATAATTCAAAAAAGTTTTAGTTTTTTTATTTTTTATAAATGAGAATATACCCATATTGATAATTAAAATTATAATTAATGATGTTAATATAATGACTAATAATAAAAGCCTTTTATCCATAATCTTATTTTAACTAATTATAGTTCCAACAAACGGCTTGTTGTTTAAAAAATCTTCCAGCCGATCTAAATATTTTCCGTTTATAATAGCTACTTTCAATTTAAACTTTTCAGCAAGTTTTGAGGCTTTTGGGTCAAAAGGCATTGAAAGCCCGGGAGTCCATTTATCCCCCACAATATGTTTAAAGCTTTTCCAATCAATTTCTTTTAAAGGTTTTGCATCAGAAAACTGGCTGGGATTTTTATCATAAACATAATCTATGTTTGTAAGATTTATAATAGTATCTGCTTTATTATTTTTTGCCATTAAAACAGCATCGTAATCTGTTGACCAGCCCGGCTTCCAGCCAGCTCCCACTATTATATTTTTATTTGTTTTTACTTTTTTATTCGGGTCTGTAATAATTTTTTCATAAGAATATCCAGAAAATAATTGTTTTACAACTTCTGCATTTAATTTTGAAACATTAATGCCAATCCAATCTCTGTCAGCTGATTTAGCTCCAAACTCCAAAAGCGCTTTCTGGTAATTTCTGCATATTTTTCCTCCTCCTACTAAAATAAAAAATCTTCTTGATCCAATATATTTTTTTAAAGAATGCTTAAAATTTTTCAAAAACCCTATATCAATGTCATTGGGAGCCACCAAGCTCCCGCCCAGCGAAATAATAATTGTCTCTTTGCTTGAAGCCATAATTATTTTAAGTTTACCCTGTTAGAGCTAAAAAAACAAGTTTAAGTCATGTTATTTTTTCTTAATTTTAACTTTTTAATTTTAATTATAGAGAAGATTATGCTTTACATTCATAACCGACCAATTTAGTCGGTTATGCCTTGTTTATCTTCTGCTAACAAACAATAAAAAAAAAAAAAAGCCGCTTCCAGATTCTGAAGAATCCAGAAGCGGCATAGAGCTCGCCGTGAGCCTAGGTCCTATCAGCCTTGCTTCAGGACAGCGATCAATTTGTCGAAAAGCTCTTTGCGCTTTGCGGTAACCTTAACGTGCTCTTGGTGTTTTTCCGTTGCCCGACGGAGAAGCTCTTGCAGACCCCCCAACAATTCGTCAAAAGGCGCTTCCTCCCATTCTTCGGGGTTGCCATTTACTCTGTTCCACAATGTCGGCTTTTCATTTTTTGGACAGGATGCCAGAAAAAATATCCCTTTTTCATCCAAAAAAAGGTTGAGCACAAAACCAGCAGAAAAAATTACTCCGGAAGAAACAAAGTCAATGACTCTTACACAACGAATAGTTTTAGCTCTCTTCTCGCCATTGAATCCCATTGGAATACACATGTAACGGAGTATCGGTCTGAGCTGCTCCATAATCAGCCCCACAACCCTCTTGCAGTCTTCTGCAATGACCTGGTCTTGGGGGTCCTCGGAAAATCTCAGGTCTAACGGCCTCACGTGCAGGGCGGTGCTGTTGGACGTATCCATTGTCAGCTCCTTTAAAAAAAAGGTTGTCAAACGGCAAAGAAACATTCTTTACCTTACTATATTAATTATATCATATATCAACCACCTTGTCAAGTATTCAAACCTGCTCTCGCCTCGCACGCCCTCACGTGACTCATCACGTGAGTCGGTGGGGTGTCGGACACCCCACCGACTGGTATGTTTTACCAAAACAAAAACAGCCCCGCCTTGGCGGGGCTGTTTTTGTTTCTAATTACTAATTATTTTTTTTCTTTCGGGATAAATCCTGTTCCAACAGGTATAAGTTTTCCTATAATTACGTTTTCTTTTAATCCGCGCAACCTGTCTTCCTTGCCTTCTAAAGATGCTTTAATCAAAACCCTTGAAGTCTGCTGAAAGGAAGCTGCTGACAAAAATGATTCCGAATTTAATGCAACTTCTGAAATTCCAAGTAATATTTGAGTTCCTGCCGGCGGAGTTTTCTTGGATTTTTTGAGAGCATCCGCCTCTTCTTCAAAAATAGCTTTTTCAACAACCTCTCCTCTTATCCAATCAGAATCTCCTTCTTCTTTCACTCTTATTCTTGAAAACATTTTTTGAATTATAGTTTCAATATGTTTGTCATGAATATCAACCCCCTGCGAAGAATAAATTTTTTGCACTTCCTTCAAAATATACCTCTGGGTTTCCTCAACTCCTGCTGATTTGTACAGCTTTTTTAAATCAAGCGAACCTTCGCACAAAGGCTGGTTTTCTTTTATATCCTGGCCTTTTTCAACAAGCATGGCAATTCTGCCAGGAATTTTATATTCCATTATACCCTTCTTGGCAGCTTTCTTGTTCTCTGGCCCGCCTTGACGCGAGGCGGGCTGAATCTTTACAATCCTTTTTTCTTCGTCAATAGCAATCACTTTTCCATCGGTTAAAGACATTATTGCTTCTCCTTTTGGAGCTCTGGATTCAAAAATTTCTTCAATTCTTGGCAGACCCTGTGTAATATCCCCTGCTCCCACAATTCCTCCCAAGTGGTGGGTTCTTAATGTAAGCTGGGTGCCTGGTTCTCCAATTGCTTGAGCCGCCACAATTCCTACTGCTTCGCCAAGCTTTACTAATTTATTTTTACCCAAATCCCAGCCATAGCATTTTTGGCAAACTCCCTGGCCCAATTTGCAGGCTAAAGGAGAGCGCACAACAACCCTCTCAATTCCTGATTTTAAAATTTCATCTGCTGTTTTCCAGTCGATCAGCTCGCCTTTTTTTGCTAAAATTCTTCGGCCACGTTCAGAACCTTCGGCTTTTGTTTCAATATTTTCTACAGTTGTCCTGCCAACTATTTTGAAAATAAAATCCTGGTCTATAGCTTCAGCATCTTTTTTATAAACCACAAACCCTGTTTTGTCTCCGCAGTCTTCTTCTGTAATAATAACATCATGGGCCACATCAACAAGCCTTCTTGTAAGATATCCTGCCGAAGAAGTCCTTAAAGCTGTGTCAGCTGTTCCTTTTCTGGCTCCGTGAGTTGAAATAAAATATTCCAAAACATTAAATCCTTCAGCAAAAGATGATTTAATGGGCAATTCTATAATGTCTCCTGCCGGATTGTTCACTAAACCTTTCATACCTGCCATCTGCACGGGCTGCGCCCATGTCCCTCTGGCTCCAGCATTAATAATTGACATCACAGGGCCCTCGGCTGGAAGAGTATCTTTTAACAATGCTTCTATTTTTGTTTTTACTGACTGCCATACTAAAATTTTCTGCGAAGTTTTTTCTTCGGAAGACAAAAGCCCTTTTTCAAAATGGCTATCTATGCGCCTTACTTCTTCTTCTGCTTCTCCTATAAGCTTTCCCTTTTCTGGAGGGACTATCAAGTCATCCATACCCCAGCTGATTCCAGACAAAGTGCAGTATTCAAATCCAAGATGTTTTATTTTATCTAAAATAACAACGGCCTCTTCGTTCGGATATTTTTCAATAACCTCCCTTACAAGCTGTTTTAACCCCTTGTTGTCTACTAATTTATTTATATAAAAATAATCATGGGGCAGACTGGAATTTAAAATTAATCTTCCCACAGAAGTTTCAATAAGTTCGTCCTTGTCTGACTTTGGATTTTGCACTTTTATAACGTCGTTAAGCCCCAAAAATCCATACTCGTAAGCTGTAATAGCTTCTGAACCAGAGGAATATACTTTAAGCTGTTTTTTATCTTCAACGGCATTTAACTTGGTCAAAAAGTAACACCCCAAAGCAATGTCTCTGAATGGCCCCATTACGGGCAAACCTGTGGCCGGCCTTAAAAGATTCAAAGTTGAAAGCATTATTTCTTTTGCTTCTTTTTGAGCCTCGTCTGACAAAGGAAGGTAAACTGCCATCTGGTCGCCGTCAAAGTCAGCATTAAACGCCTCGCAAACCAAAGGGTGCAGTTTTATTGTTTCGCCCTCTGTTAATACAGGCCTGAATGCCTGTATTCCAAGCCTGTGCAAAGTTGGAGCGCGGTTTAGCAAAACCAATTTTTCTTTTACTATTTCTTCCAAAATAGCCCAGACTTCAGGAACTTTTTCCTCAATAAGCCTGGATGCTCCGCGAATATTGTAAGCTAACTCTTTGTCTAAAACTCTTTTTACCACAAAAGGCTTGAAAATTTCCAAAGCCAAAGTTTTTGGCAAACCGCACTGCGAAAAATGCAGTTCAGGGCCCACAGCAATAACAGACCTGCCAGAATAATCCACGCGTTTTCCCAAAAGGTTCTGCCTAAACCTTCCCTGTTTTCCGGCCAGCATGGCAGCCAAAGACTTAAGCAATCTTTTTCCTCCGGTGGTGGCGGTGGTTGTTACCCCCTTTCTCATTTCGTTGTCAATTAAAGCATCAACCGCTTCCTGCAGCATTCTTTTTTCATTTCTTACAATAACAGATGGGGCTGAAATTTCCTGCAGATATTTTAATCGGTTATTTCTGTTTATCACCCTTCTATATAAATCATTTAAATCAGAAGAAGCATATCTTCCTCCGTCTAACTGAACCATCGGCCTTAAGTCAGGAGGCAAAACTGGCAGAATTTCCAAAAACATCCATTCCGGCCTTACGCCGGCTTTTAACATTCCCTGAAAAAGTTTTAATCTTCTCAAAACTTTTTTCTTCATTGCTGGCGGAGCTTCTTTGGCTTCTTTTGATAATTCTTCAACTCCTTTTTTCAAATCAACTTTAGAAAATATCTCTCTTACCACTTCAGCTCCTGTTCCCGCTTCAAATACTTCGCCGTATTTCATAGAAAGAGCGTGATAAACAACTTCAGACAAAATTTTAAGCGGCTTTATTTCCAAAACTTCTTCTTTCGCTTTTTCCCTGGCAATTCTCAATTCGTTTTTTGCGGCTTCTGTCTTCTCTTTCTTAACTTTTGTTTTGTATTCCTCTTCAATAGCATCTAAAATTCTGTCTCTGGCTTCAGAATCAACTTTTGTAACAATATAAGAAGAAAAATAAATAACTTTTTCCAACTGCTGTGAAGATTTATCTAAAACCAAGCCCATTCTTGATGGAACTCCTCTTAAAAACCAAATATGCGAAACCGGCGCATACAATTTAATATGCCCCATTCTTTCTCTTCTTACAGAAGATTTTGTAACTTCAACTCCGCACCTGTCGCAAACAACTCCTTTGTACCTTATTCTTTTATATTTTCCGCAGGCGCACTCGTAATCTTTTTCAGGTCCAAAAATTCTTTCATCAAAAAGCCCGTCCTTTTCAGGCTTTTGGGTTCTGTAGTTAATTGTTTCTGGCTTTATCACCTCTCCGTGAGACCATGACATAATGTCATCGGGCGAAGCCAGTTTTATTCTTATTGATTCAAGGTCAAGTACACGCATTGGTTTTGGTTTTAGTTATTATTTATTTTATAAATTTAAAAGTAGAAATAATTTGTTTAAAAACTGATTGTAATTTTTCCGAATCATACGCCACCCTTGTCTCTGGTTCATAATTTCCTAAAGATGTGCTGTGTACGAACAAACGGATTCCATAGCAAGGAGTTAAACCTTTCGTACTATAAACAGTTTCGTTATAATAGTTTCCCATGCCTGCATCGCCCGTTGTTCCTCTATTAAAGATAATTTTATTTATAATTTCATCTGTGATATCTATAACGGGGTTTGGAGAATTTAAAAATTCCGTAACCAGACAATTTTTTGACTTCGCATTCATTTCAACAGATATTTTTGTGTCAGGAGATAAATTTGTTCCGTCTGTGTAAGAAACCGGAATCGAGAACGAAACTCCAGGAAGATTTAATGAACCGCTATTGCTTGTTCCTGCAGAAAGATCATAGTAATAATTTTCGTTTATTTTAAAATCAGCTGGATATTTTATTTCAAAACCATATTCATTATTTTTATATGTTTTCCAGCCAGCGGTTTGGTCCTCAATCTGCTGCTGATTTTTTTCTTTTGGTGTCGAAAAATATTGATATGCAAAAACTCCGCCGAAGGTTAAAACTGTCACAGCGACAATAACCATTATGCCAATTAATGTTGAAATGCCTGCCTGCCGGGAGGCATGGTCTTTTTGGTTTTTCATGAATTTATGTCTTACAATTTTAAAAGCTTTTAAAATTATAAGATGTTAATTTTTTACAAATTTGACACGATTTTTTGAATGGCTATAATAGAAATATAAATATAAATTATATGGCAAAGAAAAATTTAACTATCGACAACTTAGCGGTAATGATGAAAAATAGTTTTGACGGTCAAGCAGAAATTGTTAATAAAAGGTTTGACAAGGTAGAAAAAGATCTATCAATAATCAAGAGTCAACTTGCTGGCGTGGTTTACAGGCCTGATTTTGATAAATTGGAAAGCAGGGTTGAATATCTAGAAAATGTGCTTAATCTGCCTGCTAAAAAACACTAAATTTCATTACTCCGTCCCGCCATGGCGGGACGGTTTTTTATTTTTATTTTCTTTCTCCGCGGTTGTCTCTTCTGTCTTCTCTGGTGTCGTCTTTTATTAATCTTGGTTTTTCTTTTACTTCTACTGACATTCCCAAAGATTTCAATTCAGCAACAAGCAAATTAAATGAAGCTGGAATGTTGGGGTTTCTTATGGGCTCGCCTTTTAATATGGCTTCGTAAGTTGCGGCTCTTCCTGCAACGTCGTCAGATTTTATTGTAAGCATTTCTTGCAAAGTGTGAGCCACCCCGTATCCTTCCAAAGCCCATACTTCCATTTCTCCAAATCTTTGGCCTCCGAACTGAGCCTTTCCTCCCAACGGCTGTTGCGTAATTAACGAATATGGCCCAATAGACCTGGCGTGCACTTTATCGTCCACCATATGTATCAGCTTCATTATATACATATAACCCACAGTAATCGGCTTTGGAAAAGGAAGACCCGTTCTGCCGTCATAAACTGTAATCTGCCCTGACTCTGGCAATCCTGCTTCTTTTAGTTCTTTTTTAACATCTGTTTTATCAGCTCCCAATAAGGCTGGAGAAATTGCAATATAATTTAATTCGTGGGCTGCCCATCCAAGATGAGTTTCTAAAATCTGCCCGATGTTCATACGGGAAGGAACAGACAATGGAGACATTACCAAATCAATAGGAGTTCCGTCAGCTAAAAACGGCATTTCAGCTTCAGACAGAATTTTTGAAACAACTCCTTTGTTTCCGTGCCTGCCCACCAGCTTGTCTCCAACTTTTATTTTTCTGCATTCTGCAACCTCAACCTGCACCCTTTTTATTACTCCGGGCTCTAGCTTGTGTCCAAGCTCTCTTGAAAATATTTTTACATTTACAACTTTTCCTTTCTTTCCGTGCTCCATGCGCAAAGAGCTGTCTTTTACATCTTTTGCTTTTTCGCCGAAAATTGCCCTTAGCAATCTTTCTTCCGGAGTTAATTCGGCTTCCCCTTTTGGCGAAATTTTTCCAACCAAAATATCGTTAGGTCCGACTTCAGCCCCGATTCTTACAATTCCTTCTTCGTCTAAATCTTTTAATTTTTCTTCGCCAACATTGGGAATATCAGAAGTTGTAACTTCCGGCCCAAGCTTTGTTTCCCTGACGTCGCACTTAAAGTCTTCAATGTGTATTGAAGTAAATTCGTCTTCTTTAACTAATTTTTCTGAAATAGTAAGCGCGTCTTCAAATCCGCCTCCTCTTAAAGGCAAAAAACACATTAAAATATTTCTTCCCAAAGCCAATCTTCCTTGTGAAATAGCGGCTCCGTCAGCTAAAACATCTCCTTTCTTTACTTCTTCTCCTTTCTCAACTATTGGCTTTTGGTGAAAACATGAATACTGGTTTGTTCTAACAAAAGTTTGAAGCTCGTAATTTTCTTCTGATTTTTTGCCCGAAATATCATACTGCACTTTTATGTGCTGGGCGTCTGCCTCTTTTACAACTCCATGGCCTTTAGCTAAAATTACCTGCCCTGAATCGCGGGCAACATTCCTTTCAGCTCCTGTTCCCACTAATGGTGGCTCTGGCCTTATTAAAGGAACCGCCTGCCTTTGCATGTTAGAACCCATTAATGCCCTAGATGCATCATCGTTTTGCAAAAAAGGAATCAAAGATGTTGCAACTGAAATAAATTGCTTTGAAGAAACATCTATATAGTCAATTTTTGAAATTTGCACTTCCTCTGGCTCTCCTTTCACTCTTGCCTCAACTTTGTCTGGGGGAATTTCAGGAAGAATTTTTCCAGATTCTGTCAAGGGAACAGAAGCCGGGGCAATGCTGTACCTCTCTTCGTCTTGGGCTGAAAGATAATGAATTTCGTCTGTAACTTTTCCGTTTTTTACTTTAAAATAAGGGGCCTCAATAAACCCATAAGGGTTTATTCTTGCAAAAGAAGCCAAGTGCCCCACAAGCCCCACATTAGGGCCTTCTGGAGTTTCAATGGGGCAAATTCTTCCATAGTGTGAAGGCTGCACATCTCTTACCTCAAACCCTGCCCTTTCTCTTGTTAATCCTCCGGGGCCTGTTGTTGTGAGCCTTCTTTTGTGCTCTAATTCTGCCAATGGGTTTTCATTGTCCATGAATTGCGAGAATTGGGAGGAAGTGAAAAATTCCTTTACCACTGCCATCAGCGGCCTTGGGTTTATAAGCTGTATCGGGGTTATAGTGGCAACATCCAAAGTAGACATTTTATCTTTTATAATTCTTTCCATGCGCATCAAGCCAACTCTCATTCTGTTTTGCAAAAGCTCAGATAAAGTTCTTACCCTTCTGTTTCCCAAGTGGTCAACCTGGTCTGGTTTTGCATCGGGCTTGTTGTTTAACCTTATAACTTCTTTTATAACTTCAATAATATCTTCCAGCTTTAATATTCTGTCTTCTTTCAAAATATCTTTATCTATTTTTTTCGGAGCCAACTGAGGCAGCCTCTGCCATGTTTTCCATCTGCCCACTTTTGACAAGTCATACCTGTCAAAATTAAAGAACATATTAAATATCAAGTCCTGGGCAGTGTCTGGAGTAACCAAATCGCCGGGCCTTAGCCTGCGGTAAACTTCAACCAAAGCTTCTTTTTGGTCTTTGCATGTTTCTCTTTTAAGGGTTTCTTTTATATATTTTATTTCTCCTGTATCTGTGTCTTTAAATTCTTTTTCAACTTTGTCTACTCCGTCCAAGCCCAAAGCCATTAACAAAGTGGTGGCAGGAACTTTTCTTTTTCTGTTTATTTTTACTCCAATAAATCCCGAGTCCTCAGTTTCAAATTCCAGCCATGCGCCCCTGTTTGGAATTATTTTAGCTCCAAAATAATTTTTGCCTCTCCATGACCTTGTTGTAAAAAAAGCTCCCGGAGACCTGATAAGCTGTGAAACAACAACCCTTTCTACTCCGTTTACCACAAAAGTGCCCCTTTCTGTCATTATGGGAAAATCCGCCAAAAACACTTCCTGCTCTTTTACTTCTTTTGTTTTAAGATTTACAAGCTTTACTTTTGCTCTTAATGGAGCTTCAAGAGAATCATTATTTTTTTTAGCCTCCAGCCCGTTTTTATAATTTTGCTTTCCAAGCTTGTAATCTTCAAACCAAAGCTCCAATTCTTTGCCGGTGTAATCGCGTATGGGAGAAATTTCTTCTAAAAGCTCTTTTACTCTAACCTGCCAAAAATCCTCCCATGTCTGCCTTTGCATGGTTAAAAGATGCGGGGTGGAAAAAGAGAGTTTAGATTTTGAAAAATTTTTTACCTTGCTAATTATTTCAGCCATTAGCGCATGAAACATAAAACATGGAACATGGAACATGACAAAAACGTTTCTGTTATGTGTTCTATGCTATGTGTTATGTGATTTTATAAACACAAAATACCCTATTGCCTTTAGGGTATTTCCCCCGTCCAAACTATATTCTATTACAAAAAATTTCCAGCGCAATTTAAAACCGCCAGACGAGGGTATTTAATTTTATTTAGAGTAAAATGGCCACTTCTTTTTATATATAGCTATTGTATTCTTTTTTACAAAATATGTCAAGTCTTCACCCAAAATTTGATGCAAACCCCATCACCAATTTCAAAGATGCTTTTTAAAATTATAAAGTTTATCGGGCGAAGCGCCTTCGGCTGTCATCTGCTGTAGTTCGAGTTTGCTATTTAAATTAGTGAGGGGTTATTTAGCTTTTATTTATTTTTTTATTAATGATGCTAAATAAAAAGGACGATTTCTCGTCCTATGCGGCTCGCAAAAAGCCTTATCAAAAACGTTTATGCGTTCACGATTTCCTCTGTAACTTTTCCAAAGTGAAACCTGTAAATTTGTAAAGCAACGACATCGGATAACGCGCGCCATTTTTTGGAAAAAACAGTGGTGAAAATAGACAGCCAATAGTAATAGCTGACTTTTGGCCCTCCAAGTATGCCTATCCAAACGTTTGCCCGCATAAAAGCTCTGAAATCCCACATAGTGATCTTTATTCTGGGCCGCTTGGAAGAATCATACTCGCTTACAAACTCACGGATTCTTTTATAGTACTCTTTGGGAGAATAAATCTTCTGTAGAATTTTTTTATAGCCATTAGCAAGAGTTTCAACCGGCATCATGGGAATAAAGTTAGGGTAGCAATCAGTATTGCTCACAGATGCCCTTAAAAGCCTTCCTTGTTGCTTTAGTTTTTCATATAGCTTTGTGCCAGGCTGGGCCTGAAGCACGTCAACCATGGCCATGCAAATCCCTGACTGCCCGATGAAGTCAATCATTTTTTCAACAAAGCTGTCGGGATGGTCGCTGTCAAAACCCACGATAAATCCAGACATCGGAATAAGACCGCTGCTCTGGATTCTTTTTACGTCAGCCACCAAATCGCGATGCAAATTTTGCTTTTTTTGGCACTCTGCAAGACATTCAGGATTGTCTGTTTCCAGCCCCAGAAAAACTTTTTTGACATTTGCCTGCGCCATTAAATCCATCAGTTCGGCATCGTCAGCAATTATTACAGGGGCTTCAATTGTAAATTCAAACGGATACCCGCGGGCATTTTGCCAAAGAATAAGCGCTGAAAGCATTTCTTTTGTTTTTGCTATCTTGCCCACAAAATTATCATCTGCAATTTGCACAGCGCCGCGAAAACCGGCTTGATGCATTGCATCAATTCCTGCCAAAAACCTGTTTGGAGATTTTGACCTCCATTTACGGCCGTTCAGATGCGCGATGTTGCAAAAAGTGCATTCAAAGGGGCATCCCCTGCTGAATTGCGCAAATCCGGATGCGTAATCTTTCGGGTCAATCAGTCTATACAGGGGTATGGGAGAAATTTCTATGTCAGGGAACCTTTCTGAACTGTAGACCCTTTTTTCCTGTGAAGCTTGAAGGTCGCTCAAAAATCCAGGCAGAGTTTCTTCTGCTTCGCCCAGAAAAAAGTGTTCTACGCTCGGAAACTCTTTGCAAGAGTCTTCGGTTTCTAAAATTGGGCCGCCAAGAACTACAGGCGCGCCCAATACCTGACACCGCTCTATAATCTCGACTGCCGAATTTTTTTGCGCTATCATAGCGCTTACAAAAACAAAGTCTGCCCATTTAATATCCTCATCTGTGAGCTTTCTGACATTCAAATCAACAACTCTTTTTTCCCAGTCTTCAGGAAGCATAGCAGCTATAGTCAACAATCCTAAAGGAGGAAATGCCGATTTTTTAGCCACAAATTTCAAAAGATGCTTCCAGCTCCAAAAAGTTGCCAAAAATTCGGGGTACACTAATAGTATGTTCATCGGGTTACTCCTTATGTTGATTCAGCAAACAGCTGAATCTATGTTAAAGGTCAAAAAACAAAAAACGTTTATAATACTATAGCACAAAACTTGGCTATTTACAATTTTAAAATAATTTGCTATCATTATAATATTATGGCAATAACAAAATCGGCAAAAAAAGCTATCCGCCAGAATGAAAGGCGAAAAGCTATAAATATTATTTATAAAGATAAAATAAAAGCCCTCTTGAAAGAGGCTCGCAGTTTAGTGTCTGCCAAAAAAAATAAGGAAGCAGAAGCTCTTCTGCCAAAGCTCTACCGGGCATTAGACAAAGCCGCTAAGGTTGGCGTTATAAAAAAGAATAACGCTTCAAGAAAAAAATCAAGAATTTCCAAATTAGTCGGCAAAAAAGCTTAAATTTCAGCCACCAGCATATCCAAAGCCAGCTCCGGATCTATCTTGCCTGTTTTAATATCTGAATCTGCCTGAAAAATTTTCTGGTAGATTTTTTTTAACTGGCTTGATGTAAAGCGCTGGCACAAATAATAATTCTTTTGAACTACAAACGGGTGAAGCCCGCTTTTTTTTACAATCGCCTGATAGCCAGCTTCTTTTTCAGCCAGTTCTTTTATAATCAAAAGATTTTTGAATTGATAAGCTATCATAGAAAGCATATACAAGGGAGCGTCTCCGTTATCTAAATGCTTGTGAAGCAGCCCTACTGCCTGGCCTTTATTTTTCTGCGAAATAGCATCAATTGTTTTAAAAATATCGTTTTCAATTTTAGGTCTAATGTGAAGCTCAACATCTTCTTTTTTTACTATGCCTTCCCTTTTATAATTTGCCAGCTTTTTAATTTCATTTGCCATTTTCCATAAATCATCTCCAGTATATGCTGATAACAGATCTTTTGCTGGCAGATCAATTTTTGAGCCGTACTTTTCAAATTCTTTGTCTATCCACTTTTTCAGCATGGCTGGCTGAAGCAAATTAAACTCCTGGCATTTTGCATGAGTTTTTAGCTGTTTAAAAAGTTTTGGCCTCTCATCAACTTTATCATTTTCATAAATAACAATAATATCTTTTATATTTTTAAAATTATTAACTTCTTTTAAAAATTCTTCCTGCCAGCCCGGGGCTGGTCCGCCTTTGGCGGAAAATACATTTTTCACAACCACCAGTTTTTTTTCTGCAAACATTGAAACAATTTTAAGGCTGTCAAAAAAATCATTAAACGTTTTTTCTATAGCATCAATAAAAATCAAATTCAGTCCGCTTTTGTGGACTTTTTTATAGTGCCCTATTATTTCATTTAATTTTTCCTTGGATCTATAAGAATCTTCTCCGTACAAAAATATAATCATTCCCAAAAATTTATTAAATACATTTTCTTTAATTTTATAACTATTACAATGCTTTAAAACCCCCAAATATGACTGTATTGTTTGATTAAAGCATTTTTTTGTAATTATACAATCTTTTAGCTCTGATTCTTTGTTTTCTATTTTTTGAGTAATAATTAGCACAAAAAAGCTCAAAAAATCTTGTGAGCTCACAAAATCTTGTGAGCTCCGAGCTCACAAGATTTACTCTAAAAATAAGTCTGTGTATTTTGCAATGTCTTTTTTATGCTCTATCCAATCTTTTACAACTCCATTCAAGCCATTTATTCCGCCCATTGTTTCTAAAAGAAATTCTCTTTCTGTAACAGAAGGGAAATTTTTAACGCCAATGCAGTCTTGATAACTTGACCATTTATAGTCTTCCAAAAACTTTGAGACCTCCTTTACAGAATGTTTTTGAATTCCTTTTTCCTTCCAACTGGGTTCAATAAGTGCAATAGGGTTTGTAAAAATATACGAAGCTGTCGCTATAAGCTGATTATCTGTATCCACATGAACCGATTTAAATTCGTTTTGAAAAACATGACCCTTCCTCTGATATTTTCTGTTAAAATATCCTCCGTATCCGCCTCCAACTTTTTGCATAAATTTGGATATTCCCCCGTCTTTTATTTGTTTTGTCAGAAGATGAACGTGGTTTGGCATAAAGCAAAAAGCTAAAACTTTAATAAATTTATCTCTTGCATCTTCTACTAAAATTTTGTGAGCCCCGAGCTCACAAAATTTTTCTTTTTTCTTTTCAGCGGTCCTGGCTAATCGTCGATTAAAAATATTCACAGGGATGGCGTTATTAAACTCGTAAATAGAAAAAATGCCGCGATAATAATCGTTTAAGTCCTTAAAAATCAAGTTATTATCAATCGCTCGTATTACAATATGATAAATCTCGCCGGTTACAAATTGTTCTTTTCTCCGCGGCATGGTCTAATATAGTCATTTTTTAGTTTTACAAACTCTTGTGAGCTCGGGGCTCACAATTTTTGGCAGTTGGGGCAGAAAAAGGCGCTTCTGCCTGCAAATTTTAAACGTTTAATTAGGGTTTTGCATCTTTGGCATTTTTGGCCTTCTCTTTTATACGCTTTTCTTTCTGCGTCAAAATTCCCCTTGCTTCCGTCAACTTTTCTATAATCAGAAAAACTTTCTCCACCCAATTTAACAGAAATGGTCAAAACCTTTTTAATTGCATTATAAAGCAATTTTAACTCTTTTTCACTTAATTTTGCAACACTTTTTTCAGGATGTATTTTTGCCTGCCACAATGCTTCAGAAGAATAAATGTTTCCTATGCCAGCTATTATGTAAGGGTCCATTAAAACCTGCTTTATCCTGCCTCGCCTAGCGGCGAGGCAGGATTTAAATTTCTTAAAAGTAAAATCTTTTTCTAATGGTTCGGGCCCCAAATTTTTAAATTCTTTTGAATTTAATAATTCATCAGTTTTTTGTAATTCAACTTTGGCGAATTTCCTTAAATCCGACAAGGCAAGCATTTTTCCATCATTCAAAAAAAATATTAAATGCAAAAATTTATTCATCGGGTCTTCTAAATTTTTGTTTCCAGCTGGCGCCCATGTTCCATGTTTTATGTTCCATGTTCCATAGAGAAGATGTCCTGTCATTTTTTGGTGCACTAAAAGGGAATATCCGCCCGACAAGTCAAAAATTATATTTTTGGCGCGACGCCAAATTTTTAATATTTTTTTGCCTTTTATATGCTTTTTAAAATCTTTAAATAATTTTGGTTTTTTAATTGTTTTTTCCCAGTCTGACCACACATCAACAAAGGCCCTGTTCAGGACCTTTGATTTTAAGCCTTTGACTGTGGTTTCAACTTCCGGCAATTCAGGCATACTATATAAAATTTTATCCTGGCTCTTTTATTTTTCTTATTTCGCTTATTAGCTCTTCTGTTTTTTCTTCTCTTTCTTTTGTCTGTTTTTGGAGAGCTTCTAAATCTTCTGCTATTTTTTTAAGCTCTGCGACGTTTGTTTTTTTCGGATTTTTTGGCTTAATTTGTTTATTTTTTACTGGTTTTTGAGGGGCCCTGTTTTTAACCCTCTTTTCTAATTTTTGGACATCCTCTTTTAGCCTAACCACTTCTGAGTCTTTTGTTATAGCCTCTTCCTTAAATTTGTTTAAATCCCCAATAACCCTTTGCAGCTCTATTGTCCTGTTCTGCACTTTTTGCTCTAAAGCATTTATTGTTTCTTCCAGCCCCTGGGTTTTTGCTTTTACCTTTATATCCACTGATTTTTCTGTAGATTCTTCTTTATTTCTGCTCTCTTCGAGGTCCCCTGCCAGCTTGTTAAAAACTTTTGCTAATTCTGCAATTTCGTCTTTGGTTTCCAAATACACCCTGGTAGATAAGTTTCCTTTGCTCATTTCTGTAGCCCTGTCTAATAATTTTTTGACAGGAGATGCAAACCTTTGGCCTGTGGCAAATCCAAAGAAAAAGACATATATAGCTATAAACAAAAGAAGTATGTAAAAACTGAAGTTTATATTTTTATAGTCTAGCGCCAAAAAAGCCACGACAGCAAAAAAGCCTGCCAGAATAACGGGAACAGATATTTTATATGAAATCTTTGTCATTATATTATAATGATAAAAGTCTGTTTATTAAAGAATCAAATTCTAATTTTTTAAATTTTTCTTCAACTTGCTCTTTAAAAAAATCACCGAACTTGCACTCTTGAAGGTTAAAATTTATATCAATGTCTTTCTTTGTTTCAACCAGCTCCAAAGACATAAATGCAGAATCTTTGTTATTTTTTAAAGCTTCTTTTATTTTGGGTTTTAAAACAGCTGTGTCTGTTGCAAGCTCTTGATAAAGATTTTTTATGGTGCCGTATTTTTGAATTATTTCAGCTGCGGTTTTATTTCCAATGCCTTTGACTCCGGGAACATTGTCAGATGCATCTCCCACAAGAGCTTTAAAATCATTCATCTGCAAAGGTTTTACGCCGAACCGCCCTACTACCTTATTTATATCATAAATTACCGTGTCTTTGATGCCCTTGCCCAAAGTGTAAACCTTAACCTTATCGTCAACTAATTGTAAATTATCTAAATCTCCGCTTAAAATGTAAATTTCTAAATCCTTGTTTTCTTTTTTTGAAACAGCGCAAATTGTGGCTATTAAATCATCTGCTTCAAACCCTTCTTTTGCAAAAACCGGAATCTTTAAAGTTTGGAGAACTTCTTTTGCAACAGGTATTTGCGAAATAATGCCATCGGGAGTCTGCGGCCTTTGGGCTTTGTAGTCCTGAAATTTTTCGTGCCTGAATGTTTTTGCCTTTGTATCAAAGCAGGCAACAACATACAAATTGCAGTCTTTTCCCAAGTCTTTTATTGCCTTGAATAAAGTCAGCAAGAACCCGTAAACAGCTCCCGTGGTTTGGCCTGACTTTGTTGCCAAAGGAGGCAATGCATGAAAAGCCCTGTGCAATAAAGCGTTAGAGTCAATAATTAGCAGTCTTTCCTGATTCATATTTATTATACAAAATTTTTAAGACGATTCATAGTTTTTAGGACGGTATTGCAAGGCTTCCAGCATATGGGCTGGTAAAACTTCTTCTGAGCTGTCCAAGTCCGCAATTGTGCGGGCCACTTTTATCATTTTCATATAAGACCTGGCTGAAAGCTGGAACTTCATTGCCGCCTGCCTTAAAATTTGCTCAACTTCTTTTAAAAGCTTGCAATACTTTTTAATGTGGCTGTTTTTCATCTGATTGTTTGAGCAAATGCTTTCAAAAGCAAATCTTGCCTCCTGCTTTTTACGGGCTATCATTACCCGCTGGCGGATTTTTTCTGATGCCTCTAAAAACTCAGAATTTTTTTGGTTGTCTGAAAAGGCATCCGTGTCCACGGGCATTACCTGAATATGCAAATCAATTCTGTCTAAAATAGGACCTGAAATTCTTTTTTGGTATTTTGAAATCTGGCTAAGAGAACACGCGCAGCTCTTTTTAGGGTGCATGGCATATCCGCAGGGGCATGGGTTGGCGGAAGCCACAAGCATAAAATCGGCCGGGTATTTTATTCTTTGTTTTGCCCTTGAAATGGTCAGGCATCCGTCTTCTAACGGCTGGCGCATAGCTTCCATAATTGAGCGCTGGAACTCGTTGAATTCGTCTAAAAATAAAACGCCCCTATGAGCCAAGCTGATTTCTCCGGGCCTTGGCTTAGACCCGCCTCCAACCAAGCCAGCCAAAGAGGCTGTGTGGTGGGGCGTTCTGAACTGCCTTTTTACAATTAAAGAGCCGCCCGGAGGAATGTCGCCAGAGGCTGAATAAATTTTAGTTACCTCCAGAGACTCCTCTTCATTTAAGGGGGGTAAAATTCCGGGCAAGGCGCGCGCCAGCATTGTTTTGCCAGACCCTGGAGAGCCAATCATAATAATGTTGTGGCCTCCGGCAGCAGCAATTTCCATGGCTCTTTTTGCCTGCTCTTGGCCCAAAACTTCTTTCATGTCAAATTCAGCCGGGCTTTCAATATTTTCTGAAACTTCTTTGTAATCAACTGGGAAAATCTTTTCGCGTCCCAAAAAGTGCTGGCATATCTGGGTTAAATTTTCAACAGCATAAACTTTAAGGCCTTTTATAGCTGCTGCCTCATTGGCAGAATCTTTTGGCACATACAAGCTTGTAAAACCGAACTCCTTAGCAAACAAAGCCATTAAAAAAGCTCCCTTTGTATGCCTTAGAGAGCCGTCAAACGATAGTTCTCCTAAAAATAATGATTTTGAAGGCACGGAAAACTCTAAAATACTGCTTAAAATTCCAACAGCAATGGGCAGGTCATAAACTGATCCCTCTTTTGGAACGTCGGCCGGGGCCATATTGACCATAATTTTTTTCGCGGGAAAATCAATGCCAGAGCTTGAAATAGCGGTCCTCACCCTTTCTTTGCTTTCACCTACAGCTTTGTCTGGAAGCCCCACAATTTCAAAACCAGGCAAACCCTTGTTTGCCAAATTTATTTCAATGTCAACCTTAATAGTCTCTAACCCCAAATTCGCCACCGATGGAATTTTAATCAGCATAATTTAAAAATTTTGCAATTTTGGATTTTAGTTTTTATTCAGGTTGTCGTAGGACAACCAAGGCTAATTTTAATTTTTTATTGGTTTAATTTTTCCATAAATTAAACCAATAATTGTACCCACAATAGTAAATGTCAGAAGAATAATAATGATCTCTCCAACTAAAACAAAATTAGTGGCGGTAAAAAATAATCCTTTTCCTCTGGCAAGTGATTGGTAAAAGATTGCAAATGGTTTTAATAATAAATTGACATTACAGCTATGTATCCTCAATTCAAATGTTTGACCTATGTCAGTAAATTTACACAACAAAAAAATCCCCATAGAAAAAATCGAGTATACAATTCCGAAACAAAAACCATATAACGAAAATTTTAAAAATTTTTGCATATTTTCATTTCTTAATAATATTTTTTATTTTTCCATAAATTAAACCAATAATTGCACCGAATACGAAGAAAAAAATTATTACAGGCAAAGAATATATAAAAATCCAAATCCCAGATGTATAACAAGAAGCCAAAACTCCATGGCTCAATCCGCCTATCCCGCACAACCAAGTTAGACAAAACCATGCCGGGATGAAAACTGGTAAAAATATTACTGAAACAAAAACAGGAAGAGCATGATTTAAATTAGCGAACATTACGACAGCCGACAATGAATAAAGAAATAAAATTATTCCTCCTTTTAGCCAATATGGCCAATTTTTCCAAAACATATCTTTATATTTAATAATATTTTTATCTTTCCTGTTTCAGGTTGTCATGTAACAACCAACGCTAATTTTAATTTTTTATTTCGACGGCTAACTTTTTTAAATCAATGTCCTTTTTAAAAACTATGAAATCTCGGCCGATTTTTTGCGACCCTATGTTTCCTCGGTGTACGCGCTTTAGCACAGACTGTTTGCTAATTTTCAGAATATCTGCCAATTCTTTTATTGTATAGAAATCTTTTTCCATTCTTACTTTGCTTTTTATTTTAGGTTGTCGTAGGACAACCTGACTACATTTTCTTATATTATCATAATTTTAACATAAAATTAAACAAAAAATTAACTGATGTAATATTTTCCAAAATCCTGTAAAATTTGGCCTTTAAGCTGCATTAAAGACAACGTTGTGCCAAGTTGGGCAACAGGCACATTAAAAATTCTTGCCATTTCATCTGCTCTTAAAGCCTCTCTTTTTAACTGGGCAATTATTTTTTGCTCTAACGAGCCAGTTTTTGTGAGCCCCGAGCTCACAAAATTTTGTGAGCTCGGGGCTCGATCAACTTGATTAACTCCTTGATTCACCAAAACTTTAAAATAGCTTAAAATATCGCTTGCGTCAGCCACAGGTTCAGCTCCCTCTTTTATCAATTTTAAAGTTCCTCTTGAAACTTCTGAAGTAATTTGCCCTGGCACAGCAAAAACTTTTCTGTTATATTTTTTGGCATAGCTGGCCGTAATCAAAGAGCCGGAATTTAAAGCAGCCTCCGTGACCAAAACTGCTTTTGAAAGCCCTGCCACAAGCCGGTCCCTTTGCACATAGGTAAAATTTTGAGGCTGGGCGGAGCCTTCGTATTCTGAAACTACAAGGCCGTTGTTGTTTAAAATTTCCTGATATAGATTTTTTTGATTTGCGGGGTGTATTAAGTCTATGCCGCAAGGCATAACAGCAATTGTTTTTCCTCCGCATTTTACAGCAGCTAAATGAGCCGCTTCATCTCCGCCATACATAAAACCTGAAACTATTGTAATGCCAGCTGCTGCGCATTCTGTTACAATTTGCTCTGTGGCCTTTCTGCCATAATAAGTTAAATGCCTGGAGCCAACAACTGCCAGGCAATTTTTGAAAATATCATCTGACCAATTTCCTTTGTAATACAATTTTTTCGGGCCAGAGCTTGGCACCAAAACCGAAAGCGCCTGTTTCAGCGCTTTCGGATACTTTTTATTAGTTATTTCAATTACTCCACTCTCTTTTGACATTTTATTTTCATGCTTATCATGCTCTTTTCAACAATTTATCCACAAATAGCAAGGCAACAGTTATTTTGTTTTGGTAAAAGGCGGGTATAACTGCTTGTCTATTGTTCTTTCAAAGCAAACTCTGCCAGCTGTGTGCTGCCAATTATCTGCAATTCCTTTCGCAGGAACAGGAATGCTCGAATATCGATACTGACCATATTGATCATTGCCTTCTTTGTTAAATTCAGCGCAAAGCTCAAAACTTAAATTTTCTGCATCTATTATATTGTATTCATAGCTTTGGCCTGTCTGAGGGTCTAATGGAACCATAAAACCTGAAATTGGATCATTCAAATCAGACAGGGAAGTGGGAAGCACTTCTTTACTCTGCCAATAATTTACAATTTGATATTGGATGTTCTGCAAATCACTTATTTTTTGCTGGTCAAATTGCACAAGCCTGGCTGTCTGCGGAGAACCGATTATAAAAAATGAAACAATAATTGCTGTAGCAACCAATATGCCTGTCACTATGGCAAAATATTTTCCTGATTTTGCAGGAGTGTCGCGCCTGACGTCATCTAAATAATATCCAAAAACAAATCCAGCAACCACAAGCACAGACAATGCCTTTAAAATAAATTTTAAAGTTGTTTCTCCTCCTAAAAGACTGTTTATAACAGTAACAAGGTCAACAATAACAACTATGGCTGCAATAAAAAGCGTTAAATACAAAAGCCATTTCCTTATTTTTGATTCACGCACAACAGCTTCTCTGGCATAAATTTTATTTAAATACCAAGACACAAAAATAAAAAGCGGAAAAACAATAAACAAAGAAGAAACTGAAAACCTTATCAGTTCCAATGAATAATCATAAGAATACCATTGCGTTAAGGCATCTGGCAAAAATTTGTTTATAAATTGCCACAAAAGAGTTACAAAGCTTATTGCAGACCAATAAAGCGTGACTATTGCCAAAAGATGCAAAAACAAATCCCTTGGTATATTTCTTTTGGGTAAAATGTTATTATCCATGTTTTTTATTTTTTAATAATATTTTGCTTTTTTTATTATACCACCTTATCTTGATATTCCATATCGAAATACGTATTTGAATACGTATTTGAATACGTATTTAAAAATTTGCCATTTTTGCTTTTGGCGCTCCGCCCTCTTTCTCTTTTTCCTGTTTTGGCGCGCTCAAATCTTCAATAGAATTTAAATCCTCATTTTCACCATTATCTTCATCTTCTTCATCTTCTAAAAATCCGCCGGCCTGCAATTCCCAAAGTTTTTTATACAAACTATTTTCATTTTCCAGTAATTTCTGGTGGCTTCCCTGTTCAATAATTTTTCCCTGGTCAATTACAATTATCCTATCCATTTTTTGTATTGTTGACAGGCGGTGGGCGATTACAATTGTGGTCCTGCCTTGCATTAAAGTATTTAAAGCGTCTTGAATTAACATTTCAGAATTAGAATCCAAACTTGAGGTTGCCTCGTCTAAAATTAAAATCGGGGCGTTTTTTAAAATTGCCCTGGCAATTGCCACCCGCTGACGTTCTCCTCCGGATAATTTTATTCCCCGCTCGCCGACATAAGTTTCCAATCCATATGGCAGATCTTTTACAAATTCATCGCAATGGGCAAGCTTAGCCACTTTTTCTATTTCTTGTTTTTCGGCGTCTCTTTTTCCATAAGCTATGTTCTCAGCTAAAGTTCTATGAAACAAAATCGGGTCCTGCGGAACCATTGAGACTCCATCTCTTAAGCTTTTTTGAGTGACTCCTGAAATATCCTGGCCGTCAATTAAAATTTTTCCAGAAGCAGGCGAATATAATCTTAAAAGCAATTTTACAAAAGTTGTTTTTCCAGCTCCCGACGGTCCAACCAGCGCCACTTTTTCTCCCGGCTGAATTATTAAATTAATATCTTCCAAAACTTTTCTAGTTTGGTTAAAACTAAAAGTTAAATCTTTAAATTCAATTTTTCCTTTATCAACTAAGAGTTCTTTTGCCTCCGGTTTATTTTTTATTTCATGGGGTAAAAGCAAAATTTCAGTCATTTCTTTTGCGTCGGCATATGCCTGATATGCGTTTCTAACCACGCGGGTAAATCCCCAAAGCTGGTCAATTAAGCCTATTATATATACCTGCAATAAAACAAAAACTCCAATGGTTATTAATCCTTGGCCCCAATACTTAATAGCAAAATAAAATAATAAAAATTGGATTGCAAAGCCCAAAAATGCCTGGCCGGCTTCCATTATTGCATCCAAATTCCAGCTGGTTTTTGTCATCTTTGCCTGCTCGTTTGTCACAGATTTATATCCTTTTGACTCAAACTTTTGGCCTGAAAAAAGCTGTATTGTATTTTGGTTTGTTATTGTATCTGCCAAATATCCTGTTGTTTTAGAATCAATTTCAGCAACTGAAATATCATATTTTAATTTCCAGCGGGAAAATAATATGTTAAACATTAAAAATATAATTATCCAGACAAAAATAATTAAAGCAATCCATTTATTTATAAAATAAACAATAACAATCACCGAAACAATTCTTACAAGCAGGGGCAGAACATCCCAGATTAATCTGTCGCTTAAAGTTTCAAATGCCCTGGCAAAGCGGTTAACCCGCTGGACAAGAGAGCCGGTAAAATTATTGCTGAAAAAACTATAAGAATGCTCTATCAAATAATCATATGCCTGCTGTTTTAACCTGGCGATAGTTGCTGTCTGATATGTATTATTAAAAATAGTGGCTGACCTATAAAATAACCAGACAAGCAAGTTCAAAAAAGCTATTTGGATTATTATTATTAATAATTGATTGGCAATTGCTGTTTTATCCCCGCCAGCTGAAATAATATCAAAAAACTGCTTATAAAAAATTGGAGAAATAATTCCTGCAATGTTAGCTAAAATAATAGAGAGCGCTAGAAAAAACAGCCCCCATTTTTGCGGCTTTATTCCATGCCAAAAAGCCCTCAAAACATCTTTGAGTTTTACCCCATTAGAAATATTTATTTTTTGTTTTTCCCAATATCTGTAAATTTTCATAAATTTGTGGACTTAGCGAGAGTCGAACTCGCGTCTCCGCAATGCGAATGCGGCGTACTACCACTGTACTATAAGCCCGTGAATTTTCTAACGGGGTAAAAATGACGCGCCTGCCTGCCGACAGGCAGGTAATACCGCTTTACTACAGACCCTTTTTATCCCATTATGTCGGGGCGCCGAGATTTGCACTCGGGCCACACCCTCCCGAAGGGTGCATACTGCTGCTATACTACGCCCCGTTGTTTTAAAATTTTCATTATGTTACCCAATATTTTTGCTTGGTCATTTCGTCTTTTTTGGTTTCAACTTCCTGTTTTTCCTGCTTTGATTTTTCCGCCAATTTTTGCAATTCTTTTTGGCTTAATTTGCCCAATTTATCAGCTTCTTTGCGCAAAAATTCTTTGCTATTTTTTTGGGGGTCGTCTAAAACATATCCCAAAAGAATATCTAAAATCTGGCCGATTTTTGGACCGGGTTTTATTTTTAAAATTTTCATCAAATCGTTTCCGTCAATTTCCAGCATTTTAGCTGAAATTGGGTCCTGTGAAACTTTATCAATCAGATATTTTAAATGCCTTAATTTATAGGGCTCTGCTTTCGGCACGCCAGAACCAATCCTGTCTGCCTGCCTTACCTGCAAAAGCTCTTCTATGTTTTCCGGCCCCACATTTTTTACCAGTCTTCTTACAGACGATTCTCCAACCTCGTCAACATTATAATAAAACAAATGGAATCTTACCAGTTTTGTTATTTTTTCAACATCTTTTTTGGAAAATTTTAATCTGTTTAGAAGCTGGAAAGTTATTTTAGCTCCAACTATTTCGTGATTATAAAAAGTAGCTTCCTCGCCCTCTCCAATTTTTACTTTTGGCTTGGCAATATCATGCAAAAGAGCCGCCAATCTTACATGCATATTAAATTTTTTCTTTGCAGCATATCCCAAAGATTTTATTGCATGCTGGTAGCAGTCATAAATATGATGTTTGCTTTGGCTTACGCCGTAATTATCCAATAATTCAGGAATTATGTATTTTAATAAGCTAAGCTCTCTTAAAAGCTCAATTCCTTCTTCAGCTTTATCTGACATAATTATTTTTAAAAATTCATCTTTTATTCTTTCCTGTGAAATCGCTTCCAGCCAGATGCTATTTTTTTTAATAGCTTCTGCAGTATTTTCTTCAATTTTCCACCGCCTCTGGCGGGGTCCCGCCTCTTGGCGGGAAAAACCATCTTCCAAAGTTGCTGCAAACCTTACTGCCCTTAACATTCTTAAAGCATCTTCTGAAAATCTTTCTTCAGGATTTCCAACTGTCTTGATTATCTTATTTTTTAAATCTTTCTGCCCTTCAAACAAATCAACAACTTCTTTTTTGGCCGAAGGCCCTGAGCCGAGGCGAAGGGCCATTGCATTTATGGTAAAATCCCTGCGGCTTAAATCCTCTTCTAATGTTTTTGCATATTTTATTTCGTCTGGATGACGCTTGTCAGAATATTTTGCTTCTAATCTGTAAGTAGTAATTTCAACCTCCGGAATTTTTTTACTGCCTGTGCGCGCGGTGACAGTTAAAAAATTATTTTCATAAAAACTATCCGGAAAAACTTTTTGGATTTCTTCGGGCTTGGCATTTGTGGTTATGTCCCAGTCTTTAGGATTAATGCCAATTAAAAAATCGCGCACGCATCCGCCCACGATATATGCCTCAAACTTCGCCTTTTGCAGTTTTTCGATAATGATTTTGACCTCTTTTGGTATTGTCATGATTTTTCTATATTACTTTAAAAATTGATATTTTTCAATAAATTTGGTATAATTTAACAAATTAACCGCGTGCCCTCGTGGTGAAACTGGATATCACGCTCGGCTTCGAACCGAGGATTCCGGGTTCGAGTCCTGGCGAGGGCACAAAGAAAAAGATGAAAACATATTTTTTAATATCCGGAGTTTTGATTTTATTAATTTTAATTCCTGTATTAGCATTAGCCCAAGCGCCGTTTGTGCGATGCGGAAATGGAGATCCAACAAAACCCGGCTATCATGCCTGTGATATTTGCGATTTTTTTGCAACGCTCATTTATATTTATAACTTTCTTGTCTTGAGCATAGCTACTCCTTTGGCAATTGTGGGAGTAACAATAGGCGGAGTATTTATACTTATATCTGCCGGCAATCCCAATTTAATGGGTAGCGGAAAAAAGATTTTATATTCTGCAATTATCGGCTTATTTTTAGTATTTGCTTCGTGGGTTATTATCAACACTATTCTTTCAGTGATTGGGTACCAAATGGGAACATGGTGGAACCCGCAGATGAATTGCAATTAATTATCGCCCCCATAACTTAATGGTAAAGTAGATGCCTCTTAAGCATCCTATCTCAGTCCGATTCTGAGTGGGGGCACCCTTTGATAAACTCAGGGCAAGCTTTACAAAACAGATAAAATAGAGTATACTACAATAAAAGGCTAAAAGCCTTTTATTGTAAATTTTAAATAACAAATTTTAAATTTTAAATGAAATCTAAATGATAGAATGTTTTAAACATTTGAGATTAGGGCATTCAATTAAAATTTTAAATTTAAAATTAAAAATTAGCGAATATGGCTTTAAAAACCAAAGAAAAAACAAAAATAATAAAAGAAGCGAGCATCCATGAAAAAGACACCGGGTCTTCTGAGGTGCAAATTGCCTTGCTGTCAAAAGAAATTGATAAGCTGGCTTTGCATTTAAGAAAACACCCAAAAGACCTGCATTCAAAAAAGGGGCTGATTAAAATGGTCATTACAAGAAAAAAACTTTTAGCATATCTTAAAAAAAATTCTGAAAAAAGATATTCTGCTATCGTTAAAAAAATAGGACTTAAAAAATAATGCAGCCAAAACCAAAAGAACAAAGAGTAGAGGTGCTGATTGATGTGCAAAATCTGTACCATTCGGCAAAAAACCTTTACCACGCAAAGGTAAATTATCAGGAAGTTTTAAAAAACGCGATAGCAGGAAGAAAGTTTATCAGAGCTTTTGGCTATGTTGTGCGCACAAAAACTGGCGAAGAAGCGCCTTTTTTTGATGCTCTTTCAAAAATCGGCATTGAAACAAGGGTAAGGGATTTGCAGGAATGGTATGGCGGAGCTAAAAAAGCAGACTGGGATGTGGGTATTGTTATTGATGCAATCAGAACCTCTCCGGGGCTTGATGTTATTGTTTTATGCTCTGGAGACGGAGATTTTATTGCTTTGGTGGAATATCTAAAAAACCAGGGCAAACGGGTTGAGGTAATGGCATTTGGAAAAACAACCTCTTCAAAATTAAAAGAAATCGCAGACGAATTTATTGACATAGACGAAGGCCTGCCAAAATTTTTATTGAAGAAATAATGAAAAATTCAATTATAATTCCAAGCGAAAGAATTGTTAATAAAATTTATATTCTCCGCAACAGGAAAGTGATGCTGGACAGAGATTTAGCTGAACTCTATGGGGTCACAACAGGAAATTTAAATTTAGCTGTGAAAAGAAATATAAAGAGATTCCCTGAAGACTTTATGTTCCAGATGAGCAAAAAAGAAATGAAAAATTGGATATTGCAAATTGAAATATCCAATTCTGAAAAGATGGGATTAAGAAAACTTCCATTTTGTTTTACTGAACAGGGTGTGGCAATGTTATCAAGCGTGCTAAACAATGACCGAGCAATAAATGTAAACCTACAGATTATTCGCACATTTGTGAAAATCCGCGAACTTATGGCAACGAATGAAATTATGCAAAGAAAAATAATGGAATTAGAGAAAAAATACGGGAGCCAAAATGATAAAATAAAAAAGATTTTTTACATATTAGGACTTTTGCAAGCAGGCGATAATAAAACTGAACCAAAATCCGAAATCGGCTTTAAAAAATAATCAGCCAAAATTTTTATTAAAAAAATAATTCTATGAACAAAAAATATTTATACATTATAATTATTTTAACTGTTGTGGTTGTCGCTCTGCTGGGAGGAGCGGGGTATTTTATATATCAAAATTACTTTGTGCCAAAAATTGAAAAAGATCGGGAAATAAATTTAATGATAAAAAATTTCGGCTGCGAAAAATTTTCCGAAGTTGAAAAACAAACCTGTGAATTAGAGGTAATTAGTTCTTATGCCGTCTCTGAAGAAGACCCTTCTATGTGCAAAAGACTGAACGATTCTTTATTAATTGATTATTGTTACGGCAGAGTGGCTACAGAGTTAGAAAACCCTAAAATTTGCGAAAAAATAAATGACAATTCGATATACAGCCAATGTTACTACAGTATAGCTATAAAACTCAACGATGAAAATTTGTGTGGCTATGTAAAAGATAATGATAAAGCATCCATGTGTTATGTGGAGATATCTAAGAGCAAGGGGGATGTTTCGATATGCGAAAAAATAAAAAAAAGAGATACTCCTGAAAACTTTTATTATAACCAATGTATCAGGCTATCAGTGAATATGGGTCAGCTTGACTGTTCTGTAGCTTGTGAAAAAACACTTAATGAGGGAGAAAAAAATGAATGTTATATACGGTGTGCCAGAGAAAAGTCAGATGTAGCTTTTTGTGAAAAAATTTATTTTTCATCTAATTATTTGAATAGAACTGTTTATGATAATGAACAAGCAGAGATAGCAAGGAAAAATACGTGTTACGGAGAAATCGCCATACAAAAAAAAGATACTTCTCTATGTGACAAAATAATGCCTTCAAAATATGGAAATTCTACTGAAAGAGAAGATTGCATTAAGTATGTTCAACAACTTTTAAAGTAATTTTAAAAAAATAAGTAATTAATTGCGGGGATAGATATACTAATTCATACTGATGATACAAATAAAAATTTGTGTTAACGGCATGCATTCGTATATCGGTCTCGCCAAATAATATGGCGGTAAAAGATACATTCGAGATAAAAGTGGGTGAAAAGCCCATAATAATCAAAACTACAAACTGGACAGAGCAGGCATCTGGCTCTTGTTTGGTTTCGTGCGGAGAAACAGAGGTTTTAGTAACCGCTGTTCTTTCTCCATTTTCCAGGCCCGACATAGATTATTTTCCTTTAACTGTTGAATACGAGGAAAGGTTTTATGCCGCAGGAAAAATTTTCGGCTCAAGGTTTATGAAAAGAGAATCAAGGCCGACAGAAGACGCAATTTTAACTGCCCGTATGATTGACCGAGCTATAAGGCCGTTGTTTCCAAAAGATTTTAAAAAAGAGGTGCAGGTTGTTGTAACCTGCCTTTCGTGGGACGGAGAAAACGACCCTGATATTTTAGGAATGATTGGAGCTTCATTTGCTTTAGCTGTTTCAAACATTCCGTGGTCAGGCCCGTTGGGGGCAATCAGAGTTACAAAAAATGGCCTGCCTGCGCAGGCAGGCGAATGGAAATTTAATTCAAGCTACAGCCAGAGAAAAGAAAGCGAAATGGACTTAACTTTATCTGCCATAGAAAGGGATGGAGATATTTTGGTAAACATGATTGAAATGGGAGCTAAAGAAGTTTTAGAAAAAGATGTTTTAGAAGCTTATGAATCTGCCAAAAAAGAGCTCAAAAAAATTATTGATGTTCAAATTCAGGCAGTTAAAAAAATCGGAAAGCAAAAAGATATTTTTGAACCGGCCGTTGAATCAGATATTGAAAACGAAATAAAAGAATGGCTTGGCGATAAATTAGAAAAAGCAATAAACGAAGCGCCGGCTAGAGAAAAAAATCTTGCAGTTGCCGAATCCTTAAAAGATGACTTAATAAAATATTTAGAAGAAAAATATCCGGGCGAGGGCAAAGAAAAACAAGCGCTGGCTTTTTTTGAAAAAGAAATAGAAAAAATAATTATTAAAAATATAATTGAAAAAGATAAAAGGCCCGACGGCAGAAAATCAACTGAAATAAGGCCTTTGTCTTGCGAGGTTGCGGTATTGCCGAGGGCTCATGGAAGCGGAGTATTTTTTAGAGGACTGACAAGGGTGCTTTCAATTTTAACTTTAGGAGGACCCGGCGACCAGCAGGTATTGGAGGGTATGGAATTTGTTGGCAAAAAAAGATTCTTGCACCATTATAATTTTCCTCCATTTTCTTCCGGAGAAACAGCTCCTATGAGAGGCCCGAAAAGAAGGGAAATTGGGCACGGAGCTTTGGTTGAAAAAGCATTGTCGCCAATACTTCCGGATGTTGAAAAATTTCCTTACACAATAAGAATTGTTTCTGAAGTTGTGTCTTCCAACGGTTCTACTTCGCAGGCTTCTGTGTGCGCTGCCTGCATTGCTTTAATGGATGCAGGAGTGCCTATAAAAGAACCTGTGGCCGGAATTTCAATTGGTTTGGCAAAAGATGAAGATAGCGGAAAATATAAAGTGTTAACTGATATTCAGGGCCCGGAAGACCACTATGGACACATGGATTTTAAAGTGGCAGGAACCAAAAACGGAATTACAGCAATTCAAATGGATATTAAGACAGACGGCATTGATAAAAACATAATGCAAGAAGCTTTAGACAGGGCAAAAGATGCAAGATTTAAAATACTTGATATAATAAAGGAACAGATTTCAGAACCCAGAAAATCTTTGTCTTCTTTTGCTCCAAAAATATTTACAATGACGATTAATCCTTCAAAGATTGGAGAAGTTGTGGGACCAAAAGGAAGTGTAATAAATAAAATTATTGAAGAATGCGGAGTTACAATTGATATAGAAGATACTGGAATTGTATTTATTACCGGCACAGATGAAGCAGGGGTTGAAAAAGCAGTCAGCTGGATAAAAGGAATTGTAAAAGAAGTTGAAATTGGCGAAACTTTTACGGGAACCGTCAGAAAAATTATGGACTTTGGCGCATTTGTTGACATTTTGCCCGGACAATCAGGGCTGGTGCACATATCAAGATTCGTACCCCAGCATATAGATAAGGTTGCAGATGTTGTAAGAGAGGGAGATAAAATTCCTGTAAAAGTTATTTCAATTGATGACATGGGCAGAATAAATCTTTCAGCAATTGAGGCAGGATTCAAGCCCAAGAGCAAGCACACGGGAGCTGAAGAAAAACCCTATAAAAAAGGATTCTTCAAAAGATAAGGCTTGAGGTCACAAATTGTAATATCAAAACTATGGATAAAAATTTAAACCTAATTCCAAGCGAAAGGATTGCTAACAAAATATATATTATCCACAATAAAAAAGTTATGATAGATAAAGATTTGGCACAACTTTATAATGTGCCAACAAAATCTTTAAATCTCGCTGTAAAAAGGAACATTAAAAGATTTCCAGAAGATTTTATGTTCCGATTATCAAAACAAGAGTTTAAAAACTTGAGGTTTCAATTTGAAACCTCAAGTTGGGGTGGAGCGAGATATGAACCATATGTTTTTACAGAACAGGGCGTAGCCATGTTGGCTAGCGTACTAAATAGCAACAGAGCGATAAATGTAAATATCCAAATAATAAGGACTTTTGTAAAAATTAGGGAGTTGCTGGCAACAAATGAAGCCTTGCAAAGAAAAATAATGCAAATAGAAAGAAAGTATGATGCAAAAATAAAAAAAGTTTTTGATATTTTGCGGCTTTTATTGGCTGACGAGAATAAAACTAATTCTGAAATCGGCTTTAAAGAAAAATAAAAATTATTACTGAATTAATTACGTAATTAATTACTGAATTTGTTCAGCAGCAAGCTCAGTAGCAAAACATGCCGACGCAACAAGAAGAATTACAAGTCAAAGAGTTTTTAAAAAGGGCTGAAATAAAAACAATGAAAAAGGACCTGCGCGCCCTTCGCGAGGCCGATGCCTTAAAAGAAAGAAATAGGATTGTAAAAGTAAAAACTCTTGAAGAACAGGAAGCTGAAGCTCAAAAAAAGTTAGAGCAAAAAGAAAGCGCAAGGCAGTCAGAGGATAAATTTAAAAGAGAACAAGTGCTTGAAAGAGGAGCCGAAGAAGAAAGAATGGCAGAAAAAGACCTGAAAGAATATGCAACAGAGCAGGAAAGGCAGCAGATTTTTCAGTTAGAGGCCAAAAGGCTCGACTTTAAAAAACAAACAGATGCAATAGATAAAGATAAAAGCCCTTCTTTAAAATTGCAAAAAAATGAAATTCTAATCCAAATAAAAGATTTGGAGCTGAAGCTTAAGTCTGTTTTAGACCAGAAAAAAAAGCTGGAAGGCGAACAAAATTTTGTGGCTCAAAAAGCCCAGCAAAGCAATATAACAGCTGAAAAAAAAGGGTTTGAGCAAAGAAGGTGGGACATTGATAAAGACATACAAAATCTTGAAAAAAAAGAATGGGAAGCAGATAACCAAATAGAAAACCTTAAAAAGAGGATACAGCAAATAGACAGAACTTTGCAGCAATTGGTGGAGGAAAGAAATGCCTTAAATCAAAAGATATTAGGCATAGACAAACAGCTCAGAGAAATATATTCTGCTATAATAGCAAGGGTGGAAGAAAAAAGAAGAGGCGAAGAACAAGAGCAAAAATATTCAAAAGAAGCGCTTTCAAAAGCAAGGACAGAAGAAAAAGAAAAAATTCAAAGGCAGCAATGGGCGGGCAAAGGGCTAGCTGAAAATAAAAACTTCTTTAAAGAAATACCTGTACCTGTAAAAGAGAGTATTTTGAAGTCTGCTACGTCAGAGGATGAGCAAAGAAAAAAGTTTATACAAGATGTTGAAACATGGGCTGAAGGAAGCGGAAAAAATACCATGCAAAGGCAGCAGGTGCCAGGGGTTCCGCCAGCGCCCAAAAAATAATAATATAAATTACATGAATACAAAATTAATTGAAGAATTAAAAAATAGATTAGAGTCGCAAAAAAATTCTATAACCAAAGAGTTAGAAACATTTGCAAAAAAAGACGATGCGCCAAAAGGAGACTGGGAAACGAAATATCCTAACCGTGAAAACGGAAGCATGGAGGAAGAGGCAGACGAGATGCAGGAGTATGATAATATGCTTTCAGTGGAACACAGCTTGGAACTGAAGCTGAGGGACGTTAATGCGGCTTTAGAAAAAATTGATAAAGGCAGGTACGGCCTTTGTGAAAAATGCAAAAAAGAAATAGAAGAAGAAAGGCTAATGGCAGCTCCCGAAGCAAAGTTCTGCATAGAGCACAATAAATAAAGCAAGTAAAAACCACGGGCATAGCCCGTGGTTTTTTATTATTTATTTTAAGCTTATTGTGGTCCCCACTGCATATCTTGCCAATGGATTTTTAGCCCCCATAACCTGGAAGTGCAAATGACACCCTGTTGAGATTCCATCTCCCGCAGTTCCCGTGTCTCCTCCTATTAAAGCGATTCTGTCGCCCACATTAACTTTGTCTCCGGACTTTACAAAAATCGTCATCAAGTGGCCGTAATAAGTTACTATTCCGTTTGAATGCAAAATTGTTACATGGTTTCCTCCGCCATAGTTATACCCGTATTTTACCCTTTGCACCACCCCTGAAGCCACGGCATAAACCTGAGTTCCGCATTTATTGGCAACGTCCACTGCATTATAATAATGAAGCCCTTGGGATACGCGGCCTGATGTGGGATAAATAAAGAAATTATCAGCTAAAGGAACTTGGTTGTTGTTTATTATTGGGGCTGCCTTTTTTGGCATTGCGCCTCCAGGAACAAGCAAAATATCTCCAATATAAATATCGTCTCTGTTAGCAAGGCTGTTATAAGCTAATATGTCTTCAGAATCTGATTTATAAATCTGGGAAATTCCGCTTAAGGTATCTCCTGATTTTACAATGTGCAAAACTCCGTCTACGGGCAAGATTACCAAGCTTTGGCCCACTTTTATTGTTGAAGAACTTGACAGGTCATTTGCCCAAAGCAATGTATTTATAGATATGCCGTTAGCTGCTGCAACAGACTGCAGGGTGTCGCCAGGCTGCACAGAATATTCAATAATTTCTTTTCTGCTTTGCGGGGAGCCGCCAAACACATCCCCTAAAACTTTTGTAGATAAAATTTGGGGAGCTGCGATGCCTCCAATAAAATTGTCTCCAACTATCTTTAAGTCAGGCGTTTCCAGCCGAATTGAGTCATCTTGGCCATAAAATAACCTATCTTCATTTAAATTTGCAACATTTTCAAAAAAAGAATTAAAGAGCGCAACGTGTCCGCCGTCTAAACCAGCGCCAGCTGCAAAATTATTGCATGAAGAACACATTGCAAAAAACAAAACAAGGGTTGCCAGCCCAAAGTAAAAAGAAGGGTTTTTAAACAACCCCCTTGGATTTGCCCGTTTTATTTTTTTAGTTATATTAGAAATAACCTTTACGGGTTAATTTTAAAACCTAATTCAAATTTACCATTTCAAGGAAGCCAAGTCAAGACAGTTTATGCACACCAAAACACTAAAAAATATGATATAATTTTAAAATGGATTTAACTTCTCCAACAACAATTAAAGAAATTTTATCAAAATATAGCGCCCGGCCGTCTAAAGGACTTGGCCAAAATTTTTTAATTGATAAAAATGTCCTTAAAAAAATTATTGGCGCTGCTGATTTAAATAAAAATGATGTTGTGCTGGAGGTAGGGCCTGGAATTGGCACCTTAACGCAGGAGCTTGCAAAAAATGCAAAAAAGGTGATTGCCGTGGAAAAAGACAAAATAATGATAAAAATTTTGGGTGAAACATTAAAAGATTATAAAAATATAGAAATTATAAACGGCGATATTCTCAGAATTTTAAATTTTAAATTTTCAATTTTAAATCAAAACTTAATTTCTCAATTTTCAAATTATAAAGTCGTCTCTAACATACCGTACTACCTTACCTCGCCCTTAATAAGAAAATTTTTAGAATCTGATAACAAGCCTTCAGAAATAATTTTGATGGTTCAAAAAGAAGTTGCTCAAAGAATATGCTCAAAGCCTCCTGATATGAGCTTGCTGGCTGTGTCTGTGCAATTTTACGCAGATGTTAAAATTATTTCTTATGTTTCAAAAAATTGTTTTTGGCCTTCTCCAAAAGTTGATTCTGCAATAATAAAAATTATTCCACGGGAGAATAAAAATAAAATTGACCCAGTTTTATTTTTTAAAATTGTTAAAGCCGGATTTTCTCATCCAAGAAAACAACTTGCTGGTAACTTATCAAAAATTTTAAAAATCGATAAAAAACAAGTGGATGCTATACTAATAAAAAATAACATTGACCCCAAACAACGCGCAGAAACTCTGTCTATTGAAGATTGGAAAAACCTTGCAAACACCCCTTCAAAATGGTAAAATTAAACATATGAAGTTCAGAGAAACCCTCTTTTGGGATACCGATCCAAAAAATATCGACGTCGGAAAGAATGCTAGATATATAATTGAACGAATATTAGAATTTGGAGAGCCGGATGAAGTTCGCTGGCTTTTTAAAACATACTCTAAAAATAAAATAAAAAAAGTGATGAATCTGCCAAGAGCCCAAATTAGCAAAAAATCAAAATCCTTATGGTCTCTTTTTCTAAAATAGATAAAACCGCATTGGAAAAATTGTATTTGGGCGCAATTCCAAGAGCTACTAAAAAAGCATTTCTACGATGCATTGAAATTCCTTTTTTTGCGCAAAACGGCTGGTACCTTGCCGGCGGGACTGCTTTGTCTATACAAAAAGGACACCGCAGTTCAATAGATTTGGATTTTTTTACTCCTAAAAAATCGTTTGATGAAAAAAATGCCGAAGAAATTTTAAGCATTGGCGGCGGTTGGAAAACAACATTCCTTAAAGAAGGGACATTATATGGAGAACTTAACAGAGCAAAAATAAGTTTAATTTCATACCCGTTTTTTAAGGCTTCAAAACCTTTTTTAAAAATCGGCGCTGTTTCCATAATGTCGCCAGAAGACATTGCCGCAATGAAAATTGCAGCCATAAGCCAACGCGGAAGGAAACGCGATTTTTTTGATTTATACTGGCTGTCCTTAAATGTTCAACCATTAAAAAAAACAATTGATATGGCTATGAGTCAATATTCTGTAAAGCAAAATTTATCTCACATTATAAAATCACTTACGTACTTTGAAGATGCCGAGGAAGACCCCTCTCCCAAAACTTATTTTAAGGCAACATGGAAGGACGTAAAATCTTTTTTCCTTCTGGAAATTAAAAAAAACATTGGGTATAAAGCATTTTTTTAATTGTTGTTTCAGACATTTGGGGCTGCTCGACGTCCGCCTCATTCATTTTTAAATAAGTGCTTAAAAAACAAGAAGTAGAAATATAGCTTTTAAAAAATAACTTAAAACCGACCCAACGAGCCGAAACTTTATCGGTCAAGGATTGGATCAAGTTAGTTGGTAGTTTGTAGTGAGTAGTTTGTAGAAGACGCAGAAACATAATTAAAAAATATGGGGATAGAATCTTACGAAAATTTAATTGTTTGGCAAAAGTCAATGGACTTGGTTATTCTTGTTTATGAATTAACTCAAAATTTTCCAAAAGAAGAAATATATGGATTGGTTTCTCAAATGCGCAGAGCATCAGTTTCTATTCCCTCTAATATTGCCGAAGGCAGCCGTCGAAGTTCACGAAAAGATTTTCGTAATTTTCTTTTAAACGCTTATGGGTCTGGCGCAGAGCTGGAAACCCAAATAAAAATAGCCAAAAGACTACAGTTTAGTAAAAAAGAAATCTATCCAAACATAGAAGACCTCTTGTGCCAAATAATGCGCATGTTAAATAAACTTACAAAAGAGTTGAAAGATTGATTATTTAGTATTTGCTACCAACTACTCACTACCAACTACAAACTCGTCACATGTTAATCACATGTTAATAACTTGGCTTCCTTGAAATCTTTAAATAATGTAAAATTAGATAACATTAATCCCAACCAGCGCGCAGAAACCCTATCTATTAAAGATTGGAAAAATCTGGCAGATAGCTTACAAGCCCAATGACTTTATTATACTTTTTAAGTATTTTGGAGTATCTTTCAAACAACTCTTCACCGCTCCATAAACTTTTTTTGGATCAATTTCATCATATTCGTGCGCAAGCCGATTTCTCAAACCAGCGGAATTAGCCATAGTTTTTGCCAATTTTAGCGAAAGATATTTCTTTTTGCCCAATTCTATGAAAGATGTATAAAAATCAACAGGAATTTTGTTATCGTTCTCGGATAAAATGTGGTAGTTAATGTCAATCATGCGACCAATGATTCTTTCTAAATACCTTTCTGCCAAGACTTCGTAATCTGTTTTACTTAAATATGTTTTAAGGGAAACTTTGCTTAATAATTTTAAACTCTTTAAGTCTTCGTTTATCAGGGTTATTTTGCGATTTACAAGCTCTTTATCGGCTGGCATAGGAGTTTATTATTTTTTTGTTTAAATCTCTCTCCATCAAAAAATAAGGGGCATAATCATTATATCTGCTAAACGCATATATTTTAAACTTAAAAAAATCTTCTTTATTTCCATAAAGTAAAATGCTATTTTTGCTTGCCTGAAAAGTTAGCAGCGGATTAGCAGTATTTAAAACCGATATATCAACATTTTTGCTAAAAATTAATGACAATTCGCCAGCTATTTTAATTTCCTCATTAAAAGAAATGCCCTTTAAACCCAAAATAGCGACATCTAAATCGCTGCCTTTTCGTTGTTTGCCGCTTGCAAAAGATCCAAAAATTAAAATTAATTTCAACTTAAATTTTTTGGCAACTTTTGCAACACTTAATTTTTGTTCTGCTATTATTTCCATACGGCTTTATGATAACAAATTTTTATATTAAAATAAATGGCCTGTTAATAACTTGGCTTCCTTGAAATCTTTAAATAATGTAAAATTAAATAATATTTCTGTTTTTCTGCAGATGCCGGGCTTCTGCAGAAAACGATTTTATATAATCAAAACAAAAGTTCAACATTGATGGCAGATGCAACAGACAAAAAAGAAGGTACAACAGATAATAGCAACCCTTCAGATGAAACAACCGACGAAGGCACAGAAGAAAAAAGCGCAAATGCTAATTTGACATCTCCCGAAGGAATTTTAATGTTATGCATTGCCGGACTTTTAGATGGAATTGGCTTTATTATTTTTATTCTTGGAACTTGGTTTGCTATAGACGATTATGGAATATTAGATGCGGTTGGATTAGCTATTATCGGAGGGTGGGTTTTTTTCAGGTCTGGTTTTAATAAAGACGTTGTTAAAAAGGGCTTAAGGAGATTTATCACAACTTCCATGATAGAAATATTTCCATTTTTAGGCGGGGCTTCGCCCACATGGATATGGTTTGTTTATAAAACATTAAAAGAAAACTAAAAATGAAATCTCTTAATTCTGATTCAAAATTTATTGTAAAGAATAAACCACTACCTTACATCGTGCTTATTGTTGGATTTTTTCTTATTATTCCACAATTTGCTTCTGCGGGTCTTTTAGATTCGGTAACAAATGTAGTAGCAAACGGAATTTTAGCGGGCATTCTAGCTTATTTTTTTTGGGTTCCGCTACTTTTCGCATTGCTCTTTGTTACAATATCAAACATTCTTTTGCAGGCAGCGATAGCTTTTGCGATATCTGGAACGCCCTATATATACAGCGATGCTGTAAATCTCGGATGGCCGATTGTAAGAGACCTCGCCAATATGTTTGTTGTTTTGGGTTTTGTTATCGTCGGTATTGCTTTTACCTTGAGAATTGAATCATACGGCTCTAAAAAAGTTTTGATCAATCTAATAATAGCTACCATTTTGATAAACTTCTCGCTATTGATCTGCGGAATTTTTATTGATGGCTCGAATATTCTAATGAGATATTTTTTCAAAACTAATAATTTTTGGGCAGGGTGGTTTCCAGAAATATCGGGCTTATGGACCATATTAACAAATTTGGGAACTGATAATGTTTTAAATTTTGCTGCAAAAATAATCGGATTAGTGCTGTTTTGGGTTGCGGCGGGTCTCGTTAACATCTTATATTTTTTCTTACTTTTAATGAGAGTAATCGCCCTCTGGATGTTGGTGATATTATCTCCTTTAGCCTTTGTTTGTTATGTATTTCCTTTTTCACGAGGTATTTTCCAAATGTGGTGGAAAAACTTCTTTCAATGGTGTATTATTATTTTACCAGCAGGACTATTTTATCATATAGGATCGACATTAATACATAGTTCATTCTCGAAGCATAGTGAATTAGACTTAGCAAATACCTCAACTTACATTAGTTACATATCAAATGCTTTCAGTATAATTTTAGTTCCTTCTATGTTTTTAATCGCCGGGTTTTTGGTGTCTTTACAATTTTCAGCGATGGGATCAAGTGTTATAACAAACTTTGCAAACAAACATAAAGGCACAGCAATGAAAATGGGACTTGGCGCACTGACAAAATCAGCAGGTACTTTAGGCAAAATTACGGGATGGGCAGGTAATAAGGCAGGGGGAAGCACTACGAGGGTTGGAAGAATATTGGGTGCAGTTTCTGGAGCAGCAAACAAACAACAAGCCAGGGCCGATGTGTTTAAAGGAAAACTAGAAAAAACAAGGTCTGCTTTTGGCCGTGGATTGGAGGGGGCAGGAGCAATACCAGTTGGCACACGAGCTGCTAAAGATGACAAAGCTCTTGCAGAAGCAATAAAGGCATTAACAGCTGCGCTTAAATCAGGAAACAAACAAGACCAACAAAGGGTTTTTGATAAAATTCATAATGGCACAGGTATAGACAGAACCGCTGCAATAATAGCGGCTACCAGCGAGGGTAAACTCCATGATGCGTTCAAAAATCAAGCAACCGGACAGATTGATTATTATAGAATGAATGATGCTCTGGAAACTGCAGAAAAATCCGGCAAGGCTCCAAAGAATATGAGAAAAGATGCCGAAGATAAATATTATGAGTTAGCTGGACTTGGCGATAAAGGTGTGGATGCAGCTTTAACAACTTTGGGACATAAAGCCACAATTGATGCCGCTTTACCAGCAGGCACCGCAGGAACAGCTTCGCCAGCTGAAAGAATGGCTGCAGCCAGGAGAGTTCTTAGTGCAACCGATATAACAAGAGCCGAGCAAAAAGCAGACTACATAAAATTGAAGCAAAACTGGGGAAGTATGGACGAAGAAGCCCGCGCAAATACTAATTTGGGCAACTTACACACAGATGATCTTCAAGAATTCCTTTTAAGCCGAACCGGCGATGACATGAAAGTATTTAAGATGCTTGATGCAGGAGATGTGGCTACTGGAAGAGCGGCACATCCTAATAGAGAGATAATAAGACAAATGGCCGGGCTTATGACGGCCGGGTCCAACGTAGTAACACCCGGGTCGGTTATAGAAAGTGCTCATACTGCCGCTGCTGGTAATACCAATAAACAAAGAAGATTAAAAGAAGTATTAGACGAAGCGAGAACACTTTAAAAAATAAAATAATATGGATATAACAAAAAGTATATCATCAACATTTAGCCCTAAGTCTGATTTGATGCTCGCCGATATAATCAAAAAATACAATTTGAATGATACCGATGTTAAATATTTGATAGAAAAATTAACAATGTTTTTTTCCCGATCTGAAATATCAGAAAAAGAATTGATAGATTCTATACAAAAAGAACTTGGCGTTCCTCAAAAAACGGCCAAACAAATAGCTGAAGAAATTAAAAATACCCTTATCCCAACTCTATGGAATAACTTGTCACAAAAAGATAGAGGGTCTCTTTTGTATACAAAAAAACAGGAAGAGAAACCAAAAGAAATAAAAAAAACAACATCGGAAAAATTGCCAATGTCGTCAGATATTGAAAATAATCTTAGACTTGAATCTGAACTTCCTAAAAAATCAGTGCCACCACTATCAGCGCTAACTATAAATAAAAAATCTGACGGGCCGGATAGATATAGGGAGTCAATTGAATAAAAATTTGTAAGATAAAAGGGCAATTACACATTGTGCTTGCCCTTTTTGATTCTGATAAACAGAACCCTTAGTTCGGCGTTCGCTTCAAGGGATCCCAAGGGGGATATTTACCATTCTGACGGAAGTGCTCTTCAGCCAGTTGGGCCACGTCCTTTTGCCCACCACCGGGATTGCCTCCTTTCGGATTTCCGCCGGGATTTTTACCTCCTTTCGGTTGAGGGGCCGGAAGCATAACTCCCATTCCACCCGCGCCACCAGTGGACAGATACTGGATACCCTCCAATCCCTCCACCTTAAGCGTCTCTTTTCTGTCCGACAGATCAGCCGTGGCGCCCATATCCAAGCCGCGTAATCTTACTGCATCCTTGGGGTCGATGCCAGCAGCAATCGCTCTTTTTACGGGCCCGTATATACGGGCATCCGCAGCCTGAGCTTTCATAGCTTCCAGCCTAACATCCTGTCGAGCATCCTGGTAAGATCTATTGAAGGTTATGCTCCTGATGGTTATATCCTCTATCGCGAGCTCAAAGCCCCATCGTTCTGACATAATGTCAAACGCCGATTGGGCGTCCACTTTAGCAGGGTCTTGAAGCTCAGCGCCAATTCCACTGGCGCCTCCGCTCACTCCTGCATTAAGCAGCTCTGACTCGGTCTTAAGGCGTCCCCATTTGCGCATGATGGCCTCAAACACACTGGCAATACCATCCTGAAAAACGTTGGGTGGCGAACCAATGACGAACAGGCGAGGGTCAACAACCCTTCCAGGGCATTGAGCATCGTAACTTGCAGCAGGGCCCGGAATCATCTCGCCGGGATTATCAGGGTCTGGGATGTTGTCTTTGGTCTCAGCTTCTTCGACATTAACAGTCACAAAGTGATCTGACAAATCGACGTAAATGTCAAAACCAAAGCCATCTGGATTGTTGTTTTCGTCGTATGATACGGGCCAAACAAACCATCCAAAATACAAGACCCATCTCCTCCAGCGAATAATCCACCTGCAATCTCCATACCAGTATTCACTAGGTCCCTGTCCCTGTGCCACTCTTCCATTCGGATCAAAATGGCGACCCGGAAAGTTCATTACGCCATAGACTAAATCATCGCCGTAGGTAAACAGCAACAACTTCTTAGGCGGAACCCGCTTGAAGCCGATAATACCGATTAACCAGCATACCAGTAAAGCAAGTGGAATCGCCAGGATCAACAGAATCGCCAGTATCGTCATAATGACTGGGTGGTAGTAGAAACCAAACCCGAGCCCAACAACGAGCGCGACAAAACATACGGGCAACACTCCAATCAAAAAATTTCTCATCTTTTCTCTCCTTCAAGAAAACAGGTGTACCTATCGTTGATAGCCAGAACTCCCCGGCTATTTTTGACAACGAACTCTATATTTTATTATATCATAAAGATAAACCAGCGTCAAGGTGTTGAAAACTTTTGTTATCACTACTTTTTTCTGCATGGTATAATAATAGAATAAAATTTTAAATAACAAATTTTAAATTTTAAATCAATTTTAAATGTTAAAATGTTTAAAACATTTAAAAATTAGGTTTTTCAATTAAAATTTATAATTTAAAATTATTTAAAAGTGGAACAATATCCTATACCGCAATTTATTGAAGCAGAAGGAAAAATTGCTTTCTTTATATCTTTCCGGCAGTTTTTTTATCTGGTGGGAGCAGGAGTTATCTGCTTTATTTTGTATTATGCGCTGCCCTTTTTTCTTTTTATAATAGCAAGTTTTTTAATAGGAGCCGTTTCTGTGGTGCTGGCCTTTGTGCAGGTGAACGGAGTGCCGATAATAAATATGATATTAGCTTCAATAGGATTTATGGCAGGAGGAAAAAATTATACATGGAAAAAGAAAGAATCACTTTATCCATTCAAGCCCATTAAAAGAGCCCAAATAAAAAAGATAGAAGAGGGTCCTGTTTTAAAAGTTCAGCAAAGCCAGCTTAAAAAAACAAAAACAGAAGTAGAGCTGAGGACGAAGTAAAGTTAATTTTAAATTTTAAATTTTCAATTTTAAATGAAATTTAAATGATTAAATGGACAAAACAAATTGTAAATATGACTTAGAAGAAAGGACTGCTCGGTTTGGCGAAGATATGATTGACTTTATTAAAACATTAGAAAAAAACGAGATAAACCGTCCTCTCGTAAGCCAGATAATAAGGTCTTCAACGAGTGTTGGAGCAAATTATATGGAGGCAAACGGGGCTAGCTCTAAAAAAGACTTTAGAAATAAAATATGCATCTGCAAAAAAGAAACAAGAGAAACTAAACACTGGTTAAGAATGATTGCCAAAGCTAACCCAGAGAAAACAGACATGTGCAGAAAACTTTGGAACGAAGCTCAAGAGTTAACGCTTATTTTTTCCAAAATAGTAATTTCTTCTGTGGATAAAAATTCTGATTAAATTTAAACATTTTAAAATTAGTTTTTTCAATTAAAATTTAGAATTTAAAATTTATAATTAGTAAAATTATGACCGAGAGCGCAACACAAGCATTTTTGGAAGTGCAGGATATAAGAGAGGGGGTTTTGATTTTAAAAAATAGCTCTATAAGGGGAATATTAATGGTTTCCTCAATAAATTTTGCGTTAAAATCTGAAGAAGAGCAGACGGCAATTGTATATGCTTTTCAAAGCTTTTTGAATTCTTTGGATTTTTCCTGCCAAATTGTCATTCAGTCAAGAAATATAAACATTACTCCATATTTAGACAGCATAAAAGATTTAGAAGAAAAACAAACGAACGAACTGCTGAGAAAACAAACTTCTTCTTACAGGGAATTTATTAAAAATATGGTTGTGGGGGATGTGGTTATGACAAAAAACTTTTATGCGGTAGTTCCCTATAATTTAATGGAAATTTTTGGCGTGGGGTCAGCTGTAAAAAATTTCAATTTGTTAAGCCAGTTTTCAGGTAAAAAAGAACAAAATCAAAAATTAGATGACGACAAGTTCCAAAGATGCAAAACTCAAATATGGCAAAGAATGGAATATGTTGCAATGGGTTTAAGAAGGTGCGGGCTGGAGGCTGTGCCCCTTACAACGCCAGAGCTTATAGAGCTTTTTTGGGCCATACACCATCCGGATCAGGCAGAGGTGGGATATTATCCAGAAATATTGCCAGAACTCCTAAAATAAATTTTAAATAACAAATTTTAAATTTTAATTCAAAACTAAATTCTTAAATTTTAAAACATTTAAACATTATAATTTCATTTAAAATTTATAATTTAAAATTTCTGTTATGAAATTTTTAGACAATTTATTCGGGAAAAAAGAAAACGAGATTGAAGACAAGATATTTGAAGAGGAATCTTTTGATGTAAAAGACATTATTGCTCCCCCGTATATTGGAATTACCCAAGACCACATAAAACTGGGCGAAAGGTTCGCAAAATCTTTTTTTGTTTTTTCATACCCCAGATATTTAAACACAGGCTGGCTGACGCCTGTAATTGACTTAAGCAGCCCAATGGACATATCGTTTTTTGTGCACCCAATTTCTTCAGAGCTTATTCTAAAAAAATTAAGAAAAAAAATTACTGAGGTGTCTTCTGAAATTTTAGAAAGAGAAGAAAAAGGGCTTGTAAGAGACCCTGCGCTTGAAACAGCTTATAGGGATATTGAAAACTTAAGGGATAAGCTTATGACAGCCCAGGAAAAAATGTTCAGGTTCGGGCTTTATATAACAGTTTATGAAAATTCAGAAAAAGAATTAAGAGACACAGAACTTACCTTGAGGTCAATTTTTGAATCAAGGCTAATTTATATAAAGCCTGCTTTGTTCAAGCAAAAAGAAGGATTTATTTCCTGCAACCCGTATGGATTAGATTTACTGGATGTGCACACCCCAATGGACACAGAGCCCCTTTCAACCTCGTTTCCCTTTATGTCTTTTGACTTAAGCTCAAACGAAGGTATTTTATACGGCATAAACCGGCATAACAATTCTTTGGTGTTGTTTGACAGATTTAGTTTGGAAAACGCTAATTCAGTTGTTTTTGCAAAAGCCGGCTCGGGAAAATCATATGCTATAAAATTGGAAATTTTAAGATATTTAATGCAGGGGGTTGATGTAATTATTATTGACCCTGAAAATGAATATGAGGCTTTGGCTGATTCTGTGGGAGGAGCTTTTTTAAAAATTTCACTTACCTCGCCCAACCATTTAAATCCATTTGACCTGCCAACCCCAGGGCCAGATGACAACCCAGAAGACATTTTGCGCTCAAACATTATTAACTTGGTAGGGCTTTTAAGAATTATGCTTGGCGGGCTTACTGCAGAAGAAGATAGTGTTTTAGACGAGGCTCTCACAGAAACCTATGCTATAAGAGATATTACTGCCCAGGCTGACCCTGCAACATGGCAGAACAATGTGCCCTTGATGTCTGACTTTGAAGAAGTTTTAGAAAGCATGACAGGAACCGAATCTTTGGTAAAAAGAATTAAAAAATTCACCAAGGGCACTTTTGCAGATTTTTTTAATCAGCACTCAAATATTTCAATAGAAAAAAGCCTTGTTGTTTTTGGAATAAGAGATATGGAAGAATCTTTAAGGCCAATAGCTTTATATATAATTATGAGGTATGTTTGGAATATTGTTAGAACAAGCTTAAAAAAGAGAATACTTGTGATTGACGAGGCATGGTGGCTTATGCAGTCAGAAGACGGGGCTTCATTTTTATTTGGGCTGGCAAAAAGAGGCAGAAAATACTGGCTTGGGGTTACGACAATCACCCAAGACGTTGCTGATTTTATGAAATCAGATTATGGAAAGGCAATTGTTACAAACTCTTCTTTGCAGCTTTTAATGAAGCAGTCTCCAGCCACAATTGATATTGTGCAAAAAACCTTTAATTTAACAGAGCAGGAAAAATACCTTTTGCTTGAAGCTGCCGTAGGAGAAGGATTATTTTTTGCCGGTAAAAAACATGTTGCAATTTCTGTTGTTGCCAGCCAAACAGAAGACCAGATAATAACTACAGCTCCAGAAGAAGTTTTAAGAGCCAGAGAAGCAAAAAGAAAAATAATTTCTGCAGAAAATTAGACAAAAAATTGCATTGAAAAAAAAGATAAAAAAAATTATTTTTTATTTTTTGTTTGCCGGTATTTTTTTGGCAGGCGCTAATTTTGCGTATGCGCTTGAAGCTAAATATCCTTCAATTTTTGGGTTTTCGCTTGGTTCAGATCCCACTCTGCCAGAATACGCAAAATATTTCTTTAATATAGGAATAGCTATTGCCGGCGCTTTAGCTGTTATTGTTATAGCATGGGGCGGAATACAATATATGTTCACGTTTGGATTGGGAAAAATGATTGACCCCAAAAAAGGAAAAAGAGGGCCGGATGAAGCTAAGGCTTGGATAAAAGCAGGCATTTTAGGCCTGCTTTTAATTGTCTGCTCCTATCTTATAGCTTATACAATAAATCCGTATCTTGTAATTTTTGACTTAAGTAAATTTCCTCCGCTTACTTTTTTAGCTAATTTTTTTAATCCCCCTGGCCCCCAGCCTCCTGTCCAACTTTACAGCGAAATACCCATAGGAAAATTAACTGAAAATCTTTTATCTCGGCAAATAGATTGCTATGACTTTGACGGCGATGGAAACCCTATTTTAGGCGAGCAGATAAAAACTGATGATGGAAGAGTTTTTATGGGCCCCACTTATTTAAAAAACGACAGAGTTGACTGTATTTTGAAACTAACCCATGCAGCTGACAGAAAAGCTGAAATAGTTAAAAAGCTATCTGATGAAATAGTAAAATTAATGCAACAATGCGTATGCTCTGACACTGGAAAATGCAGCGCAACCTGCAAAGAAAACGACGGTAAATGCAGCCCGGGAAAGTGCGCAGGGCCTGGCCCAGATTGCTGCCCTAGCGGCATAAAAGAAATAATTGAGCATGGGCCAATACCGCTTAAATCTGTAAAAACAGACCTTACCATTGAAAACATTCCGCAAAAAAATGAACCCTTGCCCCAATATTATATTCAAACTGAAAAAAAATATTTAGGATTAGATGAATTCAGGTCGCAGTTTTCCCAAAACTACCAGCTTATAAAAAATGCTGTGGAAGTTCAGCCTCCCGCAAAACTTAATGGCCAGCAGATAACAATTATAAACCCTGGCAATTGCGAACTATGCATTTATAATTGCCATGCATGCTATGCTATCCAAAAAGATTACGCAAATTGCATAGCAGAACAGCAAAAATGCGAACAGCAAAAAGCTAACTGCGAACAAAATCGGCAAGATTGCCTGAAAAAAACCAGCCCTTGGCATAATTTAAGGCTTATTGACCAATTAATATATCTGCAGGGAAGAATTGAAGAAATAAAAGAGACTGTAAAAAAAGACTCTGACAAGCTAAAAGAAACCGAAAATTATCTTGGGCAATGCTATCTTGCAGACAGCTATATTGATTTTATAAAGACTTTTGAGAAAACAGACAAAGATGAAAAAATTATATTAGTTGATAAGCCATTTTCAGACCCCATAACACAAGAAAAAATTAATCCTGCAAAATATTGCCAGGGATTTGAATTTAACAATTCTTCTTGTTACAGCCAGTGTAAAGACATATGCCCCGGCGCAAGCAAAGTAGACTTTAACTGCTACAGCAAGGCAAAAACCATAGAAGAAGTAAAAAGTTGCTATGATTACAGAAGCTGTGTTCCCGGAAGCAAGTTTACAAGCTTTTATAATTGTATGTCTGTATGCAAAGAACAATGCGCAGAATCATGCCAAGAATATTTGAATGAAGACGAAAAAAAGAAATGCGTAAAAAATTGCGCTAACGACTCCCAATGCTTAATAGACAATGAAAGCACGTGTCTTGTTGATTTTGCGCAACTGCAAAAATGCGCAAACAGCCAAGAGTGCCGGTCAAACTGCGCAGGCTCCACCTGTGAACAAAATACAAATGACTGCATAAAAAGCTGTATAGAAAATTCAGCATATAAATGCGCGTATTGCTCAGACCAATACGCAGGATACCCTGATTGTTTAAAATCCCCTTATTCCTTGCAGGGCAATTATTCTGCATCTTTTATAAAACAATACAACGCCTACCAAATATGCTCTAGCGCATATGCGCCCATAACAATAACAAATAGCGATGGAACAAAAACGTTTACTACATGCTTAAATTTGTATCCTGAAACAGCAAAATGCCCGGCTTCATCAAAATGCCCTGAATGCCCATGCGATTTGGTAGAAGAAAAAATAAACTATCCTCCTTCAACTCCTCCTAAAAAACAACCGAGCACAAGCTGCGCGGCGAGTTCTGATGCAGGGGCCACAGATATAGGGTCTTCAAAAACCATATCGCAATACAGAATTTGCAGCGGAACATGCGATGATTTGTCTTATAACGACGACCCTTTGACTTTTTACTGCCAGCAGGACTGGTGGCTGAAAGATGAAACAAAAAATACAACGCCAATAGGCCATGACAGAATTTGCCCCAAAGAAAAAGAAATTCCTGTGGGCCAGACAATTGATGACTCAGAAAAATGGGCAGATGATTTAATAAAAAAGGTTGATGAAGTTACAAAAAAAATCAAAAATATGATACAATATATGCAAAGAATAGGACAAGAAAAAAATTATTGCAAGTGCGACAGCAAATGCGAAAATGGAGACCCTGTTTGCAAAGCTACCTGCGACCAATCAACCAGCACCACAACAGATTCTAGCGGCAATTCTACAACAACTGTTTCTTGCTCCTTCAACTCGTGCCAAGGAAATGCCTGCCAGACTATGATTGATTTTTTATTGGGAGCTATGTGCAAAGATGCCTGCAAAAAAGGAGAGGGAGTGCCTTATTTTCGCAACCAGGTGAATATTGCTGAAAAAGACTTTTTAATTTTTACAATTGAGCAAAACAGGTCAGACATTGTAAAAGAATTGGAATATTCAAGGCAACAGACCAATACTTGCAGCGCTGTGCAAAATAATTACGGCGCCCAAACAAGGTTATTGAGCTGCACAAGGGTGCAAGACGAAATTATTTCTCCTCAAGTAGATAAATACAGCAAAACAATAATAGGAAACAAAACTTTTTCATCTTACTGCTATGGAAAATCATTGGGTAAAATTTTACAAAATTCAGAGCCTTTGGCAGATAATTGGTTCTGCTGTGAAGACCGCAAAAAAGAAGAGTAACAAAATGAAAAAAAGAATATGTTAAAAATAAAATATCTTAAATCATTCTTTTTTGTATTTATACTGCTGTCGTTTTTATTAAGCAGTTCTTTTGCTCTTGCCCTTGAAGCAAAGTATCCTAACCTTACTTTTTTAGGCCTTCCTTCAATGGCAAACCCAGAACTTCAAGATTATGTAAGTTATTTTTTTGGACTGGGAATAATGGCGGCTGTAATTTTAGCTCTTATCTCTATGGCTATTGGATTTATCCAAATGATGTACCCAAGCCCTGAAACCCATAAAGACGCCGTAGATAGGGTAAAGGGTTCTATTTTGGGCCTGGTTTTAACCCTTTCTGCTTTTATAATACTAAGAACAATCAATCTTTCTCTTGTTACGCCAACAACTACCCCTTTATTAGCTGGAGCTGGAATTTTTTATTATAATGGCCAAGATTTTAAGCCAGCAGCCCCATCGGGAAACACATCAGACATACCGCCAGGTTATGCGAATATAGCCTACAGATGCAACACAGGGCCTGCGCTTTTAATCTGGAAGTTTCCGCAGGAAAATTTAAGCGGATATGAGGGCGCTGTAGTCCACAGAATAACTTGCGGCCAGACTTCAAGCCTTAACGGAGTGGCGTCTTTTAAAGTTGCTTTTGAATCACCCGGCATTTATTATTGCCTGGGCAAATGCAATGGAGATTTTTGTTCAGGTTATATGTCTCAAGAAAATTTAGCAAGCGGAGAACTGCCAGAACCCTTTAAAGGAAAATTAGGGTCTGTTATGATTCTTAATAATTCAGCTGATAATATTTCTTACGGCGCTGTTTTTCATCAGCAAACTGACCCAAAACGGGGAGGCGCGTGTTCAAGGCCGCTCGCGGCAAATAAAGAAAGATTTTGCGTTGACGCCACCTTCCCTATATTTTCTGCCACTATTTTTGTCTGGAATGAAAATACTCCTGAATCTTCGGGAGATGGAATTGAATTTTATTCAGAACCGTTTGGCTGGAATTCAGGAGCTAAAGCCGGTAAAAATTTTCTTGATAAATCTGCAATAAAGAATTTTTGGGAAGCTTGGGCTGAAAATTTAGTTTTTAATTATGATAATGTTGACAGGCCGGAGCAATATAAAAAATTATACACCAATTTTCATTTGCATCCAGGCTCTATAAGAGTTAAAGGAAGCTATCTGGCGGCGCTTTATTCGCAAAATTGGTATTGCCAGGTTTTTTTGGCGGATGTGCCTAATTTAAATGAAATGGAATTTGTCGCCCAAAAAAACAATGTAGATGCCGTGGTCGTGATTCCAACAAAATAGTCTTTTGAAGCTTTTATTTTATATTTTAAAAATCCGATGAAAAAAATATATATAAAATTTTCAGCATTTTTTTTCATCGGATTTTTTGTTTGCTTAATTATTTTTACATGCCTGCCGGCAAACAAAATTTTGGCGGCAACGTTGGAAGTTCCGTATCCAAGCTTGCAAAAAGGAACTTTTGTGACCGTTCAATCAGACCTTGCCCAATACTTGAAAGATGTTTTTGACATTGGAATTTTTATAGGATTTTTTTCTGTTTTTTTATCATTAATTTGGGCGGGCGTTCTTTATTTTTTATCTCCGGCAATTCCGAGCGCGCTGGCTGCGGCAAAAGACAGAATTTCAGGAGCTATTTCAGGATTGCTTATTTTAGCTCTTTTATATTTAATTATAACAACGTTAAACCCTTATCTGTCTATTTTTAACCTTAATAAGCTTGATAAAATTCCGCCTCCAGAGCCGAACACCAAATCGCCCGGCGTTAATTTTTATCAATCTAAAAACTGTTCGGGAACCGCTGACACAAATTTATCAAGCATTGCCGACGTGGGCGATGGTTTAAAAAATAAAATAAATTCTGTCGGCATTGTCCAAAATCCAGACCAAAAAATCTATTATATCGCCATTTTATACGACAATGATAATTATTGGGGCATGTGCCAGTATATTGACCCTAATACGTCATGTACGCCCGTGAAGCCTTTTACGGCCTCTGCATCTATATACCAATATGACTTTTATCCTGACGGAGACGGAGTATATTTATACCGCCAATCTTCAACCCAAATCTCAGGCAAAGAAGATAATAAAAAAGGCGGATTTTTAAAAATTCCGAACTGGCAAATTAAAAACTCAAAAATTGTAATTGCAGATTTAAGGCAGTTAAAATTTACAGGCCATTCTTTAGATTTTAATAATCCAAAAGCCTGTACGGTGCCAGAAGAAGACTGGATTTGTTCAAAATATGATGAAAATATGAAGTGCATTGAAAAACAATGCCCTAATCTGTATGGAGAGAACCTTTCTTCAATACAAATAGCTGGCGATTATCTGGTTATATTGATTTATTTTTCGCCCACAGACACAACCTACGGCACTTGGAGCTACTGCCAGGCATATCCATCTTTGGCAGATGTAAATAAAGACGGCCCTCAGCAAATAAAATGGGATGCTATAAGGGCTAGAGGACACGACCCAAATTTTATAGCAATTATCCCTGTGGCGAAAAAATAGAATTTTGCATTTACAAATTTAATTTTTAATCTATTTTGGTTTTATCACCACATGCCTGTCAAAGCCATCTCCTTGGCTTTCTGTAATAATATCGCTTCTCTGGGATAATTCTGTATGGATAATTCTTCTTTCGTAGGACGACATAGGCAAAAGAACTTTTTCTTCTTTTGAAAAAGAAACTTCATCTGCTGAATCTTTTGCTAAAAATTTTAAATATTCTACTTTCTTTTTTTTATAATCATTGATATCCAAATTTAAATAAAAAACTTTTTGCAGGCTTTTATTTAAAATCATCCTCAAAAGGCGCTGAATTTCAAAAAGAGTCTGGCCTTTTTCTCCAATCAAAATCTGGGGTTCGTCTATTTTTACATTTAAATCAATCACATCTTTATCTTCATAGCCTGATACTTCCGTGGACAAAGCATCTATTTTTTTAGAAGACAAAACAGCTTCTATTTTTGAGGGTTCAATTGTCATCTTGCAAAAAAACGCCCCTGCGGCCTCTTTAATTTTTTCAATGTCTTCTTGGTTTAACATTTTTATAGTTTTTTTTCTTCAGGTTTCTTTAAAATAAAATATTGCTGAACTATAGAAAAAATTCCACTGGCTGTCCAATAAACACCTAGAGCAGAAGGCAGGCCAAAAAGTATTATAATTGTAAACACGGGAAGAAAATAAGTCATTTGTGTTTGCATTATTCGCGAAAAATCAGAATCTTTGCCTGTTTTTGAGCGGTCTTTTTTAGGCAAGAGCATCTTTGTCTGATAATACTGCGCCAGCCCCGACAAAATAGCAATAATTGCATTGGGCTTTGATAGGTCTATTACGCCTAAAAACATAGAGTTTATGTGTCCTGGATTTGAAACAAAGCTGTAAAGATTTAAAAGCTCCTGCGGATTTAATCCCTGCCAAAAAACCTGGTACAAAGCAATCAATATGGGCAGCTGAATTATAGGAAAGAGCAAACCGCCGAAAGGATTAATTTTTTCTGTTTTATAAACCTCTAAAATTTCTTTTGCCTGCTTTTCTTTATTATCTTTATATTTTTCTTGTATTTCTTTTATTTTGGGCTGTACTCTTTGGATATTTTTTTGCGATTCTACAGCTTTTAGAGAAAGGGGATAAAGTATAAATCTGATAACCAATGTTAAAAGTATAATAGATATGCCAAAATCGTGTCCCGGCACATAATTATATAATAACACCAAAAAATTAAATAATGGCTTATATAACAGGATATTAAAGATATTTACTATATAATTAAACATTATAAAAAAATACTATTTAAAAAATCATTTTTGCCTTAGCTAAAAGATTATTCAGAGATTTTTTAATGCTCAAAAAATCTTCTTTTTCCGCTCCGGGCAGAATAATTAAAACTATATCTGCTCCGCCTTTTATATTTTTGAAGTTTGACCTTATAATTTGCGCCAGCCTCCTTTTGATTTTATTTCTTACAACCGCCTTTTTAGAAACTTTCTGGCTTATAATAAAAACAAATCTGCTTTGAGGCAAATTGTTTTTTATTTTCTTTAAAACCAAAAAGCCGTCCTTAAAGCTTTTCCCATTTTTAAAAATTTGCTCAAAATCCTTTTTTTTCTTTATCCTATTTGATTCGGGCAACATTTTATATATTATAAGGCCAGCCTTTTTCTGTTTTTTCTCCTCCTTCTTTTCAACACATTGCGGCCAGTTTTAGTCTTTTTTCTACGTAAAAAACCATGCACTCTTGCTCTTTTTTTCTTTTTGGGTTTATATGTAAAACTCATATTGTGTATAAAATTAAAGATAGTATAATACAATCAGTATAGCCTAAAAAATGCCGAAATACAAGCCCTTTCTATTGTGCGTCTGTATTCAAACCAGCCTCACAAGTTATACACAACTTAATAACAGTTAATGTGTTTTCCCTTTTATTTGACAATCATCAAATAAAAGGGAAAAATATAATATTATCTTCATAAAACTTGAAGCATAAAACATAAAACATTATAGTTTTACGTTTAGGGTTCCAAGTTTCAACAAATGAACAATATCGAGCTTTGGCAGTCAGTTTTAGCTCAGATGCAATTTCATATTTCTAAGGCTAATTTTGCCACATGGTTTCAAAATACTGAGATTATAATAAAGGAAAATGAAAAAATAGTAATATCTGTGCCAAATGCTTTTTCTAAGGAGTGGCTGAGCAATAAATATAACAAGCTTATTTTAAAAATACTGCACGATATAGACGACTCAATAAAAGATTTGGAATTTATTATAAGGCCGAATTCAGCCAAAAACTCCTCTTTTAAGGTTGCTGATGAGGAAAATAAAGTATCTGAAGAAATCCAATTAAGGTTTGATGAATTTAAAATAAATAAAGAGACCAATCTTAATCCCCGCTATACTTTTGAAAGCTTTGTGGTTGGTTCTTTTAATGAGCTGGCTCATGCAGCCGCGCTGGCCGTATCTGAAAATCCGGGACTTACCTATAACCCTTTATTTATTTATGGAGGCACGGGGTTAGGAAAAACCCATCTTATGCAGGCTATTGGGAATAAAATAACAGAAAATCTTAAAAAAAAGAAAGTAAGGTATATTTCTTCAGAAAAATTTGTTTCTGGAATTGTCTCTGCAATAAGAAATAACAGCATGGAATCTTTTAAGGCGAGCTTGGCCCCTATAGATATTTTGATACTTGACGATATACAATTTATCGCAGGAAAAAACAAAAGCCAGGAAGAATTTTTTCATGTTTTTAATTCCTTATACGAAAAAAACAAACAGATAGTGCTTTCCTCAGATAGGCCCCCAAATGCCATACCAGAGCTTGAAGACAGGCTGAGATCAAGGTTTGAGGGAGGCATGATAGCTGATGTGAGCCTGCCAGATTATGAAACAAGATTGGTTATTTTAAAAACAAAACTTCAGGAAAAAAACATAAATATGCCTGAAGAAATTTTAGAATATATAGCCGCAAACGTAAAAAAAAATATAAGAGAACTGGAGGGCGCGTTGAATAAACTGCTTATATACGAAAAAATAAACCGAAAAATAGACATAGAAACAACAAAAAAATTATTAAAAGGTTTTGTGTTTTCTCCTTTTGACGTGGCTAATTATAAAAAAATTATAGAAACAGTCGCTAGGTTTTATAATTTGGAAGAAAAAAACCTTTTTGACCCCACCAGGCGCAAGGAAATTGTAAAACCAAGGCAAATAGCCATGTATTTGCTAAGAAAAGAATTAAAATATTCTTTTCCAGCTATTGCAAGAAAATTCGGCGGCAAAGACCACACAACAGCAATTTATGCGTACAAAAAAATCCTCCAGGAAAACGAAGAAAACAACAAATTAACCGAAGAATTAAATTTGATAAAGCAGAGGATATATAGTGGATAATGGACACTATAAAAAGTATTTAAAAATATAATATTAAAAAACAAAAGAAAAATTCACAAAAATTTAATAAACCAAACCGCCGCCTTATCCCCAAAATTTTCACAAGTGATTTTTTACGATTTACCAAGGAAAAGTGTTTAAAAAATAATAAAAAAATACAAAAAACACAAACACTAATAACAATAAGTTTATTAATTATTTAATTTAATATATTACTAAAATATGAACCCCGTTAGAAATCGCTTAAACGGGGGAAATCTAATTAAAGTAGAAATTGTTTGAAATTAATTATATAAAAATTATATAAAAACAAATTCTAACGGGGTGAAAGTTGAAATATTAAAAGAAAATTTTAAAAATGGTTTGCAAATTACAGAAAGAGCGGCTGGCAAGAATTTATCTTTGCCTATTTTAGACAATGTTTTAATAAGCGCCGAGGAAAATTTTTTGAGTTTAAGCTCGACTGATTTAGAGACTGCGGTAAAAATATGGATTTTAACTAAAATTATAGAAAAAGGAGAAGTGGCCGTGCCAGTGAAATTTCTCTCAAGTTTTGTGTCTTTGCTGCCTAATGAAAAAATTGTGTTGGAGAAAAAAAACCAAGATTTATATATTGAGTGCAAGAGTTTTAAAAATCAAATACAAGGATTTAATACAGAAGAATTTCCTATAATTCCAGAATTTAAAGATTCAGAATGTTTAGATGTTGATAATAAAAAACTATGCGAGGGTTTAGCTCAAATAGTGGACATTGCGTCTCCATCGCAAAGCAGGCCGGAAATCTCTGGCATTTATTTTATGTTTTCTAAAAATCAAATTAAAATAGTTGCCACAGACAGTTTTAGGCTGGCAGAAAAAACTATCTCGCTTGAAAAACCAGTAAAAAGAGATATTTCTTTTATTCTCCCTCAAAAGCCAGCCAGAGAAATAATAAATATTTTAGATGAAAAAGAGGGCAATTTAAAAATATATTTTCTGCCCAATCAAACAATGTTTGAATTTCCCATGCAAGAATCCCCCCGCCCTCAAGTTCAGGTTATATCAAGGCTTATTGAGGGCGAATATCCAAATTATGAAGAGATTATCCCTAAAAAATTTAAAACCCATGTTATTTTAAACAGAGATGAGTTTTTAAGCCAAGTCAAAACAGCGTCGCTTTTTTCAGGCAAAATAAATGAAATTAAAATCAAAGTAGATGCGCAAAAAGGAGAAATCCAGATATCAGCCCAAGCCCCAGACATTGGCCAGAGCCAATCTAACATAAAAGCAAAAATAGAAGGAGACCCTATAGAGGTTTCATTTAATCATAAGTTTTTAGCAGATGGCCTGCTTAATATTAAAAGCTCTGAGGTTGCCTTTGATTTAAGCAAAGAAGAGGGCCCTTGCATATTAAAACCCGTGGGAGATGCCAGTTATATTTATGTTGTAATGCCCATAAAGTCTACGTAGAATGCTTAAATCAAAATAAAAAAAGAAGACCCGCTTTGGACAGGCAGAGAAGATTTTGCGGCGGTTATTTTTTATCTGGTTAATTATTTGGAGGCGCAATAGAAGATTGGTATTGGCCAGTTCCAATCAGCCAGTTGTTAATTCCTATTTGCCATAAAGAATATTGCGGGTCATTTGCTGGATATGTCGGCTGGGGGCCCAAGGGGTTATCTATATCAATATAATATAAAATAGTATTAGAGTCGCCTGGTTGCAACTGTCCTAATAAAGCAGGGCTTCTATTTGCTATTTGCTCTGGCGGGGTAAAACTTTCAGCATCGTGAGACTCTAATATTTTTGTTATAATTTTATTCCACATAGGAGCCGCAATCCCTACGCCCACATCTCTTGTGGGAGAGTTGTCATTATTTCCTGTCCATACGCCTATAGCAATAAACGGCGTATATCCCATAGTCCAGCCGTCTCGCGCATTTTGCGTAGTGCCTGTTTTAGCTGCGACCTCATATCCAGGGATATGCAGAGGAGAGTTTTCTCCAAAAAGAGGAGCTCTTGCCGCGTTGTCAGATAAAATACTGCTAATTTGTCTTGCAATCTGCGTGTCTAAAACTTTTCTGGATTGTTTTTGATTTTGCTCAATTATATTTCCGCTTGAATCTTCTATTTTTAGTATATTCACAGGCTGAGTGTACATTCCTTCTGTGGCAAAAACTCCATAAGCTGATGTGAGCTCTAATAAATTTACATCTCCTCCGCCCAAAACCAAAGACAGCCCATAATTATCGGTGTCAGTAAGGGTTGATATGCCAAAATCTTTTGCTGTCTGCAATGTGTCTTGGAGTCCTGCCAAATAAAGAACTTTTACAGCAGGTATGTTTAATGAGCATGCCAAAGCTTTTCGCAAGGTTACTGGGCCTCTGTTTTTGCCGTCATAATCTTGGGGGTTGTAACAGGCAGCGCCATTTGCGCTGAATGCAGCATTTCCGCTCGGGTCGCAAGCAGGGTTAAATTCGGTTTTTACATCCCACAACACAGTGTTTGCCGTATATCCTTTTTTAAAAGCAGCAGCATATGCAATAGGCTTAAAAGCAGACCCGGGCTGCCTTTGCCCCATTGTGGCTACATCATATTTTGGGTCAAACAAGACGCCGCCAGTTTCCGGATATGGGCCGGCAAAATAATCCTTTGAGCCCATTAAGGCTAAAATTTCTCCTGTTCTGGGGTCTAAAACAACCACTGCTGTATTGTTTGAACCCTTGCTGATATTTGTTTTATCTGCGTCTTTCACTACCTGTTCTGCATATTCCTGAATATCCCAATCTAAAGTAGTATAAACCCTTAATCCTTTTTCTTTTAAATAATCTTCCCCGTATTTATTATCTAAATATTTTTTTATATACATTACAAAATGAGGCGCCTTTATAGGTATTGTTGATTTTTCAAACTCTATTTTTTCTTTTTTTGCCTGTTCAGCTTCTTCTTTTGTGAGATAGCCGACTTTTTCCATCCTATCTATGACATAATCTTTTCTTGCCATTAATTTATCTATATTCGGCCCGTACGGCGAATATCTGCTGGGAGCTTGTATTACAGCAGCTAATATGGCGGCCTCTGGCACAGAAATATCAGCGGCTGATTTATTAAAGTATGTTCTGCTTGCAGCCTCCACCCCATAGCAATTTTCTCCAAGAGGAATAGCATTTAAGTACCAATCAAAAATTTGGTCTTTAGAATATCTTTGCTCTAACTCTATGCTTAAGACAAGCTCTCTTACTTTTCTTGAAATTGTTTTTTGGGTTGAAAGATAAACAGTTCTTATGAGTTGTTGAGTGATTGTGGAGCCGCCGTAATTTGTAGATTGCAATTTTAAATCTATCATTACGGACCTTATCAGCCCCTCAATAGATATGCCTCCGTGCTGGTAGAAATTAGCGTCTTCTGTGGCTAAAACAGCATGCTTTATATTATCTGAAATTTTGTCAAAAGGCACGATTTCTCTTTTTTCTTCTCCATATATGTCATATAAAAGAACTTCTCCTGTTCTGTCATAAATCTTAGTTGACTCTATAAACGGGGTTTCTGTAAATTTTTCTGGCTTTGGGAGGTCATAGGTATAATAAAAAAACAAAAACAAAACAAATATGCACCCTGCTATAAATAAAAAGCCGAGAACCTTTCCAGCAATTAGAACTATCCTCTGCGAAAATATTTTTTTAATAATGCTGAATGTTTTATTTTTTAGCCGAGAAAACTGATGTTCAAGCGGTTTTTTTGTCCCGCTTTTTTTTATGGTGATTTTTTTTCTCATATTTATACATTATAGACGCAATTTGTTTGATTTTCAAGATTTAAGCATAAAACAAAAACCCCGCCGACGGGCGGGGTTTTTGTTTTATAATTTAGATTTTTTATTCATCTCCTGCGCCTGTTTCTACGTCGTCGTCATCGGCAAGCATGTCATCGTCTTGTTCTTTTTCGTCGTCGTCTGAATCTGTGTCTGCGTCATCGCTCCAATTTTCTTCGTCAAAATCATCGTCTTCGTTGATTAATCTGGTTAAAAATTCCTCTTCCATTTTTTGAAGCTTAATTTTTTAGTAAACTCAGTTGTCCTCTGGATTTAGCTAAATAAAATTAAGCTTTTTATTCTTAAATTTTATCCCGTTGAACTAATTATATTTTTTCAAGAATTATTGTCAACCCCGTTAGAAGCGAGTCTCTGTGAATAAGTTTAATATGCTTTTATTGCAGCGCAGATTGCCATACCCAAGGCATCAAAAGCGTCGTCTTTTTTTCTATGGTTTTTTTTAAGGTCAAAACCTTTTAAATCAAGGATTTTTTTTATCATTTCCTTAATTTGTTTTTTTTCAGCCCTCCCATATCCTGCAATTGCCATTTTCATCTGAAGAGGGGTAAATTCAAAAACAGGAATATTTTTTTGGGCTCCAGCCAGCAAAATAACTCCTTTTGTCTGGCTTACGGGCATTACTGTTTTTAAGTTTTTAAAAAAGAACAAATTTTCAACAGACATTGCATCTGGCCTGTATTTTTCTATGATTTTAGTTATTTCTTTGTGAACGTTTTTTAGCCTGTCTCCAGTTGAAAGGCTTTTTTCCACATTTATGCAACCAAAATCCAAAACCTCTAATTTTTTATTTTTGTCTTTTTTGAGTACGGCATATCCTGCCAGCACAGACCCTGGGTCTACTCCCAAAATTATCATAATTTAGAGAAAATTTTATGCTTTTATATTAGAGTATATATTATTTATGGCGTCGTTTTCGTCTAATGCTTCAAAAAGTTTTTCAGCTTGCTCTTTTTCTTTTTCTGAAATTTCAACTTCTTCTTTTGCAACCCAGTCCAAAGAAGCAGATTCTATTTTAATCTGTTTTTCTTCAAGAGATTTTTTAACTTTTTCTAAATCTTCAGGCTTTGTATAAATATCCAAAAAATTATTGCGCCACCTTACATCTTCAGCCCCCAGCTCTATTGCAAGAAGCTCTAACTCCTCTTTTAATTTTCCTTCTGTGGCAATAGCTATATCTCCTTTTCTGTCAAACATCCATTTTACAGCCCCCTCGCCTGCCATTTTGCCTCCGTTTTGGTTTAAAATAACTTTTACGTCAGTAAGAGTTCTATTAGTGTTGTCGGTGATGCCTTCAATTATCAAGGCAATTCCGCCTGGGCCAAAACCCTCATAAGACACTCCTTCTAAATTTTCTCCAGCCAATTCCCCAGTGCCTCTTTTAATCGCTCTTTCAATATTTTCTTTCGGCATATTCATGCTTTTGGCTTGTTCTATAACAGCTTTGAGCTTGGCATTTTTTACAGGGTCGCCGGAGCCCCCGCCGTCTTTAACAGCTATTGCAATCAATCTGCCGTATTTGGAATATATTTTGCCCTTTTTTGCATCATTAGCCATTTTTGTGGCCATGATTGTTTTTGCATGACTATGTCCTGACATGGTTCTTTTTAAATTTTAGTTTAATAAATAATACGACAACCGCAGAGAATATTGTTATAGCTAAAGCCATAAAAAATAAAAACCAAGGATTTTGCGTTTTTATGCCTTCTTGGTTTAAAGGATAGCCTAAGCCTGCTAAGCTGTCTTCTATGATATTATTATCATTTTTTTTGTCTTTTAGCAACCCTTCGCTTTCGCTCAGGGCCTGGCGGGCTATTGAATTGGCAGATCCTGGAGTTAAGTTTAAGCTCCATTGCCAACCAGGGGCGGTTTTATTATAAGACTGGCCGTTGGGAGCTGAATTGTAAGACATAGTATCTTTTACAGCTTTATCTGGAGAATAAAGAGTTAACTGGTCTTGGTCATTATTTAAAGTTATTTTTGTTTCAGGCCTTTTAAGCGCCAAAAATCCAAAAGGCCCCATTTTTTTATCATTTGGAAAAATATAATTTGTTATACTGCCAGCAGAATCTGATATTTTCCAGCCAGACAAATCAATTTCAAAATTATTTGAATTATAAAGCTCAATAAATTCGTTTTCTTCGTCCGGGCCTTCGGCATTCGCCAAAACCTCGTTAATAAAAACTCCCGCAGGATAGCTAATTGGAGGCCCGACCTCCCCAGAACTTGAAACTGCAGTTTCGCCCGCCGCTGCTGCGGCGGGCTCAGGAGGTCGGGCCTCCTCGTTGCTTGCTCCGCAATTAACGCAAGCTATGCCTTGCTCTTTTATTTTGTCTAAAGTTTTTTGTCCTATCCCATTAACCTTTAGCAAGTCATCAAGCGAAGAATAAGGCCTTGCATTAATTATTTTTTGCGCAGTTATCGGCCCCACGTTTGTTATCTGGTCTAATTGCTCTAACAAAGCCGTGTTAATGTCTACTTTTTCTGATGCAAAGGCAAGGGCTGGAAAAAAGGCAAGCCAAAATAAAAATATAAAATATTTTTTCATTATATCAGTTGTTTTCGCATATGCAATAAACCTAAGTGTTCGTAGGCTAAGCGAGAGGCGATGCGGCCTTTGGGGGTGCGCTCTATAAACCCGCATTGCATTAAATAGGGCTCGTAAATATCTAAAATAGTGCCCTCTTCTTCCATGGAAGCTGCAGCCAGCGATTGCAGGCCCACAGGCCCGCCATTGAATTTTTCAATTAAAGCAAGCAAAATTTTTCTGTCTCCGGACTCCAAACCCATTTTGTCTACTTCCAAAAAATTTAATGCATGCTCTGCAATTTCTTTTGTGACAAGGCCGTTGCCTTGCACTTGGGCAAAATCTCTTACTCTTTTTAAAAGTCTGTTGGCAACTCTTGGGGTGAAGCGAGAGCGGTTTGAAATTATTTTTAAAGCTTCTGGCTCAATTTTTATTTTCAAAAGGTCCGAGGACCTTTTAATTATTTTTTCCATATCCTCTGGTGTATAAAAATTGAGCTGGAAAATTGCGCCAAAGCGGTTTCTCAAAGGAGAAGACAGCAAAGCAGGCCTTGTGGTGGCTCCTATTAAGGTAAATTTAGGAAGTTTTAATTCCATTGTGCGGGCCATAGGCCCTTTGCCCAAAATTAAATTCAGTTTATAGTCTTCCATTGCAGGATAAAGATATTCTTCAACCGTTGCGCCCACTCTATGTATTTCATCTAAAAACAAGACATCGCCCTCTGACAAATTTGTTAAAATTGCCGCTAAATCTCCGGCCCTTTCAATTGCAGGGCCAGCCGTGATTCTTATTTCTTTTCCCATTTCTTGGGCCACGAGATAGGCTAAAGTGGTTTTTCCTAACCCAGAATTGCCATAAAATAATAAATGGTCTGGGCTCTGGCTTCTTTGCTTTGCGGCTGTTATAATAATTCTTATATTTTCTTTAATTTTGTCTTGCCCAACATAATCTGACCATTTTTTTGGCCTTAAAGCGGAATCTAAAACCTCATCTTCCCTCTCCGGTTTTTTATTTAGGATACTTGACATATACACTAAAAAATGCTACACTGAAAAATATTGATGAAATATATCTAAAATACGTATTGAGCAATATAGGCGAAGCGGCTCTAGAGTTGGAGGTAAATTTTTGGGTTTGTCCCAGCTTCGGGTATCCTTGCTCCGGCTCGGATATTCCTCGGACAAATCTTTGTTTATGTCCCAGACATAAAGCTACCTCCAACTCTAGAGCCGCTTTTTTTTACGATCTATTGACATCTGGTTTCAACTTGCTATACTAAAGTTAGTTTAACAGAACCACCTCGGCGAAAGCTGGGGTGGGTTTTTTATTCTCTCATTATTTTATCTTTTGCGCCTTCAAAATAAATAACTTTTGCGCACTCAATTTTTAATTCCCAAGAAATTGTTTTTCTTGAAGAAAATACGACAACCTTTAATCCGGCGTCTTTTAATTTTTTAACCAAATATCTAAAATCGCTATCCCCGCTAAATATAATAATTTCGTCTAATTTAAACTTTTCTAATAAAATATCCGTCGTCATTTCTACATCAAAGTTCGCTTTATAAATAAAGCTTCTTTCTGAATTTTGGGGAATAATTTCACTATCGCCAATTTTAATCTTTTTCAGGGGTTTAGTTATTGTATTAAAACCAACCAAATTTAGATATTTTAAATACTTTAGCATTTTCTCATCATTATCTTTAACACCCACATAATATCGCCACTCTATTACATTTTTTTCTTGTTCAATATAATTTTTAACTTTTTTCCAATCAATGAACCAACCCAATCTTTTTTGAGTGTAAAACATATTTGCTCCGTCAATGTATATTTTTACTTTCGGCTTTTCCATTTCAAAAAATTAAGATTACTTTGACTCGCTCGCAATGACGGGGCTTGCCTGTTCTTCGTCTTCTTCGACGACTCTTAAAACTTCATCTAAAGTTGTGATTCCGTTTACAACATCTATTAACCCTGACTGGTACATTGTTGCCATGCCGCTTTTTACAGCAAGCTCTCTTACAGAAGAAACAGGCGGGTTGGTTAAAATAAATTTTTCCATTTTAGAGTTTACCAAAAATGCTTCAAACAGCCCTTGCCTGCCCTTATAGCCTGTAAAATTGCAGGCCTCGCAACCTCCTTCTTTGACTCTTGCAATTTGCGCTTTATCTAAATCGGGAATTTTTATTGCAGATGGCAGGCTTTTTAATCCTTTTTTAATTTCTGACAATTCCTTTTCTGTTGGCTTTGATAATGTTGAGCATTTTTTACACACTTTTCTTACAAGCCTTTGGGCAACTGCCATTTTCAAGGCGGGCGCCACAGAAGAAGCATTAGCTCCTAAATCTACAAGCCTTGGTATTGTTCCTGCTGCATCATTTGTGTGCAAGGTGGAAAGCACTAGATGGCCCGTTAAAGCTGCTTGTAGGGCAATTTTAGCTGTCTCAAGGTCTCTTATTTCGCCAACCAGTATCACATCAGGGTCCTGCCTTACAATTGATTTTAATCCTTCAGCAAATGTATATCCTTTTTCAGGAGAAACTTGGGTTTGGGAAACCCCTTTTAAATGGTATTCAATAGGGTCTTCAATTGTTATAATTTTAATTTCTGGGTTTTGTATTTTTTTTAAAAATGCGTAAAGAGTGGTTGTTTTTCCAGAGCCCGTGGGGCCTGTTACAATTATCATTCCATTTGGCTTTTTAATTTCTTTTTCAAAAGTTTTTAAAAGGTCTTTTCTCAAACCTAGGTCGTCTAAAGCAATTAAATTTTTTGGGTTTAAAACTCTCATTACAATTGATTCTCCGTATTCTGCCGGCAAAGAGGAAGTTCTTATTTCTATCAGCTGGCCTCCGCTTTCTATTGAAAATCTGCCGTCTTGGGGCTTGTCTGTGATATTTAACTTTAATTTTGACAAAAGCTTTAAACGCGAAAGCAAATGATGGCGGGTTTGATGGTCAAAAAAAACAACATCCTGTAAGATGCCGTCTAATCTTATTCTCAGCCTTGCGTTTTGTTCCTGCGGCTCTATATGGATGTCAGAAGCATCCAGAAGTATTGCGCCAAACAAAATAACTTCTAAAAATGAAGTAACATCCTGGCCCATGTATTCGTCAATCTTCTTTTTATAGCCTGCTATGTTTTTTGCCTCTAAGTTCAGTTCATCAATTATTTTTTTTGAAATTGCTACGGACCCTAATATTTTTTTTATTTCAGGCATGCGCTTCGCTAAGTGCGATACTAATATGCTAATTCATTCTAATGATACTAATTTTATTTATTTGCATAATTAGTATGCATTTGCATATTGGCATCGCATTTATTTGTAAATATTTTCTATGATTTTTTTAAAAGAGGCCCCTTGCTTCATCAAGCTGCCGGCCAGTTCAAAAATATCTGCAGTCACTTTGGAGTTTTTAAAATTTTCAGTGCAAATTACAAGCCCTGTTAAAAGGCATTCAACAGCCTCCTTTTTTATAGGATTGTCAGAAATGCTTTTAATGAGGTCTGTTGTTGTTTTTGCAATAGGCTGGCTGCTTAATAAGTTAATTTTACCAAAATTTTTATTATCTGTCTCGCCGCTGTCAATGTTTAGTATAGGAGAATCGAGCAAAAACCCAAAAGAATCCATTTTGTCTTTCAGCTGAGTTTTGTAGTCTTTTACGCCCAAGGTTATAATTAAATCCGGTTTTGGCTCTGAAAAATAAAAAGATGCATCGTCTTTTTTTATTATTCCCTTGTCTAAAGTCAGATGTATTTTTAAATCGTTATCATTCTTTTCGTAATAAATTTGGGAAATGTCTGCAATTCTGTTTGGTATTGAAATTACAAAATTTTTAGGGTAAGAAACAAAGTCTAAAGACGGGGCTAAAAATTTGAGGTTTTCAGGCAGTTCGCCTATAATTAAGTTTACATTTTTGCTTAATTCTTTTAAAGTATAAAAAAGAGCCAAAGAACAGGCAAAAGCCTCTGGCTCTTCCTGCGAGACAATGTAAATGTTTTTTGAATTGCTTATCAGGTTTTTAGCTTCTTGCAAGTTGTCTGTCATAGCTTTTAGTCATAAAATACTTACTATACCCTATTCGATTTTAAAAAATAAATCAACCCTTTGCCCTGTGGAGAATAAATATACAACGAAAAATTTTAAAGAAACTCAAAAATTAGGCAAGGAATTGGCTAAAAAGATTTTAAGCATGCCGCCAGTTAGCGCAGCTGTGGTTTTGGGTTTGCAGGGAGAGCTTGGCTCTGGAAAAACCAGCTTTGCGCAGGGGTTTGCAAAAGGATTAAAAATTAAAGAAAAAATTTTAAGCCCGACTTTTGTGATAATGAAAAGATTTAAAATTCCAGCAAATTCCAAGTTTGAAAATTTTTATCATATTGATTGTTATAGGCTCAAAAATGAGAAAGATATTTTAGAATTAGGCTTTAAGAAAATAATTTTAAATCCAAAAAACATTGTAGCTGTAGAATGGCCCGAGCGCATTAAAGGTATTTTGCCTAAAAACGCAATCTTGATAAATTTTAAATTTATTGACGAAAATAAAAGAGAAATAGAATTAATAAACTATGGCACAACATAATTTTGTAGGAAAAATCGGGGAAGATTTGGCAAGAGAGTATTTGAAAAACCAAGGTTATAAAATTTTAGAGCAAAATTACAGGACAAAATATGCTGAAATTGATTTGGTGGCAGAAAAATCTGACGGTTTGTTTTCTAAAAAAAAGCTGGTGTTTGTGGAAGTTAGGACAAAGGTGGGCGAAAGTTTTGGCAGCCCTGAAGACACCCTTAACAAGCAAAAACTCTGGAAAGTTTTGCAAAATGCTAAATCATATTCAGCTTTTAAAAATTGGCAGGGTCCTGCAAGAATTGATGCTATTTGCATTGTTTTAAACCCAAACCACACAGTCTCCAGGCTTACCCACCACGAAAACATTATTTCAGCTTAAGGTGTGAGGTTGACAAGGGGTTTTTGTTTTGGTAAACTAATATAATAATTAAACGATAGAAAGCAATGTCCGTCTGACCGCGGGCATATTTTTTTGAAAATTTTAAATAACAAATTTTAAATTTTAAATCAAATTCAAATGCCAAAATGTTTAAAACATTTAAAAATTTAAGCATTCATTTAAAATTGAAAATTTAAAATTGAAATTAATTTTTATGGATATAAAATCATTTAAAGGCGCTTTGGGGCAGATTGCCGAGCAAAGAGGAATTTCGCCTGAAAAAATTATAGAAACAATTGAGGCTGCCATTGCTACGGCCTACAAAAAAGATTATGGCAAAAAAGGCCAGAAAATTAAGGCAAAATTTAACCCGGTCTCAGGAGACTGCAAGTTTTGGCAGGTAAAGCTGGTTGTAGATAAATCAATGCTTTATACAGAAGAAGAAATTGAAGAGATGTCCCGCCATGGGCGGGATCCCGCTGCGGCGGGAAAAGATGCAGAAGAAGTCCGCGAGGGCGAAGCGCCTAAAAAGTTTGTTTTTAACGGAGAAAAACACATAATGGCAGAAGACGCCAAAAAAGATTATCCTAAAATTAAAATTGGAGAAGAAATAGAAATTCCTTTGGTGTCAAAACAGGATTATGGCAGAATTGCCGCCCAAACAGCAAAGCAGGTTATTTTACAGAAAATCAGAGAGGCAGAAAAAGAAACAATTTCCATAGAATACCGCTCAAGAGAGGGCGAAATAATTTCGGGCATTGTGCAGAGAGTTGAGGGCCACACGGTTTTTATTGATATTGGAAAAACTTTGGGAATTTTAAGCAGAGAAGAGCAAATTCCAGGGGAATTTTATAGGCCCAGCCAAAGATTAAAACTTTATATCTTAAAAGTTGAAGACACCCCAAAAGGCTCTGTTGTTATGCTTTCAAGAGCTTATCCAAAACTAATTTCAAAATTATTTGAGCTTGAAGTGCCTGAAATTGCTTCTGGCACAGTTGTCATAAAATCAATTGCCAGAGAGCCCGGTTTTCGCACAAAAATTGCAGTTGTTTCAGAAGAAGAAGGAGTTGACCCCATTGGCGCTTGCGTTGGGCAAAGAGGCACAAGAATTATGGCAGTAATTAATGAGCTTGGCGGAGAAAAGATTGATGTGATACAATGGCAGGAAAAGCCGGAAAAATTTATTGCAAATGCTCTGGCTCCGGCTAAAATTGTTGAAGTAAAAGTTGGAGAGAAAAATACAGCTGTTGTTTTTGTGCCAGAAGACCAGTTGAGTTTAGCCATTGGCAAAGACGGCAGAAATGTCCGCCTCGCAGCCAATTTAACCGGCTGGAAAATAGACATTAAAACAAGTGAAACTCCAGCAGAACCCGCCGACGCCGAAGGCGACCTAGGGAAAAAACCGAAGAAAGCCAAAAAAACAAAAAAATCTAAAAAAGAAGCTTCTGAAGAATCAGAAGAAAAAACAGAAGAATCCCCTGCCGAAGAAAAATCTGAAAAAGAATAAAAAATAATTAAAAAGAAAAATTATGCAGTTAATATATTATCCGATAATTATTTCGCTGTTTGCAATTGCCTATGTTTGGTTTTTGGTAATGCAAATTAGAAAAGCCCCGGTTGCGGGAGGCAAGGCAGTTGAAATTACTTTGGCTGTTCAGGAAGGAGCTATGTCGTATTTGAAAAGGCAGTATAAAACAATTTCCATAGTTGGAGTTGTTTTATTTATTTTACTTTTCTTTTTGGGCTGGAAAATTGCAATAGGATTTTTATTGGGAGCCGTATTGTCGGGAGTTTCGGGATTTATTGGAATGATTGTTTCAACACAGGCAAACACAAGAGTTGCCGAGTCAGCAAAAAAAGGAATGGTAAAAGCTTTAGACATTTCTTTTAAAGGAGGATTAATTACAGGCTTAATGGTTGTGAGCTTGGGGCTTTTGGCTGTTTCGGTTTATTACCTTTTAACCGGAATGGAAGGATTGGTGGCTTTGGGATTTGGGGCTTCGTTAATTTCGGTTTTTGCAAGAGTTGGCGGTGGCATTTACACAAAAGCAGCTGACGTGGGAGCTGACTTGGTTGGAAAAGTTGAAAAGGGAATTCCCGAAGACGACCCAAGAAACCCGGCTGTAATAGCTGACCAGGTTGGCGACAACGTTGGAGATTGCGCAGGAATGGCAGCTGACATTTTTGAAACTTACGCCGTAACAACAGTAGCCACAATGATTTTGGGAGGTTTGTTATTTCCAGCCTCGCCCCAATTTGTTTTACTTCCTTTAGTTTTGGGAGCTGTTTCAATTTTAACCTCAATTGTGGGCAGTTATTTTGTAAAATTGGGTTCACCCACCAAAATTTTTAGAAAAAATTTAGGCGGGCAAGAAACGCAGTCAATTATGGGGGCTATGTACAAAGGAATTGCGGCTTCTGTAATTTTGTCAGCAATCGGATTTTATCCTGTAATTTTAAAATTAATGGCAGGCCAGGCAATTGCAACAAATAATTTGTACTTTGCATGCTTGGTTGGTTTGGCAATTGCCGGAGGAATGTTTGTTATCACAGAATATTACACTTCAAAAAGTTACGGCCCGGTAAAATCAATTGCTAAAGCGTCAGAAACAGGGCACGCAACAAATATAATTAGGGGCTTGGGGCTGGGAATGCAGTCAACAGCCATGCCTGTTTTATTAATTGCTTTTGGAACTATTATAAGTTTTTGGTTTGCCGGAATTTACGGAGTGGCGTTAGCTGTAATGGCAATGCTTTCGGTTTCTGGAATTGTTGTGGGAGTTGACGCATACGGGCCCATAACAGACAACGCCGGCGGAATTGCAGAAATGTCAGGAATGCCAGAAGAAGTAAGAAAAATTACAGATGCATTGGACGCAGTTGGAAACACAACAAAAGCTGTAACAAAAGGATATGCAATTGCTTCGGCTGGCCTAGCGGCCTTAGTTTTGTTTGCAGCTTATTCGCAGGAAGCAAGCATAAACGGAGCTGTAAGTTTTTCTTTAGATAATTCAAAAGTTATTGCAGGGCTTTTAATTGGCGGACTGCTCCCCTATTTGTTTGCATCGTTTTTAATGGGAGCTGTCGGAAAAACAGCAGGAAAAGTTGTAGAAGAAGTAAGAAGGCAGTTTAAACAAATTCCGGGCTTAATGGAAGGAACAGGAAAACCAGAATACGGAAAATGCGTTGATATTGTTACAAAGTCAGCCATTAAAGAAATGTTGTTGCCGGCTTTAATTCCTATTTTAGCGCCAATTTTAGTTGGAGTATTTTTGGGAGTTGAAGCTTTGGGCGGATTATTAATTGGAAGCATAGTTACAGGATTGTTTGTTGGAATTTCAATGACAACCGGCGGAGCCGCCTGGGACAATGCCAAAAAATACATTGAGGGCGGAGCTTACGGAGGCAAAGGAAGTTTTGCCCATCAAGCAGCCGTTACCGGCGACACAGTGGGCGACCCATATAAAGACACAGCGGGACCAGCAATAAACCCAATGATTAAAGTTCTCAATATAGTTGCATTACTAATTATTCCATTTCTAGTTTAATTTAATCGCCCCGTCCTCGATAAAATCGGGACGGGGCGTAAAGTTTTATTAATTTTTTAATATAAAAAATAAATTTATGGAGTTTAAAGATTTAATAAGTTTTATAAAAAAGGAAGATGAAAGGTTGAGAAACAGATATGGAAATTATCCTGACGAAGAAAAACGTATACTTGCCAGAACGGTGAAGCTGGCAGAAGAGTTTGGTGAGCTATGTGATGAAGTTTTAGCATATAATTCTATGCAAAGAAAAGATAAATTAGATAATATTGTAGAAGGCAATTTAGCAGAAGAATTTGCCGATGTTATTATTACAAGTTTGTTGCTTGCAAATGCTATGAATGTTGATATTGAAAAAGCTTTGGAGAAAAAAATGGAAAAAATAGACAAAAGATACGAAAAATAACCCTCCTTTGTGTTAAATGTGTTAAATGTTAAATGGGGGCAGGAGCCTTTTTCAGCTCTAAATCCAACGGCTCAACTTAAAACAGGTTGAGCCGTTAAAATTGTGGTATAATTAGGTAATTATTATTAAAAATGTAATTTTATGAAAAAATCCTTAAAGTTCGGATTAATTACGGCGTCTATTTATTTAGTTATAGCTATCGTTGCTTTTTATATAATACCCGTAAGTCTTGGGTTGCAATCTCTCAAAATAGATTTAATACCCACGGCACCAGCTATACTTGTATTAATCTCATTATTAATAAGTATTATTGGCGTTCTTCTTTCCCCATATTTTTTTGCTGTTTTTGGAAGTTCTTTTGCAGAAGAATATTGTCATCCATCAAGTTTTATGGGTTGTGATAATTGGTCTAGTTTTATTGGTGTAGTTATTATAAATCTTTTAATTTATTTTTTTATAGGATATCTAATCGGTTCGTTCTCAGATCGTCACGAAAATCAACCAGCCCAAAAAAGAATATGGATTTATACCACAATAGCTGTTGTCGTTGTTTTATTTTTTCTTATTTTCAAAGCTTTATTTTTTAGTTGATGCATAAAAGATAAAAGAAGATAAAAGGGGCGGGTACCTTTTTCAGCTCTAAATCCAATCGTTCAGACGCGTCTGAGCGATTAAAGCTCGAATAACTCACCGACAGTTGTCGATGAGTTATTTATAGATGATTTAATGCGTATAATTGACAATGGGTTTTAAGCTGGTAAGATAAAAGCATATGAACATTGTAAAGTGCGATCTGTGTAAAAAAGAAATTAAAGAGAAGCCGATAACGGCTGGATTTGGATATTGGTCAAAAGCCGAATTGTGCGACAAATGTGGTTTGCCAATTATAAATTTTTTGAAGAAGCATAAATTTATAAAACCAGAAAAAAATAAAGTTGAAACAAATTAAATATGTTGGATAACGAAGATATACAAAAATTAATAAAGGCGCAGGAAGAAGTTTTTATCACAAAGCTTGATTTTGAAAACTTTAGAGATGAATATAGAAAAGATTTCAGCAATCTTCAGGCATCGGTTGACGCTTATGCAACAAAAGCTGACACTTATTTTCAGGAAATGACCATGCTATCTGAAAAAGTTAATCGGCACGATAAGTGGCTTTTACAGATCGCTGAAAAGCTTGGGATAAAATTAGAATATTAATTTTTTGTCTTTTCTGGGAAGGCGCAAATTTTAAATCGCGTCTTTTTTTAATATTAAAATAAATATATATTATGAAAGCTACACAAAAGAAAATAGAAAAGTCACAGATAGAATTAACTTTTGAACTGACTTCGGAAGAATTTGAGCATTACATTGTGTAAATGGGGTCAGCCACCATTCTTTTTAATCCAACGGCTCAACCTGTTTGAGGGTGAGCCGTTAAAAGTTGTGGTATAATTAGGTAATTATTATTAAAATTAAAAAATAAAATCTATGAAAAAAATTTTAATAGTGTAAGATAAAGGGGTCAAAGATAAAGGGGTCAGGTACCTTTTTCGGCTCTAAATCCAATCGCTCAGATGCGTCTGAGCGATTAAAGCTCGAATAACTCACCGACAGTTGTCGATGAGTTATTTATAGGTGATTTAATGCGTATAATTGACAATGGATTTTAAGCTGATAAGATAAAAATATAAGCAATAAAAATATGGCAGAAGAAACGCAACAAATTACAAAAAAAGACATTCAAGAGCTTTTGAGCGAGCAGACGACAGTTATCTTAACTGCCGTTGATGAAAAAATGAGCTCGTTAGAGGAAAAAATCAAAGCTTTGGATTTAAAATTTAGTGAAAAATTTGATAAACTTACTACAACACTTGATAATTTTTTAAAAAGAATGACAGATATAGAAGATGAGTTCGCGATGATGCGAGCCGATATCAACAGAGTTAAAGATGTTATAAAACAAAAATTAGGAGTAGATCTGACATAAAGGTTTTTATCTTTTCTGGGAAGGCGCAAATTTAAAATCGCGTCTTTTTTAATATTAAACGCGTTAGCTTTATGGATATAAAATCTAAAAAATTAGAAAAGTCACAGATAGAAATAACATTCGAATTAACTTCGGAAGAATTTGAGCGCCATTTTGAGCATGCTTTGTCGCATATGAAAAGCCATGTAAAAGTTGACGGGTTCAGGCCCGGGCAGGCGCCGAATAAATTGGTTGAAGAAAAAATAAAGCCGGAAAGTTTGTTAATGGAAGCTGGCGACCATGCTGTAAGGCATGTTTATTCTGATTATGTAAAAGATAATAATTTAGAGCCAATAGGCCAGCCGGAAGTTAAGATTGTAAAAATTGCAAAAGGAAATCCGTTTATTTTTACAGCCGTGATTACTGTTCTACCGGACGTTGAATTACCAGAAAATTACAAAGAAATCGCAAAAAAAATTATCCGCCAGTCGGCGGGAAAAGAAATCTCTGTTACAGAAGAAGAAGTGCAAGATTCCTTAAAATATCTGCAAAAAAGCAGGGCAAAAATGACTTTAAAAAATGAGCCGGCTGAAAAAGGCGACTTTGTTGAAATAAATTATGAAAATAGAGATATAAATGCCGGTAAATCTGTGCGCGACCACTTTGTTTTAGGAGAGGGCGGATTTATAAGAGGCTTTGAAGATGCAATTGTTGGAATGAAAGCTGGTGAAGAAAAAATATTTGAAATGGATTGGCAGCCTGCCCGCCATAATGCCGAAGCTTTGGGCGGGGAAAAGAAGTCGCCCGCCGAAAGCCCTTCGGGCAATCAGGCGGGTAAAATTTTTAAAGTGAAATTAAAATCAGTTCAAAAAATGGAATTGCCTGAAATTAATGATGAGTTTGCAAAAGGCATGGGTAATTTTGACACATTAGTTACTTTAAAACAAAGCATGAAAGAAGGCATTATAATAGAAAAAACAGAACAGGAAAAACAAAGAAAAAGAGGAGAAATTTTAGAAAAAATTTCAGGAAAAGTAAAAGTTGAGTTGCCAGAATCAATGGTAGATTACGAAAAACAAAGACTAATGGAAGATTTAAAAAATAAAGTTACCCAGAATATGAAAATTACTTTTGAGCAGTATTTGTCGGCTGTAAAACAAACAGAAGAAGCATTAACCCAAACTTTTCAAAAAGAAGCCGAAAAACGGCTTAAAGGTTTTTTAGTTTTAAGAGAGCTTGGCAAAAGAGAAAATATTGAAGTTTCAGATGCAGAAGTTGAAGAAGAAGTATCAAAATCAACAAAAAATGAGTTTGACATTGAGCAATTAAAAGAGTATACTAAAGGCGTGTTATATAATGAAAAAGTATTCCAAAAATTGGAAAGTTTTTCTGAATAATACTAATAAAAATTTAAATGCCAATAGTACCAACTATTGTAGAAAAAACACAGCGCGGTGAGCGCGCATACGATATATTTTCAAGGCTTTTAGAAGAGCGTATAATTTTTCTTGCGGGCGCAGTTACTGATTTAAATGCAAATGTGGTTATAGCCCAGATGCTTTATTTAGCGTCAAAAGACCCAAAAAGAGATATTAAGCTTTACATTAATAGCCCCGGAGGTTCGGTTACAGCAGGACTGGCAATTTATGATACAATGCAGTATTTAAAATGCCCAGTTTCTACCATATGCATCGGACTTACAGCCTCTATGGCAGCTGTAATTTTGGCGTCAGGCACAAAAGGTAAAAGGTTTTCTTTGCCAAATGCAGAACTACTTTTGCACCAGGTTGCCGGAGGAATGCAAGGACAGGCTGCAGACATTGAGATTACTGCAAAACAGATTGTAAAAATGAAAGAAAAGCTAAATAGCATTTTGGCAAAACACACAGGCCAGCCGTTATCTAAGGTGGAAAAAGACACCGACCGGGATTTTTATTTGTCAGCTGAAGAGGCAAAGAAATACGGCTTGATTGACGAGGTTATAGGGGCAACCAAATAAAATCTTCTAAAAATTAAATTGAAAATACGTTTTGTGCGCGCTCACTGAGAAGTGGGCTTATTTTGTTAGAAAATCCGAAGCGCGAAATCCGAAATCCGAAACAAATTTAAAGTTTCGAATTTCGAAATTCGAATTTCGAATTTAGTTATTTATGAATCAAATTATTTTTTACACAGCCGGCATAGCTCTCTGCCTGATAGTAGGCTCTATTTTGGGCTATTATATCAGGCAAAACATAGCGAAAAGAAGAGCAGGAACCTTGGAGGCAAAACTGCAGAAAAGAGTTGCTGAAGTTAAAGAAGAAACGTCTGCAATGATTAAGAAAGCTGAGGCAAAAGCATCTGACATTTTAGACAAGGCTCAAAACGAAATTGATGAAAGAAGAAGAGAGTTTTTGAAAGCCCAGCAGGTTTTGCTTAACAGAGAAGGCATTTTAAACGAAAGAATTTCTTCTTTTGAGCAAAAAGAAAAAGACTTGCAGGACAAGGGCGAAAAATTAAAACTTATAAAGGAAGATTTGGAAAAATTAAGGAGCGAAGCAGAAGATAAATTAGAAAAAGTTGCCGACCTTTCAAGGGAAGACGCCAAAAAAGAGCTTATGAAGCTTGTTGAAATAGAAAAAGAAAAAGAAATTTTAGAAAGAATGAAAAAACTGGAAGAAAAGGGCCAAGAGAAGCTTCAAGCAAGGGCAAAAGAAATTGTGGCGCTTGCCATACAAAAGTGCGCTGTGCCCCAAACGCAAGAAATCACAACCACCACAATTGTGCTTCAGAATGAAGATATAAAAGGCAGGATTATAGGAAAAGAAGGCAGAAATATAAGGGCTTTTGAAAAGCTTACAGGAGTTGAGCTTATTGTTGACGAAACCCCTGAGTCTGTTGTGATTTCAGGGTTTAATCCAATAAGAAGGCAGATTGCAAAAGTGGCTTTAGATAAGCTGATACAAGACGGCAGAATACAGCCTGCAAAAATTGAAGAGAAGGTTGAAGAGGCAAAAACAGAAATTGCACAAAAAATAAAAGAAGCCGGCGACAAAGCAGCCTACGATATAGGAGTGATTGGCTTAAACGACAAGCTGGTGCAAATTTTAGGCAGGCTTTATTACAGAACATCTTATGGCCAGAATGTTTTGCTTCACTCAATGGAGGTAGCTTTGATTGCAGAAGCCATTGCTGAAGAGTTAAAAGCCAACAGCCAGGTGGCAAAAAGAGCAGGGCTTTTGCACGATATAGGAAAGGCAATTGACCAGCAGGTTCAGGGCTCTCACATTGACATTGGAATTAAAATTTTAGAAAAATTTGGGGAGTCGGAAGCTGTTATAAAAGCCATGAAAGCCCACCACGACGACTACCCTGCCGAAACCTTAGAAGCTGTAATTGTAAAAGTTGCTGACGCAATTTCAGGGTCGCGTCCCGGGGCAAGGAAAGACACTTTGGAAAACTATTTGCAAAGGCTGAAGGACTTAGAAGATATCGCAAACAAGTTTGAAGGCGTTGAAAAAACTTATGCTATTCAGGCAGGCAGAGAAATAAGGGTGTTCGTGAGGTCTGACAGGGTTGATGACTTGGGAACTGCAAAAATAGCAAAGCAGATTGCTGAAAAAATTGAAGAAGAGCTAAAATATCCTGGCGAAATCAAGGTGACAGTAATGAGAGAGACCCGCGTAGTCGAATACGCAAGGTAATTTGTTCAAAAGCCGCGGCATTGCCGCGGCTTTTAGTTTTACAGCTTAGTCAAAGAGTTTATCACAGCTTTTATGGTTTCGGCATCGCTTTTATTTAATTCGCGGGGGATTGATAGGGCAGCTTTTGCCCCAGATTCTAAAACAATTTCTATTTTGTGGGAGCTTTCCACAGGAGAGTCGATAAAATTAGATATGTTTATATTTTCTTTATCTGTTTTATCTTTTTTAATTAACACCCCTGTGGATTTCCCGCCTAAAGCTGGCGCATTATGGCGGGCAGGCCTTAATTTTGGAGTCCACTTTTGTATTTTTGTAGGATCTACGCCGTATTTTTTGTAGTCATTTATAACTTTTAGCAGGCGGGCTTTATAGGTGTTTAAAGATAAGATGCTTTTGTTTTTATTTGCAATAGCAACATCTCTGAATATCTCTTCTATGCTGTTTTCTATCATACTTATTGATTTTGACTCGTCTGCATTAAGCTCTTTCTCAAAAATTTTTAAGGCAGACTTTAAATTGTTTGCTGTATTATCCGGGTATTTTCTATTGGCCCTAGCCAAGTCTATAAAATGATATAAATCTTTAAAATTTTCTGACATAAGATAAGTGTTTATCTTTAATTTTTATTGTTCTTATATTATTTTATCATAAATAAAGATAAAAACAAAAGCCCCTGAACAGGGGCTTTTGTTTTTATGGAGCGGGCAACGGGATTTGCACCCGTGCTCAAACCTTGGAAGGGTTTCGTGCTGCTGCTACACCATGCCCGCATTAGTTTTTGGTCGGGGTGCTGAGAATCGAACTCAGACCAAACGCTCCCAAAGCGTTTATACTACCACTATACGACACCCCGATATGATATATTCTAATGCAAAAAATTCATATTGTCAAAGAGAAAAAAGTATGATAATATTTTATGTAAGAAGCCCCCGTAGTTCAATGGATAGAACATAGGTTTTCTAAACCTAGAATAGAGGTTCGATTCCTCTCGAGGGCACACACTTCACTGCGTTCAGTGCAAGCAATAATATGGGGATCGTGGTGTAGCAGCAACACAACTCTCTGTGGCAGAGTCGTCGCGGGTGCAATTCCCGTCGATCCCCCATTTAACAAAATCCCCTTAATGGGGCGTTTATATTATGAGTTATTTGAGTTATAATAAGCTATTATAATTATTAATTTTTTTTAAAAATATGGCAAAAGGATTTTGTTCAAATATAGAAAAAGATACTTTAGAAAATGAAAATTTTCGCAAAGTATTATATACCGGAAAGCACAGCCAATTAGTTTTAATGTCTTTGGCTCCAAACGAGGAAATTGGCATGGAAGTCCATAAAGATAATGACCAATTTTTCCGCTTTGAAAAAGGCCAGGGAAAATGCATTATTGACGGAAACGAGTATGAAGTTAAAGATGGCGCAGCAATAGTGGTGCCTGCAGGCAGCCAGCATAATGTGATAAACATCTCAAACTCTGAAAGGCTGAATATGTATACAATTTACTCGCCTGCCCACCACAAAGACGGAATTGCAAGAGCCACAAAAGCTGAGGCCGAAGCCAACGAGGTAGAATTTGACGGCAGGCTCTCGGAATAGCATTTATACAAAAGAGGCTGTTTTGAATTCAAATTAGAAATTTAATTGCAGTATTATTTTGCGCTTGTCTTTTTTTAAAAAATTCAGGTATAATAAAAATATATGGAAAATATTTTAGCTTTTATTTTGGGCTGGTACGGCAGAATAGGGTTTGCAGTGGTAATAATTTCTGCTTTTGTTTCTGCCTATAAAAACAAAGGCGCAAAATTTTTTTTTACGTCTTTGATAGGTTCTATCGACCTGTTTATTTTTTGGCCGCTTTTTATTTTTGAGCTAATTACAAAAAAAACTATTTATTCTGAACTTAAAAAAAAGCTGTTAGGATAATAATAAAATTTGTATTTACACTTTTTCTTCCAGTTTTGCTTTTAGCTCAAGCTTTTTGCCGTCTCTTAGAACCTTTATTGTTATTTCTCCTCCAATTTTGCATTTTTGCAAAATGTGGGCCAAAGGGTTTTTAATCGTGATTCCTTCGTTGTTGCATTCTATAATTATATCCCACTCCTTAATGCCAGCTTTATCGGCCGAGGACCCTTTTACAACAGGCGACTCGCCTAACGCTTCTCTTACAACCAATGCTCCGTCGTTTACTGGCAGTTTATTTATGGCTGCCATTTCTTTTGAAATTAAAACATATTTTACTCCCAAAAAAGGCACTATTATTTTGCCGTATTTTTTAATTTCTTCCAAATCTTTTTTTGCATAATTTACAGGTATTGCAAATCCTATATTTTGCGCTCCCATTATCATGGCAGTATTAATTCCAATTGCTTTGCCTTCCATGTTTACCAAGGGCCCGCCTGAATTTCCGGGATTAATTGCAGCGTCTGTTTGTATCAAACCTCTTAAGTTTTGCATTTGGTGGTCAACTCCGCCGAAAGCTGTAATAAATCTTGAAAGTCCGGAAACAATGCCAGCTGACAAAGTGTCTGTAAATTCGCCCAAAGCATTTCCCACAGCAACCACTTCTTCGCCAAGCTGTATTTTATTTGAATCTGCCATTTCAATATAGGGAAGATTTTGGCCGTCTATTTTTAAGACAGCTGTGTCATTTATAGGGTTTCTTGATAAAACTTTTGCAGGAAGCTTGTGTTTGGGGCTTATAATCACAGTATAGTCAGCTGTTGTGTCTGAAACCACGTGGTTTGAGGTTAAAACATAGCCGTCCTTTGAAATAATAAATCCCGAGCCTCCTCCTATCTGGGTTTTTTGGGTTTTCATTTTTTGGTCTTTTTCTTTTCCAGATTTTGGAGTGGGCATAATAAATTCTTTTCCGCCAAACGGAAAAGAATAAAAATTTTCAATTTTTGGCAGGTCTTTTGAAACAATAACAGTAATTACAGCCGGGCAAACTTTTTTTGCGATTTCTATAATAGAAGAGTTCATTTTTTATTTTATTATTAAGATTATTATGGCTATTATAGCAAAATCTATATTATAATGCTATCTTGCGAGAGAGTAAAAAATGTGTTAAATTAATAATAAATATATGCCCCTGTCGTTCAACGGATAGGACGCGAGTTTCCTAAACTTGAAATCCAGGTTCGATTCCTGGTGGGGGCACCAGAAAGGAATTTTAAACAGAAAAATTTTTATAAATCTTAACAATAACTTTTATGGTCATATTTTGGATAATTATATTTATTGTTTCGTTGGGGGCGTTGGTAAAAGGCGCTGATTGGTTAATTGCAAGCGCGGAAAAAATAGGACTCGCTCTCGGTTTGTCGCCCTTTATTGTCGGCGTTACCATTGTCGGCGTTGGAACATCTTTTCCGGAGCTTATTTCCTCTTTTGTTGCGGTATTCAAGGGCGTGCCAGATGTTGTTGCCGCAAACGCGATAGGGTCAAATATCGCAAATATTTTACTTATCGTCGGGGTTTCTGCTGTCATCGGTAAACGGCTCATAGTTACAAAAAGTTTAATAGATTTAGATCTTCCGCTTCTCGCTATTAGCACGGTTTTACTTTTGGGCATTGTATGGGATAAACAAATTACTCTTGGCGAATCTATCCTAATGCTTGTTACTTACGGCGTATATCTGCTTTATACGGTTTTGCACAAAGACGCAGAGGGTTCTGGTGAAATTGCTGAATTTTTACCATCGCGACAAGAAAGAAGAAAAAATATCGCCACCCGCAAAAAAGAAGAATTTACTCGCCCAAAACTCGTTGCAAAAGATTTTATTCTTTTGGTTGTTGGTGTTCTTGGTTTAGTTTTTGGCGCAAAATATCTCATTGACGCATTAGTAAATCTTTCGACGATGTTGAACATCGCAACTGGAGTTATTGCTATTACTGCCGTGGCTGTTGGAACTTCTTTGCCTGAACTTCTTGTTTCCGCGAAGGCGGCTTTCCAAAAAAAGTCAGAAATCGCGCTTGGAAATATTTTCGGCTCAAATGTTTTTAATGCTTTAGTCGTCATAGGTTTGCCTGGATTGTTTCGTATACTCCCGGTAGATAACCAAACCTTTGCGATTGGCGTTCCAACAATGGCGCTCGCAACGTTTCTTTTCGTCATTTCCGGTATTTCGAGAAGAATCCATATGTGGGAAGGCGCGTTTTATCTTTCGGTCTATGTTCTCTTTATCGCGAAACTTTTCAATTGGTTTTGAATACCACCAAAATGCGTTCGGACTAATTTAAGAATACTGCGCATTAGTATGAGGTAAAAATAGTCGAAAATTTGCCGCCAAATAGCTGTTTTAGGGTGTGTATAAAAGACATGCTTTACTATGGACAGGGGGTCTTGTTTATGATACTATTAAGGAAGTTTAAGAAAGGTTTATTATTAAGCTTAAATTGCGAAGAAATAAGCGGTTTACCCATTAATATATGCCGGAAAACAGTAAAAGTAACGTTAAAAAAGTCCTGCCAGTTTTAGTTTTAACCACCACATTTTATTATTCTTCTTTGCTTTGTCTTGGACTGGTTTTAGGATACCTTGCCTGTAAATTATATCATAAAAAGTTTGTTGAATCAGGTAAAGTTGACCTTATATTTATAGACTGCGGAAAGTGGAAATTTCATCTTCATCACTGGATTATGGGAGCTGTATTATTACTGATTGTCTGGGTTGTGGATTTTCTTTATCTGCCAAGCTTTTTTATGGGAGCTGTAGCCGGAGTTATTGCCCATGATATTTATGACTTTGATGATTGGCATCAGGTTTTGATAAAAAAACAACCCTGCGAAATCAAAAATAGTTAATTAAATCACCTTCAAAATGCGGCTCTTTGGCCGCATTTTAGTTGCGCGGACAATATTTATAAAGTATTATTATTTTATGGAGGGGTGCCGGAGTGGTTTAACGGAGCGGTCCCGAAAACCGCGGTCTTTACAGGCCTCGTGAGTTCGAATCTCACCCCCTCCGCCTTCGCCACGCCAAAGCTTTGCTTTACAAAGCGATGGCGGGCTTCGCCCTTTTGGCGTGGCTTCGGCGTGATAAATCCGCCTAAAATTTTATGTATTACGCGTTTATAGTTTAAAATGTAAAGATGGTTTCTATGTGGGTTGCACAAATAATTTAAAAGACAGAATTAATAGACATACAAAAGGACAAGTTGATGCAACAAAAGATAGACTGCCTGTTGAATTGGATTTTTATATAGCATTTAGTAATCAATACAAAGCATTTGAATTTGAAAAATATTTAAAATCTGGGTCTGGTAGAGCTTTTATTAAAAAACATTTATTATGAAAAAAATTATATACTTTTTAATATTGTTTTTGTTTTTAACGCCTGTTTCTGCCTTTGGCATGGAGAAGATTTTTTATTTGTCAGAGAAAAATGAAGAAATATCTATTCCAATAATACAAAAAAATGCAAAAAAGATTGATATTTTAGCTCCGCAGGCTTATGCTGTAAAATCTGATTTGAACTTATACGGGTCTTTGAGCAAAGAATTAAAAGAAGTTATTGCAGATAATAATTTAAAAGTAATGCCCCTGGTGGTAAACTCTAAATTTTTGCAGCCAATAATACACAACTTGCTTTTGTCTGGCGAGGCGCAAGACAAGATTATTGCAAGCATGGTTGAGTTAGCTAAAGAAAACAATTACATTGGCTGGCAATTTGACTTTGAACATATAAATTACAAAGACAAAGACCTTTATTCAGCCTTTGTTGAAAAAACATCCAAAGAACTGCATAAAAATAATTTAATTTTGAGCATAGCTGCTGTTTCAAGGACTTCAGCTTACGAAGACAGCGATTTTTATTATAATTGGGGCGGAGCTTTTGACTATAAAAGAATTTCAGATGCAGTTGATTTTATAAGCTTAATGACCTACGACGACCCAAAGTCATACGGGCCCACCTCTTCTGTGCTGTACACAAAATGGGTTTTAAATTATGTAAAAGACAAAATTTCTTCAGAAAAATTATCAATGGGAATCCCCTTTTATTATTGGGGTTGGAATCAAAAAACTTTAAAAAGAGTTTCCAGCGGGAATTATAGCTTAGTAAAATACACAATGGATAACTTTTTGTGCAAATACGGGTTTGACCGGCTTTTGGGAGCGCCGTGGCTGAGTTATTCTGTTTGGGGCGCAAGCTATAAAATTTGGTACGAAAACAGAAAAAGCTTTGAACTCAAGCTTAATATTGTGAAACAAAATAATTTGAGAGGGTTTTCTGCATGGGTTTTAGGTTCTGAAGACTCTGAGATATGGGACGTCTTATAGAAAATAAGATAATTGCATTTTTGCAGAGGCGTGGTAAAATAATCTATATGTTTTAAAATGGCTTTACAGCTGGATAATTTTTTATTATTATTGGGAGTTGCGGCAGTGTTTTTAGTTTTATTTTTAATAAACCTATTTTTAGTTTGGTATTTTTATAAAACAAATAAAAACATAGACAAACTGCTTGAAAAGGGCAAGATAAAAGATTTAAAAGATGTTTTGCTTTCACATGCTGAAAAAAATAAAAAACTGGAAGATAGCATAGAAAAAATTTTTGGAGATGTTGAAAATTTACGGAAGCTGTCAGAAAAATCAGTCCAAAATATAGGAGTTGTGAGATTTAATCCGTTTTCAGATATGGGGGGCAACCAGAGTTTTGCTATTGCTTTGCTGGACAATAAAAACAACGGATTTGTAATTTCAAGCCTTTTTATCAAGGAGGGAAACAGAGTTTATGCAAAAGCAGTAAAAGATGGAAAATCAGACTATTTGTTGTCAAATGAAGAAAAAGAAGCCATAGTCCGAGCCATGGGCTCGAGAAATTTAAAATCCTAAAATATGATTAAGAAAGAAAAGAAAACTAAAAAAGAAACAAAAAGGCCGCCTGTGGTGGTCGTTTTAGGCCATGTTGACCATGGAAAATCTTCTTTGCTGGAAGCAATTAAGGATTTTAAAATTACCTCAAAAGAATCAGGCGGCATTACCCAGCACATCGGAGCCTATGAAGTAGAAGAAAAAGGCAAAACAATAACCTTTATTGATACTCCGGGGCACGAGGCGTTTTCTGCAATGCGCGCCAGAGGAACTGAAGTGGCTGACATTGCTTTGCTTGTTGTGGATTCTGCCCAGTCAGTGCAGCCCCAGACAAAAGAAGCTGTAATAGCTATTAAAAGGGCTGAAATTCCAATGATTGTTGTTCTAAATAAAATAGACTTGCCATCGGCCAATCCTGAAAAAATAAAGAGAGAGCTCTCGCAAATAGAAGTTATTGCAGAATCAATGGGAGGGAACGTGCCTTGCGTTGAAATTTCAGCAAAAGAAAAAACAGGCATAAACGAGCTTTTGGAAATGATTTTACTGGTGGCTGATTTGCAGGATTTAAGCTCAGATACAGCCTCGCTGGCCGAAGGCCTGATAATAGAGTCATACATGGATGGGTTAAAGGGGCCCGTGGCCACAGCAATAGTAAAAAAAGGAATTTTAAGCAAAAAAAATATTATAGCCACAGACCTGGCTTTGGCTAAAGTAAAATCAATAAAAGATTTTTTGGGAAAAGAAATAGAAGAAGCCCAGCCCTCAAAGCCTGTTATTATTTTGGGTTTTGACAAGGTGCCGGCTGTTGGAGAAAAATTTAAAACTTATAATAACGTTGAGGCAGCTGAAGAAGAAATAAAAAAGGAAATTCCCAAAAGAGAAATCGGGTCTTCTGTTTTAGACTCAGACCCAGATAAAAAAGTTTTAAATATAATTTTGAAAGGAGATGTTTTTGGGTCATTGGAAGCCATAGAAGGAATGTTGAAAAGTTTGCCCCAGGAAAAAGTTATTTTAAGAATTTTAAAGTCAGAAGTTGGAGATATAAATGAATCAGATGCGAAGTTAGCTTCAATGTCTAATGCGCAGATTATAGGGTTTAGGGTGCAGGTGAGCACGGCTGTTTCAAAATTTATGAAGGCAGACATTGAAAAAAAGTTGAGAATCAAGACATTTAACGTGATTTATGAGCTGATACAGGAGGTAAGAAAAAGTTTAGAAAAAACGCTCGAAGCAGAAGTTGTAAGAGAAGATATTGGAAAATTAAAAACTCTTTTGGTTTTTTGGGGAGAAAAAAATAGGCAGATTGTGGGCGGCAAAATAACAGAGGGAGAACTAAAAAAAGGATTGAAATTAGAAATTTTTCGTGATGATAAAAAAATTGGGACAGGTCGCATAATAAACCTCCAGCGAGACAAAAAAGATATAGATAAGCTGTCAAAAGGCCAGGAAGCAGGAATTTTATTTGAAGGAAATGTAAAAATTGAAAAAGGAGATATTTTGCAGGCATATACAGAAGAACGCAAAAAAGGCGAACTATAAAAAAAAGCCGAGGTATCACTACCAAGGCTTGGATATTCTTTTCGTGTTTATAAGGGGTTAGGAGTTTGTAGCAAGTGGGGAGGTAAGAAAGTTTCCAAATTTAATCCTTTCAGATGAACTTGTCCTTTGCATGCTCTGCCATCTGCTTCAGCCCAAGCTTCGTCTAAAAGTTTTGCATCGTATAACTTTTGTAGAATTTCCATATCTTGGTCATTTTCTGCAACAAATTCAATGGTTGCTCTTGATGTTCCAATTTCGGACATATTACATTTTAGTAGGTTGACTTTCACGTTTGTTCTCCTGAAAGTAGGTCAAATTGACAAAAAGCTGAATACAAATATAATATCAAATAAATAATATAATGTCAAATAGGATTGAAAAAGTTAATTCGCTGTTAGAAAAAGAGATAAGTAAAATTATTTTTAGGGATTTTGCCTATTCTCCTGATGTTTTGGTTACTTTAACTTACGTGGACACAACAGCAAATTTAATTGAGGCAAAGGTTTTTATTTCTGTGTTTCCTGATGACAAAGCAGACGAGATGATAAAAATGCTTGATAAAAACATTTTTGATATCCAGCAAAAAGTTAATAAAACCATGAGAATGAGGCCAGTTCCAAGAATTAAGTTTGTAAAAGATAAAGTTTTAAGCAGGGCAGGAAAAATTGAGGAGCTTTTGTACAAAGCCAAGAATGAAAATAAAGATTGAAAAAAGGGGAAAAATAGGGTAAAATAGAAGAAAACATATAAATTTTATGTTTTCATTAGACCCTCGTGGAGGACACAATCGCTATAAATTTAAAGTAGATTTTTTTGAAAAATGGTCACCAGAAATGGCTTATGTTTTAGGCTTTTTATATGCTGATGGAGACATTGAAGATGTAAAAAAATCATCAAGAACCCAGTATATAACTTTTCCGAGTAAAGACAGGGATATTTTAGAATCCATTAAAAAGGTTATTGGGTCTAGTCATCCTATCCAGTATCGTCCTCGTCGAAAAGCTTTGTTCCAAAATGGTAAAGTTTACGAAAGTGCAGAATCTTATCGTATCAGAATTGGTAGCAAAAAATTATTTGAAGATTTAATCAAACTTGGTCTAACTCCAAGAAAGTCTTTAATAATCAAATTTCCAAAAAATATTCCAGACGATTGTTTAAACCATTTTATAAGAGGTTATTTTGACGGTGATGGTTGTGCTTTTTTTCAAAAAGCAAAAGGAATTACTAAGCCCATAATTATCAAAAAATTATCAGCAATTTTTACTTCTGGCAGCAGTGCTTTTCTTCAAGGATTGGCGGAGGTATTGAAAAATAAGTTATTAATTAATCACGACAAAATTTATAATAGTAGTAGAGCGTTTCAATTAAGGTATTCAACGGGAGATAGTGTAAAAATATTCGGATTTATGTATAAAAATTGCTCTGATGGCTTGTATTTAAAGCGTAAATTTGATATTTTTAGTGAGTATTTTCAAATGGCTCCACAAAAAATTAATTTAGAGATAGCTGAATTGTTAAGGAATTCATATTAATGGCCTAGTACCCAAGAAGCTAGGGAGCGCTCTGCAAAAGCGCCAACGTGGGTGCAAATCCCACCTAGGCCTCAGATTTAATAAATTTTTGCCCAGGTGGTGGAATGGTATACACGAAGGACTTAAAATCCTTTGAGCGAAAGCTCATGCGGGTTCGACTCCCGCCCTGGGCACACTTCACTGCGTTCAGTGTAAACTAATTTATGGCAACTCTTTTTTTAATAATTTTATTTACTTTTTTAGTAAGCTTGGTTTCTTTCGCGGGCGTTTTTGTGCTGGCGCTAAGAGAAGAAGTTCTAAAAAAAATAATATTTTATTTGGTCTCCCTTTCTATCGGAGGGCTTATGGGCGGGGCATTTTTGCATCTTTTTCCGGAAGCAATTGAAAAATTTGAAAACGGGATTTCATTTTTAATCGTGCTTTTAGGATTTTTTTTATTTTTAATAATAGAAAAAACCATACATTGGAGGCATTGCCATAAAGATAACTGCCCTGTCCACTCGTTTGCTTATATGAATTTAATTGGAGACGCAATACACAATTTTATAGACGGCATAATAATCGCAGCGGGTTTTATAGTAAGCCCAGCTGTAGGTTTTGCTTCAACGGCTGCAATATTTTTGCACGAGATACCGCAGGAAATCGGGGATTTTGGAGTTTTAATACACGGAGGCGTAAGTAAAAAAAGAGCCCTTATGCTGAATTTTTTAACAGCTATTACATCAGTTGCAGGGGGCATTTTTGGTTTTTATCTTTTGGGCTTTGCCCAGAATATCTCGCACTATTTGCTGGCTCTTGCCGCCGGAGGATTTATTTACATTGCCGCATCCGACTTAATACCGGAAATAAGAAAAGAAAACGACGTTAAAAAATCTTTTATAAATTTTGCAATCATATTTTTAGGTATTTTAGCAATGTATCTTTTAAAATTTTTGGAAGCATAAGAACCAAAAAAGCCCCTATGCCTTTCGGCAGGGGCTTTTTGTGTATAATTTAGTTTTCTAAGATTTCTATTTCAGCTGTTTTCACGCCGAAGTTTAAGGCTAAAGTTTTGCTTGGGAGCCATATGTCAACATGATAGTCGCTTTTTTTGCTGTTCATTCTGTCTTCTACCACAAAAACTTTATCTCCGTATAATTCAGGGATTCTTATTTTTGTTCCAAGAGGAAGCAGGTTGTTTGCCACTACCCCGTCAGCAACCGATTTTCCGGAAGCTGTTATAAAGGGCGTATCGTCTGTTTCTTCAGGACAGCTTGAGTAAGCTGTAACAACAACCTTTATTGTTTTAACAATTTTTTCTATTGTCTGGATGTCAACTTTAGTAACGTAAGAAACGTATGCGTTATTCTCAAAATCAGCATTTGTGGCTTGGGGCATGACTACGCCCAAAAGGCATATGCCGGCAATAACGCCCGCGCCAGAACCGAGTATCAGTGTTTTTCCTCTTAAAACAGATATATATTTTAACAGGTTTTTTATACTCATATATTAAAAAACTCCCTCAAAGGAGTATTCTTAATCTTATCATGTAAAAGCCCCAAAGTCAATGGTTAAAGCCTTTTAAAATACACGTATTAGTGGGTCGTTTTTGTGGAGCGGGTGATGGGAATCGGACCCACGTACTCTGATTGGCAACCAGATGCACTACCACTGTGCTACACCCGCCTACGCTTGCGAGCTTCGGCGGGCAAGCCCGCTTTAGCTGCAGAAACCAAAATATTTTTGGTGCCGGGAGAGAGAATCGGACTCTCGACCCCTTCTTTTTCAGAGAAGTGCTCTACCACTGAGCTATCCCGGCTGGTGGACGGCATAGGACTCGAACCTATAACCTTCTCGGTGTAAACGAGACGCTCTGCCATTGAGCTAGCCGTCCGTAAAACTGGGCGAGCCCAGTGTGCCCTCGGTGGGATTCGAACCCACAAGCCTTGCGGCATACGCACCTCAAGCGTACATGTATACCAAGTTCCATCACGAGGGCAAATTTTACTCTTGTGGCTATTCTGTTTTTTCCTGTTCTGTCTCTGCTGGCATCTCGCCCGCCTGATTATCTTCAGAATTTTCGGCGGGTTCTTCTGCTGGTGATTCTTCTGGTTCGTCGGCTATAACCTCTGCAAATTCCTTATTTTTTAATTTTGATTTTTTACCCTTGGCTGTTCTTAAATAATAAAGCTTTGCCCTTCTTGTTTTTCCGTGCCTTAAAACTTCTATTTTATCTATTAAGGGTGAATGTATGGGAAAAATCCTTTCAACGCCCACCCCGCCTGCAATTTTTCTTACAGTAATTGTAGCTGAAATTCCCTTGCCGTGTTTTTTGGCAATAACCAAACCTTCAAAGATTTGTATTTTTCCTTGCCTGCCGGCAGGCAAGTCTTTACCCCCTTCTTTTACTTTTTGGTGCACTTTAATAATATCACCCGTAGTTATTTCGGGCAATTTTTTCAACTGCGATTTATTGAATTGTTCTAATAATTTTGCCATATTTTATGTTTTTAGGTTTTTAAGTATTACTTGTAATCCCTCTGGCAAATCCGATTTAAATTCTTCGGTTTTTCCATTGGGTAATTGGATTTTTAGGTATGATGCGTGCAGAAATTGCCTTGTCAGGCCTTCAGGAGTTTTTGAGTTTTTAAATCCATATAGTTTGTCGCCTGCAATCGGGTGATGCAAATAAGATAAATGGCACCTTATCTGGTGTCGCCTTCCTGTTTTTATTTGAACCTCAAGCAGAGTATAGTCTTTAAAGCGCTGTAAAACTTTATATTCTGAGACTGCTTCTCTTCTGCCGGTTTTTGCTTCGTTTAAAGAATATGCTTTTTGTTTTCTTGGGTCTTTTGGCGAGCGTCCAATTAGAGTGTGGATTGTCCTATTATCTTCTTTTATATCGCCCTCAACTAATGCAATATACCTTTTTTCTATGCTTTTTTCAAGTGTTTGGCTATTTTTCTTGTCCGCCAAAGCTTTAGCGACGGCGGAAAACTGTTTTTGAAAAAAAATCAAGGCCTCGCTGTTTTTTGCCACTAACAAAATTCCGGAAGTGTCTTTGTCTAATCTATGCGCAATTCCGTATCTTGGTGTTTCACCGGCTAATTTTAACTCAGGATTTTTTTCTACCAGATAATCAATTAAGGTTTTTTCTCCACTTATATCTCCTTCTGGAAAAACAACAATTCCAGCAGGTTTATCAACAACCAAAACATCATTGTCTTCGTAGATTATTTTTACATTCATTTAATCAAGCGTTTTCCCAATCGCTAATTGAAATGCCTGCTTGTTTTAAAATTTCTGAAACAAGGTGTTTTGAAATGTCGCTACGATGAGGATTGGGAATATGAACTTTTAATTCTTTTTTAATCATAAACAAATGACGGCCGCCTGAATAGGGGCCATCAAATCCGAGCCGTTTAAATTTCTGAATGAATTTTCGCCAAGAAATATTTTTAAGCATGACGGCATCCAATTCTAATTTCGAAATCAGGTATTTTTTCTCTCGCTTGAAGTTTTAGAAGAAACCAGTCTTCTAAAACTTCTCTCAATTCTTGCCGACAATCTTCCAAGTTTTTAGCGTTGGCCCATACTCCCTGCACCTCTGGAATTTTGCCAAAATAACTCCCGTCTTTGAGAATTTTATATCGCGCCGATTTTAATTTTTTTTCAATAAATTCATTAAACATATTTTTTGTTTTTATGTTTTATCACGATTTAAGAATATCATATTCCTCAATTAAAAGCAACCAAAACATCATTATCTTCGTAGATTATTTTTATATCCATGTGGGCGGTATAGGACTCGAACCTATGACCCTTTACACGTCAAGTAAATGCTCTACCAACTGAGCTAACCGCCCGAATTAATTTCAATGTGGGTGGGCCTGGCAGGGATCGAACCTGCGACGGCCGTCTTATAAGGGCGGTGCTCTACCACTGAGCTACAGGCCCGCATTTGAATATTTATCTGATATTGATTTTATTGCCATCAAAACTTTCTCGGAAAGACGCGCATTATTTATTCTTGCATTGCATGTTCCATGTCCGAATCCTCTTTTGTAATTTATTGATTTTAAAGAAGTCTGCTTTATATATGGTTTGCTAAATTGATTTTTTGGTATGTCTATTTTTTTAGACCAAAATTCTATTTCCTTATCAATGTCCATATCATTATATAAATGTAATGTAATGCATAATTTTTCTTTGGAGACTTTTAGATATTTAATAGCCCAATCTATAAAAAAATTAATCATTGACGGGTCTGTGTTGGATACAGAAACTTCTTTAGATAATGTTTTTGCTCCTTCCCCCCAATATAAAAAGAGTCCGGCAATAAAAAAATCTCTATTTGTTAAAGGAAAAACTTTGCCTTTTTCTTCAAGATAAAATTCATTTAATCTTTTTTCTTTTGTTCGTCTTCTCGTCTCACGATATCTTTCGATCCGTTTTTCATTTTTACCTCGCAGAGCATCTATTCTCTCTTTGGATAAAGGATAATCTTTAAGCCACCCGCTTAGTGTGCTTTTGCTTACTCCTAAAATATTTTTAATTTGGCTGTAGCTCATTTCTTGTTTTCTAAGAGCTAAAGCTTTTTCTTTATCTTTAAATCTTGCCATAAATGAACCTTGAATTATTATATTTTTGATTAATAATCCTTAGTTCAATTATACCGCTTATTATTGAAAAGAACAATCTATTTTTATTTTATTAGTTTTTCAAATTCTTCGCGCTCTATTATTTCTTTTTCAACTAATCTTTTGGCAACTTTTTCCAGCAATGCTTTGCGTTTTGACAAAATTGCCACCGCCTGCTGTTGGGCTTCTTTTATTATCATATCAACTTCTTTATCAATTTTTTCAGCAACTTTTTCAGAATAATTTCTCTGCTCTGAAATTTCTTTTCCCAAAAAAATCATTTCTTCTTTTTCGCCAAATGAAATTGGGCCCAAAGAAGACATCCCATATTCTTTTACAAGTTTTCTGGCAAGCTCCGATGCCCTGCTTAAATCATTTGAAGCTCCGGTGGTCATTTCCCCGAATTTTATTTTTTCAGCTGTATATCCTCCCAAAAGCGTGGCTATCTCTGAAATAAATCCTTTTTTAGTTTTCATTTTTCTTTCTTCAGACGGCATTTGCAAAGTGTATCCTGCCGCCATGCCTCTTGCTATTATGGAAATTTTTCTTACAGGCTCTGTTTCAGGCGAAAAAGCAGACACCAAGGCGTGGCCGGCTTCATGGAAAGCCGCAATTTCTTTTTCTTTCTTTGATAAAATATGCGATTTTCTTTCAGGCCCCAACAGAACTTTTTCAATTGCCTCTAAAAATTCTTTCTGGTTAATTTGTGTTTTGTTTATTCTGGCTGCCAAAAGAGCTGCTTCATTTGCTACATTCGCCAAATCAGCTCCTGAAAAACCGGGAGTGCGTTCTGCAATTTCTCTAAAATTAACATCTTTGTCTAGAGGTTTTTCTTTAGAGTGTATTCTTAATATCTCTTCTCTGTCGTTTACATCCGGAGGGTCTAAAATAATTTTTCTGTCAAATCTGCCGGGCCTTAATAAGGCAGGGTCTAAAATGTCTCCCCTGTTGGTGGCCGCCATTATAATCACATTTGTTTCCCTTTCAAAGCCGTCCATTTCAACTAATATCTGGTTTAAGGTTTGTTCTCTTTCGTCATGCCCCCCGCCAATTCCAGCTCCCCTGTGTCTTCCTATAGCGTCTAATTCATCAATAAAAATAATTGATGGGGCTGACCTTTTTGCCGTTGAAAACAAATCCCTTACGCGGGCTGACCCTACCCCCACAAACATTTCAACGAATTCAGACCCCGAAATTGAGAAAAACGGCACATTTGCCTCGCCTGCCACAGCCCTTGCCAGCAAAGTTTTTCCTATGCCAGCTGACCCTAAAAGCAAAACTCCTCTTGGGATTTTAGCTCCCATTGCCAGATATTTTTTTGGAAATTTCAAAAAGTCAACAATTTCAACAAGCTCTTCTTTTGCCTCTTTTAATCCGGCAACATCTTTAAAAGTTATTTTTTCTTTTCCGTGGCCTTCAGCTCCAAAAATTCTTGCCCTGGCTTTTGTAAAATCAAAGGCCTGCATGGCCCCTGTTTTTGCCTGCCTTAGCATCATCCAAAAAAACCAGCCAAAAACCACAAGGGGCAGTATGCCAAAAATCAAAACTGGAGTGAGCCACGACCACAAATCTTCTTCAGCCGGCTGTATGTTAATTTCAATTTTTTGCAAGTTATCTTTATTAGCCCCAAGGTTATCAAGCGATTCTGCAATTCCTACGCCAGACTCTTTCATTGATTCAGCTCCAGTTTCGTCTATATAAGTTATAGACAGGCTGTCTCCGTTTGTTATAATTTTTTTGATTTTATTTTGGTTTATATCAGCAACAAGCTGGGTTAAAGATATCTGGTTTACAGGAGAACTTGGATAATAAAGAAAACTGAAAATAGCCCCTATTAAAAGAAGTATAAAAACTACAAGAATAAAGTTTTTCAAAAGCGGATTCATCATATAATTTTATGTTTTTATATTTAATACTTTACCATAAATTAATACGTATTACAATACGTATTTTATTTGAAATTTTAAGCAAAATAAAATAAGTACGCCCTTGCAGATAGTGAAATCTGCAAGGGCGTTTTGTGTTCAATCGCCGCAATGGCGATTAATTTGATGACATCAGAGCGCTACGCGCTGTTTTTTTGGACTTCATCCACCTTGTCGGTAACGTTGTCCTGGTCGTAAGGGTCTTCTGCCGGAGTCTCGGCATGGAGGCGAAGCCTCATCAGAACCTCGACCATTTTCAGACCGGCATAAACTGCCCCATCTCTGATGGCGATTTGCTGAAGCCGGACATCCGGTTTCTCCTTATCCACATCCAGCGGAAGCTGGCTGCCGATGAGTTTTTTTATCGGAAAGGGATGGCGGGAGACCACCTCTAAAAGGAAAAACGTTCCGTCTGGCCGACGTTCAATAGCCGCGCCAAAAAACGCTTCCTTCTTTGGTTCCTCTTTTCCCCACTTAAAATGGTCAACCCACATTGCCATCACTCCAGGCTCGCCCTTGAGCATTTGGGTCAGACCCTGGTCATCAAAGTGAGTTGAGAAAGTGGCGAGCTTTGTCAGGGGCAAAGTGCGATCGTTCGCTTCCTGCCTCTGAGTCCGCTTCAGCGCGGACCTTCGATTCTTCCACTCCTCGATACCCTTGGCGATCCATGCCCATTTGCCGTTGCCTCTTGGCTTGTGCAACCTTTCGTCCCACTCTGTTTCGTCGTCGGGGATTTGGTCTGGCCTCATATTGACCGAATCAGTGACTCTGACTGTGGGCCAGCCGCTCTGTTTATTAGACTCCAGCAGAACGGCTTGCGTAGCGCCAAGCTGCACAAACATGCATCCTTTAAAGCCGTTGGAAATCTTAACTGGCGTAATGCCGGGCGTTTCCTTGGCGCGGAGTTCATCTAAAGCCGACTGTGTTCCGAGGGCGCGGGCTTCCGTTTCCTTAACGAAAATCCAGCCGGCAGCCGCGAGCTTTACTCCCTTTCTGGGGAGATAAAGAATCGGTCCTCGGTCGTCTTGACCAGGGACATAAACTCCGAATTCGCTTTTTTGCCTTGGGTCAGGTCTGGAAACCTTGGTCAAGAGCCCCTCAGTGACTGCTTCTTCGAGGAAGTTTTTAAGTCCCCCGAATGCATTGACATGCCGAAGAGGCCGATAGAACCGGCCTACGACATTGCACAACGAGTCCTGGGCAAAAGCGTTTTCTTCCTGGTTCTTCCAAAAATGGAATGCCTCCAGGAGTTTTCCTGCCTCGGGCCATTTGGCAAGCCTTGCTTCTTGGTCATCCCAAGACATTGCGAGCCATGCTTCCTCAACGTCTCTCTCTGACGAGTGCACCGGTTTTCCGCCAGGGAGCACTTCGAGGCTGAGCTTGTAAACGGCGAGAACATCCAGTTCTCCAACAATGGTTGCGAATTGTCGAACAGACTCTGGGTCATCCAGCAGGCTATTCGCATCGCCGATCTTTTGTCGTAAACCGGTGGCACTAGCCACATCTTTGGTGGCTCGAAGCCACCTGTCTCGCGCCGTTGTGGCAGGTTGGTGTTCGGCCTTTGCGGGCTTCACATCCCCCTTTTTGTCTGGTTTCTGGCCATTTTGCCTCATGGGCTTAGCCTCTTCCATGGCTTTTTTGAATGAGTTTGACATTGGTTTTCCTTTTTTCCTGTGGTTGTTCCTTTGGTGAAATTTAGGACCATCCTAATCTTTCCAAAAAAACTTGTGTCATCTTGATTGTTTCAAAGTGCTTTCCTCCTTTCTTGTTTAATCAATCCTGGAAATCCACTGCAAAAGATCAGAACTTCGGTCTAGGCTTATGGCTAAGTTTATCGCCGGATAAATCCGCGCGATGTCTGCAACCATTAAAGCTTCGACTAACATTTTAGTATCAGCCAGTTCAAAACCCAGTTTTTTACTGGCGGATTCTGCCAACCCCTCTCTTGTCAGTCCGTTTTTGATATCTGCTTTTGCAAAGTCAGACACCATTCTTATCCTTCGCTTGTCTTCTTGGTCGAGTGAGCTTTCGCCGCTGGAAACAAGTTTCCCTAAAGCATCCAAAAATGGATTTTCGCCAGAAGGATTACTTGCAGGAGCAATGATTATCTCCTGGAAATTTTCCTGGTAACGTATCCCTGCGCTGACATTGGGGCTCTTTTTGAGAAACCAGAATTCAACTGTCTTGTCCTTTTTTTCTGCTTCTCTGGCGGCAACCATGTAATGGCTGTCTCCAGTTACAAAAACCAGAAGGTTAGGACCGACGTTGCGATGCATGTGGTTTTTAACCCACAAAAGGAATTGAAGATCAACCGTGTCTTTCCACGCATTGCCTCCATTCCTTAATACTGCGCAAGCAACAACTTGAACGCCGTATTTGCATTGGAGCTCATTTATCGTTTGCCATGGCGCCGAACTTTGGTAGCACGGAACGAATAATATGACCTCCTGAATCTCATCTCTGCTTTGCGCTTTTTGGATAATTTCTCCGATAATAGTTTCCAGAGAAATTTTTTCAGCAGCTTTTTGCAGATTCATCAAATCAACAAGGATCGAGAGCATAAGAATACTCCTCTGTGTGGTATTGGTTCTTTTCTTTTTCTGTTTGGATTTGACTATATCATATAAAGTTATTATGTATTTGTCAAGTGCTTTGGTATTGACAAGGTTTTTTGTATATGATATAATTAAAGTATAGGTGGATGTAAATTTTCCCATTTTCAGAAAGGAGTATGCATATGCAATATGCATGCACAGCAGCGACAGAACGGAATGCTCGGTGCAGACACTGGGTCGGAGACCAGAGAGCGAAGGTATTTTGTTCTTTACACCAACAACGCAAGGATGCAGGTGAGGCTGTCGAAATCGCTCCAAAGCCGGATGTGGCCCTCTACAAGTTCAATTTGAACGGAAAGTGGAGGGACAAGTTGCTGGAGCTTGGCATTCCGGAAAAAGATCCGGATTTCGGAGCCAAAGAGGCAAAGCACGTGGCTCATGCCCAGCAGTTTGGTCGTGAGGCCTATGCCATCCGCAAAGAGGTCGCGGATTCGGGCGTGCCAGTATTCGGCAAGGAAGGAATCCAGAATGTCTCGTTGTACGAGACGCTCCAGGATCTTCTGGCTGAATACGAGGTCGTGGATATCCATATCCGGCCTCGGCGTGATGGAACGCGCTGGATTAGCGTGCTGGTTATCAATTTTTCCCATGGCGGGAGGAGTATCAGCAACCAGCCGGCACTTGATACGACATTGGAGTTCTTGTCTTCGTCGTGCTGGGGTTTTTGCCACGTTTGGGCAAATCCTCCGCAAGATGATGGACGGATTGTTCACACGATCAATTCGTCCCATCGCGAGGTTGATAAGCAACCCGAGCTGGTTCTGCGACTGAATGGCGGACTGTGGTCCACCGAGCCCTATGTCGAGCCCGAGCTCGACTATTAGTATATCCGCTTTATGCGGACCATGCAAAAAGCGTCCCGCTGAACGGGACGCTATTGCTTATGTCCCAACTTCACTTTGTTGTTGGGACTTTTATTTTACTCTGATTTTCCGAAAATGTCTTCTGATTTTGAAAATGTCACTTCCTTAAATTTTTCTATTAAATTTTTTATAGATCCGCCGCCCAAAATTTCTTTTGTATCTATTATTTCATTTGATATATCTTCAGACGGAAGCCCCGTAGTTAACTGAAAAAGATGGGATAAAAAAGCAGTGGCATAACATCCCTTAGACAAAAAGAAACTTAAAATTACGCCTTCTGGCACAAATTTTGTTTTATATATTTCAACTTTTTCCCTTGTTTTTATTTCTCTTTTTTTCCATTGTATATCAGAAAATGGCGTAAGATTTTTTAAATCCTGAGAAGAAATTTTATCTTCTTTGAGAAAGTCATAATATGGAAGCCAGTCATTTTTGTCTTTGCTTAATATCAGTGGTAATTTTTCCGGCAAAGATGCGCTATTCTCTATATATTCAGAAATTTTTCTGTTAAAAAGCAAAGATGCATAAGCAAAAACCCAAAGCTGTATCTGGTCTGGAATTTGATTCAACGCCCCAACAAAATCTTCCGGATTTTTTTGAAGATATTTTACAACCCTTGTTTCGTTCTGCAGGGATAATGGAAACGGCTTCATAATTTCTGCTATTTTATCCCAATTATCTGCATTTTTTTTAATTGCGTCTCTCAGATTTTTAAAATAAGGTATTTCTCTCTGGCCGCAGGAGCATAAAAAACTTAAAACAGCATTTTTATAATCCCCTCTTAAAATTAAAAGCCCCCAAAACCAGTTTATAAATCTCGGACTTCCAAATCTTTGCAAGTAAAAAAAATTAAAAAATCCTTGTTTTTTTATTTCCTCTAAATTTTGCTTAAATTGATTTTTATCAAAATCAGAGCCGGTTCTTATTAAAACAGTGAATTTGTTACCGCGCAGGGACCCGACTTCAACAACGCCCTTGCCCGAATAGATATTTTTTAGAAAATAATATGCCGAGGCAGCATTTTTTATTTCTTCTGCATTTGCTCCTCTTATGCTTATTAATTGCGAGGTTATTGCATCAGTATCTTTTATTCCGGCATATTGTATTTTTTTTTGGTCAATTTTTAAAAAATGCGCCAGATCTTTGGTTGCCTCGAAAGTGGGCAGTTTGCATTTTACCAAAGTGGCATAAATTGTCGGGTCGTTCTCGGAAAAGTTTTTTTCGCTGTCGAATAAATTTCCGGAATCCACGGTTTCAAGCGCGCCATACATTGATTTTTCTTCAACAATAAAATCCTGTGGCCAAAGCTTTAAGTATCCCATTGGAAAATTTTTATTTTTTCCAAAAAAAATCCCGATTTTTTCCAGAAAATCGGGGGAGTCTATAAAAGTTTCCCTTTTGAAAAGCTCGGGATTTTTCTTGCTCTCATCTATTAAAAATTTTACTTCTTCTTCTTTTATTTTACTCCTTTCCATGGCTTGCTAATTTTAAGCTCATTCTATGTTCTTTTGGTTCTATCAATAAAATTTGGAAGTCGTATGTTTTTCCTATTTCAAGAGATTTTTCCATTTCTTCTTTAGAACTAAATTCTGATATATGGCACAATCCTCTTATTTTCGGCATAATTTCCACAAAAGCTCCGAAAGTTGAGTACTTTGTCACTTTTCCTTTTATTGTGTCTCCTTTTTTATACTGCTTTTCAATTTCTTCCCACGGATTTTGTTTTAAGGCCTTTAACGAAAGAAAAACCTGGTTATTATTTATGTCTATAATTTTAGCTTTTACAATTTCTCCGACTTTTACAACTTCGGCAGGATTTTCAACCAATTGCCAGTCTAATTCTGAAATATGGATTAACCCTTCTATCTGCGAAGATTTTGAGGGTTCTTCATCGGATGAGCCTTCCTTCGCTAAAGCTTCGGCGGGCAAAGGAAATTTGATAAATGCCCCAAAATCAGCAATGCCGGTGATCTCTCCTTCAATGGTGTCTCCTTTTTTGAAATCTTTTAATATCTCTTTTAATTTTTCTTCTGATTTTGCTTTTTCAGAAAGTATCAGTTTATTTTCCTGGGCCAATAAATCAAGAATTTTAACTTCCATTGTTTTGCCGACAAATTTATGCAATTCTTTTAATATCTTTTGTTTGTCAGCATCAGCCACTCTTGGATAGTGCTCTGGAGCCAGTTGTGAAACAGGCAAAAATGCCTGTATGCCGTCTAGGGTGGTTAAAAGTCCGCCTTTGTTTACGCCGGTTATTTTAACATTTAAAATTTCTCCGCTGTTTTTTATTTTTTCAAGTTTTTGCCAGCTTATTTCTTTGGTGGCGTCTCTCAAAGAAAGTTCTATATACCCGTCTTCGTTTTCTAATTCTATTATTTTTGCATATATTTTGTCACCAGCTGTCAGGCTTTTTATGACGTCTTTTGCTCTGTAAAACTCTCTGCCAAATATTATGCCAGTACCTTGAATTCCCAAATCAATAAAAAGAGACGAGCGGTCTCTTGCCACAACCTTGCCTTCTATGGTCGAGCCTACCTGTAAAGAATTGCCCGACTCTTTATTTTTTTTAATAATACTCATAAATTATAAAATAAAACACCTGTTTATTTGTCTCCCCCGCTTGGCGAGGTTCTGCTGCAGGTTTGCCCCGTTCTGCGGGGCCAGCAGTATTAAGAATGATATGTTTAATATACACTATTCTTATATTTTTGCAACTATTGAAGACGGAAGCAGTTTGTGATAAAATAATAAAATAACATATAATAACCCATTAATAACCGATGAGAAATTCTGTAAAAATTAAAAACATAAAAAAGAAAATCACGCCGATTTTAAAACGCCACGATGTAAAAAAAGCGGCGATTTTTGGTTCGTACGCAAGGGGAGAAGAAAAGAAAAAAAGTGATGTAGATATTTTGATAGAATATAAAAGAGACGATAAAAGCTTATTTGATTTTGTCGGACTAAAGCTGGACTTAGAAGAGAAATTGAAAAAACAAGTAGATTTGGTAGAGTACTCCGCTATCCGTCCCAGGATAAAAGACAGGGTATTAAGAGAGCAAGTTTTTATTATGTAAATATTTTATGAAAAAAGATAGAGATTATATAATGTTTTTGGAGGATATACTTGAAAGCGCTAAAAATATAGAAGAATATACTAGAGGTTTTTCTGAAATAAAATTTTGTTCTAATGAACAAGTTAACGACGCAGTTATGAGAAGATTTGAAATAATTGGCGAGGCAACAAAACATGTTCCTGCAAAAATTAAAAGAAAATATCCTAAAATTGCATGGAAAAAGATGGCTGGAATGAGAAATATTTTAATACATGAATATTTTGGAGTTAATAAAGATAAGTTATGGAAAACAATAAAAGAAGATATTCCTGATTTAAAAAATAAAGTAGCAAAAATACTAAATGAAATTGACGAAGCGAACAAAGATAAAAAATTAATATAAAATATGGCAAAAATTTCATGGGCAGGGCACTCCTGCTTTCAGATTTCAGTTTCTAATTCCAAGGGGCATTCAGCTGACATTGTGATTGACCCTTATGAGGACTCAGTTGGCTTAAAACTCCCCAATCTTTCAGCTGATATTTTACTGGTAACCCATAATCATTACGACCATAATAATATAAAGGCCGTGAAGGGCGAGCCTTTTTTAGTACAAGGCCCTGGAGAATACGAGGTAAAAGATGTTTTTATAAAAGGCATACCTTCTTTTCATGACGATAAAGACGGAAAAGAAAAAGGGCAAAATACAATTTATACAATAGAGGCAGAAGATATGAGGTTTTGCCATTTGGGAGATTTGGGCCAGAAGCAGCTTTCTGACGAGCAATTAGAGAAAATAGACTCTATTGATATTTTAATGATTCCTGTCGGCGGCCAAGGTTATACAATTTCTTCAACCGAAGCGCAAAAAATAATTTCTCAGATTGAGCCCTTAATTGTAATTCCAATGCACTATAGCCTGCCAAAACTTAAAATAGAGATAGACGATGTTTCAAAATTTTTGAAAGCAATGGGAAAAAATTCAGTTGTTCCGCAAGATAAACTTACAGTAAAAGCCAGCGCATTGTCCAAAGACGGCATGGAAATAGTAGTATTACAGCCATAAATGGCTGAATTTTAAATAACAAATTTTAAATTTTAAAAATGGATTTCCGCGCTTATTTAGAAAAGCTTAGAGGATTATCTGACAAAAACAAAAAAATTGTCCTATGGACAATTGTTGTTGTTTTAGGATTAATGATGGGATTTTTTTGGATAAAAGGGGCCGGTAATGCCCTATCAAATTTGGGAAGTCAAATGGGAAATGTGCAACTGCCAAATATTGAAACTCAAGATACAGACGTCTCAGATGCAATAAATAATTTGATAAACCAAGTGCCAGTCGAAACTTTAGATTGGAAAACTTATAAAAATGAAGAATACGGCTTTGAATTAGTTTTTCCTGACTCGTGGGAGGGTTATTCTGTGATTAGCGATTTATGGAGAGCATGGGATATTAACAGCTCTTCTTCGGCCAGCGAATATTATGGTGTTAAAATTATTTTTACAAACCCGAATGCTAAAAAAAATCCGGGAGAAGCATGGCAAAATATACCAATAATGATTATAACCCCGGATGTTTGGGATTTAATATTGCAAGGCAGAGTTGCAGTAAGCGCAGCACCAATAGGCCCTGAAAGAATTGGCCAGAATAAAAAATATATTTTTGCTACTCCTCCTCGCTGGTATGGATTTACAGATGCTTTAGGATGGCAGGAGGCAGTTGATATTGTGAAAACATTTAAAGCTTTTTAAGTTTTTAAAAAATGGCGGAGGAAAAATCAAAACAAAAGAATTCGCCAGCTGGCGGAGGAAAAATTGTTCAAAGGGAGTTGGTGACTGAATTGAAAGAATCATACATTGATTATGCAATGTCGGTTATTGTGTCCCGCGCGCTTCCCGACGTAAGAGACGGCTTAAAGCCTGTGCACCGCAGAATTTTATATGCAATGGGAGAAACAGGTTTAAGGGCTTCTTCAAAACACAGAAAGTCAATGTCTGTTGTTGGTGAAGTTTTGAAATCTTACCATCCGCACGGAGATACAGCTGTGTATGACAGCTTGGTGCGCATGGCGCAAGATTTTAACATGAGGTATACTTTGGTGGACGGCCAGGGCAATTTTGGTTCAATCGACGGCGATGGGGCTGCAGCGGCCCGTTATACTGAATGCCGAATGTCTAAAATCGGCGAGTTAATGCTCCAAGATATTGATAAAGACACTGTAAATTTCGTAGACAATTATGACGGCATGACAAAAGAGCCCACAGTTCTCCCGTCGCCCGCGCCTCAGCTCCTTTTGAATGGGAGTTTAGGAATTGCTGTTGGAATGGCAACAAATATTCCTCCGCACAACCTTACTGAAGTAATGGATGCTTTAATTTATATGCTTTTGCATCCAAAGGCCGAAACAGAAGATTTGTTTGAATTTGTGCAGGGCCCTGATTTTCCAACAGGAGGCATAATTTATGATAGAAAAGAGATAATAACAGCTTATTCACAGGGCAAGGGTTCTATTTTAATACGCGGGAAAGCAGATATTGTGGAGAAAAAAGACGGCCAGCAAAGAATTGTTATTACAGAAATTCCATATCAAGTTTTAAAATCAAGCTTAGTTGAAGAAATGGCAAAATTGGTTTCTGAAAAGAAAATTGAAGGCATAAAAGACATCAGAGATTTGTCAGACAGGGAAGGCATGAGAATTATTATTGATATTAAAAGAGGGTTCCAGCCAAACAGGATATTAAACAGGCTTTACAAGTTCACGAATCTGCAAAAAACATTCCATTTGAATTTGCTGGCTTTGGTTGACGGCATACAGCCTGAAATTTTGTCTTTGGCTGAAGTGCTAAAATATTTTATTGGACACAGAGAAGAAGTTGTAACCCGCAGAACAAAATTTGAACTTGAAAAAGCAAAGGACAGGGCGCATATTTTAGAAGGGTTAATGATTGCCTTAAAAAATATTGATGAGGTCATAAAGACAATCAAAAAGTCAGCCGACAAAGAAGAGGCAAAAACGAATTTAATAAAAAAATTTAAGCTTTCTGAAAAACAGGCAGTGGCCATTTTAGAAATGAGGCTGCAGACTCTAGCCGGCCTTGAAAGAAAAAAGATTGAAGACGAGCTGAAAGAAATTTTAGAAAGAATAAAGGAGCTGATGGCAATTTTAAAGAGCCCCGAAAAATTAAAAGAGATTATTAAAAAAGAATTTCAGGAGCTGAAAGAAAAGTTTGGAGACCAAAGAAAAACAAAAGTTGTAAAAGGCAAACTAGGAGAAATAACCGAAGTTGATTTGGTCCCTTTGGAAGAAACAATTGTCACCCTTACAACCGGCGGATATATCAAAAGAATAAATCCTGCCACCTACAAAATTCAAAAGAGGGGAGGAAAAGGAATAATGGGAATGAAAACAATGGGAGACGATATTGTTGAGCATTTTTTGTGCGCCTCAACACATGATAATTTGATGTTTTTTACAGATTCTGGCAAGGTTCTGCAAACGCAGGTTTATGAAATTCCAGAGGGAACAAGGGTTGCCAGAGGAAGAGGCATTTTAAACTTTTTGGATTTGTCTACAGAAGAAAAAGTTTTGTCTTTAGTGCCGGTTAAAAAAGAAGAGGAAGGAAAATTTAAATATCTTGTTATGGTTACAAAAAAGGGCAGAATAAAGAAAACAGCTTTAGACGAATTTAAAAATGTAAGAAAAAGCGGAATTATTGCAATAAAGCTTGAAAAAGGAGATGCTTTAGAAAAAGTTGTTAAAACAACAGGCGAAGACGACATTATTTTAACCACTAAAAACGGGGCTGCGATAAGATTTAAAGAAAAAGATATACGGCCCATGGGGAGAACGGCAGCTGGAGTCAAGGGCATTAATTTAAAAAAAGAAGATGAAGTGGTGGGCATGGATGTTATAAGCAAAGATGTTTTTGAAGACCCAAAAACTCTGCCTGCAGGACAGGCAGGAAAAAAGTCCGCAAGAAGATATCTTTTGGTTGTAATGGAAAACGGATATGGCAAGAGGACAGATATAAGCCAGTATAAAGTGCAGGGCAGAGGAGGGTCTGGAGTTAAAACTGCCAAAATAACAGCAAAAACAGGAGGCATAATGATGGCATGTATTTTGCATGAGCCGTTGGAAGAAGAAGATTTAATTGTAATTTCAAGAAAAGGCCAGGTTATAAGAACAGGAGTAAAATCTATTTCTTTGCTGGGCAGGGCAACGCAGGGAGTGAGAATAATGCGCCTTGAAGACAAAGACCATGTTGCCTCGGGGGCATGCCTGCGCGACTAATTTTAAATAACAAATTTTAAATTTTAATTCAAAACTAAATTCTTAAATTTTAAAACATTTAAACATTATAATTTCATTTAAAATTTATAATTTAAAATTGAAAATTTCAGTCCCGAAAGGGACTGGCAGTTATCCACACCTTGTTTTTCAATTTATTTGATATAATGGGATAATGATGAATAAAAAAATAGTTTCTTTATTTGCGCTTTTAGGCTTATTTGGATTTGTATGTTTTGCTTTTGCGGCTCCTGTTATTATTCCTAATCCATTAAATGTTGATAATTTTGGAGCGCTTTTATTAAAAATAGCTGGAGGAATAGGCATTTTAATCGGTTCATTGGGCACAATAATGATTATAGTGGCTGGCATTCTTTACTTGACTTCAGCAGGCAGTCCTGAAAAAATGGGTACTGCAAAGAAAGCCTTATTTTATGCGATAGCTGGCATTGTAATTGGCATATCGGCAACTGCAATAGTGCAGACCATACAATGGGTTTTAAAATGACAAATAATATTTTTAAAAGGTCGATTAATTTAAATCGAATTTTAACTATAAAATAAAAATGAAAAAAATTATAGCAAGTTTAATTCTTTTAACCTTAGTGGCTTTGCCAGTTGTGGCTTTTGCCCAGCCAAGCGTAACTATAGGCAGTATCGAAGGATTGGTAGATGCCATAAAAAGGCCTCTTTGGACAATATTTGGATTGATTGCATTAATAGCTTTTGTTATTTCTGGCATATTATTCCTTTCAGCAGCCGGAAACCCTGAAAAAATAGCGTTGGCAAGAACTGCATTCTTGTGGGGAGTGGTTGGAATTGTTGTGGGTATTATTGCGTATTCGATAGTAGCAATAATAGAAAGCGCGCTTTAATAAGTTTAGTTTTTAGATAAATAATCGTCTCCCTCCTTTTAGGAGGGGGACGAATAAAGATGAACAAAAAAACATTATTTTTAGTTTTGCTTGGAGTTTTAGTTCTGCCCGCTATGGCATTGGCCCAAGGCATAACCATTACAGGAATGGTGCAAAATGTAGCAAGGGTAGTATGGACTGTTGGAACCATAATAGTAATAATACTTTGGGTTATCACTGGTGTTTTGTTTTTGGCGGCCCAGGGCGATCCAGGTAAGTTAAAAACCGCAAAAACTGCTTTGTTTACATCTATAGGAGGGACAGTAATAATTATTTTAGCATTTTCAGCTGCCAGTATAATTGAAAACGCCATATTCAGAGGCGTTTGATAAAAATAAACACATGAACCCCGTTAGAGCTCCTTCTGCGCTGGCAAAACGGGACTTCATAATATAATAAATAGGTTGTCTGAAAATAACTATTTTAGTTATATAAAGACATACCTCTAACGGGGTGAATAAAAAAACATTATTTTTAATTTTGACAGCGATTGTTTCGGTATTTCCTACAATTGTTAGTGCTACCCAATCTCTTCCAGAAATGGTCGATGGGGTGAAAACAGTTGCCCTTAGTATAGGAACAGCAATAGTGGTTGTAGGGTGGGTCGTTGCTGGTATTTTATATTTGATTTCCGCTGGAAGTCCTGAAAAAACTGGAACTGCTAAAAAAGCCTTAATTGCCGCAGTAATAGGAACGATATTAATAATTTTAGCGAATTCAGGCTACGAATCACTAAAGGGAATTTTAGGTAATATTTTTCAGGGCAAGTAAGATTTTAACAAAGGTAGTGTTATGCTGGGCTTATACTGATTTTGTTATATTTAGCTGAGCTGGAAAAAGCTTGGCTTTTGTGTTATAATTGGCAATGAGTGAGAAAAAAGGAAACAATTTTCCTTTTTTCGAGCGAGTGAACTAATTATATTTTACGATAAATATATAATAAATTATAAAAATTGCTCTTGTGGCGCCTGTCTGCCGGCAGCAAGGAATTGAATGCGGGTATGGCGAAACAAAAAAGATTTTAGATAAAGCGTTTTATGCGACCCCTTAATAAAGTAAAAATTTTGTGGTCTTCAAAGTTTGCTTATGTAATCGGATTAATGGCAACCGATGGTAATCTTTCTATTGACGGGCATCATATGGAATTTACCTCTAAAGATCTGGATTTAGTTGAAATTTTTAAAAATTATCTAAACTTACAAAATAAAATTTCAAAGAAAGCGAGAGGCGGGGAAAAAGAAAAGAAATATTTTCGTATTCAATTTGGCGATGTCGCTTTTTATAAATTTTTATTAGACATTGGTTTAACGCCCCATAAGTCAAAAACAATAGGAGTATTAAAAATACCAAAGGATTATTTTCTCGATTTTTTAAGAGGATGTATCGATGGAGATGGCAATATTAGAGCGTTCAAACATCCAGAAAGTAAAAACCCTCAACTTAGAATAAGAATTTGTTCCGCAAGCAAAAATTTTCTTATCTGGATAAAGAGAATGAATGAGCCATTTAAAGTAAAAGGATATTTAAAAACTGCTACACGTTGTTATATTCTTGAATACGCGATGGCCGATTCAATAAATTTATTGAATAGAATTTATTATAAAAATTTCCCATCCTCACTTAGTCGTAAATTTTTATTTGCAAAAAAATATTTGCGGACGTGACGAAACTGGCAAACGTGTACGGCTTAGGACCGTATGCCGTAAGGCTTGTGGGTTCGACTCCCACCGTCCGCACAAAAACATAAAAAACTCTTCACAATGAAGAGCTTTTTATGTTTTTGCTGTTATTTTACGATATTTTTACTCCCAGTTTGTTTCTTCCGTTGTTCTCTATTTTTGGAATTTTAATGCTTAAAACCCCTTTGTCCATTTGAGCGTCAGCTTTATCAATATCAATGTTTTCAGGCAAAACTATTTTTCTTGAAAACGGGCCCCAATAGCACTCCTGGTAAAAGTATTTTTTGTTAGAATTTTCATGGGGGTCTGGCCTGCTGCCTTTTATAACCATCATATCTTTTTCTAAAGATATGTCTATGTCTTTAATTTGAATGCCAGCTATGGCAGCTAAAACAACAAAATCAACGTCTGTTTCAAAAACATCAATCACCAGCTCTCCCTCTTGGTCAAAAATTGCAGGTTCAGATGGCGCTTCTTTTTCTTCTTCAATTTCCAATGTTTGCGCAGCCGCACTCTTAGTTCTTGGTTTGTTTACCATAGATTTTTATTTTTTTAATTTTTTGCTTAATTGACAAACGCTCTTTAATTTTTTAAGCTTTTCAAATTCCGAGAATACAAGAAAGGCAAGTATTATTAAAATTGCAGCCGGCAGAGCAATTTTTAAACTGCCCTCTAATGTCATTATAGAAAAATCATACAAACCATGCAAGGCCACAGCTATAAACATTCCGCTAAAAATGTACATTGCTTTATTTTTTGTCCGGCATAAAGAAAGAGCCATGTAATATCCCACAGTGGCTGAGCACAGAGTGTGCAAAAAAGTGGCTCCTATAAACCTTGTAAAACTTATAACAAGGCTTCTGTTTATCAAAAGCTCCAGAGAAAGCTGGCTGGCAGGCAAAAATAGATAAAGAATGTTTTCTACAGCAGTAAATCCCAAGGCAGCTACCACCATATAAAGCATTACGTCTAATGGCTCGTCTAAGTGCTGGCTGCCAACGACTTTTATTCTTATTACAAGGTATTTAAACAGCTCTTCTGAAAAGCTTATTATCAAAAACCAATATATTAAAGCAACAGCCAAATAAGACGGGTTAAGCGAGCTCCATGATAAGTCAAGAATTTTTTCTAATGCTGGAAGCTGGAGATTTTTTAAAGAAAAATCTAAAATTTTGTTAAGCCCCAATTGCAGAAAAAGCACAGGGATGGTTGACAAAGCTCCCCAAAAAAATACAGCTAAAATCATTCTTCTGGGCTCTGGGTGCGCGTCTTTTCTCAAATAATACAGAAGCCAGACTAAGCTCGGCAGTATGCCTAAAATAATATATAAAATTATAATGAAGTCCATTTTTTTAAAGCCATTCTTCTATCATTATACACTCTTTTTTATTTTTCAGGGGCAATTGCTGGTAAATTTTTTCTGTTATAAAGGGCATAAACGGGTGCAAAAGCTTTATAGAGCCCAACAAAACGTACATTAAAATTTTGTTTGTGTTTTCAGATTCCTGTTTTTTTGATTCTTCTATGTATTTGTCGCAAAAATCATGCCAGAAAAAATCATACAAAATATGGGCTGATTTTCCGAATTCAAAATTTTCCAAGCACTTGCTAACTGATTTTTCTGTTTTTTCCAATGATTTTAAAATTGCTTTATCAGCTTTATTTTTAGCATAAGGCTTTTTACCGTCATATTTTTCTTTTCCGTTTTTTAATTCAACAAATTTTGAAGCATTCCATATTTTATTGCAGAATTTTTTGCCCATTAAAATATTGTCTGTGACAAATTTTATGTCCTGGTTTCCCATAATTTGGAAGGCAATCCCAAATCTTACAGCGTCAGCTCCGAACTCCTCAATTAATTTTACAGGGTCAATTCCTGTCCCTAAGCTTTTTGACATTCTTTGGCCGTCGCGGGTTAAAACGGTGGCGTGCACATAAACATGGCTGAAGGGGATTTCTTTCATAAATTCCATTCCGGAAAAAATCATTCTGGCAACCCATAAATTTATAATATCTCTGGCTGTGCTCAAAACAGCAGTGGGATAATAATTTTTTAAATCTTTTGTTTTTTCGGGCCAGCCCAAAGTTGCAAAAGGCCACAAGGCCGCAGAAAACCATGTGTCTAAAACATCGGTTTCTCCTTCTATTGGAATTTTATGGCCCCACCAAATTTGCCTTGAAATGCACCAATCTTTTATGTTTTTTAGCCAATCAAAATATGGCTTTTCAAAATTTTTAGGGTGAAATTTTATTTTTCCAGCTTTTACAGGCTTTTCAGCTAATTTTGCCAGCTCTGACATTTTTAAAAACCATTGCATAGAGGGAATAAGCTCTACTGTTGTTGAACACCTGTAGCATTTTGGCACTTGGCGGGTGTAATTTTCTGTTTTTTCTAAAAGATTTTGGCATTTTAAATATTCAATAATTTTTTCTCTCGCTTCGTCTATTTTCAATCCGTTATACCCGCCTGCATCGCCTGTGGCGAAGCCGCTGCGGGCAGGTTTTTCAGGACTGTTTATTATTCTTCCTTTTTCATCAATAACTTGTATTGCCTCTAATTTATGCTTTTCTCCGATTGCTTGGTCGGTTATGTCGTGGGCTGGCGTTACTTTTACAGCCCCTGTGCCGAATTTAGAATCAATTAAAATGTCAGATATTATTGGAATTTCCCTGTTTACCAAAGGCAGGACAGCTGTTTTGCCAATTAAATTTTTATATCTTTTATCTTTTGGGTTTACAGCAACAGCTGTGTCGCCCAGCATTGTTTCTGGCCTTGTTGTTGCCACCGTGATAAATCCGCCTCCTGCCTCGCCGGCGGGCGGGTCTTTAACAGGGTATTTTATAAACCACAAATTTCCTTTTTCTTCTTTATATTCAAGCTCTAAATCAGAAAGCGATGTGGCGCACCTTTTGCACCAGTTAACAATTCTTTTTCCTTTATAAATCCAGCCTTTTTTATGATAATGCAAAAAAGCTTCTTTGATTGCGTCAGAATACCCCTGGTCCATTGTAAACCTTGTTCTTGACCAGTCACACGAAGAGCCAAGTTTTTTAAATTGGTTTAAAATTTTATTTCCGTATTCTTCTTTCCATTTCCATACTTCTTCAATAAATTTTTCACGGCCCAAGTCAAACCTTGTTTTTCCCTCTTTCCTCAATTTTTTTTCAACAACATTTTGGGTTGCAATTCCAGCATGGTCTGTTCCCGGCAGCCATAAAGTTTTAAACCCCTGCATTCTTTTCTGCCTTATCAAAATATCCTGTATTGTTGCGTTTAGAGCGTGTCCGATATGAAGTTCGCCCGTAACATTCGGCGGGGGAATAACAATAGTGTATGGCTTTTTATGACGGGCGGGCAGTTTATCGGGATTAAAAAAGCCAGACTCTTCCCAGAACTGATAAATTTTATTTTCAACTTTTTTTGGTTCGTACGGCATAATACAAATCTACAAATTTTATGCTAATAACGCGAAAATGCGAATACTTTATTATAATCAAAAGTTAGCGATGGGTAAATGTTGACGCTATATTTTTATTGTGATATTGTAATTTATATTTTGAAGCTCTTTGACAACATTTTTTGAAAGGGCATAAAATGAAATTTTCCTGGACGTTTTATACTATTGCTGTGGCTGGAAATTTATTTTGGATAATGCTTATGTTTTTGGCAGAGTTTTTTGATAAAACCCTGCCGGAACAGAATTCCATTATCCCGAACACAAATCAAAAATTCCTCTACATGAAGGATTTTTGGACTTTTTCATGGGGAGACCCAGTCGGAGTTTCTTTGATATGGGCGGCTTTCCTGCACGTTGCTGTTTATCGTTTTGAACTTCGGCACTGGTCGGTTTTTTGTGTTTTATCAATATTTTTTATGGCAGACTTTGCTATGATTGGTCTTGCCAAAGAGCATAAGCCAAATACGCGCTATCCTTGCGCGGGAAAATTGAGCTGGAATGGAATTTTGCGCTTGCCATATTCTGGCATAACAGCTTCAGCTTCCGTGTTTTGCGTATGGCTTTTGCCGAATCCGGGAATTGCAACATTGCTCTTTGTTTCTGGCGGCGCATTTTACCTTGTCTGTTTTCTTTCGGACATAAATTCTGGCAACTTAGAGTCCTTTTAAAAAATATAGGCCCAGCGGGCTTTTGCAGAACAAATGATTTGCTCTGCTTTTTTTTGCTGCTGAGCAAGCTCAGCAGCAAATTCAGCAGCAAATTAAATTCGCAGATTTGCTTTAGCTTTCAGATTTTTCCAGTTGCCTGTTTTGCTGTTTTTGCATCTAAAATAACCCGCAACAGCTGTCATTAAAGCGTTGTCTGTTGAAAGGTCTGGTGGCGGAATGAATAACTCAACAGCTGTTGAGTTATTAAACGTTTGTTTAAATTGCCGACGTAATTCTTTGTTGGCTGAAACTCCTCCGCCCAAAATCAGAGATTTTGCATTATAATTTTTTGCGGCTTTCAAGGTTTTTTTAAGCAAAACGTCAATTACAGCCTGCTGGATTTCAGCTGACATTTGTTTTTGCGCTAACTCTCTTTCCGAGCGGTCGTTCGAGTTAAGAGTTAGTTCTATTTTTTGCCAAGCATAAAGCACTGCTGTTTTTAATCCTGAAAAACTAAAATCATAGTCCTTTGTATTTATCATGGGCCTGGGCAAACGAATTTCGAATTTCGATTTGACGCCCGCTGGCGGATTCCCCGTAGGGTTCTTTCGAATTTCGAATTTTTTTGCCATGGCGGCGACAGCTGGCCCGCCGGGATAGTTAAGCCCTAAAATTTTAGCGCATTTGTCAAAGCACTCGCCGGCTGCATCATCTCTTGTTTCTCCTAAAATTTTATACTTTCCAATTTTTTCCATTAAAATTATTTGCGTGTGTCCGCCGGAAACAACTAATGCAATAGAAGGGAATTCAATATTTTTATTCTGAAAAAAATTTACAAGAATATGGCCCTCAATATGATTTACAGGCACAATTGGAATATCCCAAAAATAAGATAAAGCTCTGGCAAAATTAACTCCAACCCATAAACAAGGCTCTAAACCAGGCCCGTTTGTTACAGCAATCAAATCAATGTCCGGTTTTTCATATTTTTGCAAAAATGGCGCAAGTTTTTTCTCCAGCTCCGGTTCTCGCTCTAAAATTGTTTTCACTTTTGAAAATTTAGTCATTGAAAATTGATTGAAAATTGAAAATTGAAAATTAAAAATTTCCAGCATTCTCGCCTTACGCAAAGCTAATTTTAATGCAGGTACAAGGTTTTTTTGATGCTCACGTTTAGCCAAAGCTGGGTATACTCCGCCATATTTTTTGTGAACTTCAATCTGTGAAGAAACTATATTTGAAAGCACGTTAAAAATAGGAGATTTTTTATCTCCTTTTACCTCCAAAATTGCAATTCCCGTGTCGTCGCACGAAGTTTCTATTGCTAAAATTTTCATGAATAAATTATACCAAAAACTTGAAAAATTTCAATTTTTAAGGTAAAGTGAATTTAAATTTATAATTGGCCCCATCGTATAGCCTGGTTTAGTACACTGGCTTTTCAAGCCAAGAACACCGGTTCAAATCCGGTTGGGGCCACCACCTAATAAAAAGATGGATAAAAAAGATTACTTAGATATTTCAAAAGCAAGCGATTTAAAAAATCCAAAAGAAAGAAGAGTTTATCGGATATTCGAAACTTTGCCCGGAATTCTGAGCCTGGGCACTATTTTTTTAGTTTTTCTTCTTTCGTGGCTGCTTCCTTCATGGGCTGCAATTTTTATTATATGCTTTTGCTTTTATTATCTTTTTAGGATAATATATTTTTCTTTGCATCAGATTATAGGATATTTTAAGATAAAAAGTTATTTGAAAAAAGACTGGCTAAAAGAGCTTAAAAAACTAAAGCCCTCATCCTCTCTCGGCATAACATGGAAAGATGTTTACCACATAGTTATTCTGCCCAGTTACAAGGAGTCAAAACAAATAATAAAAGAAAGTTTAGATGCTTTGGAATCTGCAAATTATCCAAAAGAAAAAATAATGGTGGTTTTGGCCATAGAGGCGAGAGCGGGAGACAATGCTAAAAAAATTGCAAAAGAAATTGAAAAAGAATATACTGGCAAGTTTTATAAATTTTTGCTTACTGCGCACCCAGATAATGTTTCAGGCGAGATTGGGGGCAAGGGCTCAAATGTGGCGCATGCTGGCAGAGAGGTAAAAAAGCTTGTTGACGAATTAAAAATTCCTTATAAAAACATTTTGGTTTCTATTTTTGATATTGACACAAAAGTTTACAGCCAGTATTTTGCCTGCCTTGCATGGCATTATTTAACAGAAGAAAATCCTGAAAGGGCAAGCTACCAGCCAGTTCCCATTTACAACAACAATATATGGTCAGCCCCTGCTTTTTCCAGGATTGTGTCTACATCAAACACCTTTTGGCAAATGATACAGCAAGAAAGGGCAGAAAAGCTTACAACATATTCTTCCCATTCAATACCTGGAAGCGCTTTTTTTGAAGTGGGCTATCCGGCAAATGTGGTTTCAGACGATTCAAGAATTTTTTGGAAGGCGTATCTTTATTATGACGGGGATTACAGAGTGGTGCCCATATATTATTTTGTTTCAATGGACACCGTAATGGCCAAAAATTTTTGGGGCACAATTCTTAACCAATACAAACAGCAAAAACGTTGGGCATGGGGGTGCAATGAAATTCCTTATATAATGTTCGGTTTTTTAAAGAATAAAAAAATACCTTTTTTAAGCAAGGTTTCGCATTTATACACAATTTTAGACGGATTTTGGTCGTGGGCAACAGCCGCGCTTTTGCTTTTTGCTTTAGGATGGCTTCCTATATTATTGGGCGGCGTAAAATTTAATTTTACTGTTCTGTCTTTTAATCTGCCAATTTTGACTGGAAGAATTATGACAATTTCAATGGTGGGCATGCTGGTTTCTGCTGTTTTAAGCACATTGCTTTTGCCCCCCGTGCCAAAAGGCATAAACAAGTTTAGGAAAGCTTCTGTATTTTTGCAGTGGATTTTACTGCCCGTAACATTAATTCTTTTTGGCTCTTTGCCGGCTTTGGACGCCCAGATTCGCTTAATGCTCGGAAAATATATGGGCTTTTGGGTAACAGAAAAAATACGGAGGCCCGACCTCCGCTGAATATGCATATGCAGAATAAATTTTTATCTTTAAGAAATTTATCAGAAAACTGGCATTTTATAGGACTTTTGCAAATTACAGCCGGCATAATGGGATATTTTTTTGGATTTTTAAATAACGTAGACCTGTGGGATTATTTATGGGTGTGCCCGCTTGTCGCCATAATGACGGGCTTTTTTGTTCTTTTTAAAAATCGTTTTGGAATGTCCTCTGCCATAGTTTGGATAATTTGCGCTCCGCTCTTGGCTGTTTCTTACGATATCAAAAAAGCTCTGCAACTCTGGCACATTCATCACATTGTGTCGGTTATTGTTTTGATTTTTATTTTATATCACATAAAAGAATGCTGGAATCATAGAGGCTTTTTGTTTGGCATGGCAAGTTTTTATGCTTATATGGGAATTACTTCATATGCAAGCTCAGGAAAAATAAATTTAGCTTGCGACTGGTTTGGCTGCGGAAAAATAATATTGTACCTCGGAATATTTTTTACCATTTTATCTTTTGCTTTGTTGGTTTGGGAAACATATTTTAAATTTTTATTTAAAAAGAATAAGAATTTTTAAAAGTAAACCCATGATAATTCACAGGCTTAGGGCATTGCCTCGGTTTTTTGTCAAAAAATTATGTTATAATATAAAAATATGAAAAATGAAAATAATTTTTTGAAAGGATTTACATTGATTGAATTAATGGTGGTCATTGTTATTATTATTGTTCTATCTACCTTTGTGACAGCTAATGTAATGGTTTATCTCGCAAAAGGCAAAAATGCAGCCATAAAGGGAAACATGGCAAATTTAGCAACTTACGGAGGCACATATCTTACAAATTATGAAGAGCATGAAGATTACTCAAATTTTTGCGACGACTCAAAAACGCAGGAATTTTTGGATGTAATAGACGAAATAAATGGAGACGGCACTGGACAATGTTATTCAAACGAAGACAATTGGTGCGCAAAATTCGACTTGATAACGACTATAACAGCAGACAAAGAAAAACCGGTTTTTTGCGTTGATTCTATGGGAGTAAAAAAAGAAGGCAAGAAGGGAACATTAAGCTGTTCTCCAACCAGCGGCTATCGTTGCCCTTAATAAATTTACTCAAAGTGGATTTTTTTTTCAAATTGCAAAAGCCGCTCTTTCAAAAGCGGATAATTTTTTAATTCGGGGTCTTTTTCTAAGAGCTCTTTTGCGGCTGTTCTTGTTTTTTCAACCAAAAAAATGTTTGATAAGCCCTGCATTGCCATATCGGGCAAGCCCCATTGCTGGGTGCCGTAAAGAGAGCCGGGGCCTCTGATTTCTAAATCTTTTTGGGCAAGCTCAAATCCATTATCAGAATCAACCATTGCTTTTAATCTTTTTCTGTTTAGCTGGCTGGGGTCTGTGGTGAATAAAAAGCAATATGACTGCACGTCAGACCTGCCCACTCTGCCCCGGAATTGGTGCAATTGCGAAAGCCCGAATCTTTCAGCGCCCTCTATCATCATTATTGTGGCCCTTGGCACATCAACGCCAACTTCTACAACAGAAGTTGAAACTAAAATATCAATTTCGCCTTTTTTAAAATCTAACATTATTCTTTCTTTTTCTTTTGGCTTCATTTTTCCGTGGAGCATTGTTATTCTTAAATCAGGGAAAATTTCTTCAGAAAGTTTTTTGTATTCATCTTTTACGGCTTTTACTTCGTTTAAAGCAATAGACCTTAAATCATAATTTTGGGGCGCGAAAGCCGGTGGGATGTCCGACATCCCACCGGCTTGGTGGGATGTCGGACATCCGTTTGCTCCGGGTTTTTTAGATTCAATTTTTGGGCAGATTACAAAAACCCCCTTTCCTTCATTTACTTCTTTCTCTATAAAATTGTATGCTTCTTTTCTGTCTTTTGGCTCTACAACCAGTGTTTTTATTTTTTTTCTGTTTTTTGGCATTTCGTCTATTAAAGACAAATCCAAATCTCCATAAACAGTTAATGCCAAAGTTCTTGGAATGGGGGTGGCTGTCATAGATAATAAATGCGGAACTAATTTTTTATTTTTTATAAGCTTGTCGCGCTGCTCAACTCCAAAGCGGTGCTGTTCGTCTACAACAACCAAGCCCAAATTTTTAAATTCAATTCCTTTTTGTATTAAAGCGTGCGTGCCTATTATTATATTTAATTGTCCGTTTTCTAAATCTCCATTAAAACTTTTTTTAGAGACCTCGATTGTCTCATTTTTTTTGAATATCCTTGCATCTTTGCCTGTTAAAAGCCCCACGTTTACATCAAAATTTAAAAGAAGCTCTGTAATTGTTTTAAAATGCTGTTTTGCCAAAATTTCTGTTGGCGCCATAAAAGCAGTTTGATAGCCGCATTTTGCTGTGTTGAGAGCTGCCATTGTTGCCACCACTGTTTTTCCAGAGCCCACGTCGCCCTCTAAAAGCCGCGACATTGGAACTGATTTTTCCAAATCTTTTAAAATAGCAAAAGCGCATTTTTTTTGGGAATCTGTGAGCTTAAAGGGCAAAGAGCTTGTAAATTTTTTCATTAAGTCAGCTCGCATGGGGCAAGCCGGAGATTTTTTTTGCTTTAATTTTATTTTTTCTTTTAAAACATTAAGTTGTATTAAAAAAAGCTCTTCAAAAGAAAAGCGGGCCTTGGCGGCATCCGCATGTTCAAATGTTTCAGGAAAATGCAACTGCCACATTGCTTCTTGTATGGCCAAAAATTTATATTTTTTTATGATTTCTTTTGGCAAAGATTCTGGTATCTGCTCTGCAAATCTGTAAAGCAAAGGCTTTATAATATATCGTAGCCATTTTGAAGTAATCCCCCGGGTTTCAGGGTAAACTGGAACTATTCTGCCTGTGTGAGTTAAATTTTCATTTTCGTCAAAATTATTTATTCTTTCATAGCTTGGGCTGTTAAAATAAAGGCCTTCTTTATACAAGCTTATTTTGCCAGCCAATGACACAAAGTCATCTTCTTTTAAACTTTTTGCAATATATGGCTGGTTAAACCACACAGCTTTTATCTGGCCTGTGTCATCTTCTATTGAGGCTTCTGTCATGGCCATCCATCTTTTTTTAGTGCGCGAGTTTTCTATTTCAATAATTTTTCCTTGCGCGCAGGCTGTTTGCCCAAGTTTGTGGCGGGCTGCTGATATTTTTATTATTTCTGAAAAATCGTCATATCTTGCGGGAAAATGAAAAAGCAAATCCTGGATTGTTTTAATTCCGAATTTTTTTAATCTTTTTGCGTAAGCTGCGCCCACTCTTGGCAGCTCTTCAATTGGAGTTGAAAGATTTACCATTAATTTTTAAAAATTTCAAAGCAAAAATTATAATAATCAAAATTATCCATGACAAAGCCATGCCCCAAATAGGCCATGCCCAGGCATCTGTTATTCCGGACATCGTAAAATTTAAGGGATAAAATAGTTTTATTGCCCACTCTCCTGCGTGCGCGGGAATATCAATTAACAAATGCAGTCCGTAGGCAAAAAAAGCTATTTTTGGAATTTTGAAAAATAAAATAACAGGCAGAATAATTAAAAATAAAAAAATAAAGCTGTGGGGAATATCCCACATCGCAGTTAAAAATGGGTGGGTGGCCCTGGCCCCCATCCAATCAGAATTATATGGAAATAAAAAAGGCCTTGCGTTTTCATATCCTAAAACCAAATAAAAAGGCAGCTGGCCTAAATCCGGCAAAAAAGAAAACAGCATTGCCCATATTTGGGCAACTTTAGTTTTATTAAAAGAAATTATTTTCCCTATTAAAATATGGCTTAAAATGTCCATATTTATATATTATCAATGGCCTTGGAATAAAGCAATAAAAAAATCAGGCGTCCGCGAACAAAGTCGGGACGCCCTATGGGGTTACTTTTGTTGATCCAGAGAAGCTTTGAACTCCTCAAAGTCCATAATCTCCTCAAATGTGAGCTCATCGCGTTTCCTTTCTGCTTCTACTCTTTCTATGGCCACCGCAAGGACATAGTCTGGATAACCACGTTGTTTCATGGCCCTTAAAAGCTCTCTGAGCTTTCTTGTGCCATGAAAAGTTTTAAGAAGATGGCTTATTTCCTTATTCGCCCTTCTTTTTTGGCTAGCCGTGAAAAGAACATCCTTTATTTTTTGTTCTTTTTCTGGGTTTGGTTTTTGGGGGCAGTTGCCGCCAAAACACCGGTTGGCTGGAATCTGTTGATTCTGTTTTGCCTCTTTCATCTTTCCACCTCCTTTTCATGCTGCGATTTTTTGCCCGTTACTCCTTTGTGTCAGGATCCGTTTTCAAAGAACTACTGCAGTTCTTTACTGTGCCCCCAGGGAGATTCGAACTTCCATCCCAAGCTCCGCAAGCTTGTATTCTATCCATTGAACTATGGGGGCGATCGGCGGAGGAAGTGGGATTCGAACCCACAAGCCCTTGCGGGCGCCGCTTTTCAAGAGCGGTGGAATACCGTTATCCGATTCCTCCGCATTTTTTTTACCATATAATTTGCAAAAAAGCAACTTGTAATATTTTCATCATCTATGATATAATAGAATAATGGTTAAGCTGATATATAAAAAAAGAGCAATATTCCCGAAGGGACGGCAGTCTAAATTTTTGTTAAATGCGTTTAATAAATCACATCTTTCATGGTTTGAGTTAGCTAAAAAAATAAACATACATGAAAGGACATTAAACGATTGGAAGAGGGAGCAATATTCAATGCCCATCGATAAACTTAAAAAAATTTGCGATATTGCAAATATTAATATGCCAGATGTAGTTATAAAAGACCCCTTTTGGTATGTTAATCTTGGCGCGAAAAATGGTGGATTAGCGACTATTAAAAAATATGGCAGAGTTGGAGGAGATCCAGAATATCGTAAAAAGAAGTGGTATGAATGGTGGGAAAAAGAAGGAAAAAATAGAAAGGACATTCATATAGGAAAAATAAAAAATATAAGAATTCCCTCTTTGTCAAAAGAATTAGCCGAATTTACAGGAATCGTGATGGGTGACGGAGGGATTACTCAAAATCAGGTAATGATTTCTACAAATAGTATAGATGACAAAAAATATGGATATTTCATCAAGAAATTAATAAAAAAATTATTTAATGTTAATGCCTCAATTTATTATACGGTTAGGGCTCGCGTAATGATAATAGCTGTTTCTAGAAAAAAATTAGTTGAATTTTGTAATAAAAAATTAGAATTAAAAATTGGAAATAAATTGAAACAAGGATTAGATATTCCAAATTGGATTAAAGGAAACTTGGAATTTGAAAAGGTGTGTGTTAGGGGGTTGATAGACACTGACGGCAGTATTTTTAATGAGTGCCATAATATTAATGGCAAAAAATATAATTATAAGCGGCTGAATTTTACTAGCGCTTCACCGGAATTAAGAAAATCAGTTTTTAATATTTTACAAAAAAATGGTTTATCTCCTAAAATCAGAAATAACAGGTGTGTTCAAATAGAGGATAAAGCAAAAATTAAAGAATATTTTGAGATTATAGGAACGCATAATCCAAAACACTTGAAAAGATACTATAAATAAGGCATTATTAAGCAAATCAGGAGGAGTGCGGCGAATTGGTAAGCCAACATCCTGCTAAGATGTAACTCCGCAAGGGGTTTGTGGGTTCGAGTCCCACCTCCTCCGCCAATAGAAACTTCGTCGTTTGAAAGCGTTGCTCCGCGCGGCCGCAAGGCGGCCGCGCTCCGCAAAATCCCTCGCCGCTTCGCGGCGAATTGGCTGGCTGGGCAAAAATCAAAGACGGCGGATTTGTTACGAACCAGAGGGTTCGTTCCGATTTTTTGAACAAATGTTTTGATTTCGTGAAAATTATCCGACTTGCTCAAAAAATCGGCTTGTTTCGTATCTAAAATCCATTCCCGCAGGGGTTCGACCCAATTTTTTCTCCCGTTTTCAAAATCTTTTTTCTTTTGTTCCAAGACGGCAGAAGCGAGCAAAATTTCGTCTTTCTTTTTAAGATAAGTTTGTTTTGGTATATCGCTATCAAGATAAGTGGAAACCAACTTTTCCATTTTCGCTTCTGCCGTTTTGATTTGTTTAGAAAGATTTTGAACTTCGCTTTGCGACGCGTTGGTTTCTCCGCGTTCCCATTCTTTTACGCGCTTCAACATCCAATCCGTCATTTCGTCGCAAAGCGAGATTGTTTGAAGCCGTGATTTAATTTGTCGCGCCAATTCCACTTCTTGAATATATGGTTGCGAACAGCGGCCGCGCTTTTTTGAACAGCGATAATAACGATATTTTGTTCCCCAGCGATTAATCGCCCACTGCGCGGAAATCATACTGCCGCACTCGGCGCAACGAAATAATCCGGTAAACGGAAAATCATGTTTGGCGCGGCGATGGCGCGGCCGCTCTTTCGTTTTCAAAATTTTCTGCACGGCTTCAAACAATGCGGGAGAAATAATTGGTTCAAAGTTTCCATCAAACCATTCTCCTTTATGTTTCAGAAAGCCGAGATGTGCTTTGTTAGTTAAAAGTCGTTTGATGGAAACTTTGGCAAGTGGCGTTCGGTTTTTTGATACAACGCCGAGATCCGCCAAAAATTGCGCGAGAGAAACGAAAGAATATCCGCCTTTCGCGTATTCTTCAAACGCCAATTTCACAATACGAGCTTCGGTGGGGTGCGGTTCAATATTGCGTTTTAGCGGATTGTTTTGATAACCGAAAGGCGCGAGACCGAGCCATTCTTTCCGTCGCAATTTTTGGCGGATTCCTCGCTTAATATTTTCAGCCAAATTATCCGAGTAATATTTGCTTTGCCCGAACGCCACTTGCAACATAAAGAGCCCCTGCGGGGTTGGTTCAAACCAAAATGTCGAAAAGCGTAAAGACACAATTTTGTGAGTATCAACCGCATAAATAATTTGTCCGCCGTCAATGGAATTGCGAGCAAGGCGGTCAGGGTGCCATGCCAAAATTCCCACACCATCGGACTTTTCCACTTTTGCCATCATTTCGCCAAACACTTCTCGCCCCGGTGTCTTTGCGCTTTTCGCCTCTTGAAATTCTTGAAGAATTTCAAAATTTTCTCTACGCGCCAATTCGCGAAGCTCAAAAAGTTGCGCCTCAATACTCATGACTTGGCGGTCATCATCTTCCGTTGATTTGCGAGCGTAGAGAAAATATTTTGGTTTGATATTCATATAGTTTTTAGATACGAAACAAACAAATCCGCCGTCTTTGATTTTTGCCCAGCCAGCCAATTCGCCGCGAAGCGGCGAGGGATTTTGCGGAGCGCGGCCGCCTTGCGGCCGCGCGGAGCAACGCTTTCAAACGACGAAGTTTCTATTGGCGGTGATATTATACACTTTGCGCGAACCTTTTTTGAACGAAACGGCTGATTCGCCCCGCCGCCGCTCGCTAACGCTCGCCAGCCAGCAAAAAAATTTTCTTTACATTTTTTGATTTGCGCGCGACTAATTTTTTCTTCTAAAAGGAAAAGAAAACTTTTTTGCTGGCTTCTGCTCCTAACAGAACAGGCGGCGGGGCTCAAACGCTCGGGCACGGCGGAATTCCCCCCACACCCCCCTTCCGCCGCGCCCTCGCTTCGACGGCGAAAAATTTTCAGGCTTTTGCTAGCATCCGAAAAGGGTTGAACATTTTTTGAAAATTTGATAGTATTAAACTGAAAGTAACACATAACACTTTAATACTATCAAATTATTGATAATATGGCAACAACAGATATACACATTGGCGAAAATTTCAAAAAATACAGAGTAAAATCTGGTTTATCTCAAGAAGAGTTTGCTCAAAAAGCTGGCGTTAAATATACGACACTAACAAAGATTGAGAGCGGAGTAATTAAAAAACCTTCTGTAATTGTTATGGCAAAAATCGCCAAAGCATTAGGTATTTCAATTGAAGATTTATTAAAATAATTAAAAATATATTTTAGTCCAATATGCCACTAGAATTTTACAAAGAACAAGGTATTCCAGAAGAGCCGAATATAAATAAAGAAAGAGAGCAAGAGATGGTAGATCGTTTATTAAGCAGACCGGGAGGAAAATCTTCTCCTGAGATGGAGGTGTCATTGTCTAAAATTGATTTTCAAAAATTGGAAAATTTATTTTATGATATAGCACAAAAATATGGAATAGATAGAGATCGTTTAAATTTTTTAGGTGCAGAAAAAATATTTGGTACAAAAATAGGTATACCGACTGGATCTTATTCTGTAGACGGTAATATTATTTTAATTGACGATTTGTTCGCAGAATCAAAAAAACCACTGGCACAATGGCAAGAAGAAGGCAGGGAACGATCAAAAGAAATTTATGGAAGTCTAGAGACACTTTTTTTAGCTATGGTGGTTCATGAGGAAACACACGCTGTTGCAAGAAATTTTTGTGTTGGTAGATTTGCAGTGAAAGGTTGGAATGAGCACAGTTTTGAACATGATGAAAGTGGATATCACAAAAGGATTATTCATTCAAAAAAGAAAAATGAGGAAGGAGAAACTACTTACGCAATGTTTAATAAATTTTTTGAAGCATTTAATGAAGGGGTAACTGAAAGATTATCTAGACATATTTTGACAAAATATTGTGATGATACAAATTGGCCATCTGTTGAGATGGTAAAAAAGTATAGGGAAAGTATCTCAAACAATGTCGCTGGATTAAATTATAATGAGGAAGTCGATTTAGTATCGTTTGTATTGGGCTGTTTATCTAGAGAGACAGGTCAAAATGAAGACTTTTGGTGGGATAAAATAGTTGAAGGGTATTTTCGTGGAGGATTTCTTGATAAACCAGAAACTCAAGAACTTTTGACAAAAGCCGTGGGTCCAGAATTTTTAGGTGATATTTCTAAACTAGATCCATCGAAAGTAGGAATAGGAGGTCATGAAGTTGAAGATTTAATTAAAAAATACAAGGGGTTAAATAAATGATTTAATTTGAGTATTAGCTTCCATTAAATTAATTGAATCATTCTCAAAAAATTTTTGTGAGAATATGATAAAATAGCAAAAGCCTGAAAATTTTTCGCCGTCGAAGCGAGGGCGCGGCGGAAGGGGGGTGTGGGGGGAATTCCGCCGCGCCCGAGCGTTTGAGCCCCGCCGCCTGTTCTGTTAGGAGCAGAAGCCAGCAAAAAAGTTTTCTTTTCCTTTTAGAAGAAAAAATTAGTCGCGCGCAAATCAAAAAATGTAAAGAAAATTTTTTTGCTGGCTGGCGAGCGTTAGCGAGCGGCGGCGGGGCGAATCAGCCGTTTCGTTCAAAAAAGGTTCGCGCAAAGTGTATAATATCACCGCCAATTTAGACACGACGAGTTTTAGTTGCCCGTCCCGCCAGCTGGCGGGACGGGCAACTAAAACTCAAAGTCCTGATTTTCTTGGAAAAAAGTTCGGATTTTGACTAAAACACACCGCCTCCAAACTTTTCTATACCAATGAAATCAATACTATAACTGATATTATTTTCAATGGCGATTTGAATAAAATCTCATAATCATTATATGATTCCACCTAAAGATTCAGTAATTATCAATGTTTGTATTATACCTTCTCAAGATGTAGGAAATAAATGTGTTGAGTTAAGTCAACCATTAAAATCAGATAGCACGATGTTTGTGCTTGATGGCAAAAGTAAGTTCGCTCATATGACCGTATTTATGGCGAGGTTTGCCAATAGTGAGGTGGGCAATTTGTTAAGTGCCACAGAAAAAACCCTGAAAGGAGCTAATAGTTTTCTTTGTGAGCATACTGGTTATTTTATGACTGCTGGAAGATATCTTGAGGTATCATATCGCAAATCAAAAGAGTTTATGGTTTTGCACGAACTTCTTATTAACAGTCTCAAGGATTACAGAATAAATCCCAATAATCCTTTTGAAGAAGGCTATTTCACCCCATATACAGAAGGACAGCAACAAAATGCCAAAGAAACAGGATATGATTTAGCTCATAATTTGTATCGTCCTCATATCACATTAACCAGATACAAAGAAAGCGAAGTGCCAAAAACCTTTCCTGCATTTGCTCCTGTTGAGTTATCATTTCAATTAAGTAAAGTTTGTATGTATAAAGCTGACGACAATGGGGCAGTGTATGAAAAACTGGGAGAATTTACCATAGGATAATACTACCTTGTTTTGATTTTTAATCATTCCGAATGGAGCTGAAGAAAAATTCGCTCTGATTGGGCGAAGAATTGAGCGAAGAGAAAAAATCGAGGATTGGCTCTTCAGATTGATGATTACTGCTGTGCTTCTATTATGGATTATCGGCAGTATCATCTTGCTCTCGTAGCAAGAATAAACTTCTTGCAAAAAAACAACAGACCCCAGTCGCCCTTTGGACTTCTGGGGCTTTTTTATTTCAAAAACAATAGTGAAATGCGGGGTAGAGTAAAATTTGCGGCTAATTGATTTTTGCGGTTTCAAGTGATAAACTTGGTATAAAGGAGTAAGTAGCGGTCGTCTGAAAGTAGGTTCTAACATCGTCCACTATTCTCCGCATTTATAATTTTAAAATATTAAAAAATATGGATGTTAAAAAAGTTATAGTTTCAGGGCTTTTGGCAGGATTGGTGATTTTTATTGCCTCAATGCTGGCAAGCAAGATATTCGGGGTAATTTTTCCATGGCTTGATGCAGAATACCAAAATGAAAGCATTTTCAGGCCGTGGACCGACCCCTTGATGCTTTTGTATTTTGCATATCCTTTTTTGCTGGGCATAATTTTGGCCTGGTTTTGGCAGAAAACAAAAAGCATTTTTGGTGAAAATATAAAAGGCGGAGTAAATTTCGGCGTTGTTTATTGGGCAATTACTTCAATACCGGGAATGTTTATAACTTACAGCAGTTTTCAGGTTTCATTGCTTATGATAATTAGCTGGTCTGTGGCGGGATTAATTGGAGCTGTTTTAGCTGGTATAGTTTTTGTGAAATTAGATTCACCCATGTTAACCAATAAAATATGACAACAGATAAAAAATTTGCTTGCGCAATAAACTGCATGGACGGCAGGGTTCAAGACGCTGTAAAAAATTATATGAAAGAAAATTACGGGGTTGATTATGTTGATATGATAACAGAGCCGGGCCCTAATAAAATTTTGTGCGAGTGCAAAGATTGCGATAAGAACGTAATTGAAGATATAAAAAAACGTGTTGATATTTCTGTAAACCACCACGGCTCAAAAATTATTGCAATCGTGGGACATTTCGGTTGCGCAGGAAATCCTGCAGAAAAACAAGAACAGATTGAGCAGTTAAAAAATTGTAAAAAAAAGGTGGAAGATTTTGGATTTCCAGCAGAAGTTATTTTGCTATGGGTAGACGGAGATTGGAAGACGGTAGAGCGAGTATAGCTTGTAGTTTGAGTTATCCACACCCTGTTTTATTTGACAGATATTATTGATATAATGAAAAAAAGGAATTAAATAATTTTTAAATTTTATGAATTTTAAAAACTCAAAAGGTTTTACGTTAATTGAGCTATTGACTGTTATTGTTATAATAGGTGTTTTAGCTACAATTGCCACGGTATTTGTCATTGCGCAAAACCAGAAAGCAAGAGATTCAAGAAGAGTAGCAGATTTGGCGCAAGTTCAAAAAGCCCTGGAGCTTTATTATGCCCAATACGGGTGTTATCCCGCGTCAACTGATGGTGTTAGTCAGGGCGTTGCAAGCACACTTCCTAATAATCCATGCGGAACGCCAGCAATACTTGGTGGTGCCGATTGTTCAAAAGCAAACACTTGGTGGAATGCATCCTTACAGGTGCTCGTTGACGCAAAATTTTTGGGTAGTTTACCCCATGACCCTATTAATAGTGGCAATAGCGGCGCCTGCGGCTGGTGTGGTATTCTTTGTTATGCCTATGATAATTTTTCTACTGATGACCTTAAGACGTGCGGTGATAAACCAGTTAGTAGCTATCAATATGCACTCATGTTTTCAACAGAAAAATCAACGCCTTCTTTACCGATATGGGAGTATAGTAATGGCATAGGAACATTTGAATATTGTTATGTGGGAAAAGAGACAAATTAATAAAGAGTAATAAGTAAAAATTAAAACAGCCCCGCCTTGGCGGGGCTGTTTTTAACGGCTCATCAGGTTGTTGAGCCGTTGGAAGTAAAAAATTATCCTTCGCGGGCTATGGCTATGCCCCAGATGTTTTTAATTCCTGCGTTTTTTAAAACTTTGGCGCATTCTTCCATTGTGGAGCCGGTTGTGTAAACATCGTCAACCAAAAACACTTTTTTCCCTGGAAGCGGTGGGGTGTCCGACACCCCACCGCTCTTTTTATTTGTTGAGAAGGCGTTGAGAATATTTTTTTCTCTTTCTTGTTTTGACAGTTCCATTTGGGGCTTTGTGTATTTTGTTTTTATCAAAAAATTTGAAATTACAGGAATTTTTAAAACTTTTGATAATTCTTTTGCCAGCTCTTCAGATTGGTTATAGCCTCTTGCCCTTAATTTCTTTTTGTCTAAAGGCACGGGAATTAAAACCGAGTTTTCCCAAATTTCATCTGTATTTTTTCCTGAAATTAAAAAATGTTCAATTAAAATACTTGCCAATGTTCCAGCTAAATCTTTTAAATATGGCTGGTACTTGAATTGTCCTATCAGTTTTTTTGTAAGCAGTTTGTCTTTGTATGGCAGGGCAAAATAAAGGCCTGAAAGAGTTTTATCTCTGCACCTTTGGCACCTGCCTGCCCGCCCTTCTATGGTTGAAATCCGCAAAGCATTTTTTTCGCACAGGCAATAATCAAATTCTGAAATATCCAAAATTGCCCTGCAGTCCTGGCACAGATAACAGCCTTCTTTTTGGCACCCTAAACAGAATTTCGGAAAAAACAAGTCCAGCAAAAACTCCTTTAATGTTTCAAATTTCATGTTTTAAGTTTTATGCACTTATTCACAGGTGATATTGTATTTATTTTAGTTTATAATTAAATAAGGCAAAAAACAAAGTCCGGTATTTTTTTGTATGAATTTTAATTTAGAAAAACTTAATATTTTTGCAAACCCTTTAAAAATGTTTTTTCCCAAAAAAATGGTTGGCATTGATATTGGCACCTCGTCAATCAAGGTTGCTGAAGTTTCTATTTGGGGGCAGGGAAAAACTTTGGAAAACTACGGCCAGATAAAATCTTCATCGCTTTATAAAGAGCCATTCAGGTCAGTTGAAAGAGGAAGCTATCTTTTGTCCAATTATTTTGTTTCAAGGGCAGTCAAGGCAATTTTAAACGAGGCAAAAATCAGCACTAAAGCTGTTATATTTTCAATTCCCGATTTTTCCACTTTTTGCGTGTCTTTTGAGCTTCCTCCCATGTCTGAAAAAGAAATAAAAGAAGCTGTATATTTTACAGCCCCGCAATATATTCCACTGCCTATCACAGAAACCACGTTAGACTGGAAAATAGTGGAGGGCGCTTCTGGCGACAAAGAGTCTAAACTAAAAGTATTTTTAGTGGCCATACCAAACCAGATTATCCAAGATTACCAGAAAGTTGCTAAAATGGCAGGCCTTGAACTGTATGCGGTTGAGGCAGAAGCTTTTTCAATAGCCAGAGCTTTGGCAGGAGAAAGCAAAAAGTGCATATGCTTAATAGACATTGGCGTGCAAAGCACGACCATCAACATAGTTGACAAAGGAAATTTAAAAAAGAGCTATAGTTTTAATTTTGCCGGCGGACAGTTAACGCATGCTGTGTCTTCGGCTTTGGGACTGGGGCGCGAGGAGGCTGAAAAAATAAAAAATGAACAAGGGCTAACTCCTGCAAAAGATAAAATTTCAGAAACTTTATATCTTTTAATAGACCCTCTTTTGATAGAAGTAAAAGACATTTTATACGATTTTTATGCAAAAAACGGCAAAGAGGCGGATGAAATTTATTTAACAGGCGGAACTTCCGCTTTGCCCGGGCTTCAGGAATATTTTAAAGAAGTTCTTAAAAAGAACGTGGAAATTCCAAATTGTTTTTCAGAATTTTTGTATCCGCCGATTATCGGCGGTACTCTTGAAAAAATGGCTCCGGCTTTCTCGGCCGCAGTGGGAGCTGCGCTCGGAGGTTTGGAAACACAAAATTAACAACATAAAAAACAATGGATTTTAGCGCAATTTTTCAACTAAGAACAAAGAAATACTGGTGGATGGATGTTATATTTTATTTGGCGATATCTTTTTTGATGGCTACTGTTTTCTGCTACGTAATTTTTATTATCAAAAACGACACCCAGAGGAGCCAGCTTGAAAAAATAGAATCTGAAATTAAAGCCATTGCGACAACCCAGCAAAAACTTGAAGAGAACCAGGTTGTTTTATATCAGGCAAAAATAGAAGATTTTGCGACATTGCTTAAAAATCATGAATTTGCCTCGCATGCTTTTATTTTTATGGAAGATCACACTCTTACGAATGTTTGGTTTATGCGAATCAGCATAGATAGGATGAACGCCCAAATACAGGTCTCGGGCGAGACAGACAATATGGAAACGCTTTCGCGCCAGATAGCTATTTTTGAGAAAAATGAATATGTAAAGAGCATAGATTTGCTTAGCTCCAGCTCGTCGGAATCTGGAATGGTTAATTTTAATTTGAGCTTGGCTTTGGAGCCGAAAATATTCAGCTATTCTCCAAATTTAGAAGATTTAGGAATCTTGCCTGTTTTTTCAGAACAATAGCTAAAAAATTAAAAATATTTTTAATATTACATAAATGCAAATTGACCGACCAATTACAATAGCTGTTTGCCTGTTTATTGTTTTGCTTTTAATATTTTTTTTGGTGGTTCCCCAGTATAACGTCTTTAAGGATTTGCGCGTGGAATTAGGCAAAAAAAAGGCGGAATACAATGCAGAATATGAATATTTTTCAGAAATAGCAAAAAATTACAGCCAGATACAGGCTCTAGAGCAAGATATTGAAAAAATTGATGACGCCTTGCCTATCGGCTATAATTTTGGAAATTTGATTTATTATTTTCAAAACCAGGCGCTGGCTGACGGCATGATAATTAAAAGCATGTTTTTGTCAAAATCATCTTCCGCCGGCGCTAAAAAAACCAATTACTCTTATGAATCAGAGTCCGGAGAATCTAAAATGCCCCAGATGAATGAAATAGGATTTTCCTTGAATATGACCGGCAGTTATTCGTCGCTGGAAAATTTTATTGTTTCTTTGGAAAAATCAGCGCGCTTGTTTGAAGTTAAAAACATTTCTTTTGGCGCCTCGGCGGCTTCGCAAGGAGCAGAGCAGTCTCAACAGTTTCAGATGCAGGAAATATATAATTTTAACTTAGAGGTTCTAACCCATTCATATTAACGAAAATCCGAAGCACGAAATCCGAAATACGAAACAAATTCAAATGTCAGAAATTCAAAATTCAAAACAATATGATTTAGAAGAAAGAACATTTCAATTCGCGAAGAAATGCAGGGATTTTATTAAAAAATTGCCGAAAAATGTAGCTAATTTCGAAGATGAAAAACAACTGGCAAGATCGTCCGGATCAGTGGGAGCAAATTATATTGAAGCCAACGAGTCATTGAGCAAAAAAGATTTTATTATGAGAACAAAGATTTCCAGAAAAGAAGCAAAAGAAAGCCGCTTGTGGCTGAAATTATGCGACACGAATAACAATAATGATTTAGAAAAGGAACGAGAAGATTTAACAAAAGAATCAACAGAACTAATGAACATTTTTGGAGCAATAATTAGAAAGTCAGAAAAATAAATGTCTTTAAAATTTATAAATTAGAATTTATAAAATTATTTCGGATTTCGATATTCGAATTTCGAATTTCTTTTTACGAAGTAAAAAGCTATGGCAGTAGTATTTATATCGCCGAAAAAAAGACAAAGAATGTTTTTTGCGGGGATTACAGCAACATTCCTGGTGATTTTAGCTTTTATTTCTTTTCTTGTTTTTATGGCTCAGCCAAGCCCAGTGTCCCCGGAATTTGTTTTCAACAAGCCAAAGTTCAACATTAATTTTAATATTTTTGATTCAGAAGAATTTAAAGGACTTTTGCCTTTTAACGAGATGCAGAGGCAGTTTGTTTATACGGCCGAAAACGAATCCGGCAATCTTGAAGAGGGCGTTATTTCCGCTGTTTCTGCGCAGGAAGCAAAAAAAGTTTTGGAGGCAATGGGTTTTGAAATTAAAACTATAGAAGAAGCCGAGGCGGGGAGGGAAAATCCGTTCACGCCATACTATGAGGTATCTGCATCCAATTTTCAGTCTTTTGAACCAGAAGACGAAGATTTTTTATTAGACTATTAATGTTAAAAGATAATAAAAAGCAATGAAATTATTGCAAGAGCTATATGCAAATGGGATACTTTCTGACCAAACCAAAAAACAGCTGGAAGATGAAATAGAAAAAACAGGAAAACCCGAAGAAGAGATAATTTTGGCAAAAAGAATTGTGCCAGAAAACGCTTTGTTTGAGCTGAAAAGCAAGGTTTTTAGAGTGCCCCTAAAAAAAATAAAAGCAGAAAGCATTCCAGCAGAAGTTTTAGAGTTGATACCAGCAGAAGCGGTTATTAATTACAAAATGGCGGCTGTTTCAAAAAACGAAAAGTTTGTTGAAATAGGCATGGTTTATCCCGAAAACATAATAGCCCAGAATGCCCTAAGATTTTTGGCAGGCCAGGAGAAATTTGATTACAGGGTCTGCCTTATAACCATAACTGATTTGCAGAACATTTTGAAACAGCAGAAAAACATAAGCGCTGAAACAAAAAAAGCGTTAGAAAAGCTGAATGAAGAAAGGGGCGGAGCGCTGACTGTGGAAGAAAAAAAGCCCGCTCTGCAGGCTCAAGCAGAAGAGGCTCCTATTATTAAAATGGTTTTTGTGATATTAAGCCATGCTATTGAAGCAAAGGCCTCTGATATCCACATAGAGCCAGGCAGAGAAAAGCTCACTGTAAGGTTTAGAATGAATGGAATTTTGCACCCAAGCCTTTTTTTGCCCATAAGAGTTCACCCCTCTATTGTTGCCAGAGTTAAAATTTTATCTTCTTTAAAAATAGACGAAAACAGGGTTCCGCAAGACGGAAGGTTTTCAGCTAAAATAGGAAGCACTGATATTGACTTTAGAGTGTCAACATTTCCAACTCTTTTTGGCGAAAAAGTTGAATTAAGGGTTTTAGACCCATCTACAGGGTTAAGGTCGTTTAAAGAGCTTGGGCTGGGAGGAAGAGATTTTGAGATTGTAAATTCAGCTGTAAAAAAACCATACGGATTGGTTTTATTTACAGGTCCAACAGGCTCTGGAAAGACAACAAGCCAATATGCCATACTACGTACATTGAATAAGGATTCAGTAAACATTATTACCCTTGAGGACCCTATAGAATATTCAATAGAAGGCGTAAACCAGTCCCAGATAAAGCCTGAAATCGGGTATACTTTTGCTAACGGGCTTCGCCAAATTCTGAGGCAGGACCCGAATGTTATTATGATAGGAGAAATCCGAGACGAAGAAACTGCCGACCTTGTTGTGAACGCGGCGCTTACAGGGCACGTGGTATTGTCTACTTTGCACACAAATTCTTCTGTGGGAGTGGTGCCAAGATTAACAGATATGGGAGTAAGGCAGTTTCTTATTCCTTCAGCTTTAAGGCTGGTTATTTCACAGAGGCTTATCAGGATTTTGTGCAAGAAATGCAAAGTTAAAAAAAGGCCTATAGGCGAAGCTCATGCTTATTTGTCAAAAAAGATAAAAGGCCTCCCTGCTTTTGTAAAGCAAAATTTAAAACTGCCGGATACGCTTTTTGTTTATGAAGCTAAAGGGTGCGAGAAATGCAATTTCACAGGGTTTGCGGGCAGAGTCGGGCTTTACGAGGTTTTGCCGATTACAACAGAAATATCGCGATTGATATTAAAAGGAACTTCGGAAAACGAACTTTTCCAAACAGCCCAGAAGCAGGGAATGCTTTCAATGGAGCAAAATGGCATATTAAAAATTTTAGACGGCGAAACAAGCGTTGAAGAAATAATAAGGGTAATGGGCGAAAAAGAATAAACTTAACGAAGTAAAAAGCTATGGATTATTTATCTTATTTTAAAAAATTATTGGACATAACAGTTAAAGAGGAAGCGTCTGATTTGGATATTTCAGTAAATTATGCTCCGCATATACGTATTACAGGCCAGCTGGTGCCTTTGGGCCACGAGAAAGAAGTTACAGAAAAAGATTCCGAAGGAATGGCCTTTGCCATAATGTCAGAAAACCAGAAAAAGAAATTTTTAGAAGAAAGAGAAATTGATTTTTCTTATAATTTTGAAGACAGAGGAAGGTTCAGGGTGAATGCTTTTTTTCAAAGGGGAACGGTCAGCCTTGCTTTGCGTTTTATACCTTCAAAAATAAGAACCATTGAAGAGCTGAACCTCCCGCCGGTTTTGCACGACTTTACTTCCAGGCCGCAGGGTCTTCTTTTAGTGACAGGCGCATCCAGCCAGGGAAAGTCTACCACTTTGGCCGCTATACTTGATGAAATCAACCATACAAGGCCGGTTCATATAATAACCATTGAGGACCCCATTGAATACACATATCCTGTTGACAGGGCTGTTGTTGACCAGCGAGAAGTTTCGTTGGACACATTAAGTTTTGCATCAGCATTAAGAGCCACTTTCAGGCAGAACCCAGATGTTATTATGGTGGGAGAGATGAGAGATTTAGAAACAATTTCAACCGCGATAACAGCAGCTGAAACAGGCCATTTGGTTTTTGCCACATTACACACAAATTCTTCAGCCCAGACAATTCACAGGGCAGTTGATGTTTTTCCGGCAGAACAGCAAAACCAGATAAGATTCCAGCTGGCTTCATCCCTTTTGGGAATAATTTCCCAAAGGCTGGTGCCAAGGATAAAAGGCGGATTTATTCCTGTTTGCGAGGTTATGCTTTGTAATAATGCTATTTCCACCTTAATAAGGGAAAACAAAACCCATGAAATTCCAGCTGTGATAGAAACTTCTGCCAAAGACGGCATGATTTCTTTTTCAAGGGCATTGGTTGATTTGGTGAGAAAAAAAGAAATATCTTTAAAAAACGCCATAGATTATGCGACAGACCCGTCAGAGGTCAAAAATCTATTGCGCTAATGCGAATCGTTTATCATGAAATATATTTATCAAGCGAGGTCAAAAGAAGGAAAAGTTGAAACAGGAACTGTGGATGCTTCTTCCAAAGAAGCGGCGGCTCTTATTTTGCAAAAATATGATATTTTCGTAACTTCATTAAAAAAAGATTCTTCGTCGATTTTTGCCAATAAAAATATAAAATTTTTTGAAAGAATCACAAAAAAAGAGTTGGCGATTTTTTCAAGGCAGTTAGCTCTAATGATGGGCTCGCGCGTGCCTGTAACCCAAAGCTTGAAAAGCTTGTCAGCCCAGGCCAAAAAAGAGATTTTTAGAGAAAAGATTTTAAAAATTTCACAGCTGGTGGAGGAAGGAAATTCTTTGTCGGACGCTTTTTCAAAATTTCCCGATATTTTCAGCGATTTTTATATCAGCTTGATAAAAACAGGCGAGGCTTCGGGAAAAATTTCCGAATCCCTTTATTATCTTTCAGACCACTTAGAAAGGGAAGATGACATAACCTCGCAGATAAAGGGGGCAATGATTTATCCAGCTTTCGTGATTGTTGTGCTGATAGCTGTGGTTTTAATGGTAATGTTTTTTGTAATGCCAAGGCTCATCGGGCTTTTAAAAGAAACAACCAATGAGCCGCCGTTTTTTACCACGTTGATGATAGGTTTTTATACTTTTTTGAGCAACTACGGCTGGATTATAGCGCTTGGATTTTTAGCATTAATTGTATTTATAATTTATTATTTTACGACCAAAGAAGGCAAAAAAAGGCTAGACAGGATTTCTTTAAGAATTCCTTTTATATCTGATTTTTTTAAAAAAATATATCTTGTGAATTTTTCTGAAAACCTTTCAACATTAATAGGCGCCGGGCTTTCTATAAACAATGCCTTAAAAATTGTAAAAAATACAGTGGGCAGTTTTGTTTATAAAGATATAATTTCGGACATAGAAGAAAGGGTTTCTGAAGGCGAAAGAATAAGCTCTGTTTTGGTAAGGTACCCCAAATATGTGCCTCCGTTTGTGGTGCAAATGATTCAGGTGGGAGAGGACACGGGAAGCTTAGACAAAAATTTAATGGAAGTTGTTAACTTTTACCAAAAAGAAATAAACAGGTCTATCGCCACTTTTACAGCAATGTTAGAGCCGATTTTAATAATATTTCTGGGCGGGGTAGTCGCAATTTTAGCTATTTCTGTTTTAGAGCCGCTATATGGCACATTAGGTAGCATATAGGCGAGCCACAGTGAACTTATCCACATATAAGCTATTGCTTGCGCTCATCGCAAAAATTATAATTAAAATAACATAGGATATGCAGAAAAGTTATGGGTTTACGTTGGCCGAAATGGTTGTGGTGGTGGCTCTCATAGTTATCTTGTCAACCACAATTTTATTTACCACATTATATTTTGTAAACAGAAGCAAAGATTCAAACATTCAGGGTAATTTGTCTATTTTAATACCAGCTGGCGAAGTTTACTACGACGGCCCGGGAGAAAAAAGCTATTATGGTTTTTGCGGATCTTCTGTGGTTTTAAATTCTTTTGAGCAAATGCCTCTTCCCTCTTCATATACTCCCTACTGCAAAGTCAGTGATTCTTATGACAAATGGGTTGCCTGTGTAAAGTTATTTACGCCAAAGAATCCGGAAAAAGCATTTTGCGTTGATAGTAGGGGAGTTAAAGAAGAAATAGATATAGCAGATTGTCCCGAGGATTCAGAGACAGATATGCCGAATTTTGAATGTCCGCCTATAGATTAGTTATCCACTACTTGATATTTCAAAAATGTATTAAAATAAGTAATAGCATACTTTTAAAGGTCGATTTATTCCCTGCATAATTTGCAGGGCAAAACCTAAAAAATATAAAAAACATAAAATATAATTAAAATCAAGAAAAAAATGAACAAATCAAAAGGTTTTACGATTATTGAGTTGATAGTGGTTATCGCAATTATCGCCGTATTGGCCACTATCGTATTAGTTAACGTCACCCAATATATAAACCGGGGTAAGGACGCCGCCATTAAGGGCAATTTAAGCAGTTTGCTTATAAATTCAGCAGTATATGTTGATGAAAATGCTACATATGCAGGTTTTGGGGCAGATACTAGCATGGGCTGCGCAGGTCCTGTCTCTGGTGCTATAACAGATGCGGATTCAACACTAATTTGTACTTTAACAGCTAATGAGGACGTAGATACCTGGGCTGCTTGCGCCCAATTAGTTGCAGATTCTGGTGATTATTTCTGTGTAGACGCCTCTGGTAAAAAAATACAAGTAACTGGCACTTGTGCGGCTTTGGATGCTTGTCCCTAAATTAACTATTTTGAGAAAGATTCTCGTGTAATTTAAAAAGCTCCGATTTCGGGGCTTTTTAAATGTAGGAAAAAATGGTAAGATTATTTAATGATTTTAGAATTTTTAGCTTATATTTTTATTTTTGTTTTTGGGCGGTGCGCGGGCGGGCAGACAACTCCTCACCAACTCGAAGTTTCAGCTAAAAACAGATAGACGTCCGACGTCTATCTAACTGTTAAGGTGCCGGGTATCTGCAAAACTTCAAACAGGTGAGTAAACGCGATAGCAGGTATGGATTAAGCAGGGTTTTTGTGCTATAATTAAGTATATACATGGAAAAAACAATTCAAAACAAGCTTAAAAAATATATGAAAAAGAGAAGGTATTTGATTTGGTATGCAAAAGAGCCTGAGAATCTTCCGGTTGAGGCAATAGTTGAACACACCTTAAATTATGGGAATTGGGACGATTTTAACCAGCTTATTAAAATTGTAGGCATTAAAAAGATAGCAGAGATTTTTAGGAGGCAAACCAGCGGCCCAAGAACGAACTATGATAAAAAGGCGCGAAATTATTTTTCTTTATATTTTAATAAATATGCCAAGTAAGTTGCATAAGGAAATTTTAACTAAAGAACAGAAAGAACTTTTGCCGTTGATAAAATTATTTAAAAAAGATTTTGGCTTGGTGGGGGGGACAGCCATTGCCTTGCATATCGGCCACAGGGAATCCATAGATTTTGACTTATTTTCATTATCAGAATTTGAAAATCATAAAATCAGGGCAAAAATAATAAGAGGAAAAAGAATTCCCAGAGTTTTAAGAGACGAAACAGGACAGTACACCATGGATATAGGTCCAGTGAAATTGACTTTTTTTCACTATCCTTTTGAAATAAAATTTAATATGAATTTTGAGAATATAATAGCAATGCCAGACCTTTTGACTCTTGCCGCAATGAAAGCATATGCTTTAGGGCGCAGGCCAAAATGGAAAGATTATGTTGATTTGTATTTTATAATGGACAAGAAGCATAAGCTGGCAGAAATTATTAAAAAAGCCAAGAATATATTTGGCAATGAATTTAATGAACGGATGTTTAGAAATCAACTTGCGTATTTTGGAGACATGGATTACCGCGAAGAAATTATTTGGAAACCGGGCTTTGAAACCAGCGATGAAATGATAAAATTAAAACTTATAGAGTTTAGTCTGTCTTAACAAAACAGGCTGTAAAAGGCTCTGTTTTTTGTTTAGAAAAAATGATTCACCCTGTTAAATAAGCATTGGCTTAATCTATTTAATTGTTTTATAATAATTAAATAGATTATTTAACCGGGTAAGATTATTTAATGATTTTAGGGTTTTTAGCTTATATTTTTATTTTTGGTTTGGGGCTGTGTATTGGCAGTTTTTTGAACTGCGTTATTTATAGACTGCCCGACGAAAGTCCCGCTAATGCGGGACATTCTGACGGGCCCGTCAAAATGCGCGAAGCGCTTTTGTCGGGGAGGCAAAGTTTAATAAAGAAACTGCGTGGCAGAAGCTTTTGCCCTAATTGCAAGCATACTTTAAGCTGGACTGATTTGGTTCCGGTTTTTAGCTTTATGTTTTTTAAAGCAAAATGCAGATATTGCAGAAAAAAAATATCATGGCAGTATCCTGCAGTTGAATTAGCAACGGGTGCGATATTTTTGTTAATTTTAAATTTTAAATTTCAAATTTTAAATGAAATCCAAATTTTAAATTTCATAAATTTGGCCTTTTGGTTTTATGTTGCCAGCTCTTTAATTATAATTTTTGTGTATGATTTAAAGCATTATATTATTCCCGACAAAGTTTTGTTCCCTGCAATAGGTATAACAGCAGTTTATCGCATTTTTGAATTTGGAATTTTGGATTTTGAAAATTTAAATTTGTTTCGGATTTCGGATTTCGGATTTCGGATTTTTGGCGGTTATTTGCTCGCCGCCATCATTGCTTCGGGTTTTTTCTTGGTAATTTTTCTTATTTCCAAGGGACGCTGGATGGGGTTTGGCGATGTAAAGCTGGCTGTTTTAATGGGTTTATTGCTTGGAGTTAACAATGTTTTGGCCGCTCTGTTTTTAGCATTCTTTTTTGGCGCTATAATAAGCATAATACTGATTGTCTTGCGTGAAAAAAAATTAAAAAGCGAAATACCTTTCGGCCCATTTTTAATCATAGGCACATTTATGGCAATGTTTTGGGGCCAGCAGATAATAAGCTGGTATTTTAATATGTTTATTTGATTTATGTTTCAAATTTCAATCCGTCAGCTGCCAGATGAGTTTCAAGAAAAAGGCTCAACTTTAACTGAAATTGCAGTTGCCATTGTTATTATTGTTTTTTTCTCAATGGTTTTAATAGCAGACTTTCCGGGGATTATAAGGCAGTTTGCTGTTTCAAGGTCTGCATATAAATTATCGCAGGATATAAGAAGAACCGAGGATTTGGGCTTGTCTGGCATTCAAATTGAAAGCCAGGAGACTCCGCCACCTGGAGGATATGGGCTTTATATCAACACTGAGGGCGGTGGAGACAAACAGTATATAATATATGCTGATAACTGCTCTGGGCCCCCTAACTTTGAATATGATAGCGATGGTTGCGATTCTATTATTGAAACAATTAAAATGTTTGAAGAAAAAGGCGGAGTTTATATTAAGGATATAAAAAATGAAGTTGAGTTGAGTTTTAGTTCTGTGAGTATTAATTTTACTCCGCCAAACCCAAAAGTAACTATAACAGCAGCTGGCGGTGAAATAAATAGCATTAATATTGTTATTGGCTCAACCTTTGATAATAACTTAGAAAAAATAATTTCAGTTAATTCTTCTGGGCTGATAGAGGTAAAATAATTTTTATGAGAAAAGGATTCACAATTGTAGAAGTTGCCATATCTATTTTTATTATACTTATTGCTGTTATAGGCGTTTACAGCGCTTTTGCTGTTGTGGTTATTCTGGCATCTGATAATTCTAATAAGTTTATGGCCTCGTACCTTGCCCAAGAAGGCATAGAGATAGTTAGAAACATAAGAGACAGCAACTGGGTGTTAGGGCAAGAAGAGTGGAATGCTGGCTTTGTGGATCGTGATCAAGGAATTGAAGTCGATTATCTTACAAGGTCTGGAAATGAAATTCAACCATGGATAGGAGACGGAAATTATTTAAATATAGATGTTAGAGGGTTTTACAGTTATGACACAGGTCCTGAATCAAAATTTAAAAGAAAAATTACAATTAAGCATATGTCACAGGAGTCCGGGGGCGCCATGCTTGTTTCTGTAGAAGTTACTTGGCAAAAAAATGCAACCATATTAAGCCATCAAGAGCCTGCGGGCGCTTGCGGAGAATTAAATTGCGTTAAAATGGAAGAATATATGTATGACTGGTACTAATAATATAAATAATAAAGGATTTAGCATGATAGAAATAATTGTTGCTTTGGCTGTGTTTTTTCTTATTGTGGGAACAGCCGTGGGGCTTTTTGTTTCTATAGTGGCTGTGCAGAGAAGAATTTTGTCAGAACAGCAGCTTATCAGCCAATCAAGCTATGCTATAGAATATATGTCTAAAGCTTTAAGAATGGCAACAAAAGACGAAGAAGGCGAGTGCGTAATAAATCCAGAAGGGCCAGAAGTATTTGATGACATTAATGGTGTTTATGTGCTTACAAGATATGAGAATGACCCGGGTATTTATACGGGAATAAGATTTTTAAACGCCTCAAATGTTAATGGCGACGGCGACCCAATATGCCAGGAATTTTTGTTTGATGGCAACCCGACAGACGGATATATTTTAAAAGAAATAAAAAGTACAGGTAGTTTTGCAGACATTAATATTGACCATGCAGTTGCGCTTACTTCAGAAAAGATAAAAATAACTAACCCGAGATTTAAAATAAACGCCAGCAATGATTCGGTTTTTGTTTTTGGAACCAACGGCACAGACCCTGGCCATCAGCCAAGAGTAACAATTTTAATGACATTTAAGGCGCTTGGAGGCTCAGAGCAAATGGAAAGAAAGGTCCAGACAACTGTTTCTGCCAGAAATTTAAATATTGAGTAATATGAATTACCAAAAAGGAGTATCATTGATTATCACCTTTTTTATAGCAACAATAATTTTGTTTGTGGTTTTGTCTATAAGCACTTTTTTGTACACTGAAATTAAAGTTTTGAGAAATATAGGGAATTCTTTGGCAGCTTACTACACAGCTGAAAGCGGAATAGAAAAAGTGCTTTATTACGACAGACAGCAAATTCCAGATGGAGCTGCAAGAGGCATATGCAATATTTGCAGCATTGAAGACTGTGATCCCGATGAGGGAGAGGGATCAGATTGTAATTTTCAAAGCTGTACAGACTGCCAAATTAAATTTGAAAGCCTAACTGCAAACGGCGGCTCTTATAACGTGGATGTTTCAGTTAACCAGCAGTGCAGACGTTCTACAGGAGTTTTAATCTCCAAGGGCTTTTATGAAGATGCCTCAAGGGCAATAAGGCTTGATGCTGGCGTGAAAGTAATTGGTTCGCCCCCTGTTATAACAGGAGAAACCTGTGAATATACTGCTCCTGGAGCAGACGGCTTTGCAGTAGAAGCTGCTGTCAATGATCCTGATGGCGATCCATCAGATTTGACGGTCGTAGCTGCTATATATGGTGAGGGATCTGAAAATTATAATCAATGCGATGATCCATATAAATCTCCGCAATCACCAGGATTTATATGCACGTATAGAGAAATATCAATGGTGGATAATGACGGAGACGGAATTTTTGGAAGCAATAAATGGAATTTTAATATACCCGCTATAGAATATACAGTGACCGTTATGGCCACTGATGACCCTGGCAATTGTGTGGAGGTGCCAGCTTGCACACTTATTTTCTAAATTATGGAAAAGAACGAAGCAAAAAAAAGAATACAGAAATTACGAGAGGTTATAAATCGCCACCGCTATCTTTATCATGTAGAAGACAGGCAGGAGATTTCAGACCATGCCTTAGACTCTTTGAAAAAAGAGCTTTTTGATATGGAACAGCAGTTTCCAGATTTAATAACTTCAGATTCGCCTACTCAAAGAGTGGCAGGAAAACCCTTAAAAGAATTTAAAAAAGTGAAGCATTCTGAAAGAATGCTATCTTTTAATGACGCTTTTTCAAAACAAGACATGCAAGACTGGCTTGAAAGAATTTCAAAACTTCTTACTGAAAAAGAAAAACAGGAATTAGATTTTTATTGCGAATTAAAAATAGACGGCCTGGCAATAGAACTTATTTATGAAAACGGATTTTTAAAAACAGGCTCCACCCGCGGCGACGGAACAATAGGAGAAGACATTACCCAAAATTTAAAAACAGTTGAAGCAATTCCGTTAGTGGTGGGGTGTCCGACACCCCACCATGCCGGTGGGGTGTCCGACACCCCACCGACTTTGGTTGTTCGGGGCGAGGTTTTTATTACAAAAAAAGAGTTTAAAAGAATAAACAAGCTTCAAAAAGAAAAAGGCCTGCCAGCTTACGCAAACCCAAGAAATATAGCAGCCGGCTCTGTAAGGCAGTTAGACCCAAAAATTACAGCTTCAAGAAAACTGGACTCTTTTGCTTATGAATTGATTTCTAATTTAGGGCAAAAAACCCATGAAGAAAAGCACAAAATTTTAAAAGATTTTGGTTTTAAAACGAATAAACACAACAAATACTGCAAGTCTTTAGAAGAAGTTGTAAAATTTCGCGAGCATTGGATAAAGCAAAGAGAAAAACTTGATTACGAGATAGACGGAATTGTGGTTGTTGCAAACAATAATAGAACATTTGAAAAATTAGGGGTTGTAGGCAAAGCTCCAAGGGCAGCTATTGCCTTTAAGTTTCCGCAAGCTGAAGCTGTAACAAAAGTTTTAGACATTAAAGTGCAGGTTGGCAGAACAGGGGCCATAACTCCAGTGGCTGTTTTAAAGCCCGCGCAGGTTACAGGAATCACAATAACAAGAGCCACTCTGCACAATGAAGACGAAATAAAAAGATTAGGGGTAAAAATTGGAGACACGATTGTTGTGGGCCGCGCGGGAGATGTAATTCCAAATATAATAAAAGTTTTGCCAGAATTAAGAGAGGGTAATGAAAAAAGTTTTAAAATGCCAGAAAAATGCCCGGCTTGCAACACAAAGCTGATTAAATTAGAAGGAGAAGCATTGTTGAAATGCCCGAATCCAAAATGTTTTGCAAGGCAAAGAAGAAATTTTTATCATTTTGTTTCAAGGCCTGCTTTTGATATAGATGGTTTGGGCCCTAAAATTATAAACAAACTTTTAGACGAGGGCTTGGTTCAAGACCCTTCAGATTTGTTTGAATTAAAAGAGGGCGACATAGTTCCATTGGAACGATTTGCCGAAAAGTCAGCTGAAAATTTGGTAAATTCAATACAAAGCAAAAAAGAAATAAGCCTTGCAAGATTTATTTATGCTTTGGGCATTAGAAATGTGGGGCAAGAAACAGCAATTGAGCTGGCAAAGCGCTTTGGGTCGGTTAAACAAATTAAAGAGGCAAAACTTGAAGAAATAGATTCTATTTTAGATATTGGCCCTGTTGTTGCAAAGTCCATTTATGAATGGTTTTCTGACAAAGATAATTTAAAATTTTTGGAAAAACTCCAAAAATTTGTGAAAATACAAAATACAAATTATAAATCACAAAACTTAAAATTAGCCGGGCAAACATTTGTACTTACGGGGTCTTTAAAATCTATGACACGCGACCAGGCAAAAGAAAAAATAAGAGAGCTGGGCGGAGATATTGCAGGTTCCGTTTCGTCAAAAACAGATTTTGTGGTGGCAGGCTCTGAACCGGGAAGCAAAGCTGAAAAAGCAAAAAAATTGGGAGTAAAAATAATAAGCGAAAAAGAATTTTTAAATTTGATTAAATAAATTTCATTAAATAAAGCGAATTTTTATTAAAAACAATACAATAACCGCAGTACCACCGACCAGTCGGTGGTACTAAAAAATTTATGCCAGTATTTCATTTAAACGAGATGCCGAAAAATAAAAGGATTCAAATGATTGGCGAATTTTATGATACAATCGCCTATTTAAAAGACAGAAATGAAGTTCGTTTCTTTTTCAAAAGTTTATTGTCCGCAGACGAGATAGCAACTTTAATGAGAAGAATTGAAATAGCAGTACTATTGTCCGCGAAATTTACTTATGACGAGATAGCTGTTTTAATGGGCGTAGGAAAGTCCAAAATTACAAATGTGCAGAAGAATTTATTGCAAGATGACAGCGGATATAAGATAATTATAAAAAGATTAATTGAAGACCGCAAAAAAAGATTAAAAAAGATTAAAAAAGATAATATTAGAAGCATTTCTCCACTTGAGGCAGTAAAAAGAAAATATCCTGGATACTTTCTGCTTGAAAATTTATTGGATGTTGCATTAGAAAAACTGGAAACTAATGAGAAAGAATTGGAAAAAGAAGCTTTGTTGTTTACACCCTCGGCTTGTCTTAATCGAAAAAAATAAATAAAATTTTAAAATGTAGTACCACGGACCAGTCCGTGGTACTAAGCGATGATAACATTATGTCAGAAATAAGATACGAACAATCAGAACAAGAAAAATTCGAAAAATTAATTGAAATCAATCATGAAACTTTTATGCGCGGTGAGCCGATAGAAGCGATGGATTTTACTTTAATTCATGGTTTAAGGCCGGAAAAAGATAGGGAAAAAGTAGGACAATCTTCTAAGGAAAGAAACGATGGAGTTATTCATAAATCTCATCGTTCTGATAGAGTTTCTTTGGGTAAGGGAAATTTAACATAAAATGTCGCCTCATTAAAAGAATTTGGCGGAGAAAATAATATTATTTACATAATCGATAAGTCAATAGAACGTTCTAAAACATTTAGACCAAATTCAAAACACCCAAACAATGCAGAGTTTTTAATAAAAGGGGTCGGACCAGACGCAATTAGGGGAATTATCGTTCACGATAAAGATATTGAAAAGGTAAAAGAAAAATTAAAAGAAATAATACAATTATTAACAGAAAAAAGTTGTGTTGAGGAGGACGCCAATGAAAATATAGAGAGAAGGATTAATTCTCTCAGGTTTTTACCAATAATATCATTTGAAGAACAGATAGAAAAAGAAAGAGAGAGTTCCAAAAATTATTAATAGTTAAAATACGTATTTGAATACGTATTTCAAAAATGAGCGGGATTTTTTTAAGCCATATTAAAAAGTTAGACTGGGGCATTATAGTTTCTTCTGTTCTGCTTTCATGCTTCGGGTTAGCTGGCATTTTCAGCGCAGCTGTTGCCAAAAATGATTTTTTAAATCTGGAAAAGCAGATTGTTTTTTTTGCAGTTGGATTTTTGCTTATGATAATTTTGAGTTTTTTTGATTACAGGATATTGAGGAACAATTCTTATTTGATTTTAATTTTATATGCTATATGCCTTTTTATGCTCTTGGGCCTCCAGTTTTTTGCGCCTGTAATAAGAGGCACGCGCGGATGGTATAAAATCGGGCTTTTGAGTTTGGACCCCATTGAGCCTGCAAAAGTTGTTTTGATTATCCTTCTGGCAAAATATTTTTCAATGAGGCATGTTGAAATGTATAAGTTCAGGCACATTATTTTTTCTGGGCTGTATGTTTTTTTGCCGGCATTTTTGGTTTTTATAAAGCCGGATTTGGGCGGAACAATGATTTTAGTTTTAATATGGCTTGGGATACTTTTTGTTTCTGGCATTAAAATTAACCATTTTTTAATTTTATTGCTGTGCTTTATTTTAGCGGGCTTTCTTTCATGGAATTTTTTATTGCAAGATTACCAAAGAGACAGGGTGCTCTCTTTTATTTTTCCGCAAGACCCCCTGGGGGGATCTTGGAGCCAGGAACAGGCTGAAATAGCCATTGGGTCTGGCAGAATTTTGGGCGAAGGGCTTGCAAAAGGCTCGCAAGTCCAATATGGATTTTTGCCAGAGCCCCACACAGATTTTATTTTTTCTGCAATAGCTGAAGAATGGGGCATGGCAGGGGTTTTGGCGCTTTTTGTAATATATGGGTTTTTGGTTTGGAGAGCGCTGAAGATAGCCATTGATTCTCGGTATAATTTTCCGCGGCTTTTTGCCTCGGGAATTGCCATTATTTTAATAGCCCAATTTTTTATAAACATAGGAATGAACATTTCTATGCTGCCTGTGGTTGGAATTTATCTTCCTTTAATAAGTTATGGCGGTTCTGGTCTTATATTCACTTTTGTAGGTTTAGGTATTTTGCAAAGTATAAAAATCAGAAAATAGGTTTTACTTGGCATCAGAGCACTCGCTAAACGAGTGCTCGGCCGAGCACAGACGTGAAAGCGTCTGTGCTCTGGTATTGCAATCTATAAGAGTGAGAAGATAGGGTGTTTTTCCAGAAGGGGTTTGCATCAATTTGACCGCTTTTTTTGTAAATGTTAAAATTAAGTAAATTATTCAATATAATAAATTTTTTAAAAAATATGTCAGAAATACCTCGTCAAACACAAGACAACAAAATAGAAAACCCGCTTGAAAGCAAAGAGGTAATTGCGGGTGTAAATATTCCTGAAGCAGAGCCGCAAACGTCGGAGATAACCCCGCCCCTAAAAGAGCCCGCTCCTTTTCCTGTTAAAAATTTTGAAGCGGAAAAAAGTCCGGAAGACGACAAAAGTTTAGCTGAAGCAAAAGAAACGCTTAAAAAAATTTGGATTCCAGAAGATATAAAAGAAAGAAAAGATTTGTTGGAAGAAAACAAACCCGCGCCGGCCCCCGAACGTAAATTAAAAATAGAAGAAAATGTTGGAAGGAGAAAATCAGAAGAAGAATTGGATGAGAATAAAAGAATGCAAGAGGAATGGCAAAAAGAAAAAGATATTAAAGAAAAACAAAAGCGGGGAGAAACTCTTTCTACCAGCGATTTTGCTTTTATAAAAGGAATAGAAAATCGCAGAGATATTGCAAGGAAAGAAATTAAGCAAAAGGATGAAGTTGATTTAGAAAAACCCGGGATAAAAGAGTTGGAGTCAATGCAGATTGATACAGAAAATGTAGAAAGAATTGCGCCGGAAATTTCGGCTGAAACTGAAGAAATAAAAAAAGGCGTTGAAACTAAAGATGAGCGCGCATCAGAAGAAAAAGCAAAAAGCGCCGAAGAAATGCGCCAAAAGCAGATTGAATATGCAAAAACAGAACTAAAAGCTCAATTTGAAGTTATAAATGAAGCAAGAGAAAAAAGAGACAGGGCAAGAGAGCATTCTTTTTTGAAAGAAGCCGAAGGGTCGTTTGAAGTTGCCGAGGGCAGAGCATTGATGGAAGAAGCATCCACAAGAGCAAAACAAGAAGCAAAAAAAGAGAACCTTGTGGTAATATCTCGCGCTGAATATGAAAAAAGAAATGTAGGTAAACTAGAAATGCAGGCAGAACAAACAGAGAGGTTAAATATTTTAAATAGCCGATGGGAGCATCTTTCAGAGAAAGAGCGGGCCCAATATACAGACCAAAATGATTTTAATAAAAAAGCAGTAGAGGCAATAGAGGCAAAAATAAAAGAATTAGGTGAAAATGGAATTTCTCTGTCTCATAGCGCTGTTTATGCAATGATGGAAAAAGGTATTATGCCAGAAAATATTCAGATTCTTAAGGGTTGGAGAAAGTTTTGGAACGGTGGTGAAATAGCTTTATCGCAAAAATCTTTTTTCCCTGGTAAAAAATCTGAAAAGTCTGAAGTTAAATATGTTTCTAAAGATGCTTTTGTTAAAGCGGCAGAAGAATTGCAAAAAGAGTTTTTAGCCCCCATCAAAAAAAGAGCGGAAGCGACGATGCAAAAAATTGTTGAAAACGGCCAGCGGATGTGGCGTGAAAAAAAATATAAATTTGCAAGAGAAATAATTGGAGAAACAGTTGAAAAATATAAAAAAGAAGAACAGGGAGAGATTCGGTCAGAACAGAAAGAACAACAAAATATGAATAAAGAAGCGATGGCAGAAAGGGAGCCAGAACCTGAAATCACTGGGGATGCAAAAAAAGACACAAGAACAGTCTGGCAATATTTGCGCGAGCACGGTCAAAAAGTAAGCCTAAGGGGCGTTAAACAAGTATATGAAGATTCCCTGAGAGAATATGAAAAACACGGGTTTGTTGGACTTGCTTTAGAAATTGCGGCTTCGTTGCAGGAAGGAAAGGCTTTAAAAGCAAAAAAATCTTCTTCAAGAGCAAAATCTCGAGGAAAATAAAATAAATTTAGCTAAAAAAAATAAAAAAAGAGGGGTGCAGTCAGCTTTGCCGACCACACCCTTTTGCTTTTGCCCCAATTTTGTCTCCGATTATTGCTTTTGAGGAATTGGAGCAGGTTTTTCTGCTGTTAGAAAAGGCTTAAATCTGTCCTTCTCTACCACCAGAACCTTTTTTACTGCCAATGGCTCGTCAAATTCAGAGAAGTAGAACTCCCCCGTGCTGTCTTTGACGACGACCAGCGTCTTCCCACTGGTGGTTTTTTCCTCCCATATTACTTGGTAAAAATCTTTTTCCACCACAGCATTGGGAGCAGGAGCGGGGCAAGACGATTTGACCGTCATAATCCCCAATACTACGGCGCCTGCAATAAGAATTAGCGCGCCGGCTCCTGGAATGGTTTTGCGCCCTCCCTTGGTGGTAGCGGCCAGAAGGGTTAGCGCTAAAGCCATCAGAATCATCATCACGGCCGTGAACAATCCAACGATTTCCATTTTTCTACCCTTTCTAATAGGTGATTTTTGATTGTAGTCCCATACCACAATCAATATTTTATTTTATCATATTATTCTATACCTGTCAAGACCAACAAGAATCCCTCTCCCATCCAAAGCGAGGTTCTCTAAAATAAGATTTTTAATGGCAGAAAATTTTTAGGACTATTTTTTGTTTTCGCCAGAATCTTGTTTTTTGATCAGGTCTCTTATTTCAGCTGCCCTTTCAAAATCCAGATTTTTTGCGGCTATTTTCATTTCTTTTTCTAAAAGTTTTTTGTCATTTACCTGCCAAAATTCTAAATCAACGTCCTCTTTTTTTGAAAATCCCCAGTCCCTTATGTCTTTTATAATGGCTGTGGGGTTTATTTTATGTTTTTTATTATAAGCTTCTTGAATTTTTCTTCTTCTGTTTATTTCTTTTATGGCCGCCATCATAGATTGGGTTTTTTTGTCTGCATATAAAATTATTCTGCCATTAGGGTGGCGGGCTGCCCTGCCCATAGTTTGTATTAAAGTAGTTTTATTTCTTAAAAAACCTTCTTTGTCTGCATCTAAAATTGCAACAAGCGAAACTTCTGGCAAATCAATGCCTTCTCTTAAAAGGTTAATTCCAACCAAAACATCATACTTTCCCTCGCGCAAATTTTTTAAAATTTCAGGCCTTTCCATTGTTTTTACTTCAGAATGAAGGTATTGAGTTTTGATTCCGTGTTCTATCAAATAATCTGAAATTTCTTCAGCCAGCCTTTTTGTTATAGTCACCACCAAAACCCTTTGTCCTTTGGCGGTTTCTTTTTTAATTTCTTGCATTAAATCTTTAATCTGGTTCTCTGTTTTTTTAATTTCAATTTTGGGCTCTAAAAGCCCTGTAGGCCTTATTAACTGTTCTATAATATTATTTTTTGATTTATCTTTTTCAAAATCAGCTGGAGTGGCTGAAACATAAATTGTTTGTTTCTGCCTTTTTTCAAATTCCTGAAATTTCAAAGGCCTGTTGTCTACTGCCGAAGGAAGCCTAAATCCAAAATCAATTAAAGTTTCTTTTCTTATTCTGTCTTGCACTGCCATCGCTCTTATTTGGGGAATTGAAATATGCGATTCATCAATAAACATTAAAAAACCCTCAGGATTAAAATAATTAAAATAATCAACCAAAGAAAACGGCGCTTGCCCGGGTTTTCTAAATTCCATATGGCTTGAATAGTTTTCAATCCCGTGGCACCAGCCAGTTTCTTTTAACATTTCTAAATCATAATTTGTTCTCTGACCTATTCTCTCTGCTTCCAGTAATTTTTTTTGTTTTTTAAATTGTTTTTTTCTTTCTTCCAGTTCTAATTTTATATTCCCAATTGCAATTTCCAGTTTATCCTGCGGAGTCACCCAAAAATGCGCGGGAAAAATTTTTGTTTTCGGTCCCAAAGATTTATATTTTTGCGCTAAACCCGGCTTTGCTTCAGAAATTTTTTCAATTTTATCTCCTAAAAATTCTATTCTTAATATCTTTTCTCCCGTGACAATATAAATTTCAATAATTTCTCCTCTGACGCGAAAACAGCCCGGCTTAAAATCAATATCGTTTCTTTGGTATTGCAAGTTTGCCAAAAGAGATAGAAAATTTTTTCTTTTAATGCCTTGTTTTAACTTAATTTCCAAAGAAATATTTTCATAGTTTTGAGGAGAGCCAATGTTATAAATACATGAGACAGAAGCCACTACAATAACGTCTTTTCTTAAAGTTACATCTTGCACAGCCGAATGCCTTAATCTGTCTATTTCTTCATTTATTTTAGCGTCCTTTTCTATATAAGTGTCAGAGCGCGGTATGTAGGCCTCGGGTTGATAGTAATCATAGTAAGACACAAAATAGTGCACTGCATTGTTTGGGAAGAATTCTTTGAATTCCTGGTACAATTGGGCTGCCAAAGTTTTATTGGGAGAAATAATTAAAGTGGGTTTTTGAATTTTTTGAATGACATTTGCCAAGGTAAAAGTTTTTCCGCTCCCTGTAACGCCCAAAAGCACCTGGTCTTTAACACCTTTCTTTAAATTTTCAGACAGCTGTTTTATGGCCTCTGGCTGGTCGCCTGTAGGACGAAATTTTGATTTTAACTCAAATTTCATTATAATAATCTAATGATATCATTTTTAGAAGGTAAAGTTATATTAAAAAAAGATAAGTTTGTTATTATAGAAGTGGCCGGAATTGGCTACAAAGTTTTTTTATCCCGCCAAACCTTATTAAAATTACCCGCCTCCGCCGAGGCTTCGGCGGGCAAGCCCCAAATTGCTCCTGTAAAATTCTTTATATACCATGATATAAGAGAAGACAAGTCAGACCTGTACGGGTTTTTAACTTATGAGGAGCTGGAATTTTTTGAGATATTAAATGATATAAGGGGCATAGGGCCAAAAGCCGCTTTAGAAATTTCCGTTGTCGGACCTTTGGAAAAAATAAAAGACAAAATTTTGAAACAAGACGAAAATGTTTTTGCGGGCATTCCCGGCATTGGATCTAAAAGAGCAATGACAATAATTTTAGAGCTTACAGGAAAAATAAAACAACTAGGGCAAAAATCATCGTCGGCGGACGAGGCGGAAAATGCATTAGTCCAGCTTGGATTTTCAAAACAGCAGGCAAAAGAAGCTTTAAGCCACATTGCTTCTAATATTAAAAATACAGAGGAACGTATAAAACTTGCGTTAAAAAATCTGGGGAAATAAAAATTATTTAAAGCTATTGACAAGGGCATATCGTATATGATATATAATAATAAAGAATACAAAGTAAAATTTTATAGAAATTCAAAAAATAATGGAAGCCTCATTGAAAAATATATCGATAATTTAAATATTAAAGAAAGAACAAAGGTTTATAAATACATTGAAGTTTTAAGAACAAACAGAGGTGTTTTAGATGAACCATATTCAAGACACATAAAAGATAAAATTAGAGAATTAAGAATTGTTTTTTCAAGCAAAAGATATAGAATATTTTATTTCACTTTTATAAATAAAAATATAGTTTTACTCCATGCATTTTTAAAGAAAACACAAAAAACTCCCGTGAAAGAAATAAAAATTGCTGAAGAAAATTATATTGATGTTATAAATAATCCAAAATTATATGAATAAAAAAACACAAAAAATAAAAAAAGCAACTGATTTTCAAGAAATACTAAAAAAGGAATTGAGAAATCCTGAATTCAAAAAATATTATGACGAGTATGGCAGGCAACTTGAAATTGCTTATCAGATTTTGAAATTGAGAAAAAAGAAAAAATTATCGCAAGCGCAATTGGCTAAAAAAATTGGAACTAAACAAAGTAATATTGCCAGGATAGAGTCTGGCCAGCAAAATTTTTCAATAGATACTTTAGAAAAAATTGCCGAAGCATTGAATTGCCAGCTGGAAGTTAATTTTTGTTAATAATCACAAAGACCAGAATAGCGCATAAAACTTGCTTTAAAAAATCTAGGCAGATAAATTATGTTTAATCCAGAAGATTTATCAGATAAAGAACTGCAAGAAAAAACAGGGGCGGTTAAGGAACGAGAGGATTTTGAAAAAGTTCAAGGTTTTGTTAAATATGCAAATAAAGTTTTTGATAAAAAATATGGACTTTCGGTTCAGTCAGATGAATTGCCGAGGGTAGTAAAGGGTTCTGGGTTAGACCCTACTTTTGGAGAAAAGAACGAGAATCTTCTAGGTGAAGAAGTAGACGTTATTAAAATTAAAGACGTCAATCAAATAGCAGAAGGTTCGACTCTTGGAGAAGAAATGAGCCATTTTTATCGTTCTCATTTTAGGTCTGATCATTCAGAAAGAAACACAGATGAATTTTTTGGGTGGCTAGGCCGCCGTTTATTATTTGAAGCAACTCAAAAAGAAGACGGCACTTCTATTTTTTTTCCAAAGGGAGAGCCTAAAATTGATCGATCTGTAAAAAGCCAAGTTATTGAAAGGACAAAAACAACAAAAAAAGAAATAAGGAAAATTACAGATAAATTTACAGAGGGCGAATTAGGCATTCAAGAAGTTAGTGAAAAAAGAAGGCCACTGGTAAAAGCCAGAGAACGCGATACACACCATTTTAGGGGCTACGAATATGCCTCGAAAGTTGATTTGGACAGAATAAGCGATTGGCAAAAATTATATTCTATGCCAGATAAAGAAGTGCGAAAAAGATTTTTTACCGATAAGCCCGATTATTCTGGCCTAGAATCAGTTTCTAAAACTGATAATACATTAAATGCAGGTGAGAGCGAGGAAAGAAAAACTGAAGAAATAGCAGGCTTAAAATTTGAATTAGAGCAAACATATGAAACAGGAAAGGTGTGGAATGTATTAAGCAGATATTATTATGAATGGGGTAAGTCTATTGATTTAAATGATTTAAAAAACATAAAAAAATATCAGGAATGGAGTAAGCCGGTGAATCATTTTTTGAGAGGAAAAGAACTGCCGGAAAGGGCGACAGAGGAAGACAGGGCAAATATTGGCTCAATTATAGAAACCTTGGATAAAACCATGGCGAATTGTCCCAAAACACCGGTTGAGTTTACTGCCTACAGGGCAATTTCCGGAAATATGCCTATTGAGGAAGCCCGGGCGTTAATTGGTAAAAATATTTCGCTAGATAAAGGATACATGAGCACTTCCACAAGTAGGAACTTGGTTATAAATGATTTTCTTCAGAGAAGCGAAAATCAAATTTTATATGAAATAACTGTTCCGAGAGGAGAAAGAGGAGTTTGGATACCTTCAATCATAAACTTTAAAGAGGCAGCGTCTAGGGAGAGTGAATTTTTGCTTCCGAGGAACAGCCGATTTTTTGCAACCGACGTTGAAGAGCAGTGGTTTATTAATAGAAGAAGCAGAAATGCCGAAGATGTGCACAATTATAGTGAAGAGAGGCAAAGCCCGCCCCAGTTTAAGGAAAAAAGACTCGTTATAAAACTAAGGCTTGAAAATGAAAATGTTGAAGATAAACCTTTTGATAGGGAGCAAGAAAAAAACGAACAGCAGAAAGAACCCAAAAAAAGCTGGCTATCCCGCCTTTTCGGTAGATAAAATTTTTTAAAAAATAAAATCAGGTTAATGAGTGTTAACTTGAAATAAAATGAACAGCCTAATAAAAAAAGATTTTTATACCATAACCGAGTTGGCAAAATTGTTGGGAATTAGCAGGGTGTCTGTTTTTAAGCGCGTAAGGCAAGGTTCCATTAAAGGCCAAAAAATGGGGTATAATTTTATTATTTTCAAAAAAGATATAAACTTAAAAAAGCTGTCATCAATAATAAAACATTAAAATCAAATATTAATTGTTTTGTTAGGTTAATGAGTGTTAACCTGATAAGTGTTGCTACTTACACGCGTGAGTAGGCGTGTGAGTAGGAGTGTAAGTAGGGAAAAAATATGAGAAAATTAAAAGAAAAAAATATAAGAAAACTTACAAAAATGGGGTCTGGGTTTAGCATGGGTTTAACCTTGCCTATTGAGATTATACAGAAGCTGGGGTGGAAGGAGCATCAAAAAGTTGTGGTAAAACTGCGCGGAAAAGAGATTATTATAAAAGACTGGCAAAAATAATTTGACATACGAGTTTACCAAGAGTAATATTAAATAATCATGGATTGCCGAATTTCTAAAAACATAATTATTATAAGCATTATTAACCCGGTTAAATAATTTTGTTTCACAAAATTAAAATCTAAAGATTTTATTTAATCGGGTAAACCTCTCTTAGAGAAGGCGCGTTTTAAAAATTACAAAATTGAAAAATTAAAAATTAGTCAAAGCGCCTCTTCTCGAAAAGAGGTTTTTGTTTGTTCTTTCACAACCTTAACGGATTGAAGGGAGTTTACCATGTCTGCGGTTCAAACTGAGAGCCAGAGAAAAGTTGTTTTGAGCGCCTTAAATAAAGACCCTAAACGTTTTTTGTCTCGAGGCCCCTATTTTATCCAAATTACAGATAACGAGACCTGTAAAGTTGCAAAAAACAATGTAAAAGGCGGAATTATTGTTTGGGTAAAAGAGAAAACATACACTTTTAAGTGGGATAGAGATGCGAAAAAATGGGTTTAGCCAAACCCCTGCCGGCCAAAGGTCGGCTTTTTTTTGCACAGATTTTATGGTAGATTAGATTAATGAATTTTAAGGAGAATATAAAGAGGTTTATACCGAAATTTGCGCTGAATATCTATCATTATAAGCTGGCTTTGCTGGGCGCTTTTTTGTTTGGGTTTCCCGTCAAAAATAAAAGCATAAAAATAATCGGCATTACAGGAACCAGCGGAAAATCAACAACAGTTGATTTTATAACCAGAATTTTAGAAGAGACAGGAAACAAAGTTGCCTCAATTTCTTCAATAAGATTTAAGGTTGGAGAAAAAGAATGGGAAAATAAATACAAAATGACAATGCCAGGCCGTTTTGTTATACAAAAATTTTTAAGGCAGGCAGTAAATGAAAAATGCCAGTTTGCGATTTTAGAAATCACTTCAGAAGGTATAAGGCAATTTCGCCATAAGTTTATAAATTTTGACACGGCTGTTTTTACAAACTTGTCAAAAGAGCACATTGAGTCGCACGGTAGTTTTGAAAATTACAGAAATGAAAAAATAAAATTATTTAAAACAGCAAAAAATATACATATAATTAACGCAGACGATGCAAATGCAAAATACTTTTTAGACATTCCCGCAAAAAATAAAATTGCATTTAGCATCAAAGACGTAAAAAATATTCAAACAACGGACGATGGAATTTTATTCCAAATTCAAAATACTGACTTCAGTATTCCATTATTGGGGAAATTTAATATTTATAATGCGTTAGCTGCAATTTCTGCAGCCAAAGCATACGGCATTAGTTTAGAAACCTGCGCTAATGCTTTAGCTAAAGTAAAAGCAATGCCTGGCAGAATGGAAGTTGTTTCTGAAAATCCAAAAGTAATTGTTGATTATGCCCATACTCCAGACCAGCTTGAATTTGTTTATAAAAGTTTGCAAGATAAGCCCTTAATTTGCGTGCTTGGCTCTTGCGGAGGCGGGAGAGATAAATGGAAAAGGCCGGTGTTGGGCAAAATAGCAAAAAATTATTGTAAAGAAATAATAGTTACGAATGAAGACCCCTATGATGAAGACCCAATAAAAATAATTGAGGATGTGGCCAAAGGCGCTGATGGAAGAGCTCAAAAAATATTAGACAGGAGGGAAGCGATTAAAACAGCTTTAAAATTGGCAACGCCATATGATACAGTTGTAATCACTGGAAAAGGGTCTGAACCATGGATGTGCATAGCTGATGGGAAAAAAATCCCCTGGGACGACCGTAAAATCGCCAGAGAAGCGTTGTAAAATTAAAAAAGTCGTGCTATACTTAAAAATCATAGAAATGTGATTTTTTTATTGATATGAACAAAAAAATGCCAAAATCAACCAGAAAATTTATACGCACAGAAAAAGCCCGCATAAGGCGGCAGTTTTTGGATTCAAAAAAGCAAAAAGAAATGATTGGCCAGCTATACGATAAAATTTTAAATAACAAACATTTAAAATTGAAAATTTAAAATTGAAAATTATGCGAATACAAGATATTTACAATTTAATGATAAAAATGGGCACGGAAGCTGATTTCAGGGGCGCAGACGGAGTGCGAAAATTTTTAGATAGGAAAAAAGATAAATTTGAAAAGCTTTCAGAAATAGAAAAAGAAGACTTTGATAAAGATGCTTTAGAAAATCCGTATTTGGATTCAGGAGTTTATAATATTTCAGACGATAAAGATATTAAAAAAGTTTTGGTTGGCATTGACATAGGCCCCGAAGAAATTTTAATGGCAAAGCAATTAGGAGATATTGATTTGGTAATTGCCCATCATCCTGTGGGCAAGGGTTTGGCGCAATTGGCTGATGTTATGGATTTGCAGTGCGATGTTTTAGCTTATTACGGAGTGCCAATCAACATTTCAGAGGGATTGATGAGAGAAAGAATTTCAGAAGTTGCTCGAGGGGTAAACAGTTCAAACCACAACAGAACAGTTGACGCCGCCAGATTAATGAAAGTTAACTTAATGAACTCGCACACTCCCTGCGACAATTTAGCTGCTAAATTTTTAAAAGATTTAATTGAAGGCAAAGAAGTTGAAAGAGTTTCTGACTTAATAAGCATATTAAAAGAAATTCCAGAATATAAAGAGGCAATGAAAATCGGAGTCGGCCCTAAAATTTTTGTGGGCTCTGCTGACAACCGCTGTGGTAAAATATCAATGGCTGAAATTACAGGAGGAACTGAAGGATCGCCAAAGCTTTATGAAAAAATGGCGCAGGCAGGCATCGGAACAGTAGTTGGCATGCACATTTCAGAAGAGCATAAAAAAGAGGCAGAGGCCTCGCACATAAATATTGTAATTGCAGGCCACATTTCGTCTGATTCTTTGGGCGTAAATTTATTGATGGACGAACTTGAAAAGGCAACCTGCCTGCCGGCAGGCAGGGGAATTGAAATTGTAACGTGCTCTGGATTTACAAGAGTTTCAAGAATAAATAAATAATAACCCGCGCTTTTTAAAAGCTGAGACACTTTTGAGAATAAGCTGTGGAAAAGAGGTGCTGTATGTGTGGATTAAAGATGCGGGGCTTGACACGGACGGCCTATTATTTAAAATGCAATTATGAGGAGGTGAGAGATTTATTCTCAAGGACAGAATAGTTTTTAGCGAAACAAGCGCCAAGTATATACCTAAATTCATTGTCCGAGTTTGGGCCCGGGAAATATGCAGACGTCGTTGAAAATTATGCTCCTCCTCACTAAAAACGGCTCCGCTAATGCGGGGCTGTTTTTAGTGTTGATATAGGCTCGCATTTTTGATAAAATCAATAAACAAAGGTCGTATTAAAAGTTTTAAATTTATGGCAAAAAATAAAGAGGAAGGGGAATTAATAGGTAAAATCACCCATTATTTTTCTAATATAGGGGTGGCAGTTATTGATTTATTATCTGGCTTAAAAGAGAAAGATACCATACGTATAGCTGGGGGCGAGGATACAGATTTTACCCAAACAATTGATTCCATGCAGATTGAGCACGAAAAGATAAAGTCAGCTAAGAAGGGAGATTCTATTGGGATAAAAGTTAAGGAAAAGGTGAGGGAGGGATATAAGGTTTATAAAGTTTAAAATTTTAATCTTGATATTCAAAAATCAATTTGCTGTTTTTGATTATGGAAAATTTGCAAGAAGAAATAGAAAATAAAATTATTGACCATATAACAGAGGAAGCTGGAGACAGGCTGGTTGTTTTTAAGCCGCAAAATAATTCGGAAGGGACAGATTTAGTGGTGGCTAAAAAAGGATTGTATGAATCAGGCGAAAAAAAAGGAAAGAAAAAAAGCATAATAGCAAAAATCCAAATTTTTGGCAGTTTTTCAAAACAGCAGGCAAAAGAGGTTTTTATTTCAGTAAACGGACAGATAAAACAGAGCGAAAACAGCATTTTTAAAAAAGATATTGATACATCAAAATTTGGCTCTAAAAAAGATATTTATTTAATTTTTGTTTTTTTTGATGTTGTAAAACAAGATATAGAAGATTTTTTGTGCTTTATGACTTTGGATAATTTTATGAAAATAGCTGATAAAAGCGGAAATAAAGATATTTTAAAGTTTGAATCATTTTTAAAACCAGAAAAAAAAGACAAATATTCTAAATTTTTAATTAATAAAAAAGCTTTATCGCGAGACTTATTTAATATAATCTCTAAGAGATGAAATTTGTAGCGGATTTTCACATACACTCAAAATATTCTAGAGCCACTTCGCCCTTAATGAATGTAGACAGCTTAGATAATTGGGCAAGAATAAAAGGAATTAAAATTATAGGCACAGGAGACTTCACTCACCCTGCCTGGTTAAAAGAATTGAAAGAAAAGTTGAGCCCCGCTGAGCGAGGCCTTTTTAAGCTTAAAGAAACAGATTCTCCCGTGCGTTTTATTTTAACTTCAGAGATAAGCTGCATATACAGCAAGCTGGGCAAAGTTAGAAAAATCCATATTATTGTTTTTGCCCCTTCATTTGAAGCTGTAGAAAAAATAAATGCCCAATTAGAAAAAATTGGAAACTTGAGAGCCGACGGCAGGCCGATTTTAGGGCTGGATGCAAAAGAGCTGGCAAAAATTGTTTTGTCATCTGACCAAAATTGCATGGTTGTGCCAGCCCACATCTGGACGCCTTGGTTTTCTGTGTTTGGCTCAAAATCAGGATTTGATTCTTTGGAAGAATGTTTTGAAGATTATACAAAATATATTTATGCGGTAGAAACAGGCTTAAGTTCAGATCCCGCAATGAATTGGAGATTGTCTCAATTAGACAAAATCACATTAATTTCAAATTCAGACAGCCACTCAGCTCCAAAAATCGGCAGGGAGGCAAATGTTTTTAATGCAGATATAAGCTACAAAGCAATTTTTGATGCCTTAAAATCAAAAGACCCAAAAAAGTTTTTATACACAATAGAATTTTTTCCAGAAGAGGGCAAATATCATTATGACGGCCATAGGTTGTGCAATTTGAGCCTGTCGCCAGAAGAGTCAAAAAAATACAATAATATTTGCCCCAGATGCCAAAAGCCCCTTGTTATTGGAGTGCTAAACAGGGTTGAAGAGTTAGCTGACAGGTCAAAAGGTTTTGTGCCCGAAAACGCAATTCCATTTAAAAGCCTGATACCCTTGCAGGAAGTAATTGCAGATTCTATAAAAAAATCGGTTGTCTCAAAAGAGGTGGCAGAATTGTATAACGGCCTAATTAAAAATTTGGGTTCTGAATTTGATATATTGCTTGAAAAAAACCGGCAGGACATACAAAAAAACAGCCTGCCTGAAATTGCAGAAGGCGTTTTGCGGGTAAGGGAAGGCAGGGTGAACATAGAGCCAGGATATGATGGAGTTTACGGAAAAATTAAAATTTTTCCTGAAAATGACGGTTTGGTTAAAAACATTAAAAAATCTTTCAGCCAAAAAACATTATTTTAGGGCGGGGTTGACATTTTGAAAATAGAGAATAAAATTACATAAGTACTATTTAGAAAGATTAAAATATGGACGGAAAAACTTTCTACATAACAAAGGCCAAATTGGATGAGCTAAAAAAAGAATATGAAGAGCTGATTGATTTTGAAAGGCAAAGAATAGCGAGCGAAGAGGCGCCCAAGATTTTTGAGTCCGAAGACATAAATCCTGAGTTTATAAGCTTTCGGGAAGATATAGGTTTTTTAAGAGCCAGAATTGACGAATTAAAAAACATTTTAGAGCATTATCAGCTAATAAAACCGCCCTCTTCTTCGGAGCAGAAAACAATTGGAATTGGGGCTAATGTAAAAATAGAGGCAAACGGTAAAAAGGAAGAATTTCAAATAGTGGGAACTCTTGAAGCAAATCCAGAATTGGGAAAAATAAGCAATGAATCTCCGGTTGGCAAAGCGCTTTTAGGGCACAAGGCAGGAGATGAAATAGTAATTAATTCTCCCCAAAAGATTTCTTATAAGATAAAAAACGTTAGATACGAATAAGCCGATAATTTTTAAAAGCCCTTAATGGGCTTTTTTATGCCAGCACTATTTAACAAAATAATTAAAATTTTAATAGCCAGCGACTTTTTTTTAAATCTGGGATGGGGGCTTTTGTCTCCAATTTTTGCCATATTCATTTTAGAAAGCATTACAGCGGGCAATTCGGCAAAAGCCGTGGAAGTGGCAGGGTTTTCAGCATTATTTTATTGGATAACAAAATCTATTTTTGAAATACCTATCGGCTGGTATTTGGATAAAAAATATGGCGAAAAAGACGATTTTTGGTTTATGGTTATAGGCACGTTTATTACAGCCTTGGTTCCTGTGGGATATATTTTTTCTTCAGTTCCGTGGCATATATATTTTTTTCAAGTCATCCATGCTGCGGGAATGGCAATGGCTTTGCCTTCGTGGCTGGCTATTTTTACCCGCCACATAGACAAAGGCAAAGAGGCTTTTGAGTGGAGCATAGAAGCAACATCTATTGGAGCCGGGGCCGGAATAGCGGGAGGGATAGGCGGATTAATAGCTGCCTCATTCGGCTTTAAAGCAGTTTTTGTTTTTGCAGCCCTATTAAACGTTTTGTCTGCAATTTTGCTTATATTTATTAAAGATTCAATTTATCCAAAAACCAAAGAAGGCGGCGCTATGCACATAGAAAAACCTGTTGTGGGTCCATAATCATATTATTTTATGAGGAATCAGGAGATAGCTAAAATTTTTAATGATATGGCAAGATTTCTTAGAATGGAAAGAGTGGCCTTTAAGCCTTATGCGTATGAAAGAGCTGCCATGTCTTTAGAGTCGCTTTCAGAGTATGTGGGAGATATTTACAAAAAAGGCGGAGTAAAAGCTTTAATGGAGATACCTGGCGTAGGCAAGGCGATTGCGGACCATATAGAAGAATATTTAAAAACAGGGAGAATAAAACATTATGAGGCGCAGAAAAAGAAATTGCCTATTGATTTAGATGGCTTAGTAAGAGTTGAGGGCATGGGAGCCAGAAAGGCTAAAGTTCTTTATCAAAAATTAGGAGTTAAAAATTTAAAAGATTTAGAAAAAGCAGCCAAAGCCCATAAAATAGCTCCGCTTTTCGGGTTTGGCGAAAAAACAGAAAAGAATATTTTACAGGGTTTGGAGTTTTTGAAAAGGGACAAGGGAAGGTTTCTATTGGGAAAGATTTTGCCGGCGGCAAGAAATGTTGTTGAAAAATTAAAAAACTTAAAAGAAGTTGAAAAAATCAGTTTGGCGGGCTCTGTGAGAAGAAGAAAAGAAACAATTGGCGACGTTGATATTTTGGCCGTTTCAGAAAATCCAAAAAAAGTTATGGATTTTTTTGTTAAATTAGACGGAGTTGAAAAAGTTTGGGCAAAAGGACCGACAAAATCATCTGTAAGAATAAAAGAGGGGTTTGATATTGATATAAGAATTGTGCCTCAAAAAAGCTATGGGTCAGCTTTACAATATTTTACAGGAAACAAAGACCACAATGTGGCAACAAGACGTATTGCTATTAATAAGGGGTTGAAGCTTTCAGAGTACGGGGTATTCAGGGACAAAAAACAAATTGCAGGAAAAACAGAAGAAGATGTCTATAAGGCTATTGGCTTGCCATATATTGAGCCGGAATTAAGAGAAAATGAAGGAGAAATTGAAGCAGCTTTAAAAGGAGAATTGCCAAAAATTATTGAATTAAAAGATATTAAGGGAGATTTGCACTGTCATTCAGATTGGGACGGCGGAGAAAATTCAATTGAGCAAATGGCAAAATCAGCCATAGATGCAGGCTATGAATATATCGGTATTTCAGACCATACAAAATTTTTACGCATTGAACATGGATTAAATGAAAAACAATTATTAGACCAACATAAAGAAATAGAAAAATTAAATTCAAAATTCCAAATTCAAAATTCCAAATTCAGAATACTGCACGGCTGCGAGGCAAATATAATGAACGACGGAAACGTTGATATTAAAGACGATGTTTTGGAGAAATTAGATTATGTGATTGCCGGCGCGCATTCAAGTTTAAAAATGCCAAAGCAGGAAATGACTCAAAGGCTGATAAAAGCAATGAGAAATCCTAATATAGATATTATTTCTCATCCGACAGGCAGGCTCATTGGAAAAAGAGACGAGTATCAATTAGATTTTGATAAGATTTTAGAAGTCGCAAAAGAAACTGGGACTATTTTAGAAATTAATTCCTCTCCCGACAGATTGGATTTGCGCGATTTATATATAAGGCGCGCTAAAAATCAAGGAATAAAAATGATAATAAATACTGACTCGCACCAGAAAGAACAATTAAATTTAATGGAATACGGGGTTTCAATGGCGCGCCGCGGATGGGCAGAAAAATCAGATATTATAAACACCCTGCCAGTTGAAGAATTATTAAAATATTTTAAATAGTTGACAGCTGTTGTGTTTTTTTACGGGGGGGGTATTATTAAGTAATAATCAGTTAAAATTTTTAATTTCCAATTTTTAATTTTTAAATAATTTTTAATTATTTAATTTTTAATAGTCGGTTAATAATTTAATATGAAAATTAAGTCTCTCCTAATTACAGCCGTTTTAGCAACAGTGATTTTGTGTTCTGCTGGCTCTGTTAAGGCCGTAGATAATTCAACGTTAATTACCCAGCTTCAAGCGCAAATTACCCAGCTTATTGCGCAGTTAAATGCGCTCAAATCGCAACAAGACACAACTCAAACATGGTGCCACACTTTTAATAAAAATTTAAAAATTGACGACTTTGGACAGGACGTTAATCAACTTGTATATGTTTTGAAGTTAGAGAGCCTCTTTTCGTCAACTTTTATCGACGGTGATTCTTTCGATGAAATGGTTGCTTCCGCAGTTGTTGAATTTCAGGAGAAATATGCCTCGGAAATTTTAGCTCCCTACGGCTTAACCCATGGCACAGGCTATGTTGGCAAAAGCACCAGGGCAAAATTAAACCAACTTTACGGCTGCTCAACTCAGCAAGTGACGTCTTCAGTTTGTGGGATAAAAGAATATAAAATGGCTTTTGTATTAGTTGAAAATTCAGGCAATATAGCTACAAATGAAGATGTAAGCAAAATAAATGTTTTAAAACAAGAGGCATCAGAAACGTTCAGTTGGGCTACAAAAGGATTGGCGTCTTTGGATGTATCTTACCCCGTCAAAGTTATAAAAATGAATAATGACTCATCAGTAGAAAATATAGTAAAAGAATTCTATAAACAAAATTCTGACGATTTTCATTTTTTAACTATATTTAATACTTATGATGATGCCGGCACTCAATATCATATTCTAGTAAAAAATGATGTAAGTGGTATAGGACTTAGTATTTTCGATAATACAAATTATTATGGAAGCGGAGGAAACTTGCTTGGGGTTAATTGGCTAAAAAATATAGATAATTATTATAACGTTGAATACCAAGATCTTGCGGTGAACGCCATACTGCACGAAACTTCTCACCAATGGGGTGCTTACGTAAAATTTGTTGACGATGATGGTCAAAAAAGTGGTGCTTTAAGAAATCCATACAATATGGCTCACTGGGATAAAAAACTTGAAACTGGTTATGATTTATTAAATGGATTTTCTTGGACAGATAATGGAGACGGCACTTTTACTGCAAAAACAATTACAGATTATAAACATGGGTATTCTAATCTAGATTTATATTTAATGGGCCTAATCTCTAAAGATGAAGTTGGCCCGATTAAATTGATTGTTTCTGATTATGACACAAAGTACATACAGTCTGGGACAACAATATCGGGAAATTTAAAGAATATCTCTATACAGCAAATTATTGATGCAGAAGGAGAAGTAAAGTGTGATTCGCAAGCTAATCAGCCATCAATTACTGTAACCTCGCCCAATGGCGGAGAAACATGGAAACAAGGTGAAACTCATAAGATAACGTGGACTGGATTGAATTTTCCTTCTAATGGTACGATAACTATGCAATTAAATGGCACAACCGTTGCGCACAACTATTATATTTTTAGCGAAATTGATAACACGGGTAGCGTAAGTTGGACAATTTCTAATACTATTGAACCCGATACTTACAAATTAAGAGTTTTTTGTGGAGAAAAAGGTACTGAACGCTATTGTAGTCCCGATGGAACGCTAACCTCTAATCCTTCTTCACAGGATTTTAGTGATAACTATTTTACCATTAGCTCAGGTTCAAATAACAGCGGGAGTTGTTTCTTATTGCTTGGCAGAATAGGCGATAGCTGGCAAAAGAAGTGCGGAGACACGGCTTACGATCCTGTAGCTGATTTAAACAAAGACAAAACAGTTGACCTGCTTGATAACGGCTTTTATGGAGAAAATAAAACAAATGAGACCTGGTGCAAAGAAAAGCTGAATGACACCACAAACCCCTGCATTTCCACCCAGCCGTCGATTACTGTGACTTCTCCCAACGGCGGGGAAACATATAAATTGGGGGGCAGTATTACCGTTAATTGGAAAACGGCCAATGTGTCGTCATCTGAAAAATTTAACTTGATTAGATTAAGAGCATATCCAAATGGACAGGAATATAATTTAGTTGAAGGTGTTTTGAATGACGGGCAAGAAGTTATAACAATACCGTCTTCTGTGCCAGAGGGAGCATATACATTAGAGATTAAAAGTTACATAGGAGATGTTCTTTTATTTGACGCCAGCGATTCGTATTTCAAAATTGTTTCAACAACGACACCATTTAGTGTTGATATAAAAGCAAATGGGTCAAGCTCGCCAGAAAGTATTTTGTATAAATCACAGTTTACTGTTTCTTGGACTTCAACCGGCGCAGATAATTGCGCAGCTTATGGACATTATGTTCCTTTGGTTGATGGCAGCGGTTATTGGACTGATTTACACAACTTGCCGGCTTCGGGAAGTAGAGTTTTAATAGCCGATCATAAAAATTATGGTTATACGAGTCCATTACAAATAGGCATACAATGTTTTAACAACGCGCAGAACACATCAGTAAGTCAAATAGTTTGGGTTCCGGTTACAAACACCCAGCCCTCAATTACTGTGACCTCACCCAACGGCGGAGAAACATGGAATATCGGCGAAACGCATAATATCACGTGGACAACTTCCAATTTTGGGAGCATGGGTGTTTCTATAAATTTACTTAATCCGGGCGCAACAGGGGCTGCATATCTCAAAAATATCGCGCTAAATATACCAAACAGTGGCAGTTATCAATGGACAATTCCTTCTGATATTTCTGGAGGGACCTATAACTTGATGTTAGTTTCTTATGGGGGAACAGCGGCGCAGGATTACAGCGACAACTATTTTACCATCACAAGTTCAGTTTTAACGAACTATTGTTTTCAGCTGTATGAAAAAATAACAGCAAGCTATGGAAAAAAATGCGGTGACTCAGCATACGATGCGTCAGCCGACATAGATAAAGATAAGAACGTTGGCTTCTTGGATTTAGGTTTATACTCGGATAACAAAACAAACGAGAACTGGTGCAAAGAAAAACTAAACGTCACAACAAGCCCGTGCGCTGCCAGTGCTACAACTTCCGCAACAAACTATTGTAATCAGTTGTATACTAAAATACAAAATAGCTACAAAACAAAATGCGGATTGACTTTGTATAATCCGGCAGCAGATGTAGACAAGGACGGCGAAATCGGGCTTGGCGATTTATCTTTTTATGCGGCAAACCAGACAAATGAAACATGGTGCCAGCAAAAACTAAGCGAGACAACGAGTCCATGTATAACCAGCTATAATACAAATGATAATTCATTGGCCTCCATTTCTGATGCGCTCGCAAAGATATTTGAGCAAATAAAAGCAATGTTAAATAACAGATAAAACTTGTCTATTTAAAATAAAATCCCGCCTCCTATGCGGGATTTTATTTTAAAAAACTGGTATAATGATTTAATTAATTTCATTTAATGCCACGAGAAAAATCAGCAGGAGCTATAATTTTTAGAATAGAAGATAATAAAAAATATTATCTTCTATTGCATTACCCTGGAATAAACAAAAAGGGCGGGCATTGGGAGTTTGCTAAAGGCCACATAGAAGAAGGCGAAGATTATGAAAAGACTGTTAAAAGAGAAGTTGCTGAAGAAACCGGTTTAGAAGATATAAAGATAATTCCTGGGTTTAAAGAACATATTAAATATTTTTTTAGAGAAACAAGGCAAAAGCAAAAAAATCCGGCATGGATTTTTAAACTGGTTACTTTTTTTATTGCAGAAACAAAAACAAAAGAAATTAAGCTTTCAGCTGAGCACGATGGCTTTGTATGGCTTGAGTATCCGGATGCCCTTAAAAAAATAACATATAAAAACTCAAAAATTTTATTTAAAAAAGCGCACGAATTTATTGAAAAAATCAGAAATTAAAAAATCCCCCCGCCTTTGGCGGGGGGATTTTTTGTTATTATTTAACTTTTAGTTTTTTCTAATATTTTTACAAAAATTTCAGGGTACTCTTTTGCTAATTCAGATAATACCTTTCTGTCCAGTTCTATTTTTTTAGTTTTTAATCCGTGTATTAGCTGGCTGTATGTAACTCCATTTTGGCGGGCGAGCGCGTTTATCTGCAAATTCCACAAATTTCTAAAATTTCTTTTTTTTGCTTTTCTGTCTCTGTATGCATAAGTCCATGCGTGCCTTAATGCTTCTTTTGCCAGTTTGAATTTTGATTTTCTGCCGTATTTAAAACCCTTGGCATGTTTCATTAAATGCTTTCTGTGCTTTCTCGCTTGTACGGCTCTTTTTACTCTGCTCATACTGAAATGTATTTTCTTAATCTTTTTGCTTCGCCTTTTGAAAGCAAAATCCATTTGCGACCTTTTCTTTTTCTTTCTCCGCTTTTTTTTGACCTATAGTGGTTTTGCCCGGACAATCTTCTTAAAATTTTTCCGTTTTTGGTTATTTTAAAACGTTTGATTATAGCTTTTTTGGTTTTTGCTGACATAGTTTATTGTTTTGATACTATCATTGTGAACCCTCTTGGCTCTCTTTTTAAATCGCGTTCAGTTTTGATAGGCATTAAGCTGTTAATATTTTCTGCAAATTTATATACTTTTTCTTTGGCAAAATTTCCCATGGCTTTTTCTCTTCCTCTTAGCACTAAAGATATTTTTACTTTATCTCCGCTTTTCAAAAATTTTTCTGCCTGCTTGGCGCGCACTTCCATGTCGTGAGGTGAAATATTAAAAGTTAATCTTATTTCTTTTAACTCTCCGCCTTTTGGCTTTGCCATTTTTTTTTCTTTTTTCTGCAGAGCATAAAGGTATTTTCCGTAGTTTGCAATTTTGCAGATGGGGGGCTCAACTTTTTCTGTAACCTGTATTAAATCTAAGCCTTTTGATTTTGCTAAATCAATTGCCTCAAATATATTTATTATCCCAAGCTGTTTGCCGGTTTCGTCAATTACCCTTACCTCTTTTGCCCTTATAAAATTGTTGATTAAAACTTTATTCAATGAATTTATTAAATTTTATTTGTGGAGATGGAGGAGGTGAATCCTCGTCTAGAAAGTTTTTTAAAATAATTCTACAAGTTTAGTCAGTTTTGATGTTCGAGCATTAAATAGAAAACTAACAAAATTTTTAATGCCTTATCCTCGTAAATCTCGGAAATTCCCCGAGGAATAAAATTTCCTATCCTAATAATATAACACCTTCATTCATTTATTAGGAGTCAATGGTGAAGATGCCGCATTAAGCGAAAGCTAACGCAGGTTGCTTATTAAATAAATTAGCAATTATGTTTTTCCTTGAAAGATTAAAGAGCCCCAAGGAAGCTCAACTTGCCTTATTTTAAAGAACAATCCATCGAAACAATCATCCCCGTGAACTTAACTCTCTGTTTATCTCGCGTTCAACGTCGCGTTTCTTTATTTTCTCTTTTTTATCGTATTTTTTTTTGCCCTTAGCTAACCCGAATTCAAGTTTTATTCTACCATTCTTCTCATAAATTTTCAAGGGGATGAGCGAAAAACCCTTTACTTTTGTCTTCCCGACTAAATAATTTATCTCTTTTTTGTTTAAAAGAAGCTTTCTCTGCCTTTCGTCATTATAGTCAGACCCGACGTTATTTGGCTGGTATGGAGGCACTTTTACTCCCACCAAAAACGGCTCTTGGCTTTTTAATATAATATAAGAACTGGCTAAATTGATATGCCCAGTTTTTATTGATTTTACTTCCTGGCCGAACAAAACCAGCCCTGCTTCAAAATTTTCAAGGATATTATAATCAAATAAGGCCTTTTTGTTTTCTGAATAAATCTTCATGCCTTTTATTATACTATCATATTAACATACAATTTGAATACTTGACAAGGTGCCTTAAATATGATATGATAAGGATATAGGTGAACATTGAAAATTAGAGCTTCAAATACAAGAAAGGAGGTATATTTTGAAGCTCGAACAAGCGTTTTGCGTAAGGAATGTACGGTTCTGTTTTTCTTGAACCGGACCAAAAAGGTCCAAAAGACAAGGAGAGTTGAGATGAAGGGTATGATTTCGGCAATTTGTGTTGTTTTGTGCGTTGTTGGCTCGGCCTTCGGCGCAGGAGGACCCATCAGCGAGGACAGAGGGAACCAATTAAGTGGCTATTTCTCGCTGAGTACGGGTATGCCCCAGTGGAATTCTTACTCTTACGAAGCTGATGGCAGTGTGCGGGGGTCTTTCAACATTTTGCTGGACCCTGCGCTGTATAGCTTCGAATCGGCTAGTTGGAGCTTTTATACCAACTGGTATGACACGAGTTACTGGACCGCGAGATGCTATGTGCGAGGCTTGCGGGAAGTTTCGGAGGATTGTCCACAAAGCCAGAATTGGCACCAGTCGGTTTCTGAAGATGGGCTGGATATCAATGCCGGCCTGAACTTCAATTGTTATGAGTATCCGAATTACGGCGGCGGGTTGGGTGTTGCATCTGGGCCATCCAGTTCAGACGATGCCAAAACACAGACTATGTCTGTGGATGGTTATTTTAACATCAACCCTAGCGACTTATTTGGCTCGGACCTCATGTACATGGAAGGCACGGAGGACCACTGGGTGTACCCGGACGGTTACGAAAATCCGCCAGTCATCACTTCGACCCCGACTTGGACGGCCCAATACACCATGTATGGCCGTTTCATCGCGCCGACGATTGAGGAGGCGCGAGCGATGGGCGCGGAATACGCCGAGCCCGTGCCTGAGCCGTCAACCTTCGTGTTGATGGCAATCGGTCTTTTGACCAGTTTGGCGGCTTACCTCCGCCGCAAATAGACATCTAAGCTTTCAAGCTTGGTTCGTCAGGGGCGTTCCGACTTTTTGTCGCGAACGCCCATTTTTTTATTTTACTTCCAATTTTTTAATATATAAAAAGTAAAATAACCCCTCACTAATTTTACTAATTAACTCTATATTACAACATAGACAGCCGTAGGCGCTTCGCCTTTTGAAATCGGATGTCTACGAACTCGGCTGAAATTGGTGATGGGGTTTTTCTCAACTTGAATATAAAAGTTAAAGTGCTATAATAAATGAATCATAAAATGAATAAACAAATTTTAAATCCTAAACGGGCGCAGGAAATCCAGGATGAAATTTATTATAATATGCCTTCTGAAAAGAAGATAAGACTTGCTAGTCAATTTTTTATGCTGGGCCAAAAATTAAGATGTTCAAAAACGATAAATGACGCCAGAAGAGTTATTAAAAAGAATAAGTGAAATTTTAAGCGACCTTAAAATTCCTTATGCAGTAACTGGCGGGTTTGCTGTATCAGTTTGGGGGAAGCCCAGATATACAGCTGATATTGATATAATTGTTGAATTGTTTGAAAAAAACATAAAGCCCTTGGCAAAAAAATTACTTGAAATAGACAAAAATGTTTATGCAGACGAAGATATGATTAGGAGCGCGCTGACTCACCGTAGCGAATTTAATTTTATCCACCCCGACACAGGACTCAAAGTTGATTTTTTTGTGATGGCTGTGAATGCGTATAATAAATTAAAGATAAAAAGAGCCATACTTCTTGATATCTATGGGGCAAAAGCCTATTTTGTTTCTCCAGAAGACTTAATACTGGGAAAACTTATGTGGTCAAAAGAAAGCGGCTCGTGGAAGCAAAAAGAAGACATAAAAACCGTTTTAAGAAATCCAAAAATAAAATTAGATTTTGAATATATAAAAAAATGGGCAGAAAAGCAGGGGACTTTTAAAGTTTTAAACGAATTATTAAAGTCTTAAATTATTAACATCTTACATTTTTAAAAGCTTTTAAAAATGTAAGACCAAAAATTATGAAAACACAAAAAGGTATTTCAACTATAGCAGGCATTACAATTTTTATTGTTGTGGCGGCTTTTGCCTTTGGAGGAGTGTTTGCTTATGAATATTATTTAAAATCCCAAATCCCAAACCCCAATGACCAACAAAACCCCAATGACCAAAACCAAACTGCCTGCACAACAGATGCAAAAATTTGTCCCGATGGATCTAGTGTTGGCCGTTCAGGCCCCAACTGCGAATTTACCGCTTGCCCGATTGTAAACCAAACCGCCGAATGGAAAACATTTACGAGCGACAAATATAGTTTTGAGATAAAATTTCCAATAAACGAAATGCTTTCTCAAGACGATATTTCTATGCAGGAGCGCGATTTTTATAAAGATTCATCATATAAAGAAATTTTTGTTGCTATGCTAAAGTATGGGTGCGATTTATATGTATACCCGAACATTGATGATAATTTTTTATCTATAATAAAAGATACTAAAACATATCAACTTTCGATTTTAGAACATGATGGAAAAAAATATTATATTGGTTATCGGGCGGCGTCTTCTGCTGTACGTGTAAGTGATTGTATATCAGCTTATAATCAAATTCTTCCTACTTTTAAATTTACTAACTAATTATTTAAATGGCGAAAGATAAAAATAACGGGAAAAATAAAAACGGAAAGGAAAAAAATGGGAAAGAGGTGAAAAAAGATTCGCTTTTGAGCTCGTGGACCAAAAGATGGATAAAAGCCATTTTAATGTTTTTGGCGGCAATAATTATTGTTTTATCTTTTCCTGTTTTTGACAAAGCAGGATATGCCGGAAAAATTTTTGTAAATGTTTCTCTGTTTTCAATAGGAAAGTCATTTTATGTAATACCTTTGCTTTTATTTGTTGCAGGATTGATATTTTTAAGGTCAAGAAAAAAAGGAAAAAATCTTGCAATGCTTTTGGCTATTGTTGTTTCTATCATTGGAATTTCGGGAATTTTAGCCGCAAAAAATTTAACAGTTGAATCGGGCGGATGGGCAGGATATTTGTTGGCAAAATTGTTCGTCGGCTTTTTTGGCATTTTGGTTGCCAACATTATATTCGGGGCAATTTTGTTGATTGGCCTGTTTATATTTTTGCAGTTTATATGGCAAGAAATTCCAAGAGAAAAAAAAGAAGAAGAGAGCAAGCCTTCGTTTGTGCTTAACAGGCCTGAAAATGAAAATGTAAAAATAAAAGGAGTTGTTGAAGAAAAAAAAGAAAAACCTGCGCCGGCTACAAACAGAATATCTTTGTTTAAGAGGGGAGGCATGGATGACCAGCCCGAAAGAAAAGAACTTAAAAAATCTGACTCGGGCAACTCAAAAGAACTTTATACTTTACCTCCATTGGATTTATTGCAAAAAAATGAATCAGCTCCAACTTCCGGCAACATAAAAGAAAATTCAATGATAATAAAAAGCACGTTGGATAATTTTGGCATTCCGGTTGAAATGGCAGAAGTAAATGTGGGGCCCACTGTAACCCAATATGCTTTCAAACCCGCTGAAGGAGTAAAACTTTCAAAAATTACAACTTTATCAAATAATTTAGCTTTGGCCTTGGCCGCTCACCCCATAAGAATTGAGGCTCCCATTCCAGGAAAGTCTCTCGTGGGCATTGAGGTGCCGAATAAAGTAAGGTCAACAGTCACTTTAAGAAATTTGCTTTCTCATCCGAATTGGCAAAATTCAACAAGCCCCTTGCTTGTAGCTTTAGGACGCAATGTTTCTGGCGCTCCGGTTTACGCAGATATAACAGAGGGGCCGCACATTTTAGTGGCGGGAGCCACAGGAACCGGTAAAACCATATTTTTAAATACTTTAATAATGAGCTTGCTTTACAAATGCACGCCCGACCGTTTAAGAATGATTATGGTTGACCCAAAAAGAGTTGAATTCCAGAATTATAATGATATTCCGCATCTTTTGTGCCCTGTAATTTATGACGCCACAAAAACAATAAATGCTTTGCAATGGTTAACGCACGAAATGGAAAGAAGATTCGAAGTTTTTTCTGAAGTGCCTGCCAGAAATTTAGCCGCATACAACCAAAATAAATCTGTGGTTGCCTCCGGGCTCCAGCTTCCGTATATTGTTTTTGTGGTTGATGAGTTAGCTGACTTAATGGCGGCAAAAGGCAGAGAAATAGAAGCTGGAGTTGTAAGATTGGCTCAAATGGCAAGAGCTACCGGAATTCACCTTGTGCTGGCAACGCAGAGGCCGTCTGTAGAAGTTATTACGGGCTTGATTAAAGCTAATGTGCCCACAAGAATTACCTTTCAGGTTTCCTCTCAAGTTGATTCAAGAACAGTTATAGATACTGCTGGAGCTGAAAAATTATTGGGAGCAGGAGATATGTTATTTTCGTCGGCAAAGTCAGCTAAAATAAGCAGAATTCAAGGGCCTTATATTTCAGAAAAAGAAGTCAAAAAAGTAACTGACTTTATAATAGAACAGGATAAAAATGTCCAAGAGCCGCAATCAGTTTTAGTGCAAAACTTAAAAAATGCGTTAGAACAGCACGACGCAAAAGAAAGCAATGGCGGTGGCGGAGAATTTTTTGGCGACGAAGACCCATTGTTTAACGATGTTAAAAAAATAGTTTTAGAAACGCAAAAAGCTTCGGCGTCATTTTTGCAAAGACGTTTAAGAATTGGCTATTCAAGGGCGGCAAGATTAATTGATATGTTAGAAGAAAAAGGAATTGTTGGCCCGGCAGACGGAGCAAAGCCCAGAGAAGTTTTTGCTGACTCTACTGACCGGGGAGACGCAACTAAAGCGCATTTAATCCCCGGCGGAGGGTTAGATGAATCAGAAGAACCATCTGACGACGGTGGCTGGCAAAAAGTTTAAATAAATTAATTTAAAAATTATGGCTAAAGATAAAAAAGATAAATTAGAAATAAAAAAGGAAAATAAGGCGATACAGAATGCAGTTGATGAAATTAAAGAAAGGTTTGGCGAGGGAGCAATTATGACAATGCGCGAAATACACGCAGTTAATGTTGACGTAGTCCCCACAGGTTCAATTGCAATGGATATGGCTTTGGGAGTTGGCGGAATGCCAAGGGGCAGAATAATAGAAATATATGGAACCGAGTCGTCTGGTAAAACAACTTTGTCTTTGCACATTATAGCTGAGGCGCAAAAAAAAGGAGGCACATGCGCATTTATTGACGCAGAGCATGCAATGGACCCCGATTATGCAAAAAGAATTGGCGTTGATGTTGACAACCTGCTTATTTCACAGCCGGATTCAGGAGAGCAGGCCTTGCAAATTGTTGAGACGCTTGTAAAGAGCGGAAATATAGATGTTATAGTGGTTGATTCTGTGGCGGCTTTAACTCCGCAACGGGAAATTGAGGGAGAAATTGGCGACCAGCATATGGGGCTTCAGGCAAGATTAATGTCGCAGGCGTGCAGAAAACTTTCAGGAATTATGGCAAAATCAAATACAATGGTTATATTTTTAAACCAGACCAGAATGAAAATAGGAATGGTTTTTGGAAATCCGGAAACAACGCCGGGAGGTTTAGCTTTAAAATTTTACGCTTCTGTAAGAATTAATTTAACAAGAACCGCGCAAATAAAGTCGGGTGATGAAATTATCGGCAACAGGGTAAAAGTAAAAGTTGTAAAAAACAAAGTAGCCGCTCCATTTAGAACAGCTGAATTTGATATTTATTATAACGAGGGAATTTCAAAGTCGGGAGATGCTTTAAGGGCGGGTTTAACCACAGGATTAATAAAACAATCAGGGAGCTTTTTTACATTTGAGGGTGAAAAAATCGGGCAGGGCACAGAAGCCGCAAAAGCATATTTAAAAGAGCATAAAGAAGCAATGGAAAAAATAAAAAAATTATCTTTTGAACAAGCCTAACGAAATTTTTAATTTTTAAATTATTAAATTTTCTAAAGATATGGGAGAAATACCAAGAGAACCGGAAGAGGAATCCGGCAATATAGAAAATGAAAAAAGCACAGATGACCAAATTGCAGAAATAGAAACCGTTATATCGAGTTTAAGAAAATCTAAACCTGAAGGTTGGATAGAAAAGATGTTGGAATTAATGAATCAGTCACAAGAGTTAAGAAAGAAGAAATTAGAAGAAATAAAAATTCAAAGGGAAGAATTGGCTCCAAAATTAGAGCAGGCGCATAAGGAAACAGAAACTGCAAGAAAAAAGTTTGAACAGGGAACAAAAGAAGAATTAAGACGATGGGGAATAAAATAATTTTTCAAACAAAAAACCGTCCCGACTTCAGTCGCGGACGGTTTTTTGTTACTAAATTATTTTGGAGTATACGGCATTAAGCCCATTTGGCGGGCTCTTTTTATTGCTGTGGCAATCTTTTTTTGATGATGAGAACAAAGATTTGTTTTTTTTCTTGGTTTTATTTTATAAAAACCAGACACATAGCGCGAAAGCATCTCTGTGTTTTTAAAATCTATGTCTTCAATATTTTTTTGGCAAAAATAACACATAACTTTTACTTCGTAAAAGAAATTCGAAATTCGAATTTCGAAATTCGAAACGTTTTGAATTTATTTCGGATTTCGGATTTCGCGCTTCGGATTTCGTTAAAATGGTATATCGCGAACGTCGATTTCATCTGCGGCGTCTCCCTCAAAAGGAGTTTCTTTGGGACTATTTGATGTCAGCTCTGCTTGTGGCAGAGGATAATTTTCTTCTATAACAGGTATCTCGTCTCCGCCAGCTGTCGGATTGTTTGGCTGTTCCGGCTCGGGGCGGGAAAATGATTTTCCATAATTTGATGTTCTCGATGCATTCGGTGAACCCGCTCCCTTGGGGCCCAATTGCATGCTTTCTGCTATTATTTCTGTCCTGTATTGTTTGATTCCCTGTGAATTTACCCAATTTCTTGTTTTTATCCTTCCTTCAATTAAAACCAGAGAACCCTTATTTAAATATCTTGAGCTTATGTCAGCCAATTTTCCAAAACAGACAATATTATGAAATTCAACTTCCTGTTTTTTTTCTCCGGCGCCGGAAGTATAAAATCTGTTTGTGGCCAGTCCGAAGCTGGTTACTTGCTGGCCGGAAGGCAACGACCTTACTTCCGGGTCGCGGGTTACATTTCCTAAGACAAAAGATTTGTTTAAATTCATGGAACATCGTCGAATTACGAATTTCTTACGAATTTACGAATTCGTATATTCGTATTGATTCGTTATTCGTTGATGGCTAATTACTCGCCGAGTATTTCGTTTAATTTTTGCTCTATATCTTTTAGCTCTATTTTTTCTTTTTCAATAGAAGTTTTATGGGTGTCCGATTCTTGAAGTTCTTTGCGCTCTATCGCATCTTCTTTTTTTAGGATGGGCGATACGGGCTGTTTTGCCCTTCTTTCTTTACGTATTTTTAAAGGTTTTTTTATTGCAATAATGTGCCGGACGATTTTTTCATTTTTATTTATTTTTTCTTTTATTTCTTCTATTATTTCAGATTCTGCATGAAACTCCAAAGATATCATAAACCCTGAAGCATGAGATTTTATGGGATATGACAGGGTTTTTGCAACAGGCTGGCTGTGGCCTAAAACAACAGCCCCTTTATTTTGGATAAAGGATTCAATTTCTTTTGCCAATGTGTTTGCCTCTTCGCTTGTGATTTCGGGCGAGATTATATATGTTAATTCGTATGCTTTCATAAATATTTATTATGTGATTACTATATCAGATTGCGCTTGAAAATTCAAGAGGCAGAGAATATAATAGTAATATATGGAAATCAATAAAAGCATATTCAAATCTTACGACATAAGGGGCATTTATCCTAAAGAATTAAATGAAGAGGCGGCTTTTAATATAGGCAAGTCTTTTGTTGAGTCGTGTAGCGCCAAAAAAGTGGCTGTGGGTCAAGATGCAAGAGTTTCTTCGCCCGTTATTTTCAAGGCGTTGACGTCTGGCATTCAAGCCGGCGGAGCCGAAGTTTATGACATAGGCCAAGTACCCACAGAATGCCTTTATTTTGCAGTCGGCACGTATGATTTTGATGCAGGAATTATGATAACAGCCAGCCATAATCCGAAAGAATACAATGGCTTTAAGATAGTAAAAAAAGAAGGCAGCAATATCAAGATTGTGGGCGGCAAAGAGCTGATACCCTACATTGAAGAAGGCGGCAGCAAAAAAGATATTGAGCCAGAAATCGAAAAGAAAGATATGTGGCATGATTATTTAAATCATATTTTGTCTTTTGTTGATTTAAGCGAGATTATGCCGATGAAAGTTGTTATAGACGGTTCAAACGGGGTTGCGGGAAACGCGGTTTTGAAAATAAAAGATAAATTGCCAGTTGAAATAATAGACTTGAATTTTAAACCAGACGGTAATTTTCCAAACCATGCGCCCAATCCTCTTTTAGATGGTTCGGCTGACCAGATAAGCCAAAAAATAAAAGAGGAAAAAGCTGACCTTGGATTTATTTTTGACGGCGATGGAGACAGGGTCTATTTGATAACAGAAAAGGGAGAGTTTGTTAAAGCCGATATTACTTTGACGCTTCTGGCAAAATATTTTTTACAAAAAAATCCGGGAGCCGGAATTGCTTTTCATGTAACTTGTTCAAAGTCAGTCTCGGAGTTTGTTAAAAAGTGGGGAGGAGAGCCCATTAGAACAAAAGTCGGATTTATTAACATTCAGCAAGGATTGATGGATAATAACGGGGTAATGGGCGGAGAATTATCAGGCCATTATTGTTTTAAAGATAATTTTTATTCAGATTCAGGCATGATTGCTCTTTTGACATTGTTGCAGATAATTTCAAAAGATGGAAGAAAAGTTTCAGAAATAATGAAAGAATTGTCTATTTATGCAAAAGGTCCAGAAATCAATTTTGAAGTTGAGGATAAAGACGCAGTTATGAAAAAAATCAAAGAAAAATATTCAGATGGAAAGCAAGATTTTTTAGATGGAATAACCGTAGAATATGATGATTGGTGGTTTAATGCGCGGCCGTCAAACACAGAGCCGCTATTGCGCCTGACCGTTGAAGCTGACACAGAAGAATTAAGAGCTCAAAAACAAAAAGAACTTTCAGATTTTATTGAAAAGCAATAAAAATTATAATTCAAAAACAACCCCGCCTTGGCGGGGCTGTTTTTGTTTAGTTTTTAATAAAGCTATGGATAAAAAATTTGTGTTTGTCTTTATAAAAGATATAATTAAGTAATATTTATGAAACTAAAAAGTTTTTTATTAAATAAAAAATCATCTATTGTTTGGATTTTTTTTGGTTTGGTTGTTGTTGCAGGAATAGCTGGCATAACAAAAATTAAAGCAGCAGGCACTGTTTATATGGACCAGGCATGGCTTGATGCTAACGGCCCGGCCCCATACATACTTTCCCAATCTGACACTACTTATATTCTGCAAACAAATATTGTTTCTGAAGGCACTGCTTTTATAGTTGACGGCAAGAATGTTACTTTAGACATTAATAATTATGAAATAAAATTTGGGGCAATTCAGGGATATTCAGATATTCCCAATGGCAATTTTGAGCAGGGAAGCGGCAGTACAATTCCATACTGGAATTTAAGCGGAGCTCCGTCTGCAAGAATAGTTTCCACATCAGAAATGCCCATGAAAGACAGCCAGACCTTAAAATTGAATAACCCCACAGCTACAGAGGAAATAATTTCTGATTGGGCGGTGCTTCCTGCCAATAGAACATATTTTGCATCAGCTCAAATAAAAAGCTGTTACGGATGCAAGCATTATATAAAAGTGGAAAATGAAGCTGGAACTATTGTGGCAAGCATGGATACAATCAATGTGGCCATTGGAGGGACAGTAGGGGTTAAATTTAAGCCTGTTGCCCAGGGAAAATATCGATTGCGCATTATGTTTGAAAACCCGTCTGGCACGAATTCTTCGTACATTGATGACGCATTTATCCGCCCTGCTTATGACGCAGGAATTGTTATGGCTGGATATTTTGATTCTCTTCGCACGCCAGATTTGGTTGGCATTACTCCGCCCCACCCTCTTTCCCAAAGTGCAAATTTTGTTGTAAAAAATGGCACCATTACAGAAGGGGTCAACGGAACCAGATTTAAGGCAATGTATAAATTTGGAGCTGTAGGCGCAGCTGAGATGGCTAATGTAAGGTCATTTGTTTCAGGAATAAGCTCCTCAAATTTTATTTCAACAACAGCTAACAATAATCTTCATGATAATGTTTTTACCAACCAAGCTCCAGATGTTATAGATCGTATGGATTTGTTTACATTTCCGGTCGTGCCCGGCTCTAACAGCACTGTTGCTAATAATATTTTTGAAGGAGGTCAGGGCGGAATAAGCGCTTCAGATTCCAGCAATATAACAATTACCAGCAATACAATAAAAATCAGAGCTTCGGTCACCAATCATTACGGTGTAATAATGTATAATTCAAACAATATCACAGTGCAGAATAACCGTTTTGAGCCTTATGCCGGCCCTGGCGTTGCCCTCAGTACCAAAACCACAAATTGTAATGTTTCAAATAACACATTTGTTTTAAAAGCTATGCCGTGCGACACAGAATTTCCCACCGGTCTCACAACGCCAGCAATCCGCGTTACCGATTATAATACTACTGTTGCAGCCAATATGACCCAGAACAACGTTATCCATAATAACACTGTAACTGGAACAGTAAGTATGTTTTCTCAATACCCGCTTTGTAAACCTGTTTTAGTGGGTTTTCATTTGAGCACAGGCGGGCAAAATGAATATTATGAAAATTCTGTAAATCTAAGCACAACAGACGCGAGCGCGCGCGCGATTGGAATTTATGCTGCAGCTCCGCAAACAGGGCTATTTCGCAATAATTTTTTTGAAAGCAACAATATGGGTGCATGGATAACCAACCCTTATGGTATCGGAAATAATGGGCAATATATTTCCAACACTTTTTCCAAGGGCGCAAATCCATTGGAATATCATACTTTTTATATGGGGTATTGTTGCGGGTTTCCAGCAGACAATCATGTTTTTACAGATAATCAGTTTACAAATGGAGCAAGCATGGATGATATTTATCTTTTTAGCAATCAAAGCGATCATTATAGCTATACTGTGAAATGGTATTTAAATGTTAATGTGGTTAATCAAAATAATAATCCAATAACAGGGGCTTTGGTTTCTGCTGATGCAACCGGTGGAGGAGCTGAACATGTTGAAGCTCTAACAGATTCCTCGGGCAAAGTAAAATTAGAATTAACTCAATTTTACAGAGAAGGATACAGCTTAAGAATTAATCCTGTTTCTAATTACACATACTTCGCACCGCACACTATAACTATAAGCAAATTAGGTTATGATACGCATTCTGAAACGGTGTCTTTAAGTCAATCAAAACAAATTACAGCCACCCTATCTAGCGGAGGAGCAGAGCTACCTACTTGCAGCTCCTTTGCTTATTCTGACTGGTCAGCCTGCCAATCAAACAACACCCAGACAAGAACAATTACCTCATCATCTCCCGCAGGCTGTGCAGGAGGAAGCCCCGCGCTTTCTCAGTCATGCATTTTCGCGCCCCTCTCCACGCCTTACGATGTCTGCGCATCTATTTATTACTCTGACTGGTCGGAATGCCAGCAAGACAAAACCCAGAAAAGGGTGATTACTTTATCTTTTCCTGCTGGTTGTAAAGCAGACTCGCCCGTGCTTTCTCAATCTTGCGTATACACCAATAACATAAACGTTGATGCCTGTACTTCTTTTATTTATTCTGACTGGTCAGAATGCCAGCCAAACAACACTCAGACAAGAGTAGTCACCAGTTCTTTACCTGTTGGCTGTAATGGAGGAAGCCCTGTAACTTCTCAATCTTGCGCATACGCGCCTCCTGTTGCAGAAACAAATGAATCAGCTGAAACGTCTAACCAAACTGCCAGTAATCAAGCATCCGAGGAACCTTTATATTTAGAACTAAACGGCAGTTTATACTACGGCAAAATAACTCCGGAGGTTGAAACTCTTCAAAAAATGCTGTCAAATGACGAAACAATATTTCCCGAGAAAAAGGTTTCAGGTATTTTTGGCAAAATAACAGAAGCTGCCGTGCAGAGATTCCAATGCAGATATCTTACCTTGTGTTCTGGTTCGTATAACACCAATGGTTATGGAACCGTGGGCCCGAGAACAGTTGCAAAACTAAACGAAATTTATGGTTCGCCTGAATTAGCGCCTGTTCAAACACAAACCCAAGAACAAACCCAGCAAGCTGGCCAAATGACCCAAGAAGAAAGACAAAACCTTATTAATCAATTAAAAGCTCAGATAGAGGCTCTTTTGCAGCAAGTTCTCCAGCTTTTGCAAGAACAGCTGGCTAATCAGATGGGGACGCAATAACAAGCAAATTTTATGACGTCAGGCCCATTTTTTCTTTTACTTCCTGCATTGTTGTTTTTGCAATAACTTCGGCCCTTGATTTTCCTTTGTTCAAAATTTCCTGCACATAAACTTCTCTTGTAAGAAGCTCTTTTTGTTTTCTGCGGAACGGTTCTAAATAATTAATTAAAACTTTTGCCAGAGATTTTTTAAAGTCGCCGTATCCTTTGCCCTTAAATTCTTTTTCAATTTCCTGGATTGTCCTGCCGTCTAGCAAACTGTAAATTGTCAAAAGGTTTGAAATGCCGGGTTTTTTTGTAACATTATAAATAACTCCTTTTCCAGAATCGGTTGTAGCTGACATTATTTTCTTTTCTATTTCTTCTTCTGTGTCAAAAAGCGAGATATAGCTTTTTGATTCGTCTGTTTTTGACATTTTCTTTTTAGGGTTTTGCAAGCTCATTATTTTAGCTCCCGCCTTTGGCAAAATTGCTTCCGGTTCGGGAAAAGTTTGTCCGAATTTCTGGTTAAATTTTCTGGCAATTGTTCTGGTCAGCTCAACATGCTGTTCTTGGTCTTTACCTACAGGAACCGCCTGTGTTTTGTAAAGCATTATATCAGCTGCCATTAACACAGGATAATTAAATAATCCGGCATTTATATAATCTTTGTGCTGTTTTGATTTTTCTTTAAATTGGGTCATTCTTGAAAGTTCGCCCATTGGAGTAATTGCTCCTAAAAGCCAAGCCAGTTCCACATGTTCTCTCACATCTGACTGGACAAAAATTATTGATTTGTCGGGGTTGACTCCGGCGGCCAAATAAATTGAAGCTGCCTCCAAAATATTTTTTTTCATTTCTTTGGGGTCGTAAGGAGTTGTGACCGCATGCATATCAACTATGCAAAAAACGCATTCGTTTTTTTCCTGCAGTTCAATCCATTGTTTTACGGCTCCCAAATAATTTCCTATATGAATGTTGCCTGTTGGCCTTATTCCAGAAAATATTCTCATGATATTTTACATTTTTAATTATTTAATTCTACCACCATTGCAGGGAAGGGGAAAGACTTGACAATATTATATAATGGGTGTATTATTAATATAGTACCTTAACCCCTTGCTAACCTTAGAGTTGGCACGCTTAAACGGTGCGTTAACCGTGAAAGGTGTTGTATGCGATTGAATGAGTTGAAATTGTTGAAAAGGGGCATCGTGGTTGAAGAAAATGTCATGACTGCCACAATCGTTTTCTTTTGCCTCGCAGGTAACTATACTTGGCGTGGTTTGAGTCAGATGATCCCTCGTAATCGTAATGCCCGTGTAGTCGGAGTTGGAAAAATACACTTCGATTTGGGCAGTCCTTGTGCCGTTGAACTCTGCGGATTTTATGACTTAGACGAAATGGAAGTCCGTGGAAATTGGCAAGACGAGGATTTGTTTGGTTCGCACAAGATGCACGACGGTTGGTTTGAACACGTCAAGGTCGCGATAGTGCACGATAAAGGCTGATGGCGCAACAGAAGTAAAGCACCCTTTTTTCGTTTAAGCTCACGCCTACATGGGTGAGTGTAAAGATGGGGAAGCATCTGCTCTGCGCCTACCAAAAAGCCGATTGAGAAATCTCTCACGAGAAATCTCAGCCGGCTTCTTTTTTACAAATTAAATAGAAGCAAGCGGAGTCCCGGACTCCGCAGTTGACCGTGGTTGGCCACTTTTTATGATTTTTTGCTATAATAGAAATATGCCACAAAGAAAAGAACAATTCACCAACGACGAAATTTATCATATTATTATACGCGGATTAGATGACAGTTTAATTTTTAAAGATATAAACGATTATTATCGTGGCATTTTTTCTATCTACGAGTTCAATAATGCCAAGCACATAGAAATTAGAAAAAGAAGGGAGGAAAGGAAGCGTGAAAAAACCAGCGGAGTCCCGGACTCCGTGGTTGATAAAAGGGAAAAACTAGTGGATATATTGGCATTTTGTTTTATGCCAAATCACATTCATTTATTGTTAAAGCAGGTAAAAAATGGCGGAATAGTTAAGTTTATGAATAAATCGGGTTCGGGTTATGCTGGATATTTTAACAGAAAATATAAACGCAAAGGTTATGTTTTTCAAAATAGATTCCGTTCTGTTCCTATCGGAGACGATAATCAATTAAGAACAATTTTTAATTATATCCATGTAAATCCTATATCTTTAATTGAACCAGGATGGAAAGAAAATGGAATTGATAATTTAGATAAGGCGGTAAGTTTTTTAGAAGATTATAAATGGTCGAGTTATAGCGATTATATTGGTGAAAATAATTTTCCATCGGTTACAGAAAGGAAATTTTTATCAGAAACATTGAATGGAGTAGTTGGATGTAAGGAGGCAATTGAGAATTGGATTGAATATAAAAGAAAGTTAAGTCAGCATCAGGCAATTTTATTAGAGTAATTAAAAAACGGTAAAAAACGGAGTCCGGGACTCCGCTTTTCTTTAATTTAGACTTCGATGACGACGGGGAGAATCATGGGGCGGCGGCTGGTTTTTGTGTGAAGGAAATCGCCGACTTTGTTGCGGATTTCGTCTTTTACGTAAGTCCAGTTTACAGCTCCGTTGTGGCCCGCTGATTTATCAACAATTTCAATTACTTTTTTTCGAGTTTGCGACAATAAATCTTTTGATTCTCTCAGATAAACAAATCCGCGCGAAATTATGTCGGGAGAACCCATTACTCTGCCGGTTTTTCTGTCTATCACGGCTACTATAACAAACATTCCGTCTTCAGATAGCATTTGGCGGTCTCTTAAAACAATTTCACCCACATCGCCAACTCCAAGTCCGTCGACAAAAATATAATTAGAAGGAACTTTTTCTTTTAATATTTCAGCCGACTGGTTGGTGAATCTTATTATAGAGCCGTTGTCTGGCACAAAAATTCTATCTTTTCTAAAATTAATTTCTCTGGCAATTTTAGCTGCTTCTTTAAGCATATAGTGGTTGCCATAAACCGGAGTGAAATAATCAGGACTGATTTCTCTAAGCATTTGTTTTATGCCTTCAATGTTTCCGTGTCCTGACATATGCACATCAATAATATCTGAATGGTAAACATAATCAGATTGGCGGTAAAGATTGTCTTTTAATCTTTGGACAGTTCGTTCGTTTCCGGGAATTACAGAAGAAGAGAAAATTACTGTATCTTCTTTTTTAATTTTTATGTGTTTGTGATTCCCAGCAACAATTCTTGGCAATGCAGCCATTTCTTCTCCTTGCGCTCCAGTGCAGACAATTATCATTTTATTGTCAGGATAATTGTGGGCCTTGTCTGTTGTGATTATCACTCCTTTAGGAATTTTTATATAACCTAATTTTGTTGCAAGCTCAATATTTAATTTCATTGAAAAACCGTCTAAGGCAACTTTTCTGTTTGTTCTTGTGGCAAATTCCATTATTTGTTTTATTCTTTCAATCTGCGAGGAAAATGTGGCAATAATTGTCCGGCCCGGAGCTTTTTCCATAAGCGAATAAAGATTTTTTAACATTTCTTCTTCTGTAACGGGTTCTTTTGAGTTTGTCGATCCAAGAGCTTCAAGCATTAAAATTGTTGGTCTTGGCAGTCTAGATAAATGTGTATAATCTATGGTTTTTCTTCCAATTGGATTTTTTTCTATTGTCCAGTCGCCAGGATGTATTACTGTTGCTACAGGAGTTTCTAAAATTATGCCGACAGCGTCCATAATTGTGTGGTCAATTCGGAAAAATTTTAAAGTAAAAGCGCCAAGCTGAATTTTTTGCTGGATATCTTTTATATAAATTGTTTTTAATTTTTTTGCAGATCCCCTGTAAGTGTCTTCTACGCGGTGTTTTACCATTTCCAAAGTAAGGGGCCTGCCGATTATTTGGGGGTTGCCTAATTTTTGTAAAAGTATTGGAGCTGCTCCAATGTGGTCTAAGTGCCCGTGGGAAAATATAACTCCGCGGATATTTTTTTCTTTTCCTTTTAAATAAGCGATGTTTGGAATTACATAATCAATTCCGGGCATATCTTCTTCCGGAAATTGCAGGCCCATATCCAAAATTACAATATCGTTTCCATATTCAAAAACAGTCATATTTCTTCCAACTTCTTCGCACCCTCCGAGAGGGATTATCCGTAAATTATTTTTTGGATTATCTTTTTGATAACCGCTGTTTGTTTTTATCATAATTATATTAGAATTTTTAGTTGTGCGGGTAGGAGGATTTGCACCTCCACAGGATTACTCCCACTAGCTCCTGAAGCTAGCGCGTCTGCTGTTCCGCCATACCCGCTTTATTTTATTGCCTTAAAAAATCTAAATTTTGAGGTATAGATTTTAAAGGTTTTTCTTCCCGCAGAGGAGGGATATCTTTGTAATTTTCATTTTTTATCCACTTTGCCTCGCCGACTTGTCCCGCCGAAGATTCATCGGAGGCGGAAGCCTTAGCGGAGGCGGGGCCCTTTTTAGCATAGTAATAGCATGCTCCCTGAAGTCTTTCAAAATCAGAATAGTCGCTTTCGCAATCTTCTGAAATCCAGTTGCCTATTTTTAATTCTTGGGTTTCTGACGGGTTTATTGTGACATGCCCGTAGCCCGAAGGAATTATTATTGATTCTCCTTTTTTGGCTTTTACAAAATAAACGTCTTTGATTTTTTCTTTATTGTTTTTCTTTTGCATTAAATATATGGCTTGGCCTTTTATAACCGTATAAATTTCCTGCCAATCGCCTATATGATAGTGGCCCTTTGTTTTAACAAATTCTGAGCCAAGCATTTTTGCCGGAATTAATGTAACATCATATCTTAATCCGTCCATTTCTTCCAATCCCCGGTACATATAATATAATTCAACATTATCGGCTGTCTTAAGCCATTTTTTGTCATAAATAACATTTTTCATGTCGCTTAATTTGCGAACATCAGGAGTTAATTTTGTTAAATCAAATTCCATTATTTTAATACTCTTTTAGTATTTATATACCAATTCTCTATATTTACAAAACGTTTTGCAGGGTCAACTATTTTTATTGTATCAATTCCCTTTACTTTTTTGGAGGCCCAATAAATGTAGCCTGGGTTGTATAAAAATACTGCAGGAGCATCTTTTATAATTATATTTTGCAGCTGTTCATATTTTAGAGCTTTTTCTGACATATCCAAAGTTTCTCTGGCTGTTTTTAAAAGCTGGTCGGCATCTTTATTTTTGTATCCTGCAAGATTAAGCCCCGGGTCAATTGTTTGCGATGAATGCCAAAAAGGATAAAGGTCGGGTTTTAATCCCAAGGCCTGTCCGTAGAGCAGGGCGTCGTAATCCCTGTTTTTTATTATTGATTTTAATTCTGAAAGGTCTGCAGTTTTAATTTCTATTTCAGCCCCTATTTTTTGCCAGTAATCTTTTAAGAGTTCAGCCACTTTTGCCGTTTGAGGCTGGTTTATGGTGGTAATAGTAAATTTTAAGAGCTGCAAATTTTCTTGCGGAATAGGGCAGAGTTCGTTAAGTTTTTTGCGGGTTGCGGGGCCTGTTTCTCCGGTTGGTTTTTCGTCTGGAAGATATTTTTTTTGAAACTCTGTTACAGCTTCTTCTGTGCCTTTTCCATAAGTTCCGCTGGTTTCTCCTTTCAAAATATTTTCAAAGGAACTGTCTAATCTTGACAGGCACCCCTGGAGCTCTGTGACTTCGTTTCCTTTTGAGCCGATTTTCAGGTAGCTTTTGTATTTAAAAGCAGGCTCTTTATTGTTTTCTTTTGCCCTTAGACTTCCGTTCTGTTCTTTAAATCCGGCTTTGTCTAAAAGTTCTTTTGCTAAATCTAAATTGTATTCATAAACTTTTTCTGGCTCTGAATATCCAAAGTATTGCGGTAAAATGGGGGAATTTACAAGAAAAACATTGTTTTTTGAAGAAGATTTTATGTTATTTATAATTTCAGCTTTGTTCACAGAATAATTCAGGGCTATTGTCAGATTCGGGTCTTCAAAAGATTTGAATTTTTGGGGATTGAAAAATACGGCGAAATACCTTGGCAGCAAAAATGAATAAAAATTAAATTTTTCTGAATCAGACCAACCCTGATGAATTTCTTTTTCGGCCAATGTTTGGTCATTGTCAAAAGCCGCAAGGGAAAATCCGTCTATGGTTTTTTGGTTAGCCGCCTTCGCCAATTCTTCCTTTGTGTTAAAAAATTGGAAAGACAGCTCAGAAATATAAGGGAGTTTGCTGTAATATCTGCGGTTGGCTTTTAACAGTATGCTTTTTACAGAGCCGTTTTTTGCCTGTTTGACATCTGAAATCATATAAGGGCCAGAGCCTATTGGCTGTAAATTATATGAAGAAAGAGTAAAGTTCTCTGGCACTATGTTTTCCCAAATATGCTTTGGAATTATTTTTAAAGCGCAATTTTCCAAAAAAGAATTATACGGGCTTTGCAAAAATATCACAAAAGTCTTGTCTGACACTTTTTCTATGCCCACATCAAGCCAGTTAGCCCTTAAAGGACTTTTGTAATCTGAGTTCTGGATTGTTTTTATTGTAAAAATTATGTCATCAATGGCGAGGGGAACCCCGTCCTGCCAAAAAAGATTGTCTTTTAGTTGAAAAGTATATGTCCTTCCATCTTCTGAAATATGATAATCTTCTACAAGGTCTGGCGCGATATTTCCATCTTTGTCATAAGTCATTATGCCAGAGTAAATAAGGCCGATAAGAGTTCGGTCTACATCATTTGTCTCTCCGTAAATTGGATTTATAAATCTTGGCTGGCCCACAATTCCTTCTGTGTAAGTTCCGCCGTAAGTTGGAACAGATTTTGTTGCGTTAATATAAAAACTAACAGCAAGCCATGCAAAAGAGGCAATGGCCAAAATTATAAAGGCAATTAAAACCCTTTTTTCAGTTTTTTTCAGTATTTTAAAAATTTGTTTCCATTGCGAGAAACTCGGTAACTTTTTAGACATCATTGTTTAGGGAATTAATATATTCAATATGCCCAAAGCCAAAAAAAGAGTCACAGCAACTATGGTGGCATAATGGATTTTCTTTTCAAAACCCCTTTTGCTGGAATAATATTCTCCGCCTCCTCCAAAAGCAGAACCCAAAGCAGCTCCCTTTTGCTGTATTGCAATAAGCGCTATTAAGGCTACAGAAATTATTATTTGAGAATAAAATAAAATTTGGTTCATAATATTAATCTTTATTTGACCCAACTAATATCTTTGAAATTACAAGGTTTAAAGCCCAGACAATTAAGGTTGTGTATAAAAGAGGCAGAAACCACGGCGCATAAAGCTCTTGGAAAATAATGTCTAAAAACCATATCATTGCCATGTTTATTACTATGCTGAAAAGCCCTAAAGTTAAAATTTCAAGAGGAAGGGCCAAGGCTTTAAGCACAGGCCTTACAAAATAATTTAAAAGCCCTAAAATTATGCCTAAAACCAGAAACATCTGCCACTGTTCTGTTAATGAAAATCCAAAAAAGCTTGAATCTGGATTGATGTTTACAGCAACATTAGGCACAAACATAACAGCTAGCCACAATCCAGCTACGCCAGCAATAATTTGCGAGAGAAGTTTCTTAACCATTAATATTATAATAGCATATTTTACAGAAAATACCAGCATTAAGGCATTAAGTTCTTTTTTCTTAAATTTTTATGATAACTTATTGCAAACCGATGAGCTTCGCTGTCTAACTGCAAAATCAGATTATAAATTTCCTGCGGTAAACTTTTAAGCGGAATGGGTTTATTTTTGCCTTCAATAAACAGCTCCTGCCCGCCTTTTGCAATGGATACGACTTTTATGTTTTGAATTTCGAATTTTGAATTCCCGCCTGCAACGCCTTCGGCGCAGCCGATGCGGGCAGGTGTTTCGGATTTCGGATTTAGGATTTCGGATTTTGCCGCGATAGCGGCATTTAATTGGCCTTTTCCGCCATCAATAAGCATTATTTCAGGATACGGCCATTCTGAATGTTGCAAGCGCCTGCTGATTGTTTCTTTTAACATTGCAATGTCATTTGGCTCATTTTCCATTTTAATTCTGAATTTTCTGTACTGATTTTTGTCCGGTTTGCCGTTTATAAAAACAATCATAGAGCCCGTGGCTTGTTTTCCTTGTATATTTGAAACATCATAACATTCTATTCTGTTAATATCATTTTTTATTCCTACAATTTTTTGCAGGGTTTTAAAACCGGGTGAATACGAGTTTTTGCCGTACGGCAAAAACTCGTCATATTCGTTTCCGCTGATTTCGTTTCCGCTGATTACATGAGTATGTTGCATAACTTGCTGCAAAGCATAAATTTCGTCCCTGATTTTTCCGGCTTTTTCAAATTCTCTATTTTTTGCCAGCTGTTTCATTTCTTTTCTAAGAGAATTTAAAACAGTTTTTCTTTTCCCTTTTAATATCAAAATTAATTTTTTGATATTTTTTTTGTATTCGCCAAACGCATTTGGCGCGCCGAGCCCGCCAAGGCGAGGCGCAAACAATTGTTCGTAAGGACCAGGACATAAATCTAAATGGCAGTATGCGCATTTTAATTTTGAATGTTTTTTTATCGAATAATAGGGGAATGCTCGCCTTAAAAATCGTAAAGTTTTTTTAAGAGCCGTGCCTTCTGTGAAGGGACCCACGTATTCAGTCTTTTTTTGATTTTTCTGGTGGGTGATAAACACATAGGGAATTTCATTTTCATTTTTTGCGATGGCAACATAAAAATAATTTTTATCGTCCCGCCACATTACATTATATTTGGGCTGGTATTTTTTGATTAAATTAGCTTCCAAAATTAATGCTTCAATTTCAGAATTTGTTTCAAAATAGCCAACTTGCCCGCCGAAGCCCTGCCTTGCCGGCAGGCAGGCTTGGCGAAGGAGGGTTTTCTCCCACCAATTTTTTCCCTGAAAATGGTTTTTTACTCTATTTTTAATGCTTATTGCTTTGCCAATATAAATAGGCGTTTTATTGTTTTTGGCGTAAAACAAATATACTCCGCTGGTTTTCGGGAGGTTGTCTAACTTATTTTTTGCTAAAAAATTGAACTTATCCATACTTGTAATTTAGCACAAAACATATGTTTTACAACGCGTTCTGATTGATTTATAATAAAATTAGGGCGAAAATAATGTAAGTAGACGTGTAAGTAAAAGATTGGAATAAATAAAAATTGATAAAAATAAAAGAATATAATATAATAAAAATAATTAAATAAAAATAATATGAATTTAAAGAAAGAAGTTTCAACGTCAACAGGTTTGATTATTATTGTTGTTTCAGCTATTGTGCTTTTTGGAATACCTTTGACGTTTGAATATCTCATGAATGTTTGACAAAATTTAATAAAGCAGTAACCTAAAATATAATGATTGTCTGCCTCAATTGAAGTTGCAGCAGGCATAAGCTGTTCTTTTTTTATAAGAAGGGAGCGAGAAATGCGCGATGAGCCAATTCAGGAACGCGTTATTGCTAAAATTTGCGAGTATTTTGGCAAAGAAAGAGAAGAGGTTACCCCTGAAACCAGATTTAGTGAAGATGTTTTAGCTGATTCCCTTGATACTGTGGAAATAATAATGGAACTTGAAGAAGAGTTTGGAATTAACCTTTCCGATGATGTTGTAGAAAAAATCCGCACAGTTGGCCAGGCGGCTGAGCAGGTTGCCATCGCTGTTGCCGCCGCTTCTAAAAAAACCGAATAGAACTGGTTAAAAATCAGTTTTCTATAAACCCCGAGATTATATCAACGGGCTTTTTGTTTTATTTCCAATAGCCTAAAGTTATCCACAGGCGATTGTGTATTTTTTTTGTTTATAATTTGGTAAAATGAACCAATATAAATAAAGGATTTTTGTGGCAAAAAAAGTTTTTAAAAAGAATAAAAAAGCAAGATTTTTTTTGATTAGCAGGGAATTTTTGGCGCCTCAAAAAAAGATTTTCAAATATTGCCTAAGATACTGGAAAAGAAGAATAAAAAGAAAAATTAAGTTGATTAAATTGCGCTTTTCAAAGCGCTCAACTGCTCTCTTGGCTGTTCTAAAAGATAAAATCAAAAAACAGGCCTATATTCTGCGGGGCAAAAATTTTTATATGTCTTTCAGGCCGTTTTGTGTTGCGCAGGGAATAGCTGTTTTTGTGTTAACTCTTTGTATTTTATTCACCGCAGCCTGGTTTGTTTCGCCAAAACCCCGGATAAGCCAAAGCCAGATTATTAAAACAGCTTTAACAAAGCAAACCTCGCCAGCTGTTGTGGGGCAAACAGTAAAATGGTCAGCTGTGATTAAAAAATCAGATATTACAGCCGGCGCAAACTTAGTCCAGCTTCCGAAAAACGCCCAGAATATCAAGGTAAAATCAATTACAAAGCAGGAAGCTTTGGCAATAGCAAACTATTCGGCTGAAACCTCCCAGTTCCAGTTTGCCGCAGAAGAGCGCAAACAGCTTACAAAAACAGAGCCAAAGAATTTTTTGTCTAAAGTGTACAGATTTTTTCTCGCTGATGTCCATGGAGCCGCAGAAAACGCAGTTGCCCAGATTACAGAAAGTATAGCAGAATCCCAGCCTGAAATTATAGAAACAAATGAAGCTGTGTTTGTTGATGTTTCAGAAGCGCTTCCAGCAGAAGAGCCTGAACCAGAAGTTCAACAACCCGCCGAAAGCCCTGCGGACAATCAGGCGGGCGAGGAACCTGAGCAACCCCAAGAACAAATTGCAGAAGAAGAACCTGCCCAAAGTTCTGAACCTGCCCGCAATGATGCAGCAGCTTCAGGCGGGGATATTGAGTTAGGCGAGCCCGCCGAAAGTCCTGCGGACAATCAGGCGGGCGAGGAGCCAATTGAAGAGGAGTTTGTAGAATCAGAATCCGAACGGCAAGAAGAAATTGATGAGTCAGAACAAGAAGCCATTTCAGAGCTTCCAGAAATACCAGTCATAGAACCTGTGTCTCTTTCTAACCAGGAAATAATCCAGCTTCCAGGAGAATTACTAACTGAAACAACGACTCCAACAGACCAGGAAGTTGTAGAAATAGAGCAATCAGAAGAAACCGAAGAATATGTTGAAGTAGATTACGAGACCCCAGCGCCAGAAATCACAGAACAAGAAACAGACAAAGGAAAGCTGGTTACAATTTCAGCAGAAGAACAGCCAGACCAGCCACCAATCACAAATGTATTAGCCTACACAACAATTCCAGAAATTTACAAAGTAGGACAGGAAAGCAAAATCAAAATTAAGTGGCAAAATCCCGACTGCGAAGCAGTCGAGGATCCACGACAGGCAGAAGCCTGTCGGGATAATGGCTATGCTGAAATGGAATTCCACGCATTTGACCTCAATAACAACGGAAAGTTAGATTATGTGGAGTGGACAGTGCCTCACTTATCAGAACAGATATTTGAAATCATATTTATTTCCAAAGCATTTGAAATGGATGAAAACCAGCAAATAGTAGCTGACATTTATGACCTTACAGTGGCGCAAGACAATCAATGGGCAACAGTTCCAAATGGACACTATGTTAGAGCTACTTTTGAGCAAATATTAGACAATACAAAAGACAATACAATTTATGCTAAACCAACAAATCCAGGCCAGCCAGCAACAATAGAAGTGTATCCTATTTATGAAGACCAAGATGGCAACCAGACGCAAGGCGGGCTTGTTGCAACTTTTGAAAGCATAGATCACGAGGGAATGTATGGAATTTTGCTTACTAATCTCGGAACACCCACAGACATTTTTGACTTAAAGATTATAAGCGGTGACATTGATATTGATTGGATAGTTGACCCAAGCAATATAGCTTACGGCGCTGAGAATGCATTCGCATCAGCTTCCACCACCTATGTTTCTACTGCCATGCTTACTTCCACAAGTTTTGTGATAGCATACAGGGATTCAACCGGATATGGCACAGCTGTAGTTGGCTCTATATCTGGAACAACAATAAGTTACGGCACCCCGGTTGCGTTTAACTCAGCTGCTACTACTTATATTTCTGTCGCGGCTCTTGACTCCACCCATTTTGTGGCTGCTTATTCAGATGTAGGCAACTCTGATGTAGGCACAGCTATAGTTGGAGAAGTATCTGGAACAACAATATCTTCTTATGGCGCAGAGAGTGTATTCAACACCGTAACTAATGCTAATTCTATTTCTATTTCTGTCGCGGCCCTTGACTCAACACATTTTGTGGTTTTGTGCAAAAGTAATGTTCCTCCAGCAACTAATAGGGGATATGCTATAGTTGGAGTTGTATCTGGAACAACAATAACTGGTTATGGCACTCAGTCCACATTTAGTACAGGAGTAGTTACCTATGTTTCTGTCGCGGCTCTTAGCTCTACCAGTTTTGTGTTTGGGTTTTTTGCCACCTATGGCAGAAGTAGAATCGGCACAGTAGATGGAACAACAATAAGCTATGGCACAGAGAAAGATATGATTGCGTTAGATGTTCAGGCCTATATTTCTTTTACCAAGCTCAGCGCCACCAGCTTTGTGGTAGGATATACAGATTCAAACACATATGGCACAGCTGCAATCGGCTCTGTATCTGGAACCACAATAACCTATGGCGCTGCCTATCCGTTTAATTCAGCTGCTACCGCCTATGTTTCTGTTTCAGCTCTTGACTCCACCCATTTTATAGCTGGTTATCAAGACACAGGCAACTCTTCTTATGGCACAGCTTTAGCTGGCACAATATCTGGAACAGACATTACTTATGAAGATGAGGCTGCGTTTAATTCAGCTTCTACTGCCTATGTTTCTGTTGCGGCCCTTGACACCACGAATTTTGTGGCTGGCTATCAGGACACAGGCAATTCTTCTTACGGCACAGGTATAATTGGAGTTTACAGCGGGGGAGCTCCCGCAAACACCGCTCCCAATGCGCCGACATTAGTTTCTCCAGCCAACGGCTCATACACCACAGATACAACCCCGACTTTATCTGCCAATTATTCAGACCCCGACGTAGGCGATGTTGGCACAACCAACTACCGCATATCTTCTTCTTCTCTTGCCGACTGCGTCAGCAACACAAACATTGTTGCTTCTGGAACTTCTTCTGAAACAGCAGACGAAAATGAAGACACAACATGGACAAACGGCTCATCCATTGGCAACGACGCAACCTACTACTGGTGCGCGCAAAACAATGACGGCGTAGATACTTCTTCCTGGACCCAAATGGGAAACTTTATCTTAGACACCGCTGTTGCTGTCCCCACAGTAACCAGTGTTGGCGGAGACACCTCTGCCCCTTACTCCATCTCTGACACTTCACCTGAAATACTGATTACATTAGACGAAGCAGGCGATTGTTATGCGTCAGAAACAGACGAGGCATACGACGATATGTCAGGCGATACTAATTGTACTGGAGACACTACAACCTCTATTACCTGCCAAATGGGAACACTGGCTGAATCAGCAAGTAAAACCATATATGTGGCTTGCCAAGACACAGCAGGCAACAAAGACACAATCGCCACCAATGAAGAAATCACAATGGAAATTGACGCAACTCCCCCTGTTCCTTCCAACTTCAGCCCAGCCTCTGCATCCACCATCACAGACGCAACCCCAACCATTACATTTGATACCGATGAAACAGCTGATTGTTTTGCTTCAACAGATGGAGACGAGACATACGACCAGATGTCAGACGACACTGACTGCACAGTGGGAACATCAACCTCTCATTCCTGCGCGTTAGGAGATTTAGGAGCAGACGGAGCTAAAACAGTGTATGTCGCCTGCCAAGACGACACCAGTGTTTCTCCGAACAAAGACACAGCAGATACTAACGAAACGTTAACTTACACATTAGATACAACAGTTCCCATCCTCACAGTAACCAGTGTTGGCGGAGACACCTCTGCCCCTTACTCCATCTCTGACACTTCACCTGAAATACTGATTACATTAGACGAAGCAGGCGATTGTTATGCGTCAGAAACAGACGAGGCATACGACGATATGTCAGGCGATACTAATTGTACTGGAGACACTACAACCTCTATTACCTGCCAAATGGGAACACTGGCTGAATCAGCAAGTAAAACCATATATGTGGCTTGCCAAGACACAGCAGGCAACAAAGACACAATCGCCACCAATGAAGAAATCACAATGGAAATTGACGCAACTCCGCCGACTATCTCTGGTTTTAACCCGGCCGCAGGAGGTGTGTCCTCGCTTCCTTCTTCTGTTTCTTTTACCCTTAATGAAGCTGGCTATTGCAGAAGTTCGGCCTCTGATTTGTCATACAGCGCCATGGCCAGCGCTGACGATTGTTCAGGAGGAGGAACAACTTCTATCACATGCAGTATTTCTGGCAGCAGCGCCCTGTCTCTTTCAGTCAATATATCTTGCCAGGACATACTTGAAAACGAAAACACAGCAGATAATAATACAAATCTTTCTTATACTCTATCCAGCGGCGGAGGCGGAGGGGGAACATTTAGCTGGAACCCGTTTGCAGGACAAGAACAAGGCTCCGAAGCTGAAAACATTTTAGATAATTTAGATGAAGCTGTAGACCAAATTGCGCAGCAAATTACAAATCAAATTAACAATGCAACAGAGCAGATAAGCAACTTAGCTGAAAAGGCAGCTGATTTCTACAAAAATACGATTATCAATAATTTTCAAGAGCCAGAACAAGTATCCTTTCCGCCGATAGAAGAAACAGTAACTCCAGAAACTCCTGCAGCTTTACAGAATCAGTGGAATTTAATCCAGCAAAAAAGATTCAACGAGATTTCAATACTTCCTCTGCCAGACGAGATAAAGCAATTAGCCCTTGATTTTCCGAGCTTCCAAGAAACCCTGGAAAAAGTAGGATTCACAAAGCCAGAAGATGTAGAAAAGATAAGAGTGGCAAAGCTAAGCTTCCCTGGACTGGCAGAAACCTTGGGCCGCGTTTCAGCTGGCATTAACCCTTCAAACTTCAGCATAAAAGATAAGATTAAAATGCCGACCAATTTTATCTTTGCCAGAGTTACAGAAGATAAGATTGACTTTAAAACAAAAGTTTCTTTAGCCTCAGACAACGACGTCACAAAGAGCATAACAACCCTGCAAAACAAGCCATTATACCTTATTGTAAAACCAGACAAACCAGCTAAAAAAGTAACAGGATACATTGTGTTTAAATCTGTAAGTTCAGAATCTGCCTTAAAAGAGTTTGCCGCAGGACTTTCTCCTGCTTTGTCTGCTTCTTTAATAGATGCTTTTACTTTGCCGCAACAACCAGGTCAGGAAATTAAAGCCACCAAAGAACTGGTGTTAAACAAATTTGAATACCAAGACTCAGATAAAGATGGCATTTACACAGCCACAATTACCTCGCCCGCAGTGGCTGGCAAGTATGAAATTAAAACAATTATTGATTACATCAGCCAAGACTATTCTTCAGCAGAACTGAATATGATTATGGTAGTTGACCCTGAAGGATATGTTTACAGAAAAATTTCAGACAACGATGAAGCCCGAATTAAAGGAGCCGAAGTCACAATTTACTGGCTAAACCCTGAAACAAAACAATTTGAAATATGGCCTGCAAAAGATTTCCAGCAGGAAAACCCGCAGACAACAGACAACACTGGCAAATACTCATTCTTGGTGCCCGAAGGTTTTTATTATATAGAGGTCAAAGCAGAAGGTTATATCCCATACAAAGGAGATATTTTTGAAGTGCAGGAAGGGTCGGGCGTGCACACAAATATTGAGCTCAAAATCGCAAATTGGTGGCAGAGGACGTTTACTATAGAAAGAGTGTTGTTGGGGCTGATAACCATTCTTTTACTGGCCTTGCTTATAGTTTTGTCTGTCATTATTTTAAAAAGAAAGACCCAGATAATTTGATATAATTTTAATTTTATTTTAAAATGTATTTAATTGCTAAACTTATGAATACAAAAAGATTGATTTTATTAATTGTTATATCGCTTTTAACAGCAGGGAATATTTATCTTGGCGCCCAGCTTTTTATTTGCAAAATGGAGTTAAGCCGCGCCAACCAATCTTTGTATATCAAGCAAATAAATGAAAAAACATTGGTTTTTGCAAAGCTTTTTGTTGAAAAGGTATTGGCGGGAGAGAGCGAAGTTGATTTTGAAGACCGGCTCCAGTTAGAAAACTCAATTAGAGAAATAAACGACCCAAAAATTTTTGACCAGTGGCAGAAATTTATAAAAAGCGAAAACGACCAGCAAGCCCAACAGGAAGTAAGGGCGCTTTTTACAATGTTGTTAAATAAAATTCAGCAGTAGATAAAGTTCCTTATCTTTATCAAAAGCGCATGGGTAAAACCCCGTGGCTTTTTTATTTGCCATGGCCTCCATCGCGAGTGTGTTTCTTGAAATCTAAAGAATAAGGGTGTATAATTAACCACCCCATTAAATAGTATTTTGCTTTGGCAAAATAATTTAACGGGGTAAACTTAACTTTTGTATGTCCCGATAAATTTAAAGAATTAAATTTATCGAGGATCCACGACTATGTCGGGACAAGATGATTTCATAAAAATTCGCGGGGCAAGAGTGCACAATTTAAAGAATATTGATTTAGATATTCCTAAAAATAAGCTGGTTGTGATTACCGGTCTTTCCGGCTCTGGCAAATCATCTTTAGCTTTTGACACTCTTTATGCTGAAGGACAGAGAAGATATGTTGAAAGCTTGTCAGCTTATGCCCGCCAGTTTTTAGGGGTGATGGACAAGCCTGATGTTGACAGCATTGAAGGCATTTCTCCTGCAATTTCTATTGACCAGAGAAAGGCAATGCATAACCCGCGCTCTACAGTGGGAACAATTACAGAGATTTATGATTATCTCCGGCTTTTGTATGCAAGAATAGGAAAACCGCACTGCCCAAATTGCGGAAAATTAATTTCACGTCAGACAATCGACCAAATCGTAGAACAGGTTTTTCCCGCCGCAGCGGGATCCCGCCAAAGGCGGGAAAAATCCTTTTTAGGATCAGAAATTATTATTTTGGGTCCCGTTGTAAAGAGCAAAAAAGGCGAACACAGAGGAGTTTTAGAAGAAATTCAAAGAGGGGGATTTGTGAGGGTAAGGATAGACGGAATTATTTATTTGCTTGAAGAGTCTTTAGAAAAACAATTAGACAAACAAAAAAAACACGACATTGAAGTTGTTGTTGACCGGTTGATATTGAATAAAGATTTAGACAGGTCAAGATTAGTTGATTCTTTGGAAACCGCATTAAAACTGGGCAAAGGAATAGTAATTGTAAGCACGAAATCCGAAGATTTTGTTTTTTCCGAGCATTTTGCCTGTGAAGATTGCGCCCGCCTGTCGGACGGGCAGGGCATTTCTATGCCGGAGTTAGAGCCAAGAATTTTTTCTTTTAATAATCCTTACGGCGCCTGTCCGGAATGCACAGGCCTTGGCGAAAAATTGGAAGTTGACCCGGAATTGGTTATTCCAAATAAAAATTTAACTATTTCAGAAGGGGCTATTTGGCCGTGGAGCAGGGCTTCTCATAAAGTAGGCAGGCAAGGATACTATTATTCAAAACTTTTGGAACTTGCCCAAAAATATAATTTTTCTTTAGACGAGGAAGTAAAAGACCTGCCCAAAAAAATTATTGATATTATTCTGTACGGAGATAAAGAAAACGAGGGCGTGGTGCAAAATTTGGAAAGAAGATACCATGAAACCGATTCTGACTGGACACGGCAGGAAATTGAGCAGTATATGGTAATTAAGATTTGCCCTAAGTGCCATGGAAAAAGATTAAAGCCGGAAATTTTGGCGGTTACAATAGCCGACGTTTCAATTGATAAAATTTCTGAAATGTCTGTTGATAAGACAAAAGATTTTTTTGAAAAATTATCTGCAAAATTAAGCGCAAACGATTTTAAAATCAGCCAGCTGATTATAAAAGAAATTCTTGATCGTTTGCAATTTTTAAATGATGTAGGGCTTTCTTATTTAACTCTTTCCAGAAAAGCCGGAACATTGGCCGGCGGAGAAGAGCAAAGAATACGGCTGGCAACACAAATTGGTTCAAAATTATCCGGCGTTTTGTATATTTTAGACGAGCCGTCTGTTGGTTTGCACGCCAGAGACCAGCACAGATTAATTGACACTTTAAAAAAATTAAAAGAGCTTGGAAATACAGTTGTTGTTGTAGAGCACGACCCCCAAACAATGCAGGCTTCTGACTGGATTGTAGACATTGGCCCGGGGGCTGGAAAGCACGGAGGAAAAATTGTATTTGAGGGAACATATCGTCAATTATTAAAATCGCATACGCTTACTGGAGATTATTTGGCGGGAAGAAAAAAAGTGGAAGCCTCGTCCGAAGGGCGGGCGAGCCTCGCCCCAAAGGGGCGGGAAGAAGAAAATAAGCAAAAATACCTGACAATAAAAGGGGCTAAAGAGCATAATTTAAAAGATATTGATGTAAAAATTCCTTTGGGAAAGTTTGTTTGTGTTACCGGAGTTTCGGGCTCGGGAAAATCTTCTTTGGTAAATGATATTTTAGCCAGAGCTTTGCTCCGCAAATTTTACAGGGCAAAAGAAGAGCCGGGCCAGCACAAAGAAATTCAGGGAGCTGAAAATTTAAATAAAATTGTTTTGGTTGACCAGTCGCCAATAGGCAGAACTCCAAGGTCAAATCCGGCAACTTATACAGGAGCTTTTTCATATATAAGGGACATTTTTACCAAAACAAAAGAAGCAAGGGTGCGCGGATATTCAGCCGGCAGATTTAGTTTTAATGTAAAAGGCGGGAGGTGCGAAGCGTGCGAAGGCCAGGGCCAGAAAAAAGTTGAAATGTATTTTTTGCCCGACATTTATGTTGAGTGCGAAGAGTGCCGCGGCAAAAGATATAACAAAGAAGTTTTAGAAATTGCTTACAAAGACAAAAACATTGCAGATGTTTTAAATATGAATGTTGAAGAGGCAATGGAATTTTTTAAAAATATTCCAGGGCTTTATGAAAAATTAAAAACTTTAAAAGAAGTGGGCCTTTCATATATTGAGCTCGGTCAGCCTGCCACTTCTTTATCAGGAGGCGAAGCCCAAAGAGTAAAACTGGCAACAGAATTATCTCGCAAAGGAACAGGCAGAACTTTATATATTTTAGACGAGCCTACAACCGGCCTGCATTTTGATGACATCAAAAAATTAATTTCAGTTTTAAGAGGACTGGTTGAAAAAGGAAATACAGCGCTCGTTATAGAACATAATTTAGATCTTGTTAAAAATTCTGATTGGATAATTGATTTGGGACCCGAAGGCGGAGATGCAGGCGGAGAAATCGTGGCCGAAGGAACTCCTGCAGAAATAGCAAAAAACAAAAAGTCATACACAGGAAAATATCTGAAGATTGGTAATTTAGGGCGGGGCCATTGACTTTTTGAAAGAAATCCTTTAAATTATAGTATTAGAAAATCACATAATATATAGCATAGAACATATAACAAATTCGTCTTTCGTTTTGTTTCATGTTCTATGTTTCATGTTCCATGACTATCAAACCATTAGCAGATCATATTTTGATAGAGCCAATAAAAGAAGAGGAAAAAACTAAAGCCGGCATTTTTTTGCCGGATACAGCTTCAAAAGAAAAATCAGAAGAAGGCAAAGTAATTGCTGTGGGCCCTGGCAAAAAAACAGACGAGGGAAAAATAATTCCCGTATCAGTAAAGCCCGGAGACAAAGTTTTGTTTTCAAAATACGGGCCTTCGGAAATAAAAGTTGATGACAAAGAATATCTTATTGCCCGCGAAGACGATATACTGGCGATTATAGAATAATCACGAAATTTTAAATAACAAATTTTAAATTTTAATTGAAAAACCTAATTTTAAATTTTAAAATTTAATCATTAAAAATTCATTTAAAATTTAGAATTTAAAATTAAAAATTATGGCAAAACAAATTAAGTACAGCGAGGATGCTCGCAAAATTTTAAAAAGCGGTTTAGACAAAGTAGCCAACGCAGTAAAAGTAACATTGGGTCCTAAAGGCAGGAATGTTGTTTTGGGTTCGGGCTACGGAAGCCCCACAATTACAAACGACGGAGTTTCAATTGCAAAAGAAATTGAGTTAGAAGACACAATTGAAAACATAGGAGCTGAAATTATAAAAGAAGTTGCCACAAAAACAAATGATATAGCCGGCGACGGCACAACTTCAGCTGTTCTTTTATGTCAGGCAATTGCCACAGAGGGTTTAAAAAATGTTGCTGCCGGAGCTAATCCTTTAGCTTTAAGAAAAGGAATTATAAAAGCAAAAGACGCGGTTTTGCAGGCATTAAAAGAAATGTCAAAGTCAATTTCCACAAAAGAAGAAACTTCGCAGGTTGCCACAATTTCAGCCCAAGATAAAGAAGTGGGAGACTTGATAGCAGAAATTATGGAAGAAGTGGGAAAAGACGGCGTAATCACGGTTGAAGAATCAAAAACATTCGGGCTTTCAAAAGAAATTGTAAAGGGCTTGCAGTTTGACCGGGGATATATTTCAGGATATATGGTTTCAAATACAGAAAAAATGGAAGCTGTTTTAGAAGAGCCCTATATTTTAATTACAGATAAAAAAATATCTTCTTTGCAGGAAATTCTGCCTATTTTAGAAAAAATAGTGAAAACCGGAAAAAAAGAAATGGTAATTATTGCAGATGACGTTGAGGGAGATGCTTTGGCAACCTTGATTGTAAACAAAATCCGCGGGATATTTACAGCCTTGGCTGTTAAAGCTCCGGGTTTTGGCGACAGAAAAAAAGAGATGTTAGAAGACATTGCCATAGTTACGGGAGGTCAGGTTATTACAGAAGAAAAAGGAATGAAATTAGAAAACGTTGAATTGGAAATGCTGGGCCAGGCAAGAAGAGTTATTTCAACAAAAGAAAACACAACTATTGTGGAGGGCAAACCTGCCCGCAATGTTGCGCATAGCGCTGCAGGCGGGGGAGAAAAAAATGCCGTTGAAGAGAGAATCAGCTATATAAAAAAACAAATTAAAGATGCCACTTCTGATTTTGACAAAGAAAAATTGCAGGAAAGGCTGGCAAAATTGTCAGGAGGAGTGGGAGTTATAAAAGTGGGAGCCGCCACAGAAGTTGAACAAAAAGCCAAACAGCATAAATTAGAGGACGCTTTACATGCCACAAGGGCTGCGGTTGAAGAGGGAATAGTTCCCGGCGGAGGAGTGGCTTTGTTAAGAACTTTGCCAGCTTTGGAAAATGTCGCAGCTGAGGGGGATGAAAAAACCGGAGTTAACATTTTAAAAAGAGCCATTGAAGAGCCAATCCGCCAGATTGCGGAGAACGCGGGCGTTGATGGGGCAGTTGTTGCTCAAAAAGTAAAAGAAACAAACGGAAATTTCGGGTTTAACGCGCAAACAATGGATTACGAAGATTTAATACAAGCTGGAGTTGTTGACCCTACAAAAGTTGTAAGAACTGCTTTGGAAAATGCGGTTTCAGCCGCCTCAATGCTTTTGACAACAGAAGCTTTAGTTGCAGATTTACCAAAAAAGGAAGACGATCATAACCACCAGCCTATGGGCAACCCCATGATGGGAGGGGGATATTAAACGAGTAATGAGTAAACGTCCCCCGATAAGCGGGGGCGTTTTGTTTAACGGCTCATCCTTAAACAGGTTGAGCCGTTAGAAATTATTGACTAAACACAAAATAAGGTGTATTCTTTATTATTGCAGTACTTTCTGCAAACCAGTCCTTTAACATAAAGGGGGTGGCGATGAAGACGATAGCCTTGATTGTGTTAGTTATTTTTTTGATTGATCTTCTTTTTGGGAAAGTTCCTTGGAGCAGTGACGATGATGATGCTAAATATCAAACTTACAGACGTTAAACCATTGTCGTTCTTTGTTTTGATATAGGTTCGAAATGATCAATTGGCAAAAAGGAGAAAAGCTATGAATGATGATTTCAGTGATTATCTTGATAAGCAATCGTCAAGAAACCAGAGAAGATTAAATAAGGAGATTGACGCCATGCTTGCAAATGATTCAAGATGGCAAGCTCCGGATTGGCGGGCAAAACATCGCAGACAATATTTATCAGGATTTCTCGCCGGCGTGATAATAGCCATTATTGTCGCGCTGTTGGTCCATTTTGTATTTTAGTCCTTGCGGATTTTCTAAAGCTCCACAGTCCTGTCTGTGTGAGCTTTTTTCTTGTGTTTTGTTTTCTTTTTAGTTATACTAAAGATAGATTTCATAGAATTTGGACTTGAAATTTTTAAATATGTTTCAGGCTTCATGTTTTATGTTTTATGTTCCATGAACTGTCCAAATGATAATGAAAAATTAGAAAAGATTTTATTTCATGATGTTGAGGCTGATTTTTGCCACAAATGTTTGGGCATTTGGTTTGATAAAGATGAATTGCGCCTGGCAAAAGATGATAAAGATAAAAATTTAAATTGGCAAGATGTTGATTTGTGGCGGGATAAAAAAAGGTTTAAAATTACAAATAGCAAAAGGTTTTGCCCTGTTTGCCGGGTTTCTTTGTGCGAGGTTGGATACGACAGTTCAAAAGTAAAAGTTGATTTTTGCAAAATGTGCGAGGGCGTTTGGTTAAACAGGGGAGAGTTCAAGCAAATAATAAATTATTTAAAAAACAAGTCAGACTACGAAATTTTGCATCATTATACAAAAAATTTCGTATCAGAATTATGGGAAGTGTTTTCTGGCCCTGAAAAATTTAGGTCAGAGCTTGAAGACTTCCTTACGTTATTAAAATTATTAAATTATAAGTTTATCGCCAGGCATCCTTATATAAGCATGCTGATTGACGATATGCCAAAATAAGCTAATTTTAAATAACAAATTTTAAATTTTAATTCAAATCTAAATGACAAAATGTTTTAAACATTTAAAAATTAGGTTTTTCATTTAAAATTAAAAATTTAGAACTTAAAATTAGAAGATTATGTCAATAATTTTATGGATAATCATAGGCGTTATAGCTGTTATTGTCGTCTGGATAATAATTGCCTTTAACAGCTTAGTTGTATTAAAAAACAGGGCAAAAGAGGCCTGGTCCGACATTGATGTTCAGTTAAAAAGAAGGTATGATTTAATTCCTAATTTAGTTGAGACAGTAAAGGGATATGCAACGCATGAAAGAGAATTATTTGAAAAGGTCACAAAAGCAAGAGCCAGCGCAATGTCGGCTCAGGGAGCAAAGGAAAAGGCAGGAGCTGAAAATATGCTTTCAGACACCTTGAAAAGCTTATTTGCTGTTTCTGAAAATTATCCGGATTTAAAAGCTTCAACAAACTTTTTAGAGCTTCAAAGGGAACTTTCTGATACAGAAGATAAAATTCAGGCAGCGCGCAGGTTTTATAATACAAATGTAAGGGACCTCAGTATAAAAATAGAAACTTTCCCGACAAATATTATTGCCAGCTCATTTGGATTTAAACAAATGGAATTATTTGAAGCAGCGGGAGCAGAAAAAGAAGCAGTCAAAGTGAAATTTTAATGGCATCAATTTATACACAAGCAGATTCTAACACCCGTAAAACCTGGTTTTTATTAACTGGGTTTTTGGTCTTTATCATAGCTATAGGCTGGCTTTTCAGTTATTTAATGGACAGCAGCGCTGTTTTGTATATTTCAATATTTTTGAGCGTGTTTTCATCTTTTGGAAGTTATTGGTGGTCAGATAAAATTGTTTTATCAATGTATAAGGCCCAGCCCATTGAAAAAAAAGATAACCCAGAACTTTACAGAGTTGTTGAAAATCTTTGCATTACAGCCGGCTTGCCTTTGCCAAAAATTTATATATTACCCGAATTACAGCTAAATGCTTTTGCTACCGGGCGTGATGCAAAGCACGCTGTTGTTGCTGTAACTCAGGGCCTTTTACAAAGATTAGACAAAACAGAATTAGAAGGAGTAATTGCCCACGAGCTGTCTCATATTGGAAATAAAGATATGCTTTTATCTACAATTGTGGCTGTCTTAGCAGGAGTTATTGCAACTTTGGCTAATCTTTTTATGAGAGTAAGTTTTTGGGGCGGAGGCAGAAAAAGCAATGATAATAAGGGAAACGCAGGCCTTATTCTAATGGTGCTAGGCATTGCAGCTGCAATTTTAGCTCCAATTGCTGCCAGTTTGGTTCAGCTTGCAATTTCAAGAAAAAGGGAATTTTTAGCCGATGCCGACGGGTCTTTGTTAACAAGGTATCCTGAAGGGTTGGCTAAAGCTTTAGAAAAAATTTCTTCAGACCCAACTCCTATGCGCGTTACAAACGATGCAACCTCGTCGCTTTTTATTGACTCGCCATATAAAGGAAAACAAAAAACTCAATGGTTTGCAAAATTATTTATGACCCACCCGCCTATTGAAGAGCGGATACGCGCATTACGCGGTATAAAGATATAATTTTATGAAAACAATATTATTTTTGGTAATTATTATACTGATAATCATAGCATTTATATATGGATTTTCGTACATATATTTTGGCGGATTTTTAATCGGTTACCAAAACAATCATTTAATAATGTATAAATACACTTGTGCTGATATATGCCCACAATATGGATCTTGGAGTAAAAAATTTGTCGGGAAAATTAGCGAAGCAGAATGTTTAAAGATAGGGGGCAGCCCGGAATACATTACCTACGCTGGTGTTGTAGACCATGGCTATAACGGATGTTCGCCTAAATAAAAATTTGGAGGAGTCGCATAGTGGTCCCGCCAAAGGCGGGAAAAGCCGTTAAATTATGTATACCGTTTATATAATCCAAAGTAAAAAGAATAAACATTATTACATAGGTGCAACTGGAGATTTAGCTAAAAGGATATTTTATCACAATAATAATAAAAATAGGTCTACTAAAAAGAAAGGTCCATGGGAATTAGTTTATTCAGAAATTTTTGATGATAAAAAATCTGCGTGGTTGAGAGAAAGACAAATAAAAAATTATAAAGGAGGAGAAGCTTTTCGTCGACTTTTGAAAAAATAATCAAACAATTTCTTGGCGGAGGAGTCGCATAGTGGCCATTGCAACGGCTTGGAAAGCCGTGACCCGAAAGGGTCTCGTGGGTTCGAGTCCCACCTCCTCCGCCAAGAAATTGTTTTGGGCTTGGCCACCGCCACAGCGGGGTCCCGCCAAAGGCGGGAAAAGCCGTGACCCGAAAGGGTCTCGTGGGTTCGAATCCCACCCCTTCCGCCAATTTTCAGAATTCGGATTTTGGGCGATTGTTGCCTCGCCCCGCCAGAGGCGGGGCTCGGCATCTGCCAAAATTTTAAAAAATCCAATTTTTGTTTATTCGCATAAAGAAGTATAATGTAGTAATATAAACTCTTTTTAAAAAAATAATATGGCCCTAAAAATTTTTAATCCAAAAATATTGATAATTGCGATAGTGGTCGCTATATTTATAGCGTTCTTTTTTTCATGGAATCAGTTTTCTGTGTTTGAAAAAATGAAAACTTATAAGCCCGGTGTTCCAGAATATGCCGAATTATCCAGCCAATATTCTGGATCTGAAACCATTGTAAATTTTATGGCTTGGGTGGGTGCAATATTGTTAGCCATGCTTTTATATAAATTCGGCTCGCCAGTTTTTGTATTGATCGCTGGGCTTTTATTACTGATTTTAAGTGGTCTTTATCCATCAACGCTGGGCCATATTTTGTATAAATCTGAACAATTAAAGGCCATGTGGCTGTTTAATTTTTTGTTATTAAAGCTTGCCAGTCCCATTGGGCTTGTTTTGATATTTACCGCAATTATTAAATTTATAAAAAAATTGAGAAAAGCAGAAAGTCCAGAGAATATTTCAGCTGTTGATAGTGTAGACGGGAATATACCGCATGACCAAAATCGCGAAGGTTTAGTGTCTAGAATAGAAGATTATGCATGTTTCAATTCTGCAGTTTTCAATATAACTTTTACCATTTTCTCAATAAGCTCTTTTATACTATTTTTATTTGGAACGGGGGGCTGGATAGGTATGATAGAATTCGCATTATTTGTTTTAGCGTCTGTGATATTAGTGATTTTAGGAATTATTAGATTATTTGTAAATCTATTTAGAAAGAAAAAGAATGTTATTGCAAAAAGAAAAACAGTTGTAATATTTATTATCATTATTGCCGTAATACTATCTTATATAACAATTTTTAATATGGGTGATTGTGGCGACGCAGACGGATATTATAACATACTAAAAAAAATTGTTATGGGAAATAATGCCTGTCAAGAATCTTCTTTAGACATAACTAAAATAGGTTCAATTTTGTTGCCCTTGGCAATTCCTGCTTACTTAATTATTCTTCTTATTTTTTCGTGGTTTATAAACAGTAGGCCAAAAGCAACCGAAGAAAATTTAAGTTTTCTGTCATCAAGGGTAACAAATATATTCTCTGCTGTTGTAGTTATTTTTTCGTTCGTAATAATTTCATTATTTTATTTTACGAATGAACAAAGTATGGCCCCTAGGAAGTTTTCGCAGTCAGCAAGCAAAGATAATGATATAACAATATGCGATAAAATTAATCCATCCGGAGATTGGGAAAAAATAGAAAAGGGCACCTGTTATATGCTTGTTATAAGTAAAATTTACAGGGATGGCGGAGGAGAAAATTATTTACCATCTAATTGCAATAAAGTAACGGATTCTGATTATAAAGCTGACTGTATAACTTTTGCAAGCGGTCTTTTGCTAAATAATATTTCGTTGTGTGATTCGCTAAAGCACGTCGAGATTATAGAAAGGTGCAAAATATCAATTGCTCGTTTTCCAGACCTTCCATTTGAGAGATAAAGTTAAGTTTTTAAAAACAAAAGTCTTAAAATTAGATTATTTTTAAAAGATATGAATGATAAATTTATTTTGATGCTCGCAGTTATTTTGATTATTCTTGCCGGTGGATTATTTTATTTTTTGTATAGGCGACAATCTCCACAGGTGAATATACAAAACAATATAACTGATTCTAAAATAGAAAGTCAGAATGAGATTTCGTTAGAACTCAAAAAATTAAATATCACAGCTATAGAAAAAACCAAAGAAATGGAATACAATATTCCTGAAAATTTGTCTGACGTCGGCTGGTATTTAAAAAAAATTATTTGCGAAGAAGGGGGGTATGATTTGTCTCCATATGCCGGTAAAACCGTTTTGCTTACAAGATATTCAACCAATGAAGTATATGACAATACAGAGCCTTTGGATGTGTGGGCTGTCAGTAGCAAAGGAAAAGTTGTTTGCGTTTATAAAACAGTTACAGAAAACAGCACCATGGCGCCCGGAGTTTTTTCTGTAAAAGAAAACCCCTTGATTAAGAAAAAATAAAAAACTTATACAGCTAACTCTAATATATCAACGAGATCGTTGAAAATTTTGCGCGGAGAGTACAATTCTTTTATTTTGTCTCTTACCGTCTTTTCAATGTTTTTACCAATTACACTTTCTATTTTGGCATAAACTTTTTCTATTGAGTCAAAGTTTGTCACAAAATTGTTTAATCCAAGTTTTTTAAATGTTTCGCCAACTCCCATGGCAGTGTTAACCAAAGCAGGAGTTCCTGAAGCCACAGCTTCTTTGGCAACGTTTCCGTAAGTTTCAAAATGGGAGGGGCTGATTATAACATCCATTTTATTATAAAAGTCAGCCAGCTTTTTATTGTTTCTTGGTTTATGGAGCTTCACCTTTTTGGAAAGTTTTTTCATGTGTCTAGTATTAAAAGGAACGTCAGTAATTAGGTTAATGTTAAATTTTTTTCCGTTTTTTTTGTTATATTCGGCAAACTCGCCTATAAATTTAACGTTTTTGATGCGAGTCCATCTGCTTACTATGCCAATATTTTTATTGCCTCCGCCAGCTGGCGGATTTGCTTTTTTATTAAAAAAATGAAGCGGCACAGGATTTGGCAGCACTGCATATTTTCTAATTTTATGGCCGAAAACTTCTTCTTCAACCACCTTTTTCGTAATTTTTGAAGGGAATATATAGAACACTCCTTTTTTGTCAAAAGATTGTTCCATTTTTTTAAACATCTTTTTTTGTTTCTTTTTCCATCCTTCGGTTTCTTTTGCCAAAACTCCGTGATAGTGCAGAACCACAGGAGCTTTTTCAAGCCTGGCCGCCAAAAATAAACACCATGGCATATAATAGGTGCCGTTTACTAAAACAACATCAGGATTTTCTTCTTTTATTGCCTTTCTGTAAGCTGATATAACTTTGCAATACCTATTTGCAACTTCATCTAATGTTTTTACCCTTTTGACAACTTTAGCTATATTGGGAATTCTTTTGAATCCGGCGGATATTATTTTTACATTGCCCTTTTTTGCCCTTCTGTAGCTCTCGTTTTTTCTCTTGCCGATTATGTTAACGCCCACAATGCTAAGATTGTTTTTCTTGCTTTTTTCAATGAATTTTATAAATGAAATAAGCACCTGGCTTATGCCGGCTGTTTGAGCAAATCTTATGTTAGTTAGAATTTTCATAGTTAATCGCTTGTTTAATATAAAAACTCAAACAAAGCTGAAAGAGGCTGTTTGAGTTAAATTCAGGCTTTTTGAGCCTATACTTAATTATATCACTTCGTAATTTTTTGTCAATAGCATTAGCTCTAAATTTGTCAAGCTTGGCGTTTTTAGCCCCTTTGCCCTATACAGCTAAAGTTAATAATGCTAAAATAACCTTAAAGAAATTTAACTCAGGGTTGTGGCCTGTAAAACATGATTTTTTCATTTTTTGCATTCTGCGTCCTGATAAAAAAACTATGGATGAAAATTTTAAGCAATTTGACCTGTCAAACAGGTTTTTTATGGTAATAGCTGTTTTGGTTTTAGCCGTTTTAGTTTATTTTGCAGGACAGCTCTTTTATCAGCAAAAGATGCTGGACCAGCAGAATAATTATCAGATAACAGTGAGCGGGGAAGGCAAAGTTTATGCAAAACCCGACATAGCTTTGGTAAATCTTGGAGTAACAACACAGGGTTCTACAACCGAAGAAGTAATTTCAAAAAATACTGAAAAAATGAATGCTGTTATAAAAGCTGTAAAAGATATGGGTGTTGAAGATAAAGATATTCAGACAACAACTTATAGCTTGAGCCCGCTTTATAATTACACAGAGGCCGCAGGCAGGATTTTTCAGGGATATACTTTAGACCAAAATATCCAGGTTAAAATAAGGGATTTTGAAAAAGTTGGCGAAATTTTGCAAAAAGCAACAGAGGCCGGCTCCAACCTTACAGGCAACTTGCAGTTTACAATAGACGACCCGGAGCAGTTTAAGCAGGAAGCAAGAGCAAAAGCAATAGAGAAGGCAAAAGCAAACGCGCAGAATTTAGCAGAAACTTCTGGCATAAAACTGGGAAAGCTTATCAATGTCTATGAAAACTATAATTATCCTGTTGCATATGACAGTTTTGCAAAATTAGGAATGGGGGGCGGAATATCAGAAACATCTGCTCCTGCTCCTGTAATACAGCCCGGCCAGCAGGAAATACAGATAACAATAAACTTAACCTATCAGGTAAAATAAATGGAAGATTGTATTTTTTGTAAAATCGCAAAAGGAGAAATTCCTTCTGCTAAAGTTTTTGAAAATGACAAGCTGGTTGCTTTTAATGATATTAATCCAAAAGCTAAAACCCACATTTTAATTGTCCCTAAAAAACATATTGAATCTGTAAAACACTTGGAAGAGGCTGATAAAGAGCTGATTGGAGAATTGTTTTTGGTTGCGAAGAAAATAGCAGAAGAAAAAAATTTACAGGGCTGCAAATTAGTTATAAATGTCGGCAGAGAGGGCGGGCAAATTATAGACCATCTGCATTTGCACTTGTTGAGCAGCGATGCAACGGGGGTTTGATTTTTAATTATTTAGTGATAAGATTAAGGACGAATATAACTTTTTTTCCGTGGATTCTCAAATTGAAGAGATAAAAAATAGGCTAAATATTGTTGATATCGTAGGCAGCTATGTAAAGCTTACAAAAACAGGCGCTAATTACAGAGGCGCCTGCCCTTTTCATTCAGAAAAAAAGCCTTCTTTTTTTGTAAGCCCCAGCCGCCAGATGTGGAAGTGTTTTGGGTGCGGGGCCGGGAGTTCTATTTTTGATTTCGTAATGAAAATTGAAGGGGTTGAGTTTGGCGACGCCTTAAAAATTTTAGCATCAAAAGCCGGGGTTGAATTAAAAAAAGAAAATCCTAAATTAAAAACAGAAAGGCAAAGGCTGTATGAAATTTGCGAGCTGGCATGCTCTTTTTTTGAAAAACAATTGCAAAGCAGTTCTTGGGGCGCAAAAGCAAAAGATTATTTGTTAAAAAGAGGTATAAAAGAGGATAGTTTTAAAAAATGGCGACTGGGCTATTCGCCAGACACATGGCAGGGTTTATCTGATTTCCTTGTTGGCCGAGGATATAGAAGAGACGAGATTGTAAAAGCAGGGCTGGCAGTAGTCCCGATTGCAGTGCAATCGAGGATCCACGATGGCGAAGCCATCGGGAAAAAAGGCAAAAATCCTTACGACAGGTTCAGGGGCAGAATTATTTTTCCCATTTTTGACTTAAACTCCCAGGTAATTGGGTTTGGCGGAAGGGTTTTTAAAGAGCAAAATCAAAAAGAAATTGCAAAATATATAAATACGCCCCAGACCCTGCTTTATGACAAAAGCAGCACCCTTTATGGAATGAATTATGCCAAAATGCCTGTTAGAAAAAGCAATCAGTGCGTTTTAACAGAGGGCTACACAGATGTAATAATGTGCCACCAGGCAGGATTTGAAAACACTGTGGCCTCATCCGGCACAGCTTTGACTCCAAGGCATTTAAATATTCTAAAAAGATACTCTGATAACTTGCTTTTGGCGTTTGATATGGATGTGGCAGGAGATTCTGCAACTAAAAGAGGAATTAATTTGGCAGAATCTCAAGGATTTAACATAAAAATAATAAATTCTTATTCAAAAGGAGAAGACCCGGCTGAAATAGTTTTTAAAAACCCTCAAGGCTGGGAAAAATCTTTAAAAGAAGCAAGGTCAATAATGGATTATTATTTTGATTTTGCTATTTCCTCTTTTGACAAAAAAAGCCCTGAAGGCAAAAAAGAAATTTCAAAAATAATTTTAACTGCCATAAGCCGGCTGCCAAATAAAATTGAGCAGTCCCACTGGGCGCAAAAATTGTCTTTTGAAATCAACATAAGGGAAGAGGCCATATTAGCTGAATTAAAAAAAATAAAGCCGGCTGGCCAATATCAGCCAGAGCCCCTGGTTGAAAAAAAACCTACAGCTTATTTGAAAGATTTCACAGTAGAGGGCAGGGTAAAACTCTTGGAAGAAAAAATTATCTTATTAGCTTTAAAAGACCCTTCAAACCTTAATTCAATTGAAAACGTCCATTACCCTCTATTTTGCGAGAAGACAAGAAATCTTTTGCAAGACATTAAAAAAGCAGATTTTGCAGATATTTCACAAAAGCAAGACTATAAAGAGTTTTTTGACGCATTATCTTTGAAAGCCGAGGTGGAATACGAAGAAGACCTGCCTGCCGGCAGGCAGGCGGATGTGCAAGAAATCCAGCTTTGCTTAGCCCAGCTAAAAGATATAAAATTAAGAAACGAGCTAAGCCAGATAGAAAATGCGATAAAAACAGAAAATGATGAACAAAAAAGAGAAGAGCTAATGAAAGAATTTGATAAAAAAGCAAAATTATTGCATTTAAAATCGTAAAAATTGATTTTTAATGCAATTATTGTTAACATAAAATCGTATTAAAAATATAAAAACATGAAAAAAATTATTTCCATCCCAAAAGAGTTATCTAAAAAGGGGGAACTTGTTGTAATTCCTAAGAGCGATTACGAGGAATTATTAAGGAGCCAGAAAGTAACAAGCGATGATGTTTTGCGCTGGACTCGCCATGCAAGATTTTTGCTTAAAAAGAAAAAGCTCCCCGAGTTAAAATTTTAATTTTTATAAAATGAGAATCTCCCATATCTATTACCACCCTCAATTCAGAAGGTCGTTTTTAAATTTGCCAGACGATATTCAAAAGGCCGCTGAAATTAAAACAGTTTTATTTAAAAGCAATCCGTTTAATTCTGCCCTAAAAACGCATAAACTTCACGGAAAACTAAAGAACCACTGGAGTTTTTCAGTCAAGGGTCAGTACAGGGTTGTTTTTATTTTTGAAAAAACAGATGTAATTTTATTAGACATCGGTTCTCACGACATTTATAAATAATGGAAAGCCAAACTAAACAATGCCAAAATTGCAAAAAGGACTTTGTTATCGAGCCTGATGATTTTGCATTCTACGAAAAGATAAGGGTGCCACCTCCAACCTTTTGCCCCGAGTGCAGGTTGCAAAGAAGATTATCGTTTAGAAATGAACGTATTTTATACAAACGAGCTTGCGATTTATGCGGAAAAGAGGTTATAAGCATTTACCATTCTGAAGGCAAAAATGTAATGTATTGCCAACATTGCTGGTGGTCAGACAAATGGGATCCATTAGCCTACGGCCAAGGGTATGATTTTCAAAAACCGTTTTTTGAGCAATATCAAAAACTTTCCAAAAGAGTCCCAAGAGTAAGCCTGATTAATGCCAATTCTGTAAACTCTGAATACACTCATCTTGCAGCTGATAACAAAGATTGCTATATGCTTTTTGAAAGTTCAAACAATGAACGCTGTAATCATTCTTACTGGATGCAAATTAGCAAAGATTGTTTAGATTGCGCTTTCGTTAATAATAGCGAGTTGTGCTACGAGCTTTTTGTGGCCTATAATTGCTATAAGTTATTTTTTTCCAAAGAGTGCCGCGATTGTACCGACAGCTTTTTTTTACAGGATTGCGTTGGGTGTTCTAACTGTTATGGATGTGTAGGTTTGCGCCAAAAACAATATCACATATTTAATAAACCGTACTCCAAAGAAGATTATTTTAAAATTTTAGAAGAAAAGAAAAAGCAGATAAAAGAGGGTGATGTTGAAAATTTTAAAAAGGAATTTAAAGATTTTGCATTAAAACAAATCAATAAGTATGCCTATATCCAAAAATCAGCACGAAGCACTGGCAACTATCTTTTAAATACCAAAAATTGTAATAATTGTTTTCATGGAGATGATGCGGAAAATTGTAAGTATGGTTATCATGTCTGGCGGAACTCAAAAGATAATATGGACGTATCCACAGCCGGAAGAGACGCTGAATTAGTATACGAAACAATCAACACGGGAATAAGCGCCTACAACATTAAGTTTGGAATTCAAAACTGGAATGGCAATAGCGACCTAACATATTGCGAGGCGTGTTCAGGCTCTTCAAATCTTTTTGGTTGTATTTCGCTACATGGAAAATCCTACTGTATTTTAAATAAACAATGCACAAAAGAGGAATACCAAAAGTTATTGCCCCAAATTATTGAGCATATGAAAAAAACAGGGGAGTATGGAGAATTTTTCTCAAGCAAACTATCGTTATTTGCCTATAATGAAACCGTAGCAAATGACCATTTTCCACTTTCAAAAGAAGAGGCTTTAAAGCAAGGTTACTTATGGAAAAACCAGGAAGAAAAAAATGTGAACATTGGTGGAGATATTATGGCTTGTGCACATGAAGGAAAGTGCCAATATCACTGTACTGTTGGTTTTAAAATTATTCAGGCAGAGCGAGATTTTTATGATAAGATGGGATTACCCATTCCAACACTCTGCCCCAACTGCAGGCACTATGAACGTTTAACACAGAGAAATCCGTTAAAACTCTGGCACAGAAAGTGTATGAAGCCAGGTTGCAATAATGAATTTGAAACGTCGTACGCGCCGGACAGGCCCGAGATTGTTTACTGCGAGAGCTGTTATGCCCGCGAAGTTGCATAACTTCGCCTAGCGTAGCGATATAATAAAGAAGTAGCTTAAAGGAAAAATCTTAAACAAAAATTAAATCCCGATTAGGTAAGTTTTTTGGCTCGAGACAAAAAAATTACCATCTAATTAAGAATGTTGCATAAATAAAATCAGCTGGAGTCCCGCCGAAGCTCCGCAGAGCAGAGGCGGACGAACAATATTACAACAAGGAAGTGGCACAGGTTATGCAACTAGTAACGTTACCCCTCGCATGAAGCCAAAAAGATAAAGACGACGGGTTTTTGCCGTTCGGCAAAAACCCGTCGTAAGGTCAAGCCAATACAAATTAGCTTGCAAGTGGAAGTTATGCTGTTCCAAGAAATTTGGAATAGCAAAATTAGCAGCATGCGTGGATGGGCGATAATTGATTTTTGTGGGAAATTTTGGTAAAGTTAAAACGTAATAATTATATGACTAAAACATTGTTGGCAAAAATCAAAAATAAGAAATTTCCTATAATCGTTGAAAAAGACGAGGGCGGTTTTTATATTGTTGAATGCCCGGTTTTTAGAGGCTGTTATACCCAAGGAAAGACAATAGACGAAGCATTAAGAAATATAAGAGAGGTTATTGCATTATGCTTAGAAGAAAAGGAAAACCGAGAAATTCTTGAATCTTATAATCCTAAAGAAGTCGGGCTTCATAATATAACTTTTTAATTCGTGGCTAAGCTACCTATAATTTCAGGCAAGACAGCCATTAAAACGTTTTTAAAAATTGGCTACCAAATTGTGAGGCAGAGAGGTAGCCATATTAGGTTGCGCCATAAAAGCAGAAGGCCATTGACTATTCCAAGTCATAAAATTCTAGGCAAAGGTTTGATGAGCAAATTATTAAGGGATTCTGAGTTATCGTTAGAAGAATTTTTAAAATTATTATGAAAAAAAAGAAAAAAATTTTCAAAAATAAAAAAACGAAGAAAACGCAAAGGCCGGTAAAAAAGAAAGCCAAGAGGCAGAGAGGGCCGATTTTTGACCAGCAACAGATGCAAGCGCTTTTGAAAAAAGGGGAAGAAAGAGGCTTTGTCACAACCTCTGAAATTTTGCATGCTTTTCCGAATGTGGAAAGAAATGTGGAGGGTTTGGAAAGCATTTACGACGATTTTAACAGAAGGGGGGTGCAGATAAAAGAAGCTCAGGAATTTTTAGAGACAGGCGGCAAAAAAGGCAAAAAAGGCAAAAAAGCACTGATTGGCAAAATAGACCCGATACAAATGTATTTAAAAGAAATAGGAAAGTCCAGTTTTTTATCGGCGAAAGAAGAAAAAGAGCTTGCAAAAAGAATAGAAGCCGGAGACGAAGAGGCAAAAAATAGGCTGGCTTTGGCAAATTTAAGGCTGGTTGTTTCTATCGCTAAAAAATATGTGGGCCGCTCTCCGAATTTAACTATGTTAGATTTAATACAAGAAGGAAATTTGGGGCTTTTTAAGGCAGTTAAAAAATTTGATTGGCGCAAAGGATATAAATTTTCAACTTATGCCACCTGGTGGATACGTCAATCAATAACCAGAGCGTTAGCTGACCAGGCAAGGACAATCAGAATTCCAGTCCACATGATAGAAACTATTTCAAAATATACTAAAATCAGAAAAAATCTTTTACAGGAGCTTGGGAGAGAACCGTTAGCAGAAGAGATTGCGGCAGAAATGGGACTGGAAGTTGATAAAGTGCATCATATAAGAAAAATCGCGCAAAAGGCAGTTTCTTTGGAAACTCCTGTTGGCGAAGACAAAGACAAGCAAGACAGCGTTTTGGCAGAATTTATAAAAGACGACAAAACAATAGCTCCGAACACAGGGGCTGCCCGCAACCTTTTAAAAGACAGGCTAAAAGAACTTTCAGGAGAATTAACCCCAAGAGAATTGAAAATCTTGGGAATGCGCTTTGGCTTAGAGGACGGAGTAATGCACACGTTAGAGGAAACAGGAGAGGAATTCGGCGTGACCCGTGAAAGAATCCGCCAAATTCAGGCAAAAGCGTTAGAAAGGCTGAGAAAACATAAAGACCTTAAAAAAGTAGAGGACTACTACTAAATAGTAAAAAGTAACCGGCTAAAAAATCCTAAAAACCCGAATAACTCACCGACGTCAGTCGGTGAGTTATTTATTTTCCGCAGGGCAAGCAGTTGAATTTTATCTTCAAAAAGAGTTATACACAGTTAGATATTTGACACCCGACCTTTTAGTCAGTTATAATAACACAATGGAAAAAATTACAAAAAGACAAAAACAATTATTAGAGATTATTTATAATTATATTAAAGATACCGGCTATCCTCCAACTTTTGAAGAGATGAGGGAAAGTTTAGATGTAGTTTCAAATCAATCTATTATTGACCTTTTAACAAAATTAGAAAATCAAAAACTTTTAAAAAGAAATGAGGCGTCTGCGAGAAGCTTAACTATTTTACCTTTAGGTAACAAAATTTTAGAAAGACCGCCATTGATTCCATTTTTAGGTTCTACGACGGCAGGTTCGCCCATGGAAACAATGGAAATAGCCGGCGAGTGGAAGCAAATTTCCCCAGAAATAAAAGAATTAAAAAATAATGTTTTTATTCTAAAAGTTTTTGGCGACTCAATGATAAACGCCGGCATAGAAAACGAGGATATCGTTTTAGTAAAAGAGCAAAAAGAATTTATTTCTGGCGATATAGTATTGGCTCAAACAGAGGACGGTTCAACAATAAAAAGATTTATTTCAGATGACAAGCCGCCGTATGTTTACTTGAAACCGGAAAATCAAAAATATAAAAACATTGTGTTTACAGACGGCATGGAATTAAAAGGCAAGGTAATATCAATTTTAAAAAACGGCTATTGGGAGCCAGTGAAATAATTGATATAATTAGTAAAAAATGAATAAAATAAATAAAAATGTATGGAAAAAATAATAGAAAGAGGCAAATTAAGCAAAACAGAGATTAAAAGGCAATATGATTTAATATCGGAGTATCACAAAAAATATCTCAAAAAATTAGGAGTTAAAATGCCGAAACTTCGCAACGGAAACGGAAAATTTACAATGAATGCATTAGTCCTTGTTTATTTATCGCTTGGCTATCCGAAAACAAGGGTTGTGTCAAAAACTGAATTAACGACCTTTATAAGAAATTTTTACCCCAAAGTAAACGATGTCCAGCAAGCAAGGCATTTGGGAGCTCAGGACGGCTGGTGGATTGTTGCGGGTGGAAGAGATAATATAGTATTAAAAGTAGATAGGGGCTCTTATCAGCTTTTTACTTTAGAACAACCATACCCAGATTTTAAGAAAGGACACAGAGTTGCAGATACGGGAGATTGGGAAAAACTAAAAGAGCAATACGGGTTTAGATGTGCAACTTGCGGGTCTCGTGATGGAGAGCCACATTTTAATTGGTCTGGGACAAAAACAAAGCTTGAAAGAGCACATAAAGACCCAAACAAACCATTGGTAGCGGGTAATATAATTCCACAATGCACGAAATGCAATAAAGCTGATAGGGATAGATGGGTATATGACGAAAAAGGACGGGTTATAAAATTAGCAGATGCTTCTTTTGTAAGAAATTTTGATAAAGAAGTGAGAGAAAAAATATACAGGATACTTTATGCAGAATTTAAAGGAGTAAATCCTAATAAGTTAAAAAATGAAAAATAAAGAGTTTATAAACAAAATAATCACTGGAGAATCATTAGAGGTTTTATCAAAAATTGAGGACAACTCAATAGATTTAATTTTAACTGACCCTCCATATTTTTTGGACAAACTTGATAATAACTGGACGCACAAAAAGGTTTCTGATAAACGTAATAGACAGGTTATAAAATCTTTGCCTGCTGGCATGAAGTTTGACAGGCAACAAGGTGTAAAATTTTACGAATGGTATTCAAAAATATCTAAGGAAGCTTTTAGAGTATTAAAGGCTGGCGGATTTTTCTTTTCTTTTTCAAGCCCGAGATTATATCACAGAATGGCATCAGCAATGGACGATACTGGATTTGAAATAAGAGATTGTTTTTTGTGGGTTTATACACAAAATCAAATGAAAGCAATGAGTTTAAACCATTTTATTGATAAAATGGATATTTCAAAAGAAAAAAAGGAAATTCTTAAAAATAGACTTTCGGGTTGGAAAACACCTCAAATTAAGTCTAATTTTGAACCCATTGCTATGGCTCAAAAACCCACCGATGGAACTTTTTTAAATAATTTTATTAAAAATGAGGTTGGCTTATTAAACACAAACATCAGAGTTGGCGATAATATGTATCCCTCAAACATTTTATCGGTTGAAGGAGTGAATGAAATAATGGACAAACATTTTTTAATATCAAAACCAAATAATGAAAAAGGAAATTTTAATATACATATGACAGTTAAACCTTTAGAATTATGCAAATACCTTATCAGTCTTTCTGTTTACTCTAAAGACGCTGTTGTACTAGACCCGTTTGTAGGGAGTGGAACAGTTGCATTAGCTAGTAAAGAACTTGGTAAAAATTACATCGGCATAGATATTAATCCTGAATATGTAAAAATCGCAGAAAAAAGATTAAATACATCACAATATTCCGCTGACGAAGAAATAGATGGCTTATACATAACCACAAGAAAAAAGTTGAGTAGCCTGCAAGCCAAGCTAATATAAATTTAATAATGATATGAAAAATATAATGAATAACATTAAATTTTTTAAATTTTATGAATGAGGCAGTTTATATTTTAATTATTATAATTCTGGGTGGAATGGTTTTGTGGATGTGGTTTAGGAAAAGGAGTCCTGGCGTGGCGAAGCCCGCCTCCGCTGAAAGTTCCAGCGGGCAGAAGCAAACGATTATTGAAAAGCAGGAGGAAAAACAGCAGGAGAACATCAAAAAAATCATTGAGTTTTTGGAGACCCGCGACAAGGTTGCAAATAATGACATTGAAAAACTGCTTTCGGTTTCAAATGCCACTGCAGAAAGGTATTTAGCTGAGCTGGAAAAAGAGGGGATTTTAAAGCAGGTAGGTAAAATCGGCAAAAACGTATATTATACTAAAATTTAGCTCTAAAACCCGAATAACTCACCGGCGTCAGTCGGTGAGTTATTTATTTTCCGCAGGGCAAGCAGTTGAATTTTGGGTCCAAAAGGAGTAAATTTAAGTAATTAGAATATTTTTAATAAAATGGCGAAGAACATAATAAATAAAAAAACATTTTCTTTTATAGACCTTTTTGCCGGTATTGGCGGGTTTAGATTGGCTTTGGATGATTTTGGTGGCACTTGCGTTTTTAGTTCAGAATGGGACGGAAACTCGCAAGATGTTTATTTAAAAAATTTCGGAGAATTACCGCACGGCGATATTACAAAAATAAAAGAAAAAGAAATTCCCGAACACGATATTTTATGCGCGGGGTTTCCCTGTCAGGCATTCAGCATATCAGGCAAAAGATTAGGTTTTAAAGATATGCGTGGCACTTTATTTTTTGATGTCGCGAGGATAGCGAAACATCATAAGCCAGATGTTTTATTTCTTGAAAATGTTAAAAATTTTGCAAGACACGACAACGGCAATACGCTTAAATCAGTTTTAGGTGTTTTGGATGATATAGGATATAATCCTTTTTATCAAATTTTAAAATCAAGCGATTTCGGCGTGCCACAGGCGCGAGAGAGAATATATATAGTAGCTTTTAAAAAAGATTTAGGAATTGAGGAATTTGAATTTCCAAAACAAACAAGCGAGATTAAAATCGTAAAAGATATTTTGGAAAAAGAAACGCCAAAGGATTGCTACATAAACAGATCTGATATAAAAATATATGGCAAGGATAAAGAAATTGTTGACCCCCGCAGGCCCTTGCAGATAGGCAGTTTAAATGGCGGAGGACAGGGCGAGAGGATTTATTCAATTCACGGGGCGGGCATAACTTTATCGGCTTATGGCGGAGGAGCTGCAAGTAAAACAGGGGCATATTTTGTTAATGGGAAAATACGCAAATTAACGCCGAGAGAGTGCGCAAGAATGCAAGGTTTTCCAGAAGATTTTAAAATAGCGGAAAATCGCAATATTGCTTATAAACAATTTGGCGACAGTGTTTCTGTCCCAGTTTTGAAAGCTATTTTCACAGAAATAATTAAAAAATATCCGCAATTAGAAAATAAAAGAGATTTATCTTTAATAGACAAAAAAATAATTCAGCCGAAGCAATTTACGTTGGTTTAAATTTTATGGAAAACAATATAAAAGAATTAGTAAAACGCGGTTCTGCAACCGCTAAAAATGGATTTAGAAACGAGAATGATGTTGTCAAAAAATTCAATAATTGGAAAAAAGATGATGATGCAAAAAAGTGGCTCGAAATAATGGGTTATAAGTTAGATAAGATAGAAAAAGTTGAAGCGGTAAAAATAACTGGCTCGCATAAAGCAGATGTGCAGGTTAAAATTAAAATTTATTTAAAAGATGTTATTGCCGCAGAAAATATATCAATAAAATTAGTCAGCAACCCGACCGGATTTAATCAAATTGATAAAAGGTGGGTTGATAAATACGCGGAGCTTTGGAGCATTCCAAAAGATATAACGAAAGCTCTAAAACTTTTTACGGGCGAAACAAAGCCAAAAAAGAAGGGTTTAAAAGACCCTCGCAGAATGTTTATGGGCGAAATGGATAAAAAGACGCAGAAAAAGATTATTGATTTTTTTGAGAGCAATAAATTCCTTGTTATTGCGGATATTCTAAAAGGCAGGGATAAGTTGGCGGCGGCCTGGATGTTGATTTATATAAAACCAGATAATTTGTGGACTTTGTTGCCGATAGCGGTTGTGATAAATTTTTATGGTAATGGCGAGGTTCGCATAGCAAGAGGCGGAAGCATTAAAATAGGCAGGATAACAATGCAAAGAAAGGGCGGGGACGGCGGCAGACCGACAGCGCAAATGTTGCAATTCAAAATAAATCCTGCCGAGATAGTTAACGAAACTAAAAATGGCTGATAAGATAAGCAAAAAAGAGAGGAGCTTTTTAATGGGTAAAATAAAAAGCAAGGAAACCAAACTTGAAAAAAGCGTTTGGAAAATTTTATCAGAGCATGGCATAAGATACAGAAAAAATAGCGCAAAACATTTTGGCAAGCCCGACATAGTCATTGCTTCAAAGAAACTGGTTATATTTATTGATAGTTGCTTTTGGCATGGGTGCAAAAAGCATTGCAGAATACCCGAAGCAAATCACAGCTACTGGATTGAAAAAATAAGCCGCAACAAGGAACGCGACAAAGAGGTGAATGATTATTACAAAAAAATCGGATGGAAAGGTTTGCGTTTTTGGGAACACGACATATTAAAAAATAATGATAAAATTATATTAAAAATTAAAAAATTAATTGATGAGCAAATTCATGGATTCTAATAAATCAAAAGAATTTGGAATACTCATTCAGGATTTAGCAGATGTCTACATGGCTTTTTGTCTTAATAGGATTATGCACCAAGAAGTTAAAGATAGGATATATGGCGATCATGCTTTTATTTGGAATCCAATCTTGAGAAGTTTAGAAAAAGGTTATCTATTGGGTTTAGCAAGAATTTTTGACAAACAGTTTGATAGACCAGATGAACCAAAAAACGTAATTTCTATTTATTATTTTTTAGATTATAAGTTTACCAAACACGAAGAAACTATATCTAAAATTAAGAAAGTTAGGAATAAATTTTTAGCTCACTCAGATAAAGAGACATTAAAAGATTTAGAAAAATTTATTAAAGATCTTAAATTCGAAAGTGATCGAAGCGATATAGAATCTTTGTTTAATGCAATTATCGAAGTATTAGATGAGATAAAAATAAATTTCGGATTTAATAAAAATATTAAAAATTATTTTGAACAATTAAAGGAAGATATAATTATTAAATTCGATAAATTTCTAGGCGGGTTCAAAAATAATTAAATTTTTTAAATTTTATGAATGAGGCAGTTTATATTTTAATTATTATAATTCTGGGTGGAATGGTTTTGTGGATGTGGTTTAGGAAAAGGAGTCCTGGCGTGGCGAAGCCCGCCTCCGCTGAAAGTTCCAGCGGGCAGAAGCAAACGATTATTGAAAAGCAGGAGGAAAAACAGCAGGAGAACATCAAAAAAATCATTGAGTTTTTGGAGACCCGCGACAAGGTTGCAAATAATGACATTGAAAAACTGCTTTCGGTTTCAAATGCCACTGCAGAAAGGTATTTAGCTGAGCTGGAAAAAGAGGGGATTTTAAAGCAGGTAGGTAAAATCGGCAAAAACGTATATTATACTAAAATTTAGCTCTAAAACCCGAATAACTCACCGGCGTCAGTCGGTGAGTTATTTATATATAGGGTGTGAAAAACATATTGTTTTTTGATTATGCTTTGCGTGTTATAATAAACAAATAAACAAATGAAAATTGACGAACAGAAACTGAAAAAGTTTCTTTTGGACGCAGGGCTTGTTTCAGAAAAGCAGTTTGAAAAAGCCCTGTTAGAAAGCAAAGAAGGCAACAGAAAAGTTGGCGATATTTTGGTTGCATCAGGGCTTTTGCCAGAAGAGGAGTTTATAAAAATCAAGGCGCATCTGTCTGGGATACCTTTTATAAATTTAAACAAAGAGGCAATTCCCGCGGAAATTTTAAAAATAATTCCAGAGCCCATAGCCAGAGTGCACAATATTATTGCTTTTAAAAAACAAGGCAACAAGCTTGAGGTTGCTATGTTGGACCCAGAAGACTTAAGAACCATTGAATTTATACAAAAGAGCAATCCTTCTTTAAGAATAGTTTCCTGTCTTACCACAACCAGCGGTATAAAAAATGCTTTAGCGCAATACCAAAAAACTCTGGAAACAGAATTCAAAGAAATTATTAAAGAGGAAACCCAAGATGTAAGGCACATAAAAGACGAAGGCATAGCTGAAATTTTCGGAGGCAAGGAAAGATTGCAGAAGGCCGCAGAAGAGCTTCCTATAATAAAAGTTGTTGATACTTTGCTAAAGCACGCTATTTTGCAAAGAGCGTCTGATGTGCATATAGAACCCTTGGAAAAAGAGGTTATTGTGCGCTACAGAGTTGACGGAATTTTGCACGTTGTGATGACCCTCCCGGTTTCTGTGGCTCCCGGCATTGTAGCCAGGATAAAAGTGCTTTCTAATTTAAAGCTTGACGAGCACAGGCTTCCGCAAGATGGCAGGTTTAAAATTGAGACAGAATATTTTAAATATTCTGTCAGGGTTTCTGTTTTGCCAGTGTATAACGGAGAAAAAATTGTAATGAGAATGCTCGCAGAAGACGTAAAAGCAACTACTTTGGAGGGGTTGGGTCTTGCCGACAAAGCTTTAGAATATGTGCAAGATAATTTGGAAAGGCCGGCTGGAATGATTTTGGTGGTAGGGCCAACGGGGTCTGGAAAAACAACCACTTTGTACACAATGATGGAGATATTAAACACTCCCGATGTAAATATTTCAACTGTTGAAGACCCTATTGAATACAGAATGCCGAGAATAAACCAGACGCAGGTGAATTCAAAAATAGGATTGACGTTTGCCGCCGGCCTCAGGGTGCTGGTGAGGCAGGACCCTGATATTATTATGGTGGGAGAAATTAGAGATGACGAAACAGCCGGGCTTGCAATTAATGCAGCTTTAACAGGCCATTTGGTTTTGTCTACTTTGCACACCACTTCAGCCGCAGGAACAATGCCCAGGCTTATTGACATGAAAGCTGAACCCTTTTTAATTTCTTCAACCTTGAATTTGATAATAGCCCAAAGGCTTGTCAGAAAAATTTATGAGGAGAAAGAGCCTTACAAATTAAAACAAGCTGATTTAAAAAATTTATCAAAATATTGCGACTTAAATAAAATTTTAGAGATTTTAAAAAAAGAAGGCTTGGCAAAAGCAAAAGATAAAATAGAAGATGTTAATTTTTTCAGAGCCAAGCCCTCAAAAGACTGCCCGGACGGATATAAAGGAAGAATAGGAATTTTTGAAGTTCTGCCGGTGACTGAAAAAATAAAAACTTTAATTGTAAAAAAATCAGCGACAAACGAAATAGCAGAGCAAGCCATATTAGACGGAATGCGCACAATGGTTGAGGACGGCTTTATAAAAGCCGCCCAAGGGCTTACTTCAATAGAAGAAGTTTTAAGAGTTATTGTAGAGTAATTATGCCTAAATATTTTTATACTGCAAAAACTGCCGATGGAAAAACAGTTAAGGGAGATTCCATTGCTGAAAGCACTCATGAACTGTTTCAAAAATTAAAGGACAGCAATCTTATTTTGATTACAGCTTTGCAAGAAGGAGCAAAGGGAAAAAATTTGTTTAATTTATCTATTTTAGGAAACGTTCCTGTAATAGAAAAGATTTTAATGACAAGAAACTTGTCTGTAATGGTGTCCACCGGTCTCTCTTTGGTAAACAGTTTTGAGGTGCTTTCTATGCAGGCCAAAAACAAGAAATTGAAGAATGCGCTGCTTAATGTGAAAGAGCAGGTCAATAAGGGTAAAAGCCTTTCTGAATCTTTGTCTTCATACCCCGATATTTTTTCCCAGTTTTTTTTGAGCATGGTTAAGGTTGGAGAAGAATCTGGCACGCTTGAGGATATATTAAAAATTTTAGCCCAGCACTTGGAAAGAGAGCACCGCTTAAAATCTGAAATAAAGGGGGCGATGATTTATCCCTGTATTGTTTTGGGAATGATGGTAGCTGTGGGAGCTGTGGTTGCTGTGGTGGTTTTGCCTCGCTTAAATTCTTTTTTCAAGGGGGTTGGCGCTGAAATTCCCTTTTATACAAAGATATTAATTGCTTTGGGCGATTTTTCAGTAAAAAATTGGCCCTTTTTGATAATTGCGCCTGTTGTTTTAGGATTTTTAATATGGATGTGGGCTAAAACAAAAACTGGCAAGCGCGCATTAGATACAATTTTTTTGAGAATTCCCTTGATTTCGTCTTTGGTTAAAAAAAACAACTGCGCTATTTTTATACGTTCTTTAAGCTCTCTTTTGTCGGCTGGAGTGCCGTTAACAAAATCATTAGATGTGGTGCACGGCACTGTGGGTAATTTTTATTTTAAAAAAGCTCTGTCTGGCTCTTTAGAAAGAATAAAAAAAGGAGAGAGGCTTTCTAAAACATTACAGCCTTACAGCGACATTTTTCCTGTGGGAGCGCTTGAAATGATAGAAGTGGGCGAGGAAACAGGAAAAACTTCAAACGTGTTAAAAACTCTTGCTGATTTTTATGAAGAGGAGCTGATAAGAACAACTTCAAAGCTTTCTTCTGCAATAGAGCCGGTTTTATTGATAGCGCTGGGTTTGGCTGTAGGATTTTTTGCATTCTCAATAATCGAGCCGATGTACTCCTCGTTGCAATCTATAAGGTAAAAAGGGGGGGTTTACCCCGTTAGAAGTTTGCAAGACAACAACATCGCAGAAAAACAATGAAGTTTTTAATAACCAAAAAAAAATATTTTAAAGACGGCAAACTTCTAACGGGGTTTACCCTTGTTGAGATATTGGTTGCTGTGGCTATAGTGGCTATTTTGTGTTCTGGAATATATGCGATTTTTACTTCCATGATAAACGGAATTGCATATTACCGCGAGCGCACAACAATATCTTCTTTAGCTGGCCAGTACCTTGAAGTCGTTCGTAATTTGCCTTATTCGCAAGTTGGCACTGTAAACGGAAATCCCCCTGGCAATCTGCCGGATTTGCCCAATGCCCTTAACATTTTTTTTGATAATAAAGATTACCAAATTTATTATGTGGTAAATTATATTGACGACCCGGCTGACGGAACTATTTTATTAGGCACAGACCCTGCCCCCAATGATTATAAGCAGGTAAAGCTTTATATTAAAACAATTGGTTCTGGCAGAGAAAATAGTTTTTTAACAAATGTTGTTCCCAAAAATTTAGAAGATTTGGACAGCGGGGGAGCGCTTTCCATTGAAGTTTTTAATTCTGTGGGCGAACCTGTGCCCGGAGCTCAAATACATATTATCAATACCCTGCTTGAGCCAAATGTTGACCTTACGAGAACAGCCGATTCTAATGGAAATTGGATTGAAGTGGGTCTGCCAGATTCTGTAAATGGATATCATATTGAAGCTACAAAAGATAATTTTTCTTCAGACCAGACCTATTCTATTACTCCAGAAAACCCAAATCCCATAAAACCAGACTCCACTATTTCAAATGGCCAGGTTACTCATATCAGTTTTTCAATCGACCAATTGAGCGATTTATCTTTTAATACGCAAGACCAGGCTTGCCAGCCGATCTCAGGAGTTGAAATTAATGTCAAAGGCGCAAAGCTCATAGGCACTCCTGACGTTTTAAAATTTGATAATGATTACACCTCAAATTCAATTGGAAAAGTTTTGATAGAAGATATTGAATGGGATGATTACACTCCAACATTGAAAGAAAGTTCTTATATGGTTTACGGCACTTCTCCTGTCCAGCCAGCTTCTGTGTTGCCGGGTATTAACCAGAATTTCAGCTTGATACTCGGGCCGAAAACCAATAATAGTTTGCTGGTTTTAGTGAAAGATTCTGCAACAGAAAGCCCTATAGAGGGAGCTGTAGTGCAATTAGTGAACTCAAGTCCTGCGGTAAATATGGAAAAAATAACAGGAGGAAACGTTTGGAGCCAGCAAGATTGGTCAGGAGGTTCAGGCCAGGAAGATTTTGTTAATGCCGCAAGATATTTTGATGATGATGGAAATATAAATAATTCGGCGCCATCTGGCATAGAACTCGCAGAAAATGGGGGCCTTTATGTTGCTTCAGGTTATTTGATATCTTCAACTTTTGATACAGGGACTGATTTGACAGCTTATACAACCTTGAATTGGCAGCCGGCCTCCCAGGACCCTTCAGCAAGCCTTAAATTTCAGATTGCCACAAACAATGATAATTTAACGTGGAATTTTTTGGGCCCTGACGGCACAAGCTCAACTTATTATGCTGTTCCTGGAGCTACAATTAGCTCTGCCCACAATAACGAACGTTATGCGCGCTATAAGGTTTTTCTTTCAACAGAAGACCCTTCCAAGACTCCGGTTTTAGCAAACATTAATTTAAATTATATTTCTGGCTGTTTCACTCCAGGCCAGGTTATATTCACCGAGCTTTTGCCTTCAGATACTTACCAAATAATAATTTCTATGCCAGGCTACCAGACAAAAGTAATAAATGACATTCATATCGGAGGATACGGATTTTTAGAAACTTATTTAGAATATTAAAATGAAAAAAACACCAACAGGATTCACAATCATAGAATTGATAATATCAATATGCCTTTTTTCAGTTCTTATATTTGTGGTGGTTTCAATGTTTTTGAATGTTTTTTCAAATCCCGAAAAGAATTTGTCAGCCTTGGAAAATATAGACGAGGCAAGAGCAGTGACATCTGATTTTGCCAATGAGATTAGAAATGCTTCTGTTGCAAATGATGGGTCTTATGCATTGAATCATACAACCGAAAATCAAATAATTTTTTATTCTAATTATGGGTCTTCAAGTCCGACAATTATTTACAGAATCCGTTATTTTGTTGAAAATAATAATTTATACAAAGGCGTGATAATTCCATCGGGAAGCCCCTTAACTTATGATTTGCTTTCAGAAGATGTGACTACATTGCTAACGGGCTTAGAAAATGGTTCAGACCCTGCTTTTTATTATTACGACGGCGACTATAACGGCTCTGGCAGTGAGCTTTCAGAGCCAATAAATTTAACTGCGGTAAAATTTGTAAAAATAAGCTTGGTGGCGCCAAGGCTTTCAGAAGAGGGCAGCTCAACTTTTTTGGTTAATGCCGGGGCCGCCATTAGAAATTTAAAGGATAATTTAGGAAATTAATGAAAACAAAAAAAGGATCAATAATTGCATATCTTATAATCATAATTGCTGTTTTTATGATGATGATGCTTCCTGTGGTGGCTGATTTTATGTTAAAGCTCAATATACTCCGCTCATCCATAAATAAAGAACAAGCTTTTCAGATAGCAGAAGCTGGCATAAATTATTATCAATGGCACTTAGCCCATTTTCCAGATGATTATCAAGACGGAACCGGCCAGCCAGGCCCTTATGTGCATGATTATAAAGATTTTGACACTCAGGAAAAAATTGGAGAATTTAGCCTTGAAATCACGTCTCCCGATACTGGGTCTACAATTGTCATAATAAAATCAACCGGAAAAGTTGAGGCGCAGACGGGGCTTGAAAGAACAATTACTGTAAAATACGGAGTTCCTTCGCTTGCCCAATTTGCTTTTTTGAGCAATGACGTTATTTGGATTGGAGGAAATGAAAATGTTGGAGGACAGCTGCTTTCAAATAACGGAGTAAGGTTTGACGGAACTGGGTCAGCCCCCATACAGTCAGCAAAAGAAACATACACCTGCCCTTCTTCGCAAGGCCCGCCTTGCCCAGCCTTAAAGCCAGGAGTATGGGGTTCAGCTCCGCCGTCTGTGCAAAGCTTTTGGCAGTTTCCAGTTCCAATAGTAGATTTTGCTTCTTTAACATCAGATTTAGCAGGCATGAAAAGCTCAGCTCAAGATAATGGAATCTATCTTCCTCCTTCCAATAAAAAAGGATATTCTCTGGTGTTTAATGCTGATGGCACAGTTAGCATTTATAAAGTTAAAAATCTGAGGAGCAACCCCACTGGCTGGGACGTTGAAGGCAATGCCCACAATGAAGACGTTGATTATAGCGCCAGAGACATTTTACCTGGTTATGACCATTATGCTCTGCCTTTAAACGGAATAATTTATATTGAAGACGATATATGGGTGGAGGGAATAGTGAACGGAAGAGTTACTGTTGCGGCCTCCGTGTTGCCATACAGCCCTTCAACAGCCCCTGTAATATATATACCCAATAACATAGTTTATAGCGCAAAAGACGGCTCGTCTGTTTTGGGGTTGATTTCTCAAAAAAATATTGTTGTGACATACTATGCCCCAAATGACTTAGAAATTGACGCGGCTTTGATTGCCCAAAACGGCTCCTGCCAATTTTTTTACTGGCCTGGCAATATCAAAGATAACATTACAATTTACGGCTCTATTATGACTTTCGGGCAATGGACATGGACATGGGTAAATTATTGGGGCAACGTTGTTTCAGGATACAGAAACACTTATTCTAATTATGATAGCAATCTTTTATATTCACCTCCGCCGAATTTTCCTATTTCAAGTTCTGGGTACCAAATGTTAAACTGGGTCAGCGATTAAAAAGGCATAAATATTATGAAAAATTCCAATATATTATTTTTGTTAATATTTTTTCTGATTTTATTTTCTTCAAATGTTTTTGCAAAAAATGATTATTTTTTTCCTATCCAGCCAATGCCTTCTGACGTTTCTCCAGACGTTTCCAGTAACATTGACAGGAACGAGAACGACCCTCCGATAGATTATTCTGCCCTGGTGCCGGAAAACCCTCAGGAAAATCCAGAAAACCCTGGAGATAACGGAGAAGACAACGGAGGAGATGCTGGAGATGAAATGGGCGGATTTAGCGATGAAGAAATTTATAACCTTTTGAACGGGAACATCACTTATATAGATACAGAGCACCACCGGCTTTTTTCAGCTGAGCCTCAAAATAACCGTGTTCTTGTTTTTGAGCTTAATAATGACGACACTTTGATAGATGACATTCCAGACCATGTTTTGGGTCAGCCTGATTTTGTGACTTTTGACCCGGGCGCCAGTGATTCAGAATTTAATATGCCGCAGGGCATTGCTTATGACTCGGTAAATGATTTGCTTTTCGTAGCTGACACAGGCAACAACAGAATAATGATTTTTGACGTTTCTTTAATTGCCAACGGAGAGAGCGCTGTAAATGTTTTGGGTCAGCCTGATTTTACAGAAAACGACCCAGGTTCTTCAGACTCTGAGTTATCAGGTCCGGTGGGCCTTGTTTTTGACCCAGATACAGACTCTCTTTTTGTTTCAGACACAGGCAACAACAGAATAATGATTTTTGACGTTTCTTTAATTGCCAACGGAGAGAGCGCTGTAAATGTTTTGGGTCAGCCTGATTTTACAGAAAACGACCCGGGCTCTTCGGGCTCTGAGTTATCAGGTCCGGTGGGCCTTGTTTTTGACCCAGATACAGATTTTCTTTCTGTGTCAGACAAGGGCAACAGACGCATTATGGTTTTTGATGTTTATTCAGTTATAAACGGGGAAAAAGCAGCAAATGTTTTTTCCCAAACTCAGAAATCATCGGCAAAAGAAAAAGTTTCAGAAAAAGACCCTGAAAAAGCCAAAGGTTCTAATTTATTTTGGATAATATTATCATCTTTAATTGTTTTGATATTTATTGTTTTTATCGTAATAAAAATAATAATGGCAAAAGACTAAATTTTTATTAGTTTAATTTTAGTGATATAATAATATCAATGGCTTTTTTAGAGTTAAAATATGATGCTTTTGGACTGGATATAAATGATTCCTCTATAAAAATAATTAAGCTCTCTAAAAACGGAGCGAATTTTGCCGTAGACTCTTATAACAAAATAAAAATAAATCCAGGCATAGTGGAGGCTGGGATAATAAAAGACGAAAAAGCATTGTCAGAGGCCATTAAATCTGCTCGCAAGACTGCAAAGGGCAAAAGAATTACCACAAAATATGTGGTGGCTTCTTTGCCAGAAGAAGAATCTTTTTTACAGGTCATACAGATGCCCAAGATGTCGCAAAAAGAGTTGAAATCAGCTGTTATTTTTCAAGCAGAAAATTATATTCCTCTGCCAATAAGCGAAGTTTATATGGATTTCAAAGTTATAGTTCCGATAAAAGACAGCTTAGACCACACAGATGTTTTAGTTGTTGCGACTCCCAAAAAAGTTGTAGACCCATACGTTTCTTGCATAAAGTCAGCCGGCCTTATACCTATTGCAATGGAGGTTGAAGCCCAATCAGTGTTAACTGCAGTTATAAAAAACGAAACAACCGAATTTCCGGCGGCTATAATTGACATAGGCGAGAACACAACAGATTTTATAGTTTTTTGCGGCCGTTCAATACGTTTTACATATTCAATCCCAATTTCTTCCGGCCAGCTTACTTTGGCAATAGCGCAAGATTTAAAAATCAGCCCGGAAAAAGCAGAAGAAATTAAGATAAAATACGGGATTGCGAACTCTGATAAAAAAATGCCGGCAGAATCTTTAAAAGCTGCAGACTCGCAAATGAAGCTTTTAAATAATCTTGTAAATCAAATTAAAAAATACATAGATTTTTACCAAGACCACGCCTCACATGAGCACCTTTTTACGCCCAGCGGAATTAAAAAAATTATTCTTTGCGGCGGGGGAGCTACGTTAAAAGGCTTGCCGGAATTTTTATCAAAAGAGCTTTCTCTGCCAGCTGAGATAGGAGACCCTTTTGCAAACACTCCCCTTGAAAAAAAATCAAAAATTAATCCTGCTGATTTTTTGGTTTTTACTACAGCGCTTGGACTTGCTGGCAGAGGAATTAATATTAAATGTGAAGACCTTGATGACTGATCTTTTGCCTCCAGAAGAAAAAAAATCTTTGAAATTAGAACAGACAAAGAATCTTGTTATAGTTTTTGCCGTTTCAATTATAATAGCTTTGGTATGCCTGATTTTAATATTATTATCAATAGAATTTTATATATTATCGCAAATCAATAGCCAAAAATTTGTTTTAGATTCTGTGGAAGCAGAATACCAATCATCGGATTTTTTAGAATATAAGCAGATAATTGAGAAATATAATGAAATTCTGCCAGGATTGTTTTCTTTTTACAAAAAAGAAATACCATTCACAAATGTGTTTGATGTTGTTTTGGATGTCCCGAGGCCCGAGGGATTAGTTTTTGATAAAATTTATATAGAAAGGTCAGATACCCCTGGAAAAATCAAGGCAGTTGTCTTTGGATTCTCCGATAATAGAGAAAATCTTTTATTATTTCAAAAAAACGTGAAGCAGGAGCGCAAGCTTAAAAATGTTTCTTTTTCCACTGAAAGCTGGATAAACCCCGTAAATACTAATTTTAGTTTTACTTTTGAGTATGGCAATTAAGAAAAAAATTTATATAATTATTTTAGCATTCTTTTTGATTGCTTTATGCATGGTTTTGTTTTTTATTTACCCTGCATTAAAAGAAATTTACGATAAATCCCGAGAATTTGTTTCTGAAAAACAAAAATCTTTGATTATAGCAAAAGAGATTGAAGACACAGAAGCTTTCAAGCAAAAATACCAAGAGTACAGAGAAAATTTAGATAAAATAGACGGCTTGTTTATTGACGTCCAAAACCCCGTTGAATTTATTAAATTTTTAGAAAATACTGCCGAGGAAACTTCAGTAAGGCTGGAAATTTCATCTCCATCTTTCTTGTCTAACGTAGAGTCTCCTTTGATAATTTTTAGGCTGTCATCTTACGGAGATTTTTTGGATAATTTGTCTTTTATCAAAAAATTAGAGGCAGGCCCTTATCTTATTAAAATACAGAATTTAGATATCGGCAGATACCAAGACAAGCTTTCTGGCAAGAAACAAACCAATCAGACAAAGAGTGTATTTTTAATAAATGTTTTTGCAAAAAAATAATTTATGAAATTGCCAACCTGCACAAAAGTTTTTAAAATTTTTCGCCTCAAAAAAATATGTTTATACTTTGGGAGGCGCGCCTTTCTGTTTTTGCTTTGCGTTATTTTAGCGGAAGTAATTTCGGGAGCTTTCTTATATTATAAATACGCTTTTTTGCCAGAAATAGAAACACCCCAGATTGATGGCAGCACTTTGAATTTTTCAGAAAGCGATTACCATGGAATTTTGGAAGAATGGCAAAAAAGAGAAGAAAAACTGCAAGAGCCCGCAGACGAAAACTATGAAAATCCATTTTGATATATTGATTTTTTATAGAATATGCGATAAGATTTTATATGGAAAACATTAATAAAAAAATACTCATAGTTGAAGACGAAGAAAGTTTTCTTTCTATCTTAAAGAAAGTTTTTAGCTTAGAAAAAATTTCAGTTATTACAGCTTCAGACGGAGAGAAGGGGGCAGAGGCCGCCATAAAAGAAAAGCCGGCTCTGATTATCTCAGATATGCTTTTGCCAAAGCTTGACGGCAAGCAAATGGTAAAAAAAATAAGGGAAGCTGGCGTAATGTGCCCGGTTATGTTTTTGACAAATGTTGATAGCGAGGAGAAAGAAGGCGAGAATGTTGAATATCTTGTAAAGTCTCAAATGCATATTGATGACGTTGTCGCCAAAGCTAAGGCAAAGATGGACTTGAAATAAATAGGTCGACTATTGCAAAGGCTTCTCTTCGAGGGTATAATAAACATAGGCAGTATAAATTAAAAAACTATTAAACGTCGGAATTAGCTGCTTTTTAAGCATTTAACCCGATGAAAAAAATATGCCAGGAAAAGCAAATTCGGCTTTTATGAAGCCTTTAAAGCTTACCGCAGATTTGGAAGCTGTAGTGGGCAAGGGTCCGATGCCGCGCTCTCAGGTTGTAAAAAAACTTTGGGCGTATATCAAAAAGAACGGCTTGCAGGATCCAAAAAACAAGCGCAACATTAACGCTGACGATAAGTTAAAAGCTGTTTTCGGAGGCAAGAAAGTTGTGAATATGTTTGAGATGACAAAATTAGTTTCAAAGCACTTATCTTAACACGCAAACTAAAAACGTCCTTCGACTTTGCTCAGGGCGTTTTTAGTTTGTAAATTATTTATTTAATTTTCTATAAGCAAAATATGAATAAACAACAGTTATCACAGCCATAGCAATTCCGGGTGTTATAACCATCAAAAAAGCTGTTTCTTCTTTCAAAAATAATCCCCAGTATTGACAAGCTTTTTTGTGTTATAATAAAGAAAACTAAACAACAACTTGACTAAAGGTCGAAAATTTTAGTAATATTATTGTTTTAGAATCAGGCAAAAGCTAAGTTTTAAAACAAAAAGAATATGAAACTAAATGTTATAGACTGGATAGCCATGGTTCTCGTCATTGTTGGCGGGTTAAACTGGGGCTTGGTGGGTCTTGCAAATTTTGACCTTGTCGCCACTCTTTTTGGCGCATCGTCTGTATTATCCCGCGTAGTATATATCTTGGTGGGGTTGTCAGCCATATATGTGGCTGTAGTATCAATGAAAATGGAAAAGAAATAGGGCTATTTGCCAGAGGAAATTTTAAATTAAAAACCAAAGATAATTATCTTTGGTTTTTAATTTATCTATCTATAATTTTTAATCGTAGTGGGTTTCGGGATAATTTTTATATACGTCGTCTTTTTTAGATTTAGAAATCTTTTTTTCAGGTTCTTTTTTGGCTGCTGTAAGCCACAAAATAAACGGGATTCTAAATTTGTCTAAACACCATTCATTATCTTTTATAAGCGGCTTTTTTTCCTCTTTAAAACGATTAAGCAAAGCTGGCGTAGCTTTTAGATTAAGAGGCGACAACTTATTGTGCTCTTCTAAAAATTGTTCTTTGCTAATAAATATCATAATTAAGCATACCATAAATTGTATAGTTATGCAAAAAAACAAAGGCGGTTGCGCGCCTTTGTTTTTATAAGCAATTTTGTTTACCAACGTTTGCCGCCGCCGTTGCCTCTTGGCTCCATTGGTTTTGCTTCATTTACTTTGACAGTTCTTCCATCAAGTTCTTTGCCATCAAACATTTCAATGGCTTTTTGGGCTTCTTCGTCGGTTGACATTTCCACAAATCCAAAACCTTTTGAACGGTTGGTCATCTTGTCTATGATGATTGTAGCCGATTCAACTGTTCCAGCTTCTGCAAATGTCTCTTTCAAAGTAGCTTCGGTGGTGTCATAAGACAGACCGCCTACATATAATTTTTTTGCCATAATTTTTTTTATTTTAGTTAATAAAAGTAAGCCGACCTCTCTAGTTCTCCTCTCACGGCTTACTTTTATTTTCAGTAAAAACCTAAGAAAGAAATCTAATAGAAACTTACTTAATCATTATAACACTATTCTGTATAAATACAAGCTTTGTAAACGTTTCTGATATTTGAGTTATTCACACGCGCGCTATATAAAACTTTCCTCAAATTTATTACAATAGAGCAATCATAAAATATTTTTAAAACAACAAATTATGGATAAAAAAATGATTATAATAATATCAGCAGTTTCAGCTGTGTTGCTGATTGTTTTGATTTTGGGCGGCTATTTTTATTGGATTAATTATAAAAAAATTAAAACCAATGATTTCGGCAGTGCAGAAGATATAACTAATAGCGCGACAAAGGGCGTTTTGCCGTCTCTGGGGACAAACCCCCTTGAAAACAAACCGGACATTAACCCGGCCGAGGCGGCCAATCCCATCAAAGATATTAAAATTAATCCTTTTGAATAATATGAAAACAAAATATTTTATTATCACAATTTTTTTGTTAATTGGCTTGGCTGTCTTTGTGGACAAAATTATTGCCCAAGAATCTAACCAAATGTCGGCTATACAATACCCTGTTGAAGAATTGGGCAATTGCGAAAATAAAGCGGATTGCAAATCATATTGCGACAAACCGAAAAATAGCGACGGCTGTTTGGATTTTGCGCAAAAAAATAACCTTATGACTGAACAAGAAATTAAAGTTGCTAAAAAATTCCTGTCAAACGAAATTGAGGGTCCCGGCGGCTGTACCGCAAAAGATTCCTGCGAAGCATACTGCAATGATATAAACCATATTGATGAGTGTATTTCTTTTGCGGAAAATAATAATTTAATACCGCCTGAAGAATTAGAAGAAGCCAAAAAAGTCCAAGCCGCGATTAAAAGAGGCGCCAAACCGCCTCCTTGCGGAAATAAAAAGCAATGCGATATTTACTGCGAAGAACCGGAGCATATGGAAGAATGTATTGCTTTCGGCATTGAAGCAGGTTTTATCCATGGCAAAGAATTAGAAGATGTCCAAAAAATGTTGCAGGCAGTAAGGCGGGGCGTAAAACCTCCTCCCTGCAAAGGCAGAGAGGCCTGCGATGAATATTGCTCAAGTCCCGACAATATGGAAGTGTGTATGACTTTTGCTATGGAAGCCGGGTTTATGTCAGAGCAAGAAAAAGCCGATTCGCAAAAAATGCTGCAAGCGCTTAAAAAAGGAGTAAAACCGCCTCCTTGCAAAGGAAGAGAAGAATGCGATGCTTATTGCGGACAGGAAGAGCACCTTAAGGAATGTATGAATTTTGCCGTGGCCGCTGGTTTTATGACAGAAGAAGACGCAAAAATGGCTCGTAAAACAGGCGGAAAAGGCCCCGGCGATTGCAAAGGCAAAGAAGAATGCGAAACATTTTGTAACAACCCTGACAATCAACAAACTTGTTTTAACTTTGCAAAAGACAATGGAATGATACCAGAAGAGGATTTAAAAAAAATGGAGGCAGGCCAGCAACAAATTAAACAGTCTTTTGAACAAATGCCGGTCGAAGCAGAAGAGTGTCTTAATTCAGCAGTTGGCGCAGATATGGTTGAAAAAATGAAAAGCGGATTTATGCCCCCAAGAGAAATGGGCGAAAAAATGCGCGAGTGTTTTCAAAAAATTGGTCCTCCACAAGAAGGGAGACCGGGAGAGAGCGGTATGATACCTCCTGCAGGGCAGACAGGTCCGGGCGGTTGCAAAACTCCTGAAGAATGCAAATCATATTGCGAATCTAATCCCCAAAATTGCCAGCAATATCCTGGTCCCAATGGCCAGCAACAGGGGCTACCTCCGTGCCAAGGGGATAATTGCCAAAATATCCAATATCAACCTATGCAACCAGGCGAAATGCCAACGCAATGCGTGGGAGATAATTGTTCTCAAATGGCTCCGCCATCACCTGGCGATTCAACCAACATGCAACAACAGCAACAATTTGCGCCGGGAACCGGACCCAATAATATGCTTTTGCAAGAGGGAATGGCGCCGGGAATCGCGCCATCTAGAGAAAATATTTCTCCTCCGCCGCCGCCATCGGGCGAGCCGGGTTCAAGAGGCAGTCTTATACCAGGAGAGCAAGTTCCTTCAGCTCCTTCGACAGAGCAGACAGCTCCGAGCGAACCTCCGCCACCGCCTCCTCCGCCTCCCATAAGCTCGTTTTTAAATCCTCGAACATTTTTAGGTTCAGTGCTCTATATAATAGCCAGGGGGCTTTATAGTTTAAGATAAAACAAATGAACTGGACGCAGCCGTGGATATGCTGTAAGGAAAATTCCGATTTAATTATTTTTTTCTAAAAACAAAACGGGATAACCTTTTTTAATTTCTCTGTTTTCGGCGTTTTCAATTCCTAATTCTTTTAAAAATTTAAGGCAGGCATGCTTAGCTTGTGTGGCGTCCTTAAAATCTCCTTTTGCTTCTGCCTCAATAAAAGTACCTAATCCTTCAATTTTATCTAGTGCGACTTCTACGTCTCCACAATCCCAATATTCCCTTTGTTTATCAATTGTCACCACTTTTTTGAAATCCAAAAAGTTCAATATTTTTCTGAGTTCATCTGCTTCAGAAATTGCTGTTTCATATTCCTCTGCATAATCGTAATCGCCATTCACTGTCATATTTACAGCCTTATCATATTCGAAAATTACTTTATCAGGATTGGTTCTTATGCGTAGCCATTCTGTCGGACATGGTTTTTGAGCAAAAAAATCCCTGTGACTGGGGATAAAATAATCATCAATTTGTCTTATTGATTTTACTAGTTTCCCGATAGCTGCCACCTTTGCTTTAATATTCTCAAAATTATTTATCTCAATTTTTATTTCTACTTCAATATTCATATTCTAAATATATACCATTTTTTTAGAATAAAAAAGGGAGACACATTTTTAGTATGCCTCCCGTCTGTTCGTTTACTTGTTAGCCGCCATGAATAATTTCGACGAAAGATGCGCCATGCCAACTTGCGAAAATGGCATTGATCTTGCATCAATATTATTTGTGGCAAACATTTCTCTCAGAAAAGTAGGGCCGTATGCGATTGTGCTCAATCCGTCCGGAGACGAAAATCGAACTCCACTTCGGCTTCTTGAAGTTCTGATTCCAACGTAGCCACAATTCCTATAATACCTTTTCCGGCATTCCGTTGCCTTCTGTGAGATTCTATAGGAGCTTATGCAAAATGGCAATCCGCTCTGTGCTAAGCTTTTTACCACCGATTTTGGATTTGGCATATTGCCGAAGCTATTGAACGGAAAGAAGGCTAAACACCGCCTGACATCCACACCCAAATCATTCGGATGTATTATAGCAGCAATATCTTCTGCGCTCCCTAAAATGAAACGACATTGGTCACTTGGCGTTTTTAATTCACCAAGCCTCTGCTCTCCTTCAGAGATGTACCGCTCAACGACGTCGATGCCAATGTAAGACTTTTTTCTTCTTATGGCCCAACAAAGATATCGACCATGCATACACCCAACCTCAATTAACAGATCGAAGAACGGCGCAAGCAATTTCAGAAGTTTTTCCTCGTCCTCCAAAAAAAGATTGATACCCTTGGGATAAAAAAGGGGGTCGATTAAACGATCCCCCTGTCCGTTTCCGTAAAAATCTTTTTTCTTTGTCACGGTGACCTCCTATTCGACAATCGCGGTTTCAATTTTGTCTCTTGGAGCTCCTGCGTAATCGCACAAAAGATTTGCAGTACGTTGAAGCTGTCCCCTCAAATGATCTTGACCAGTGAAGGAGATGATTACAATCATGATGTTTTTAGCATCCATGGTAATCATTGCTCTTTCAGAGTCGCTTGTCGGACTTCCGAATGGTCCCGCATCGTCCGCAAAGAGAGGCAGTTCGGCGATATTAATCACTTCTTTGCCAATTCCTTTGTAGGATTCTCCCGGTTTTCCAACCCGAAAAATCATTGGAGACTTGATATTGTCGACATTATAGGCGCCGACCGAATGCAGGGTTTCAAGAGAAACAAGATTGTTGATGTCAACAATGGTGTTGATTTTATACAATCCTTTCCCTTGCAATATCCTTCGCACAAGAGCTTCCTGAGATCCTCTATAACGACCAGGATCCTTTCCGAGAGCCTTGTAGGCATCCCTCAGGGCCTTGATTTGCGGAACATTGTAAAGAGACGCCATCGTGATTTCCGATTCGATCTCTTTGATGCGCTTGTTGATTTCCACCCAAAGGGGCGGTGAATTTTTCGTCACCTCCACCGGAGCAGAAACAACCCCCAAAACCAAATTCGGGGCGGTCTCCTTAAGTTGTTGGTCGATAGAAATTGTAATCATAATACACCGTTTCCTTTCTTTTGGTTGATTGTAGCATCTTTGTCGTTCTCTATCAACTCGCTGCAAAAGTCCGCTATTTCCTGAACTTCTTCAAGAACAGGCGGTTTTTGACCAGCTATCGGATATAAAACAGAAGCTTCTCCGAAATCTCGGAACGCCTCCAGCCACGAGCTGGAAGGTAGTCCCCATTCGGTATACCGATAACCAGTTTTCCCATCATTTCCCCGTAAAGGGTGTTGAACAGCCCAGTTAAAGGCAATTGGATAAGCCTACATAATTTGTAAATAAAAAAGCCAGTTATATTGCTGGTTTTTTGTGCTTTATTTCGGCCAATTTCCAGCTATCAAATCTTTCTTGGTGAAAGCTTTATATCTAAATTTTATTTCACAACGTTTTGTGGCTTTTCTTTTTCAAAACAATTTATGTTTTCAATGGTAGTGTCCAAAATTCTTTCTAACGCCTCCTGGCTGTAAAAAGCTATATGCGGAGTAAAAACAACATTGTCTTTGTTAAGCAAAATATGGTCTTTTATTATCTGGCCAAAAACCTCCGCTTTTTTAGGGTCGGATAAAAGCTGTTTTTCTTCTTTTATCAATTCCTCGCCCTCTAACACGTCAAGGCCTGCTCCTGACAGAATTTTTTTGTCGAGGGCTTCAATCAAGGCGTCTGTGTCAATAATTGCTCCCCTTGATGTGTTTATTAAGAGCGCGCCCTTTTTAATTTGTTTAATAGTGTCTTTATTTATTAAATGGCGGGTGCGTTCGTTATAAGGAACATGCAGGGTTATGATATCAGACTTATTTAGCAATTCTTCTAATGGGGCATATTTAAAGTCTAAAACTTCTTTAAGAAAATCATCTTGATTAACGTCGCAAGCTAAAACATTCATTCCAAAACTCTTAGCCGCTCGAATTACGTGCAAACCAATATGGCCGGCGCCAATAACGCCAATGGTTTTTCCTTTAAGGTCAAATCCTTTCAGCCCTTCAATAGAATAATCCTGTTTTAGAGTTCTAACATAGGCTTTGTGGATATTTCTGGAAAGAGAAAGAATTAAAGCAAATGTGTGCTCGGCTACCGTGTTTTCACCGTAATAAGGAACACTGCAAACCGTTATTTTCTTTTTGTTGCATTCTTTAATGTCTATGTGGTCAAAGCCCGTTGACCTTGTGGCGATTAGTTTTACTTCAGAGAGTTTGCTTATAATTTCTTTGTTGATTTTTGAATATATAAAAACCGAAAAGATATCGCAATCAGCGGCCTTTTTTATTGTTTCTGAAGATAGCGGCTTGTCATAAAAACTAAGGGCATGCCCTTTTAGTTTATTTTTTATATAATTTGCCTCCCAGTCTTGTGTTTCAAAAAATGATATTTTCATAATACAATTTTTAATAATTTAAATGTTTTATTTATTATAGAACACATAGAAAAAAGTTAAAATGCCGGTTATTGATATTTCCAACAACGGACTACTAGCCGAATACTAAAACCTTATCTGAATTTTCCACTATTTTTAACAAATCAGACATAGAGGAAACAGGACAAACTTTGTTTTCTTTCTTGCCCCTGATTTTCAGACAGGTGGCGCAGACGTATATTTTACCGCCCAATTCCTTAAACTCGGCCACTTTTTTTGATATATCAAACTCATCTGTGTCTTTTATCGCGTCTAACTCCGATCCTTCGTTCATTAAAAACATCTCAACATAATGTTTTGCGGTTAATGATATTATGCAAAAACGAAACGCATTCCATATATGTTCTGGTTTATTAGATTGCAAAATAATGCCAATTTTCATATTTTTTTGGAAACTTCTTCAGAAGCTTTTGATTGCCTCTTTAACTCTTCAGTCGCAATCTGCGACATTAGTTTCAATTTTTTATCCAGTTCAACTGCTTCGTTACTTACGGCAAACGCCATTCCATTTATCCCGTTAAGCTTTAAACCATTTAACGAACGTAATCTTGATAACGCCACATATCCCATCCCTTCTTCAAAACACTTTGAAAGGTCAATTTCTGCTGAATCAAGGTTCATCCCTTGGCTTTTATGCACTGTAATTGCCCAAGCCAAACGCAAAGGGATTTGGTCTACTTGCGCCTTAATTTTTTCATCTTCCTCAATAGTCCAAGTCGCAAATCCGGCTTTTATGGTTTTGCCGCTATAAGTTGATACAACGGGCAGGCCGTCATCTACGTCAAAATATGCAATTTCCCCCAATGTTCCATTTACGTATCCTGCGTCAAAATTGTTTTTAATAAACATTACTTTAGCCCCCTTTTTAAGAGCCAGTTTTTCCGGAGCCAGGCATCCGCGTTTTAACAAATTAACAACATTTTTATTCCCTGACCACCTCATATCAAAGACTGCGGGTTCGCCGGTTATTTTTTCCAGTTCGCGGTTATTTATTGCATCAACGTCTGCATTATGGGTGTAAAGCTTTGTTAAAATTACCGAAAAATTATTTTTGTCAAAATCAAATGTGTTCAAAATTTCTTCTGCTTTTTCGGGATTATTGCCACGGATATGATTCAAAAAATCTATCAAACAATCATTCTGCTGCCTGTGTTGTTCTTCCAAATAACAAACCCTTAAATTCATTTTGTTCCAAACTTCTGATTCTGTGACAAATTTTTCATCGCCATTTCTTCTTATCGGCGGAAGCTGGAAAAAATCTCCCGAACAAACTATCTGCATTCCGCCAAATGGCTTTTTATTCATTTTAAACATTTGGCAGATTTTATTTAAAGAATCAAACTGAAAAGAGTTCAGCATTGAAATTTCGTCTATAATCAAAACTTTATTTCCATTAAACTTTTTTCTTACATAACTTTTTCTTAAAATTTTCTTTAAATCTTTTTCATAAAGTTTATCTTTAATTCCTAGTCCAGACCAGGAGTGTATAGTAACTCCGCCAATGTGAGTTGCGGCAATTCCGGTTGAAGCAGTAATGCCGAACTTAGTTCCTTTTTGCTTTAAATATTTTATGTATTTATTTAAAACAAAAGTTTTTCCGCTTCCAGCCGGACCAGTCAAAAACACATTATGCCCCGTCTTTAAAATCTCCAACGTTTCATTTTGGGTCATAAAAATTATCTATATTAATATCTTACCGTATAATAAGCGAAATGTATAGGTTTAATGACTAAAAATAGGGGTTCTGGCAAAAAATGTATATATATGATATACTCTAATTAATGACTATGAAAAACGACAATTTGATAACAATAGGCGAAGCCGCCAAGATTTTAAATGTAACCTTAATGACGCTTCGACGTTGGGACGAAAGCGGCAAGTTGGCGCCTGTAAGGAAAACTCCCGGAGGCCATCGATACTATAGAAAAATAGATGTTGAAGTGTTATCCAGTGAGATGTTTCAGCAGGCATATGACTGGGTTATAAAAGGCACTGAAATTCCGAATAATTATTACTGCCAAAACAGTTCGGTCTTCAACACTAGGCTTATAAGAATGGAAACTGAAATGTTAAACGATCCAAAACTTAAAGATTATTTCTCCTTGATTGTTTCAGTGGCCGGCGAAATAGGCAATAATTCCTATGACCACAACATAGCGCATTGGCCAGACATCCCCGGAATCTTTTTCGGATATGAATTAAAGAAAAATCAGATTGCGCTGGCAGACAGGGGATTGGGCATATTGGAAACATTAAAAAGAGTTAAGCCTGAGTTAAAAGATTTTAAAGAAGCCTTGCAAGTTGCCTTTACTGAAATTATTTCGGGTAGAACACCAGAAGCGCGTGGCAACGGACTGAAATACGTAAGAAGGGTAATTTCAAAAGGTCAAATAAATTTGTTTTTCCAGACAGGCGATGCAAAATTAAATTTAGATGCCGGGAGCAGCGAGTTGAGAATATCAAACGCAAAAGATAATTTTCACGGTTGCTTAGCATTTATATCATACTTATGATTATAGAACTAAAAAAAATTGGAACCACATTAATCTCAAGGCAAACGGGCAAAGAGGCGTACTTAGCAATACAACCAATTTTGAGAGAGATGAAAGAAGGCGAAAATGTTGAGGTTGATTTTACAGGTGTTTTAACCTTTTCGCCTTCATGGGGAGATGAATTTCTCACTCCGCTTTTGAATATCTACGGAGACAAATTAATTCTAAAAAACACCAATAATCCTTCAGTGTTGGCCACATTAGACATACTCCAAACAACTCTCGGAAAAAAATTTAACGTACAATGAAGGCAAATATTAAAAATTTAATTTTCGTAGACCGCGGCGCGTGAACTTCGAACTGTTATTCTAAGCGGTTGTAGTAAATCCTACGAACTGAACGCAGCCGTGGATATGCTGGAAGACAAAGCGCCTGTTTTCAACTTTTTGTTCAAAAAATTATAACCCATGCATCTTAGTCATATTATTGCAGTATATCATAACTTTATATAGTTTTACGCTATTTGACTAACTATATAAAGTTTGATAATATCACATTATATGACATTAAAACAAAAATTAGAAATTATAAGAAGGATGCTCGGACTGACTCAAGCCAAACTGGCCCATAGGTTTGACGTGTCTTTTGCAACCCTAAACAGCTGGTGGAATGGCAAATCCACTCCCCGTGCAAAAATGCAGGCAACAATAGACGAATTGTTTTTGGAAGTCACGGGTCAGAAAATAATTCCGGCAGATGTTTTGACTGCAAAAAAACAAGCATTGCAACAAAAATCGTTTCAACACAAAAATATTGTTGGCGAGATTTTGACAAACCCGGATATCCGCGACCAGTTTATATTAAAGCTTACTTACAACTCAAACAGCATTGAAGGCAGTACGTTGAACGAAAAAGACACAGCCGCAGTTATTTTTGATAATATTGCCCTGCCAAATAAAAGCTTAACAGAACAACTGGAGGCAAAAAACCATCAGACAGCTTTGAATTATTTGTTTGACTACATCTCTAAAATGGGAGAAATAAACGAAGAAATGGTTGTTAAGTTGCACAGCATTTTGATGAACGGAGTGCGCCCAGATGCAGGCAAATACAGAGACCACGCAGTAAGAATTAGGGGCACAGATTTGCCCACTGCCAATTATCTGAACGTTCCTAAATTAATGCTACTTGTTATGAAAGATGCGGCAAACAAGACAGACGATATTATTTTGTTGATAGCTAAAGTCCACAGCAAGTTTGAGCAGATTCATCCATTTTCAGACGGCAATGGTCGTGTAGGCAGATTGTTAATGACTGCCATGCTTTTGAAATACAACTTTGTTCCGGCAATAATCAAACAGCAGCAGAAACAGCTTTACTACACGTATCTCTACAAGGCGCAAACAAAAGAAGATCAAAGCCAGTTGGAAGACTTTTTATGCGAGGCAATCGCCGATGGTTTTGATGTGCTTGAAAGAAAAGATATAAAATAAAGAGAAAAGCCCCGCCGTTGGCGGGGCAAATCCCACTTTGCTCCGGTGGTAGGATTCGAACCTACGACCCACTCCTTACACTTATCCCTATGTTGCCATTGGGGGTGGACTATATCATCACCCTTAAAGGGTGCGAGGCGCTTCGTCCCGTTTGATGGGACTACTCCTAAAAAGGATAGTCTCTACACCTTCCCGCGATTTTTTTAAAATCGTGGCTTGGCTCGGGATTATCCGCGACATCGTCGGGACTTCCCCGAATTCACCTCGTTTTTCCATTCCACATTGCTGTGGAAGGCTGCAATACTTATTTCACAGGGAGTCGCTCTACCGCTGAGCTACACCGGAATGTGTAATTTTATATTACTAAACAAAAACAAAATTTTCAAGGGCTGGGGGAGCGGTTTTTTGATAGGATAAATATAAGAAAGAGAAAAGTTAAAGGTACCTGACCCCTTTATCCCCCCTGACCCTGACCCCTTTATCCCCCCTGACCCCTCAATTAGGAGCTCTGCAATGGCAAAGAAAAAACTTTTAACTAAGAGACAAAGAGAAGCCCGATGGAAAAAGTGGTAGAAAGAACTCGCAAGGATGCGAAGAATTTACGGGCCGTGTTTCTAACCAGCTGGAATGGCTCTAATCAGCTCTGCTGGAATGGGGTCAGGACTTTTTTAAAAATCTTTTAACCGTACTAGTTACGGCTTTTTGTTTACTCTGAGCCACGTCGAAGGGTTTGACAGACGGAAACAATAAATATACACTATAATTAAGTTTAGTTTTCCGTTCGGAAAACTAATTTCAGCTCTTTTCAAGGAGGTTTTGTCATGTTAACGGCAAAAGAAAATTATTTCGAGCTGCGAGAAATCGGAGATGTTACGATTGTGACATTTGTGTGTAGACATATCTTTAAAGATCTACAAATCAGAGACATCGGGATACGACTCCTCGAACTGGTCGATACAGAAAATCGCACAAAAATTCTTATTAATTTCAGCATGGTAGAGTTTATGTCTTCTGCTATGTTTGGGAAACTCATCGCTCTTGGAAAGAATGTCAAGACGCATCAAGGTCGCCTCGTATTTTGCGGGATTATCCCAGAAGTATACGAGGTTTTCGCAATCACAAGATTAAATAAGCACTTTGAAATCGTTAAAACCGAAGAAGAAGGCCTCCAGCTTTTTTAGGGCTGTGCTTCTAGTCATTTCTTTTTGAAAAATAATTTTTTTAACCAAGGAGACGCGCGATGAAATACGGCGAATTTATTGATGCTATGCGAGAAGTGTCAAAAGTTAACCTTGAATCAGAGATGATTTTTGAAGAGTGGCACGGAATGGCGGGTGAAGAACAATGGAAAGAGTATTATGATTTACCGCTCGGAAAAGGCGAAGTGCAAAATTTTGCAGAAGATATGGCCAGCCTTTTCTGGCGCGTGATAGCGACAACTGACGGCGAAAAACTTCATGCAATGAGAATACAAGACGGCCACGATTTTTTGAAGGCCATTTATACAAAATGCGTGGAGTTGGGCATTGATATTTCTGACATTCAAATTGATGTGCCCCTGTCTCCGAGTGATGCTATAATGAGAGCGCAATATCCGTCCTTAAACGAGGGGGATTAAAACAACTATGGCTGCGCAGATAAAATCTACACAGCTTTTTTATTTCATACACAACTAAACTGCTATTAAACTGCTATAATCAACTCCTAATTAAAGCGGTCGTTCATTATAAGAGTTAGTATTGTGAAGGAAAGAAAAGTGTCAGGAGCCTTTTATTCAAATCTTTTAGCCGTCTATATGGCGGTTTTTTGTTTTGTGGTAAAATAAATGAAAGTAACGTAACAGGTAACGTAACAAGTAACGTTACCTAAAACTATGAAAAATCAAAATATAAGAAAACTGACAAAAACCGGACGGGGCACAATATATGTGACTTTGCCAAAAGACATTGTGGCTTCTTTGGATTGGAAAGAGCATCAGAAATTAGCAATTACCCGCGGCAAAGGGTGCGTAATAATCAGAGACTGGAAAAAGAAATAAAGAAATAATGTACAGAAAAGGCAGAAAATCTGAATTTTATACAGAGTTGGCGAAAAAACAGAATTATCCTGCCAGGTCTGTTTATAAATTAAAAGAAATAGATAAAAAGTATAAGATATTCAAAAATGGCCACAGGGTTTTAGATTTAGGTTCAGCTCCTGGTTCGTGGCTTTTGTATATTTCTGAAAAAATAGGGAATTCGGGGCTTGTTGTGGGCGTTGATACAGAAGAAATAAAAATACCTTTAAAAAACAATATCGTTTTTATAAAAAAAAGCGTTTTTGATTTAGAAAAACAAGATATTAAGGGCAAAGTGTTTGATATTGTTGTTTCTGATATGGCTCCCAAAACAACAGGTGTGGCTTTTGTTGACGCAGGAAAATCATTGGAGCTTGTTGAAAAAGCTTTTGAGCTGGTAAAATTATTTTTAAAGCCCGGAGGAAGCTTTGTGTGCAAAATTTTTGACAGCTCGTCAACCGCAGATTTTTTTGTAAAACTTGAAAAGCATTTTGATTTTTCAAAAAGATTCAGGCCAAAAGCTGTAATGAAACAAAGCAAAGAGCTTTATATCATAGGCGCAGGCCTTAAGAAGCTATAAAGTTTTTTTATGGTATAATAATTTTATATGTCAGCTGAAATTATTACAATATTTTTAGGGGCGTCTCCGGTGCTTGAGCTAAGAGGGGCAATACCTTTTGCTGTTGTGCATTATCATTTTCCGATTTACAAGGCGCTTTTGCTTGGAATTTTTGGGAATATGCTGCCTGTAATTCCGTTTCTTTATTTTCTGAGAGAATTTTCTGAATATTTGAGCCACAAGTTTTATTTTTTTAACCGGTTTATGAACTGGCTTTTTGAAAGGTTCCAAAAAAAGCAAAAAAGCAATTTTGAAGATTGGGACTGGAAACTTTTGGCGCTTTTTATTTTTGTGGCAATACCTTTTCCGTTTACAGGCGCCTGGAGCGGGGTAATAGCAGCTTATATTTTAGGCCTTCCTTTTTGGAAATCTGTTTTTGCTATTTTTCTGGGAATTTTGTGCTCTGGCATGATTGTGGCTTCTGTTATGTATCTTGGAGCTTTGGGCATAAATTTTGTTTTTTAACAGAGGCATAAATATGGAATTTGTAGTACAATAAAATAAGTCTAATTATAATTAAAGTTTAAAATATATGGATCAAACAACTCAAAACTCAGGCCAGCAGTCCCAGCAGCCGGGAGCTAAACCCGGTAAAGGCAAAAATACGATGATGGCTGTAATAGCCTACATAGTTTTTTTTGTTCCCTTGCTCACAGATGCAAAAGATGACCCTTTTGTAAAATATCATGTAAAGCAGGGGATGGTGCTTTTTATTGCAGCAGTTTTGGCATGGCTTATTATTAGCGCGCTTCCTGTAATAGGCATTTTGATAGCTCCAATTTTAGATATAGCTATAATCGTATTGCTGATTATGGGCATTATAAATGCGGTTAACGGAGTTGAAAAACCTCTGCCTTTAATCGGTTTTTTTGCCGAAAATTTTAAATTTTAGCTGTTCCAAGCTTTCTCCAAATTTTTTTCTATTGCAATTTATAAAAAACAGGCGTATAATAAAACTTGATTTTTTTGTTTTGCAAAAACTTAAAAAATGGAAGAAATATCATTAAGGGCGCAAGAATTATTTCATATAGGAGGGTTTTATATTACCAATGCTATTTTACTGACTTTGGTTGCAGGTTTTGTTTTGATAGTTTTTTCTGTTGTTATAAGAAGCAAGGTAAAAATTATTCCGGGGAAATTGCAGGGCACAGTTGAAATGGGGCTGGAATCATTGCTTGGGCTAATGGAATCTGTGCTCGGCTCTATGGAAAAAGCCGAAAAATATCTTCCATTAGTTGCCACAATTTTTATTTTTATATTAGTTTCAAACCTTTTGGGCATATTTCCCGGAGTTGGCTCTTTAACTTTTTATAACGGTTCAGAACATGTGCCTCTTTTTCGCTCTCCGGCCAGTGATTTAAATTTTACGTTGGCGTTTGCAGTAATATCGGTGATAGTTACAAATATAATAGGAATGACGTCTGTCGGGGTATTCAAACACCTTGGAAAATATCTTAATTTTAAAAATCCGATAACTTTTTTTATAGGCATATTGGAAATTATTTCTGAAATTGCAAAAATTATTTCTCTGACTTTCAGGCTGTTTGGAAACGTTTTTGCTGGTGAAGTTCTGTTAACCATTATTTTTTTTCTGGCGCCATATTTTATTCCCTTGCCATTTTTGTTTTTGGAAATTTTTGTCGGTTTGATACAGGCATTTATATTTGCAATGATTACACTGGTTTCAATTTCTTTACATACTGCAGAACACGAACACTAAATAATATTAATTTTAAATTATAAATAACAAATTTTAAATCAATTTTGAATGATTAAATGTTTTAAAATTAAATATTTCATTTAAAATTTAAAATTGAGAATTTAAAATTTTTAAAAAAATGGATGCAGAATCAATTCGCACGTTAGCCGTAGTAGGGGCAATTGCATTGGGAACAATTTTCCCTGCAATTTCAATTGGCTGGATAGGTTCAACTGCCCTAAAAGCAATTGGCAGAAACCCAGAATCAGCCTCAAAAGTGCAAACAATGGCTATTTTAGCTATTGCTTTTGCCGAAGCTATTGCTATTTACGCTTTAGTTGTCTCGTTGATAGTAAAATTCGTAGTGTAACATCATCGAATTACGAATTTCTACGAATGTACGAATTCGTAAATTCGTAATGGATTCGTAATTCGTTGATGAAATCATGAATGAGCTTTTAGAACAACTTGGAATAAATTGGAGCCTGTTTTTATGGCAGGCGATTAACTTTTTTGTAATTTTAATCGTGCTGACATTTTTTGTTTACAAGCCCTTAATTAAAGTTATAAAAGAAAGAAGCCAAAAAATAAAAGAGGGTTTAGAAAAAGCAGAACAAGCGGGTATAAGGTTAAAAGAAGTTGATAACATAGCCAAAGGAAAAATTAAGGAGGCAGAAGCCGAATCTATAAATATAATAAAAAACACCGAAGAAAAATCCAAAATTTTAGAGCGCGAATTGCAAAAGAAAAATGAAGAAAAACAAGTTCAGCTTCAGAAAGAACTGCAGGATCAGCTTAAAAAACAGCTGGAAGAAAACAAAAAGCTTGTTTTATCTCAAGCCGGCGAGCTGGTTAAAAAAGCAATAATAAAAACAGTTGAATTAAAACCCGAGGCAATAGACGATGCCCTTATTAAAAAAGCAGTATCAGAAATAAATGAAGTATAAAACTAAAGAATATGCCAAAGCATTGGCTGAAATTTTATCTGACAAAAATTTTAATGAAGAACAGATAACCCAGGGTTTTCTACGGCTTTTAGAAAGGCAGGGTGACATTAAAAAAGCAAAAGAAATTCTAAACACTGCCAAATTTTTATCGGCAAAGAAAAACGGAAAAAAGTCTGTTTTTTTTGAAACAGCCAGAAAATTATCTGCTGGCCAGAAAAAAATGCTTTTAAAGTTTATTGATGAAGGAGACATTGTTGAAGAAAAAATAAATAAAGATTTGATTGCAGGAATTAAAATAATAGTTGACAGCGAAAAACAATTAGACCAGACAATTTTAACGAAAATTAATAATATATTTTAAATATGTCAAATGAGATTTTAGAAAAAATAAAAAAGTCCATTGAGGGCTATAAAGACAATCCCGAATGGGAAGAAGTCGGCAAGGTTGTTGAAGCCGGAGACGGCATATTAAAAATATCCGGATTAAAAAATGCCGGAGCTTTGGAAGTTTTATCTGTAGAAAGCAGCGGAGAACGGGTCTTCGCCGTAGCGCTTAATTTGGAAGAAGATTCTATTGGAGCTTTAGTTTTAGGAGAGGCCTCTCATATTAAATCGGGACAAACAGTAAAAAGAACAAACCAGCTTTTGTCTTTGCAAGTGGGCGAGCAATTGCTGGGCAGAGTAATTGACCCCTTGGGAAATGTTTTGGACGGCAAGGGGCCGATATTTAGCGAGAAAGATAAAAAAGAATTTTATAATTTAGAAAACGATGCGCCAAATGTTTTGGCCCGTGAATCGGTTAATTATCCTTTGCACACAGGAATAAAAGCAATTGACTCTATGATTCCTATAGGCAGGGGGCAGAGGGAGCTTATAATCGGCGACAGGCAGACAGGAAAAACAGCAATTGTTTTAGACACAATTATAAACCAACTTAAAGAAGAAAATAGGCCGGTTTGCATTTATGTTGCAGTAGGACAAAAAGAATCAAAAATCGCAAAAATAGTTGAGACATTAAAACAAAATAACGTTTTAGAATATACAATTGTTGTGTCGGCCTCAGCTTCAAGTCCGGCTGCTTTTTGGTATTTGGCTCCTTTTGCCGGGTGCGCAATTGGAGAATATTTTCGCGATAAAGGAAAAGACGCCCTTGTAATTTATGACGACCTTTCAAAGCACGCCTGGGCATACAGGCAAATTTCATTATTGTTAAGAAGGCCACCTGGAAGAGAAGCGTATCCTGGCGACGTATTTTATTTGCATTCAAGATTGCTGGAAAGGTCAGCCAAATTATCAAAGGAGAAGGGAGGGGGCAGTTTAACAGCTTTGCCAATTATTGAAACACAGCTGGGAGACGTTACAGCTTACATTCCCACAAACGTAATTTCAATCACAGACGGACAAATTTATTTAGAGTCAGATTTATTTTATCAAGGAACAAGGCCTGCGGTTAACGTTGGTTTGTCGGTTTCGCGCGTAGGCAGTTCGGCGCAAACAAAAGCAATGAAAAAAGTTGCTGGAAAATTAAGATTAGAGCTTGCTCAATTTAGAGAATTGCAAACATTCGTGCAGTTTGCTTCTGATGTTGACCAAGCCACAAAAGAAAGAATTCAAAAAGGCAGAATAATTACAGAAATTTTAAAGCAGTCAGATTTAGCTCCAATAAGTTTTGAAAAACAGGTTTTGGTTTTATATGCGGCGCTAAACGGATATTTTGATAAATTTCAGCCGGAACAAATGCAAGAAATTGAGAAAAAGTTTTTTGAATATATTGAAAACTTGCATAAAGATTTATTGGAAACAATCAAAAAAGAAAGACAAATCACAGACGAAACCGAAGCAGAAATAAAAAAAGTAATCAGTTCTTTTATAGAAAATCAGTAAAAAAAAGCCCAACATGTGTTGGGGAGCAGTTAGCCACATACTCGGGTCGCGACGACTTATTTGTCGTCTTTGCTTTGATCCTTCGCCGCCTTGCGAAGAGCCTCCTCTGCGTTGGGGTATAGATGTTCGTTTGGGCATCGCAACTTCGCTCCTGTCAGAGCAAACTCCACATAGCAGACAGGGCACGTGACGACGATTTGTATAACGACATTGGGAACCATCCCAATCCACGACGGGAACATACTCATACCTGACATGGCTTTGATCCTCTTTCGCTATTTTAAGGCGTAGCTGCCTACGAGTGATGGGAAAGTGCTAAATCGAGCCTATATACTAATTATACACCCGTTATAAATAATTGTCAATAGTAAAATGGAAAATAAGAAAGAAAACAATTTTGCATATATTGACGGAGCAAACCTGCATAGAGGAACTACGAGTTTGGGTTGGAAATTGGATTATAAAAGATTTAGAGTTTGGCTGGCAGAAAAATATGAAATTAAGACAGCTTATTTATTTTTGGGATTGGTTCCAAAATACAAAGAACTCTATAAATACTTACAGGAGTGTGGGTTTATTCTAACTTATAAACAAGTAAGCTATGATGATGTTGGAACCGTTAAGGGCAATTGTGACGCCATACTTGTTTTGGATGCAGTTTCTGGTTTTTATGAAAAGAAATATGACAAAGCAGTTATTGTTTCAAGTGATGGGGATTATGCCGAGCTCGTTGAATTTTTGAAAAATAAAAAAGCACTTTTGTCTGTTGTATCACCGAGCAATAAATGTTCTTATTTATTACGAAGACAGAATACACCATTATTATATTTAGATACCCAGCGAAGAAAGTTAGAGGGCAAATAAAAAAAGCCCCCGGCAAGGACGAAACCTTACAAGGGTCTTTTTCATGGTTATACTATAATATTAGCAAATTCAGGGCTGTTGTCAAGAGGCAGATAAAATGATATAAGAATATAGACCGAATGCCAAATCACCGACGAAACCGAAGCAGAAATAAAAAAAGTAATCAGTTCTTTTATAGAGGCAAATTAAAAATATAAAAAAAGTCCCGACATTAAACAAAGTTAAACAAAAAATCCGTCAGGAAATGACAGATTTTTTGGCGTGGACCCGGCGGGATTTGCACCCGCTTCATCGGGTGTCAACACCGATATGTTAACTACATACAATTACGGGCCCGAGTCCACGAATTGATTATATCACAGAAAATTTATCAAACAAAAAAGACCCCTTTCGGAATCCTCTTTGTTTGACACCCGATTTGACCCGTAATTATACGGTTCATATCAGCAAGTTAAGTATAGCAAATACAGGGCTGTTGTCAAGTGGTTGATAAAATGATATAAAAATTAATTATGGAATCACCGCAGAATATCAAAAAACGTTTAAAAAGCGTAAATAACATAGGACAAATTACCAAAGCAATGGAGCTGGTTTCGGCTACAAAAATGAGAAAATCCCAGCAGATTGCTTTGGACTCCAGGCCGTATGCTTTTGCGGCATTAGATTTTTTGGCAACGATTTCAAGCTTAGAAGACCAAAAACTGCCTCCGTTGTTTGAAGACAGGAGAAATCCGCCAGCTGGCGGAATAAAAAAAGTTTTATTTGTTTTGGTTTCTTCTGACAAGGGATTGGCAGGAGCATTTAACAGTTCGGTTTTTAAAAAATTTGAAAAGCATATTAAAGAAGATAAAAAGCACGAAAATGAAGAAAAAGTTTTTGCGGCAGTCGGGGAAAAAGCATATAATTATCTTTTAAAAAAGTTCAGTACCGTAGACCAGTCCACGGTACTAAGAAAGTTTGTTGAAGCCGGAGATTATACAACTCCCGAGCAGGTGAGGCCGTTGTTTGATTTTTTAATAAAAGGTTATTTAAACAAAGATTTTGATAGAGTAATTATTGTTTCAACGCATTTTAGGTCTGCTTTAAAGCAGGAGCCCCATGTAAGAAGGGTTTTGCCAATTGATTACAGTCATATAGCCGACACAATTAAACAAATAATACCCGAGCGCGGAAAGTTTGCCGACTTGATAAAAGAGCACAATATAACTTTTACTTTAGATAAAAATAAATTAAAAGAATATACTATTGAGCCCGAGCCGGAAAAAGTTTTAGAAAAATTGGCGGAGCATTTATTTTTTATGCAAATTTACCATTTAATTTTAGAGGCCAATGCTTCAGAACATTCAGCCAGAAGAATGGCAATGAAAACAGCTTCGGATAACGCATCTGATTTGGGAAATAAATTAAATTTACAATATAATAAATCGCGCCAAGCCAGAATAACAACAGAAATAAGCGAGATAAGCGCGGGAGCCGAAGCGCTTAGCTAAAATTTTAAATAACAAATTTTAAATTTTAAATGAAATCTAAATGATAAAATGTTTTAAACATTTGAAATTAGGGCATTCAATTAAAATTTAGAATTTAAAATTAAAAATTATTATGCAAAAGGGTAAAATAATCCAAATTATAGGTCCGGTGGTGGATGTTGAATTTTCAGACCTGCCTGCGCAGGCAGGAGAAGGAAAACTTCCGTCAATTTTTAATGCGTTAAAAATAAAACATGACGGTAAAGAAATTGTTTTGGAAGTTGTAAAACATTTAGACCCAACAAGAGTAAAAGCAATTTCTTTGCAGTCAACAGACGGATTAAAAAGAGGCCTTGAAGTTGAAGACACAGGAAAAATGATTGAAGTGCCAGTAGGCCCCGATGTGTTGGGAAATTTATTTAATGTTTTAGGACAGGTTTTAAACAAAACAGATAAAAAATTTACAAAACATTTGCCCATACACAGGCCTTCGCCATCGTTTGTTGAGCAGTCAACAAAAACAGAAGTTTTTGAAACAGGAATTAAAGTGGTTGATTTAATAGCGCCGTTTATTAAAGGAGGAAAAGTTGGTCTTTTTGGGGGAGCTGGAGTTGGTAAAACAGTTTTTTTGCAGGAATTGATAAGAAACACAGCAGAAGAATCGGGCGGAGTTTCTGTGTTTGCCGGAGTGGGTGAAAGAACAAGAGAAGGAAACGATTTATACAAAGAAATGACAGAGTCCGGAGTTATAAATAAAACAGCTTTGGTTTTTGGGCAGATGAACGAGGTTCCGGGAGCAAGGGCAAGGGTGGCATTGTCTGCTTTAACAATGGCAGAATATTTTAGGGACGAAGAAAAGAAAAATGTTTTGCTGTTTATTGATAATATTTTTAGGTTTTCACAAGCCGGCTCTGAAGTTTCAACATTGCTTGGCAGAATGCCTTCGGCCGTTGGTTATCAGCCAACCTTGGCGCAGGAAATGGCGGAATTACAAGAAAGAATTACCTCCACAAAAAACGGGGCAATTACTTCGGTTCAAGCAATTTATGTTCCGGCCGACGACATTACAGACCCGGCGCCGGCTACAACATTTTCGCACCTGGACTCTACAATTGTTTTAGACCGCGCTTTAACTGAAATTGGAATTTATCCTGCTGTGGAACCTTTGGCCTCAAACTCTTCGGCTTTAGACCCAAAAGTTGTGGGCGAGAGGCATTATAAAGTGGCCCGAGACGTACAGCTTACCTTGCAAAGATATAAAGATTTGCAGGATATTATTGCTATTTTGGGAATTGAAGAATTGTCAGAAGAAGATAAAAAAGTTGTAAACAGAGCAAGAAAAATTCAGAGATTTTTGTCACAGCCGTTTTTCGTTGCAGAAAACTTTACGGGCAGGCCTGGAAAATTTGTTAAACTGGAAGACACAATTAAAGGATTTGAAGAAATTTTACAAGGCAAGCACGACGAAGTTCCGGCAGAAAATTTTTACTTAAAAGGAGGAATCGACGAAGTATCGAATAACTAGTAATTTTATGAAGCTGTCTATCTATTCATTAAAAAAAGTTTTGTTTCAGGGCGAAGCGCGGCTTTTAAATTGCAAAACAATTATGGGAGAGATAACTGTTTTAGACAATCACGAAACTTTTATTGGAGTTTTAACTGCGGGAATTATAAAAGTTGTAGAGGCAAATCCTTCGACAAGCTCAGGACCAAGGGAGCATTTTTTTCCGGTGAAATCAGGATTTCTTGAAGTAAAGCCCAATAATGAAGTAAGGTGCATTGTAGAGCAATAAAGCGATTTGACAGATTAATTTTTGAAAGCCCGGCACGGGCTTTTTTGTCCTATCTTAGTTTGTTAACAGGTGTGAAAAAATTGAGTATTGACACGGGCTCTTACATTTCTATAATAAATAATACTGTTGCGTTTTTTTAACCGAGATAGGTCATTTTAGTATCTTGTTTTATTATGTCTTTTATATTTTTATTCTAAAAAATGGATTTGGGTTCTGGAAAAAAACAGAACAATTAAATACACAAAGTGTTTAATAGGTCGACCCAAGGAAATTAAATAGGACAAAAAATATAAGTAAAAAAAATAAAAAACATGAAAAAATTAATAGCAAGTTTATTAACATTTGCAATGTTGGTTATGCTGGTAGGCCCGAGCTTTGCAATAGCTGAAACTGTCGGCACTGGTTTGACGCAAGACACTACCGGAGGCGCCTCCCCAATTGTAAAAGCTAAGTGGGAGGCCAATGGCGCTGATGCTCGGGGAGTTGCTTATGCCAGCGCCCTTGATTATTACAGGGATGACAGTGCGTCAGCTGGCGCTCAATTTTTACCATCAGGCCACAAAGATGTAAATAAAAAGATTGCAATGTGCGCGGTGGTAACCGACCCAGACGGATTGTCTGACGTAATTAATGTTTATTCAGATGTTTTCTACCCAGAAAACATAGATTTGGGCGCGCACCATGTAGCACTGCCAGATCAAAGCGGTGACGGCTGTGGCGAGCTTATGCAAGAAGACAGCTTGAATAAATTATCTAAAGCAGACGGCATTGAGCTTTTCTGCAACAGGGTAAGAAGCAATAACAACAATTTACCGACTTTTAACACCGATCCACAGTATTATGATTACGACGAAATTTGCAAAGCAGACGGCGAATTGCAAAAGGAAACAGCAGCTGTTTATTGCGGCACAAAAGACCTTTCTTACGAAGACCCATCCGGTGATTACAAGGTGTGGGCGATAGGACAAGACAAAGTTGGCCTGCAGGGCACATTGGAAAATCATTTTACCTATCTTCCAGTGACTGCTTTTGAAGCAGATTTTAATTCCATTAATTATGGAAATGTCCGCCTTAACACCCACAAAATAATTAATGGCGATTTGGTCTGGAACAGCCCTGCCGGCGAAAACCAAGCTTCAGTTAGGAACGTTGGAAACACCAGGTTAAAAATGAAGGTTTCGCAGGATGATATGGGTTTAGGAAAAACTGATGGAAACTGGAACGTAAAATACGATGCAAGGGTAGGAAGCAGCGCAGAATTTATTCAATACTGGCCAGAAGAAACAAAAACACTGAATAATCCGCTGGATTTGTCAGAATTAAATGAAATGGATTTTTCAATTGATATTTCCAAATTCCCGCCGACTCATTCAGGAAACTATTACGTAGGGAACATGACCCTGAGCGCCACATCTGTTTCGCACTTAACGTGCAGCGATTAATAAACAGATTGCTAACGGGGCCTCTTTGGGGCCCCTTGGAGAGGTTTTAAGCAAAATTGCTTAAAGCTTGTCCAAGGAATTGATGGCGGTATTGACTTGGTTTTTTGGTTGTGATAAGAATCACTATAAAGATAAAAAAAGATAAAAAATAAAAACAATGAACAAGTTAAAAATAATTTTAATAACAATTATATTTTTAAGCTTTATTTCAGCGCAAACAGTTTTTGCTATCGGGCAAATTACAGAACCGATTATTATTAAAGACGTTTTGAGGGGCCAAGAAGCATTAACTACAATTACTTTGCTTAATTCAGAACAAAAAGAAGTAAAGTATGGATTAAGGGCTGAAGGCCAGATTGCTGATTGGGCAGTATTTTTTAGCGCAGATGACACAAATTTTGAAAATCCTATAACAGAAATTAAAATGCCAGCAGACCAATACACTAATGTCAATGTAAGATTTAAAATTCCCGATGATACTCCGAACGGCGAGTATGCAGGAGAGTTATTAGTGTTTTTGGCTTCAAACAGGGAGCTTAAAAGCGAAGAAACGTCAGTCAACGTTTCACAGCAGATAGGACGAGATGTGACAATAACTGTGACAGATAAAGAAATTGTAAAATTGCAGGCAAGTTTTATACCTTTGACATATGATGTCCAGCAGGGAAAGCCGCTGAAAATAAGGGTTTTGTACGACAACCAGGGAAATGTTGCTGTAAAACCTGATTTACAGCTGAAAATTATAAAAAACAGCCAAACTGTTTATAATGCAATTTTTCCATATTCTGAGTCAGAAGAAGCAGTGAGGGCATATACTAATAGAGAAGTTTCTCCAATAGAATGGCAGACAACGGGCCAGGAAAACGGAAATTATACAGCCGAGCTTAAGGTGATTTTAAACGGACAGGAAATACAATCATATTCGTTCAAATTTTTGATAGGACATTTCCAAAATAGCATGTGGATAGCAGCTGTTTCATTTTTGGGAGGCGGAAATTTAGCTGTAGGATGGTTTGTAATAGCAGGAATGTTGCTGGTCTTGGCAATTACATTTGATATTTTACGCAAAAATGGAGTTAATTTTTCTAAAGGAAAATTAATTTTTAACAACATAAGGAGATTATTTTAATTAATAATATTGAGCGGGCCAGCAGGCCCAAAATAAATATGAAGCCATTTTTAAATTTTACGGCCGCTTTGTGGCTGATTATCAGCATGCTGATGGCCGGTTTTTTATTTCCTAAAAATATTGCATTGGCAGAAGGCGCCAATATGTGCCAGGTTGATGTTGATGTTATTTTAGTTTTGGATGTTTCGGGCAGCATGGAAGACGGGGGGAGCCAGAGCCAGTGCAATTGGAAAGAGCTTGAATGGGTTGATTCTAGCATGCAATGCGTCGGCCACAGCCAAGACAGTTTATCAGAAGAGGAATGTTTAGCAAAACCAGACACTATCCAGTGCGGCTCGCCCGCATATACGGCGCCTGCGCCTTCTAAAATAGAGTCAGCGAAAGCAGCAGCAAAATCATTTTTAGATAATTTAAAATCGCAAGACCAGTCGGGCTTGATTACTTTTTCAGACACAGCCCAACTGGCAAAAAGCCTTTCTTCAGACCATAACGTCACAAAAACAGCTATTGATTCTATTGATTCTGCTGTAACGGGCGGGGCAACAAATATTGGAGACGCAATTTCATTTGCAATTGCGGAATTTAATGGGAATGCAAATCTCCAGGCAGCCAAAACAATTATTTTATTAACAGACGGCAAGGCAAATAGGCCAAACGGTTTAGGTTCCGGGGAAGACTCTGACGATGTTGCTTATGCAATACAAAAAGCAACAGAAGCTGGAAATTTGGGTTATAAGATATTTACAATAGGGTTGGGAAGTAATTCTGATATTAATGAAACAATGTTGCAAGATATAGCTGATATTACAGGAGCAGATTACCACCATGCCTCAAATGGAGACGGATTAGAAGGCATTTATCAGGAAATTTCAACTGATATATGCCAATATGCTTCAATTTCAGGATATAAATACAATGATTTAAATAATAACGGAGAAATTGATGATGGAGAAGAAGCTTTGCATGGCTGGGAAATTGTTTTGTCTGGAGACGCGTCAGCAACCCAGACTACAGACGAAAACGGATTTTATGCATTTGCAGGATTGGAGGCAGGCAGTTATACAATTTCAGAAACAAATCAAAATGGATGGCTGCAAACTTATCCTTCAGAAGGATTTTATGCTTTAACATTGTCCCAGGGAGAAAATTCAACAGAAAAAGATTTTGCAAATTATTTTTCTGTTTGCGGAAATGAAATTTTAGATGAAAGCGAGCAGTGCGATGACGGAAACACTTCAAACGGAGACGGCTGCTCTTCAACATGCCAAACAGAAACACCTGCAAATCCAGAAGATTACAATAATCAAGAAGACTGCGAGAATGCAGGTTTCTATTGGTATGATGATTCTTGCCACGCAGAGCCGAATCCTGAGGAGCCTGTAGCTCCAGAACCCGGATATGTTGTGATAAATGAAATAATGCAGGATCCAGGCGCTGTTTCGGACACTTATGGAGAATGGTTTGAGCTGTATAACACAACAAATTATGATATTGACTTATCAGGATGCGTTATAAAAGATGAATTAAATAATCTTCATACTATTACATCGCTTATTTTATCAGCCAATGGTTATGCTGTTTTTGCCAAAAACGGAAACTATAGCCTGAACGGAGGGCTGAATCCAGATTATGTTTATTCTAATACGACTCTTGGCAATGCAAGCGACTCTATTATACTTGATTGCAACAGCGCAGAAATTGACAGAGTAGACTATGACGGAGGCGCAGAATTCCCTGACCCAACTGGCGCTTCAACAATTTTAGGAAATCCTGCTTTAGATAATAATGTGGGCGCTAATTGGTGCGTTTCAACAACCCCCTATGGATTAGGAGACCTTGGGACGCCTGGCAGTTTGAATGACAGCTGCGGTTTTGCGCCTGTTTGCGGAAATAATATATTGGAAACAGATGAGCAGTGCGATGACGGAAACACTTCAAACGGAGACGGCTGCTCTTCAACATGCCAAACAGAAACACCTGCAAATCCAGAAGATTACAATAATCAAGAAGACTGCGAGAATGCTGGTTTCTATTGGTATAATAATAGTTGCCATGAATTGCCATATGTGCCGCCACAGCCAGAAGATTATAACAACCAAGAAGACTGCGAATCAGCTGGCTTCTACTGGTACGATGACAGCTGCCATGCAGATCCACAACCAGAAGAGCCTGTTTGCGGAAATAGCGCCGTGGAATCGGACGAGCAGTGCGATGACGGAAACACTTCAGGTGGAGACGGCTGCTCTTCAACCTGCCAGACAGAGCAAACTTCGGGAAATGGCGCAGGAATTATGGGCGTAAACTATTATTCAACAATTTTGGCTTCTCACGGAGAAGGCGGGTCTATGACTCCGCTGGGCGAAGTGCATGTGCAGTTTCTAAGCAGTCAGTTTTTTAGCATAGAGCCCAGCAAAGCTTATAAAATTAAAGATGTGCTGGTTGACGGCATTTCTATTGGTCCGGTCGATTCTTACTTTTTTGAGCATGTAACTGGAAATCACACAATTTCTGCAGCCTTTTCTGTGGCAAAAATAGGCGATATCAACCGCGATGGCAATGTAGACGACCAAGACCTTGCTTTAATGTTATCTGTTTGGGGCCAGACAGATAGCTCTATGCCAGCTGACTTAAATAATGACGGAAAGATTGATGAATATGATATGGCTATTTTAATGCTTCACTGGGGCGAGTAAAATTGATTTTAAATTTTAAAATTTAAAACAAAAATTAAAATTACATGAAAAAAATAACCATACTATCATTATTTATTATTGCAGGGTGCGTGGCAGCTGGCCAATTTGCTTTAGCTGATACCAGTATGCTGTCTGTCGCGCCTTCGTCTGGCAATAAAGATATTGGTTCGTCATTTGATGTTTTAATTCAGCTGGATCCAGCGGGGAATAAAGCATGCATAGCAAAAGGCGTTTTAAATTTTGGTAATTTATCCTGCCAAAATATTGCGCTTGGTTCAGGAGTGGTGGCTCAAACAGCTCCAAATTGCCAAAGCCCAAGTTTTGTTTTGGGAATTCCAAAGTGCGCCGCAGCTTTACAAGATCTTATGGCAATATCTGTAAAAGGAATCAACCCCGGCCAAGCAAGCTTATCTTTTTCAGATGTCAGTGTTTTAGATTCAGATGCAGCAGTAGATTCTGGCAGCAATAGCGGGACTTATAATATAACAGCAATTTCCGGAGCAGCTTCTGTTGCGCAGCAAGCTCCGCTATCAAGCGCAGAAGTGGGGCTGGATAACACAAGCCAGGAGATAACGGGCGAAGAGACAACCCAGCAAGAAGAAACAGAAGATATTTTAACGTCCCAGGAAGAAAATAATGCCGAAACTCAACCTGCGGCTTTGGGCGAAAGCCAGTTTTCTTCATTTTTTTCTAATTGGATAGTCTGGCTTATAATTATAATTTTGCTGGCGGCTATTGTTTGGTGGTTTATTTCAAAAAAAGAAAACGGGGACAAAAAAGAAAACGTTCAAAAATAGTTAAATTTAAAAATTTTGTGGCTTGACCCGTTAGAAGCTGCAGCTTCTAACGGGTCTTGTTTTGATTTTTAAAAGTAATACAATTAATAAAGAATATGAGCAAAAAAGGACATTCTATATCAACAATTGTCATCACCATTTTTGCAGTGCTGATTATTTTAGCGCTTAGCATAGCCTTTTTTTATTTTGCAGTAAAATCTGAAAGCTTTTCGCAATCAGAAAACACCTCTTTTTCTGGAATTTCAAATGCAGTAAAAGAATCCGCCAGCTGGCGGACTAATATAATAGCTTTTAGCATTCCTGAAGTTTTACCCCAGCAAAAAAAGCAAGGAGAATGCTTTTCATATTCTATAGCTGACCCATTTCGTCCGGATGCTTTTAGGTGCCAAGTTAAAAATGAAATTTTTGACCCGTGTTTTGAAACGCAAGACCCAGCTTTTGTTTTTTGCCAGCCAAACCCCTTAACTCCAGAATCTTTTTTAATAGAGCTTGAAAAGCCATTGCCCCAGCCTTCTTTGCTGGATTTTACGCAAGATAATTGGGCATGGTTTCTAAAATTAGAAGACGGGTCTTATTGCAGGCCTTTTACAGGCATAAGGCCTGTTATACAAGGAAAACTTGCTTATTATGCTTGCGCGTCAGTTGACAACCCGTTAGATGATAAAGAAGAACACGTGATTTTATTTGGCGATTTGGAAAAATCAAGAATATGGACAGCAGACAAAGCTGTTATTACGCAAGATAAAGATAAGTGGATTATAAAATCAGAAGAAAAAGCAAAAATTGATACAGTCTGGCAATGAACTATTCAGAGGTTATAAAAAAATTGAAATCTCTAAAGAATCCGCGCAATGCTGAAGGCATGGCGCGGTTTGGCATTAGGCCAAAAACAAAAGTTTTTGGCATTCCGATTCCGGAATTAAGAAAACTGGCAAAAATTATAAAAAAAGACCATAAGTTAGCTTTAAAACTTTTTGATTCTGGAATACATGAGGCAAGAATTTTAGCCGGATTTATTGCAGATGCCGGGCTTCTGACAGAAAAGCAAATGGATAAATGGATCAATGGTTTTGACTCTTGGGATGTTGTTGACCAGGTCTGCTTAAGCTTGTTTGATAAGGCAAGTTTTATTTATAAAAAGGTATTTGAATTGGCCAAAACCCGACAAAAGCCTAAAAGGCATTTAGACGGGCCCGCCATAATGCCTGCTTCGCAGGCTTTGGGCGGGGAATTTCAACGACGTACCGCCTTCACGCTCATAGCGTGTTTAGCTGTGCATGGCCTGCCTGCGCAGGCAGGTAAAAAAATGAAAGACAAAGATTTTTTAAAATTTTTTCCTTTGATAAAAAAAGCTTCAACCGATGAAAGAAATTTTGTTAAAAAAGCTGTAAACTGGGCTTTGCGCCAGATTGGCAAAAGAAACAAAAATTTAAACAAAAAGGCAATAAAGCTTGCCAAAGAAATCCAAAAAATAAATTCAAAGCCAGCCAAGTGGGTGGCAAACAATGCTTTAACTGAGCTGCAAAGTGAAGCCGTCCAAAAAAGACTTAACGCAAAATAAATGATAAAATTTGTTTTCAAAATTTTAATTTTTATTGCAGCTCTGTTGTGCTTGGCTTTTTTGTTTTTTCAAATAAAAGGCATTTTGCTGGCTCCTTCTTTAGAAAATGATTTGCAATCTAAAGTTTGCTATAAAGAAACTTGTTTTTTTGTGGAATTGGCAAAAACAAAACAAGAATTAGAAAAAGGGCTAATGTACAGGTTTTCTTTGCCAAAAGACCAGGGCATGCTTTTTGTTTTTGGGCAGGAGGGTATATATCCTTTTTGGATGAGAAACACTTTAATCCCTTTAGACATAATATGGATAAACAGTTTAGGTGAAGTTGTTTTTATTGCTGAAAACAGCCAGCCATGTCTTGAGGGCGCAGAGTGCCTTGCAATTAACCCTGGAGCTTTGGCAAAATACGTTTTGGAAATAAATGCCGGAATTATTGAAGAATTGGGCATCACCCCCGGCTCAAAACTAGATTTATATTATTAAATAGCAAGCAGTTTAATATTGCCAAAAGAAGTTACATAATTCGACGGGTTTTTGCCGAACGGCAAAAACCCGTCGCAATAGCAAGCGCAGGTTAATAAGTGTTAACTTAAAAATATGGCTCAACGAGGTTGAGCCATAAAAAATGGGCGGGGGAGCCTGTTTTTTGGTTTGGTACGTATTGTGGTATGTACCAAGGTATGTACCATGTCACGTGATCCCTCACGTGAGGTTGACAAGTTTTGATATTAGGCATATTCTAATTTTATTGCAGCAACTTCGCTGCAACGTACCTTTACAGGAGAATACCGATGAAGACGAGATTTTTCGTTTGCCTGTTGGTTTTGTTGTCCGCCGCAAATTTGGCTTTTGCCGATTTGTATCACTTTACCTCTGAATCCAACGGTTACGGATGTCAAATTCAGTCCTACGTGGACGGAATTGCGACAGAAGCCTGGAACGGCAGTGTAGGATCCTTTTGGGATCCGTCGCATCACGTCCCAGCAAATGGAGATTCCTTGTGGGATGTTGATGTGCAGGCAATGACTACCACATTTCTCGGCATGCATACCGAACTGGATGAAACGATTACACTATCTGATAATGTCACATATCAGATGGGCTTCGGCAACCAGTTGGAGATACCTTTCACGCTTTATCTGACAACATATAGTTCAGATATCAATGTTGTTAGGGGTCCTTTTCCGATAGCACAGGATCTTACCTTTGAGATGGTTAGCGGACCCATAAGAGCTCAAGACATATCTATTGAGGTTGCAGGTAGTATTACTTTCAACGATCAGCAGCGCAACTTCAACCTTACAACGAATCCTGAAGGGGTTGCGTGGGGAGACGATGCCTCGGAATTTCTTGGGAAATTCGATGATTCGCTTTATCCTGAATGGCTTGGATTGCGCCTTAACCTTAGTAAAAGATTCGTTTGGTCTGGACAACAATACTACAAAGCTGTTGAGGGTATTGTAGACGGTCATCTCGTCGAGTTCTATATTAACCCACATGTTGCAGAGTTCAATATCTGGTCGGGTCAGCCAACTGACATTCCTGAGCCTGCGACGGTTGTGTTGCTGGTTACTGGCCTGATTGTTGGTGGATTTCTTCTTTGTCGCAAATGATAGCGATTCGTCGCTTTAGCCCCTTGGCACCCAAGGGGCTTTTTTATGCAAGGGTCACCGTTAGGGGTAACGTTACCCCTAACGGTGACCCTAACGTGAGGCCAAAAAAATAAAGATGTGCGGCTTTTTGCCGAACGGCAAAAAGCCGTCGCAATAGTAAGTACAGGCTAACAAGTGTTAACTTAATAAAATGTATTGGGAGATCATATCTCCCAATGTTTTGTTGTGTGTGTTTACAGAAGGGCGGTTTTGATGTAGAATAAGGGTACTTATATGTCGATTTTTAATAAAATTTTTGGCGACCCGAATGAAAAATTTGTCAAAAGCCTCCAGCCTTTAGTTGATAAGATAAATTCGCTTTCACCTGAGTTTGAGAAGCTTTCAGACGAGCAGTTAAAGCAAAAAACGAGCGAGTTAAAAGAAAAGCTTGCCCGCAACAATGCCGCGGCTTTGGGCGGGCTGGATGACATTCTTCCAGAGGCTTTTGCTTTGGTGAGAGAAGCCTCAAAAAGAAGCTTGAACCAGCGCCATTTTGATTCACAACTAATTGGCGGAATTGTTTTGCATCAGGGTAAAATTGCTGAAATGAAAACCGGAGAGGGAAAAACTTTATCTGCCACTCTGCCCGCATATTTAAATGCATTAGAGGGCAAGGGCGCGCACATAATTACTGTTAACGATTACCTTGCAAAAAGAGATGCTGTCTGGATGGGCCAGATATATCATTTTCTTGGCTTGACGGTAGGCTGTATTACAAACGAGAGTGGCTATGTCTATGATGCTGGTTATACAAATTCAAAATTCAAAATTCAAAATTCTGACGAATTAGACAAAGAGCGCGATGAATTGGGCGGGTTTAAAGTGGTGCAGGATTTTTTAAAGCCGGTTTCAAGAAAAGAAGCCTATGCAGCTGACATTACTTACGGCACAAACAATGAATTTGGATTTGATTATTTGCGGGACAATATGGCATACGAACAAAATCAACAAGCGCAACGAAGCCACAACTTTGCCATAGTTGACGAAATTGACTCAATTTTAATTGACGAAGCTCGCGTGCCGTTAATTATTTCCGGGCGGGCCGAAGAAGCAACGGAAAAATATTATAAGTTTGCCAAAGTCGTGTCTCCTCTGCAAAGAGACATAGATTACGAGATTGATGAAAAATTAAAAACAGCAACCTTTACAGAAGAAGGCCAGAACAAAATTGTAAAAAGTTTGGGCTTTGACCCGTGGTTAGACAATGATATTGCCTCAACCCACCAGTTAGAGTCGGCCTTAAGGGCTAAAACATTGTTTTTGAAAGACAGAGATTACACTGTAAAAAACGGAGAAATTTTAATTATAGATGAATTCACAGGCAGAATTTTGCCCGGGCGCCGCTGGTCTGCCGGGCTTCATCAAGCAGTTGAGGCAAAAGAAGGAGTCGAGGTAAAGCCGGAATCAATAACAATGGCCACAATTACTTTTCAGAATTATTTTAGAATGTACAAAAAATTGTCTGGCATGACAGGCACCGCCTTAACTTCAGCTGAAGAGTTTGACAAGGTTTACAAATTGGAAGTTGTTTCAATTCCTACAAACAAGCCAATGATAAGAAAAGATTCTGCTGACAAAGTTTACAAAACAGAAAAAGGAAAGTTTGAAGCTCTTGTAAAAGAAATAGAAGAATTGAACAAAAAAGGCCAGCCGATTTTAGTGGGAACCAGATCTGTTGAAAAAAATGAATACGTTGGCAGGCTTTTAGAAACAAAAGGCATACCTCATAATACATTGAATGCAAAAAATCATGAAAGAGAAGGTGAAATTATAGCCCAGGCAGGAAAGCAAGGGGGTGTGACCATTGCAACTAATATGGCAGGCAGGGGAGTTGATATTATTCTCGGTGGGAACCCACCGAGCCCTGAGCAGGGTCGAAGAGTTAAGGAATTAGGCGGCCTTCATGTAATTGGCACAGAAAGGCACGACGCAAGAAGAATAGACAACCAGTTAAGGGGCAGGTCTGGCAGGCAGGGCGACCCGGGCTCCACGCAATTTTTTGTTTCTTTGGAAGATGACCTAATGCGTATTTTTGGCGGAGACAAAATAAAAAATTTAATGACAGCTTTGAACATGCCAGAAGACCAGCCCATACAAGCGGGCATGGTTTCGGGGGCCATTGAATCTGCCCAAACAAAAATTGAGGGGTTTAATTTTGACGCTAGAAAGCATTTATTAGAGTATGATGACGTAATAAATAAGCACAGAGAAATTATTTACAAAAAGCGCATGGCGTTTCTTGTAAATCCCAAAACAGAAATTTGGGAAATTTTTAACAAAATTGAGAAACCCGACAAAAGCCAAAGCCATTTTGACGGGCCCGCCACAATGCCTGCTCTGCAGGCTTTGGGCGAGAAAGAAAAAGAATTGGGAGAGGAAAATTTTAACCAGCTGTGCAGGGCTGTAAGTTTGCGGGTTTTGGATTTAGCATGGCAAGACCATTTGTCTTACATGGACCATGTCAGAGACTCTGTAAAATTAAGGGCTTATGCTGGCAGGGATCCTTTGGTGGAATATAAAAATGAAGCGCACAAAGCATTTGGGCAATTGTTATCAATGCTTGATGCCAACATTGCAGAAAATATTTTAAAATCCGGCATTCCCCGGCAACAAAAGCCAATGCTAAATTTTAAACCTGTTGAAGCAGGCCTGCCTGGGCAGGCAGGTAAAAAAGAAGTCGGCAGAAACGATCCGTGTCCGTGCGGTAGCGGTAAAAAATATAAGAAGTGCCATGGTAAAAACGCTTAAAATGTGATATAATAAGGTATGAAAAACTGGTCTGTAGACATAAAAAAAATAAGGAAGAATAAGGAAGAATTTGCCATTTGGAAGCTGGAGCAAACGGTGAATTTTGGTTTGGGTGGGAAAAAAATTAAACGAAAAGAACTTAAAAAATATTGGAAAATTTTAAACATAGATCCTGCTAAAAGGAAATTTTTATCTTTATTCATAAAGTAATGAAGAGCATTTTATCGGAAAATCAACAAAATATTCTCAAAATAATAAGCAAAGACAAAACGCTTTGCGATAATTTTTATTTAACGGGCGGCACTGCTTTAGCTGAGTTTTATTTGAATCACCGCTTGTCGGAGGATTTAGATTTTTTTTCTGAAAAAGAGTTTGACCCGCAAAGTATTTCTGTTTTTTTTGAAAAGATAAAAAAAGAGGCAAAAATAAAAAAAGTGGAATTTCAACAAAGCTTTAACAGAAATTTATTTTTCCTTGATTTGGCAGATGGCGATAAAGTTAAAATGGAGTTTACTTTTTTTCCTTTTGAGAGAATTGATAAAAAAAATAAGATAGGCGATTTGTATATAGATAGTCTTTTGGATATTGCCGTGAATAAAGTTTTTACAATTTATCAAAAACCAAGAAGCAGAGATTTTATTGATTTATATTTCATTTTGCAAAAAGACAGGAAATTATATCTCGACGAATTGGTCAAAAAGGCACAGATAAAATTCGGCAATTATATTGATCCAATTCAATTAGGTGCTCAATACATGAAGGCAAAGGAATTAAAAGATTTTCCTAAGATGTTGGCGGACGTTAAAGAAAACGATTGGCAAGAATTTTTTATTTCAGAGGCCAAAAAACTTTCCAGCAAAATTATAAAATAGTATGACAAAGAAAAATAAAGAAATTAAAACAGATAAATATCCCGATGAATTCTATTTTGATGACTGCCCGATTTGTCAGGGAATGAAAAAAGCTTACGAAAGCGGAAAGGGGTTGGCATTAGAAGAAACTAAAAAATTGTTTGATAAAGCAAAAGAGAAAAATAAAAATTATTGTAAAAAGTTATAAAAATACAATTTTACCACAAATTAAACTCAAATATTTCAAGCGACCCGATATAAAATTGTCGGATCATCCGAGAACGAATTATACTTGCGATAAGTGTGGCATGAATAATATTCCATTTATCGGTGCCGTTAAAGATGGCTACAGTAAAAATCCAAAATATTTTTGTGAAGATTGCGCGATAGATGCGTATATGTCTGAGCTTGGCTTTGAATCGCGAGATGACAGAGCAATTTTTGATCAAAAAATAATCTAAAAAATTATCCACTTTAAGAGTAAGATAAGCTGGAATTTTATGTATGGATATGATATAATCAAAATGTACTTATATAACCAAATTAGGAAATGCGAAAAAATTTTTTGAAAGCTAATTTTGGACAGGGAATTTTATGGTCCAAAGATATCAAAAATATCGACCTTGAAGGAGATAAAATTTATATTATCCACCAAGTTTTAAGTTACGGGAAAATTAATCAAATAAAATATCTTTTTAAAATTTATAAACCAAGAGAGATTATAGACGTATTTGTTAATCATCCCAAACGAATATATTCGCCAGCAGTTTTCAATTTTATCAAAAATTTTATTTTGAATTTAAAGGAGAAAGATTTATCCGCAAATAAATATGTCAAAACTTCATTTTGAGCTTTTGAACGGCAATCAAAAAAAATGTCTCGAAATTTTAAAAAACTTCTCTAAATACGGAGTTTTGGGCGGCGGCACGGCTTTAATGCTACAGCTTGCTTTTCGAAAATCATTTGATTTTGATATTTTTACGCCAAAACCAATATCCAAGCAATTTCTTTATAAAATAAAAGAACATTTTAAATCTATTAATATTACTGTCAATACTTCAGATGAATTAAGTTTTGTATCATTGCCCCATGAGGTAAAAATTAGTTTTATTTATTACCCGTACAAGTCTTTATATAAGACAATATCTTCTGACTATCTTTCAGTTTTCGATTGGCGCGACATTGCTTTAGACAAAGCGCATACTGTCGGCAGAAGGGGTGCGTGGCGCGATTATGTCGATTTATTTTTTATATTAAAGTCAGATTTTTTTCTGAAAGACATTATCGTCCAATCAGAAAAAAAATTCGGTGATTCTTTTTCTGAAAAATTATTTTTATCTCAATTGGTATATTTTGATGATTTGGAGGATTTTACAATTGAATTTTTCGCTAAAACGTATTCGCAAAAAGACATAGAAGAATTTTTGGAAGTCGAAGTGAGAAAAATAAACGCGTAAAGATGTAAAATCCGCACCAAAATCGGTGCGGATTTTTCGAATTATGATTTTTAACTTATGTCGCGTGTAAGGTTGCAGTTTGGAGTAGAATGCAAGGAGGGAAAAATACAAATATTAAATGTATGGGAAAATATAGCAAAATAATAATTTTGGTTTTGATAGTTTCAGCTTTTGGAGCAGGCATATATTTTAAGGACGATGCCATAAAATTTTATAATTCTGCGAGTTGGCAAATTAACAAACAGATACAGGATTTTCAAAAAACAGACATAGGTTCTGTTATGGCGGAAGCGGGCAGAGAAATTTTTAATCCCTTGCCATTAAAAATCGGAGGCGAGAGCAATAATGTTGTTTTATTAAAAAGCAAAATTATTGAGCAAACAAATTTACAAAGAGCAGAAAATAATTTACCAGCCTTAACTGAAAACCAATATTTAAGCTTGGTAGCTTCAGCTAAAGCGCAAGACATGTTCAAAAACCAGTATTTTGAGCATGTGTCGCCCTCTGGCCAAGCTCCAGGAGACTTGGTAAAAAGTTTTGGGTATGGCTACATAGCCACAGGAGAAAATTTGATTCTTGGAAATTTTAAAAACGAAAGGGAGGTTGTTTCAAACTGGATGGCAAGTCCGGGGCACAGGGCAAATATTTTAAACAACAGGTACACAGAAATCGGTGTTTCTATTATAAAGGGCACATATGAGGGTGAAACTGTATGGATTGGCGTGCAGGAATTTGGGCTTCCTTTGTCTGCTTGTTCTCAGCCCAACGAAAGCTTAAAAATAAACATAGATTATAATCAAACGGAATTAGCTAATTTGTCTTTGCAAATTGATGCAAAAAAAGAAGAAATTAACAGCGCAAATTCAAAATCCGCGCCTTACAGCCAAATGATTGACGACTACAACCAGCTAGTTGAAAATTATAATTTTTTAGCTGAACAAACAAAACGGCTTATTTCAAATTATAACAATCAGGTAAATAATTTTAACCAATGCGTCGCGGGCAAATAACAACATGAAAAATGTGGCATGAAAAATTCAAAACAAATTGAAAAACATATAAAAGGGATTGCCAATCATAGAAGAATCGATATTTTGTTTTTAGTTGCGAATGCCGGAGGGATAACGCTTGAAAATATTTCAAAAAGTTTGAATTGTAATTTTAAAACAATTTCTGGACATACGTTAAAATTAGTAAATGCCGGCTTGATAGACAAAAGTCATAATGGACAGATGGTTTTGCATTATCTATCGCCATACGGAAAATTTTTTGTTAAATTTATCAGAGAATTCCGAAAACTATAAATTTTATACACTCTCTTATTCTCGAGAATAAGAGAGTGTTATTAATATTATGGTAAAAATTAAATCGGGAAAATATAAACATTATAAGGGAGCAGAATATGAAGTTTTAGGTACAGCAAAACATTCGGAGACCCTTGAGGAATTTGTAGTTTATAAAGCTTTGTACGGCGAAGGCGAATTATGGATTCGTCCGTTAAAAATGTTTACAGAAAAAGTTGAATTCGGCGGTAAAAAAGTTTTAAGGTTTAAATACATTGAAATATGAAAATAAATAATAAAATTATTGAAGAAGTAAAAGAAAAAGCAAAAGAATTTTTTGTTTCAGCTTCCGGATGCCATGACTGGAGCCATGTTGAAAGGGTTTATAATTTAGCTTTAAGAATTGCTAAAAAAGAAAAAGCAGACATTAATGTTATAAAATTAGCAGCTTATCTGCATGATGTCGGGCGTAGAGAAGAAATGCAGAGCAAAGGAAAAATCTGCCACGCTGAAAAAGGAGTTGAACTGGCTGAAAAGATTTTGGAAAAATATAATTTAGATAAAGAAACAATAGAAAATATAAAACATTGTATTTTAGTTCACAGGTTTAGAAATGACCACAAACCCGCGACAATTGAAGCGAAAATTTTATTTGATGCAGATAAATTAGATTCAATTGGGGCGGTGGGAGTTGGCAGAGATTTTTTATTTGCCGGTTCGTCCGGCTCTAATTGCTTATATACTGGCAACGAAAAAAAGTTAGTAAAAAATGCAAGAGATTTTAGCTATTCAAAAGAAGATTCGGCTTTGCTGGAATATTATTTTAAATTAAAAAAAGTAAAATCAAAAATATTGACAAAGACTGGGAAAAAGATTGCCGAGGAAAGACATAATTATATGGTTGATTTTTTTAAAAGATTTGAATTAGAAATTAAAGGTTTATTATGAAATTTGCAATTATTTCAGACACGCACGGCAATGTGGCTAATTTTAAAAAAGTTGTCGATTGGCTGAATAAAGAAAATATCCAGTTAATTTTGCATTGCGGGGATATTGGAAACCCGGAAAGCTTAAAAGAATCACTGGCAGATTTTAAAGGAGAATTTTTTGGAGTGTTTGGAAACATGGACAAGGATTTTAAGATTTTGCTGGAAGAATATAATAAAATACCCGGCGTTGAAATAAATGAAGATGTTTTTGAAAAAGAAATTGATAAAAAACGAATAGCTTTTACCCATTTTCCAGATATGGCAAAAAAATTGGCGCAGTCAGGAAAATTTGACGTGGTTTTTTATGGCCACACGCACAGACCATGGCTCGCCCGCATCGCTACGCGAAGCGTTGCGAGCGGGGAAGAAAAAATACTTGTCCATCCGAAGCCGAATGGCGAAGGAGGAAGCGAGTGCAGAATGATAAATCCAGGCGAGCTGGCGGGTCAGTTTCATAAGCCCACTTTTGCAATTTACGACACAGAAACAGATAATCTTGAACTCAAAATTTTAGAAAAACTTTAAATTATAAAAATATGCAAGAAAAATTTGAGTCGAACACACATAGCGAACCAGAGCAGCTTGAATCTGCAGAAAAAAGAAACGAACGCATGGCGATGGGTAATATTACAAATGAAGAAATTTTGGAATATTTGAATCACCCAGAGGACGTTTTGTTTTCGCATAAATTAGTTTCAGAAAAAAAAGGAGAAAAAATAGAAACAGATATCAAAGTAAGGGCTTTGACAAAAGATTTTTTAGAACCGACTTTGGAAAGTTTAAAAAATTCATGGGATGATGTTTCTTTCGAAAACCTTAGAGAAACTTTAACTGCTTATTTTGAGCAAAAAGAAACAGGAAAGCCAGGGCTTTTGAATGTTGAATATTATATTGCTACAGACCAAGAAGATAAGCCCCTAGCTATGACTGGCCTTTACACAATAGATATACAGGGCGGGGCGGGATTTTCCACAAAAAACCACCTTGATACAGAAAAGCACAATTTAAACATGGGGTTGGGCTGGTATTCTGTGAGCAAAGAAGCGCAGGGGACAGGGCTCGGAAAATATTTTTTGGATTGGACAGAAAATTTAGCTAAAACAAGAGGGGCAAAACATTTTGAAGTAGAAACAGACGACTGGTCGGTTTCAGAAAAAGCTGTAAAAATGTACCAAAAATCAGGATATAAAGAAGGATTTCCTGTAAAAGATTTTTATGGACCGAGAAGAGATTTAAATGTTTATTACTGCGATTGTAGCAAAGAGAAAGACGCCGAACAAACAGTAGAGCCTGCAGAAATTACTGAAGAAAACAAAGAAAAAATAATTCAAATTGCAAAAGAAAATTATTCACCTGAAAGATTTGAAGAGTTTATGGCGTGCCTCGATCTTTTTTTACAGCAAGACAAAGGATCCGGCGCAATTTTTACCGGACATTCTGCCGTTTTTACGGATTCTTCCGGCCAGCCGGAAAGTTTTGCTATTTATGTTGACGGAATATACGATAACTGCAGTCTTGTTTATTGGCTGGGAGCTAATGGCAAAGATGCTTCGGCAAAAGCAAATCTTTTGTCTGGAATAAAATCAATTTCTAAAGGAAATGACAAAGACATATTAATGATTTATAATGAAAATGAAGATGAGGGTTTGCGAGCGGGGGGATTTAAAAAAGCAAAGCACGGAGTGCCAGGAGTTTTTGGAAAAGGAGACAAAACAAAATTTCTTTTGTTTACAAAATTATTAAATTAAAAAAATATGGCAGAAATATTTAGAGAACAAGAAGAAGTTCAACCGGAGCAATCAGTCGAGCTCTCTGAAGAACAGTCGGTCTGGAAAACGATTAAGCAAATGCAGGAAGGGAGTGAATTTAAAAGGTCAGATGGAATTTCTGCTAATTGCGAAATTGAATCAGAAGGGAAAAAATTTAGGATAGAGGTAATTGAAGACGGCAAAGATCCGGCTTTAAGTGAGGTTCAGGAATTGCTTGAAAAAACCTTTTCTGAAGAAGAGGTTGATTCTGAAGAGATTTTACGCTCTTCTGTTGACGGCGTTACTCCGTGGGACACAGAAGATACAAATTATAGGATTGTCACAGTCAGGGATGAAAAAGGAAAATTAGTTTCTGTTTTTGGTGGGGCCCCTTTGGACTGCCAGAATGAAAAAGGCGAACCGACGGGCGAGCAGGTCTATTACGTTGGCTATGCTGCAAGCGCCAGAGGGTCGCGCAAAAAAGGACTGGCAAGAGAAGCTTATATTTCAGCTTTGATAGATGCAACAAAAAGAGCGGGCGAGGAGAGCAAACAGTTAAAATTTGCGATGGGAGAATGCACACATACTTCTGAAAAATTTTGGAATAATGTAGGGTGGAAAAGAATTTATGCACAGACTGGAGACAAAAAACAATACACAGAATTGCCGTATATCCAGCCAGCGCTTGATTTTGACGAAAAAACCGGAGAGATTGCAGAAGGTGCCAGTGAATGTCCAGAACATTTGATGATTGATAGTTTCGGCAGAATGCCTCCAAGTAAAGAAGATGTAAAAGGAGCATATGATTCAATGTTGCATTTTTGCGCCGATTGGCCCGAAGAAGCATTTGAAAATCCCCAAGCATTTGAAGTCAATAAAAAATATATGGCCGGCGTAAGAGCAGAATTTCACGAATTTTTAGATAAAACCGATAAACTTATTTATCTTGACGCCGAAAATAGAAAAAAAGCTAAGAAAACGGGCGTTAAAATCCGCAATCATACAGATGCTGATCGCAGAGACGCAGGAAAAGAAGACTTTTAGAATTTATTAGCCTGCTGTAGAATTTCAAAACACTCTAGACATTGTTTGGGGTGTTTTTGATTGTATGGACAAAATTTGATAAAGTGGTAAATTTATATTGGCGTTGTTCATTGAAATTTTGTTAACCACAGGAGGCATAGCAATGTGCGAAAAAAGTGTTGGATTAGTTCTTGTTACAGAGGTCCCGGATTTGGGCGTTGCAGCAGTTTTGAGAGAGCGTGGATTTTGGAATTTTGAAGAAACTGATTATCAATCATGGCCCGGAGTATGCCAAGTTACAGTGCTCGGAAAGCTGGGGCCAAATGAAACTTTTTTATTAGCTCTTCGATGCGAAACAGAAGAAGAGCTAGGCACAAGGTTTCTTAATGCTTTTTGGCCGGGTCATAAAGATTTAGTTGAAGTATTCCACGAGAAAACAGAAGAAAAAGAAGTTGTAATTTTTTCTGCAAAAGTTGATTTTTATATGCTTAACTTAATTAGGCTTGAACCTTCTACAGGAAGCATAAGATTTTTGACTCAGTGCGGGCTTGATTATGTGTGGGATTTTAGAAATTTCTCCAAAAAAGCCCAAATAGTGCCAGACAGAACAATGATTGCAATGTTTCCGGACGAGGCGGAAGCTGTTAAAAAAGCATTCAAGCATTTTTTAAAAATTAATGATTAAACAATCTACCCCGACGGGAAACGTCGGGGCTTTTTTATTGTTGACTATTTTGAAAATCAGGCATATAATAATTTTATTAAATCAAATTTGCTAAATGCAGCAGAAATATTATATTTTTATTGCAGTTTTAATCTTGGCTGTTTTAGCCGGGATTTTTTCATACCCAAATTATGTAAATAAGGCTATTGATTATTTAAACAGCAAAGCTGGCTGGACTCTTTGGCATTTTCCAGAAAAGCCATATATTTTGGGCCTTGACCTGCAAGGCGGAGTCCAGCTTATTTACCAGGCAGATTTGAGTTCAGTTGAAGATAAATCCGGAGCTATGGCAGGATTGCGAGATGTAATTGAAAGAAGAGTAAATATGTTTGGGGTTTCAGAGCCTGTTGTCCAAATTCAGGGCCAAGACAGGCTTTTAGTTGAGTTGCCCGGAGTTACAGATGTAAAACAGGCAATTGATATGATAGGCCAAACTCCGTATTTGGAGTTTGATGAAGAAAGGACAGCCGAGGAAGCCCAGCAGATTATAGATAAAATGAAAGAAGTCCAAGCGGTTCAGGACGAGGGGGGAGATATTACAAGCATTGAAAACTGGGAGCTGGCTTTGCAAAATCCTTATTATAAGCCCACAGAATTAACAGGAAAATATCTTACAAAAGCAAATGTTATTTTTGACCCCACAACTTACAAGCCCCAGATAGAACTGCGCTTTAACGACGAGGGAGCTAAAATTTTTGAACAAATTACAGAAAGAAACGTTAACAAGAGCTTGGCCATTTTTCTTGACGGAGCCTCTATTATTGACACAAACGGAGATGGAAAAATTGACGTCAACGATTTATACGCTCCCAACGTGCAAGAAAAAATTTCAGGAGGCAAAGCTGTTATTACAGGAGACATGTCAACCCAAAAAGCAAATGAAATCGCAAGAAGGTTGAATTCTGGAGCTTTGCCTGTAAAAATAGGAAGCCCGATTTCGCAAGAAACCGTGGGGCCTACTTTAGGATATGCGTCTTTGCAGAAATCTTTACTGGCTGGAATTTTTGGGCTTTTGGCAGTGGTTGTATTTATGGTTTTAATTTATAGGCTGCCAGGGCTCTTAGCCTCTTTTGCTTTAATAATTTATGTTGCCATTGTGCTTTCTTTGTTTAAATTAATTCCTGTTACGTTAACGTTGGCTGGCATCGGAGGTTTTATACTTTCTATAGGAATGGCAGTTGACGCAAATATTCTTATTTTTGCCAGAATGAAAGAAGAAATAAAAGCTGGAAAAGGTTTGTCTCAGGCAATTGATGAGGGGTTTAGAAGAGCTTGGTCGTCTATTCGAGATTCAAACTTTAATTCTTTGATTGTGTGCGCCATTTTATTTTTTGTGGCAACTTCATTTATTAAGGGGTTTGCTTTTACTTTGGCTTTGGGTATTATTATAAGTTTGTTTTCAGCCATATTTATAACAAGGATATTTTTGCAGGTATTCGTAGGAAAGTGGACAGAAAAAGCTAAATGGCTTTTGTAAATTTTAAATAACAAATTTTAAATTTTAAATGAAATCTAAATGATAGAATGTTTTAAACATTTGAGATTAGGGCATTCAATTAAAATTTTAAATTTAAAATTAGTAATTAAATGAACATACAGTTTACTAAATATTCAAATATCTATTATATAATTTCTGGGATTTTGGTTTTGGCCACGATTGTTTCTTTGTTTATTTTTGGGTTAAAATTTGGAATTGAGTTTGCGGGCGGCAGTAGCATGCAGATTGAGTTTAATCCGCCAGCTGGCGGAGAAAGGCCATCAAACGAAGTAATAGAGCAGGCTCTTTCTCAGTTTGGTTTGGGCCAGGTTAGCATACAGCCAATTGGAGTTAACGGAGCAATTTTGCAGTTTATAGGCGTTGACGAAGCAACCCATCAGCAGATATTGGCAAAATTAAATGAGCTTGCCAAAACCAGTGAAAAAAGTTTTCAGTATATCGGCCCTTCTGTGGGCCAGGAGCTGAGAAACAAAACAGAGCTGGCAATTGTTTTAGCTTTGCTGGCTATAACTCTATACATTGCTTTTGCTTTTAGAAAAGTTTCAAGGCCTGTAAATTCGTGGAAATATGGAGTTGCTTCTTTAATCGCCCTGTTTCACGACATATTGATTCCCGTTGGAGTTTTTTCTATTTTGGGAAGGTTGTATAATGTTGAAATTACAATTCCAATTATAGCTGCTCTTTTAACAGTGCTTGGATTTTCTGTGCACGACACCATTGTTATTTTTGACAGGATAAGAGAAAACATTTTAAGGCAGGGAATGGGCCAGTTTGAAGAAACCGTTAACTGGAGCTTAAACCAAACACTAGGCAGGTCTTTGAGCACGGTGTTTAGCACATTAATAGTGCTTATTGCCATATTCTTTTTTGGAGGAGAAACCCTAAAATATTTTTCTTTAGCTTTAATAATAGGCATTACTTCGGGAGCCTACTCTTCTATATTTATTGCGTCCCCCTTGCTTGTCAGCTGGTATAAATGGGGGGCAATGCGACAAACTTGACAAGGAGTTTTTAATATGGTAAACTTAAATAATTAATAGTCCCATCAGGGTTAATAAAACATATGGAAACCAATTATATCGCTACGCTAAATTATAAGCAAATATATCAAAAGCTTACAAAAGGCCTTTCTGAAAAGACCAAAGACATCTTTGATCGCAGATTTGGCGTGAAAACAAGCAATCCTGAAACATTAGAATCAATAGGCAAGTCTTTTGGCATAACCAGAGAAAGGGTCCGCCAAATAGAGGAAGCCGGATTCAACCACATAAGAAAGCAAAACGGCGAATTGATAGACAGCATTTATGGCCAGTTTGCTAATTATTTTCAGGAGCAGGGCGGATTTAAAAAAGAGGAATCTGTTTTGCAGGAGCTTGGCGGAAAAAGCCAAAAGCCATATGTTTTATTTTTGCTCACATTAGGAGAGCAGTTCTCAAGAGTTTGCGAGAAGAAAGACTTCTGCTATTTTTGGTCAACTATGCCCGATGCCAAAAGCAAAGTTATAGCCAACTTAAACTCTTTGGTTTCCGAAATGAAGAAAATAGGAAAACCTGTTTCAAAAGAAGAGTTTGTTTCATTGGCTTTGAAAAATGGATTTGCAAAACAGGCAGCTTTGTCTTATCTTGAGCTTTCAAAAAATATCCAGGAAAACAAAGAAGGAAAATTTGGCCTAACTGAATGGCCTGAAATAAAGCCAAGAGGAGTTAAGGACAAAGCTTATTTGGCTTTCAAAAAGAATGAAAAGCCTTTGCACTTTACAGAAGTGGCAAAGCTTATAGATCAGCTTGAATACAACGTTGGCAAAAAAACCTATCCCCAAACAGTGCATAACGAACTTATAAAAGACTCAAGATTTGTGCTGGTTGGAAGGGGAACTTATGCTTTGTCTGAATGGGGGTATATGCCAGGAACAATAAAAGACGTTATTGTGAAAGTTTTGAAAGATAAAAAACAGGCAACTCATAAAGATGAAATTGTAAAAGAGGTTTTAGCCCAGAGATTAGTTGCAAAAAATACAGTGTTAATGAATTTAAACAACAAAAAGTATTTTGCAAAAGACGAAAATGAAAAATACTTTTTGAAAGGCGCTCAAACAGCATAAAATTATATATACCAAAAAAAGCGCCCCGCTAGGCGGGGTTTTTGCTATATTGCTTGCAGATTTTTTAGACAAAAATTTGACTTGTTTATTTAATAGTTGTATAATAAAATCAGTACGCTGAGAATGTTTCTCGGCTTTGAAAAGTGAATAGAGATTTCTGAGATCAAAACGAAAAGGAGCAACAAGATGAAAGCGATAGAGAAAGCCCAACAGTATTTAAAAGAGTTCAGGGCGATTTTTGAGCCTTATTTCAGCAAGTATCTCAATGAGAAAACCGGAGAACTCGCGAGAATTAGCGACATGGGACGCCTTCTAACTGAAAAAATTTTCGATTTTTCAGTTGGCGGCGGAAAAAGAATCCGTGCGGCATTAGTGGCGTTGGGATATCAAGCTGGCGGCGGAGGCAAAATGGAAGACGTTTTTGCAGCGGCTGTCGCCATTGAGTTATTGCATAGTTTTTTCTTGATCCACGACGATATCATTGACTTGTCTGATATCCGAAGGGCCAGACCCACAATGCACAAAATGTTTGAGCAGTGGTCCAGCAGGATTCTTAAAGCCAACATTGAGCAACGTCAATTTTGCCATTCTATGGCAATGCTGGCCGGCGATTTGAGTTGTGTGGTTGCTATTGAGGCATTGATATCGATTAATTTGCCAGCGGAAAGGACTGTGCGAGCTTTTCGAAAACTTTATGCGATAGGATGCGATACGGTAATTGGACAAGGGCTTGATATTACACTGCCATTTAGAGATGAAGTTTCTGAAGAGGCGGTAATGCAGATTTATCTTTTGAAGACTGCAAAATATACTATTGAGGGTCCACTTCATATAGGACTGCTTTTAGCTGGCGCAGACGAGAAGTCGCTGGAAGAGATGAGCAGGTATGCCATTCCAGTCGGCATTGCTTTTCAGATTCAGGATGACATTCTTGGCGTTTTTGGGACTGAAGAAGAATTGGGTAAGTCTGTCACCTCTGATATAAAAGAAGGGAAACAGACATTGCTTATTGTAGCGGTGCGCAAACTTGGCAGCATAGCTCATCGCGAACGCATTAGGTTTTTACTTGGCAATTCCCAGATTAGTCCGGCAGACATCGATGAGGTTCGAGAAATTATGCGATTGAGTGGCGCCCTTGACTACGCCCGTTCTCAGGCTCAGTTGTTAGCAAAAAAAGGGAAAGCCGAACTTAAACAGCTATCGATTGCCCCTAACATCGAACAAATTTTAGGGGGGTTGGCAGATTACATCGTAGAACGGACCTTTTGAGAAGGAGAAAAAATGAGCTTTCACGTGGCGGTTATCCCAGATGGGAATCGGCGCTGGGCCAGGATGCACGGCCTTCCTGTTTTAGCAGGACATAAAAAAGGAGGGCAGGTGCTGGAGCGCCTCATCAAAGACATTACTGGATTAGGAGAGCTCGGGATAGACTGTTTTACTTTTTGGGGGGCATCGGTGGCCAACTTAACAAAACGCCCACTCGAAGAGATAAATTTCCTTAATAAATTGTTTGCCAATGGATTTCGTGCTCTTGCAAATAACCAAGCCATTCACCAATATCAAGTTCGGGTTAGGGTGTTGGGATTTTGGTCTTTATTACTGGGAAAAGATGCGCAAAAAAGCATAAAAGAAGCAATGGAGACAACGGCCGAGTATAGTCGCGGCATGCTTAACTTTCTCGTTGCTTACGACGGGACAGAAGAGATGCTTCAGGCATTTAAGGCAGTTGTCGAGGAGGCTAAAATAGACGCGTCTCTTATCGTTACTAGGCAAACGATTAAGGACCGGCTTCTAACCAAAGAATTGCCTCCTGTAGACCTTGTTGTCCGCACTGGTGGAGAACCGCATCTTTCGAATGGTTTTATGATGTGGGATGCCGCAGATGCCCAGTTGTTTTTTTTGGCAAAGCTTTGGCCGGACTTCACGTCGGACGATCTCAGGCAGGCGGTGATAAATTTTAAGAGCCGTAAACGTCGTTTCGGCGCTTGACCGGAAAAGGAGAACAAGAAATGGAAACTCAACGTATTCGAGGCGTGGCGTTGATTGTTCAAAATCCAAAAGGGGAGATCCTTATTCTGCAAGAATACGAGACAAAACCTCGTTTTGGCAAATACTGCGGGATGTTCTCTGTTCCAATGGAAACATCAGAGCCCGACGAATCAGACTACCATGCCATTGTTAGATTGTCTGAAGAAGAGCTTCCGGGACTTGATTTTTTATTTGATGGCGTGCTTCAGGCGCGTATCGGATCCTATCAAATTGTTTCGCATGTCTGGGTTAATCTTTACTCTGTGAGGGCGACGAATGCTCGCCTTCCGGATTCTAAAGATTCAAAAAATAAAGAGGTGGGGAATTATCGATGGACTAGTCCTAAGAAGGCACTTAATCTTTGGCTAAGACAAGGTGCGCGGGAAATGATTAACGACTTTATAGATAATAAAAAGGGGGCGCTTTGCAAATGTTGTTGCCCACCGCATGAGAAATAACCTGCTTAGTAGGTTATTTCTTAAATTTTACAGAACGGATTCTTTACGCTTGCGTTAAGTATCCGTTTTTTTTGTACGGAGATACTAAAGCACTAGGCGAGTTCCAATTTGCTCTCCAGTCAATGCCTTTCTTAGGTTTCCTGGATTTAGTCCGTTGAATATAATTATCTCTTTCTTCTGCAGGGAGAGCATTGTCCGTAGTTTTCCTGCCATAGCGCCGGTTATGTCGTAGCGGGTTTTTTGCCCGCCCATTTTTTTTAGCATAGACTCAATTTCTTTTCGACAGAGAAGAGCAATCGGTTTTGCATTGTCTGGAGCGGGAAATTCATTAAAAACACCATTGACATCAGTTGCAAAAATTATTCTGGAATCGGGAAACGTTTTAGTTAAAAGTACGGCTAATTTATCGGCTGATACAACAGCAGTTTGATTTTTTTTAATAAGGCTCATGTCGCCGCCCAACAGCGGAATGAAGCCAATATCTATTATTTGTTTCAGTTGATTTAGATTAGAAAGAAACATTACACTATTTTTCTCGTTTAAAACCGCACTGGCCTGAAGTGGCAAAACCGGCAACCCGGAACTTAGAAAAATCCCTGTTAAAAGGTTGGCCATTTGGCGCATAGAACGTACGGTTTCGGAAAAATTTAAAAGACGGGAGCCGGTTAATGGTCGTTCAAGCAGTTTGTAACGGTAAACCAACGGATGGCCAAAAGAGCCGGCGCCATGCAAAAGAATTATTCTAGTCTTAGGGAAACGTTTAATAAATAGTTTTAATTCTTTAGCCAATTGTTTGACCACTGCTTTTCTGATCCGCGGCTGCCTGTTTAATTTTTCAGTGATTATGCTTCCGCCGAGCTTTAATATAGTGATTTGATTTTTGGCCGATGGCAAGGAGTTTTCGCCTTTTATTGTGCGCTGAAGCAGGTTATGTTTTTTCATGATTTTATCCTATCATATAATAAAACGACTTTCCAAGTTTTTATGGGCTAAAAGGAAATAATATTGTTTTAATAAAAGCGATAGTCATTGGGCGAGTGCATTTCTGTTGTATAATGTGCATAATTTGTAATATTGATTGTAATTTTTTATTGTTTTATAATAAAGTAATAAAAATACTTCTATGGATATTTTTAGCATACTGCTTGTTATTTTATTTATAGCGACAGCGATATTTTTTATAATTTTCTTTTCTTTTATTTATTACTGGCATTTGAAAAAAGTTACTTTTATTGTTGTGCCGGCGATTTTTACTTTTGAATTTTTTGCAATAGGATTTTTAATAGTTGCAATTATAGCTCTTGTTGTAAATTATTTGCCTTATTTTATTAATTCTATTTTTTAATTTATGAAATTACCAGAGTGGCTATTTTGGTTAGAATGGGCTAAAAAAATGATTTTGGACCCTTTTTGGTGGCTGATTTTATTTTTGATTATTTTATGGGTTCCGTTTTTAAGAGTTTGGTGGTGGGTGTTTTTGCCCATAATGCTGCAAGCCCAGTTAAAAGCAGTTTATTTGTGGTGGGCTGGCTGGGATTTTTTTATTGCTAAAAGAAAATGGGTGCTTTTGGAAATAACTCCGCCAAAAGAAGTGCTAGCTCCCTTCAAAGCTATGGAAGACGTGATTTCTTCTGTTTGGCCTATTATTGACGGAGCAAACTTTCGTGAAATTTGGTGCGAAGGGGAATTGTCTTATGGTCCTGAGTGGTGCTCATGGGAAATAGCTAGCATAGAGGGCAAAATACACTATTATTTAAGAGTTGGTCAGCACCACAGAACAGCCTTTGAATCTGCGCTTTTTGGCCATTATCCTGATATAGAAATTAATGAAGCGCCAGATTATACAAAGCTGGTTCCCCAAACAGTTCCAAACGAAGAATGGGATGCCTATGGAGAAGATTGGGAGCTAAGAAAAACCGATCAATATCCTATAAAAACATACGAGAAGTTTTTTGAACCGCAGGGAGAAAGAATACAAGCAGAAGAAAAAAGATTAGACCCAATAATTAGTTTGTTGGAAGGAATGTCAAAACTGGGGCCAGGCGAGCATTATTGGGTGCAGTTTACTTCAATTCCTGTTTCGGATCGTGATGAGCCAAACTATAGACAAGAAGGCCAAAAAATAGTTAACAAAATAGCAAGGCGCCCTGAAAAAAAAGAAACAACGTTTTTGGAAGATTTGTGGTATGTGGCAAGGCAAGTTGTTTTGGGCCCTGAAAAAGAAGGCTCTGGGGAATCTGCAAAATATTCTTGGGAGCGAATAGAAGAGGACGAAGAAACAGGCGAGCTGAAGATATCGCTGACTCCAGGCGAAAGAGAAGTTATAACAGAAGTTGAAAATAAATTGAAAAAGCCCGCATGGCGAACAAATATAAGAGGGCTTTATGTTGCTAAAAGAGATTCGTGGAATGCTTCTAACAGAGTTTTGATGAGGTCTTATATGGGCCATTTTCTTACAGATAACTTGAATAGTTTTGGGTTTGTAAGAAAATCTCGTCCAAAAGTTCATTTTTTCTGGAGGCAAAGAAGGGGATTTTTGAGGTCAAGAAAAATGTTTAGGAATGCTGTTTTAAGGTATCAGCCTTTGTTTCCGGACAGGCGCGAGTCATGCCCCATATTAAGCTCAGAAGAAATGGCTACCATGTTCCACTTCCCGCTGTCAACAAAAGGAATGTTGGCCCCTGCTTTAACAACAATTGAATCAAAAAAAGGAGGCCCTCCACCTAATTTACCAATATAAAATTAGCATATTAGTATTATGTTATGTCTAAAGATTTAACTTATATTGCCCAAACAAACTTCCGCGGAGCTGAACAAAAGTTTGGAATTAAAAGGAACGATAGGCGCCAGCACATGTATGTGATTGGAAAAACCGGAGTTGGTAAAACAGGCTTTTTAAAAAATATGGCCCTGCAGGATATTGATAACGGGGAAGGGCTTGCTATTATTGACCCTCATGGCGAGTTTGTTGAAGAAATTTTAGAAAGCATCCCTTCGCACAGAATAAAGGATGTGGTTTATTTTAATCCAGTGGATATGCAGCATCCCGTTAGCTTTAATATTATGGATGTGGCAGATCCAAGATATAAGCACCTGATTGCATCGGGATTGATTGGCATTTTTACCAAAATTTGGGCCAACGTGTGGTCAGCCCGCATGGAATACATTCTTGCCAATTGCATTTTAGCTTTGCTGGATACTCCAGGCACCACATTGCTTGGCATACCAAGAATGCTTGTTGACAGAGACTACCGGCAAAAAATTATCAATAATCTCAATGACCCGGTTGTAAAATCATTTTGGGTGAACGAATACGAAGAATGGGACTCTAGATATCGCAACGAAGCCATAGCCCCAGTTCAAAATAAAGTTGGGCAGTTTTTGAATGTTTCTTTTGTCAGAAATATTGTGGGGCAAGCTAAAAATACCATTGATATTGAAGATATAATGAATAATCAAAAAATTCTTTTGGTCAATGTTTCTAAAGGGAGAATTGGCGAAGATAATTCAGCCATCTTGGGAGCCATGCTTATTACAAAAATACAGCTCTCGGCCATGGAGCGCGTTAGAATCCCCGAAGACGAAAGAAAAGATTTTTATCTGTATGTTGACGAGTTCCAAAATTTTGCCACAGATTCTTTCGTGAACATTTTGTCAGAGGCGCGCAAATACCGCTTGGATCTGGTTATTGCCCATCAATATGTCGGCCAGCTGGTTACAGGAGAGAGCACTGCTGTTAGAGATGCTGTTTTTGGCAACGTGGGAACTATGCTTTCTTTTAGAGTGGGCGCAGCTGATGCCGAATTTTTAGAGCAGGAATTCACGCCGGAATTTGAGCAAACCGATTTAATCCGCCTGGATAACCGCAATGTTTATATGAAACTTATGATAGACGGCATTACTTCCAGGCCGTTTTCTGCCAGAACCATTACATTGGCGCCCATTGCTAAAGACGATAAAAAGAGAGATGAAATAATTAATACGTCCAGGTTAAAGTACGCCCGCAACGTAAAAGCCGTAGAAGAAGAAATTAACCGCTGGGCAGCTAATAGGGATATTCCTGTTTCCAATGCTTCCGACCTTTCTAATCCCCAGAAATCTACCAAACCCATGTACCAATCCAACAGCTCCCGCTCTTCTAATCCTAATTCTACCAAGCTGTATGATGCTGTATGTTCCAACTGTGGCAAGTCAACAAAAGTTATTTTTCCGCCAGAACCCGGCAGAGCTGTTTATTGCAAAGCCTGCCTGAAAAAAATACAGGAAGAAAAATTAAAATCACCGGCAGCATATAAGGGGGCGTTTAACCTGCCTGTGCAGGCGGGCGCGTCAGCTCGCCGGGAGACAAACAGGACAAAAGGGGATAGCGCTTTGGCAGATTTGGGTATAGAATTTGGCGCTCCTTCCCGTTCTAATCAGAATTTTTCTGGCGAGGAAGCTAAATTAGAGAACGTTCCATTTCACAAGCCAAAAACAAAAGATGGCCAGCATTCAGGTTTTACTTCGCCTTCGCCAAAGCAGGGCAATGCCCCGTCAAAGCAAAGAAAAGAAATTAATTTATCTGATTTAAAAAAGGCATTGGAAGAATCATTAGCTGCAACCAACACAAAAATCTCAGAAGAACAAAACGAAAAAACGCCAGAGGAAGAATTAAAAGACAGGATTGAACAGGAAAAATATGAAGATAAAATGGCAGCAGAAGACAAGTTTAAGGGCTCGGGAAAGCCCGCCGAAAGTGCGGGCAATCAGGCGGACAAGAAGCCCCTAAAGCCAGGCGAGTCTGTCAAACTATAATTTTGTAATTTGTGATTTGGCCCCGTTTCCGCCAGCTGGCGGATTTCGGGGTTTTTTGATATATTAAAATAAAACATTCACTGTCATTTGACAGTAGAAATGACATGAGAAATCTAAGTGAAACAAAATAAATATGCAATCAGAGACTAGACAATGTCAAAACTGCCATAACGAGTTTATTATCGAGCCCGATGACTTTGCGTTCTATGAAAAGATAAAAGTCCCGCCGCCGACATTTTGTCCAGAGTGCAGGATTGTACGGCGAATGAGTTGGAGAAACGAGCGAACTCTATATCATAGAAAGTGTAATGCCACCGGCAAAGATATTATTACGATGTTTTCTCCAGAACAGCCACTCTTGGTTTATGAAAGAGATTATTGGTGGTCAGACAAATGGGATCAGCTTGAGTCTGGAATGGATTATGATTTTTCAAAACCGTTTTTTCAGCAATTTCATGAACTGTTCAAAAAAGCTCCTCTTCCTAATCTCGCTAATTCTAATGTAGTAAATTCTGAATACGGAAATCATAACCTTGATATGAAAAATTGCTATCTTGTATATGCCTCTATGACAGATGAAGATTTAAGTTATTCTCGCGGAGCCGTAAATTGTAAAAATTCTCTTGATTTATATTTAGCTTTTAATCAGATGCAATGTTACGATAATACTGCGTGCGGAGATTTAAATCGAATTTACTTTTCTTATGATAGTGACGAAAGTGTTAACTGCGCATTTTTGCATGCATGCAAAAATATGATAGATTCTTTGGGTTGTATAAATTTGCGAAACAAGTCAAACTGTATTTTTAACCAGCAATACACAAAAGAAGAATATGCAAAAGAGCGGAATAAATATGACTTTGGAAGTTATAAAGGGCTTACTGATTTCAGAAAAAAATTAGCCGAATTTATAATGCAATATCCAAGGCGCTACGGATTTATTTATAAATCAGTGAATTGCATTGGAAATAATATTCTTAATTCTAAAAACGTTTATATGGGGTTTGATATATTCGGGGGAGCTGAAGGTTGTAAGTACATATTGCATGCTGTGGGGCCTTTGCATGATATTTATGATGGCGGTCCGGGCGTAGGCGCAACCCACGACAATTCTTATGAAGTTATGGATACTGGAGATAACGCTACTCGCAATTTTTTTGCCGTTTTTACTCATTCTTGTCAAAATACAAATTATACTTATGCGTGCAAAAATTCAGCAAATTTGTTTGGATGCGTGGGGCTTCGCAGCAAAAAATATTGTATCTTAAACAAACATTACACCAAAGAAGAATATGAAGAACTTGTTCCTAAAGTAATTGCTCATATGAATGACATGCCTTATGTAGATAAAAAGGGAAGAGTGTATAAATACGGAGAATTTTTTCCATCTGAAATATCGCCTTTTGCTTACAACGAAACGATCGCCCAGGAATATTACCCAAAAACAAAATCAGAAATTTTGGAAAAAGGGTACAAGTGGAGAGAGCCTGACATAAAAAATTATTCCATCACGCTTAAAGCTGCTGACTTGCCAGACCACATAAAAAACGTAAAAGACAATATTTTAAATCAGGTAATAGAGTGCGAACATCAGGGTAATTGCAACGAACAATGTATGGGTGCATTCAAAATTATTCTCTCTGAGCTTGAATTTTACAGAAAAATGAATCTTGCTTTGCCAAGGCTATGCTCTAACTGTAGGCATTATAGAAGGCTTGCCCAGCGCACGCCATTTAAGCTTTGGGACCGCCAATGCGCCAAATGCGGAAAAGAAATAAAAACCTCATATGCTCCGGACAGGCCGGAGATTATTTATTGCGAAAGCTGTTACAACGCCGAAGTAGCTTAAATAAAATGTAGGTAATAATTAGGTTAGTTTTTTGGCTCGAGCCAAAAAGTTTACTATTTCATATCTGTTTTATATAATGGAAGCATGAATAAAATTGTTGAAGAAATATTATGGAGAATATATTACGCAAGCAGCGAAAAAGTTGGTCGCCATGGAGACGCTCGGCTTATTTTACTAAACGACGCAATAAAAGGCATTCATGGTTTTACATCAAAACAGTTAATTTCTGCAGTGACAGATCTCAAAAAACAAAAGCTATTGGAAAAAAAGAAAAATTACGAAGGATCAATTTTAGTTTCTCTTACTGAAAAAGGAATTCTGCGAGTTATAAATTTTAGATTTAGGCGATTGGGTCATAAAAAAGGGAAATGGGATGGAAAATGGAGAATGGTGGCTTTTGATATTCCTAATTCTCATAGAAAAGACAGAAATGCATTGCGATACAGATTAAAAATGGGAGGATTTTATGAGTTGCAGGAAAGCCTATTTCTGCATCCGTATGATTGCAAGAAAGAAATTGATGATTTTGCCAGACTGTTTAATTTGGAAAAATATATCCGGTTTGGATTGCTTAATTTTATTGATAATCAAGAAAAAATCAAACTAAGATATAAGTTGAGTTAGTTTTTTGGCTCGAGCCAAAAAACTAACTTTCTGTTTAATCTGTTTAATCTGATATTTTTTAATTATGAATTCCGAAACCAAACAATGCCAGAACTGCAAAAAGGACTTTGTAATTGAAGCCGATGATTTTGCATTCTACGAAAAGATAAAAGTTCCGCCGCCGACTTTTTGCCCAGAGTGCAGGAGGCAAAGACGCATGGCGTTTTATAATATGTTTAAACTTTACAAGCGCAAGTGTGATTTTTGTCAGAAGGAACTGATTTTAGCTCATTCTGCGGATTCACCATATAAAGTGTACTGCGCAAAATGTTGGTGGTCTGACGATTGGGACCCGTTTTCGTATGGCCGAGATTATGATTTTTCCAGGCCATTTTTTGACCAATTTAATGAGTTTTGGCATCAGGTACCCCAGCTGGGTCTTGATGCTGATTATGCTACATTAGAGAATTCAGACTACACTAATCAAGTTGGACATCTTAAAAATTGTTATTTGATTTTTTTTGGCGACTTCAACGAAGACTGCATGTATGGCCATTATCTTTTAAAGAACAAATCTTTGCTTGATGTTTCAATGGCAATGCAGTCAGATTTTTGTTTTGACGCAACTAATTTGTTCAGATGCAACCGATGCGCTGGCACAAAGGGAAACGTTACAGAGTCGCTGAATTGTTTTTTTCTAAGGGATTCAGATAATTGCCAAGACTGTTTTGCTTCCGCGAATTTAAGAAACAAAAAATATTATATTTTTAATAAACCTTATACCAAAGAAACTTATTTTGAGGAAATTAAAAAATGGGATTTGGGTTCATACGCAACATATCAGGAAATTAAAAGGCGAGCAGAGGAACACTGGAAAAAATTTCCGCCCCGCCCCGCGTATGACGATTTTTCGGTTAATTGCCTGGGCAGTTATGTTTTTCAATCCAAAAATTGCCAGCAATGTTTTGAGGTAGAGGGAGCTGAGAATTCAAAATATATTTCTTTGGCTTATCTTTCGCCGATTAAAGACACATATGATTTTACAGCTTGGGGCAACAATGTTTCTTTGTGTTATGAATGTTGTTCGTGCGGCGAGGGGGCATCTGAATTAAAGTTCTGCCTTAGTGGCGGACATGGAGCGCGCGATATTGAATATTCTGTTTCTTGTTATGGTCGCACCTCTCATCTTTTTGGTTGTATGTCAATTAAAAGTGGAAGTTATTGCATTCTTAACAAGCGTTATTCAGAAGAAGATTATAATACCTTAAAGGCAAAAATTATTGAACAGATGAAGGAAAGAAAAGAGTATGGAGAATTTTTTCCGATAAATTTAAGTCCGTTTGCATATAATGACACAATTGCTCAGAGTTTTTATCCACAAAACCGAACAGAAATAAAAATCGCGCAATATCAAATTACAAAAAAACCCAGCGATTTGCCAGACCATATAAAAGATGCTTCTGACGAGATTTTGAACGAAGTAATAGAATGTCAAAATTGCAAAAAGGGATTTAAAATTATAAAAGCAGAGTTGAATTTTTTGAGAAATATGAATTTTCCTTTGCCAAGAAAATGTCCATTCTGCCGTATTCAAGAAAAGTTTAATCGTTGGGTTAAGCAGTTGAGGCTGTACAAGAGAACCTGCTCTAAATGCGGCGCTGAATTTCAAACCCACTATCCTGAAGAGGAAGTAAAAGATATTTTATGCAAAAGTTGCTACAATCAAGAAGTAGCGTAAAATAAACCCCGTTAGAAATAGCTCATACAGCGTAATTTCTAACGGGGTAAAGGTCGATTTAATATAGGCCTTCATAAGGCCAGGGTAAATGATATTTATTTATGTGCCGTGTCAGAATTTGGATACGGCCAAAATTATTGCCAAAATTTTGGTGGAAAAAAGAATGGCGGGCAAAGTGGACATTATGCTCACCAATTCAGTTTCTCGGGACAACGGCCTGTCTGCGCAGGCAGGCGGAGTTGTGGAGGCTCCGGGGGCAACTATGATTATTATGACCATAGACAAGCATGTCCAAGGCATAGAGGATATTGTCAGAGAGTATTACCAGGGTGGTGTTCCCTGCATGGCAACTATTTCGCTGTATCGTCTGAATAGGGATTTCAAAGACTGGCTGATTGCCGCCACCAGTTAATAAAAGCAATTTTTTCTCAAATGCTGGCGGTCGCCAGCCGTCGGACTTAAAGTAATTGAAATTTTATAAATTTTATGTTATATTAAAAATGTGTCCGCGAGGCGTCAAAAAAATGGATATAGAAATTATCAAAAAAAAATCTGCTCCTGTCTTTAAAAAATATGGCATTCAATCTGCCGCGGTTTTTGGCAGCGCCGCCAGAGGGGAGAACGGGCCGGATAGTGATATTGATTTTTTAGTCCGTTTGGGCGACGAAATGGGGGTCTATAAATTTATCGGCCTTAAGTATGACTTGGAAGACGCTTTGGGAAAAAATGTTGACCTGGTTTCTGACAGAGCGATAAATAAATATATTAAGCCATACATTGAAAAAGACCTAACTTTAATTTATGAAAGATAGCAATATATATTTAAAAAATATTGTTGATAAGGCAAATGAGGCGATTGGATATTGTGACAAAATGTCGAAGAAAGATTTTTTGGCTGACAATAAAACTCAAAGCGCGGTTATTATGAAATTGATTGTGATTGGAGAAGAAGCAAAAAAGCTGCCCGAAGAAATAAAATTAGCAATTGATTTGCCGTGGCGTATGATTATGGGTTTTCGCAATATGGCTGTTCACGAATATTTTGACATTGATTTAGTCCAGATTTGGAATACCATGCAAATGGATATCCCTGACTTAATTGATAAAATTGAAGATTATTTAAAATAAAAAATACTAGCCGTCCCGAACGGCTTTTTAGTTGTTTAACTTGATAAAGAGGCGTAAAAAAGCTATGATAAGCTAATAATTTTAAGTTACAAAAACATGGCAGATAATAAAAGAATTCGTAGATTTAAATTGGCTCCTCCGCCTCCCGAGCTTCCTGTTTATGGGTCAGTAGACTCCGAAGATTGTTCTTTTATCGGCAAAACCAATTATGAGGCTGCTTTGCAGGAGCAAAAGTTTATCTTTGGAATTAAGAGGATAGACAGGCGCAGGCACGTGTACATTGTCGGTAAATCCGGAGTGGGCAAGTCTAAGCTTTTAGAGCTTTTTGTTCGCCAAGACCTTGGATATGGCCACGGAGTTTGTTTTATTGACCCTCACGGCGACGTTATAGAGGAAATTTTGCACTTCATTCCAGAAGAGCGCATAGACGACGTAGTGCTTATTGACCCCTCTGATTCAAAATATCCTATTTCTTTTAATCCTTTGGCTAACATTGACCCGGGCTTTAAGCATCAGCTGACTCAGGGATTGATTGAAGTTTTGGAAAAGCAATTTGGCGCCAATTGGACGCCCAGGCTTGAGCACGTGTTTCGCTTTACTTGTTTGGCGCTTTTAGATTATCCTCATGGCACCATGCGGGGCATGATTTCCATGCTTACCGACAGAAACTACCGCCAGCTTGTTGTTGAATACATCCAAGACGACATGGTAAAACGTTTTTGGGCAATTGAGTTTGCCGACTGGTCTGAAAAATATGATACCGAAGCCATTATTCCTTTGGTTAACAAGTTAGCGCAGTTTTTATCAGACCCTGCTTTAAGGGGCATTTTTGGCCAGGAAGAAAATAAGGTTGATTTGGAGAAATTAATGAATGAAGATAAAATTATTTTAATAAACTTATCTAAAGGCAAGCTGGGAGAAGAAAACTCCAGTTTTTTTGGCTCAATGTTTATTACCAAGCTAAAGCAGGCAGGCATGGCGCGGGCCGCGCTGCCGGAATCTGAAAGAAAAGATTTTTATCTGTATGTTGACGAGTTCCACAATCTTATGACAGAAACCTTTGAAAACTTATTGTCGGAAGCCCGCAAATACGGACTTTGCCTTACCGTAGCCCACCAATACATGGGCCAGCTTCTTGAAAAAGTTCAGCAGGCAGTTTTGGGAAACACAGGAACCATTATTGTGTTTAGAGTTGGCGGCGAAGACGCGGTTAAATTAGAACCGGAAATGGCGCCGATATTCGGCGTTAAAGACATGGTAAACCTGGGAGTCCAGAATTTTTATATTAAAGAAACTATTGATGGGGAAGCGTACGACCCATTTTCAGCAGAAACCCTTAAAGTTTTGCCGCCAAAGCACAAATCTTTTAAAGATGAAATTATAAAGCGCTCTCGCGCAAGGTACACTATTCCAGCTGAGGCGGCAAAAAAACTTATGGAAGAAGAAGAGTCAAAAATTATGAGAAGCTCGCATGAAAAATCCATAATTGAAGGCAAGGGAAAGCCTGCCCGCCATGATGCCGAAGCTTCAGGCGGGGGCAAGGAAGACAAACCCGAAGAACCATTAATTTGATTATCTCAAAAAATTTTATGAAAGTTGTAAAAGACCCTGAAAAAAACGGGGCAGATAAAATATCAATTCTGGAATTAAAAGAAATGGCAAAAAGAATGTATGAAAATTTAGTTAAGGCAGTTGTTGATATAGAAAAAGAAATTATGGCAGTAGATGCGGAAATGCACATTGATTTGGAGCAAGTTTTGATTGAAAAAGAAAATTCTGAGCCAAAAAATCTTTGGGGAGTCAATATATGGCCGGCAAAATCCGAAGATGATTTTGTTGAATTTGATTCTATGATCAATTTAAAGCCTGGTCTTGGAAACCGCACAAGAGGAATCGATAGCGCCGAGATTAGAGAAAAAATATTAAAAATTATTAATAAGCTGGTGCAAAAATGATTTTTAATAAAGAATTTAAAAACAGATGGTTTAAATTTTCGCTAGTGGAACAAATGGCAAATATTGGAGCTGAAATTGGCAGAGCCATAAATTGGAATAAAAAAAGCAAAAAAGAAGGCGTCGCCTTTTTTGAACGAGGGCTGGAGCTGCTTGATTTAACAATAGAAGATCCGAAAAATAGAAAAAGATTGAAGGAACTTTTGCGAGTCCGAGAAGCATTGTCAGATTATTTTTGTTTTGATAATATTTATGGTTCAAGTGACGAGAAATGGAATAACTACTTCTATTGTTTTAACTACGTCGCAAATTTAAACCGATTTTAAGATAAAAATATGCATACCGAAACCAAACAATGCCAAAAGTGTAATCAAGATTTTGTCATCTATTCAGATGATATTTCCCTTTACAAAAAGATGGATTTGCCCATGCCCACCATGTGCCCCAGTTGCCGCTTTAAATATCTTTTGGCTTTTTGGGTGTTTGGGAGATTTAGAATTGGCAAATCGGCCTTGAGCGGCAAAACAATTATAACGGTTCTGCCAGAATCAGTTCCTTTCCCCATTTATGAAAGGAACGAATTTGTATCCGATGCCTGGGACCCGCTCACATATGGAAAAGACTATGATGCCTCGCGTTTATTTATTGACCAGCTTGTTGAGCTGCAATCGAAAGTTCCGCACCCTCACCAAGTCGGCACAAAAAATACTAATTGTGATTGGGCCGATGATTTGTGGGAATCAAAAGACGCACACCTTACGCGCTCCGCTTTTCGCATTGAGTCAATCATCTATGGATATCGTTTAGCAAATTGTAAAAAATGTATTGATGTAACTTATTCTTTTGACCTGGAGCGTTCATACGATTGCCTGTTTTGTTTCAAAAGTTACAACCTAAAATATTCTTTTAATTCCCGCGACTGCATTGACAGCTTATTTTTATATGACTGCCGAAACTGCCAAAACTGTTTTATGTGCTGGAATCTAAAAAATAAAAAATACCATATTTTAAACCAGCCATATTCCAAAGAAGAATACGAGAAAAAGCTTGAAGAATATAACCTAAAATCGCGAGCATCTGTTGAAAAATTAAAAAAAGAATTTTGGAAGCATATCCAACAGGATGCTGTGCACCGACAGAATTATAATGTTCAGACGGTGAATTCCACAGGAAACCTTATCACGAATGATAAAAATTGCCATCAATGTTATTTTCTTGAAGAATCGGAAAATTGCCATTACGTTTTTAGAGGTTTTCAGAATAAAGAAATCATTGATTCGGTGGGCGCTCTTAAAAGCGAGAAGTGCGCTTTTGGGTCGTCGGACCAGTTCGCGTACGGCAACCTATGCAATCTTTACACTACTAATTGTCGTTATAGTAGCTATTTAGACTTTTGCGAGGAATCTGAATATTGTTTTGGTTGTGTGGGTTTACGAAAAAAGAAATATTGTGTTTTGAACAAACAATATACAAAAGAAGAATATGAGAGTTTGGTTGAAAAAATTAAGAGCGATATGAAAAAAAATGGAGAGTGGGGAAGGCTTTGGCCGCTCTCAGCCGCATATTCCGGATACAACCTTTCTTTGGCTCACATGCAGTTTCCCATGACAAAAACAGAAGCCCTTCAGTTTGGCGCCAAGTGGGAAGAGGCTTCAAAGCCGCATTACGAAAACATTATAACAGCCGACACTTTGCCAGATAGTATAGATGATGTAAAAGATGAAATTACAAAACAGCGTATTTTATGCCCTGAAACCAAATTAAGTTATAATATTACAAAAGACGAGCTGGCATTTTATAAAGAGCACGGTATTCCGCTTCCAAACAGGCATTTTGACTGGCGCACACAAGAGCACTACAAACCCTTTAGCCATATGGTTGAGTTGCAGTGCGGAATTTGCGCACATTGCAATAAAGAAATTGAACATTATTATAGTCCAGAACTTGGATTTCAAAAAATAGCCTGTATGGAATGCTACCAGCGTGAAGTGGCTTAGGTTACGTAACCAGTAACGTTACCCCTCACGTGAGGCTAAAAAAAATAAAGATAGACGGGTTTTTGCCGTTCGGCAAAAACCCGTCTATGAGACTGAGCCAATAACATATGTTAAAATAAAACATTCACTGTCATTTGGCAGTAGACGTGACATGAGACGTGACAGTAGAAGCACAAGTTAGAAATAATATGAGTAACAAGAGTAATATGAAATTGTCTGTTTTTTGTCTCGAGCCAAAAAAACTTACTTTATAGTTAATGTGATATTTTATAATATTAATATATGAAAACACTTAAAGATATTAACGTAATAGATAAACGGGTTTTGGTGAGGTGCGATTTTAATGTTCCTGTAGATAACAACGGAGAAATTTTAGATGACTTCAGGATTGTAAAATCTTTGCCCACAATAAATTATTTGGTAAAAGAAAAGGCAAAAGCAATTTTGATGAGCCATTTAGACCCTGAAGGCACAGGGGTTGCTGATTCTAAATTTAGTTTGCGAAAAGTTGCAGAGAAATTGTCAGAACATTTAAATATGCCAGTTGCCATGGCTGACGATTGCATAGGGCCTGAAATTGAAAACCAAAGTAGTGCAATGAAGGGGGGAGATGTTTTACTGCTTGAAAATTTAAGGTTTCACAAAGAAGAAACCCATTCAACAAGTTTAGGGCAAGCCGATGAAGAATTCGCTAAAAAACTTTCTTATTTGGGCGACATTTATGTAAATGACGCCTTTTCAGTCTGCCATAGAAATCACGTTTCAATAGTTTTATTGCCAAAGCTTTTGCCTTCTTGCGCGGGGCTTTTGTTGCAAAAAGAAATAGAAAATCTGAATAAAGTTTTGTATAGTCCGGAAAGGCCAATGGTGGTTCTTATTGGCGGGAAAAAAGTTGAAACAAAAGTAAAGTTCATCAATAAAATTTCTGAAATTGCGGACTGGGTTATAATCAGCGGGCCTATCAAAAAAGAGGCCATTGAAAAAAAAGTTGAATTTTTGCATGCTGAAAAAATAATAGGCCCTGAAGATAATTTAGACAGCTACGGCCTTGATGAAAAATCTGTTAAAGTTTTTTGCCAAAAGATAATGCAGGCAAAAACTGTTTTATGGAACGGGCCGTTTACCAAGTTTGAAGAAAAAAAATATGAAAAGGGAACGTTTGATTTGGCAAAAGCTATAATGGAAAGCAGAGCGTTTTCTGTTGCGGGGGGCGGGGAAACCATTGAATTTTTAAATAAAAAAGGTATGATAAATAAGTTCAGCTGGATTTCAACTGGCGGAGGAGCGATGTTGGCATATCTTTCTGGAGAAGAACTGCCGGGAATTGAAGCATTAAGCTAAAATGCAAATACGGCGAATGGTATGCTAATCTACAAAAATGCGAATGTGATTTTTATGGAAAAAGTAATTTATTCAGATTTATCTTACAAAATTAATGGGATTCTATTCGCAGTTCATAATGAGTTAGGTCAATTTCTTAATGAAAAACAATACTGCGACCTTATAGAAAGTTATCTTAAAAAAATAAATATAAATTACAGAAGAGAAAAAATTTTACCTCCGGCTTTTGAAGGCGAGGCAGAAGGTAGAAATAAAGTCGATTTTTTAATTGAAGATAAAATAATATTAGAAGTAAAAGCTAAAAAACTACTCATCACTGAAGATTATTATCAGGTGAAAAGATATTTAACTGCTTTGAACAAAAAACTAGGAATTTTAGTCAATTTTAGAAAAAAATATATAGTTCCTAAAAGGATATTAAATTCTTTAGCAAAAGAATAACCGATATTCGCATTTTCGCATTCATTAGCATAAGATTTGTAGATTTGCATTATGATTCATAAAATTAAAAACATAGAAAAAGCCGCAGAAAGGATCAAGAAAGCGGTCCAGAATAAGGAGCGCATTATTTTGTACGGAGATTCTGATTTAGATGGGATTTCTTCTGTGGTCATATTAGAAGAGGCGATTAAAAGTTCGGGCGGGCATATTGACTCCGCCTTTTTTCCTGACAGAGAAAAAGACGGCTATGGCATAAACCTTAACGGCTTGAATATGCTTAAAGATAAAGCGCCGGCTCTTTTTATTACATTAGACCTTGGTATAGGAAACATAGAAGAGGTAAAATTAGCAAATAAAATGGGTTTTGAGGTTATAATTGTAGACCATCACGAAACTTTGGATGGAGCTCCGGAAGCCTCAATTATAGTTGACCCGAAACAGAAAATAGATGATTTTCCATTTAAAGGCATGGCTAACGTTGGCATAACCTTTAAACTTTGCAAAGAAATATTGGGAAACAATATGTCAAAAAAATTAGAAGACAGTTTTTTGGAGTTAGCTGCTTTGGGCACTATAGCCGATATGGTCCCGCAAATTGATGAAAACCAAAAAATTATAGAACAGGGATTAAGGTCCTTAAAAGATACTTTCAGGCCAGGATTAAGGGCGTTTTTTGGTATAATTGGCCAAGGAGCGATTTTTGAAGGCGCTTTAGGAAAAATTATTTCAGCTTTGAACGCAGCAGAAAGCATAAACTTTGAAAATGAATCTTATTTTCTTTTGACTTGTCCGGATGCCAAAGAGTGCATGAGAATAGCCCAAAAATTAATTGACAAGAATTTACATAAGCAACAAACTATAAAAAGCATAGTTGAGGAAATAAAAAGGCGGGTTTCAAAAAAAGATGAGGGGGAATCTATTATTTTTGAAGGAGATCCGTCATGGAGGCTGGTGTTGGCGGGGTCCGTGGCTTCAATAATTTCACAGGAATATTCAAAGCCAGCTTTTATTTATAGAAAAATGGACAAGGAATCCTGCGGTTCTGTAAGAAGCCCGAAAGGTACAAATACAGTTGACGCAATGAAGATCTGTTCAGATTTTCTTTTAACTTACGGGGGGCACGCGCAGGCATCGGGATTCCGCATCAAAAATGAAAACCTGGAAGAATTTAAAAAATGCCTGAATGATTACTTCAATTAATGAACCCCGTTAGAAGTCATGGCGTTGCACTAATGGGGGACGTTAAACTAACAGAGTTCTGTTTAAATTAGCTGTAAAACTATATAAAACAGACTTCTAACGGGGTGAAGAAATTTATTATTTACACAGACGGGGGGTCAAGGGGAAATCCGGGAAAAGCCGGCATTGGAGTTGTAATATGCAACGAAAAAGACCAGGAAGTCAAAAAATATGGAGAATATCTGGGAGATAATATGACAAACAATGAGGCCGAATATTCAGCTGTTATTTTTGCTTTAAAAAAGTTTAAGGCGCTGTTTGGAAAAAAGCTGGCTGAAAACACAGAAATTGAACTAAGAGCAGACTCCGAACTGGTTGTAAAACAGTTAAACGGGCAATACCGGCTTGAAAACCCAAAAATACAGCAGTTTTTTATAGAAATTTGGAATTTAAAATTTGATTTCAAATCAGTTAAATTTAAACACATACCCCGCGAAAGAAATAGGGAAGCAGACCGGCTCGTAAACGAAGCGCTGAACGCAGAAGGTACGGCCCAAAAGTTATTTTAGAAAATATGCCCGTTGACAAAAATACGCCCGGCTTGACCAGAAGCGTATTTTTTTGTATATTCAAGTATTATGAGTAGCGAAATTTTAAATAGTGGGCATTTTTATAGCCCAAGCAAGGGTAATTTAGACTTTGACCAGGTAAAAAAAGAAATTTTTGGATATATGCAGGAATTTCCAGATGCCCAATATGAAATTGTGGTGGGGTGCGATTCACCCTCATCAGACAAGCCGTTTTTTCCGATAGCTATTGTGATTTTAAGAACAGGCTTTGGCGGCAGATTTTTTTTAAAAAAAATGCATTATCCCGACAACTTTTTAAAAAAGTTTGCAAACATAAACTGGAAAAATAGGATTTTACAGGAAGTTTATTTGTCTTGCGAACTGGCATTGTCTTTAAGAGAAACTTTGGAAAAAGAATTTCCTGCCTGCCGGCAGGCAGGGGCAAATACTACACCATCGTTTAATTATCAATTTCAGTATATCCATGCTGATGTGGGCGAGCACGGCAAAACAAAAGAAATGGTAAAAGAGGTGGTTGGCTTAATAAGAAGCAATGGATTTGAACCGCGCATAAAACCGCAGTCATTTGCCGCATCAGTTGTGGCAGATAGGTATACGTAATGAATTTTCAATTTTAAATTTTAAATTTTAAATCAATTTTTAATATCCTAATTTTAAAACACGCCGAAAACGGCGTTTTTTGAGTGTTGCAAGAAAATAAATTTTGATGTAAAATTATAAAATCATGAAGTCGTCAGAATTGAGGACAAAGTATTTACCTGCCTGCCGGCAGGCAGGGATTTCTTTAAGCAAAGGATAATTCTATTTTTATGACATCATCTGAGTTAAGAAAATTATTCTTGAGATTCTTCAATAAAAAGGGGCATAAAATAATTCCTAGTGCTTCTTTAATTCCAGAAAACGACCCGACTGTTTTATTTACCACAGCCGGAATGCATCCTTTGGTGCCTTTTTTGTTGGGCGAAAAACATCCTTCAGGAAAAAGATTAACAAGCGCGCAAAAATGCATAAGAACAGTAGATATTGATGAAGTTGGCGACGATACTCATAATACTTTTTTTGAAATGCTGGGAAACTGGTCTTTGGGAGATTACTGGAAAGAAGACGCAATAAAATGGAGTTATGAATTTTTAACCAAAGAATTAAAAATTTCAACAGAAAAATTGGCTGTGTCTTGTTTTGCCGGCGATGACGACGCGCCAAAAGACAAAGAGTCAGCTGAAATTTGGGAAGGTTTGGGAATTAAAAAAGAAAGAATTGCTTTTTTGCCAAAAGAAGATAACTGGTGGGGGCCTGCCGGGCAAACAGGGCCATGCGGTCCGGATACAGAAATGTTTTATTGGAAATTAAACGATACGTCAGCTCCTGAAGAATTTGACCCAAAAGATAAAAATTGGGTTGAAATTTGGAATGATGTTTTTATGCAATACATAAAAACAGAAGACGGAAAATATATTCCGGCTAAACAAAAAAATGTTGATACAGGAATGGGACTGGAAAGAACAATAGCTGTTTTAAACGGAAAAGAAAATGTTTATGAAACAGATTTATTTTTGTCGATTATAAAAAAAATTGAAGAATTATCAGGCAAAAAATACGAGGAAAATAAAAAAGCATTTAGAATTATTGCCGACCATGTTAAAACGTCGGCTTTTCTTTTAGCTTCTGAAATTGAGCCGTCTAATTTGGGCAGGGGATATATTTTAAGAAGATTAATAAGAAGGGCAATAAGATATGGAAAGCAGTTGGGAATTAAAGAAAATTTTATTGTTAAAATTTATCCGGCCGTAGCAGAAATTTACGCAGATTTTTATAATGAGATAAAAAATAAAAAAGATTTTATTTTAAAACAATTTGAAACAGAAGAAGAAAAATTTGAAAAAATTTTGGAAATTGGATTAAGGGAATTTGAAAAATTAGATAAAATATCCGGCAAGGATGCTTTTTTACTTTATCAATCATTTGGCTTTCCAATTGAAATTACAGAAGAGCTGGCAAAAGAAAAAGGTATATCAATAAATATTGAAGAATTCAAAGAAGAATTTAAAAAACATCAGGAATTGTCGCAAACAGCTTCGGCAGGAATGTTTAAGGGGGGATTGGCTGATGCAAGTTTGGAAACCACAAAATTACACACAGCTGCTCATTTAATGCTGGCTGGATTAAGAAAAGTTTTAGGCGAAAATGTTGTGCAGAAAGGAAGCAACATTACAGCAGAACGTTTAAGGTTTGATTTTTTACATTCTGAAAAGATGACTGGTGAACAAATAAGAGATGTGGAAAATTTTGTAAATGGTATAATAAAAAAAGACCTGACAGTTTCATTTGAAGAGATGACTTTGGGAAAAGCTAAAGAGCTTGGGGCTATGGGCGTTTTTGAGTCAAAATACGGCGAAAATGTAAAAGTTTATACTGTAGGTTCCGGCGACAATATAGCCAGCCGGGAAATTTGCGGAGGCCCGCATGTTGAAAGAACCGGAGTGTTAGGCCATTTTAAAATACAAAAAGAAGAAAGCTCCTCTTCTGGAGTCAGAAGAATAAAAGCAGTACTCGAGTAAATTACCAATTTACAATTTCCAATGATTAAAACCCGCCGGGTTTTTAAATTTAAACATTTAGTTATTGAAAATTGAATTAAAATTAAAAATTTAAAATTAAAAATTTACAGGATTATGCCAAGAAAAGTATATGATGTTAAACCGCCAAAAATATCTCGTAAAACAGAAAAAAATATAAAAGAGTTTTTGGAAGAAAAAAAACCTCGTTCTTCTTCTGTTTCCAGAAACAAACGGGCAGCAGGGCCGCGGGAAGAAAGATTTTTTCCATGGAGAAAAGTTGCAATTGGGGCTGGAGTCATTGTTGTTTTAGCCTGCGTATATTTATTTTTTAAATTGCCAAAGGCCAATGTTGAAATTTGGCCGAAAGTAGAAACCCTGAGTTTTGAAGAGACAGTTACAGCTGACACTTCAGCTGATGAAATTGATTTTGCGTCAAACATAATACCGGCAAAATATTTTGAAGCAGAAAAAACAGGAAGCCAGGAATTCCCAGCCACAGGAAACGCGTCAAACGAAGGAAAGGCTACGGGAATAATCGCTATTTACAACAAATATGATCCCCCCGCGCCCGTTACTTTAAAAGTGGGAACGCATTTTCTTTCAGATTCTGGGAAATATTTTGTTACTTTGAAAAGAGTTGCCATACCAGCTGGCAAAAAAAGCGGAAGCAAGATTGCCCCGGGGTCTGTTGAAGTTGAGGTTGAGGCCGTAGAAGGCGGGGAGGGGTACAATATAGGACCTGCCACTTTTTCTGTTCCCAAATTATCGGGGACTGCTTACTATTACAGCATTTACGCAGAATCTTCTAATGGTATGTCTGGCGGATACGCAGGCAAAGTTAAAAAAGTGATAGATGATGATATTGAGCTTGCAAAAGACAGCTTGACTAAAAAGTTGATATCTGAAGCTGAAGCAGACTTAAGAAACAACCTTCCAGAAGATTATATGCTGATAGACGAGATGATTTATTCTGAAATTATTTCTGCCTCAGCGGATACAAAATCCGGCACAGCGGCTGATAGCTTTACATACAATGCAAAGGTTAAATCAAGAGCTTTGACGTTTAAGAAATCTGATTTGGAAAAATTTGCCAAAGATTATATTATTTCGCAGATGCCAGATTCAGAAACACTGCTCGAAAGCGCATTTAAAACGGATTGCACGGCTTCCAAAACAGATATTGATAAGGGAAAGACAATCCTTAATTTAAATTTTTCATCTGGAATTTACCAAGACATCAATAAAAATTATTTAATACCTTTGCTGGTTAATAAAAACAAAGATCAGATAAAGGAAACCATAAAAGATAATTTAGGGGACCAGGTTTCTAATGTAAAAGTTAACTTGTGGCCCTTCTGGGTTAAAAAGTCTCCTAACAGTCAAAAGGCTATTAAAGTTGAGCTAAAATTTGAGTAGGGCTTGACCTTTGCAGTCTAATTTGCTATTATATAAAAGATGCCTCAAGAAGAGGAAAAAAATAACCAAAATAAAAAAGTTATAAAAAAGGAGGGTAGGGTCACTGAGGCTTTACCAAACGCCTTTTTTAAGGTAGTATTAGATGACGGCAATGAGATAATGGGATTTCTTTCGGGAAAAATGAGAATGAACAGAATCAGCATTTTACCAGGAGATAAGATTTTGGTGGAAATGACTCCGTATGATGATAAAAAAGGCAGGATTGTTTATCGGCTCAAATAGAATAAAAATATAAAAACCTAAAATTTTTTAGATTTTTTTTATTTATACAATGAAAGTAAGGCCGGCAATTAAAAAAATGTGCAAAGATTGCAAAATCGTCAGAAGAGGAGGTCGTATTTATGTTGTATGTAAAAAAAATCCAAAGCACAAACAAAGACAAGGTTAATCTCACATAACATAAAACACATAACATGAAACAATTTTTATTTTTTGTTCCATGTTCCATGTTCTATGTTCCATGAAAAATGCCGAGAATTGCAGGGGTAAATATCCCGGAAAACAAAAGAATAGAAATATCTTTAACCTATATTTACGGAATAGGCAATTCTTTGAGTAAAAAAATTTTAGGAGAGCTTAAGATTGATTTAAATAAAAAGGCAAAAGATTTAACTTCTAAAGAGGTAAATGATTTGAAAGAATTTATTGAAAAAAATTATAAAATTGAAGGAGATTTAAGAAGGCAGATAATGATTAATATTAAAAGGCTGAAAGACATTGGAGCATGGAGAGGCATGCGCCATGCCAAAGGATTGCCGGTAAGAGGGCAGAGGACAAAAACAAATACAAGAACAGTCAGGGGAAACGTAAGAAAGACTATGGGTTCAGGACGCAAGCCGGCGGCAGCGCCAACATAATTAGAAAATCCGAAGCACGAAATCCGAAATCCGAAACAAATCTAAAATTCAAAATTCAAAACACGTTTCGAATTTCGATATTCGAATTTCGAATTTCTTTTACGAAGTAAAAAGCTATGGGGAAAAAACATATTATAGAAGCAGACCAAGAGGAGTTGATGAAAGAAAAAGAGAAAGTTGACAAGGCAGTGGAAAAGGAAACAAAGGTTAAGGCAGCAGCTTTAGGGGTGCGACAGGCAAGAATATACGTATCATCCTCTTACAATAACACGCTTATAACCCTTACAAACCACAAGGGCCAAGTTTTAGCTTTCAAATCAGCTGGGTCTGTGGGTTTTAAGGGGACCAAGAAAGCCACGTCTTTTGCGGCTTCCAAGGTGGCCGAAGCCGTAGTAAATATATGCAAAAAATTAGGCATTGAGAAAACAGATGTTTTTATAAAAGGAATTGGAGCCGGGCGCGAGTCAGCTGTAAGAACTTTAGTTTCGCAGGGATTGAATATTTCCTCTATCAAGGATATTACTCCAATTCCGCATAACGGATGCAGGCCTAAAAAAGTAAGAAGAATATAAAAACTATGAGATACGATCAATGTAAAACTTGCAGACGTTTGGGGCAAAAACTCTTTTTGAAAGGAGAGAGGTGCTTTTCACAAAAATGCGCTATGGTAAAAAGAGCATATGCTCCGGGCCCCCAGAAAAAAAGAAGGGGGGGCTCTCCGTCTGCTTTTAAAAAGTCTTTAGAAGAAAAGCAGACTTTGAAGAAATGGTACGGAGTTTCAGAAAGGCAGTTTAAAAAATATGCAGAAGAATCTTTAGCTAAAATGGGAAAAGTTGAAAACATAGCTGAAGAATTTATAAAAAAATTAGAAAAAAGATTAGACAACGTGATTTTTCGCTTGGGCATAGCCAAATCAAGGGCGCAAGCAAGGCAGCTGGTGTCTCACGGTTATTTTTTGATAAACGGCAAGCCAGCTAACATACCTTCATACAGCATAAAAAAAGGAGATATAATTTCTATAAAAGAAAATAAAAAGAAAAAAGGAGCGCTCAAAGATTTGCAAGCGCAGATTAAAAAATATGAGCCTCCGGTATGGCTAAATTTAAACAAAGAAGAACTTGAAGGAAAAGCTGTTGGAGATCCAAACCTTGAAGAGGTAAATGCTCCGGCGGAAATTTCTTCTATATTCGAATTTTATTCAAGGTAACCATCAACGAATAACGGATCTGCTACGAATATACGAATTCGTAAATTCGTAAAAAATTCGTAATTCGATGATTTTTCATGATTTCACTTCCATTGCCCCCAAAAGTAATTCATAAAAAAAATAACCAAGCGGTTTTTGAAATAGAAGGGCTTTATCCTGGATACGGTGTTACCATTGGAAATGCCATAAGAAGAGTTTTGCTTTCTTCTTTGCAGGGAGTTGCCATAACAGAGGCAAAAATAAAAGGCGCTCCCCATGAGTTTTCCACAATCCCCGGAGTTTTAGAAGACGGGATAATGGTTCTTTTGAATTTAAAAAAGTTAAGATTTAAAATCCACGAGGGAGAGGATTACAAAATAGAGCTTAAAGTAAAAGGAGAAAAAGAAGTGAAAGGGTCTGATTTTAAGCTTCCTTCCCAGGTAGAACTTGTGAACCCAGAAACTCACATTGCCACAATAAGCGATAAAAAAACAGAGCTTGAAATAGAAATACATATACAAAAAGGACTGGGGTACGAGCCAAAAGAACAAAGAAAAGTTCAGGTTGAAAAAGCGGCCTCTGGCGCATCTAAAAAATCAGAAATAGGGGTAATTGCATTAGACGCAATCTACACTCCCATTAAAAATGTAAATTTTCAAATTGAAAATATGCGCGTGGGCGACAGGACAGACTTTGATAAATTGAGCCTGGAAATAGAGACTGATGGCACCATTACTCCAGAAGAAGCCTTTTTTGAAGCTTGTGATATTTTGATAAGGCATTTTAATGTAATTTTTGAAGGCAAAGCAATAAGGCCTTTAGAAAAAACAGCTCATGGCAAAGGCTCATCTGCCAAAGAAGAAAAAATTTCTGATGCAACCCAAATCAACGTTGAAGATTTAAAATTCACAGGCAGAACGTTTAATGCTTTGCTGAAGAATAATATAAAAACAGTAGGCGGGATTTTGAAAAAATCAGAAAAGTCTTTATTGGAATTAGAAGGCATGGGGGATAAGGCTATTTCTGAAATAAAAAGAAAAATTAAAAAATTAGGGCTTGAGTTAAAATCAGGAGAGTAAATTATTATGAGAAAGCTAAACAAAGGCAGAAAATTATCAAGGAAAAAGGGGCCAAGAAAAGCTTTGTTAAGGTCTTTGGCCAATAATTTTTTCTTGCACGAAAGAATTAAAACTACAGAAGCCAAAGCTAAAGAATTAAGGCCCATAGTTGAAAAGCTGATAACAAGAGCTAAAAAAGACACTGTTGCAAACCGCAGGCAGATTTTAAGAACCCTTATTCCGGAAATGGCAAAAAAGATATTTGTAGAAACAGCTCCCAAATATCAAGACAGGAATGGGGGGTACACAAGAATTTTAAGATTAAGCCCCAGGAATTCAGACGGAGCAAAAATGGCGATTATAGAGCTTGTAAAACAATAATTTGATATGGAAAAAGCAGAAAGAAAAACACATATATTAGACGCTGAAAATAAATCTTTGGGCAGGCTGGCTGTCCATGCGGCTGTTTTATTAAGAGGTAAAAATAAGCCAGATTTTGTGCCATACAAAGATATGGGCGACACTGTTGTTGTAAAAAATATTGATAAAATGAAATTTACAGGAAATAAATTAGAAAATAAAAATTATTTCCATTTTACAGGCTATTTAGGAAATATGAAGCAGGCAACATTGAAAGAATTTTTAATTAAAAGGGGTCCGGAAGAAGTTTTGAGAAAAGCTGTGATGGGAATGCTTTGTAAAAATAAATTAAGGGCAAGGCAGATAAAAAGATTAAAATTTGAAAAATAATAATGTCACCAAGAACTAAGAAAATAACAAAAGAAGAGAAAAAACCTGCTGAAGAAAAGAAACCCGCCTTCGCTGAAAGCTTCGGCGAGGCGAAGGAGGAAAAAACTCCAGTGGTTTTAATTGACCAGGATGAGGCAACTGATATGGCAGATGAAGATATTTCAGAAGAAATTGCAAAATCAATAAAAGAAAGCACCGGAAAGCCAGACCGCTATTTTGAAGCCATTGGAAGGAGAAAAACAGCTGTGGCCCGCGTGCGCCTTTTTACAAAAGGAGATAAAGATTTTTTAGTAAACAATAAATCTTACAAGCAATATTTTTCTTTGGAAGACGACCAGGAAACAGCTGTTTCTTCAATGAAAAAAATGAAGTGCCTTGATAAATTCAGGGTGACAGTAAAAGTAAAAGGGGGAGGCAGGCATGCCCAAGCTGAAGCTGTAAGGCATGGAACAGCAAGGGTTTTGGTTGATTTTAATAATAATTTCAGAAAAAGGTTAAGAAAAGCAGGCTATTTGACAAGAGACGAAAGAATGAGGGAAAGAAAAAAATTCGGATTGAAGAGAGCCAGAAAAGCCCCGCAATGGAGCAAGAGGTAACATCAACGAATTACGAATCTGTTACGAATGTACGAATTTAAAAAAGCCGCCGAAAGGCGGCTTTTTAATCGCTCAGACGTGTTTGAGCGGTCGGAATTTGCATATATTTTTTATAATTGTTATCATTTAAATATTATTAGTATCATTAGTATGCATTCGCATATTGGCATCGCATTATGTTAAAAGAGCTTATAGACCAGTTTTATTTGGATAATCAAAAAAATAAAGACCAGACGAGGTTTTATATTACAGATGCCGGTAAATGCCCGCGCGCTGTTTTTTTTAAGTTTAAAAATGCTCCGCGCGAGCCAATGGACGCAAGAATAATGCGCATTTTTGAACGTGGAGAAAACATGCACAGAAGCATTTTTAACATTTTATACCGCTTGAGATTAGGAGTTGTAACAGAGATTCCAATTCCGACGAGCGAAATAATTTCAGGCAGGGCGGACGCAATTTTATGCATTGGAAATGAAAATTATGTGCTGGATATAAAATCAATAAACAGCATGATTTTTAAAAGAATGGCAGCTCCCAAAGAGGAGAATGTTTATCAGATACAGCTTTATCTGCATTTTTTTAACATTAAAAAAGGCATACTGCTTTACATAGACAAAGACCAGCAGGATATGAAAGAATTTTTTGTGGATTACGATGAACAGCTATGCAATTCTCTTTTAGATAAATTTAATTCTTTGAAAGCCCAGGTAGAAAAGAATGAGGTTCCAGCCAGGCTTGCAGATTATCCCAGAAACTGGCAATGCAGTTATTGCCAGTTTAAAGACATATGCAAAATGGCGAATGGGGAAGCTTTAAACTGGGAAGAATTCAAAAAAAAAGTTGCAGAACAAGAAACTCAAACTTCGTAAAAAAAATAATCCTACTGGGTTATTTTTTCTGAAAAAATAAGCTGTTTTTCTGCAAGTACGTATAGCTTGCCGTCTTGCCTGTTGAAGGCTATCTGAGAAGGGTTATCGGGGGGCAATGAAACTATGTTTATGTTCCCCCTATAATCTATTTCAGAAATTTTTATAGTTTTATTATCTTCAAAAATTATATAATCGTTATTTAGCCATTGGCAGTTTTTTATTTTTTCTCCTGAGAATAATTTTTTATATAATTTTTCTTCAAAAGAGTATAAATATATTTCATTGCTGTTGGATAAAATTAAATTTTTGCCGTCCGGGGCAAATAAAATTTCATAATTTTCTATGGGCGAATAAAAGTCAGCAAAAGCCTCTTTGTCTGGATCAAAAAGATACAAAGAATCATTCGTTTCTAAAAAGGTTCTTTGGAATTCAACACTTAGCTTATAACTTTTGTTTTTATATAGCAAAAACTTTTTTGTTGTAATATTTTGCAAAAGCTTTCCTAAAACGTCATATTCTAATAAAAGCCCGTCAGAAGACAGCGCCAATATTTTGTTATCTAAAATTTTATAGGCAGCTATATCTTTGATTAGAGCTGTTACTTTGGTATTTTTCAAATAATAAAGCGTTTGGTTTTCGACATAATATATTTGGGCTCCGTCAAAATAAATTTGGGTTGAGTTTTTATCTAAATACGGAACAGCAGCCAAAACTGTTTTGGCGCTAGAAGGGTCAAAAATATAATATGAAACGTCGGAAGCATTTTTTATTTTTATTAAGGCGATGTTTGAGTTGTCGGCCCAAGTAGTATCTAAAATTTCTGTATTTTTCAGGAGTACGGAATAATTCTTTTTTAAGCCGGGCGAAGACAGCTGCAAATATTCAAGAGCTAAGGACTCCTGGCTGTATTCTGAAACCAAGATATATTTTTTGTCAGAAGACAGCGAAAAATAATCTGTTTTTTCGGCAAGCAAATCAAAGCTTAAATTTTCTTTTATCAAAAGTATGTTTTCAAGCTTTGTCACATGGTTTTCTATTACAGAAACATTTTTTCCATAGCTAAAATAGCCTGGCTTTTTTACAAGCAAGGTGTGGTTTTGCGGCGCCAGATTTTGCACAAAAAATGCATTTAAAAACATTCCCGGTTTGCCATCTATTTTTGAATCAATGATAATTTGGTCAGCCTGCGGGTAGCTTCTAACATAGATTCCTCCGGTAGCTAAAATTTTTATGTTTGCAAAATCTAACCTATAGCCCATAGAATAAAGCACGATGTAGGGGGTAAAAATAAAAAACAGAATAATACAGACAGCTAATATTGTCAGTCTCGTTGCTTTTTTCATAATTTTAGTATGATGTCATATTATCACAAACCGAGTATTTTTTCCAGATTTTAATCACATTTAATTACACTTGCAAAGATAGTTTTTTTAGATTAAGATAAAGCCATACAATATGGACAAATTTATAATTCAAGGGCAAAAAAAGCTTTCAGGAGAAATAGAAGTGCGAGGTTTAAAAAATGCAGCAGGCCCCATTTTGGCAGCCTGCCTTTTGACAGACAAAGAATGCCAAATAGATAACCTCCCTTTGATAGAAGACATTTCTAATATGTTGGAAGTTTTTAAATTAATGGGAGTTGAAATAAAAAACATTTCAGAACGGAAAGTAAAAATAAAGGCAGAAAAAATAGACGTAGAAAAAATAGATTTTGAAAAAATATCAAAAACAAGAATGTCTGTGTTGCTTTTTGGAGTATTGATGGCTAGAGTAAAGCATTTTAAAATATCAGCTCCGGGAGGGGATAAAATAGGACTAAGGCCCATAAACGTGCATATAAATGCCCTTGAAAAATTAGGGGCAAAAATTGAGAAAGAAGGGAGCTTATATAAAGTTGACTGCGAGAATCTGAAAGGAGCGGAAGTTGTTTTAGAGGAATTTTCGGTTACAGCCACAGAAAATATAATGCTGGCTGCTGTTTTAGCCGAAGGTAAAACGATAATAAAAGGAGCAGCTTGTGAACCTCATGTGCAGGATTTAGCAAAAATGCTAAAATCAATGGGAGCTAAAATAGAGGGAGCAGGAACTCATACAATTGAAATAGAGGGGGTGAAAGAATTAAAGGGAGCCGAACACAGCATTATTTTTGATTATATAGAAGCTGGCACTTTTATTGCCATTGGAGCTGGGGCGCCAGGGTCAATTGAAGTAAAAAACGTAAACGCGCAAGACATAGATTTATTTTTGGCAAAACTTGAAGAGATGGGAGTTAATTTTGAGAAAAAAGAAAACAGTGTTAATGTCTCCTATTCCCCGGATTTGAAAGCAGTAAGAGTGCAAGCTTTGCCGCACCCTGGTTTTCCCACAGACTTGCTTCCTATAATAGCTCCGCTTTTGGCAAAAGCTGAAGGAAAATCATTAATCCACGACCCCTTGTATGAAAACAGGTTTAATTATGTGCAGCAGCTGCGTAAAATGGGAGCTGATATTGAAATAGTAGATCCGCACAGGGCATTTGTTTATGGGCCAAAAGAACTTTCGGGCCTTGCAATTGAATCCTGGGATATAAGGGCTGGAGCAAGCTTGATTGTGGCAGGGTTAATGGCTGAAGGAAAAACAACAATAGAAAATATTTATCAGATTGACAGAGGATATGAAAAAATAGAAGAAAGATTGCAAAAGCTGGGGGCAGATATAAAGCGAACGTAGTGAGTTTTTTAATGAATTAAAATTATCATGTTTAACAATAAAATAGCAATTGATTTAGGCACCTGCAACTCTCTTGTGTATGTGCAGGGCAAGGGCATTGTTTTATACGAGCCTTCTGTGGTGGCGATTTCTTTAGACGACAACAGAATTTTAGCTGTGGGAGAGCAGGCAAAAGAAATGATAGGCCGAACTCCAGCCGACATTAAGGTTTACAGACCATTGAAAGACGGAGTTATAGCTGACTACAGGGTGACCCAGGCAATGATGAGATACTTTATAAATAAAACAGCCAGCAGATTTAAAATTTTTAAGCCAGAGCTTGTGATTTCAGTTCCAGCAGGAATTACCAGCACAGAAAGAAGAGCTGTAATTGAAGCCGCGCTTTCAGCCGGGGCAAAATCAGCCTACGTTGCCAAAGAGCCAATTTTAGCTGCCATTGGAGCTGGCATTCCCATTAATTCATGTTCAGGGCACATGATTATTGATATTGGGGGAGGCACCTCAGAAGTTGCTGTAATTTCTTTAGGCGGAATTGTAACATGGCATTCTGTAAGAGTTGCCGGGGATAGAATAGACACAGCTATTGCTGAATATATTAAGAAAAAATACAATTTGGCTATTGGCACTCAGTCAGCCGAAGAAATAAAAATTAAGGTGGGCACGGCTTTAATGCAAAAAGAGTTAAAGTATCTTGAAATCCAGGGCAGGGATTTGATTTTGGGCCTGCCAAGAAATATTAAAATATCAAACAATGAAGTCTGCGAAGCTATTTCAGATGTTTTAGCTGAAATAATGCAGGCCACAAAACATGTTTTGTCTGAAACTCCGCCAGAGCTTTCAGCTGACATAATGAATAAGGGCATTATAATGGCTGGCGGCGGAGCTTTGCTTCCTAAAATTAATGAATTAGTGGCTCAGAGCACGGGTGTTCCTTGCTTTGTTGCAGAAGAGCCATTGTTTTGCGTGGTCAAGGGAACTGGAACTGTTTTAGAGCACTTAGACGAGTACAAAAAAGTGGTAATGTCTAAAAAATAGAATATGATGAAAGATTACACAAAATGGCATAATAAAAAAGCACTGATTAACAAAATTGAACCAAGGCCGTTTTTTCACGAGCGCGAAGTTTGGTATTGCGCTATGGGTGTAAACGTTGGTTTTGAGCAGGATGGCAGGGGCACAGATTTTTTGAGGCCAGTGATTATTTATAAAAAATTTAATAACGAGATTTTTTTGGCATTCCCATTAACTCGCACCGAAAAAGAGTCAAAATTTTATTTTCAGTTTATTTTTCAGGATAACGCTAAGAGTGCTGCAATTCTGTCTCAGATAAGACTTATAGATGCTAGGCGTTTGGATCACAAAATAGGCGTTATGAAAACAGATGATTTTGAAAAATTAACAAAAAAATTCAAGGAATTGATACCTTGAATTTTTTTGTTTTTTTACCTCTGCCTTGCGGCAGAGTCGGGCCGAAGCCGTTTATATTTTAATTATACTCGCATCTACCGCCTTGTCAAGAGCTGAGCTTGCGCTGGAAAATTCAGGTTGATAAGTGTTAATCTAAGAATCTGCTATTTACACGTTTACTTACATATGTAAGTAGCAATAAAAATGCATAACAGACTAATTTAGTCGGTTATGATAGAAGAATAAAAAAATTATGCAAAGCGAAACCAATAACACTTCGGCAAGCTCAGTGCGGGCATGCCAGAATTGTAAAAAAGAGTTTACCATCGAGCCTGATGATTTTGCGTTCTACGAAAAAATGAAAGTCCCCCCGCCAACCTGGTGCCCGGAATGCCGGCTTATTAAGCGTTTGGCATGGAGGGGCGAGAGGGCCCTTTATAAAAGAAAATGCAATTTGTGCGGTCAAGATAAAATTTTAATTTATCATCCCGATAGCCCCTACACTGCTTATTGCCATTCTTGTTGGTGGTCAGACAAATGGGATACCCAGTCTTATGCAAAAGATTATAATTTTTCAAAACCATTTTTCCAGCAGTTTAAAGATTTGTTTTTAAAGGTGCCCCGGCTTGGAATTATCCAGCAAGGAATAAATGTAAACAGCGATTACACTAACAGGGTAAGCGACAATAAAGATTGCTATCTTATTTTTGCTGCCGCAAATAATGAAAATTGTTCTTATGGCACTTCGGTATGGGATTCAAAAGACAGCATGGATAATTACAATATCCATTCGTCTGAATTGTGTTTTGAGTGTATTGATTGTTACAGATGCAGTCGCTTGATGTATTCGCAGGAATGCGGCAGTTGTGTGAGCTCTTCTTTTTTGTTTCATTGTTTGAATTGCAATGACTGCTTTGGCTGTGTGAATCTTCGCAATAAATCATATTGCATTTTCAACGAGCAATTTACAAAAGAAGAATATAAGAAACAGATTGAAAAATTGTGGCCAAAAAAACGTGGCGAGATTGAGGCCATGCAAAGCAGGTTTTTGGAATTTGTTAAAAAGCAGATAATGCCGGCTGTTGTTGAAAATCACAGTACAAATATTTCTGGTAACTGGCTTGATGAATGCAAGAATGTGCAGGTTGGTTTTAATTGCGAAAGAGTGGAAGACGGCAAGTATCTTTTTGGAATCATGGATGCAAAAGATGTGATGGACTATACATATTGGGGCAAGAATTCAGAATTGATTTATGAATGTTCAAGCATTGGCAGGCAATGCTCGCAAGTGTTTTTCTCAAACGAATGCTGGGACCAGTTAGTTCGGGCGCAATATTGCGTGAACTGCATGAGTTCGTCCGATTTATTCGGCTGCGTCGGTTTGCGCAAAAAACAGTATTGTATTTTGAATAAGCAGTATACAAAAGAAGAATACGAAGCACTAATTCCTAAAATTATTGAGCACATGAATGCAATGCCTTATAAAGACGCTTTGGGAAGAGAATATCGCTATGGTTCAACTTTCCCACTGGACATGCATGCGTTTGCATACAACGAAACCATTGCGCAGGAGCTTTTTCCAATTTCAAAAGAGGAAGCGCTAAAGCAGGGATATAGGTGGCTTGAGCCAGAGGTAAAGAGCTATACTGTTACTTTAAAAGCAGAAAATATTCCAGATTCTATTGAAGAGGTAAGCGATCAGATTTTAAAAGAAATAATCGGGTGTGCCCACGATGGAAAATGTAATCACCAATGCACGCAAGCTTTCAAAATTACGACAAGCGATTTGAATTTTTATAAACGTATGGGCATTCCGATTCCGAAAATGTGCCCAAACTGTCGCCACTTCGCCCGGCTTTCCCAGCGTACGCCTATTAGGCTTTGGCATCGGGAATGCATGTGCAATAAAGAAAATCATTCCCATGGAAAAGGAAAATGCCAGAATGAGTTTGAGACAAGCTATGCCCCAGACCGTCCTGAAATAGTTTATTGTAAAAATTGCTACAATAAGGAAGTGGCGTAGCTCGACGGCTTTTTGCCGTTCGGCAAAAAGCCGTCGCAATAGCAAGCGCAGGTTAATAAGCGTTAACTTAATTCACTGTCATTTGACATGAGACGTGAGGCGCGAGCTGTTTGACACATTGTATGTAAACAGCATACAATTGTATGTGAGGAACATATGTTAAACTTTACTAAAAATCAAACACTGATTCTTGAACTTTTCTTTAAAGATCCGGAGAAAGATTATTATTTCAGGCAAATTGGCCGGATTTTGAATAAAAAGCCTGGTGTTTTTCAGAAAGACATAGAAAGCCTAGTTAAAAATAAAATTCTTTTAAGCGATAAAAAAGCCAATAGCCGTTTTTTTAAAATAAACAAGGAGTATCCGCTGTATAATGAAGTAAAGAGTATTTTTTTTAAAACACTTGGCGCTGAGGGAAAATTGAAAGAAATATTTGAAAATGTTGAGAATGTGAAAATCATTTTTATATTCGGCTCGTTTGCGAAACAAGAGGAAGACTCTTTATCAGACATTGATTTAATGATAATTGGCGAACCCGATGAAGATAAATTTTTTAATAAAATAAGCGATTTAGAAAGAAAGCTTTCCCGTGAAATAAATTACCGAATTTTTTCTGAAAAAGATTGGCGGAAAAGAATAAAAGAGAAAGACTCTTTTATTTTAAGCATTTTTAAGAACATAAAAATTTTTATATTTGGCAACGAAAATGAATTACGAAGAATTAGTCAATAAGGGTTTGCTCAAGAAGGAAGAAATTGGATTTGATAAAGTTCAAAAACTCATAGAGAACGCTTATAAAAAACTAAAAAGTTCCCGTCTTTTAATTGAAAATGAAGACTCCGACAATAGCTTTCAGTTGGCTTATGATGCCATGCTTTTGTCCGGCCGAGCGCTTATTTTTTCACATAATTTGCGTCCGCGCGCGGCGGGCTCTCATAAAATTGTAGTGCAATTTGTGGGGGATATACTTGGCAATGATTATAAAAGTTTGGTGGGAAGATTTGATAAGACAAGAGAAGATAGGAACTATTTGATTTATGGAGTGGGGCTTACGATATCTATGACCGAGGCGCAAAAAGCTATTGATTTGGCCGAAACATTTATTAAAACAATCGAAGGTTTTATTGAGGCTAAAAATCCGCAGATTAAATTATTAAAAAATGATCATGAATAAAAATTCTGAAACAAAAATATGCCAAAATTGCAAAAAGGACTTTGTAATAGAGCCTGACGACTTTGCATTCTATGAAAAAATAAAAGTGCCTGCGCCAACATGGTGTCCGGAGTGCCGTTTTATAAGGCGGGTTGTATGGAGGAATGAAAGAACTCTTTATCGCCGCACCTGCGACCTTTGTAGAAAAAATATAATTTCTATTTATTCACCAAAATCGCCGTATGCAGTTTATTGCAATGAATGCTATCACGGCGACAAATGGGACACGTTGAGTTTTGGAAGAGAATACGATTTTTCTAGGCCGTTTTTTGATCAGTTTCGAGAACTCCAGCTTCGGGTGCCACGTTTGTATTCTTTTATTTTTCAGAATACAAACAGCGAATATGTTAACGGAGCCGCATATGATAAAAACTGCTACATGATTTTTGTGAGCGATAACAATGAAGATTCCCTTTATTCTTATTCGCTTATGCACTCAAGAAACGCTATTGATTGCCACACCTCAAACGATTGCGAGCTTTGCTATGAATGTATTGGTTGCAAAAAGTGTTACATGACAAAATTTTCTGAAGACTGCACTGATTGTCGGAATGTTGTGGCCTCTAAAAATTGTTCAAATTGCCAAGACTGCGTGGGTTGCGTAAATTTAAAGAACAAAAATTATTATATTTTTAACAAGCCCTACACAAAAGAAGAGTATCTTAAAAAAATTGAAGAATCAAATTTGCAAACCCGTGAAGGGATGGACGCCGTTTTAGCAAAAGCTAATAAATTTTTTGGAGAAAACATAGCCAAATACATGCACGGTATTAAGAATGTAAATGTGGTTGGTGATTATGTTTTTAATTCCAAAAACAGTTTTGAATGCTATGGTTCTAACGCCATAGAAGACTCTAAATATTTAACTTGGGGAGATAATTCAAATAATTGTCATGATGGGTATGTTGTTGTTGATAAATCATCTTTTTCTTATGAAATTGTAAGCGCTATAAATCTCAACAACGTTAAGTTTAGTTTTTGTGTTTGGAATGATTATGATTGCCAATATTGCGATAACTGTGAAAATTCTAATAATCTTTTTGGTTGTGTAGGCATCAAAAAAGCCGAATACTGCATCTTAAACAAACAATACACAAAAGAAGAATACGAGGAGCTCTTGCCAAAGATAATTAAGCACATGAATTCACAGCCATACACAGACAAAAGCGGTATTGAATATAAATATGGCAGTTTTTTTCCAGCTTCGCTGGCACCATTTGCCTATAATGAAACAGCTGCTCAAGAGTATTCTCCCAAAAATAAAGAGCAGGCAGAAAGGGCAGGATATTTTTGGAGAGAGCCCGAAGAAAGGAATTATAAGGTTACTCTATCTTCAGAAAATGTTCCCAATATTATCGAAGAAACCCAAGACACCATTCTTAATGAAGTAATTGGTTGTGAACATAGCGGTAAATGCAACGAGGGCTGTTCATTAGCCTTTAAGATTATTCCTGAGGAATTGCAATTATACAGAAAGCTTAGCGTGCCTGTTCCAAAGTTATGTTTTAATTGCAGGCACATGCAAAGATTTAAAAAGAAAAATCCACAGAAGCTCTGGCACAGAAAGTGCATGAAGCCAGGCTGTACCAATAAATTCGAGACAAGCTACGCTCCCGACAGGCCGGAAATTGTTTACTGCGAGAAATGTTATCAGCAAGAAGTAGCATAAAAGGGTCAGGTTAATAAGCATTAATTTAATTTACTGTCATTTGACATGAGACGTGACAGTAGAAATAACATGAGAAATCTAAGTGAAAAAAATATAAGGAAAATAACAAAAATGGGCAAGGGCAGGACTATGGGAATTACCTTGCCCATTGAATTTTTGGATAAACTAGATTGGAGGGAACACCAGAAAGTGGTTGTGACTCTGAAAGAGAAAACAATTAACATTAAAGATTGGAAAAAATAATGTCAGATAGGCATCAAAAACAATGGGATTTCTTGAAAAGAAAGTTTGATTCAAAACAGCTTTCTCATGCATATTTGTTTTCTGGCGAAAAAAATCTGGGCAAAAAGGATTTTGCCAAAAAATTGGCAGAGCTTATCGGGTGCAAGTTTCCCGACTTAATGATTGTTGCCGCCTCGCCAACAGGCGAGGCGAGCCTCGCCCCAAAGGGGCGGGAGCATTCAAACCATGCAGGGATACCAATTTCAAAAATAAGGGAAGTGCAGAATTTTTTGGCATATAAATCTTATAACGGCGGTTTCAAAATTGTAATTGTTGACCACGCGCACTTAATGAATTTGGAGGCTCAAAGCTGTTTTTTGAAAACCCTAGAAGAGCCAAAAGGCCAAACCTTGCTAATTTTAATTTCTTCAAAGCCCGGCATGCTTTTGCCAACTATTTTTTCAAGGTGCCAGGAAATAAAATTTTTAGGAAAGCCCGCTCAGAACGAGGCAGAGGCTGAAGAAGAGAAAAAGATTTTGCAGGATTTATTAAAAACAGCTCCGCTTCCGCTTTCTGAAAAATTCAAGTATGTAAAACAGCTTGACCCCGACCAGCAGAAGCTGGCAAAAACATTGGAAGCTTTTCAAAAATATTTAAGATATGTCTTATTCTCAAAAATAGGAATAGAGCGCCAGATAGAGCAAAAATATTTTTTTGGATTATCTCCGGTTTTAGAAAATTATCCTGTTTCAAAAATTAAAAAAATTATAAATTTGTCAGAGGATATAAGCAATAAAATAACCTTTACTAACGCAAATCCAAAATTAGCATTAGAAATATTATTAATGGAAATATAAAAAATGACATATAAAGAATTCATTGATAAAATAAAGCCGGAATTTGAAAAAGCATACAAATTTTTAGAGCAGGAAATTGCAAAAATACGCACCTCAAGGGCGTCTCCGGCTTTGGTTGAGGACATAGAAGTAAATGCTTTTGGCTCGAAGTTTAGCATAAAGCAATTAGCTGCAATTTCAGCCCCCCAGACAAACCAGATTATAATCCAGCCCTGGGACACTTCTTATATAGAACCAATAGAAAAAGCGATTTCCCAGTCGGGGCTTGGAATGTCGGCTGTTGTGGACAAAAACATTATAAGAATGACCCTTCCCACGCTTACAGAAGAATATCGGGCGCAGCTGGGCAAAATTTTGAATGAAAAATCAGAGCAGGCCCGCCAGACAATAAGGCGCCAGAGAGAGCATGCATGGAATGCAATTCAGGACGCTTTTAAGGAAAAGAAAATTTCAGAAGACGATAAATTCAGGGGAAAAGACGAGCTTCAAAAAGTCATTGACGAATACAACGAAAAAATTAAAAATTTAATAGAAAAGAAAAAAAACGAAATTTCTTAATATTATGATATCAGCAATTTTAACTTTTATTTTCGCGTTTTTATGCCTGATAGTTTTAATGATAATACATGAATTCGGGCATTTTATAATCGCCAAAAAATTCGGCGTCAAAGTTGATGAATTTGGCATAGGGTATCCGCCAAGATTATTCGGGAAAAAAATAGGCGAAACAATTTATTCTGTAAACCTTTTGCCGCTGGGAGCTTTCGTAAAAATCTACGGAGAAGAAGGCGGAGTAGACGATTACAGGAGTTTTACTGGACTAAAAATTTGGCAGAGAGTTTTAATAGTCATAGGGGGCGTGGCTGCTTTCTGGCTGGCAGCCATAATTATTTTTTCTGTGGTTTTTATGATTGGAGCTGATTTGCCTTTGCCAGACCAGAATGTAGAAGGTTTTACAAACGTAAGGGTGCAAGTGCTTCAGGTGGCTTTAAATTCTCCCGCAAGCGAGGCAGGATTAAAAGCAGAAGACGTCATTTTGCAAGCGCAAAGCCAGGCATATGAATCAGCCGGCGCTGGCTCTGAAACTGTGGAAATAAACACTATAAAAGAATTTCAAGATTTTACAACAGCTCATGCAGGCGAACTCATAACTCTTGAAATTAAAAGGCAAGGCGGCATTTTTGATGTTAGTTTGTCTCCAAGAGCAAACCCGCCTGAAGGCCAGGGAGCAGTCGGCATTTCGCTAGAACGGATGGGAACTTTAATAGAAAAATACGCCTGGTACAGGGCGCCATTGCAAGGGGCTGTTTATACTTGGGACACAACTGTTAATGCTTTGAAGGGTTTGTACCTTGTTTTTGCAGATTTGCTTTCTGGCAAAGGAGCGCCAGAAGGAGCGTCTTTTGCGGGGCCGTTGGGCATTACGGTTTTTTTGGCGAACGCCGCCACTTACGGCCCGGGATTTTTCCTTTATTTTATAGGATTGATTTCTGTGTTTATTGCCATATTCAACTTGTTTCCAATTCCTGCTCTAGACGGGGGAAAGCTGATATTTTTGGCTATTGAAAAAATAAAGGGCAGGCCCGTTTCAGTGAAAGTGGAGCAAACAATAACATTAACATTCTTTATATTGTTAATTGCTTTATCGCTTTTTATAACAGTTAAATTCGACATCCCAAGGCTTACAGATTTTTTTAAATACGGCCTTTAATAGTAATCATCAACGAATAACGAATTTGCTGCGAATATACGAATTCGTAAATTCGTACAAAATTCGTAATTCGACGATGTCTTATGTTGCAGTCAAAATTATTTTATAAAACAGAAAAACCCGACAAAAGCGCTTCGCGCATTTTGACGGGCGAGGGTCAGGCAATTTCGAATGAATTGCTTGTAAGGGCTGGATTTTTAGACCAGCTTATGGCAGGGGTTTACACTTTTTTGCCTTTAGGATTTAAAGTTTTGCAGAAAATTGAAAACATAATAAGAAAAAACATGGAGTCAGCTCCAGTCTCCAGCCAGGAAATTTTAATGCCTGTTTTGCAGCCAAAAGAAAACTGGCAAAAAACCGGCAGGTGGCAAAGTTTAGACATTCTTTTTAAGGTGAATGGTTCTGGTGACAAAGAATATGCTTTGGGCCCCACGCATGAAGAAGTTGTTTCTCCTTTGGCTAAAAAAATTATTTTTTCTTATAGAGATTTGCCTTTATCTGTTTTTCAAATACAAACAAAATTCCGCGATGAGCTAAGGGCAAAATCGGGAATTTTAAGAACAAGAGAATTTTTAATGAAAGACATGTATTCTTTTCACGCAACTCAGGAGGATTTAGATAAATATTATGACAAATTGATAAAAGTTTATTTAAATATTTTTAGCGAATGCGGAATTGGTAAAAATACGCACCAGACTTTGGCGTCTGGCGGAAGTTTTTCAAAATATTCAGACGAGTTTCAAACAATAACTGACGTAGGAGAAGATATAATTTACGTTTGTAAAAAGTGTAAATTAGCGATTAACAAAGAGATAAAAAACGAGCATTCTAAATGTCCAAAATGCGGCGGCGCTGATTTTGACGAAAAGAAAGCAGTTGAAGTTGGAAATATTTTTAAACTGGGGAATAAATATTCTTTGCCGTTTGATTTAAAATTCAAAGACAAAGACGGTTCAGAAAAGCCGGTTATAATGGGGTGCTTTGGCATTGGGCTGGGCAGGCTTATGGGGGCTGTAGCTGAAATAAATTACGATGAAAAGGGACTTATTTGGCCAAAATCAGTGGCTCCGTTTTTGGTTCACTTGATTCAGCTTGGAAATGCCCCAAAAATAAATAAAATTGCCAAAAAGTTATACACAGATTTACAAAAGAAAAATATTGAGATATTATACGACGATAGGCAAGACAAAACAGCGGGAGAAAAGTTTGCGGAAGCCGATTTAATAGGCATACCTTACAGGATTGTAGTGTCTGAAAATACCCGAAAAAGCAACTCTGTTGAAATTAAAGAAAGGAATAAAAAACAGCTTAAGCTTGTTAAAATTAATAGCATAGAAAAAACAATAAATAAATGAAAATAAAAAATCCTTTTTCTTTTTTATCAATGGATATGGCAATTGATTTGGGAACTGCCAACTCATTGGTTTATGTGAAAGACAGGGGAATCATCATAAACGAACCTTCCGTGGTTGCCGTGAACAACAAAACCGGCCAGATTTTAGCTATAGGAGAAGAGGCAAGAAAAATGGTGGGGCGCACTCCAGCTTACATATCAGCTACAAGGCCCCTGGTTAACGGAGTTATTTCAGATTTTGAAATTACAGAACAGATGTTAAAGTATTTTATTGAAAAGTCAGCTGCCACGTCAAAAAAACTATTTGGATTCGGATACTTGCCAAGAGTTATTATCGGCATTCCCTGCGGAGTCACAGAGGTTGAAAGGAAAGCAGTGAGGGATGCGGCAAAAAACGCAGGCGCAAGAAATGTTTTTTTAATTGAAGAGCCGCTGGCTTCAGCTATCGGGGCAAAGCTTCCCATACAGGATCCGGGAGGAAATTTCATAGTTGATATTGGGGGAGGGACAACAGAAGTGGCTGTAATTTCTTTGGGAGGCATAGTTGCCTCCAGGAGCTTAAGGATTGCCGGGGACAAACTGAATGATGATATTGTGCAATTTGCCCAAAAAGAATATAAGCTTTTGATAGGCGAAAGAACCGCTGAATTGATAAAAATAAATATTGGGTCTGCTTTGCCGATGAAAGAAAAAAAAGAAATGGCAATGCGCGGAAGGAATTTGGTGACAGGGCTTCCGGAAGAAGTTGTTGTTTTTAATGATGACATTCAAAGGGCGCTGGACAGGTCTGTTAAAACGATTGTGGGAGCCATAAAAACAACAATTGAAGAAACTCCTCCTGAATTGTTAGCTGACGTAATGTCAAACGGGATTTATTTGGCAGGAGGCGGGTCTTTGCTCAAAGGGCTTGATGTTTTAATTGCCAGAGAAACAAAAGTTCCATGCAGAATAATTGACGACCCTTTGACTTCTGTTGTAAGGGGGGCTGGCTTGGCTTTAGAAAACATTCAAAGCCTTTCAGAAGTTATGTCAAAAGATGAAGAAGACGCTGTGCCAGTGTGATAAATAATTTAATTAGTGCCTGCAAATTATGATAAGCAAAAAAGAAGTTGAGCATATAGCAAAGCTCGCCCGTTTGGAACTTACAGAAAATGAAATAGAAAAAATGCAGAAAGACTTGTCTGCTATTTTAGATTATTTTGATTTGTTAAAATCAGCTCCTTTGCCCTCCAAAATTTTGCAGAAACAAAATTTAGGAGGGCAAGCCCAAAACTTGCGAAAAGACGAGGCAGAGCGCTGCCAGCTGTCAGATGAAATTATCGGGTCAGCTCCAGATAAAAAAGATGATTATATAAAGGTTAAAGCAATACTTTAGTTATGGACTTAACAGATTTGACAATTAAACAGGCGCACCAAGGATTTAAAAAAAAAGAATTTTCCGCAAGAGAGCTTGCTTTAGCTTATCTAAAAAAGATTAAACAAACAGACAAAGATTTAAACGCTTATTTGTCTGTGGCAGAGGAATCTGCTTTGTCAGATGCCGAGCTTGCTGATAAAAAAATTGCTTCAGGAAATTTTTCAGAATTAACAGGAATTCCGTGCGCTATTAAAGACGCAATTTTAGTTGAGGGGCAAAAATGCACAGCAGCTTCTAAAATTTTAAAAAATTACACGGCAGTGTATGACGCTACCGTAACAAAAAAGCTAAAAAAGGAGGGGAGCGTTATTTTAGGAAAAACAAACACCGATGAATTTACAATGGGGGCTTCTACAGAAAATTCAGCTTTTGGGGTTGTAAAAAATCCGCACGATAAAACGCGCGTTGCTGGCGGAAGCTCTGGGGGCTCGGCTGCTGCCGTTGCTGCAAAAGAAGCTTGTTTTTCTCTGGGGTCAGATACCGGAGGCTCAATTCGTTTGCCAGCGTCCTTCTGCGGAATAGTGGGGTTAAATCCAACATACGGGTCTGTTTCAAGGTATGGCCTTATTGCGCACGCTTCGTCATTAGACCAAATTGGCCCTATGACAAAGAACGTGGAGGACTGCAAAATAGTTTTTAATGTTATAAAGGGCAAAGATAAAAAGGATGCGACATCTGTCGAGTCGGAAATTCAAAATTCGAAATTCGAAATTCGAAATTCACGCATAGGCGTGCCCAAAGAATATTTTGCAGAGGGTTTAGACAAAGAAGTTGAAAAAATAATAAAAAATGCAATTAAAAAAGCAGAGCAGGCGGGAGCCGAAATCGAGGAAATTTCTCTGCCTAACACAAAATATTGCATTGCCTGCTATTATATTATTGTTCCATCAGAAGCCTCTTCAAATTTAGCAAGGTTTGACGGGATAAAATATGGATATTCAGACCAGTCGCAGAAAACTTTAATGCAAGTGTATTACAAAAGCAGGGGAGAAGGTTTTGGTTTGGAGCCCAAAAGAAGAATTATGCTTGGGACTCATAGCTTGTCGTTTGGGTATTACGATGCTTATTATAAAAAAGCCCAAGAAGTCCGCAAGCTTGTAAAGCAGGATTTTACAAAGGCTTTTGAAAAAATTGATTTGATATTTTGTCCGGTAGCGCCTTTCCCTGCATTTAAAATAGGAGAGAAGGCAGACAACCCGCTTTCTATGTATTTGGTTGACATTTACACTTGTGGCGTAAAATTAGCCGGCCTGCCAGGGTTGTCTCTTCCTGCAGGAAATGTTGGAGGCTTACCCGTAGGGCTTCAAATAATAGGAAACCATTTTGAAGAAAATAAGATACTGGCTATAGCTCAAGAGTTGGAAAATGTGTTATAATTACAAAAATGCAAATAATGCGAATGGTATGCTAATCTACAAAAATGCGAATTCGCATTTTCGCATTCATTAGCATAAGATTTGTAGATTTGCATTATAATCAGTGAACTGGGAACAATTATACAATTTGCTCGGAATTAGAGATTTTATTTATTTTATATCTTCTCCCCAAATACAAGACATGCTTTTTCCTGTAAAGCTGGTTTTTATTGTTTTTTCGATGTTTTTTCTTGTGGGCGTTGTTTATTTTACGTTAAACAGCAGCTGGCTGCAGTATAAATTTTTAGAGGATGTTACAGAATTTTTTTCGTGGCAGTCTTATGGGTTGAGGCAGATTACAAGGCGCTGGGGCAAGATTAAAAAAAGGATTGAACTTGGCTCTGAAGCAGAATTAAAATTAGCCATCATAGAGGCAGATGATTTTCTAAACGAAGTTTTAGAGGATGCCGGATTCGAAGAAAAAACTTTTGAAGAGTCTGTTAAAAAGGCAGGGCGCCTGATTTCTCCAATTTTAAATGATATTTTGAGGGCGCGCGAATTAAGAAATTCCATAGTTTACAATCCAGACTATAAACTAAATTTGGAACAGGCAAAAAGAATATTAAACGTTTACGAGTCAGCCATCAATACCATTGGCATCTCATAGCATAGGAGCTACTAAAAATAAGATGGTGCTTATGGCCACCAAGCTTATTAGAATAGTCCAGATAATTTTGAAAACTTTTTTCTTCTTCATAATAGTTTATGGTATCAAAATTTAATAAAAAACAAAAGAGCAGTTTTTCCGCAGAAGATTTGTTTTTGAAAATTGCAGGAGTTTTGCTTTTGATTACAGCTATTGTTTTAATTTTTGCCAATTTCCAAATGTTTAAAAAAAAGCGCGAACTTGCCTGGCAAATTAACAACTATGATAATCAGATTCAAGAACTTAAAAACAGAAACGAAACTTTAAAAGAAGAAATAGCCAATTCCGATAATCCAGATTATGTTGAAAAAATTGCCAGAGAGGAATCTGATATGCAAAAGCCCGGAGAAAAAGTAGTGTCTTTTGTAGAGCAAAATTCTGAGCAAAAAGAACAGCCCGCAAAAGAAAATGTTTGGAATTCTAATTTTTGGTTTGGGTGGATAGGCCAGTCATGGAACTGGATTAAAAGTATATTTTAGGATATATTATTATATAAGCGCGGGTATGGTTCAATGGTAGAACTTGTCCTTCCCAAGGACATGACACGGGTTCGATTCCCGTTACCCGCTCCACAAGCGCGCCGGAGTAGCTTAGCGGCAAAGCAATCGCTTCGTAAGCGATAGACCGTGGGTTCGAATCCCACCTCCGGCTCATAAACAAGAGGCAAGGCCTCTTTTTTATTTTGTTAAAATATGATAAGTTAAAATAAACATGGCAGATAATATCAATAAAATTGAAGAATTAAAAAAAAGGCTCCATCATTTGGTGGAGCGCCTTTGACGTAAAAGAAAAGAAAAAAAATTTAAACAAACTTGAAGCAGAATCATTAAAGCCTGATTTTTGGCAAAATGCTGAAAAGGCTGGTAAAGTCCAGCAGGAAATTTCAGAATTAAAACAAGAAACAGAAAGTTTAAAAAAGATTGAGGAGGATTTGGAAATTTTGCAGGAAGAAAATGATGAACCCGCCTTCGCCAAAGGCTATGGCGAGGCGATGAAAGAAATAGAAAAGCAAGAGTTTAAAATTTTTCTTTCAGGAAAATACGATAAAAATAACGCCATACTGGAAATATTCTCCGGGGCAGGGGGGCAGGATGCGCAAGATTGGGCAACAATGCTCTTGCGAATGTACGAAAGATATTGCCAAAAAAAGGGATTCAAAACAGAAATTTTACATCAGTCATTTGGAGATGCAGGGGGGCCAGAAGGAAGAATTGGAACTAAATCTTTGGCATTAGAGATAAAAGGAAAATTTGCCTACGGATTTTTGAAAAAGGAAACCGGCGTGCACAGATTAGTCAGAATTTCTCCTTTTTCAGCCCAGAAGCTCCGCCACACTTCTTTTGTTTTAGTCAACGTATTGCCCGAAATAAACCCCGTTAGAGACGATGTCTCTAACGGGGTAAAGCCAGAGGATTTGAAAATTGATACATTTAGGGCTTCGGGCCCCGGGGGCCAGTATGTAAATAAAACAGAGTCTGCTATAAGAATAACCCATATGCCAACAGGCATTGTTGTTTCTTCGCAGGCAGAAAGACTGCAAGGCAAAAACAAAGACAAGGCAATGAAAATACTGCAGGCAAAACTTTACCAGTTAGAAGAAGAAAAAAAAGAAAAAGAATTAAAAGAAATCAAGGGCGAGGCAATTTCAGCAAGCTGGGGCAACCAAATAAGGTCTTATGTTTTGCACCCGTATAAAATGGTAAAAGATTTGAGAACCCAATATGAAACATCTGATACAGAAAACGTTTTAGACGGCCACTTAGAAGAATTTATACAAGCAGAACTAAAAAACATCAACGAATAGCGAATTTTTTACGAATGTACGAATATAAAAAAATAAGAAAAAAAGACATTTTATATCCTGATATAAGTTATGCGATTATGGGCTGTGCGTTTGATGTATATAACGAGATAGGACCCGGATACCATGAGAAATATTATCAAAGAGCATTGGCAGAATCTTTTAAACAGAGCGGCTTAAATTTTTTAGAACAGAAAGTTTGTGATTTAAAATATAAGGGCAAGATAATTGGAAAACAATATTTAGATTTTTTAGTGGATGATAATATAATTGTAGAATTAAAAAAAGGAAACATATTTTCGAAAAGACATATAGATCAAGTTATTAATTATTTGAAAACCGAAAATCTCAAATTAGCCATTTTAATAAATTTTACAAATAAAGGAGTTATTTCGAAAAGAATAGTTAATTTAAATTCGTAAATTCGTATTAATTCGTAATTCGCTGATGTTATATGATTAAGTTTGATAAAGTTACAAAAATATATCCTTCTAACACGGCTGTTTTAAAAGACGTAACTTTTGAAATAAAAGAGGGTGAGTTTGTTTCTATAATTGGAAAGTCGGGAGCTGGCAAAACAACTTTGACAAGGCTTATATTGGGCTTAGAAGAGCCGACTTACGGCGAAGTTTATTTTAAAGAAAAAAATATGCTGGTTGCAGACGCCTCAGAAATACAGAAAATAAGAAGAAGCATCGGGGGCATTTACCAAGATTACAAGCTTCTTCCCGCAAAAACCGTATACGAAAACGTGTCTTATGTTTTAGAAGTAAAGGGGACAGCTCAGGGTGAAATAAAAAAAGAAGTTGAAAAAGTTTTAGATTTAATAGGCCTAAAAGATAAAAAAGATAATTTTCCAAAAGAGCTTTCCGGGGGAGAACAGCAAAGGCTGGCTATAGCAAGGGCTTTGGTTATACATCCCAAAATAATAATAGCCGACGAGCCCACAGGAAACCTTGACCCGTATAATACCTATGAAGTGATTTATCTTTTAGAAAAAATAAATAAAGCCGGAGCCACAGTAATTTTATTGACCCACAACAGAGAAATAATAAATAAATTAGGCAAAAGGGTTATTACTTTGGTGGGAGGCAGAATTATAAGAGACGAAGCTGAAGGAAGATTTATAATATAATTATCATCAACGAATAACGAATTAATACGGATATACGAATTCGTAAATTCGCAAGAAATTCGTAATTCGACGATGTTTCATGTTTACAAATATCTCTAGGGCAACAAAATTTGCATTTCAGGACTTTTTCAGAAACAAAGGAGTTTCTGTGGCAACAATATTTATTTTGATTATCACAATACTGCTAGTGACAGGGCTTTTCTTTTTTCAGGGAGTGGCTTCTTATTTAACAGAAGAGATACAAAACAAAATTGATATTACAGCCTACTTTAAGGACGGCACAGCCGAGCAGGATATTCTAATTGTAAAAGAAGAAATTTTAAATATTTTGCCTGAAATTAAAAAAGTTGAATATATTTCGCAAGACCAGGCATTTATAATTTTTAGCGAAAACCACCAGGGAGATGAAGTTCTATTCCGCGCCATAGAACAAGTTGGCAGCAATCCCTTTTTGCCGTCTTTGAGCATTACCACTAATGGCGACCCTTTGCAGTACGAACAAGTGGCAAATGCATTGCAAACATCAAGCTTTTCAGACTTAATAGAAAACGTTGATTTCTATGAAAAAAAAGACACTATTGAAAAAATTTATGAAATAACAAGCACCATAAACAAGTTCGGAATTTTTTTGGGAATTGTTTTAATTATAATAGCAGCGTCCGTTGTGTTTAACACAATAAAGCTGGCAGTTGATAATTCAAAAGAGGAAATTACCACTATGCGCATTGTAGGAGCTTCTGATTGGTTTATTCGCGGGCCATTTATAATCCAGGGAATAATTTACGGGTTTATAGCATTTGTTTTCTGCTTCTTAATTTCATTTGCGTTGGTTCTATTAACGTCTCCCAAAATTTCTGTTATTATGCCAGGGTTTAATTTGTTTGATTATTTCTTGACAAATTTGTGGATTTTGGTATTAATACAATTAGGATTTGGAATTGCCGTTGGCATTATTTCAAGCATAATAGTTGTAAAAAAGTATTTAAAAGTTTAAAATATTGCGGGATCGTCTAATGGCCCCGCCAGAGCGGGGTCCCGCTGTGGCGGGATAGGACACTATGTTTTTCGTATATATTTTAAAAAGCATAAAAGACAATGGATATTATATCGGTCAAGCAGAAAACATAAATAAGAGACTTGATATGCATAACCGCGGTCTGGTAAAATCAACAAGGTTGAGAGTTCCTTTCGTGATTGTCAAAACAGAGTCATTCGACACTAGAGCAGAAGCCAGAAAAAGGGAAAATTATCTTAAAAAATTGAAAGGAGGTAACGAGTTTCATAGAATTATAAATCAGTAATCAATAATTTTGTTTCTAGGGCTGCCGGGTCATCTAATGGTAGGATAGATGCCTCTGAAGCATTTCATCTTGGTTCGAATCCAAGCCCGGCAGCCGTGGAAACAAGATAATGGCCCCGCCAGAGCGGGATCCCATTTTGCCAAGTAACGTAACAGGTAACGTTACTAGTAACGTTACCTAACGCTATGGAAATATTAGAGGAAATTAACGTTTGTTGCGCTTTTGGGCATTTCTTGTTATAGTTATTTAATATTTTATATATGCAAAAAATAGTTTTGTTTCTGTTAGCAATTATTTTATCTTTATCAATTATGCAAGATATATCATCAAAAAAAGCATTGGAAATTGCAGAAAAGGAATGCAAAGATTCTGACTGGGATTTTAGCAATGTTTCAATAACCGAAACAGAAGATAAAAGCAAATGGTTTGTTTTGACAAATAAATCTTTTAGGGGAGGCAATGCATTAATATATATTGATAAACAAACAGGAAAAATAATTAGCAAACAATATAATTCAAAATAATTATTATTAATATTTTAAAAACATGGCAGGTTCAACATACATAATTTCAACAATAGTAATTTTAATTATTTTAGCTTCTATAAAGCAGATAAACCAATATGAAAAGGGAATTAGGTTTACTTTAGGAAAATATACCGGGCTGATGAATCCGGGATGGAGGCTGGTTTTTCCGATTGTGCAGTCTTACCAGAAAGTGGATTTAAGAGTTAAAGCAGTTGACGTTCCCAATCAGGAAGCAATTACAAAAGATAATATTTCTGTGGGAGTAAATGCTGTAATATATTATAAAGTTGCCAATGCCGACAAAGCTATTTTGGAAGTTGAAAATTATTTTTATGCGATTTCACAATTAGCGCAAACAACAATGCGAAATGTTGTTGGCCAGGTTGATTTAGACGAATTGCTTTCTGCAAGAGACAGGGTTTCAGAAAATATAAGAAACATAATAGACATTGCCACAGACCCCTGGGGCATTAAAGTAAGCAATGTTGAATTAAAAGATATTGCTTTGCCAGAAGAAATGAAAAGAGTAATAGGCAAGCAGGCAGAGGCTGAAAGAGAAAAACGGGCTATCATTATTAAAGCTGAAGGAGAAGTCATGGCAGCTAATAATATGGCAAAAGCGGCTGAAACTTTAGCCGGAGCAAAAGGAGCTTTGCATTTGAGGACATTGCAGTCAATAAACGACATCAGTTCTGACCAGTCAAACACAATAGTGTTTGCGGTGCCCCTGGAAGTTTTAAGGGCATTTGAGGGTTATAACAAAGACAAAAATACGAATTTACAATAAATTTTAGTTTTTGGGGTTGACAAGGATTTGTGGCTTTAGTATGATTAAATTGAGATAAGGAATAGCACTTTTAAAGAGTTAATTGTCCGCAAAAATGCAAACTTTAAAAAGCTTTCATTTTTGCGGACAGTTGGCAGAGTACTGCGATATTCTTCCGGGTTCGAATCCCGAGATATGCGCGGTGTTAATCCGCTGCAATTCGCATCGTAGTAGTCAAAGCAGTGCAAGGCATTTCTTTTGCGCCGCGCCGGCCAGAAAGAATGCTTTGTGAGAGAAGAGCACGTTGAATGGCTTTGATAGGCGATTCGGCCGTCCTCGGCAAAAGCATTCCCCGATGCGACGCCCGACGTCTTTCATCCTCAGCTCCAATCTCCTCTGCCAACTGTCCTGCGTACCGTTCTTTAACAATTTTTCTCGCCTGCGTATGCGCAGGCACAACATAAGACGTCGCCTGCGCACTCGCAGGCACACAATCTAGGCAATTTGGCAGAAGCAAAATTGCGCCTGCCATTTCGCGAGGGTCATCATCTGGTGACCCTTTTTTTTGCTAAAATCTTATTGCAATAAGTAAAAATATTTGTTAAAATGTTAATTAATACGGGGCGCGTAGTTCAGTGGCAGAACGCTGTCCTGATAAGACAGAGGTCGAAGGTCCGATTCCTTCCGCGCCCACACAATTAAATATAAAACTATGATATTCACGCCAAAAACATACACAGTAGAAAGCGTAACATCCGGACATCCAGATAAAGTTTGCGACCAAATTTCAGACGCAATTTTAGACGAGTGCTTAAAACAAGACCCTCTTGCAAGGGCCGGCATTGAAACATTTGGAAACCATGGCATGCTTGTAATTGGGGGAGAGGTAACCACAAAAGCAAATTTTGACGCAGAAAAAATTGCAAAAGAAGTTTACAAAAAAATAGGATACGAGCAGGATTTAAAAATTATAACAGGCATTGTAAAACAATCTCCAGACATTGCGCAGGGAGTTGATACAGGAGGAGCTGGGGACCAGGGCATTATGTACGGATATGCCACAAACGAAACAGAAAAATTTATGCCAGAGGCCGTTGTGAAGGTTCACAAGCTGGCAAAAGGTTTGGAAGATTTGAGAAATCAAGGAATTTTAAAATGGCTGAAGCCAGACGGCAAAACTCAAATTACAGTTGAAAACGGAAAAATAAAAACTATTTTAGTAAGTTGCCAGCACGATGAAAATGTGAGCCAAGAGGAAATTAAAAAAGAGCTTATAGAAAAATTAATAAAGCCTGCAATGGGGGATATTTCTGGAATTGAAATTTTAGTAAACCCTACAGGCAGGTTTGTGCAAGGCGGGTTTGAGGCAGACGCAGGGCTTACTGGCAGAAAAATTATGGTTGACACTTATGGCGGGCTGATTACGCACGGAGGAGGATGCTTTTCTGGCAAAGACCCCAGCAAAGTAGACAGGTCAGCTGCTTATATGTGCAGGTTTGCCGCAAAAAATTTGGTAGCTGCCGGGCTGGCTGAAAAATGCCTTGTTTCTGTGGCTTACGCAATTGGAAAAGCAGAACCCTTAATGGTGGAAGCCATAAATGAGAAAGGAGAAAGTTTAGTTGATATTGTAAAAAAGAATTTTGATTTTACTCCAAAAGCCATAATAGAAAGATTAAATCTGCGCCAGCCAATTTATAGCCAGACATCAGCTTATGGGCATTTTGGCAAAGACAATCTGCCATGGGAAAAAATAGTAACCTTGACGCAGTAATTTGAAAGAAGGTAGAATTAAACAATAAAATTATGTTTGCAAAAATGGACAAGAAGATTTTAATAACTTCCATTATAATTCTCATAGTAATTTTACTGGGCATATTTTTGTTTTATAAATATATCGGTACTATAGGAATCGAAGTGCAAAACACCACTGGCGGCGCTAACACAGAAATTCAGACAGATCAGCAGAACACTGACGACCAAAATATTACGGATTCAAGTCCTCAGGTTGAAGTGCAGGCTGAAGGCGAAATAAATTATTTAGACAGCCAGGGGTTTTCTGTATGTTTAGATGAGTGCGGAGATGGGATTTGTTTGGAAACAGATCCTGATTGCGGCAAAGTTAAAAATAATTTAGCTTGCGTTTGCCCTGAAACTTCTGAAAGCTGCCCTCAAGACTGTAATTAATGCGATGCCAATATGCGAATGCATACTAATGATGCGAATAAATAAAATTCGCATCACACATTAGTATAATTAGCATGAATTAGTATATTAGAATCGCACCTATATGGAAAGGAAAATTGCAAGAAACATTCAAAAAGGGAAACTTAGGCACAAACTATTTGCCGATAAGTCGGTTAATAGGTTTTGGGGCAATGCCGCAAGGTTAGAGCGCGTAAACGTTAGAAATAAAAACAAGTCGAAAAAAGATAATTAAAAAATCGCCATTTCGGCGATTTTTTGTTAATATAAGATAATGGAGATAATAGATAAATATGGATACCTCGAAGACGCCCTAATATATATAGAAAGGAATATTATAAACTGCAGGAATTTTGAGAAACTCGCTAAAAAGTCGGGCGTTAGTGAAGCTTTTTTTAAAAAATTATTAAAAGGCCTGCAAAAATTTTCAGAAAAGTATTTTTTTACCTGCCTGCAAGAAGAGCTTGAAAAAAGGCATAGTTCTTTGTCGGGGGCTTTAGCTGAAGTGTCGCTGGCTGACATAAGCATAGAAGCTAAAAAGGGAAAGGTATTTATTTTAATGACGTTAGGGTTTAATATTGAACTTGACGGAGAAACAGAAGACAAAACAAAAATGGATGTTAAGATATTTTCGAATAAAAATATTACAATAAGCTAAATAACATGCCAGCCGAAGTTAAAATTTTAGTGGAGGGTTATACAACAGCTGATGCAAAAGCTGAAAATAGAGGTGAAGAAAAAACCTGCGCCACAATTAGCCTAATAAGAGACAAAGATTTGGCAATAGTGGTTGACCCGGGGGTTTTAGAAAGCCAGCAAATTTTAATTGATGCTTTAAAAAAAGAGAGGTTGGCATTAGAGGACGTTGACGTAGTGTGTATAACTCATTCGCATATAGACCATTACAGAAACATAGGAATGTTTAAAGATGCCAAGGCATTAGATTATTTTGGATTATGGAATAAAAACGCGTGTGAAGAATGGCGCGAGTATTTTACCCCCAATATACAAATTTTGAAAACTCCGGGCCACGATTATACTTCTATAACCCTTTTTGTTAGCACAGATGAGGGAGTTGTTGCTGTCTGCGGAGATGTATTTTGGAAAGAAAATTACCCTAAATATGATGTTTATGCATTAGACCCAGAGAAACTTGAAAACAGCAGGCACCTTGTTTTAAGAATGGCAGACTGGATAGTGCCAGGGCATGCTGGCATGTATGAGAACGTAAGAGCTCCTTTTAAGGAAGACAAAGAGCAACCTGTAAAAAAATCAACCGACACCCAGCCATTTTGCAGAAAATGCCACAGGCCCATGCAGAAGAATGAGAGGTGCTTGTGCCAGCCTTCAATATGCATTAGGTGCTGCGAATGCAATTTGGACTGCGACCTTTGCGGATGCAGCCACAAAAGAAAATGAAACCAACTTTATTTTTAACAATTTTTTCGTTTTTGGCTTTAGGAACAGCTGTTTTAGCCCATCAGCCAGAGATTATTTACCAAAAGCAAGGCGAGATACAAATTAATAAGCCTGAAATTTCTCGGGCGTTTTATGATGAGCTGAAGGGCGAGGCAAGGCGGTATTTTATTTATTCTGAAGCGGAATTTGATTTGCATGTTAATATTTTAGCGCCAGAAATAGCAAACCCCGACGTTAAATATTCTGCCAAAGTTTTTTTAATAAAAAACGGGCAGGAACAGGAAATTGCTTTTCTTAACGGCGAGTTTTTTGAATGGCAGGAATTTTACGAGCAGTTCGGCCGAGATTATTATTTAAAAGGGCCCGAGTTTAAACAGCGCGTTCTTGCTGGAAAATATAAAATAGAAGTTTTTTCTCAAGACAACACAGGCAGGTATGTTTTGGCTGTAGGAGAAAAAGAATCGTTTAGCGCGGTTTCTTTGCTTAATCTTTTCTGGCAGATTCCTTTATTAAAAATTAATTTTTTTGAAACGTCTGTCTGGCAGTTTTTCTTTACTCCGCTTGCAATAGGCGGCATAGTTGGAGTTGCAGTTTTGATAATATTTTTTATAATTATAGGTTCTGTTTTTTCTTCAATAAGCAATGCAATAAAACGCAATAAAGCTAAAACTTTGCTTTTAACTTCAGCAGGCATGGAAATGAGAGGGGAAATAGCAAAGCTGTTGCAAAAGCCGGCTTACGATATAACAGTGGCTTTTATCACAACTGCCGCCAAGCCCGAAGAGGATACTTCTTATTTAAGCAAAGATTTTGAGGCAATGAAAGAAATGGGTTTTAATGTGCAGGAAGTTGACATTGAAGATAAAAATGAAAAAGAGCTGGCGGAGATATTTAAGCTAAAAGACATTATTTTTGTTGCCGGCGGCAATACTTTTTATTTGCTAAAAGCAATGAGAAAATGCAATTTTAAAAAAGTTATAAATAATTTTTTAAAGCAAGGAAAGGTTTATATTGGCGCTTCAGCCGGAAGCATTGCGGCGGGAAAAACAATTAAAACTGCAAGCTGGAAATCTGGCGATAAAAATTTGGTAAAGCTTAAAAATTTAAAGGGATTAAATCTTGCGCCATTTGATATTTTTGTGCATTATCAGCCAGAGCACGTAGAAATAATAAAGAAAAAATTGCCGTGGAAATGGCAGAGAAGAAAATTAAAAATTTTAACTGACCAGCAGGCAATTTTAGTGCAAGGCAGGCAGACGGTTTTAATAGGAGAAGGAGAAAAAGTTGAAATTTAAAAATTTTAATGAAGATTTTTATAAAAGCAAAGCCGAATTCAAAACAGGAAAAAGTGGAAAAAATTGACAAACAAAATTATATTGTTTTTGTTAAAGAACCGCCGGCGCGGGGAAAAGCCAATAACGCCATTAAGAATGCTTTAGCTGTTTATTTTAAAACAGGTTCATCTTGCATTAAAATAGTTTCAGGGCATACATCAAGGAACAAAATAATTGAGATTGTTGAATAACTCAACAGGCTGTTGAGTTATTGGAATAAAAGCGCAACGCGTTGACACGAGAATAAAAAGATGTAGAATATAACTACGTCTTTTCCGGCCGTTGGCAGGAGACGTTAGATGTTCTTTGATAACTTATTGGAGGTGTAAGATGGTTGAGAGGAATTTCAAAAAAATGCTTGCTGAAAGGCAGAAAAAAGTTGGCTCTTTGGTTTGCGTTGGTTTAGACCCGCTTCCGGAAAAATTGCCGGAATACCTGAAAAACCAAAAAAATTCTTTGGCCAGAGACATTGAAATATGGATGGGGAATATCGCAGTTGCGACAGCGCCATTTGCTTCAATGTTTAAACCCCAAAGCGCTCACTGGGAAGCAATTCCGGGCGGCGTTGAGGCGTTGAGAAGATTAATAGGACGTATTCATCAAATGTTTCCAGACATCCCTGTTTTTCTTGACTGCAAACGCGGGGATATTGACCGCACACAGGAAAGATACAGAATCGCGCATTTTGACCTTAACGGTGCTGACGGAGTGAATTTTTCGCCATATATGGGAAAATCCTGTATGGCAGGATTGGTTGATAAAGAGCATTTGGGTCGGGCGCTTGTTGGGCTTTGCTACACAAGCAATCCTTCAGCCAGGGAAGTACAGGATGTGTTGGTGGAATATGTTGGGGTTCAAATGCCTTATTGGCAATTTATTGCCAGAAGAACTTTACAGTGGGCATGTGAACTTGAGGTTGTTGAAAATGCCGGGCTTGTGATGGCAGCTGCCTATGAAAGTCCCAAAGACTCCGGAAATATTTATTCTGAACATCTGACAATCTGCAGACAGCTTGTAGGCAACCGGCTTTGGTTTTTGATTCCCGGCATTGGCACACAGGGAGGATTTATTAAAGAAACCGTTAAAGCAGCATATGCCGGTTCGGGTTCAATCGCCATAAATTCGTCGTCTGAGATTATTTTTGCCGGTTCGGGAGAATATTATGCGACAGATGCGGCTAAAAAAGCCGAAGAATTGCGCGACGCAATTAACGTTGCGTTGTAAATGCAAACCTTGAAAGGAGGTGCAATATGTTAAGCGAGATTGAGCTAAAACAGATTTTTGCGGAAGCTGAAGCGATAATTACGGACGACCATTTTGTTTATGCAAAAAAAGCAGATGGCTGGTATCATGGCCGAGAATATGTAAACAAAGATGCGATTTATCCGCACACAAAGTTTGTCAGGTTGCTGGCTCGTGATATCGCCCAGCACTTCAAACATGAACATGTAGATGTCGTAGTTGGACCTACGGTCGGAGCTGTGAGCTTGTCGCAATGGACAGCTCATTTTCTGACTCTTTCAGAAGAAGTTCTTTCGCCAGGCATAGAAGTTTTTGCTATCTGCGCTGACGAAGAGGATGTTTTAGAGCAAAAAGAAGTGAACAGGAATGACGTGGGGATACAATCTTTTTTGGAATTCAAGTTTAGCGCTGTCGGTGATGTAAGCATTGTGCTCGATCCTGTAGCCCGGTTTACCTCTGCATTCTACCGTGAAAAAATAGGCACTCGACGCGTTATTAAACGCGGATATGCCAAACTTGTTAAAGGCAAGCGATGCCTGATTGTTGAAGATGTTATCAACTCCGGCCTCACTGTTGCCAAAACGCGCGATGCTGTTTTGGAAGCTGAAGGCGAGGTTATTGGCGTTGGATGTCTCTGCAACAGAAGCGGAGGAAAAGTGACCGCCCAAACCCTCGGGGTTCCGGAATTGTTTTCTTTGCTTAATCTGAATATGGAAATGTTTCCGGAGGACGAATGTCCCATTTGCAAGGAACGCGGGTTAAAATCAGTTCGCATTGATCTTGGCAAAGGCAAAGAATTTTTAACCCGTTTGAGTTTCATCCAGGAGACGTAGCGCGGCGGGAAGGAAACAAATAAAGAAACGGCAAATCATTTGCTGAAAATAGCGATATAAGCTGTTGGAAAGTCCAACAGCTATTTTTTTGTTTGGCACTTGATTTAATTCTATAAGCAGTTAACATAATATAATGGCCAAACCAAAAAAGGCAAGACTAAAAATTTATTCAGTTAAACATCGCAAAGCTGTAAAAAAAACAAAGCCTGTAAAAAGCAGGAAGTTTTTAGCTAAAAAACCAAAGGCCAAAAAAAACATAAAAAAGATTCACCCGATTAAATACCGCAAAACGATAATTTCTTCCAAAAAGAAATTATTTAACCGGGTAAAAAAAGTATCTAAAGCCGTAAAAAAACAGGTAAAAGTTAAAAAATCTAAAAAGACGAAAAAAATAATTAAAAAGAGTATTGCGGAAAAACGAAAAATAGTTCAACCCCAGACAAAACTAGCCGACTCTCGCGATGAATCTTTATTTAAGGCAAAAATTAAGGTTGTTGGAATTGGCGGCGGGGGAGGGTCAATTGTTTCTGAAATAGGAAGGTCTTTGCCAAGAGCAAGCTTTCTTGTGGCAGACACAGACATCAGGGCTCTTAAGAAAAGGCCTGGATTAAAATATTTTTGGTTCGGAGAAAATTTAACTCGCGGACTGGGAACTGGGTCCAATTTAGAGCTCGGAAAAAAAGCAGCTTTGCAGGCAAAAGAAAAAGTAGAAAGCATTTTGAAAGGCCAGGATATTGTAATTTTAATTGCTTCATTGGGCGGGGGATTAGGTTCTGGAGCTGCGCAAGTTTTTGCTGAAATTGCCCGCGATTGCGGAGTAATAACTTTTGGGATATTTACAATGCCCTTTAAATTTGAAGGAAAAAGCAAGCATAAAACAGCCCAAAACGCATTAAGGGCATTAAAGCCGCTTTTAAACGTTTCATTGGTAATACCGAACGAAAAGATATTTAAAATTATAAATGCCAACACTCCCATTACCCAAGCTTTTTCTGTTGTAAACAAAAGCCTTACGGACTCTTTGGAAAGCCTGATAAATTTGATTTATAATCCAGGAGTTATAAATATAGACTTTGCTGATTTAAGGACGATTTTGAGGGGCAGGGGAAATATGTCTTTTTTAAACACCATTGAAGAGTCTGGCAAAGATAGGGCAGATAAAATTTGCAAAAACGTTTTGTTAAATCCTTTGCTGCAGAGCAGTAAATTTCAGGCTGAAAAAATTCTGTTTAATATATCAGGGTCCGACACCCTTTCAATGTTTGAAGTTGAAAAAATCAGCAGGCATATTGCAGAGTCAAACCCCGCAGCCAAAATTATTTTTGGCATTTCAAAAAACCATAAATTAAAAAATAAAATAAAAACTACAATTTTAATGACAGGCAGGGCAGCCGGAGGCAAATTTATAGAAGACGAGTTTGAGAGCCCAATTATAAAAGAAGTTTCAGGGCCGGAAGCCGCAAAGCCCGAAAAGCCAAAAAAGAAAATTAGCATTGCTGAAAAGAAAAACAAGCAAAAGAAAACAAAAAAGCCCGGCGCAAAAAAATCCGGCAGTTCCCAAAAGCCGACAGAAAAACAGGATGGCCAAATTTTAGCGCCTGTTTTCGGCAATACGTCGGTTTCAGCCGGTTTGTCGCCAGCTGGTGAAAAAAGGTTAAGTATTGTTGAAGAATTTTCAGCTCCCGCCAAAAAAGCCATAAGAAGGAGCGGGCTTGACGTCAAAAAAGTGCAAGAACAGGAAGAAAAAAAGAGAGTGGCGCAGGAAAAAGAATGGGAAATTCCAGCTTTTTTGAGAAGAGTAAAATTTAACAAGTAATGCGATGCCAATATGCGAATGCATACTAATGATGCGAATAAATATAATTCGTATCACACATTAGTATAATTAGCATGAATTAGTATATTAGTATCGCAATTGCGAAGTATGAGCGATATAAAAAAAGCAATTGTTCCTGTGGCTGGGCTCGGCACAAGATTTTTACCCATGTCAAGGGTTTTATCAAAAGACCTTTTTCCGCTGGTTGACAAGCCAGTAATCCAATATGTGGCAGAAGAAGTTATAAAATCCGGCATAAAGGAAATAATTTTTGTTTTGAGCCCTGGCCAAAAAACCATTTTAGAATATTTCAAAAAAGCTCCGGACTTAGAGAAACTTCTTATAAAGCGGAAAAAAGAAAAACAGCTCAAAGATTACAAAGATTTTGAATCAATGATAGAGGGCGTGAAGTTTTCTTATGTTATACAAAAAGAGCCTTTGGGCGACGGGCATGCGGTTTTACAGGCGGCCGGCAAAGTAAAAGGCGAATCTGTGGCATTGTCTTTTGGAGATGACGTTATTGATTCTGCAGAACCCGCTTTGCTCCAGCTTGCCAATATTTTCAAAACTTGTTCGGCTCCAGTGCTTGCTTTAAAGTCTATGCCAACAGAAAAAGTTCCGGCCTACGGAGCTGTTGCAGTTGAAAAAATTGCAAATCGCCTGTACAAAATCAAAAAAATTATAGAAAAGCCCGAACCGTCAAAAATTCCTTCAAACCTTGTGATTGTCGGCAAATATATCTTGACTCCGGATATTTTCGGCTATCTTAAAAATGCGAAACCCTCAAAAAAGGGGGAGATAATTTTGGCTGAAGTTTTTGATAAAATGCTTAATGATGGAAAAATGATTTATGGCTATGAGCTAAAGGGCGAATGGCTGGAGTGCGGGGACAAGGAAAAATGGCTAAAATCCTTTTTTTACTTCGCGCTCCGCGATCCAAGATTTGCAAAAGAATTAAAAGATTACATAAAAACAATAAAATGATTTATGACCTAATAATAATAGGAGCAGGCCCTGCTGGCATATCAGCTGCAATATACAGCGCCAGGCAAAAGCTTAATTTTTTGATAATTTCAAAAGATGTCGGAGGCCAAGTCGCAAAAAAAGCTGTTGATATTGGAAACTACCCGGGATTTGCAAAAATTTCAGGGCCCGATTTGGCAAAAGTTTTTGAAGAACAGTTGAAGGAAAATGAAATTGAAATTGCATTAGATGAAGTTCTAAAGATAGAAAAAAAAGAAAATAAATTTTTTATATCAACAAAATCTGGCAATACTTATGAAACTTTAGCTTTAATTATAGCTACGGGGTCTGACCCCAGGCCGCTTGAAGTTGAGGGCGAAAAGGAATTTATCGGCAAAGGGGTGAGCTATTGCGCATTGTGCGACGGTCCTGTTTTTAAGAACAAAACAGTGGCTGTAATTGGAGGAGGAAATTCCGGCTTTGAGACAGCTTCGTTTTTGTCCAATTACGTCAGTAAAATTTATATTTTGGAATCTTCAGATAAGGTGATAGCAGATAAAGAAAACCAGGATATAGTTTTAAAATTAGGAAAAGCAGAAGTGACAACAAACGCAAAAGTTCTGAATATTAAGGGCGATAATTTTGTAAAATCTTTAACTTATAAAGATACAAAATCCAGCCAAGAAAAAAAATTGGATGTCAGCGGAGTATTTATTGAAATAGGGTATTTGCCAGCAACAGCCTTTGTAAAAAATCTTGTTGATTTTTCAGACAGAGACGAAATTATAACGGATTTGGAAACATACGTCACAAAAACTCCGGGCATTTTTGCGGCAGGCGACTGCAACAAGGGAAAATACAAGCAGATTATAGCGGCAGCCGGCGAAGGGGCAAAAGCTGCCCTGTCAGCCTACGACTATATTTTAAAAACAAAGCCTTAATGAGCAAGATAAAAAGCATAATCGCAAAAGGAATAAAAGATTCCAGAGGGAATCCTACCCTTGAGGTAGAACTTGAAACAGATAAAGGAGTATTTTTAGCTTCAGTTCCTTCTGGCGCTTCAACCGGTGAAAATGAGGCGCTGGAATTGCGGGATGCTGACGGAAAAGGAGTCAAAACAGCCATTTTAAACGTAAACAATATAATAGCGCCAAAATTAAAAAACTTAAACCCTCAAAATCAGGCAGAAATAGATAATATAATGAATGAGTTGGATGGAACGAAAAATAAGTCAAAGCTGGGAGCAAATGCAATTTTGGGAGTTTCAATGGCTGTGTGCCGGGCAGGAGCTGCTGCAAAAAAAATTCCGCCATACCAGCATATTGCAGAATTTTCTGGATTCAAAATTCCAAATTCCAAATTCAAAATTCCAAAAGCTATGTTTAATATTTTAAATGGAGGCAGGCACGCAGATAATGGATTGGCCATTCAAGAATTTATGGCAGTTCCGCAAAAAGAAACTTTTGCAGAAAATCTGATTTTGTGCAATAAAATTTTTAATGCCCTAAAAGAGTTAGTAGAAAAAAATTATAAATCGGCAAAGTTAGGGGATGAAGGGGGTTTTGCGCCTGATATTTCTAAAACAGAGCAGGCATTATTTTTACTTCAAAATGCAATAAGCCATGAGCCGGTAAAAATTGCTTTAGATTGCGCTGCTTCCGAATTTTATAAAGATAACAAATATGCTTTAGACGGCCAGGAATTGACAAGGACAGAACTTTTAGAATTTTATCAGGATTTAGCAGAGAGATTTTGTATTATTTCTATAGAAGACCCGTTTGCAGAAAACGATTGGCAGGGTTTTGAAGAAATAATGAAGCTGTCGCGCTCCTACGCTCCGACGCATAGGAGTGGGGAATTTATTGTGGCGGGAGACGACCTCACAACAACTAATTCAGAAAAAATAAAAGAGGCGCATAATAAAAAAGCCTGCAATGCTGTAATAATAAAGCCAAACCAGATAGGCAGTGTTACAGAAGCTGTGGAAGCCTCAAACCTTGCAAAATCATTTAGCTGGAAAACAATTGTAAGCCACAGGTCCGGAGAAACAATGGATGATTTTATTGCAGATTTTTCTGTCGGCATAGGAGCTGATTTTATAAAATCAGGCTCTCCCGCAAAAGAAGAAAGAATGGTAAAATATAAAAGGTTGTTGGACATTGAAGACGAGATAAATAAAAATTTTAAATAACAAATTTTAAATTTTAAATCAAATCTAAATATCTAAATGTTTAAAACATTAAAAATTAAGTTTTTTCATTTAAAATTTAGAATTTAAAATTAAAAATTGTTTTGACTATGTCAAAACTATTCTTATTGAGGCACTTAAAATCTCAGTGGAATTTAGAAAATAAGTTTACAGGCTGGACTGACGTGCCCTTATGCAAAGAAGGCATTGATTCAGCAAAAGACATTTCAAGAGGCCTGGAAGGCTTTGAAATTGATAAAATTTTTACTTCGCCCTTGATAAGAAATAAAGAGACGGTTTTTTTAATTTTAAAAAGTTTGAATATAAAGGACTTGCCCATTGTTTTTGATAAGGCTTTAGACGAGAGAAATTACGGGGAGCTTACGGGTTTGAACAAAAACGAAACAATTAAAAAATACGGCGTAGAAAAAGTGCATTTGTGGCGCAGAAGCTATAATATTGCACCTCCGGGCGGAGAATCGTTAGAAGATGTTTGCGATAGGGCAGTTCCTTTTTTTAAAAAATATGTTGAAAAAGATTTAAAAGACGGCAAAAATGTTCTATTGGTTGCAAGCCATAACAGTTTAAGGGCGATAGTAAAATATATTGAGAATATATCCGACCATGATATAATTAATCTTGAGCTTCCTTTCGGCGCGCTTGTGAAATACGATTTTAACAGCAAAAATTACACTAAATTTGCATAAATTTAAAAATATATTATAATCAATCTATATAATTTAACAGCTGTGAATAGTTTATTGTTTAAGGTTGAATTACCATTAACAAGTTAACAGTTAACAGCTTAAAAAAAATGGCAAATTTTAACATTAAAGGCATCAACAAAAATACGTTTTTTATAGGGATTGCCGTAATAGGCGTTCTTTTAGTGGGAGGCTTGATTTATGCCAACTCAAATCCGGAATTTTCTTCTTCTGTGTCTGGGTTTTTAGGTTTTGGCATGTCAAACCAGAAAATTGCCGAAAAGGCAATAAATTATATAAATGATAACGGCTTGGCGGGATCTACAGCTTCTTTGGTGAACGTTTCAGAAGAAAGCGGGCTTGTAAAAATTAAGCTGGAAATCGGCGGGAACCAGTTTGACTCTTATGCAACCAAAGACGGGAAGCTTTTGTTTCCATCGGTTTTAAAAATGGAAGATGACGGCGCTGATAATTCAAATACAACAGCCAGCACTCAGCCAACAGAAGAAGAGATACAAGCGGCAGCAGCTGCAATACAAAAAACAGACAATCCAATGTTAGAGGCATATGTTGTTTCAAGATGCCCTTTTGGTCTTCAAATACAGAGGGCAATGGCTGACGCAGTAAACAGCGCTCCTCAATTAGCGCAATATATAAAAGTAAGGTATATGGGCAATGTTTCGGGAAATACTATTACAGCTATGCACGGAGATGCAGAAGCGCAGGAAAACTTGAGGCAGATTTGCATTAGAGATGAACAGGCGAGCAAATATTGGAGTTATGTTGCCTGCCAGATGAAGAGCGGCGACACAGCAGGTTGTGAAAAATCAACAGGAATTGATTCGGCAAAATTGTCAGCCTGTATGTCAGATACCAGCAGAGGAGTAGCTTATGCAAAAGAAGATTTTGATTTGGAAAAAAAATATGAAGTGACAGGCTCTCCGACATTAATTTTAGGAGATAATAAAGTAGCAGAGTTTAATTTTGGAGGCAGAACATCTGACGCAGTAAAAACAATTGTGTGCGCGGCGTTTAATTCCCAGCCAGGTTTTTGTTCACAAACTTTGAACACAGCTTCAGCGGCTTCTTCTTTTTCTGAAACATATGCCGGAGCAGGCAGTTCTGGAAATTCCGGCGCCGGCGGAGCAAATTGTGCTCCAGCCCAATAATAAGATATTCTAAATAAAATGGTAAAAATATATACTACTCCTACATGCGTATATTGCAAAACTTTAATAGAATATCTCAAAAAACATAGCGTTGATTTTGAGGTCATTGATGTTTCTAAAGATGAAAAACAATTGGAAGTTATGATAAAAGATTCTGGTCAGATGGGTGTTCCGGTGGTTGATATTGATGGAGAAATTATTGTTGGCTTTGACAAAGAAAAAATAGACAAACTATTAAAAATTAATTAGTATGATTAAAATTGCAATAAACGGGTTTGGCCGTATCGGACGTCAGACATTCAGGAGAATAATAGAAAAACACCCAAATTTAAAGGTTGTCGCCATTAATGACCTTACAGATAATAAAACTTTGGCCCATCTTTTAAAATATGATTCTGTTTATGGCATTTTAGATAAAGATGTGAGCTATACAGAGCAAAGTATTTCTGTGGGCGGTAAAGAATATAAAACGTTAGCTGAAAAGGACCCGGAAAAACTGCCGTGGAAAGAGCTTGAAGTTGATATTGTTTTAGAGTGCACGGGTTTGTTTACCGATGCAGAGAGCGCCAAAAAACACATTAATGCCGGAGCTAAAAAAGTTATAATTTCAGCTCCTACAAAAGACACGCCGGGATTTGTTTTAGGGGTCAACGCTGATAATTTTGACTCGGTCTCTGTTGATATAATGGATATGGGTTCTTGCACAACCAATTGCTTGGCTCCAATAGCCAAAGTTTTAAACGACAATTTCAAAATTGTAAAAGGGTTTATGACAACGGTCCACAGCTATACAAATGACCAGAAAATTTTAGATTTGCCCCACAAAGATTTAAGAAGAGCCAGGGCGGCGGCAATGAATATAATTCCCACAAGCACGGGAGCGGCAAAAGCCATCGGAAAAATGATGCCGGAATTAAACGGGAAATTAGACGGCATTGCAATGAGGGTGCCCACTCCAACAGTTTCTGTTTTAGATTTAATTGTGGAAGTTGAAAAAGCAACAACCAAAGAAGAGGTTAATAAAGCATTTAAAGATGCATCAGAAACTGAAAATTTTAAAGGAATTTTAAGAGTTGAAGAAGCGCCATTGGTTTCAACAGATTTTAAAGGAGATACTTATTCAGCAATTGTGGACGTAGAAGAAACAATGGTAAAAGATAATTTGATAAAAGTTATTGGTTGGTATGATAATGAGTGGGGGTATTCTTGCAGGCTCGCGGAATTCGCGGAATTCGTGGGCAAGAAGTTATAAAAATTTGTATTTTAAACGCCTCAGACAGTGTCTGGGGCGTTTATTTCTGTTTTTTTGTCAAATATACTATACACAGACAAGCCCTTTTTTATTTTGTTTAAAGATAGTACAATAAGATAATAATTTTTGATTAAATAATGATATGGATAAAATACCAATTGAGGTTTCAGCGCGACATGTTCATTTGTCGCAAAAGGACTTGGAAATACTTTTTGGCAAAGGATATGAATTAAAAAAACTAAAACAGCTTTCACAGCCGTCTGATTTTGCATGCCATGAAACAGCAGATATACAGGTCGGTTCAAAAAAAATTGAGAAGGTGAGAATAGTAGGTCCTTTACGGGAGCAAACCCAGGTTGAAATATCAAAAACAGACGCAGTTTTTTTAGACGTGAATCCGCCGGTTTGCTTATCAGGTGATTTGTCCGATAGCTGCGGAATTAAACTAATAGGTCCGAATGGAGAGGTTGATTTAGAAAAAGGTTTGATAATTGCTTTGCGCCATATTCATTGCGCAAAATCTGAAGCCAAAGTAATTGGCTTAAAAGACAAAGATGCAGTGGCTGTAAAAATTGACAGCAATAGGCCTGTAACTTTTTATGATGTTTTGGTAAGAGTTAGAGATGATTATAAACTTTGTATGCATATAGACACAGACGAAGGAAATGCCGCTGGCATTAATAAAATTGGCGCAGGCCAGATTTTATAAAATTAATTTATGATTTTAGTTTTAAATTGCGGGAGCCAATCAATAAAATGGAAACTATTGAGTAAAAAATTAAAACTTGTAAAAGAGAACAAGATAAAAATTTTTGATGCAAAAAAATATCAGCAAGTTTTAGAAAAAGAGCTTAAAAATTTATCTAATGAGAATATTGATTTAATAGGGCACAGGGTTGTTTTTGGAGGAGAAAAATTTGGAAAACCCACGCGAATAACTCCAAAAACCGTAAAAGAGCTGGAAAAATTTAATAAAATAGTTCCTTCGCACAATCCCTTTAATCTTTTAGGAATTAAAAAATCGCTTGAGCTGTTTGGCACTGCTAATCAATTTGCTGTTTTTGACACGGAATTTTATTCCAGTTTGCCCGCTTGCGCCTACACATATTCTTTGCCATCTGCTATAACAAAAAAATTTGGGTACAGGAAATTCGGGTTTCACGGAATTTCGCATGAATATGTTGCCAAAAAAGCCGCAGAAAAAATTGGCAAACCCTTCGATAATCTCAGGATTATAACTTGCCATTTGGGCGGAGGCGCGAGCGTCACTGCTATTAAAAACGGCAAAGCAATTGACACCTCAATGGGGTTTGGGCCAACAGAGGGCTTGATTATGATGACAAGGTCTGGAGACGTTGACAATGAAATAATTTTGGAAATGGCAAAAAAATACGGAACGGAAAAAACAAGAAAAATTATAAATTTTGAGTCGGGATTCAAAGGGATTTGCGGGTTAGACGATATGCTTTTGGTTTTAGATAAAATAAAGAGAGGAGATAAAAACACCAAGCTCGCGCTTGATATTTTCACCTATCAAATAAAAAAATATATCGGAGCTTATTTTGCAATTTTGGGCGGATGCGATATTTTAGTTTTTACCGGATCTGTTGGATCCGGAAACCCAAAAACCCGTAATGATGTTTGCAAAGATTTAGATATTTTAAAAAAAACTAAGGTGTTAGCAATCGAAACTGACGAAGAATTAGCAATTGCCCAAAAAATTATTAAAATTAAATAAAATGGAAAAAGCTGAAAAAAATATTTTGTGGTTTAATGAAGTGGGAATGGCTGATGTGCCGTTGGTGGGCGGGAAAAACGGGTCTTTAGGAGAAATGTATACTAATTTAACTTCAAAGGGGGTAAACGTGCCGTATGGTTTTGCTATAACATCCAGTTTTTACTGGAAATTTATTAAAGCCAACGGATTTGATAAATCTTTATCAGAAATTTTTAAAAATTTAAATCCCAAAAATTTGCAATCTGTAAGGACAGTCGGCAAAGCAGCCAGAGAAAAAATTGAAACAGGAATTTTTGCAGAAGAATTAAAAAAAGATTTATTTGAGGCCTACGAGGAATTATCAAAAAAATATAACAGCAACGCCACAGATGTTGCTGTAAGAACTTCCGGAGTGGCCGAAGACAATCCGGACGCCTCTTTTGCCGGACAGTTTGAAACTTATTTAAATATTACCGGGAGAGAACAGCTTTTACGGGCTGTTAAAAATTGTTTTATTTCATTTTTTACAGACAGAGCAATTATTTACAGAGAGCAGGTAAAAGTTGACCATCTTTCTGTTGCTTTATCGGTTGGCGTGCAAAAGATGGTTAGGTCTGATTTGGGAACTTCGGGAGTTATGTTTTCTTGCGAAACAGAATCCGGTTTTGGAGACGTTGTTTTAATAAACGCAAGTTATGGCTTGGGAGAAAATGTGGTGAAAGGCAGGGTTGACCCTGACCAGTTTTATGTTTTTGAAACAACTTTAAAAAAAGCCGTGCCTACCGGCAGGCAGGAATTTGCTCCAATTTTAGAAAAAACACTAGGCACAAAATTGGTAAAATTAACTTACACAAAAGACCCAAAAAATCCCACTAAAGACCTTGCAACAACAAAAAAAGAAAGAGAAAATTTTTGCATCAGTGATAAAGACATTTTGGCTTTGGCAAAATGGTCTGTAATAGTCGAAGACCATTATAAAAAATCAATGGATATGGAATGGGCAAAAGACGGCAAAACCGGCGAATTGTTTATTGTGCAGGCAAGGCCGGAAACTGTTCAAAGTAAAAAAAATCTTAGTGTTTTGGAAGAATATATAATAAATTCTGCTGCTAAAAAAATAGTGTTAGCAGAGGGAATGAGCGTTGGCAGTAAAATCGGGCAGGGAACCGCAAAAGTAATTATGTCTGTAAAAGATATTGAAAAGTTTAAAGAGGGCGAAGTTTTGGTAACAGATATGACAGACCCCGACTGGGTTCCGGCAATGAAAATTGCAAAAGCTATTGTGACAAACAGAGGCGGAAGAACATGCCATGCCGCAATTGTGGGCAGGGAATTGGGAGTTCCAACAGTTGTGGGCACAGCTGAGGGCACAAAAAAAATAAAAACTGGCAGAAAAATTACAGTTTCCTGCGCAGGAGGGGAAGCAGGAGTGGTTTATGACGGAATTATTCCGTTTGAAATTAAAAAAACAGATATTTCAAATATACAGAAAACAAGAACCAAAATTTTAATGAATGTGGGCGAGCCTTCAAACGCGTTTAATTTGAGTTTTATTCCAAACGACGGCGTTGGCCTGGCAAGAGAAGAGTTTATAATTGCAAATGATATTAAAATCCATCCTAATGCCCTGATAAATTACAAAAAATTATCGCCGGCATTAAGAAAAAAAATTGACCAGCTGACTTTGGGGTATGATGATAAAATTAAATTCTATGTTGATAAATTAGCCGGAGGAATCGGAAAAATCGGAGCAGCTTTTTATCCAAAGCCTGTTATTGTGCGATTCTCTGATTTTAAAACAAATGAATATAGGTCATTGGTTGGCGGCGAGTTGTATGAACCAGAAGAGGAAAACCCGATGATTGGCTTCAGAGGAGCTTCAAGGTATTACGACCCAAAATTTAAAAACGCTTTTGTTCTGGAACTAAAAGCTATTAAAAAAGTAAGAGAAGAGTTTGGCTTAGATAACGTGGTTGTAATGGTTCCATTTTGCAGAACAGTTGAAGAGGGTAAAAGGGTTTTAGAAATTATGAAAGAAAATGGGTTAAGCCAAGAATTAGGCCTTAAAGTTTATGTTATGTGCGAAGTTCCATCTAATGTAATTTTGGCCGAAAAGTTTTTGGAAATTTTTGACGGGTTTTCAATTGGTTCCAACGACCTTACGCAATTGACCTTGGGCTTAGACAGAGACAATTCAAATTTGTCTGCAATAGGCAACGAAAAAAACGAAGCTGTAAAAGAGCTTATTGAAGAAGCAATAAAAGTATGCCAAAATAATGAAAAGTATATTGGGATATGCGGGCAAGGGCCTTCTGATTTTCCGGATTTCGCGCAATTTTTGGTGGAACTAGGAATTGAATCAATTTCGCTGAATCCTGATTCTGTAATAAAAACAAAAATTGCCATCGCCCAAACCGAAAAAAAGCTTAACGATAAAAAATAGTTTAATATAAATAGTCAAATATAAACACACCCGTGCACTAGTGCACGGGTGTAAGTAAGATGACGACGTTTCATTTAAATAATTTACCAAAACAGAACAGAATCCAGATGATAGGCGAGTTTTATGATATGATAGATTCATTAAAGGATAGAAATGAGGTTCGCCTGTTTATTAAAAGTTTGCTGACGGCCGATGAAATTGCAACTTTAATGAGGAGAATTGAAATTGCAGTACTTTTGTCTGGAAAATATACTTATAATGAAATTATAAAATTACTCGGTGTTGGTAATGGAAAGATAACTAACGTCCAGAAATGTTTGTTGCAGGATGACAGTGGTTATAAAATTATTGTCAAAAGATTAGTTGAAAATAGAAAGAGAAGATTAAAAAGAATTAAAAAGGAAGAAAAAGAAGCAATGGAAAGTTCGTCTCCCCTTGGAACCATTAAAAAATTCAGTCCGGCGAATAGAATTTTGCCCGACTTGCTGGATGCGGTCATAGAAAAATTTGAAGACGACAAAAATTTGGAAAAAGAAGCCCTGCTTTTTACACCATCAAGAGCACCGTTTAAAAACAAAAGATAAAATAATTAATAAATATTATTAAATTTATAAAATTATGTCTTTTTTAGATAATAAAAAATCGTTAATTTTTTGGACAATTTTTTCTCTAGTTTTGTCTGTTATTTTTATTTTTGGAGCTTTGTACTATGGAATAGAGGCATCATATACTTCTCGCACTATTTTTAGTTGGCCGTTCGCCATTCTCTCTCTTATCTTATCTTTACTTAGTTTTTTATTTTTTCTTTATCTCTTTGTAAAAGCTTTTTTAAAGGACGGAAGAGTGGGAATTATAATAGCGGCGATATTAGCTTTAGCGATATTCGCCATTTTATTCATTTTTTCTGGGGGCAGGTTATTTAAAATTTAAAATTTTAAATTTAAAATTAAACGAGCAAGGTATATCCTTCGCCCTGCGAAGGCTCAGGATGATTTTATTCGCTTTGCTCATAAAATCATGTACGATATTATAACATTTGGGTCAGCGGCGCAGGATATTAATTTAAAATCCAAGGCGTTTAAGGCAACCAAAGACCTGCCTGCGCAGGCAGGCGATAAAGATTCTGTTACGGGTGAAGGAATTTGCCTGGCTTTAGGCTCTAAAATTGATGTTGAAGATATAAAATTTACCACTGGCGGAGGCGGAACTAACGTGGTTGCCACTTTTGCCAAACAGGGGTTTAAAACAGCTTTTTGCGGAGTTGTCGGGGATGATCCAGCAGGAAACGAAATCATAAGTGAATTAAAGGGATTTAAAGTGGATACAAGTTTGGTTTTAAAAACAAAGGAAAAGGCGACAAATTACTCTGTTATAATTTCAAGCGAAGGAGAAGACAGGACAATTTTAGCATACCGCGGAGCGTCTGATTTGCTGGATAAAAATAAAATTCCGTGGAATAAAATTAAAACAAAATGGATTTATTTAGCCCCGCTTTCAGGTTTATTATGCCTGCCTGCCGGCAGGCAGGCGACACCATTTGAAGACATAGTAAATTTTGCTTTTGAAAATAAAATAAAAATAGCCGTAAATCCCGGAAATACTCAGCTTTCTTTGCCTTCAAAAGACTTGCAGAGAATTTTAAAAAAAATAGATGTTTTGGTTTTAAACCAGGAGGAAGCATCATTCTTAACAAAAGTTTCTTTTCGCGAAGAACCCGAAATATTTAAAAAAATTGATGAAATGTGTCCGGGTATAGTTGCAATGACCAAAGGAAAAGAGGGAGCTATTGTTTCTGACGGAAAATATTTTTATTCTGTAGTCGGCCACAAAGATTTGCCAGTTATCGACGCAACCGGAGCAGGAGATTCTTTTGCCTCTGGGTTTCTTTCAGATTATATAAGAAGTGGCGGCGATATTGAAAAAGCCATACAGCTCGGCATAGCGAACTCTGAAGCCTGTTTGTCTGAAATCGGGGCAAAAAACGGGCTTTTAGACAAAAATTCAAAATTTGAGCCGGTTGAGGTTTTAAAAGAAGAGTGCGGAGAAAATAATTTTTGCATAGAAAAATAGCATGAACCCCGTTAGAAGTCGTTAACGGGGAGATATAAAAATAATTGAGAGGTCTAAAAAAGACTTCTAACGGGGTGAAAAACCTTAAATATTATTTTAAAAAAGCGCAGAAAGAAGGGTGGGCAATGCCCCAGTTTAATTTTTCTGATTTTTCGCAGATGAAAGCCATTGTTGAAAAATGCGCAGAATTAAAGTCGCCGGTGATTTTGGGAACCTCGGAAGGCGAGAGCAAATTTTTTGGGTTGGAGGAGGCAGTGGCTTTGAGGGATGTTTTAAGAAAAAAAACTGGTTTGCCAATTTTTTTGAATTTAGATCATGGAAAATCTTTTGAGTATTCAAAAATGGCGATTGATGCAGGGTACGACATGGTGCATTTTGACGGTTCAAAACTGCCCTTGCCAAAAAATATAGAAATTACAAAAAAAGTTAAAAAATATGTTGGATGGAAAGATGTTTTGGTTGAGGGAGAGGTCGGCCGGATAGGAACTGATTCTTCAAAAATTTATTCAGAAAAATTTGAGATAAAAGAAGATGATTTAACAAAGCCAGGCCATGCAAAAGAATATATAAAAAAAACAGGAGTGAATTTACTGGCTGTGAGCATTGGAAATTTCCATGGCATTGAGGTTTCCGGCATTGACCCAAATTTAAGATTAGATTTATTAGCAAAAATCCAAGAGGCCCTTCGACGGGCTCAGGGTAAAAATTCTGCGGAATTTTTAGTTTTGCATGGCGGTTCCGGCACGCAAGACGACGACATTAAAGAAGCGATTAAACTGGGAATAGTTAAAATAAATATCAATACAGAATTAAGATCAGCATTTTCTGAAAATTTAAGAAGGGCGCTGGCAGAAAACCCAGAAGAGGCAATCCCTTACAAATTTTTGCCTTTAGCGCAAGAAGCAGTGACAAAAGTAGTTGAAAGGAAGATTGGAATATTTGGTTCAGCAAACAAGGCATAGGGCTTTACTTTTTTAAAGAAATATAATATACTCTAAATGCGATGCCAATATGCGAATGCATACTAATAATGCGAATATTTACGCATTAGTATAATTAGCATGAATTAGTATATTAGTATCGCATTTTCATTTATGAAGATTAAATTAGAAATAGAAAAGTGCATAGGGTGCGGATCATGCCAGGCTGTGTGCCCAAAATATTTTGAGGCGCAAGAAGATGGCAAATCGCACATTAAGGATGCTGCAAAACAGGAAGTGGAGGAATTAGAAGTTGAAAAAGTAGAGTGCGCTGAATCTGCCGCTCAGGCTTGCCCCGTCCAGTGCATACATATAGAAAAATAATTAAAACATGATTAAATTATATCGCTACGTTAAACTTATTAAAATTAATTTAAAATGATCAGTTTATCAGCTAAAATTAGAAAGGAAATAGGCAGCGGAATAAATGAAGGAAAAATTCCGGCTATTGTTTACGGCCCTGGCGTTAAAAACGTCATGGTTGAAATTGATTTAAAAGAATTCCAAAAAGTTTTTAAGGAAGCTGGCGAAAGTTCTTTGATTGAGCTTCAAGTGGAAGGGGAAAAAGAAGGCAGGCCGGTGCTTATTCATGAAGTGCAAAAAAATTCTGTTTCAGATAAAATAATTCACATAGATTTTTTTCAAGCTTCTTTGAAAGAAGAGGTGGAAGCAAAAGTTCCTTTGGTTTTCGAGGGCGTGTCGCTTGCCGTAAAAGAATTAGGGGGCACACTGGTAAGGCATTTTTCAGAATTAGGAGTCAAAGCTTTGCCGCAAAATCTTCCCCACGAAATTAAAGTTTCTATTGAAAGCTTGGAAACTTTTGAGGACCATATATTAGTGAAAGATTTGCTTCTGCCTCCAGATGTTAAAGCAACAGCAAAACCAGACGAAATCGTGGTTTCTGCAGCCCCCCCAGAAAAAGTGGAAGAAGAATTAGCTGTACCAGTTGAAGAAAAAGTTGACGAAGTTGAAAAAGTGGAAAAAGAAAAGAAAGCAGAAGAAGTTATAGAGGAGCCAAAAGAACAGAAAAAATAGAAGATTGCGTCTTTGAACATCCCTGTGGAAAACAGGGTTGTTTTTTTATTAAAAAAAGAGATAATAAAGATAAATAGAAATTAATATTTAATTAGAAATTAGAATAATTTTTGTAATGTTTTTACGTAACGCAAAGTCATTATTTTTGTCTATTTTGCTTTTAGGGATAATGTTTCCTGTTTTTTTTGTAGCCGCTGATCTGGCTGACCAATGCGCTCAAATTTCAGAGTCAAATACAGGCTGCCCGAATATGTCTTCAGCTGACTGCAAAAATTTACTGCAGCAATGTTCAGACTATTATGACGAGCAGTCAGAGCTTATAAGCCAGGATATTACAAAAACAACCCAGCAAAAAAACACCCTTCAAAACCAGATAGCAGCCCTTAAAAAGAAAATTCAAAATTTGGATTATCAGATTAGCCAGAGCAATGTCAAGGTTAACAGTCTGGGTTTGCAAATTACAGACACTCAGGAATCTATAAATAAAACCTTTTATGATATTGAAGAATCACAAAACCAGATAAAAAATATTTTAAGGAAGATTTACGAGCAAGACCAGAAGCCATCGTTTATAATTTTATTAGAGGGAAATCTTTTTAATTTTTTTAGCAATATAGCTTATTTGGAAGGGTTAAACAAAAAAGTGAGCGAGCTTTTAGACAGCACAAAAGACCTTCAATCTTATTTGGAAGGGCAAAAAGAAAAGATGGACGGGGAAGTGGATCAGCTTCAAAAAACCATAGCCTTCCAGACATTGCAGAAAAAAGAAAACCAGCAAAATCAGCGGCAACAGCAGGAATATTTGAATTTAACAGAAGCTGAATATCAAAAACAGCTGGCAGACAAAAATGAAATTGAGGCTAAAAAAGCTAAAATCCGAGCAATGTTATTTTCTTTGGCTGGAACCGCTGATACAGAGGCTCCAAATTTTGGAGAAGCAATTGAGATGGCCAAAAACGTTGGAAATATGGTTGGCATAAGGCCGGCGTTTCTTTTGGCCATAATAAGCCAGGAATCTGCTATTGGCAGAAACGTGGGCCAGTGCGTTTTGACAAACGCTGTAACAGGAGAGGGAAAAAAGATTTCAACAGGAGCTGTTGTAATCAGAATTATGAAGCCCACAAGAGATGTTGCGCCATTTTTAGAAATTACACAAAAATTGGGCAGAAGCGCTTACGATACTCCTGTTTCTTGCTGGATTCCAGCCTATGTGAGGGGCCAGCCATACGGATGGGGAGGAGCCATGGGCCCTGCGCAATTTATACCTTCTACATGGAAATTGTTTGAAGACAGATTAAAAACCTTATTGGGCAGGACTCCTGACCCGTGGGGCATAACAGATTCTTTTACAGCTTCAGGTTTGTATTTAGCTGATTTGGGAGCTGGAGCTAAAACAAAAACAGCAGAAAAAAATGCTGCTTCAAGGTACTACGGAGGGTCTTCTTCTTATGCTAACAGCGTATACACAAGAGCTGGTTGCATACAGACCTTTATGGATGAAGGCACAATGTCTTCTTATTGCCAAGGCCTTATTTTCTAAACGTTTTTATTATAGGCTCTAAATTTCCGTTTAGAATTGATTCTAAATTATGCCAGGATTTATTTATTCTGTGGTCTGTTATTCTGTTTTGAGGATAATTATAGGTTCTTATTTTTTCAGAACGTTTTGCCCAGCCGATTTGCTCTCTTCTTTCTTCGGTTAATTTTGATAAATCAGACTCTTCCTGTTTTTGTAAAAGCCGCGCTGACAAAAGAGCCATGGCTGTTTCTTTGTTTTGAAGCTGGTTTCTTTCTGACTGGCAAGTGACAACAAGACCTGAAGGCTTGTGCGCAATTCTTACAGCAGACTCTGTTTTGTTTACATATTGGCCTCCGGGGCCCGAAGCCTTATAGGTTGAAATTTCAAGGTCAGCAGGGCTTATGTTTATTTCTGTTTTTTTAGGTTTTAATAAAACAGCAACAGTGGCAGTTGAAGTGTGAACTCTGCCTTGCTTTTCTGTTTCCGGGACCCGTTGCACCCTGTGCACTCCGCCTTCGTTTTGCAAATTATCATAGGCTCCAGCTCCCGATATCTCAAAAACTATTTCTTTATACCCGCCAATTGTTGAGGCGCTTGAATCTAAAACGCGTTGCTTCCAGCCGCGGCTTTGGGCATATTTTGAATACATCCTGTATAAGTCTGCAGCAAAAAGCCCGGCCTCGTCTCCGCCCGTGCCAGCCCGTATTTCGATTATCACAGCTTGCTGTGATAATCGCCCTGAGGAGCCCGCAGGCGACGAAGAGCTTTCTGGTTCTGGCCTGTAATTTTTCCAATCCTCCGGAGTAAATTGCGAGAAATCTTGTTCCATTTAAATAATATAACAATTTTTGGAGTTAAATTCAACATTTACATTGAAGATATTGCTTTTTATTAAAAAGTTTGCTATTATATAAAACATATAACACATAGCATGGAATATATAATAAACGGCGATGTCGTTTTTTGTTTCATGTTTTATGTTCCATGTTTTATGAAGAAAGATATACATCCAAAATATTATTCAAAAGCGTCGGTAAAGTGCGCCTGCGGGAACACGTTTGCTGTCGGTTCTACAAGGGAATTTATAGAAACTGAGGTTTGCGCGCAGTGCCATCCTTTTTATACAAAAACAGAAAAGGTTATAGATACAATGGGAAGAGTCCAAAAATTCAAAGAAAGGATGTCTAAAAAAAGAGTTAGCGTAAAAAAGAAAAGGAAATAAGCGGAAGTAAAGCCCCGCTGAGCGGGGTTTGTATAATTATCTGGTTCGAAAATTCGCCCCTGATAATTATATGCAAACTTCTATTTAAAATGGCAATAAAACCAGCAAAGTTGAACGTTGAGGAAATGGAGAAGGCAGGAGTTAATTTTGGCCACAGAGTCTCAAAGCTTCACCCGTCAATGAAGCAATATGTTTCTGGCATTAAAAATAATGTCCACACTTTTGATTTGGAAAAAACAGCAAAAGAGCTTGAAAAGGCCTTAGATTTTATTTCAAAACTTGCTTCAGAGGGCAAAACAATTTTGATTGTTGGCACAAAAATTCAGCTGAGAGATTTGGTGAAAAATGCAGCCGAAGAATGCGGCATGCCTTATGTTACAGAGAGGTGGCTCGGAGGCACTTTTACCAATTTTGAAACCATATCAAAAAGAGTGGCATATTATAAAGAATTAGAAAGAAAGAGGGCAGCTGGCGAGCTTGAAAAATATACAAAAAAAGAGAGATTGAATTTTGATAAAGAACTGGCAACTTTGAAAATAAAATTTGAGGGCATAAAAAATATGCAGAAACTGCCGGAAGCCGTATTCATATTCGGCTTAGACAAAGATGAAACACCGGCCAAAGAGGCAAAAATAAAAGGCATTAAAATTATAGCTTTAGTTGATACAAACATTAATCCTGCAACAGCAGATTATGTTATACCCGCCAACGATGATGCAATTTCTTCTGTAAAGTATATAATAGACAAAGTAGCAGAAACAATTAAAAATTCAAAACCAGAGTAAAATGGCAGACATAGAACAAATAAAAGAGCTTCGCGCAGAAACAGGAGTTTCTGTGTCTGAAGTGAAAAAAGCCCTAGACCAAGCTAATGGCAACGTAGAAAAAGCAAAAGAACTTTTACGCATGTGGGGAAAAAGTTTGGTTGGCAAAAAATTAGGCCGTGAAACAAAGCAGGGCATTATTGACAGCTATTTGCACCCCAATTTAAAAACAGGCGTATTGCTTGATATAAGGTGCGAGTCTGACTTTGTGGCAAAGTCTCCGGAATTTAAAGAGCTATCCCACGAAATTTGTTTGCAAATTGCGGCAATGAAGCCTTTGTTTGCAAAAGAGGAAGACATTCCAGAGGAATTTTTAGACGGAGAAACAAAAATTCACAAAGAGCAGATAAAGGATTCAGGAAAACCGGAAAACATTGTAAAACAGATATTAGAAGGCAAATTAAGCAAGTATAAGCAGGAAATTTCTTTGTTATCACAGCCCTGGATAAAAGACGATTCAAAAACAATAAAAAACATCATTGAAGAAGCTGTCGCTAAAATAGGCGAAAATATAGAGGTCAAAAAATTCATTCGTTACGAAATTTAAACTATAAATAAAGTGGCTGAGCTTATTGTTACAATTATATTTGTTATTTCTGTTTTAGGGATAGTATTTATTTCTTCAAGAAAGGCGCCAGCTTTGGTTGAATTGCCGCAAAACGGAAAAACTGTTTTGCCAGGTTCTGGTTTTGCGCCTAAAATACAAGAGAAGATAAATAGTTTTTTGCTTGTATTCAAAAGGCAGATTTTTTTGCACAAGATTCTTTCGTGGGTCAGGGTTTTAACGCTTAAGGTTGAATCTAAGATTGATTCTGTGATGCACGGCATAAGAAAAAACGCCCAAAAAATTGACAAAGAGCTAAAAGATAAGAAATAATTACTCTGCCGATGTAGCTCAACAGCAGAGCAATACTTTTGTAAAGTATAGGTTGTCGGTGCAAATCCGACCATCGGCTCAATATTTTGTAAAGTAGAATAAAATCCTGAGATATTTTTCGGGATTTTATTTTGTGGTATAATATATTAATGCCTAGAAATTTTTACAAAAATATAGAATACAGGGAAAGGCAGAGTGCGATAATGAAAGAAAATTGGAAAAAGGGTCTTTTTGATTCTGTAAGAAAAAGAGAAAAAAGAATATGTAAATGCTGCAGAAAATTTTTTGAAGCTACTCCGAGTGATCCAAAAATTTATTGTAACCACAGCTGTGCCGCAAAAGATTCTAATTTAGGAAGGATTCAATCTGATGAAACAAAAATAAAGATAGGGAAAGCTTCAATGGGTAGAAAGAGTCCGTATAAAGGAATATTGAAAGTTCCACGGGTTGAGATTATATGCGCTAATCCAAAATGTCGAAAAAAATTTGTAGCAATTGAATGGGCAAACAGAAAATATTGTAGTAATAAATGTCATATGGCAGTAACGGGTGGCAAACCTACCTCGCCCAAGGCTTCAAGAGGCAAGGCGGGGATTAGAAAAGACATAAGCAATTCGATTTATTTTTATAGCCGGTGGGAAGCGAATTATGCTCGTTTGCAAAATTATTTGGGCGTTGAATGGAAATACGAGCCGAAAACATTTGATTTGGGCTCTCAAAGCTATACGCCGGATTTTTATCTTCCAAAATTTAATAAATATATTGAAGTCAAAAATTTTCTTTGGAAATACTCAAAAATAAGGGACGAAAAATTTAGAAAATTATATCCAAATATAAAATTGCAGTTGCTTTTGAAAGAAGATTATTTAAAATTAGAAAATAAATATTCTCATTTAATCAAAAATTGGGAATACAAAAATAGTCGGTTTAATGTAGTTTAGGTAAGTATTTGAATACGTATTCAAATACGTATTCCTAATTTGTAAAATATGTCAGATAAAAAAGAAAGCGAAAAAAACATAAGAAAACTGACAAGGGTGGGAAAAACAAGTTTATGTGTGACAATTCCGGTTGAAATGGTCAAAGAATTAAAGTTGAAAGAGCGCCAAAAAGTTGTTTTGAATTTAAAAGGCGGTAAAATAACAATAGAAGACTGGCCTGCTGGCGCAGGCAGGAAAAAATAAACAATAAATGCATCGCCGCAATATCTTTGCGGCGTAAGTGTAATTTATTTCATAAATAACCTTATATGCCAGAAAATTTTGAAAACAGAGACGAAAATCAGCAGGAGGGAACCGCCGAACAACATTCCGAAATAAAAATGGAATCTCAAATTGACCAAGAACTCTCGCACGAAGTGATTGAAAAAGTAATGGCGAAAGTTAAGGATATAAATGAAAAGGGGACAGCAATCCATGGTCTCAAAAATATTTATGACAAATCTGGTAATATAAAAATTTCGATGGATGAAGTTTTACCAAGAATTTTGAAAGAGGGACTTTTGGGACATGAGCTGTGGAAATCTTATTTACACGGAGAAAAATTGACCAAGGAACAATGGGCGGAAAGAGCTAAAAAAAGAAAACGCTTGGAAATATTTTTTAATGTCGTTGGTGGAGATATTGATAAAATTAAGAATGCTCCGTGGATGGATTGTCCGAATACTCTTGGTATTATTTTCACAACAAAATTTTTAAAAAAATATGATGGCGGGGAGTATCATACAGACGAACAAATTAAAGCGCGTACATTCGGGCCGACAGTTGGTTTGCCGAACCCTCCTCCAGCAGAAGGATATGTTGCAACTTTTAGGGTGGCACCTCGTTCGTTTGATGGGATAGTATTTAATGTCAGTCAACAGGAAAAGAAAATAGAGGAAGAAACAGGAGAAGAACAAACAATGAAATTGCAGCGAGGCGAAGAACTTTCTCGAACTGTGCAAGAAAATATAGAAGAGAATTATTGGGTTCCTATTTATGATGTTGATGGAAACCTTTGGTGGCCGAAGCAGATGAGTTATGAGGATGTAAAGGAGTTTGTTGCTGAAAGAGAAAAACAAAAAGAAGAAGAAAAATAAAATTTTTGATATAATGAATTATATGAACCCCGTTAGAAGTTATAAATATGCACGAACGGGGTATATCAAACCAACAAAGTTCTGTTTAAATTGATACTTTTATCATATAAAACAGACTTCTAACGGGGTGAAACAAGAAAAAGAAATAACATTAAGCTTGCCGTTGCAAATTTCGGAGATGAAAGCTAATTTGGTTTTCGCATCGGTATCAATTTTATCATTTTTTGCGCCGTTTGCTTTTGGGCATCCGCAGTGGCTTGTTGGAACAATTGTTAATGCTTGTTTGTTTTTGGGCGCGGTGTATCTTCCTAAAAAATATTATATTCCATTGGCTGTTTTGCCTAGTTTGGGTGTTTTGGCAAGAGGTTTGGTTTTTGGTCCGTTTACTTATTTTTTAGTTTATTTTTTGCCGTTTATATGGCTGGGAAATTTAATTTTAATTCTGGTTTTTAAAAAAATTTACGAATTTAAGCTTAAAAGAGACCCGACCTCTTCTAATTTGAAAAACGTATTTAGCAAGCTTTTAGAGGTCGGGTCTCTAATTGGCTTGCCCGCATTAGCAAAGTTTTTATTTTTATTTTTGATTGCAAATATTTATTTTAAGCTTTCTATTGTGCCAGCTGTTTTTTTGCAGGCAATGGGGTTAAACCAACTTGCCACAGCTTTGGCAGGAGGATTGATTTCGCTTATTATTTTTTATTTCTATAAAAATAAAACATGGAGAGTTTCAGCCCGGATATAAAAAAACTTTTTAGCCTAATTCATAAAAATGAAAAGATAGTGGCAATGCTTGCCCCGTCTTTTCCCGTGGTTTTTGAATATCCGCAAATTGTGGGAATGTTAAAGCGCATGGGATTTAAATATGTTGCGGAAGTGGCAAGGGGAGCCGAAGAAACAAACAAACAGCTTTTAGCTTTAACAAAGCTTCACCCCGACAGGCGCTATATTACAAACCCATGCCCAACAGTTGTGCGCATAATAAGAAACAAATATCCTGAGCTTTTTCAATATTTGAGCCCCATTGATTCTCCCATGTCAGCTACAGCCAAAATTTGCAATAAAAAATATCCAGGCTGTAAAAAAGTTTTTATTGGCCCTTGCATAATGAAAAAGCTGGAAGCTTCAGAAGACAGGCCGGAACTTGATATTTTAGTTTTAACATACAAAGAATTAAAAATAGTTTTTGATATAGAAAAAATTCGGCCAGAAAAACGGGATATGTTAGCTGTTTTTGATATTAAAGCAGTACCCACAAGGCTTTACCCTGTGTCTGGCGGGCTGTCGCAGTCAGCTGGCATTATAGAAAAATTTACTGATCCAGAATATGACGTTGTTTCAGGGCCAGAATTGGTAGAAAAAACCTTGAAGGAGTTTGCAAATAAGACCGAGCTAAAACTGTTAGACATCTTAAATTGCAACGGCGGGTGCATTGCAGGCCCCGGCATCGCCTCAACAGATTCCATTGACCGCCGAAGGCAAAAAATAATCAACTACTGGAACAAACGTTGAGGTATTGACATTGGGGTTTAGATAGAATAAGATAAAAATATAACTATTATATATACAACAGATACATTATGAAAACTATCTTAAACGTTAAGGTTGATAAGGCGGAAAAGGCAAAGGCAAAAAAGATTGCCGCACAGATGGGGGTTCCGCTCTCCACTATTGTAAATGCTCATTTGCGCGAGTTTATAAGGACTCGCAAGTTTTCGGTTAGTTTGGAGCCAAGACTAAAACCGGAGGTTGAAAAAGAACTTCTCAAGGTAAGTAAAGAGTGGCACGATGGAAAAATGGAAAATTTCATCGTTGCGAAGTCAGCCAAAGAAGCCATGAAACTTCTTAATGAAAAATAATATGGATATTGTTTCTAGTAAAAACTTCAAGAAACAATATAAAAAACTTTCTGTTAAAATTAAAAAGAATTTCGAGGAAAGGTTAGGATTATTTGAAATAAATCCTTTCAATCCGATTTTGAATAATCACCAATTACGTGGAGAAATGAAGAATCTGCGAAGTGTTAATATAACTGGCGATATTAGGGCAATATACGAACAGGTAGATAAGAACACAGTTTTATTCTTAATGATTGCAAAACACAGCAAGTTATATGATTAATTTTATATTTATGCCAGGAGAACCAAAATTGGGTGAATTTGGGCAAAATTGGATAAACGGCTTGACATTGGGGTTTAGATGGAATAATATGGACAATGTAGCTGAAAATAGTATTAAGTTCTACTACCGCAAAAACTAAATAAAACAATTTAACGTTTTCGTAGCTGAAAAACGTCCGCGTCCCGATACAATACATTTGCATCGTGGACGCGGGTGTTTTTTTCACTCGGCGTATCGGTAATTTGATCCGCTGAAAAAGAACATTGATAATTGAATATGAAATTAAATTTAGAAAAACCATTCTAAATTTAATAAATAAACAACCATAAAATTAGTTTTTTAAAGTTGTTTCGAATTATCCCGTCAAAATACACTTTGTGTTTTTGTCGGGAACACATTAGTAGTTTATTCTAATTGCTTTGGATTTATTCAAAGCAAGAGTAGTAAATCAAACTGTATATTTGAGAGTTTGATCCTAGCTCAGGGTGAACGCTGGTAACGTGGATACCGGCATGCAAGTCGAGCGATCCCGCAAGGGATAGCGGCGAACGGCTTAGTAACACGTAGGTACAAACCTTCAACACATGTATAGCCAGCCGAAAGGTTGGGTAATTCATGATAGTCCCGCAAGGGTAAAGGGTGTCCGCAAGGATTACCGGTTGAAGATTGGCCTGCGGCCTATCAGATAGTTGGCAGGGTAACGGCCTACCAAGTCTATGACGGGTAGGGGGCGTGAGAGCGCGACCCCCAAGAATGGGACTGAGAACGGCCCATACTCCTACGGGAGGCTGCAGTCGAGAATCTTCCGCAATGGGCGAAAGCCTGACGGAGCGACGTTACGTGAATGAAGAAGCCCTTCGGGGTGTAAAGTTCTTTTATGTGGGAGGAACCCCGCCTTTGGCGGGGAGACAGTACCACATGAATAAGGGGATGCTAATTCTGTGCCAGCAGCAGCGGTAAGACAGAATCCTCAAGCGTTACCCGGATTTATTGGGCGTAAAGGGTCCGTAGGTGGCATAGTAAGTTGAAAGTTAAAGTTCATCGGCTTAACCTTTGAAATGCTTTCAATACTGCTATACTAGAGGGCGTTAGAGGCTAACGGAACCGACGAAGTAGGGGTGGAATCCGTTGATATCGTCGGGAACACCAAAAGCGAAGGCAGTTAGCTGGGACGACCCTGACACTGAGGGACGAAAGCGTGGGGAGAAAAAAGGATTAGATACCCTTGTATTCCACGCTGTAAACGATGAATACTGGCTATTGGTAGTGTCGACCCTGCCAGTGGCGAAGCTAACGCGTTAAGTATTCCGCCTGGGAAGTACGGTGGCAACACTAAAACTCAAAGGAATAGACGGGGACTCACACAAGCGGTGGACCATGTGGCTTAATTCGACAACAAACGAAGAACCTTATCCAGGTCTTGACATGCTAGTGAAAGCTCTAAGAAATTAGAGCCCTCCACAAGACACTAGCACAGGTGCTGCATGGCTGTCGTCAGTTCGTGTCTTGAGACGTACCGTTAATTCGGGTAACGAACGCAACCCTTGCCCTATGTTTTAAATGTCATAGGGGACTGCCCGAGATAATTGGGAGGAAGGCGAGGATGACGCCAAGTCCGCATGGCCCTTTGATGACCTGGGCTGCACACGTGGTACAATGGCCGGTACAATGGGTACGATGCCGAGAGGCGGAGGTTAATCCCATCAAAGCCGGTCTCAGTTCGGATTGAGGGCTGCAACTCGCCCTCATGAAGCCGGAATCGCTAGTAATCGCCAATCAGCTACGTGGCGATGAATACGTTCCTGAGTCTTGTACTCGGGATGCCCGGCAGTTTTAGAAAAAAGTAAGTGAAAATCTTACTACGCATATCTCAGATTGCGCAAAGCCGATCCGCAGGTTTAAATTGTGAAATTTAAATTGAAGGGTGGGGAGGCATTTTATAGCTTGAGTCCTTCATTAAAAGGTTGTGATTCTGATGACCTATCGAGTACACAGGGAAGTCATCTGAGAATTATAGAATTACAATAATCGGAAGGCCGAGATGTAGAAAAAAGTTTTTTAAGATGACCCGGGGAGATCTTGTTGTTGTTTCTTTGGCAATGTTATATAATTAAGTTGTATAACTAACCTCAGGAAAAAATTAAAAGCAATTTTAGTTTTATGCAACAGCAAGAAGTCAGCAGAGTTCGTAGTACCGATAAACGTTATAATCGTAAATTAAAAGCGCCTATCGGGAAGGAACAAATCCATAGAGAAAAATTAAACCCGCATTATGTGGCAGGTTTTATTGATGGAGAAGGTTCGTTTTCAGTAAGTATCGGCAAAAACGATGAATACCGCAGAGGTGTTCAAGTTCGCGCCGAATTTGAAATCGAACTCCGAGCCGATGATCAAGAAATACTTGAAAGAGTATTAATTACAATCGGTTGCGGAAAATTATATGATTGTTCATACGACCGTTACGGTTGGTATCCGCACGTAAAATACAAAATTACGGGCGCGGACGATATGAATAATTATTTATTTCCCTTTCTTGATGAATACAATCTGCAGACAAAAAAATGCAAGGTCTACAAATTATTTAAAAAAATTGTGTTAATGTATCGCAGAAAAGAGCATTTGACTGATTCTGGCTACGTCAAAATTGTCAAACTGCGAGATAAAATGCGATCAATGGGCAAAAAGCACAATTCTCTGATGGAAACCGCCAGGATACGGGAAAACCGTTCGTCCGGTGGTGCGAGACAAATTACTATTTGATCTCAATACCGCCCGTCAAGCCAAGCGAGCTGGGGATAGCCGAAGTGCCCGCAAGGGCCCTAAGCTAGATTCAGTAAGAGGGGCTAAGTCGTAGGTGCAAACTGCACTTGTTGCGACCTGCCACAGCAATGTGGCTGACAAATTTGGCTGTATGCTGGAACATCTGTGTATCCGATGCTACTCATGATATAATTATATCATGAGTGAAAATGCAATCGGTGCAGAAAATCAGCAGGGAAGTCCTCGCCCAAATATTCAATTTTTGGCGAGTGACCCCTCAGAGACTACACGCCGAACTCCTACTACAAAATATCAAATCATCGCTTATTTGAATGGAGCAATCCATGATGCGACCTTGAATAAAGGCAAAAGAATTAGATTCGCTCAGAAAAATAAGCAATGGCTTGAGAATTTACAAGGTTTGTTAAAGCAAATAGACTGCAACTCTTGGATTTACAAGGAAGGAAAAGACAGAAATATTTATGTCTTGGAAACTCTTTGTAAAGATTTGGATTTTAGATTTGATCCTTCAAGGTTAAGAGATAATTCTGAAAAAGCTTTTTATATCAGAGGATTCTTTGATGCTGAGGGAGGAATTCCGCACACAAAAGATAGGTTTTATATCCAATTAGTACAGAAGGACTTGGACAAGATGAACAAAATTAAAACTATGCTTTCGGATATAGGGATAGAAAGCGGGAAAATTCATAACCCAAGCAAAAAAGTTGACCCTGATTATTGGCGGATATTTATATCTTCCAAGCATCATAAAAAGTTTGCAGAAATTGTAAATTCTTACCATCCGGTAAAATCAAAGATATTTTGCGATAGGATGAAGATATAGTCCATGCTTTATAGCGATATAGAGAAAATCATGAACAAGGCACGGCTAGCGGAAGCTGGTCGTGGATCATTTTTTTAAAAATTTTGGTTCGCCAATCGGCGAATTTCAGAATTTATGTAGTCGACTCAGAAAAATATCAGAATGGTTCGATTTGCTCAGTTCGATGAGCTCGTCGAATCGTTTTGATTTTAACTCTGAAGCGTTTTGAGGAGAGTCGCTAGAAATTCTCCTTTAATTCGCCCCGCCATAGCGGGGTCCCGCCTCGGCGGGAAAACAACTTTAAGAAACTAAAACAAAAAATTCCCCGCGCCTTTGGCGAGGGGGATTTTTTGTTTTTGACTGGTTCTTTTATTTCAACTATAATTAACGAATGGGTTTTAGAACGCGGAAAGTTTTAATTATTTTTGCGGCAATTATTTTAATTTGTTCTGCTGTTTTTTGTATTTTAAATTTTGATGCTATTAAAAAAATAAAATGGGAATCATTTGATTTCAAAATAGGCCCGGCTTTTTTAAAGCTCCCTGTTTTAAGCTCTGGGGCAGGAGGATGTGGCAACAGCATTGTTGAAGAGGATTTGGGAGAAGAGTGCGATGACGGAAATTTTTCAGCTGAAGACGGATGCAACTCCACCTGCCAGTGGGAAAATGTAAGCATAGCATACAGCTGGTGCGGGACCACAAGCTGTTCTGTAGGCAGGATATATTCTCAAACCGGAAGCGCTTATAACAAGCAATTTTGGCACATTGTTCCGGTAGCTTACATTGAAATAGCAGACATAGGCAATACTGCAGAGGTTGCAAGAATAAAAACCATTACAGACGGCCAGCCAAAAGGATTTAGGGCAGTGCTTAACTATTTTTATCCGAGATGGGGAGATTATATAGATACAGTGGGCGATAAAGATAATATAATTATTCCGGGGTCTTGCGCAAACCCTAATGACCTTTCAACATGCGAGAGAGCGCAAGATGTTCCAGTGCCTCCCGGGTGCACAAGTCCGTATATCAAAGTTGATGGATACGCGATTAATTACAGAAGCCCCTGGTGGAATAATTGGGTTTCAGAAAACCAGAGCCGGCTTCAAACATTTTTAAATGATTATATCGGTCTCGGCGGAAAAGAAATTAATTATCTTCAGTCTGATTATGAAATAGGATTTGATGTGGGATTTGCAAAACCCTGGCCTTCCAGCCTTATTCCTTCTGGCGATAATTCTGACACCCCATGCAACGAGTCTCTTTATTATCCAGCCTATAACGAGCGCGTTGAAGCTTGGTGGAACGGCATTCAAAATGATCCGCGCTTTCCTGCGATGGCCTCAAAACTGGCTCAGTACGGATTTGTAATTCCTCAAGGCCAAACCCTTTATAACTACATCACTCCTTGGACATATGAATGGACGAGGCCCGCTACCACAAATATACAATTGATGTGGAATTCTGTTGCTTGGGATATGGAAGCTGAATATTTGAACCAGGCGTATTACAATGTTTTGAAATCATATTATCCAAATGCGCAGATGACAGATAATGCAAATTTTATGCATAGTTCCGCTTATCCTAGACCGGGATTGCTTTGGCCTTATGGCTCTGGCGTAAAGGTGGGCACGCACCAAGATATAGCAACTTATGAAAACATAACCTTCAGCAGTTTTAAACTGGGGATTAATTCTATTCGCGCAGCAACTCTTTCCGGACCTTCGGTGCCTTTGCGCGTGTGGCTCAGCCATTGGTCTTATGATTTGCAAAGTCCGCAAAACCAGACATTTAATTTAAATTACGCAAAATATTGGACTGAAAATGTTTTTCATGTTTTGCTTACGGGCTCTGACGGCATAAGCTGGTTCAATTCATCTGGCAACGGCGAAGACCAAGACACCCGCACTACAGCAGACAGAACTGCCGAATCTACAGCAATGAACGCGCTTTTGCAGGAATTTGACCAGTTAACATTTTTCAGGCAGGACAGGCAAAGTCTTGTTAGCAGCCTTGTAAGCGATAGCGCAGATTATGTTTTAACAGGAATGAGAGTTCCTAATCATTATAATCTTTATAGATTAACACCCAACCAAGACAGCGGACACACTTATCAAGTTCTCCAGCAAAATCCGGCTTTATTTTTGATAAACGGCACAACAAGAATTTTAATTCCTAACGGCCAAATTTATACTCCCCAAAATAATATAGCTCCATACGGCTATTGGGTTACCCAGCCGCTAAACTCTGGAAATCCTATAATTGAAACAGGAACGTGCGTTAATACGTGTTTAAATGAAACGCCCGAACCAGAGCCCGAACCCGAACCCGAACCATCAGATGAATGCGCCAATGAATGCATATCAGGCCAGGCAAAGTGTTCTGACGCATCTCATAGGCAGACCTGCGGGCAATATGATTCTGACACTTGTCTTGAATGGTCAACTGCCACAATATGTTCGGGCGATACTAGTTGCGGATACGGAATATGCCCTCCAGAATACAAGCCCTCATGGAGGTGCGAAAATGGAAGTTGCACATATTTGTGCAACCCAAGCAATAGTTGCGCCGGAGAAGAATCGGAACTCCTGCCGCCGCAGGAAACCGAACAACAGACTGCCTCTCAACAAACACAGCAATGCCAAAATGATTGCGAACAAGGCCAAGTAAAGTGCTCTGATACATCTTATAAACAAATCTGCGGGCAGTATGATTCAGATGAATGTCTTGACTGGTCGTCTGATAAAACGTGCCAGGGCAGTACATCCTGCGGATATGGAAATTGTTCTGAAACGCAAGAACCTTCGTGGTCGTGCAAAGACGGAAAGTGCGGGTATGTATGCCAAAAAACTCAGAAGTGCAGCAGCTCCCTTACCTATATCAAAAACTATAGAAAGGGGTGCTATAACGATGATGTCTATTGGTATGACTCAACAGGCCAGATACAGGAAATTTATCAAGATTGCCAGGATTCTTTTTGCGATAATGGAGAATGCGCTGGATATAACCCAGATGAATATTGCAAATCAAAATCTACCTGCGGAGATGATACTTGCAATTGCCAAGAAGATGCCTTAACTTGCCCCAAAGACTGTTCATCTGGCGCGCTTAGCCTGAAGCTTTTTGCAAAAGACCAAAAAACAGGCGAGTGGCAGGAAAATCCCGACCTTACGCAGAGCCATAATTTGGAATTTTTACTGGTGGTGGCAAATAACACAGCCGAAGGCATAGGAGAAGTTACAACCACAGTTCAACTGCCTGAAGGCATGAGCTATCAAGGGGATTCTAAGATAGACGGCGAGCCTTCTTCAGAAAACATAGTTTATGGCATGAATATCGGTTCTTTAGAACCGTATTCTGAAAAGAAAATCACTTTTAAGGCAAAATCAGACCAGGCCCAAGAAATAACTTTAATAGCAGTAAAGGCTGAATCTGGAAATTTGCAGTCAGCTGGATCAATTAGTCTTAAAATTCCAAAACTCTCAGAAAAGCAATCCTTTCTTAGTCAGCTGGCGCAATTTATTTCCTCTCATATAATTCTAGCAGTTGTAGCCAGTGTTATAGCTTATCTTTTGTTTGCCATAGGGGCATATTTTGTGTTCAATAGAATTATTTAATTTATCTGACAGCTCAGGCTTGAAAAAGGACGCAATTTATGTAAAATTGAAACATGGCGCAATATTTTACAAAACAAGGCTTAAAAAAACTTAAAGACGAACTGCATTATTTAAAGACTGTAAAAAACAAAGAGATTGTTAAGCTGATAGCAGAGGCCGCAGCCTTTGGAGACTTAAAAGAAAATGCCGCTTACCACGATGCCAGAGATAAAATGTCTTTTTTGAGAATGCGCGTTGCCGAGTTGGAATCTGCCATTAATGATGCTGTTGTCAGAGAAAAATCAGATACAGATTCTGTGCAAATAGGCTGTGAAGTAAAAATTTTATTTGGGAAAGACGAAGAAACATACACAATTACAGCTCCGGCGGAAGCAGATGTTTTAAAAAATAAAATATCATATCAATCTCCGTTAGGAAAAGAGTTAATGAATAAAAGAGTGGGAGATAAATTTGATTTTAAGTCAGCAGAAGTTAAGATATTAATGATAAGTTAAAATTTAAAAATACGGGCCCTTGGTACAATGGTAAAACACCTCGTTTGCAACGAGGAGATGCGAGTTCGATTCTCGCAGGGTCCACTAGTTTACACGGCACCTTTAAAACCTTAAAGGACTTAAAGGAGGTGTAAGATGGTAGCTATTTGCAAAAATTCTTATTTTTGGCAAGCCATTCAAAGAGAAAAGAGAATATCCAGCAGATGGTATCCTTTTGTAGCCGAAAATGAATCATTCGAAGTGCCCGAGATTTTTTACGCGCTAAAAGAGCGCGGGAAAAATAAATTCGCCAGCATAACTTTCCGAGATACTGAAACACTTTGCGATATGGGCACTTACTTGATTGCTTTTGTGACCCGGCAGCAGGCTCGCGAGTTTTTACGTTCAGAGAGCGCCTCTCTGTCAGACTTCGCAGTTTTTGCGCTTGAATTTTTAGAAGCAAAAGAAAGGGTCAGAGAAAAACCCTGTATAGTAGGGGTTATAGTGTATGGCGGCAAACAGCCGCACCCCTTGCCATTTAATTGCCCGCACCTTTAATAATCCAGTCAAGGACGCCCCCACGCGTCCTTTTTTTATTTAAGTACTTTTAATTTTTAAAAATTTGTGGCATAATTTTACTATGAGTTTGTCTATTGGGATTGTGGGGTTGCCGAATGTGGGCAAGTCCACATTATTTAAAACATTAACTAAAAAGGAGGTTGATATTGCCAATTATCCTTTTTGCACAATTGACCCTAATGTAGGGGTTGTTTTGGTTCCGGATGAAAGGGTTGATAAGCTGGCAGAACTGTCAAAATCAAAAAAGAAAATTTATGCCACGGTTGATTTTGTTGATATTGCCGGCTTGGTGAAGGGAGCGTCAGAGGGCGAAGGATTGGGAAATAAATTTTTGGCGAACATAAGAGAAACCGATGCGGTTTTGTATGTTTTACGCGCTTTTAAAAATTCAGATATTATAAACACCCTGACTGCGCAGGCAGGTCAAACAGAAATAAACCCGTTAAAAGAAAAAGAAATTTTAGATGTTGAGCTTATTTTAAAAGATTTGGAAACAATAAATAAAGCATTAGAGAAACCCGCCAAAAGCCTTGGGCATTTGGGCGGGCCAGCCTCAATCCCGCCTTCGGCGAGTTTGGGCTTGGTGGCTGTTTGTAAAAAGGCCAAAGAATTTTTGTCGCAGGAAAAAGTTTTAATTGACCAAAGTTTTACACCCGACGAGGAGGAAGTTTTAAAAAGTTTTCAGTTGTTAACTTTTAAGCCAAGATTATATTTGTTAAACGGGAAAGACGAAGAAATAGATAAAAATATTTTGGAAATTTTTAATAAAAACAACTGGCAGTATTTAATTATTGATATAGCCACAGAGTTTGAGGCAGAAGGTTTATCAACAGAAGAAAGAAAGGATTTGGGTTTGCCGGAATTATCTGAAACAGATATTTTGATTAAAAAGTCATACGAACTTTTAAATTTAATAACTTTTTTGACAACAGGCGAAGATGAAACAAGAGCTTGGACAATAAAAAAAGGCGATACGGCTCCAATTGCCGGCGGAGTAATACACACTGATTTTAAAAATAAATTTGTGAAAGCCGAAGTTGTGTTTTGGAAAGATTTATTTGATGCAGGAAGTTATGCAAAAGCTAGAGAGCAGGGAAAATTAAGAACAGAAGGAAAAGAATATATTGTTAAAGACGGCGATGTGATAGAGTTCAAGCATGGTTAAAATAAAAACTCGATCATCCTGAACGTAGTCGAAGGATAATTAAATTTGAACACGGCTAGTTTTTTGCAAAAAAAAGAGCCCAACATGTGTTGGGGAGCAGTTTTATGACATGCTCGGGTCTGAATGGACTAGTCTACGATTTGCAACCAACCTTTGCGGTCGGAAGTGCGGAACCAGCCCTTCACACTCTGAATATGTCCCGATTCTACTATGTGATAGCCATTGAAACAGAACGACTCGCCTGAGCCATCTTCCAGTAAAACCCCACGTATTTCAACTAGGAAATTTGGGTGTCCAAGCGAAGATGTCCCATTTTCGGAATATAACCGAAAAGAGACACTATGATGCTTGTGATCAAACAAGGCGAGCATCAACTCCCACTTAGACGGCGCTGAAACGATGGTGAATTTGGTGGACATACGTCACCTCACTTTGGAAAGAACGAACATTCTCTTTGATTAAGGCAGAGAATCAGCCTTCTTATCCTGCCTTGGCGGGATGACCCATTCATACGAACAGGAATTTCACGATAAATTAAGTATATCATATAAGAATATAGTTGTCAAGGGTTGCGTCCTGCATTCTGCTCCGAAGCGCAACATCGTGAAAGCCATAGTTGCTACCAGCATTGGTTATCATATGATAACCTGAAATAATTAGATAAATTTTATTTTTTAAAATGGATTTTATAATTAAAAATATAAAAGAGAATATTGTCAGTGTGGCGCGCAAGATTGGGTATGTGATTATTGATACAAAAGAAAACAATGAATATAATCTGGTCAGAAAATTAGCCGGAGACAATTATCCAAGATTTCACGTTTACGTGAAGCAGAAGCTTGCCCGCCATAATGCAGGAGCTTTAGGCGGGGACAATGACTTTGAATTTAGTTTGCATTTAGACCAAAAAAAACCTGTCTACAAAGGTCAGCGCGCGCACTCGGGAGAATATTTTGGTCCGGTGGTAGAAGAGGAAGCAGACAGGATAAAAGAAATTTTAACGGCTCATCCTGTTTAGAGTTGAGCCGTTGGATTTTCTGCAAAAAAAAAGCCCCGTGAAGAGTTTGGAACTCTCGGGGGCAAGAACCTTATCTTCTTCGCGTATTGCGCCGTCTAACTCTGACAGTGCACCCATATCGCTTAACTAAGCGAGAGTGGCCGCAACCTATGCATTGGCGGATTTTTTCATCAAACGCGAAATAGGCAGTTTTGGTTCTCTCTTCAGTTCTTGCACAGCGCAGAATTCTGTATACGTATGACGAATGTGAACCGCACCGCGGGCAAATGTTAAAAATATCAAAAGATGTTTTTAACAGCCAATCAAAAACTAGAATTGCCAGCCATATGGCCAACATTACAGCGATTAGCAGCATGCAGCCATTTAGAACGACTATCATTATTGAGTCCTCCTTGTTAAAGAACAAATTAATGTTTATTGTTTTTTTAATATATCATATATTCATATCAATGTTAAGTTATCCACAGGCTTACTCTTGATTTAGTTATATGGGGCTGGGATAATATATAAATATATAGTTAAAGGTCGCGCTCGGCTAAACAGCTAAAAAGCACCGAGCAGATTATACTTTAATTAACTTAAAATTATTAATAATAATTATGACATATAGTGATTGGTCTTTAACGTTAATCCAGCCGTTTATACAGCAATTTATAGGCTTTATCGGAAACCTGATATTGGCCTTGGTAATTTTTATAATCGGCTATTTGATTTCAGTGGGGATTGGCAGGATAATAAGCGAAATACTAAAGTCGGTAAAATTTAACAAGCTGTTTGAAAAGGAGGGATGGAAAAAAGCCTTGCAAAGGGCAAACCTTGAAGTAAATCCCGCAGAATTTATCGGAGCCATTTTTAAATGGGTGTTCGTTATAATATCTTTGTTGATTGCAGTTGACGTGTTAAAACTCACTGCCTTCGCAGGATTTTTAACCAGAGTGTTAAATTATCTGCCAAATGTTATTGTGGCAGTGCTGGTGTTTGTTGTCGCAATAGTTATTTCTGATATTGTTGAAAAAGTTGTAAGGGTTTCTGTGGAAAGGCTGAAAATCGGATATGGATATTTGGCAGCTTCAATTGTAAAATGGGCAATCTGGATATTTGCCATATTCTTGATTTTGGGCCAGCTTTTGCCGAACAATGCTTTGGTAGTAACACTGTACACTGGCATTGTTTACGGCATAGTTGGAGCATTGGCTCTTGGCGCGGGTTTGGCAATCGGACTTGGCGGAAAGGAAACAGCAGGAAAAATTATTTCTGACATGTACAAAAAGATAGAAGAAAAATAATTTTGACATAACGTCCAATTTGAAAGGGCCCCAAAGCCTGCCGGCAGGGCAGGCGGGGCAACAAAAAAGCGTGTACGTACCACGCCTTTTTGTTTGCTGTCTCCAATTTTACGAACGTTTCAAAAATTAGGGACGAATATTATATCGCCCTTTTGATTCAAATAATTTTGAAAATAAAAGCCGCGCGACTTTCGTCCGCGGCGTGTAGCAGCTTAACCCTTGCTCGGGTTGTCGGTTCACGCTTGAACGCGCAGGCCGTGAGATTGAAGATGTTCTCGCAGGGCACTTTCGGTTTGAAAGTCTGTCACGGAAGTCGTGATAGACCCCCCAACGATGCCTCTTTGACAGAGGCAGTGTTTGCCGAGTGCTTCCACTACAATGTCATTTTGCGCTTCGGCCGCGTCAATGACAACTGCCGCAAAATTGCGTTTGTCTCCCCTCTCAATGTAAAACCTCATGGCAGTTTCCCTTTCTTGTTAGGAGTTCGGCCTGCCAGGGCCGTCCGACACATGGTCGGGAAGTTTATTTGTGCTATATTATTATCATATCATAGTAAAGAATACTTGTCAAGTTGTCGTAGGACAACCTGAAAGTTTGGGGAATTGATTAAAAATTGAAAATTGTAAATTAGCCATATGGCTATTGACAAGGGTAAATAAATTTAATAAGATAGATTTACATGGTAAATATATTAAAAACTACTATCAAAAAACGAAGCGGATAACTGTCTGACTTTTTGTGTTAGTAAATGACCGCTTCGCAAAGGCGGTTTTTAATTTATTAAAACCAAGAACATTGAAAATTTAACCCTGTTAAATTCCTTTGATGGAAAATTGCCACCAGCAATTTTTAACAGGTTTTTCTAACTAAGTTTTAGACAGGGGTCTTTGCTTGGTTAGAAAGTAGGTAAACTAAAGCATATTTACCCGCCGTAGCTTTATGCGAAAGCGGGCATAAGATTTTATTTTAAAATAAAATCTGTATCTATTAACCTCGCCAAATTTTCTTATTGAAAATTTAGGCGGGTAAACTTACGCAAAAAATTCCATTTTACGCAAAAAGAAAATGGAATGGTGATCTTCGTAAATTCATTTGAATTTATTGAAAGATATAGATCTGCTGCTCAATGATTTTTTAAAAGACAGAAATCATTGAGCAGCAGGTCAGGTTATAAGCGAATGGCGGATGCCTTGGGATATTGATGCGATGAAGGACGTGGCGTGCCTGCGATAAGCATCGGGGAGGTGGCTAGCAACCTTTGATCCGGTGATTTCCGAATGAGGAAACTCAATATGATTAATCTCATATTATCTGTCCAGCTTTTTGTACTTTAAAAATTTAAAGTTTAAAAAGTTGGACAGAAGCGTACCCGGCGAAGTGAAACATCTCAGTAGCCGGAGGAAAAGAGAACAAAGTTATCCCCTTAGTAGTGGCGAGCGAACAGGGGGAAGCCTAAACAGAATCTTTAGATTCTGGGTTGTAAGGTTGTAGCGTCAGGAGCACTACCTTTTGCTTCGCAAAAGGAATTAAAAATTTAAAATTTTAAATTTAAAATTTTTCGCGCGGAGCGCGAGGTAATGCTTGCTGAGAGAGAATACAAAATAATAGTGTTAAAAGAAGCACCCTGGAAAGGGGCGCCATAGAGGGTAATAGCCCCGTATTCTAAAATACTTATTATGCTCTTTGCTATGATTCTTGAGTACTGTCGGGAATGATAACCTGGCAGGAAGCAGGCCGAACTATCGGCCAAGGCTAAATAATCAATATCACCGATAGTGAACCAGTACCGTGAGGGAAAGGTGAAAAGTAGGGGGGTGACCCCGGTGAAATAGTACCTGAAACCATTTGCTTACAAAGAGTCGGAGCCCCGCCTTTGGCGGGGTGACGGCGTGCTTTTTGCAGAACGAGCCAACGAGTCTGGATATATAATTGTCTAAGCCCTTTTGGGGCGGAGGCATAGCGAAAGCGAGTGTTAAAAGCGCGAATTATAATTGTATATTCAGGACCCGAAGCGTGACGAGCTTGCCATGAGCAGGATGAATCCCGCCGAAAGGCGGGAGGAGGTCCGAACTAGTGAGGCGTGCAATCCTCTTGGATGATTTGTGGCAAGGAGTGAAAAGCTAATCGAGTTACGTAATAGCTGGTTCTTCCCGAAACAGCTTTAGGGCTGGCGTCTATTAACAGCACACGGGGGTAGAGCACTGAATAGAATTCCTTGGAGTTTCTCCAGGTTCTCTAATCAAACTCCGAATACCGTGTGTTTTGGATAGGCAGTTAGACTGCGGGGGCTAAGCTCCGTGGTCAAAAAGGAAACAGCCTAGATCATCGTCTAAGGTCCCTAAATTAGACTAAGTGTTTTTAAGGAAGTATTTTGCCCTAGACAGGCAGGAAGTTAGCTTAGAGGTAGCTATCTTTTAAAGAGTGTGTAACAACTCACTGCCCAAAGTCTTTCCTTTGGAAAGGCAGGGGCGAGATGCGCCAAAGATTATCGGGACTAAAGTCTAATACCGAAGACATGGATTACTGCTCCTCACTTTTGTTCGGAGCTCATCAACGAATAACGAATCAATACGAATGTACGAATTAGTAAATTCGTAACAAATTCGTAATTCGATGATGAAGCGACGAGCAGTAGCGAGGAGCGGTAGTGGTAGGGAAGCATTCTGAGGGCACTGAAGCCGAAGTGTAAACGACGGTGGAGCGCTCAGAAGAGAGAATGTTGGCCTGAGTAACCGCATTGCAGGTGAAAGCCCTGCACACCGAAAGTCCAAGGTTTCCTTGGCAATGGTATTCAACCAAGGGTTAGGCGGTCCTAAGGCAAACCCGAAAGGGGCAGCTGATGGACAGTCGGTTAATATTCCGACCCTCGGATACATTTTGATAGAAAGACGCATTACAGTAGTTTCAGCGGATTATTGGATTTCACGCTCTTGCACTAAGGTAAATCAAGGTGCGAGAAAAGCCCCGCCTTTGGCGGGACAATTGAGATGAGCGCGATGCCCAGAAAAAAGCTATCAAGCTAATTGTATTCGAACCGTACCGCAAACCGACACAGGTGGACAAGCGTAAGTATGCTAAGGTGAACGGGTGAAACCTCGTTAAGGAACTCGGCAAACAAGTGGCCGTAAGTTCGCAATATGGCCTTCCCTCCACCGCAAGGTGGTCGGGATGCAACAAACGTACTTCAAGCGACTGTTTATCAAAAACACAGCTCCCTGCTAACTCGTAAGAGGATGTATAGGGGGTGAGGCCTGACCAGTGTTGGAATGTTAAGTTTGGGGGTCTGAGCCGTAAGGTTCAGGCTCACTGAATGAAGCACCAATGAACGTCGGCGATAACTATAAGATGACGATTGTAGTTATAAAACTTCGCTATATGCTGGAAACTCTGTAGTATCTGATGCTACTATGTTATAATATATTAAAGGTGTATTTACCCCTTTGATATTATGCAAAGTAAAAAAGCATTCAGTGCAGACAATCAGCAGGAAAGAATAGAAATATGTGGATGGATTACTGGGTTTGTAGATGGAGAAGGGTCTTTTCTTGTAAATATATTTCAATCTCCAAGAGCAAAAAATAAATGGCAAGTTTTTCCTGAATTTAATGTTTCACAATCATTAAAAGGAAAAGATTTGCTTCATAAATTAGAAAAATTTTTTGCTTGCGGACATATATACGCGCACAACGCGAGAAATATAAAACAAGGAAAATGGGACCCTCTCTATAAATATTGCGTCAGAAATAGAAGCGAATTGCAAGAAAAAATTATTCCTTTTTTCAAAAATTATAAATGTTTTGGCAAAGCCAAAATAAATGATTTTGAAAGATTTGTTAAAGTTATTGAAATGATGGATAAGGGAGAACACTTAACAAAAAAGGGAATGATAAAAATTGCAAGAATCGCAGAAAAAATGACGCATCGCAAACCATTTGAAGAATCCTCAATATACAAATTTCTATTATCCTCAGAGACTATACGCGAAGCCCGTCAAAATTAATTTTTTGAAACGGGATGATATAGTCCGCTCTTTATGGCGACATAAAGGCTGTCCCGAGATTTACCTCTCGAAGGACTAATAAAAAGAGAGAAATCGTCCAAAGGTAACAAACGCAATTGCTTTTGTAAAACTTGGCTATATGCTGGAAACTCCGTTGTATCCGACATTACCCCGATTGTATCGTGGGTGAAAATATGTTCGGTGCGGACAATCAGCAGGGAAGAATAAAGGAGAAAGCCATGAAAAAAAGAGAAGTAAGTGAAAGAGTGTATCAATTAACGTATGAGGAACGATATATTGATTGTAGCGGTGGTATGAGATACACGACCTTCCGTGCTTCAAACGATGCATCGGCAAAACGATGCAAGAGTAGAGTTATGGCTAAACTGAGAAGGGAAAACAATAGAGCAACAATCTCTTTTGTTTCCCTTTCATTGATTATTGAATAATTATTCCCCTCAACGACTATACGCCAAGGCGTAAATTGACATTAGGCGGGCATGCGAAATGCCTCTACCCGCATTTTTTTTCAATGAACGCAAGATATAGTCTGAACTGCATGGCGACATGCAGAATGCAGCAGAAATGACTGCACCGGTGTTAAAAATGACTTAATTAACACTAAGTAACAAAATTGAGCGTAATCCCTTGCCGGGTAAGTTCCGGCCCGCATGAATGGCTTAACGACTTGAAGACTGTCTCAACGAGGCGCCCGGTGAAAATGCAATGGCAGTGAAGATGCTGCCTACCTGCGGCTAGACGGAAAGACCCCGGAAGCTTTACTGTAGTTAGATATTGGTTTATGATTTTCGATGCGTAGCGTAGTGGGGAGGATTTGAAGTCCCGCCTTCGGGCGGGATGGATCCGCCAATGAAACACCCATCTTTGAAAATTATAATTCTAATTCCCTTAACTTGGGATGACAGTGTTTAATGGGCAGTTTAAGTGGGGCACTTGCCTCCTAAAGAGTAATGGAGGCGTTTAAAGGTTGGCTAGCTTCGGATGGAAATCGAAGCGATAGGGCAAAGCCATAAGCCAGCTTTACTGCAAGACGGCTATGTCGCGCAGTTGCGAAAGCAGAACTTAGTGAACCGACTCATTTTTATAGAAAATGAGAAGATCATCAGCCAAAAGCTACTCCGGGGATAGACTCTGACCTGCCCGCCGAAAGTTATCGGCGCAGGCGGGAAAAAGAGTTTGTTGTCCAACCCATTCGTGAGAATGGGCGCTTGGGAAATTACCACTTTTTCCAGGCACGTACGGCTTATAACGGTGAACCATGGATTGGTCTTCCCTCAAAAAAGGGTTTAAAATCCATTGGAATACCGTGGGAAGTCGGAAGAATAGTTTTACTAAAATCATGATTTCTTTATCTAAGGAGCAAGAATCAATTCTTTTTGGAATAATTTTAGGAGACGGATATTTGCAAAAAACTGGGGAAAATAACGCACGATTAAGATTAGAACATGGATATAAGCAAAAAGAATATCTTATTTGGAAAATAGAAAGGTTAAAGCAGTTATTCCAGGGAAAACCAAAATATATGGAGAGAATCCATCCTTTGACAAAAAGAAAATATAAGTATTGGAGACATCAATCGCAATCCACCCCCTATTTGGGAAAATTAAGAAAAATGTTTTATCCAGAAGGGAAAAAGATAATTCCGGAAAATCTGGAAAAATATATTTCACCGCAAATGTTTGCGGTTTGGTATATGGATGATGGCTATTATTATCAAAGAGATAAATGTAGTTATCTTTATCTTGGAAATGTGAGTGAAAAAGAAGCAAATATTGTTTCTTCGGCGATACTTAAAAAGTTTGACATTCAAACGAAAGTAAAACAAAAGAAGAAGGGGTTTGCAATTTATTTTCCCCATTCACAAATTGAAAAATTAAAATTGCTGATTAAAAATTATATTATTAATTATTTTAATTATAAACTTTCTTCCTGACCCCGTAACGACTTGTCTGAAGTCTCAGACAGAGCGAGGGTAAAATCCTTGCTAAAACGCCGTCCCCGCCAAAAATAAATATTTGGGCGGGTGAAGATATAGTCTATGTGAAAACATGAACAGGCTGGTAGAGCCCGAGAGTCCTTATCGACGGCTCTGTTCGGCACCTCGATGAATTAGCCGAATGTCGAGGAAGTAAACCAACTCATAACGGAGAAAGCCATATAAAAAACCCAGTAAATTTGCTATAATAAAGTAAATTACACAATTATATGGTCAACACCGTGGGAAGTTGCGAAAATAAACATTGGCATAAAAAGTGGATTCCAATTAAAAAGTCTCTTTTGCTGACAAAAATGCAGAAAGATTTGATTATTGGATCGCTTCTTGGCGATGGAACGATGCGTTTGGGTAAAGGCGCCCAAAATGTCAACTTTAAGGTAGAACATGGATTAGCGCAAAAAGATTATGTTATTTGGAAATACCAAATACTTAAATCATTTGTATTTACTGAACCAAAAATAAGTTACAGATACGATAAAAATGGCAATAAATATGAAAAATCGTGGTGGTTTAGGACAATAAGACATCCATATTTTACAGAAATATATAAAAGGTTTTATAGAGGAAATGATTACAAAAATGGAACAAAAATAGTTCCGGTTGAAATTAAAAAAGAATTAAATCCTTTTATCTTGGCAATTTGGATTATGGACGATGGTTCATATTCCAAAAATAAAATTGATATAAGCACATATTCCTTTTCCTTACCGGAAATAATTTTTCTGCAGGAATGCTTTAAAGATATTTTTGATATCAAAATAAATTATTATCGCGACCGCGATAAAGGATATCGAATGTATTGCAACCAAGAAGAAACAAAAAAATTAGCCAATATCATTAGTCCGTATATTATCCCTTCGATGATGTACAAAATAGGTTTTCGCAACCCCGTAACGACTGGATTCCTGCAAAAAGCAGGATGAAGATAGTATTATTTTTTATATACTATAAAACGTTGGTATTTAGATGGACATCTAAATAAAGGTATAGTCTGCGCTATTAGTAATAATAGAATTTTGTGGTCGGCTCAACTTATCCTGGGGGTGGAGAAGCTCCCAAGGGTCCGGCTGTTCGCCGGTTAAAAAGTTACGTGAGCTGGGTTCAAACCGTCAAAAATGAACCATATATATCGAGATCAACACGGCGGCTTTCATGAGCAATTGTGATAGCAAACCGACTCATATCGGTGAATTCCTAACAAAGTATTGAACATTAACCTGTCATATGTTAGGATAATACCGAGGGAAGTTGTGTATGAAAAAGTTGATTTCGCAAACAAAAAGAGCATATTTAGCTGGTTTTCTCGATGGAGACGGCAGTATTTATGTGCAATTAAAGCCAAACAAAACATACAAGTTTGGTTTCCAAGTTGCGCCGTATATTGTCTTGTTCCAATCGCAGAAAGACCAGAAAAATTTTGAGAAACTTTGCTCGATGATAAATCTTGGTTATATAAGAATTAGAAAAGATGGTATTCTAGAATATATCATCGGAAAACAAGAAAATATAATCAAATTTTTAAATTTAGTAGAGCCATACGTTGTGATGAAAAAGTTACAGGTGGCGCTTCTAAAAAAGATTATCATTGCAAAAAGTAAAGTTGAAAATAAAAAAGATTTTGAAGCTCTTGCGAAATTAATTGATACTTTTCGGGAATTAAATTATTCCAAAAATAGAAAAGTACGTACATTAACCCCGTAGAGACTTGTCCTATTTTTAGGGCAGATAAAATTAGAAATAATTTTATAAAACGTCGGGTTCCGTAAAAAAATAGTTACAAATATACGGAATATGGTATAGTCCACGCACTTAGTAATAAGTGGTATAAGCGTGAGACAGGTTGGTCCCTATCTACCGCAGGCGTTGAGTTTTGAGGAGATTTGTTCCTAGTACGAGAGGACCGGAATGAACTGACCTCTGGTGTATCAGTTGTCCTGCCAAGGGCATTGCTGAGTAGCTAAGTCGGGAATAGATAAGCGCTGAAAGCATATAAGCGCGAAACTAACTCCAAGATGAGAACTCATAGATTCCCCGTAGATGACGGGGTTGATAGGCTCCAGGTGTAAGGGCAGTAATGCCTTCAGCCGGGGAGTACTAATAAATCATAGACCTGCTGTTCAGTGCGTCGAAAAATCCGAAGTACGAAATCCGAAACAATATCAAAAATCCAAATAACCAAAATCCAAAACACGACGGGTTTTGAACATTTAAGTTTTGAAAATTAAAATTTGTTTCGAATTTCGATATTCGAATTTCGAGTTTGGTCGTACTGAACAGCGGGTCTATATCTTTCGATTCACAACGTAAGTTTAAATAGATACAGATTTTATTTTAAAATATTTCCGGAAAATTTTTATTAATTGAGTTTTCCGGTGACGATTATACTGGTGTTGTCCCACCTGATCCCATTCCGAACTCAGAAGTGAAATACACCAAGGCCGATGGTAGTCCATTAGGGCGAGAGTAGGTAATCGTCACCAGAGAACTCAATTTTTTATTACACGTAAATTCTACAAGTGGGGACAACTAAATTTGCATAAAAAAAGATGCTGATGTAGAATTTACTTAAACAAATATACTTATGAATCTTTTTACTTGGTCCCCTATAAATAAAAAGAAAAGAAATTATTTTAAAATTTTGTCCTGTTTGATTATTTTGTTTATTTTTGTTGCTGTTTTAAATCTTTTTAGCAAACCGCTTAAAAATTATTTTTATATTTTATCTTCTCCTGCGCAGAAAACCTTTTTTTCTGCTGGTGTTTCTACGTCGGGATTTTTAGACTCGTTTTTAAACCTGTCTGATTTAGCCAAAGAAAACGAAAATCTTAAAAAAGAGAACCAATACCTTTTATATAAAATATCTGTTTTAATCTCTAACCAAAAAAACACGGAGGCGATTTTTGATTTTTCTAATAGCTGCCAAGAAAAGAATTTTACCAACGTTATGGCTTCTCAAATAGGATTCGACGGCCAGGACATAGTGTCTATAGACAAGGGAGCTTCTGGCGGACTTTCCGAAGGCATGCCGGTTATTGACCAGCACGGGGTAATTTTTGGGAAAATTTTTGAAGTTTACGAAAACTTTTCAAAGGTAATGCTGATTTCAAATAAAAACAGCGCCATAGATGTTATGGTCCAGAGAGTTTTAGAAGATGGTTCTCTCCAGCAGATTAACGGAGTAGTGCGGGGCTCAGGTTCGCTTTCTATTTATTTAGATTTAGTTCAAGTTGACCAAGAGATAAAAGAGGGCGACGTTGTTTTAAGCTCTTCTTTGGAAAAAGTATTTCCAAAAGATCTTTTAGTCGGCAAGATAACCAAAATAAACAAAGACGACCAAAAGCCTTTTCAGTCAGCAGAACTAAAGCCATTTTTTGAGGTTGAAAACACAGACAACTTATTTGTAATAACCAATTATAAACAGCCGTAATAATCTGATGTGGGCCAAACCTCTTATTGCAATTATTCTATTTTATTTTTTTGCGCTTTTGCAAAATAGTTTTTTTGCGCATTTCATTTTTTTGGGCGGCTCTTTAAATCCGGTTTTCATACTTTTTTTTCTGCTAGTTTTTTTTGAAGACAAGAGAAATTATTTTTACATAATTCTCTATGCTGTAACGGCAGGATTTTTTTTAGATGTTTTTTCTTATCTTAATTTGGGAACTTCAATAATTTTGTTAGCCGCCTTGGCTGTTTTCACAAAAAAAATCCAGAGCTCCCTCAAAGAAGAAAGAGACAGCTATCCTTTAACTCATTTTTCATCGCTTTTTTTGGTTTGCTTTGCTGCGTATAAATTATTTGTAAGCCTGCTTTCTTTTTTTCCGTTTTTTTCACCTGTATATTTGGCTTTTGGATGGAATTTCCTCGCAGAAATAATTTACAGTTTGTTTTTTGCTAATATAACGTTTTATATTTATAAAAAATATCTAAAGCCAAAAGACAACAGCCGTCAAATAAGATTTATATGAATTTTTACAGCAAATACAAAATTAAGCGCCTGCCAGGTTCCATAGAAACCCACGAAGTTTTTTTAGATAAGCTTGCCCAAATAGAAGAGGAGAATTTAGGCATTACTGAAAAAAAGCTTGAAGTGCCCTTGGCAGAAAAAGTGCCGTATATTTTATTGGTAATTTTTTTATTAGTGGCTTTAACCTTTTTTTCAAAGGTGTTTTTTTTCCAGATAATCGGGGGCAAAAAATTATACACAGCTGCTGAAAACAACAAGGGAAGCGCATTGTTGATAATACCCGAAAGAGGAGTGATTTACGATATAAATTTTGAAAAGCTTGTTTCTAATTCTCCGGCTTTTGATTTTGTGTGCGACAGAAGGCGATTCTTAATGTCTTCTGAGGAAATTTCAAACGAAATTGATGATATAGCCGAAGTTTTGGCAATGTCTTCTGAATATATTAAACAAAAAATTATAGACTCTGGTTCAACTGAAATTTTGGTTTCAGAAAACATAAGCCACGAAAACCTTTTGGTTTTAGAAACAAAGATGAATGATTTTTCAGGCTGCAAAATCCAGCAGAACACAGAAAGAAATTATTTTTCAGGCGCTGTTTTTTCACAAGTTTTAGGATACACGGGCAGAATAAACAAAGATGAATATTCAAGCTCTTCGGGATATGCAATTAACGATTACATTGGAAAAACCGGGCTTGAAAGATATTATGAAACTTATTTGAGAGGAACGCCCGGGCAGAAAAAAGAAGTTAAAACAGCCTCGGGCATTGAGCAGGGAACTGAAATATTATCAGAGCCAGAGCCAGGATATAATTTAGTTTTAAACATTGATGCCGGTTTGCAAGAACGTATTTATAATGCTTTAGGAAAAAGTCTGGAAAATGTCGGAGCAAAAAAGGGAGCTGCTGTGGCAATGGACCCTAAAACAGGAGCTGTTTTGGCGCTTGTTTCATACCCTTCGTATGATAATAACTTATTTTCTGGAGGCATCTCCCAAGAAGATTATGATAACTTACAAAACGATGTTAACCAGCCACTTTTTAACCGCGCAATACAAGGCCAGTACCCGACAGGCTCAACAATAAAGCCTTTTGAGGCCGCAGCTGCCTTGCAGGAAAAATTAATTTCACCGACAAAACAAATTAACGACCCTGGATATATCTTAGTTCCTAATCAATACGACCCAAGCATTGTTTACAGGTATGGGGGGGTTGCTCCGCACGGCTGGGTTGATATGAAGAAAGCTCTGGCTGTTTCGTCAAACATTTATTTTTATACAATTGGCGGGGGATATGAAGACCAAAAGGGCTTGGGCCCCACAAAAATAAAAGAATATCTGTCGCTTTTTGGCTGGAATGAAAAAACCGGCATTGATTTGCCAAGCGAATTTTCAGGCCTTATTCCAGACCCAGACTGGAAAAAAAGAGTGAAAGGCGAGGGCTGGTGGGATGGCGACACATATAACCTTTCAATCGGCCAGTCTGACTTGCAGACAACTCCTTTGCAGGTGGCTTCAGCCTATTGCGCCATTGCAAACGGAGGCACTTTATACAAGCCACAAATTGTAAACAAAATAATCTCTGGCTCTCCGGGTTCGTCTCAACTGGTAAAGCAATTCTCTCCTGAAGTTATAAGAAGCAATTTTATTGACCCTGAAAACTTAGAAATTGTAAGGGAAGGCATGAGAGACGGCGTTGTCCAGCCATATGGGCTTTCAACTTATTTAAATGATTTGCCCTTTTCTGTGGCAGCAAAAACAGGCACTGCTGAAATCGGATATAAAGACCGCTTTAATGTTTGGTCAGCTGTTTTTGCCCCCTACGAAGATCCGCAGATAGTTTTAGTTATGACAGTAGAAAGAGTTAACGGCCTGGGAGCTGTAACTTTGCCTGTGGCAAAAGAAGTTTTAAACTGGTATTTTGCAGAAAAGTAGTTATATTTTTTGCTACGTCCAGTCCTAAAATGGCGGGGTGTTTTTTTGTGCTATTGACAAGGTTGTTTAAATATGCTATGATAATAGTATAGGTGAACATTAACAAAAAGGGCTTCAAACAAACGAAAGGAGGTTATGTTTTGAAGCTCAAAACGCGTATTTACGTAACAATTTACCGTTTTCCAAAACAGGACCTAAAAGGTCCATAAGACAAGGAGAGTTGAGATGAAAGGGATGAATGCGATGACAGTAGTGTTGGCGTTGCTGGTGATTGCAGCTGCGAGCAAGGCCTCGGCCAACTATTTGGTGGAAGGGTCTACTATCACGGACAGCATGATGTATCCGCCTAATTTCTACATTGCCATGGGAAGCCAGCGGTATGCTGGCGATGGCAACGATTTTTCCCACTCATGGTTTGATGTACACACGCCCTTTCAGGTAAACAATGCAATTTGGACCTTCAATGCTCCAACTGCCGCTGACCCAGACCACTGGTCTGCAACTTTGTCGGTAAGGGGCCTTGAAATTCCAACTTCAGAAACTTCGTGGGCGTCGTCCAGCACAACAAACTACGATGGAGTGGAGATTTTTGAAGGAGTTTCGGACTCCTATTCCTATGGCTGGAGCGACTTTTCGGGCTCTCTAGACGTGTGGTCGCCGAAAGCCCAAGCCTTTTTACTGACGGTCACACTTACTGAGTATCCCGACTTGTATGTGTCGGGAAGAACTCGGTTTACTGTGGAATTCGGACTGCAAGGAGATTTCCTTGCCGTGCCCGAGCCGTCGAGCATTGTGATGATGCTCGGATTCGCATTGAGTAGTATCGCGGTTTACCTCCGCCGCCGGCACGCTTAGTATTAGCATTTATGCTCTGAGTGAGTGCGCAAGGGCGTTGTGATAGCAATATCACAGCGCCCATTTTTTTTTGTGTGAAATTTGCTTTGACGCTTTTCAAAAAATAAGATAAGATAAATAAATTACATAACATAGAACACATAACACATAACAAAAACGTCGTAGTTTGTTTTATGTTCCATGTTTTATGTTCTATGAAGCATGCCAACTATAGAAGAACTTAGAAAAACTAGAATAGAAAAATTAAAAAAGCTGGAGGCAGCCGGGCTTTTGGCTTACCCTGCAAAAACAAAAAGAACTAATTCAATTGCAGAAGTTTTGAAAGATTTTTCAAAATTATCTAAATCTAAAAAACCTGTAGTTTTAGCCGGCAGAATAATGGCGCAAAGAGGCCATGGCGGAGCTACCTTTTTGGATATTAACGACGGCTCTGACCTGCCTGCGCAGGCAGGTAAAATTCAGGTTATTATAAAAGAAGATAAAATAGGCGCAAAAGGCTACCAGTTTTTTCTTGATGTTTTTGACATTGCAGATTTTGTTGAAGTAAAAGGAACTTTATTTAAAACTAAAAGAGGAGAAAAAACAATTGAAGCAGAAGATTATAAAATGCTTTCAAAAGCATTATTGCCTTTGCCGGAAAAATGGCACGGATTGCAGGATGTTGAAGAATGTTTGAGAAAAAGATATTTGGATATTATGTTTAATCCGGAAGTTAAGGAAATGGTAAAAAAGCGGGCTATTTTTTGGAATTCTATACGGGAATTTTTAATGAAAAAAGGATTTTTAGAAGTTGAAACTCCTGTTTTAGAAACAACTCCGGGCGGAGCTGACGCAAGGCCTTTTAAAACCCATCATAATGCCTTGGATATGGATGTTTATTTGCGCATTTCAATGGGCGAGTTGTGGCAAAAGCAACTAATGGTTGCAGGATTTGAAAAAACATTTGAAATAGGCAGGCAGTTCAGAAATGAAGGCATGGATTCAGAACATTTGCAGGATTACACGCAAATGGAATTTTACTGGGCTTATGCTGATTATGAACAGGGAATGAAATTAGTTGAGGAGATGTATAAATACATTGCCAAAAAAACATTTGGCAAATTAAAATTTAAAATCAGGGGATTTGATGTTGATTTCGGCAAAAAATGGGAAAAATACGATTATCAGTCAACTATTGCAAAATATACCGGCATAAATCTTGACCAAGCCAGTTTGCCGGAAATAGAAAAAACGTTAAATAAATTAAGCATTGATTACGATAAAAAAGGTTTTAATAAAACAAGAGCGATTGATAACTTATGGAAACACTGCAGAAAAAATATTTCAGGCCCAGGATTTTTAATTAATGTGCCGATTATTATGGAGCCCTTGGCAAAAAGAATGCCTGCCCGCGCAGGCGGGGAAAAATCTGATAAAGTGCAACGTTTTCAGGTGATTATAGCCGGCTCAGAAAATGGCAAAGGTTATTCAGAATTAAATGACCCAATTGACCAGGCAGAAAGATTTAAAGAACAGCAGAAATTAAGAGATGCGGGCGACCAGGAGGCGCAAAGATATGACAAAGATTTTATTGAGGCGTTAGAACACGGAATGCCTCCAACTTGCGGATTTGGAGTTTCAGAAAGATTATTTTCATTTTTAATAGACAAACCCGGCAGAGAATGCCAAATATTTCCATTAATGAGACCAAAACAATAAAAAATATGGCTGCAAAAAAGATTTTTAAAAAAGAAAATAAAAAGAAAAAAGTTTTGTCGGTGATTTTTAAAATTTGTAAAAATAAAAATGATTTTATTTTTGATAACGATTTAGTAAAAGCGGTTTCTAAAAGAATTGGTTTTCAAAATCATTTTGATGCTACGAAGTTGGATACTAAAGAAAAATTACCCATTGCCTTGCAAAAAGAAGATTTTGCTCTTATTCATTTGGGAAGCGGAAAGCATCAGTTTGTCAAAAACATAGAAAAAATTTATCATAATTTTGAACCGATAAAAAAAGTAATTGATTGGCAATATAGAAAATCAATTTTAAATCAATACAATACTAGCGAATCAAATATTTTATCGGTTGCAAACAACCAGAGAATTTTACATCATTTTTTATTTGGTCAGGATAAAGAGTTTGATAATTCGGATATTGATAGTAGACCAAAAACATATTTTCCCCACAGAACAAAAGCTAATTTGGAATATAGTTTTGGCAAAAATATAGGGCTAAAATTAAATAATGTCCAAATTGAGATTGATTTAACCGTTGAATTTAATGGTAAAATAGGGATTTTTGAGGCGAAAAATGGCAAGCCAACAAATTTTTCGGTATATCAAATTTATCATCCTTTTCTTTATTATTGGCAAGCGAAACAAAAACCAGAATTAAAAATAAAAATAAAAGAAATAGTTTGCATTTATGTGGTCAGGGAAAAACAAAAAGGATTTGATGCGCTTAATTTATATGCCTACACTTTTACTAATCCGCAAGATATAACTTCAATTAAATTTTTAAAGTCGGTTAGGTATAACTTAATAAATCAAAATAGAAAATGATAGACAATTTTATAAATAAAATTTTTAACGAGGACATTCTACAAGTTTTGAAAAGAATGCCAGATAGTTCAATTGATATGGTTTATGGGGACCCAGACTATAATGTTGGCATAAATTATGCCGGTAAAAAATTTACAGCTGAATGGAATAAGTATATTGATTGGTATATTAAACTTACAAAAGAATGTATGAGAGTCTTAAAACCAACTGGGAATTTGTTTATGATGAATTATCCAAAACAGAACGCATATTTAAGAGTAAAATTTTTAGATGATAACGCCTTTTTAGTAAATGATTATGTTTGGGTTTATAACTCAAACATTGGTCATAGCGATAAAAAATTTACTACTGCCCATAGAGTTATTTTACATGCCACTAAAACAAAAAATAATAGTTTTTATAAAGAACAAATCGCGCTGCCTTATCAAAATCCAACTGATAAAAGGATACAAAAAAGAATTGCAGATGGCAATTCTGGAAGGATGCCTTATTCTTGGTTCTATTTTGATTTAGTTAAAAATATTTCCAAGGATAAAACCTTTCATTCTTGCCAAATACCATTGGCATTGGTTGAAATGTTAATAAAAGCAAGTACAAGGGATGGTGACAATGTTTTTGTGTTGTTCGGGGGGAGTGGCTCTGAGGTTGTAAGGTGCCAAGAGCTAAAAAGAAATTTTATTTCTTGTGAGATACATCCGAAATATTATAAAATGATTCTAGACAGATTAGAAAATAAGGGAAAAATTAAACCAGAATACAAATTAGAGTTTGTAAAGAATAGAAAAAGATTAGAGGAACAACAAATTAAGTTGTTAAATTTTTAACTGTTTGCACATGAAAGAATATAGTATTAAATGCAAAATAAATGAGCAAATGGAGATTGAGGCGGATAGTGAGGAACAGGCGTTGAATAATTTTATTGAATGGATAAAAGATAAACTTGTTTATGCAATTAAAATAGAAGAAGTGACTGAGTAACGAGAAATACCCCCAAAATAGAGCCAGATAATTATAAAAAATAAATGGATAAATAATGATGGAAAGCATTGTGAGTATTTATTTTTAATGGAAAAAAAATAATTATATAAAATATAGAAACATGCTTGATGTAAATTTTATTAGAGAAAATTCAAATAAAGTAAAAGAGGCCTGCGAGAAAAAGCAGACCAAAGTTGACGTAGATAAAATTTTGGAGTTAGACAAACAAAAAAGGAAATTGATGACTGAAATGGAAAATCTGAAAGCCGAGCAAAATAAAATCAGCAGGCTTGGCTCGCCGAAGCCCACAGGCGAAGGCGGCGGAGGATTTAAAAACGAGCCAATTATTGAGCAGGCAAAAGAGATTAAGGGAAAAATAAAAGAAATGGAGCCGGAACTGGAAAGAATTGAAAATGAATTAAACCCTTTGCTTTTGCAGCTGCCAAACATTCCTTTTGACGATGTGCCGGTTGGAAAAAACGAGTCGGAAAATGTTATTATGCGACAAGTCGGCAAAAAACCAAAATTTAGTTTTACAGCCAAGGACTATATGCAGTTGGGAAAAGATTTAGATTTAATAGATACAGAAAGAGCAGGAAAGGTTGCGGGCTCTAGGTTTGGATATTTAAAAAACGAATTGCCCTTGCTTGAATTTGCTTTAATAAATCTGGTAATGGATATTGCAAGAAACCTGCTTGCGCAGTCAGGAGAGAAATTTGTGCCCGTAATTCCTCCGGTAATGTTAAAAGAAGAAATGGCGCGGGGAACAGGATATTTTGAAGCAACAGATGAAAAAGAAGCATATTATTTGGCAGAAGACAAAATGTTTTTAGCAGGAACTTCAGAACAGCCAATGGTGGCAATGCATGCTAACGAAGTTTTAAATGAAAAAGATTTACCCAAAAGATATGTTGCTTTTTCAACCTGTTTTAGAAGGGAAGCCGGCAGTTATGGAAAAGACACAAAAGGAATTTTAAGAGTGCACCAGTTTGATAAACTGGAAATGGTTATATTTTCAAAACAAGAAGATTCAAAAAAAGAGCATCAGTTGCTTTTATCTATTGAAGAAAAATTAATGAAAGCTTTGGGTTTGCCATATCAGGTAATAAATATATGCACGGGCGACTTGGGCAGGCCGGCAGCTTGTAAATATGACATTGAAACATGGCTTCCTTCGGAAAATAAATACAGAGAAACCCATTCAACTTCAAACTGCACAGATTTTCAGGCAAGAAGATTAAATATACGTTATAAAGACAAATCAGGAAAAATGAACTTTGCGCACACATTAAACGGCACTGCTTTTGCAATTGGCAGAATTTTAATAATGATAATGGAAAATTACCAGCAAAAAGACGGGAGCATAAGGGTTCCAAAAGCACTACAAAAATATTGCGGATTCAAAGTAATTAAATAATGGAAATAATAATTAACGGAGTAAAAACAAACTATATTGCAATGGGCAAAGGAGCTCCGTTTATTATTTTGCATGGGTGGGGCTCTGGATCTGACAAATGGATAAAAGAAGCAGAAATCATTTCAAAGCAAGGGTATCAGGTTGTAGTTCCTGATTTGCCGGGTTTTGCAGAAAGCGGAAAATTAACAAAGCCGTGGACTATCAACGATTACGTAAGCTGGTTTGAAGAGTTTACCCGCCTGCTTGAAATACAAGAATTTTATTTGCTTGGATATTCTTTTGGCGGGGCATTGGCGGCAAAAATTGCTGTAAAATATCCTCAAAGAGTTAAAAAATTATTTTTGGTGGCAGCAGCCGTCATAAGAAAGAAAACAGCGAAAAAGGGATTTTTGGCAAAAATTTCAAAGTTTGTTAAATTTTTTTATTTTTTGCCTTACTACGCATTTTTTAGGAAAGCGATTTACAAATTTATCATCAGAAAATCAGATTATGTTTATGCAGAGGGCATAATGAAACAAACTTATTTGAACGCGGTAGCCGATGATTTGTCGCATCATCTGTCATTTATAAGAGTGCCAACGGTTATTATTTGGGGAGACAAGGACCAGTCTGTTCCTTTAGATAATGCGAAAATTATAAATGAAAAAATAAGAAATTCAGAGCTTATAATAATTGAGGGCGCCGACCATTTAATGCACAAAACAATGCCAGAATTGCTGGCAGAAAAAGTTTTAAGCTCGCTTTAGTGAGCGAAAAACCCAGCACCTATCCACATGTATCTCATTTTTACTATTTTTTGGTCTATAAGGACTGTAAAATATCTTCTTTTTTGGATTTATCTTTGGCAGCTGAAAGAATACCATGTCGGCCGTTTTTTGGATCATTTCAAAACATATAAAGGCAAAAAAATCGTTTTAAATTATTTTTTTCCGCTTAAAATCATTTTAGTTTCGGCCTTTATTTTTGCCAGTGAGCTGTTTTCAATATGGTTTTTAATTTTATTTTTTATTTACGTTTTAGAGTCTTTTATATTTTTAAAACAATTTGCGTTTGAAAACGTAAAAAAGCCAAAAATAACGTTAAAAACAATATTTTTGACATCAATTTCTGTTTTATCTTTTGTCTTGTTTTTAGCATGGCTTTATTTATATGTATCAGACAAACAGGAACTCGCATGGCTGTTAGCTGTTGATATTTTGCTTCCGTTAATTGTTTCTTTTATTGTGCTTTTTTTTCAGCCGTTTTTCGTGCTTTTGAGGAATAATATTTTGAAAAAAGCCGCTTTGAAAATAAAAGAATCAAAAGACCTTAAAGTAATTTGTATCACGGGCTCTTATGGAAAAACCTCGACAAAAGAATTTTTAGCAACTATACTCTCAAATAAATTTAGAGTGCTGTCTACAAAAGAGCACCAAAATTCTGAAATCGGCATCGCAAAATGTGTTTTAAATGATTTAAAGCCAGACTACCAATTTTTTATAGCAGAGGTTGGAGCTTACAATAAAGGCAAAGTAAAAGAAGTTTGTTCTGCATTAAGACCTGAAATTGGTGTTGTTACTGGCGTTAACGAACAGCATCTTTCGCTATTTGGTTCATTAGAAAATTTGCTGTCAGCTGAAGGCGGCAGAGAGCTTGCAGAATGTTTGCCAGAAAACGGCTTGCTTATTGTAAACGGAGACAATAAATATTGTTTAGATTTATATAAAAGAACGGCCAAATTAAGCCCGGAAAATAAAAAAGTTTACAGCCTAAATAAAAACAAAATTGAAACAAATATTTTTGCAGATAATATTGAGATTTCCAAAGATTTCGTTTCTTTTATGGCTGCTGAAAATTTACAAAACGGAGGCAAAAATTTGGCTCATTTTGATGCAAATGTTTTGGGAAGGCAAAATGTTCAAAATCTTTTAGCCGCGATTTGCGCGGCTAGAGAATTGGGGATGAGCCTCGAAGAAATTTCAAACGCATGCAAAGACATAAAACCAGAGCAGGCGGGCATAACATTAAAACAAGAAAAACACGGAATTAATATAATTGATTCTTCTTATTCTGCAAATCCCGACGGCGTTTTGGCAGATTTAGATTATCTTTCAATTTTTTCGCAAAAAAAGGTTATTATTATGCCGTGTTTAATAGAGCTTGGCAAAAAGTCATCAGAAGTTCACGAAAAAATCGGCAGAAAAATCGGCCAGGTTTGCGATGTTGCCATAATAACAACAAAAGACAAATTTAAAGATATTAAAAAAGGAGCTGTTGAAGCCGGAATGAAAGAAAAAAATATAATTTTTTCAGAAAATCCTAACGACATTTATTCCCAGATTACGTTGTTTTGCACCAAGGGCGATGCTGTTTTACTGGAAGGCCGGGTGCCCCAAAAACTTTATGAGCAAATATTTTAAGTTTACCCGCCGTGGCGGGCCAATATCAATTTCGTTAAGCCCCAATGTTGAAAAAGACGATGTAAAACTCGCCCTGAATTTAATTATACGGCCGTGGCTTTGGAAGCGCGGTAAAGCAATAAATAATTTAGAAGATAAATTTAAAAAATATCTTGGGGTAAAATACGCGGTTTCTTTTAATTCTGGGAGAAGCGCATTTTATGCAATTCTAAAAGCCTTAAAGGAGGTTGATGGGTTAAAAAATGGAGATAACGTGGCGCTACAAGCTTTTACTTGCAACGCATCAATAAACCCTGTTTTGTGGGCGGGTTTGAAACCCTTGTATATAGATTGCAACGAGAATGATTTTAATATTAGCGCAGAGGATTTAAAGAAAAAAATTAACGTAAAAACAAGGGCGGTTATTGTTCAGCACACTTTTGGACTGCCAGCTGATATGGATAATATAAGGGCGATTTGCGCTGAAAATAATTTAATTTTGATAGAAGACTGCGCTCATTCTTTGGGAGCTGAATACAATGGAGTAAAAGTAGGCTCGCACAGCAAAGTTGCATTTTTCAGCTTTTCGCGCGATAAAATTATTTCGTCTGTTTATGGCGGAATGGCTGTAACAAACGACCCTTCGCTTGCCGATAAATTGCGGCAAGCTCAGGACGAATTTGGCATGCCAAATTCGCTGTGGGTCCTTCAGCAGCTTTTGCATCCAATTTTACTTTATTATATTATTTTGCCGGTTTATAATTTTTTGGATTTGGGAAAGATATTTTTAATTTTGTCCCAATGGCTCCATATTTTGTCAAAAGCAGTGCACTGGAAAGAAAAAAGGGGACAAAGGCCGGATTATTTTCCAAAAGCCCTACCGAATGCTTTAGCTGTAATGGCTATTAACCAGTTTGAAAAATTGGGTAATTTTAATAATCACAGGCGTAAAATTACCGATTATTACTATGAAAATTTAAAAGACACAGAATTTATTTTGCCTCCCAAGTTATCAAGCGTATTTTTGCGCTTTACAATAAAGCATCAAAAAGCCCACGAAATAATTTATAAAGCCTGGCACAAGCAAAATATTTTATTGGGGGACTGGTATACAACGCCCATAGCTCCTTTTGATACAAAATTAGAGCAAATGCATTATAAAATAGGCGTGTGCCCGAATGCCGAGAAACTGGCAAAAATGACATTGAACCTGCCGACTCATATAAATATTTCGCAAAAAGACGCAGAAAGGATTATTAAATTTCTGAAAAAAAATGAAAATTAAAAATAAAACAATTGATGTTAAAACAAAAGAAACTCTTGATTTTGTTGATATAACAGAATTTATTGAGAAGTTTATAAAAGAAAACAAGATAAAAGACGGGCTTGTAAATGTGCAGATTTTGCACACTTCAGCCGCTTTGATTGTTAATGAAAACGAACCTTTGCTTATTGAAGATTTCAAAAAAAATATTGAAAAAACAGCTGCCAGGTCTGAAAGTTACAAACACGATAATTTATCTGAGAGAAATGTAAACTTATGCGATAATGAATGTATAAACGGCCATTCCCACTGCAAGGCAATTCATTTGCTGGTTAACGTTACTTTAAATATAATTTCAGGAGAACTCCAGCTTGGCCAATGGCAAAGAGTTTTTTTGGTTGAACTGGACAGCCCGAGAAACAGAAAAATCCAAATGCAAATTATAGGGAATTAATTTAGATAAAAATGCAAATTAAAGAAATTAATAACAAAGAAGAATGGGAAGAGTTTTTGCATAACTGCGCAGAAAAAACTTTTTTACAGTCATGGAACTGGGGCGAATTTAATTTGGCAATGAAAAATAAAATTTGGCGGATGGGAATTTACAACAATGAAAAAATTATTGGCGTTGTTTTAGCGCTTAAAATTTTAGCTAAAAGAGGCGCCTTTTTGTTTATTCCCCATGGCCCCGTGATTTTAAACGGACTGAGCTATAAAGATAAAAAAGAAATTTTAGAACTTATTTTATTGCACTTAAATAATGTTGCAAATCAGGAAAAAGCCAGTTTTATAAGAATATCTTCGCTTTTTGAATTAAATAAGGAAAATCAAACTATTTTTGAAGACTTAAAATTTAGAGAGTCTCCAATGCCCGCCAGCTCTTATGAGGCAACCTGGAAATTAGATTTGTTTCTTCCAGAAGATGAGCTTTTAAAAAACATGAGAAAAACAACGCGCTATCTAATAAAAAAGGTTGCAGAAAATGAAGATGTTAAAATTGTAAAAAGCGCCGACCTAAAAGACATTGATATTTACCAAAAACTCAATAAAGAGGTTTCAAGAAGGCAAGGGTTCGTTCCTTTTTCAGAAGAGCTTATCGAAAAAGAATTTGAAATTTTTTTAAGAGACGGCCAGGTTTTGCTTTTGTTCGGAAAGCATAACGGGGAAACTGTGGCGGGAGCTATGATTATCTTTTGGTCTGAAATCGCTTTTTACCATCAGGCAGCTTCTTTGGGCAAATTTTCAAAATTGTCAATACCTTATCTTATCCAATGGGAGGCGATAAAAGAAGCAAAAAAAAGAGGGTGTAAAATTTATGATTTTTGGGGATTTACCGACCCTGAAAAATTTCCAAAACATCCATGGGCAGGCCCCACGCTTTTTAAGATGGGCTTTGGCGGATACAAAAAAGAATATGCAAAAACTCAGGATTTTATAATTTCTAATAAATACTGGATAAATTATATAATAGAAAAAATACGTAAATTTAAAAGGAAGCTGTGAACCATGTCTTACAGAAAGGGGCATATTAAAAGAAAAATAAAGCCGAAAAAGTCATTGCTGAAGGCGCCTGTTTTTTGGTATTCTATTTTGCTTTTGGTTTTGATTGCAGCTGTTCTTTACTTTTTGTTATTTTTTGATAAATTCCAAATAAAGAACATAATTATTTCAGGAACCCAAAAAATAGAAACCAATGATATTAAAAATATAGTTTTGAAGGAAACAAACAAAAAGCTTATTAAGTTTTTAAATTTTAACGTAACTTCTGAAAGCATTTTTTTAGCCAGCTTAAAAAATATTCAAAAGCAGGTTTTAGAAGATTTTCCGGAAGCTGAAAGCCTTAAAATAAAGAAAAACTTTCCAGACTCTATAGCTGTTGAAATAAAAGAAAGGCAGCCTGTTGCTGTATATTGCAGCCAGAACAACGAAGGTTGTTTTTATATCGACGAATCAGGCATAATTTTTGAAAGATTGCAGGACTTACCAAGCAATATGACATTCATAACCCAGTTGACAAGCAGCGCTCAAAATTATGAGGGTCAAGAAGCTGTTGGAAAAAACATCATGGGGGCCGTTTTAAAGGTTAAAAAAAACCTTGCAGACAAGTTTCAAGTAGATGTAAATGAAGCTGTTATTTCAAGTTCTGAAAGGCTGGATATAAAAACTGGAGAAAGCTGGCAGATTTTTTTGAATTTAAGCGAAAATTCTGATGTTGATTTGCAAATTACAAAATTAAATTTGTTGCTTGCAGGTAAAATTAATTTAGACGAGCGAAAAAATTTACAATACATAGATTTAAGATTTGAAAGGGCATATTATAAATAATTTTTAAAAAGTTTAAAACCATGGCCTCAAAAGGCCATTTTTTTTGACAAAAAATTATATATATTATATAATCACAACTAAAGATACTTATGAACTATTTTCTTAAAAAGGATAATCTTACTGCTGTTTTTGTTACTATTTTACAAAGCAAGGCATTGCTTTATTTTGTTATTTGCTTGTTAGCTTTTAAGATATTATCGTCTTTGGTTTTTATTAATTTTCCCAGTAATTTATTTATCGCCGACATAACAAAAACAGACCTTGTTGCCATACTTAACCAAACTAGAAGCTCATATGGCTTACAGCCTTTGTCAGAAAACTGGAGATTGGACCAGGCAGCTGAAATGAAAGCTGAAGACATGGTTCAAAAACAGTATTTTTCGCATACCAGCCCCCGCGGCTTGACGCCATGGTATTGGTTTTTGCAGTCAGGATATAAATATAAATATGCAGGTGAAAATTTAGCTATTGGGTTTTATGACTCAGGTGAAGCTTTTAACGCCTGGCTTAATTCGCCCTCGCACAGGGAAAATATGCTAAACAAAAATTATAAAGAGGTAGGAACAGCTGTTTTGACGGGATTCGGTACCAATAATGCTATTGTAGTTGTCCAGCTTTTTGGCTCAGAACTTCTAGAACAAATTCCAGTTCAAAAATACAGCAATATAGAACAGAAAACTGAGCAAGCTTTACCGCCAGAAATTATAGAGAACGAACAGCTCTCATTAGACAAATCTCCGATGTATGATAAAATAGTTTTACCAGAATCTACAATTTTTAATTATTTAGCGCCCTTAAATAACTCAGGCAACAACGATTTGCGTTCAAGGATTTTAAATTTTATTTTTTATAGTTATAATGTGCTCGTGCAGCAAGTTATTTATGGAAGCCTATTAATTATAACAGGAATTTTACTCTTTATTCTTTTATTTAATGTTTCGGTTTTAGATAAAAAAATTGCTTTTCGGTCGCTTATCATGTTAATTCTATTAGCTTTTGCCGCGTTTTTAAACAAAAACTTGTTAATTCTTGCTGTCTCGCATCAAATAATAATTTAAGATTCCGTTTCTATAAACATGAACAAAAAACAGCTTATTAAAACAGCAAAGATTATAGCTTTTATATATCTTGCAAGCTTTTTTGTTATAAACTGGAATGATGTTTCATGGATTTTTAATTACAGAGCAGTTTCTGGCTTAGTGAGCGATTTTTTTAATCCATATCCCACAATAGACGCATCATCAATTAATGATATTTATTTTTATCCCAATCACAGCCAGAATGCCGGGCAAGCAGTTGAACAAGTTAAAACAACATACACTGAAAAACAAAACACACTGGAAATCCCAAAGCTTGGAATTTCAGTTCCCATAATTTTTTCTCAAAGCTCAGACACCAAAATTATAATGCAAGATTTAGACGGCGGAGTTGTTTTTTATCCCGGCTCTGTATATCCGGGGCAAATAGGCCAAATGGTAATTCTTGGGCACTCGGCTCCCGAAGGCTGGCCCAAAATAAAGCATGACTGGGTTTTTAGCGACTTGGGCGACTTGAATCATGGAGACAAAGTTTTAATTAGCTTAAACAATAAGCAATATACTTACGCGGTGAAACAAAAAACTATCATTGCAAGGGGGGAAAATGTTTCATCTGGCGCAGCAAATTCAAACAGCAACACATTAAGCTTGATAAGTTGCTGGCCTCCGGGCAAAGACTATCAAAGAATTGTGGTTCGGGCTGAGTTGGAAACCTAAAAAAAGAAACCTAGAAAAAAATTTGACAAAACAATATGCCTATGATAGCATAGGCCATTAAAATAAATTTTACTATTATGAAAAAAGCACTCAAATTAACAATCGCAGGCACATCGCTTTCAACGTTAGTTTTGCTTGCGTTATTATTAAATCCAAGTCTCGTAATAGCTGAAGATGGGGGCACAATTATACTTTCACAAAACAGCAACGTGACAGTTCAATTTGAGTCTTCGTCGGCAGATTTTAACGATGCGTTTGGGTTAAGCAGCCCCCAGCAACGTTTGTTAGGATACGGCGAGACTACTCAGTATGGAACCCAATTTACCTTAGGCCAGTTCCAAAAGAACACAGAGCTTATTTTTTATATAGTAAGCGGAGTCGGGCGCACATGGTATACGGGGCCTGCTTCAAGAAACAGCGACAACACAGTGCATGCTATTATTTCAAACATAGGCCAGAATCAATGGAGAGTAAGTTTTGAGGATTTGGGCCATGGCGGAGACCACGACTACAACGATATTGTTTTTACTGTTACGGCCCAGCCTGCTTGTACGTCTCACGCATACAAAAAGTGCGAAGGAAATTCTGTTTACTGGTATAATTCTTGCAATGAGAAAGAAGATATATACCAGCAATGTGGTGAGAGTAAAACATGTTCTGACGGCCAGTGCGTAAACATTGCCTGTAACACCAATTCAGACTGCGGCGCCAATGGATATGTTGGCGACCCGTTCTGCCAAGGCAATTCAGTTTACAAAAACTATAAAACATATACTTGCTTAAATCCCGGCACAGCCTCGGCCAGTTGTTTTAACTCAACACAAGCTCAGTTGCAACAAACCTGCTCTCAAAACCAAACTTGCTCTAACGGCAACTGTCAAAATATAAACATTGCCTGCAACCAAAATTCTGACTGCGGAACAGATGGATGGACAGGAGGTTCCGTTTGCCAGGGCAACTATGTTTACAAAAACTATAAAACCTACACCTGCAACAACCCAGGCACAGCTAATGCATATTGCAGTAATAAAACAACTGAAAAATATTATGCAACCTGCGCTTTCGGAAAAACTTGCCAAAACGGCCAGTGCGTTAACATCGCCTGCAGTTCTAATACAGATTGCGGAACAAACGGATACACCGGAGAACCATTTTGCAATACTAACGATAATTCCGTTTACAAAAATTACAAAATTTATACCTGTTTTAATCCAGGAACCGTAAACTCAAGCTGTACCAGCAATATTGTGCCTCAGTTGCAGCATTCTTGCGGCGCAAACCAGACTTGCAATAACGGAATATGTGAAAACATACACATTACATGCAGCAAAAATTCCGACTGCGGAACCAACGGATACGTTGGCGACGCTTTCTGCCAGGGCAATTCAGTTTACAAAAACTATATCACTCACAAATGCAACAAACCCGGAACCAGCCAGAGCTATTGTTCCGACTCAAGTCTTCCAAAATTGCAACAGACCTGTTCTCAAAATCAAACTTGCTCAGATGGTGATTGCGCAACAATTACTGTTGCTTGCAATACTGACGCAAACTGCGGAACCAACGGGTTTACGGGAAACGCTTTCTGCCAGGACGGAAATGTTTTCAGAAATTTTACAACTTATGCGTGCAACAAACCCGGAACTGCCGAAAGTTTTTGTTCAAATTCCACAACAGCGCAGTTAACTAAAGCATGCGGAACAAACCAAACCTGTAATAATGGAAGCTGTGTAAGTTTAAATATTGCTTGCGGGTCAAATTCTGATTGCGGAACGAATGGCCTTACAGGAAACGCTTTTTGCCAGGGAAACTCTGTTTATAAAAATTTTATTACATATTCCTGTAACAATCCGGGCACTAACCAAAGCTATTGCTCAGGCTCTTATACTCCTCAGTTAGTTAAAACATGTTCTCCAAACCAGACTTGCACAAACGGCAGCTGCACAACTCAAAGCATTGCCTGCAATAATAACTCCGAATGCGGGGCAAACGGATACATTGGCTCTCCTTTCTGCCAGGGCAATTCTGTTTATAAAAATTATATTACCCATACCTGCAATAATCCTGGCACAACCCAGAGTTATTGTTCTAACTCAAGCCTTTCTCAGTTAACGCAAACTTGCTCGGGCAACCAAACATGTTCTTCTGGCGCCTGCCACAACATTGTTATTGCCTGCAACCAAAATTCTGACTGCGGAACCAACGGATTTACAGGCAACCCATTTTGCCAGTTAGGAAATGTATACCAAAACTACAAAACATACACTTGCTTAAATCCCGGCACAGCCAACGCAAGCTGTACTAATTCCACACAGGCTCAATTAAAAAATACCTGCACAGCCAACCAGACATGTTCTAACGGCAATTGTCATAATATCAATATTGTTTGCAGCGCCAACTCAGACTGCGGAACTAATGGATATTTTGGATCTCCTTATTGTAAATTTGGAGATGTTTATCAAATTTATAAGTCATACACCTGCAACAACCCCGGCACAGCTTCAGCAAGCTGTTCAAGTTCAACAAACGACCAGTTGATTACAGACTGCACAGCCAACCAAACATGCAGCAGCGGCCAGTGCCACAATGTAAGCATTGCCTGCGACACAAACTCTGACTGCGGAAGCAACGGATATATTGGAGATGCTTTTTGCAAATCAGGAGATGTTTACAAAACATACAGAACATATATCTGCAACAATCCGGGAACAGCTTCGGCAAGCTGTTCAAGTTCAACAAACGACCAGTTGATTACAGACTGCACAGCTAGCCAGACATGTTCTAACGGCAGTTGCGCAACTCAAAGCATTGCCTGCGACACAAACTCTGACTGCGGAAGCAACGGATATATTGGAGACCCGTTCTGCCAGTCAAACAATGTATACCAAAATTACAGAACATATACCTGCCATAATCCGGGAGCTGTCAATTCATATTGTTCTGATTCTTCTTCATCTCAGTTAAAAACTACTTGCTCTGGCAACCAGACATGTAATAACGGAAGCTGTACAACTCAAAACGATTTAAATGTTTCTTGCTATGCCTCTCCAAACCCGGCTAACTCAAACCAGTCCGTCAGCTTTATATCTTCAACCACAGGGGGCACAGGAAACTATACATACTCATGGTCTGGAGCCTGCAGCGGAAGCTCGCAAACTTGCACAAATTCTTTTTCAGGATCAGGAAACCAGACAGCCACAGTTAATGTTACTTCAGGTTCCCAAACCGACAGCGCATCTTGCTCTGTAAATATTAACCAGCAAAATAATGTAAGTGTGCAGACAAATTCTGCAACAAATGTATACAACAACCAAGCTACTTTAAACGGTTATGTGTATGGATACGACAGCTACAATAGCTACAACAATGTTTATGTTTGGTTTCAGTGGGGAACAAGCACCAGCTATGGAAACGAAACAACACATAATCTAAAAAATTCTTCTGGCACTTTCAGCCAAAATATTGCTAACTTAAACAACAATACCACATACCACTTTAGAGCTGTTGCCCAGTCTAACGACGGCCAAATAGTTTATGGCCAGGATATGACCTTTTACACAGGGGGACCTGCAGGGAATTTGCTCACAATCACAAAGACCGGCAGAAATTTGACATCTGGAGGCTCAGGATTTTCAAATACAATTTATGCAAATCCATCTGATACTTTAATGTTTTTGGTCACAATACAAGCAACCGGAAATCAGGATGCGCAAAATGTTGTGGTAAGAGATTATCTGGCAAACAACCTTATTTACAAAGACCAGCTTGTTGTGTCAGGAGCTTCCAATTACAACTATAGCTACAACCCGAACTCATATTCAGGAGACATCACTTCTGGAATAAATTTGGGCACAATTCCTTCAGGCCAGACAATAACAATTACTTACCAAACACAGGTTGCTTCATCTCAGAATTTTTCTTACGGAACCACAACCTTAACCAATAGTGTTTCTGCTACAAGCTCAAATTCAGGTTATAACCCAACAAATAGTGCGTCTGTAATTGTAACAAGAACAGCTGTATATGGAGCCAGCTCAATTTCCACTGGTTTGACTAATAACATTTGGTTGGATTCATTCTTTTTGCCATTGCTGGCAGCTTTAGCGGGAATTATGATGTTGAGGTCTGGAATGTTTTTGGGAGTTGAAAAATGGGTTGATAACAGCAAAAAGAGAAGAAGGGTTTACAGAGCAGAAAAAGAGCTCATCCAAAGAATTTCGCAAATTAGAAAAACAGAAAATATTTAAAAATTGAAACAAAAAGACGTTGAAAAAACGTCTTTTTACGTATAGTATTAGTATATTAGCATCGCGCTATGAACCACGAAGAATTTGAGCAATTAGTAAAACAGGGGATCGATGCAATTGACGAAAGATTTCTGCAAAAATTAAAAAATGTGGAAATTGTTATTGAAGACGACCCTTCGCTTTATCAAATAGAAAAACTGCGCATGAAAGGCGGATTTCTTTTTGGTTTATATGAGGGCGTGCCTCAAACAAAAAGGGAATCGTACGGTCAGGTTTTGCCCGACAAAATAACTATATTTAAAAATCCAATGGAACAAGTTTTTTCAAATCCAGAAGACATTAAAAGGGCTGTCAAAGATACGGTTTGGCACGAAATAGCCCATCACTTCGGCATGGACGAAAAACAGGTCCGCCAAGCCGAACAAACCCGCCAAAAAAAATGAATCGCTCAGACCTGTTTGAGCGATTGAAGCCCCCGCCTTCGGCGGGGGCTTTTGAGTTTTTTCCCCGCCGCTAGGTGCGCTTTCTAACCAATAGCTTGGACGCACTCGACGGGTGTTTTAAAATTAATTCCGAGATGCAGCCTTTCGTTATTGTAATAATTTAAATATTGATTTATCACTTTTTGGAACGATTTAGGATTTTGA